>BNJT01002464.1_pt1 | contig 500284 bp, 499 predicted proteins | sample 8540491 | NCBI WGS metagenome assembly BNJT01 (sample SAMD00202455, study PRJDB9452) | human saliva metagenome | host: Homo sapiens | reverse complement strand
CCTGGGTCAGAGCGTAAGAACTTCATGAAGGGCGAGACGCGCTGAGAGCTCAAGAGCTGGAGCACTCCGTAGAGTTCCACAAGCCGTATGGCCGAAACAGGGAGATCAGGCCTTGGCCCAGGCCCGCGTGCAGCGCGATACCAATTGCCATCAATAAGCTGGAACTGACAGGGCTTCCAGAGAATGCGACATGGAACTCATGGCATCCGTCTGCAGAAATAGCCGAGAAAGCTCAGACGCAAGGAGAATCCACAAGATTGGATCAATCTACGGCCAACATCTTCATCAAGACCGAGAGCTCAGCAAAAGATCTCTTCCAAAGCTCCAGTCAATCGATTCTTCGTCAGGAGAGGGAAGCATCCCACTACACCTCCACAACAATGGTAAAACTTGCAAGGACCCCAAGCTAGCCTGCCAAAACTTTCTCTCGGCCCTCGAGGCGCATCTCCCAAGGTGATGGCAACCCACGAGAAGGAGCTCACCAGAGCCTCACAAGACATCGAGATCTACAAGGCGATGGCTAGCGGACAGCAACCTCTGCTCTCAAAAAAAGAGCAAGCGACCATTAGCCTTGAGGTAGGGGATCTTCCCAAGGGAGACCCAGTTATAAATGGTCTTCTGCTCCACCTTGAGGAGCTTAGACACGTCAATAATGTCGAGATACTCTGCCCGGAGGGGAGGATGAACCCTGAGCTCTTGCTCCTGCCTTTGCAGGCAGAGCAGCTCATCAAGCTTAGCTTCCATCAGCATAAGCTTCTCAAAAAGGCTCCGAAACTGAGCCTCGCTCTGGTGTGAATCTAGATGGGGCATGACTTGTTCTCTTGATAGTTTCCTTGGGCATCCTGCCTAAGAATGCCCTGCTCTTTCATATAGGCAATGTACTTCTTCGCTGTGCGATCTTTGATCTCAAGCTCGCGCATCAAGACTTCGCAGAGGTCCTGATAAGATAGATGACTCGTCGTACGGAAAAGCTCACGAACTACAGCAAGCAGCTCGCTACTCTTACGCCGGTCTTTGTCTTCCTTAGACTTCTCCCCTCGGTAGACGTGCATATCAAGAGCCTTATCCCAGCCAAAGAGCATCATCGGCACATCTAAAGGACTACCATCTCTAACTTTTAAGGCCTTGACAACCGAGTATTCAGGGTGATCATCTCTCTCAATAGAGAGAATACCTGCCGCCTTGCGCTGTAGCTCGGAACCAATATGCCCCCTGAGCTTAATCCCGCTCGGCACAAAGTGAAGGACACAGATAAGACAGGTGTTATAGATACCGGCCAAGCGGTAGAGCTCATCAACGATAGCAACGCTTTCCGTCTCATCATTAGCTGATCGGATGAGGTCGGCAATACCATCAATAACCACGAGGTGAATACCCCCATGCTTATGATGAAAGATGTCCATACTCTCTTGGATAAGCTTCAAGCGATCCTTACGCGAGAGCGAAGCTAGATAGAGCGAATGGTAAAAATCTGGGACAGCCGTGAGTGATGCCCGGCGGAGCGTCTTACCCAGGTTCTTGTGTAGCTGAGCCTCTGACTGCTCCGTATCGTAGTGTAGGACTGCCAGCCCCCTTGGATTTGGCGTAACTTCAAGCCCTAGGGTCAGCTCTGCATCCAGGCGTTGCTGAGCAAGGGCTCCAGCAAGGATAGCAGAGACATAGTTACTCTTGCCCGTACCTTCTCCTCCCGTGATGCAGAAGAGGTTGTCCTGCGTCCCAAGAGGTACCCCGTTAACTGCTACGAGCGATTTAGAGGCATCAGGAGGGTTATCATAGTCTATTTCACACGAGCGTAGGAGCATCATCGTTTGCGTGTACATCTGAGAGAGGAGCGTATTCAGTAGCCCTCGGAAGTCGGCTTCCTCATTTCCTAGGGCAAAATAGTCTGAAATATCCTTCTCGGACTTCGTCCCTTTAAGTGGAAGCTGGAGCTGCTTCACATGATAAGCAGCCAAGCGACCTACCTGCCTCTGAGCCTCACGAAGCCCAGTAGCATCCGAGTCATAGAGCAGGATGATGTGCCGGAAACGTAGCTGCAAACTCTCAATGATACGCTCGGGAACCTGTGCGGTTTCGCTATTAAAGCAAATCGCATGGAAATGCCGAGCGGAAAGCGAGAGAACATCCTTCTCCCCTCCCGTAATGAAGAGCATATCACCTTTACTAGGGAGCTGCTCCATCCCGAAACAATAGGGGCTGGGCATTCGCCCTCCATAGAGGAAGCGCATCTTCGAACTGTTGGGGCGATAAATCTTAATGTAGCCATCACCGATATAGGCATAGATAGGCTCCGTAGGGCTAGCTTTCAACTCAAAGGGCTTACCCTCCTTCGTCTGGCTCCTATAGCTCTTCAATGACCGTACCCGAAAGCGCCTGAGGGTATCTTCATAAATACCATAGTGTGCCCAATAAGCTAAGAGCCCATCATCAAAAAGGCTGAATATCGAAGCTATAGGGGAACTCATCCTGGACAGACTCACTCAACACAGAAGTATGCAAACTCTCTGTCGTAATAGGTCTCTTTGTTTGCTCTTCCGCAAGGATGCGAAGCCCCAGCTCTTGAACAATAATCTGCAGTATCTCACGAAAGCCCGCTCTCAGATCAATGCCCCTGCAACTGCGCTACAAACCAAAAAGCAATCCCCCGCATAGGAGGGATCGCCATGGTCGTAGTACTTTATACATAGAAGACTTCTTGTCATAATAGACATGACATGAAGCCCGCTTGTCATCATAGAACGGACTCCGGAAATTACGATGCAGATTGACCTCAAACCCCAGATAGTGACTGAAGATATTGAGGCCCTGATTCGTCAAAGCCAGTACTTGCTCTTTGTCGATCATCATGGGGATTATCGTTCTGACCCGAGACAGCTCGAGAGGATGAGCTTATCCTTGTAGCGCAAAAGACGATCCAAAAGCTCGTCATTACGCATACCCGAGATACGCAAGCGGTTACAGCGAGCGCAGATAAGCAGAGACTTATAGAAGTAGCGTACATCGCCACTCTCCGTATAGCGAAAGCGAACTAGGTTCTTCTTGCGCCAACGATACAGGGTCGACTCCGAGACATTCAACGTCTCTATGAGATCCTTAGTGGACATCTCGAGCTCATCATCAATATCTTGAAGTAGGTGGGTGGTACGTTCAACATACTGCTCAATTCGATTGAGGCGGTCTACCAAATCCTGATAGACACTGCTTTCCATAGAGATTACTTCCATCACTTCATATGTGTTGTGACAAATTCAATGTTACCATCCCCTCCTCGAGTAGTTGTGCAACAAGACGTTTGAAAGTTGCTTTATCATAGGCAGAGATCTCAATCTTACCCACTGGCTTGGGGACTTCAACTGGAGCATTTGCACTGAGTGCAAGAACCTCTTGAAGAGTAAACCCCAAAAAGCTCTGCATACTCAAAGAGCTTATCAACACTGGGGAAGTTACCTTTGGATTCCCAGCGCGAGACAGAGCTTGAGGAAACTCCCAGCTTTACAGCAAGATAGTCTTGCGAAATTCCATTCTTCAGGCGAGTAGCTCTCAGGAGCTCAAGTAGTTTTTTTCCATATACTCAAAGTTATAAACGCATCCGAGCTCAACCAACCTGTTTCGTGCAAGTTTATGCGCCCAATGCAAGAGGTCTTGCATCAGATGCAACATAGATATCTTTCGGGCTGCAATGGGGCTGATATAAGATAGAGACAGGAAAGATTTTCCTTCAAGAGAACACGTCATTTTTGCCCAGCCACATAGTGACACTGAGGCACGGTGCAAGCCCCCTATATAGGGGCTTGCACCGTGCACCAGACTGTGTAGCAGGGACATGCGTAAACACCTATAAAAAGAGAAGCTTTGCTTATCGTTCGTTTTTTTCTGTACCTTTGTCAACCGAAAAAAAGAGATGTTTTACTTTCAATAGCTATTCAGAAGAGTAGTCAAGAGTCAGTCAGAAAAACTGCTACACTTTTTGCTACACTCCCCGCTTGACTAGATTAGATAGAACCCTGTCATACAACAACATAGGTGGGATGCGTTCATATCCCGCCCTCTCCGCAGTATATAGCATGAGCGATCCAAAATGGTCGTCACAGAAGCCTTCAAAACAAGAGGAAATCGTTGTAGGACATGGTCTTACAACGATTTTTTTCTTTGTATGCGGTCTATAGACTTGACGACTTACCCCCAGGGTCTAATAGTCATCAATCGGTCAAATTCTGCTACAGAAACTGCTACACAAAATTAGACGTAGCAATTAGTGTAGCAGTGACGGCTAAATGAAGGGCTAATTGAAGGCAGCAACGTACTCTCATTCAATGTGTAAGTAAGTAACTTTGTAGCACGTGCTACACTAACGAATGATGCATTATGAGACAATCGTTCAAGGTGTCCTTCTACCTACGCTCTAACTATGAGAACAAAGAAGGTAAGTCGCCCGTCATGCTACGCATCTTCCTCGGAGGAACAATGAGCAATCTTGGCTCCACGAAGATCTTCGTAGACAAGGCACAGTGGAACAATAGGACCAGCCGGCAGAAGGGGCGCTCCTCAGAAGCTCTCGCTGTCAATGCTAGTCTAGATGCCATCTCAGCCAACCTCCACTCCCTCTACCACAAGTACCAAGACGACCAAACGATCTCGCTGGACAAGCTCCGCTCCGCCTACCTCGGACAAATCCAAGAGTTCAGTAGCTTTCTCCCTGTCTTTGACAAGTTCATCGATGACATCCGTCAGCGCGTGGGGCACACCATCAGCAAGGAGAGCTTGCAGAAGTACAGCGTCTTGCGTAAGCACTTCTTCGAGTTCCTAGTACACAGGTATAAGCGTAAGGACATCGGACTGATGGAGTTCACACCTGCCATCATCCAGGACTTCGAGCTATACCTCACGACAGTGGCTCTGTGTGCCTACAATACCGCTGTCAAGAAGATGAAGACCTTGAAGACCGTCACTATCTATGCCCCTAAAGCGGGGCTATCTCCTCCAAGATCCTTTTCGCGATCACCACTTCCACCTCACCCCTGTAGACAGAGGCTTCCTCACCGACGAAGAGATCCTGAAGATAGCCAACAAGGAGCTGACCATCCCTCGCCTCGCACTCGTCCGTGACCTCTTTCTCTTCTCCTGCTTCACGGGACTTGCCTATATTGATGTCGCAAACCTCAGAAGAGAACACCTCGTCACTATGAATGGAAAGGCATGGATCATGACACGACGGAAGAAGACAAACGTAGAGAGTAATATCCTCCTCCTGGACATCCCCAAGGCCATCATCGAGAAGTATAGCCCTAGTACAACTTCCAAAGACGGGAAGCTTTTCCCCATTCTCTCCAACCAGAAGATGAATGCCTACCTCAAGGAAATCGCTGACGTGTGTGGCGTACAAAAGCGGCTTACCTTCCATCTAGCTCGCCACACCTTTGCGACGATGTCGCTCAGCAAAGGTGTACCGATGGAGAGCGTCTCAAAGATGCTGGGGCATACCAACATCAAGACCACGCAGATCTATGCCCGCATCACAAGTAAGAAGATCGAGCACGATATGGAGCAGCTCGCAGGTAAGCTCGATAAGTTCAACGAAGCCATGGGCCTCTAAGCCTATTCTCTCCCCTTAACAAAAGCCCCATTATGAATCAGACTAAGAAAGAGCTTTCCTACTTCCGACTCAAGCTGGAAGGCTACCTCAGAGACCATCATCCCGAGCTAATGGCCGACAGCGCCTTCATCGGAGCACGTGCTGACCTAGCCCTCTCCTCCTACTGCGATAGCGTAGCCCAAGGCTTCTCGCACCTCGAGGCGGAGGCAATGGCCAGCGAGATCCTCTATCAGGGACTCCACTTCTCCAAGTATGACACCCTCGTCTCCATCCTTGAGCAGGAGTTCTCCGAAGAGCTTCCTGAGCCCCTCCCCCATAGGCTCGCCCCCCCATCCTCCTGGGCAACAAGTCCATTCAAGCGGTCTTTTTCAAAGTATGATCTCCGCGATGATTTTGACGGAAGTCGTGAGTATGAGCTACTCTACACCGAGCTGACAGGTACCATCGTCCTGCTCATTGAGGAGAATCACTTGCCCATCGTGGACAAGGCTGAGATATACGTTCAAGAGTAAGATCCCACTGGGGACATTCGAGTGTCAAGAGCCAAGATATACGCCCCGCTCCACACGTCAAGAGGCAAGCACCCTTGTTCTTTGTGTCGCGAAGCATCTTGTCCCTACTCTTGAAACTCAAGAATGCCCCCAGATATGAATACTCAAGCAATGAATCACGATCCGCACAGCCCCGTCTTCATCAGGGGTAAGGCCTCTCCCGACAAGCAGACGAAGGGGCAGGTGTCTCCTTCCCGTTCCGTTGACTGGCGACGTATCATTGAGCTGGCACTTCTACTGACACTTGTTGTAGCTGCCGTCTACCTCATCTCAAGAGTCGTCACTCCACAGGTCGTGACGATTGTAGCCATCATCGCGGGCTTCCTCCTGCTACGCTTCGTAGTACGGACCATCCTACAAATCACCTTCACCATCCTCGGCTATCTCTTATGGCTAGCCATCTTCGTGGCGATCCTGATCTGCATCCTTTAGCAAGGATGATTCCCTATACTATAGGCGGGTGGCTGGCTCTCAGGAGCTAGCCACCTTTTTACTTTCTACTTATAGGCTTTGCACTTCTGCTTCTCATCCAGCCGCTCCACTTGATGCCCAAGCGACGGATGCTGTTTCTTTTCCCTCGCAAAGGTAGGACGGGGCTTGGGCTACCCCAAGGTCGGTGCCTGCGGTTGGCAGGGAAAATCTCCACACTTCCGCCCCGAGGGCTCCAGGTCGTATTTTCCTCCCAAACCTTGTGTCCACCATCGCCCCGCTACCTCTATCTTGCTCGAAAAAGGAATCAGCATACTCCGATCGTTGGACGCATAAAAAAATGTCACTATGGATAAGCAGAACGTAAATACCACACCTTCGATGAAAGGAAAAGGAGATAGCTCCTCCTCTCATTACCGCATAAACTCGGGGAATGGAGCCTGTGAGCGTGCAGTGGCGAGTAAGTTCGTGCAGTGGGAGGTGCAGCCCTTGGAAACCCTCTGTGCCTGTAAAGCCTACCTCCTGCGTGTGAAACTCAATCGTGGCGGGACAATGAGCCGAGAGGAAAAGGATTGGCTATGCGAAGCCGTGAACAGCAACACCTACTTCCGCACCGCCATACCCGTGATGGGCTACCGCTTTGACTTCTTCGATGTGCTGAAAAAGTACTTGGTCAAGCAATACGGACAATGGGCAGAATACTATGCCCCTGACCGCACCAGCCTACGTAAGCACCTTTATGGACGTATCAACCAGATTGTAGAAATCCCTAAATACTAACGACAATGAACGGAACAGAACAATTCACCCGTACCATATCTGAGTACCTCAACCTACGAGCAGCTACAGACCCTCTGTTTGCTCCCAAACTTATGAAGCCACATAAGAACATTGAGGACTGCATCACCTACATCCTAAGGCAGGTACAACAGAGTGGTTGCAACGGCTTTGAGGACGATGAAATCTACTCTATGGCGATACACTACTATGATGAGGACGATTTAGAAGTGGGTAGCCCTGTCGCCTGCCATGTGGTCGTCAATCATACCATAGTCCTCTCCGAAGGAGAGAAAGCCGAAGCCCGAAAGCAAGCGATACAGCAGTATCAAGCCCAGGAGCTAAGCAGGTTGCAAGAGCCGAAGCGAGTGAAATCCAAGACAAGTACCGACAGCGAGCAAGCACGCCAAGCCTCTCTATTTGATATGTAGCCTATGAAACCGAGAAACAAGTTTGAGCAAGCCGTCCTCGCTCAAAGTAAGTACCTCCGCCCGATAACGAAGACACAGACGCAGTGGGCATTCCGTGAGTGCATTGAGCACTATGCCTATCGCCTACCCAAGGGCAAATCCACTTGTATGGATTGTGGGCATTCGTGGCAAATGATTGAGCCTACCGAGCATTGCACCTGCCCCCCAGTGTGGAGCAGGCTTAGAGGTCATAACGACAAGGGCGAGGAAGTTAAAGCAACGGCAGTATTTCACAGTACTGACTACTTCGGGAGGGTATCAAGTCTTACGTATGTACTTGCTTATTGCGGGTATGGAGAAAGGCTACCAAGCCAGCTCCTCCGTTATGGAGATTGGTCAGTATTGGTGGGATGAGTGTGGCAGGCAGTCTATTGTCGCCGTACAGCGAACGATGGGGCATTATATAGATAGCTTTGCCTACTATTCGCCTATGGCTATTCGTCGTGACAGCGAAGCCTATCGCTTCGTTGCACGTTGCCCTCTATGCCCTAAGGTTAAGCTAAGCGATACCCCTAAAGAGGAATGGCTTTGAAGGCAAGTGCTATGACATCGCTCCTACGAGCCTTATCCCAGCCCTCCTCACGGACAGCAGAGCTGAGACCATACTGAAAGCTGGACGCACCGAGCATCTACGCTACTTCCTCAGCCGCCCAAAGAATTGGGATGCCTATTGGCCAGCCTACAAAATCACACTCCGAAGGAGCTATGACATTACAGACATCGCCCTATGGTGCGACTACATTGACATGCTCATAAGGCTTGAGCGAGATACGCACAACGCCTACTACGTTTGCCCCGAGGACTTACAGCAAGCCCACAATGAGATCCTCCGAAAGTTGCGGGCCCGACAAGAGAGAGAACAAGAAGAGCATAAACGACAGAAGGCGCTGGAGGATGAAGCGCGATTTCAAAAACTCAAAGCCCCGTTCTTTGGAATTACCTTCACTGATGGCACCATCCAAATCCGAGTGCTGGAGAGCGTACAGGAGTATATAGAGGAAGGACAAGCTCTACACCATTGCGTATTCACCAATGAGTATCACCTCAAGGAGAAGAGCCTCATTCTCTCTGCCTCTATTGCCGGCAAGCGGATAGAGACCATCGAGCTGTCCTTAGAAACAATGGAAGTCCTGCAGTGCCGAGGCTTGATGAATCAAAATACCGAGTATCACGAGCGCATCATTGAACTCCTGAATCAGAACATGAAACAGATACAAAGCCGTATAGCCTAAAACCTGTCCCTAAAAAAACAAAAAGCCCCGAAGCGATTAAACAAATCACTTTGGGACTTCTTTTTCTTGTCTTTAAACCGAGCTGGCACCTCAAAGAAAAAGGAGCCAAAGAAAGTCACAGGAAGGACCACTTAGGTTCACCTGACGATACAGCTCAAAAATTCGCCTAAGAAAAAGACAAATCCTTTTTTTATTATCGATAATTTTTTTGCTTCCCTAAAAAGGGGGCAATTCTCTTGCTTCTACTTGACCAAAAATGTTGTTTATCTATAACCATTTCATAGAATTTAATAGGATACCGGGTTCTGCTCCCGTCCAGATCTATTTTTTTCATGAATCCTATCTTTTTAGAATTTCTCTCACTTTATCCCTATGATCTTGAGGGCATTTCAACCCAAAAATATACCGCCTCAATACAGTTTTTTTGGCAGAAATCGAATGAAACCCATGTCTCCCTTCTATATCAAAGTAGAGAAAAACGCAACTCATTTTCATACTTCCATTTCTCTCCTTTCAAAAAAAGAATGCATCGTATAAATTAATCGAATCTCTTTCCGAATACTGAAGCAAGTCTTGACTTGAGTAACTTACATCCTTAAAAATAACATAGAACTCCGTCTTTCCCTCTATCCGGTTGAGTTAATGAGCACGGAAAAATGATATTTAATGCAGACTCCTTGGTGACAATTGGCATAATGAGCCCACATTAGCTCGTTACAATACTCTGGCATACCTCCTTTCTGCTTCTCCTCCTGTATTACCTCACCGTTTTTCATGGTCAGGATATGGTAGTTTAAAGTTAGAAGAAAAAGCATGCTATTTTCAAACAATCATTATATGCTTGTCTAATTAGACCCGATACTTTGTCATCATTGTTAAGCAACTCTATTATGGGACAATCAAAAGGATCATTAAAAAGTGATCGGAGAGGTTAATCCAATCGTTTCGTCTTCCAATGATTTGATAAGGAAATCAGTATAGGGTCTATATTTGTAGGCGATAAGACTATATGATGTATGAGAACTTGGTAGCAACAGATAGTATAGATGGTTCTTAAAAAGCAATAATCGCTTTTTTTCTTCTTCATCAAGTCGATGCCAACATAGGCCTAAATTTCCAAATAGAGAAGCTTTCAAAGAGAAACAATATTTTTGTTTCATCGCACTTATTAAACTCCTCTATATATGTTGACATAATATTAATGTCTCTATCTGAGACCTTATCTAAATGACAGACAGCCGCAGAATAAAGGAGTAAAGCTCTACCATACTTCACACCTAAAGGCTCTTCAGCGGGATCATCAAGATAACGATATGGAATGACCTCTTTCCAGTTTTGTTGAAAGTCTTTGATAACAGAGTCTGCATTTTGCTCTGACACTTTATCTTGATATTCGGATATGAAAGCGTCTAAGCTCTTCACAATCTTCTTAAGGGAGTCGATATCTAAACTCATAATAAGCCTATTTCTTTGCAATGGCAAAGATACAGTACTTCACTCATTTTCACCTTGTCACATATCTAATACTTCTATCTATCAGTGGATATTTATCGTCCTCTACCTTCTTATTGTTGAAAGCGAAGGTCAGCTGTTGCACCTTGCCGAAGTTGTCCTCTATGTATACGTCGATGGTCTGTCGATCAGTTGACTGCGAGGTGTAGTACAGGCGAAATTCCTCCCTCACCAGGGGATATCGGTCATTAAGCTTGAGTGCTGCGCCTCTATCTAGCCTCAGCATCCCCTTACCCTCGCTTTGGAAGTAGCGAAGGGTATAGCGGGCTCCAGCAAAGCGACCAGCTCGTTTGAGGGAGCATCGTATCTCAGCCGTTTCGCCCCTGCGGAGGTCCTTCTGGACGGGCATCGTCTCCAGCGTGAAGTCATAAGCTTGCTGTACCTCCAGCTCGCGGTCACAAGCAGGGAGACAAAGGCTCACTACGGTAAGTAGCCCCACAGCCCACAGCATATTCACAAGTTTCTTTTTTTCATTGTTCGTCTTCTGTCTATAGGTTAAAAGCGCAGTCCCAAGGCAAGGGCGGGACGAAAGCGATGCAGATCAGAGCCCAGGAGCAGTCGCCCCTGGGCCTTGAGGACGAGGAGCAGCCTATCCGAAAGGAAGCACTCAATGGAGATATACACCGCCCCACCATAGACGAGACGTGAGCGGTCAAGAAGCGTCGCCCCATCAGGAAGGAGCATCTGCCCCTCATTGACTTCCTCATAGCCCCCGAGAGCGGAGAGCCCTAGGTAGGTAAAGATGTTCTTGCCCCTATCCGAGAGAATAGGCTGCATATAGCCCACTTGTAGAAGCACATCACGCATCGGAACTTTATAGTCACGATACGCGAGTCGCTGCTCTTCGTATTCAGCCAAGAGGAAGGCATAGCTAGCTCGCTTGAGACACTTCGTAAGCGATACGCCAACACCCCACTGCTCTTTGCTAAATACCTTCTCCCCTTTGATAAGTGGCACGGACGCGATGATCTCAATCCCTTGTTGTCTGGGGATGAGACGCTGCGCGTTTGCAGAGATGAATCCACAGAGAGCACAAGCGAGGAGTAAACACAACTTCTTCATAGGGCTTACCACTTGAGCTTAAGGTTGTCAATCTTTCTGGCAAGAAGAAGGTCTTCCTCATCGAGGTAGAAGGCAAGCGTGCGTCCGCCACCTCGTTCGTAAAGCCTTACCTCAAGCTGTTTGTCCTCCGAGAGGGTAAACTGCTCGAGCACGAAGATCGTGCGCTCGCATCCTTCCGCTCGCACCCGAGTCACCTCGTGGTAGGCTCGTAGCGGTTGCAGAACCTGCTCCTGGATGGCCGTACGTCGAGCCACCTTCTTATCGACGACCTTGAAGCTGATGAAGTCCACCGAGTAAGGAAGGTTCGTCTCATTGTTGATGCGGGTATGTAGGTAGAGTAAGCCGTTGTGTGCATAGAGGCCACGAAGGAGGAAGCGGATCCCAAACTGGCGCACCCCGATGTGTTTGACCGTCCGCTCATCATTCTGATGGATGGTCTTCATCATCAACTTTACCAAGATGGGCGACTCACTCCCCAGCTCCTTGAAGTAGATGTCGGCACGATTGCTCGGTAGCCTACCCTCCGTGCTTGACAAGAAGTCGGCCATCTCGATACTGAGCTTCTCGGGCTCTTCGGCATACTTCACATTGAAGGCATAGAAGGAGCCATCCTCACAGATGACACTCATGTTCGTCTCCGTCTCAAAGTCACGCACGGCGGCCTTGACACGCAGGACGTTCTCCGCATCCTCCGCTTTCCCTGCGATGAGCTTGTTGCTCCCGAGATCTACGTAGCGGATAGCGGAGGGAAAGATCAGGTGCGAGGTCTTGTCAAAGGTGACCTCAAGACCATAGGGCAAGACCACACGCCCCGTGGGGATGGTCTTACTCATCCCTTGATAGAGATCGCCCGTGGAAAGGGGACGATAGCCCTGTCTGAGCTCTCAGACTATCTGTTGCAGTCTGAGCAAGGGCGGTAGTCATACTCGCCCCGAAGAGCAGGGCGGAAAGAATCCATTGCTTCATTGTTATAGTGCTTTTGCTGTTTACTTACTGGAAACTAAAAAAGAGACGATAGCCACCTTTGAGGGTAACTTGAAGAGTACGGAGCTTCTTCTGAAGGAGCTGGCTTGCACCCTGCATCACGCCACGAGCTGCCTCGGAGATGATCTGATCTTTTGCCGAGCTCGCAAAGGTGAAGGAAGTGCCTACCGAGCCCCCTATGTTCGCCCCTACCTCCTTCAGGGCAGAGACCTGCTCTGCCCCCGGGATATAGATCCCTCCTGCCCATCAAGATCATAGGCCGAGAGCTTGACGGGGATAATCCGCCCACCGATCTCGATGCTCTTAACGAGGAGCTGCAGGCGATTCCCTCCGAGCTTAGCTTGAGCTATCAGCAAGCTCTGTCCTGGGATACGTAGCTCGCCGATATGGGCGGACTCTAAGAGGCGCAAGGTCACATAGTCTCCCTCCCGTAGTGTCGTCGTATGATCGACCACCACGGGTAGCGTGTTGCGCTGGACGGAAGAGGGCTGAGCAAGCGCCGAGTGAAAGCCTAGATGACGCTCCTTGCTCCCGTACTCTTGCATGAAGGTCGAATCGGCCATGGGCTGAGCTAGGCTAGAGACCATGTGCTTTTTGCTCTGCAAGGACCTCCATCCTTGGCTCTTGAAGAGCGCTCCCTGCCTCTGGCTCTACGAGAGTGCGCTCTTCTGCTCGAAGAAAGGCTTTAGCTGGAAGCTCCCCGCCCTTGGGTAGGTATTTTGAGGCCATCTGATAGCTTCGCTCCATCAGGCGGAGCTGCTTTTCCTCCTCATCATCCGCTTCGCTCTCTTTCCCTACGTAGAGCTTCACGGAGATCTTCGTTCTCTGCTCGCAAAGCTTCACGCTCTTCGGCATTAGGATCCGTGGCATAGAAGGAGCTCAAGAGGCGCTTATTCTCCTCATAGCGCTGAAGGGAGCCCTCAATCTTCGTTGAGGATGGCTGCCCCTGCCCTTGTGCATCAAGGGAGGTGGGTTCCTCTGCAAAGTAATCCGAGAGGCGCCCAATCTCAGCTTGCGTCTCACTCTCTGAAGCCGACTTGTCGCCCAGCTCATAGCTCTTGAGCTTGTTATCGGTGAGCTGGCGCACTGTTGCCTCAGGGATATCCTTATTGAGACCCTCTTGCTCTGCGGCTTTATCCTTATCCGAGGGAGCAAAGATGAACCAAAGGGAGAGGGCGCAGATGAGCCCCAGCCCTCCAAAGACGAGCCCTTTGCGGAGCTGTTCTTGCTGTTTCTTATCCATAGTGTGCTATCGTTTGATGAGTAATTTTCGAGAGTTCACGCCCTGAGGCTATCCAGCCGAGAAGGACGGAGAGGGACATCCAGATGCTGATACTCAGGGATAGGAGGCTGCTGTGCCGCCTTCCGAGGGAAGAGCACCTGGGCTATCATAGTAAGGGAGCAGGCTAGGTAGAGCACACTGATACCGTAGACCACATATCGACGAGCCTTAGGACTAAGCCGATCACAGTAAGCCCGAAGCCAGTAGTGCACCCCGAGATAGTAGCGATAGAGGGAAAAGCGAGTAGACATGGTCTTAGCGTTTATAGCTCCGCAGATCTTGGTTCTCACGTACAAGGAAGTGCTCCATCAGAAAGCCCTGTGGGTTATCATCCGAGCGGACAGAGTTCTGTAGCGTACAGCTCGTCACCAGGCTTCGCTCGGTGACATTACTCTGCCTTAAGATGAACTGCCTGGCGTAGGTCGTCACCTCATAAGGATAGCTCTCAAAGTTGCAGTGGATCGAGTCGATCACAATACGCTGATTGACATTGCCCGAGATCGCCCTGTTGTAGTAGCCCTGCTCCGCTAGGGTCCTTGTAATAATCGAAGGCTGACTTATCACAGAGAGCAAAGGCACGAGACATATTCTCCTCGATAGCATCCTTATCGGGGGCGATACTGAAGAAGAGCTCATGAAAGCGACGGACATGCTCCCTAGCCTCCACAGGGCGATTACGCGAGGCATCTTGGCTAAGCGCCAGCATCAGACTCTTACCTTGATCTAAGACATAGATCTTCTCACGCTGCCTTTCGGCAAAGCGGTAGGAACTATAGAGGGCATAGCCACAGACTCCAGCACAGAGCAAGGCAAAGAGGAGGAGGTAGAGACGGATCTGACGGAATGCCGTCTCGATATTCTTTAATGATTGAAATTCCATAGTGTATACTTCTCTCTGGTGTTACTAGCCTTTGATTAAAAGCACCCTTGATGCGGCCACCAAGGTTGCCTATGCTGGCACCTGCTCCTGCAGCCGCGGCCTTACCTCCAGCATAAGCCCCCTGCATCCCACGCTGAGCCACCTGATTGACATTGCGCCCATAGGAGCCGATACCGCCTCCGGCTTCAATGATCCACCCAGCAACCGTAGGTACACAGAAGTAGCCCACAATGCCAATGAGGAAGAAGACGATGTAATACCACGAGCCTGAGTCAGGCAGGTAGTTGGGATCGCTCAGGGCGGAGATGTCCTTCTGGATCATCAAGACCTGGATCTTCGTAAGCAGAGCCGTAAGGATGGAACTGACGGGCAGCCAGAGATACACCGAGATGTAGCGAGAGAACCACGCCGTCAAAGAGCCCGACAAGCCATCCCACACAGCGATACCGAAGACCACAGGACCCAGGATGGAGAGGACGATCAAGATGAAGGTGCGTAGCGTATCGATGATCAAGCCGGCGGCATGAAAAAGGAGCTCCATCAGATCATGAATCAGGTTCATAAACCACTGCTTCGTCTGATACGCTGCGCGCTCAGCATACATCCCCGCGATAGTGATGGCATCCTCGGGCCCGATAATTCCCATCTCCTCGATCTTCTGATCGAACTTCTCATTGGAGACCAGGTAAGCAGTCTCAGGATTACGGAGATAGGCTTCTTCCTTGAGCTTATCTCGCTTGGCCGTAAGCTCGGCAAGCGTCCCTCCTGCTTATGGACCATAGACTCCGTTCCCTGCACGATGGGAGATAGAACGGTATTCATCGTCCCAAGAACCACCGTAGGGAAGAACATGATGCAGAAGCCAAGGACAAAGGGACGAAGGAGAGGATAGACATCCACAGGCTCTGCGCGAGCAAGAGAGGACCATACTCGAAGGGCCATATAGAAGAGAGCACCCAGGCCAGCAACACCTTTAGCAATCCCCGTCATCTCGCCTGCCAGGGGTAGCATCTCCTGATAGGTCGAGCGGAGCAGCTCGTGCAAACTCGTAAAGTCCATAAGCCCCTTCCCTACCAGTAACGACTTACATCACTGCCATACAGACTACGAACAGCTGAGAGATCCCCCTTAGCTCGGGCACGCACATAGCTGACCGAGATGTTCTTCTGTGTGTAGTATGACACGAGCGAACGATACTCTCGGAGCGTCGTATAGATGCGATCGATCATCTGCATACGTTCACTGTCATTCATCGAGAAGACATTGCTCCCTGCGACAGACTTGAGTTCCTTGAGGCTCTCCCGCTTTGCTCCAGAAGCTTCGTGTAGCCGGAGGCGATGGCAGCCAGCTCGGAGGGTCTGAAGTTCTTATCCTGTAGCATGCGCTTGTAGGACTTGACATAGATCTCTGAGATCTCACCTACCATCAAGACACACTCCTTGACCTTATAGGCATCCCCGATCAGATTATTGACCTTCTTCAGGGCATCGTAGTACTTCTTCGTGTCATTGTAGAGCTTCTCAATCTCTTTGAAGCCAGACAACGTATTCTTGACGGTCTTACCCGCCGTGGCAATCTCTTTGACTGTATTAGCAATATTGCCAGCAAAGTTCATGGGATCACTCACCACCCACTGAGCATGGGCTCGTAGCGTGAAAAAGGCTCCATCCGAAGAGAGCCATAAAAAGGTACTTCTTCATTGTTTCTGTTGTTTTAGCTGGTTATTTCTTCTGCCGTTTTTTTCTTGAGCAAGGAGGCGTATCGCACCCTCAATATCGCCCCCCAAGACGCTCGGCCCGCTGGAGCACCTCCAGCTTCTCGGTCTCCTCAGTTGTATAGGGTGAGGTACTCCTCTAGGGAAACCTCCGTGGCATAGACAGCCGACTGCATCCCTCCTAAACCAATCCAGACCTCCTTGTAGAGGCGCTGGGGATCATTACTCTGATTGATGGAAAGGATTTGGCTCTTCTCCTTGTCCGATAAGCCAAGCATCGCCTGTATGCCATCGAACTTGGTCATGTACTTGCGCTGATCCAAGAGGATCTTACAGTCCGAGTTGTTGATGATACTCTCCTTGACGATTGGCGACTGAATGATGTCGTCCACCTCCTGCGTCACGACAATAGCCTCACCAAAGTACTTGCGCACCGTCTTGTAGAGGTACTTGATGTAGTCCGCCATATTGGCCGAAGCAATCGCCTTCCATGCCTCCTCGATGAGGATCATCTTGCGAATACCCTTCAAGCGACGCATCTTATTGATGAAGGCTTCCATAATGATGATGGTCACCACAGGGAAGAGATCTTTGTTGTCCTTCACCTGGTCAATCTCAAAGACGATGAAGCGCTTAGACAAGAGATCGATATTCTTATCCGAGTTCAGCAGGAAGTCATAGCGCCCTCCTCGGTAGTACTGCTTAAGCGTCGTAAGCAGGTTATTGATATTGAAGTCTGAGAGCGTGACCTGGATCTCCCGCTGCTTCATATCCTCTCGATATACATCTCTCAAGTACTCATAGAAGGTGTTGAAGCAGGGTACAACACGATGATCAGCCTTCAGAAGCTCGATATAGGCATTGACCGCCGAGCCTAATTCACCTGCCTCCGTCTTAGTAATCCGCTCCTCAGAAGACTTCCAAAGGGTAAGCAGTAGCGTACAGATGCTCTGCGCTTCTCTACATCGAAGACATAGTCATCGGTGTAGAATGGATTGAAAAGAGATGGGCCGCTCATCCGAGTAAGTGAAGTACACCCCATCATCCCCCTTGGTCTTGCGGTGTATGAGTTCGCATAAGCCTTGGTACGAGTTACCCGTATCAACGAGCAAGACATGTGCGCCCTGCTCATAGTACTGCCGCACCATGTGATTCGTGAAAAAAAGCTCTTGCCACTACCCGAGGGACCAAGGATGAATTTATTGCGGTTGGTGATGATGCCCTTCTTCATCGGAAGGTCAGAGATATCTAGATGAATTGGCTTCCCAGACAGGCGGTCAGCCATCTTGATACCAAAGGGAGAGAGCGAATCCTTATAGTTCGTCTCGGCCGTGAAGAAGCAAAGGGCTGGCTCGATGAAGGTGTAGAAACTCTCCTCTGAGGGGAAGTCTGCAGCATTCCCTGGAATGCCTGCCCAATAGAGCGTCGCCGTATCGATGGTATTGTGCCGTGGCTTACACTCCATCAGAGCCAAAGCGGAGCCAACATCGTTCTTGATCTGGCGGAGCTGATCCGCCTCACTGCTCCACGCTAGCACATTGAAGTGGGCACGAATGGAGGTCAAGCCCTGAGAGTGGGCTATATTGAGGTACTCCTGTATCCACTCCTCGTTGATCTGATTGCTTCGACTATAGCGTGCCAAAGAGTGCATGTTTCTCGCCTGCTTCTCAAAGCGCTCAAGGGTTGCATCACTATCCTCAATGAAGAGGTACTGATTGTAGATATGGTTGCAGGAAAGGAGCAAGCCCACAGGCGAGGCAAAGCTCAGACGACAGTCACTGCGATCAGTGGATAGCCGCTCATAGCGGCCATCGGTACTGACACGCGTCGGAAGATCCTCCGTATCACTAAGCGTATGCAAGCAAAGTCGGTGATCCCCGATACGGACAAGGTCCGCTCCGAGCTGAATATCTTCAAGCGAAGCATGCCCCTCCTCCGAGAGGCTGAAGTAGCGATCTAAAAAGCCCAGGAGTGTCTTCCGTCCCCACAAGCTCATCCTCCGTCATACGCTCCAGACGAAGGAGCAGCGTGTCATTGATGATGCGCTCAAACTGGTCCACCGCCTCCATGAACTTAATGACGGCTTCTTTATCTTCGATCTCCTTCGGGACAAGACGCCCTCGGCAGAGCATCAGAGAAGTTGCTCTGCTGAGCCATACGTTTTCTATTACTCTTCGTTAGGAAGAGATAGACCGAGTGCTTGAGATAAGGACGCTCATTGAAGTGGCGCTCCGAGGAGCGTGCGAGAAAAGCTAAGCTCTCCCTCTGAGAGCCTACCCTGATACTCCTCGCTGATGAACCAGTCTTGCTTATGTACGATGCTGAAGTTAGGAAGCACCTTGATGGCCTTATGCCATGCCGAGTGTATCGCTTCATACTCCGCCGAGGTCACGGTGAAGAGCTCAGGGTAGCTCCACCCGAAAGGCTACCGTGATATCGGCATCCTTACTGATCAAGCAACCTTGCTCAATAGCAAGCAGAGGGAACTTGGCCTCCAAGCTACAGGTCTTGCTCTTGTGTCTCATCTTCTGGATGATTTGAGCTGGTGGAATAAGTGTAGGACGCTACGGCGATTAGCTAAGTAACGGGGATGAGAGCGTAGGGCCCCCCGCTTCATCAGTCCATGCTCACCATACTTGCGGTTCATAGAGAAGGTTTGCCACACCAGAAGTGAGGCACCCAATACGCCTATGCCGAGGCAGAGCAGCTGACTGACGCCAAGGAGGTAGAGCACGACCACCACGATGAAGGTCGCCAGCAAGCCTCCTGCAAAGAAGAAGAGGTACTGCGCTTTCAGCCCCTTAAACTCCACCGTGCGTCCTACGCCTTTATTGATTTCCCAGCTGGCCATGGCCTACAAGAAGAAGGAACGCAGGATCGTAGCCGCCACGATGAGGAAGATACAGGCACCAAACCAAGAGGCCGCTGTCTTACTCGTATCTGGGTCACCCTGAGGAGAACTTGTTGTAGACCTTGATGCCCCTGATGAGCCCTACCACAGCTCCGATGGCATAGATCAGTTTCGTGCCTGGATCAAAGTAGCTCGTCACCATCTTGGTCGCTTCGTTGATACCTGCCATACCATTGCCTTGGGCATCCGCTACGACAGGGTGTAAGGAAGATGGCAAGTAGCAGGAGAGAAAGTTTCTTTGTGTTCATATTCTAGGATCATGAATGATTGCTATACGGGAATCACAGGTAATAGTCGAGCCCTTGCATGTCAGCTCTGGTATTTTGACTTGGAGGAAGCGGTGCGTCCTCTTCCGTCTCAGACTCCGCCTCTCGGATAGCCTGAAGGAGCTTCTTGTGTACAGCTTCCTGCCTTAGGAGCTCCGCTTGATACTGCGCTAGGAGGTCAGTCCCCCGAAGACTTTGGAGCGACGAGGAGACCGTATCGGGTGCTTCTTCATCAAGAAGATCATCCTTCTGGCTCCACTGACTTAGGCGAAGGAGGTCACGGGAAAGAACGCTCGTAGAAGTGAGCTCAGCGCTGCTATCAGCTTCCCACTCCAGCTCCTCTCGAAGGACTTCCTCCTCATCGATCACCTCCATTATGTAGTCCACATCCAGCTCTTCATCTTCTAGGCGCTCAGCTTCGACGTTCGACATCGTGACCGGTTCTTCGCCTTCCTCCTCAGCGCTTTGCTCCGCAAAAAGTAGGCGCATTCAGCTTCGATTCTTCGGCCACAGAAGACACGGGAAAGGAAGGGATAACATGGGTAGTCAAGCCCTTACTCCTAGCAACCAGCTCGTGTGCTTCTTCCACACGCTGCTGGGGCTCTTGTCGCTGGCCTATCCTTTGGCGGGATAAGCTCCTCCAGCGCTCGTAGCTGTAGGCGATACCAAGGGTAAGCCACACGATGCCCAGCAACAGGAGCACACAGAGCAGTATCGTTGTCATCATAAGGGGATCGTCGTTTTACGCCGTTGCTTAGCACTGGCTTGGTTGAGGAGCTCGCGGTGGGCTCTGAGGTGCTCACGGATGATGTTGTCGATATAGCTCACCATAGACACACGCTCATGGAGGTCTTGCAAGACACTGCGGAGGATCTCCAAGGTCTCGGCATTCATCGTAAAGGAGGTCTTCTCACGGATACGCAAGGGGACAAAGTACCTCGCACGGTATTCCTCGATCGTGGAGACCTCCTCTAAAAGGTCTTAAAGCTGCTACTTGCATCGGAGGCGCCGGTAGCACCGTCTTCTCTGGCACACTTCGCTCCTCATCTATGGGATCAAAGTCCGCTGTAGCGGACGAAGGACCTTGAGCACTCCATCCTCTGCCATCTCTTGGAGCTTAGCATCCAAGCGACGGCGCTTCTCTTCAATCGTCGCCATCGGTCGTCGGTGTGGGGAGCTGGAGGGCACTGAGAAGCCACCCTGCTAGTTCATCGATGTTCGTCCCCGATCGAAGGGGCTTTGTTAGGCGGGAGGTAAGTTGAGCGGAAGACCCCACGCGCCCCGTACATCGACAGCTCATGCGAGAAGCGATGTGCCATATAAATCGGGAAGGGAACGAGCGTAAGCCCCTCCTCCTGGATATGCTGCGTGTAATGCGTGACAAGCGTATTGCGCACTCGGCGATCCACCTTATTCCACAGAAGCCAGATATCCTTAATCCGAGCCGTCTGCATCGAGACACCCAAGTCCTGGATGCTCTTGGCATAGCTCAGGCAGGCAACCATCGACTGGATATCAGGCTCCAAGGGCGAGAGGATATAATCCATCTCCAGCGAGAGCTCAAGAAGCTCCCTCGTCCCTGCATGACCAGGGAAGTCAAAGACAACCAACTGGTAGCCTTCCTCGGGGTGCTTCGCAACGAGAGCTTCCGCTTGAGCAAGTGCCTCCTGAGGCCGTGCTTTGATGATACGGTAGGAGCGACGCTGGAGCTGATGGAAGTAAGACTGCATATAAGTCGTCAGAGCTGGATCCTCTCCTATCGTCCCCTTCTCTCGCTCACGGAGCTTGAAGAAGGAGTCCTGAGTCAAATCACAGTCCACGACAAAGAGCGAGATACCCTCCTCATAGTAGAGCATACTGCTGAGGATCTCGGCTAGGGTACTCTTACCCACACCGCCCTTCTGTGAGGAGAAACCGAGATATAAAGGTCGAGGTCGAGAACTTTGCATATCAAGCGATTAAGGACTGAACTAATTACCATGACGAGCGAGACAATAAGCGGGAGATCACTTAAGCTATCGCAAGAACTGCATCTCGAGATGTCGAGATGTCGAGATGTCGAGATGTCGAGATGTCGAGATCTCGAGGTCTCGAGATATTAATTAATCGATATCTCGAGCGCTCTATCGCTCGCTCTGACTGCAAAGTAAGAGCTTAATTTACCCCCTTACGGGAGTCAAGGAAGAGGCGGGAAAGACAAGGATAAAGTGGGCACCACACTCATAGTAAGCCACTTACAATGAGGACGTAACTTTGCAGTGGAATAGAAACATCGTCTAACATGACCAAAGGAGACAGCCCCCCAAAGGGCTGGATACTTCATCTCAATCAACTCTTTCTACTGGCAAGGTGTGTCTTTGTCCGACAAACTCCGTTTTTGCCGACAAAGACCCTTGCCCCAAGAGGGGAGAGAATCACTCCGAAGTCGTAATTACCACACCAAGAGTTATGAGCGAAAGGATTGAACGCTGGGACCGATGGGATACCCGACTGCCCAGCACCAAAGACCAAGAGAAAGTGATCACCCTCTTCCATAAATCAGGAGCCAAAACGAAGTCAGACTTCGTACGAGCTCGCCTCCTTGACGAGAGTTTTAAGATCATCACCGTAGATAAATCCGCCGTCGAGTACTACCGGAAACTCTCCCAGCTGACGGCCCAAATACATAAGATCGGCATCCTCTATAACCAAACAGTGAAGGCTATCAATAGCTACCACTCGGTCAAGGCAGCACAGGTAATGCTTCAACGATTAGAGCAGTACTCCCAGCAAATAATCACCCTAGAGCAGCAAGCCATCAGCCTAACCTTAGACTACCGGAAGCGATGATTGCTAAGATCTCAAGCTCAGCAAAATCTAGCTGGAGCCCTCGGGTATAATTTCAAAAAGGTCGATGCCGGAGGAGCGAGCGTTCTCCTTGCTGAAGGCTTGTATGCCAATCCTGAAGGTGGCTATACCATGGAAGAAGTGCTTAGCGATATGCAGGCAGCTATTCCTAAGAAGTGTCGCACGAAGAATGTGGTCTTCCATTGCTCGCTTAATCCGCACCCAGACGAAAAGCTATCCGATGAACAGCTTACACAAATCGCCCAGGAGTATATGCAGGCACTCGGCTATGGCGAGCAGCCCTACATCGTCTTTAAGCATAACGACATCGAGCGAGAGCACATCCACATCGTATCACTCCGTGTCAATAGCGATGGAGAGAAGATTAACGACAAGTTTGAGAACAGACGCAGCAAACGAATCACCGATCACTTGGAGCGTAAGTATGGACTCATTCCCAGTACACCCAGCAAGGAGCAGAAGACAAATTCCCCTACCTCCCAAGAGAACTTAACCTCGGATAATATCCGAAGTGAAATCGCCCAAACTCTGCGTGGGGTATTAATGCACTACCACTTCTGCTCCTTAGGGGAATTCAAGGCCATTATAGGGGGCTACCAGCTGACTGTCGAAGAGGTCAAGAACACCTACCGAGGCAGAGAATACAATGGTCTCGTCTACGCCCCTGACAGACGAGGCGGGGAATAAAGCTCTGCACGCCCCTGCACGCCTCTAAGATTGGAAGAGGCGTAGGATACACTGCTCTCCAGAGCAAAATGAGACAGTCCAAGCAAAAGGATTAAGCCCTTCCTCCCCGAGATACGCCAGCGTGTACTGGGCGTGATGCGCGCCTCCCCAGACGGAGGAAGAACTCTTAGCAAGCTTAGAGAAGAGCGGACTACGCTGCCTCATTCGCAAAAAGTGAGGGTGGACGTATCTATGGCATCACCTTCATCGATGACAACCTTGGTATAGCACTCAATGGATCACGACTAGGAAAGGGATATGCCGCCAACCGGTTTGAAGCCTACTTCTCAGCTCCTGAGTCAAATCGCTTCTTAGACGAAAAGCTCTATGGCCACTTATCATCCCCCTGGGAGGCACCGAAGGACCCTAGCCCAAAAGTATCCCCCTCCTTGTGGAGGAAAGTGGCACCGCCATAGAGGCGGTATTGGATGAGTTTATCGGAGACGTTCCCCTTACAACGGGTAACGACGATTGGAAGGAAGCAACCTGGCAGCGCAAGCTCCGTAGGCGACATCAGCTTAGGCTCAAGAGAAGAAAAGGCTGAATAAATGGCTCCACCACTCTAACTTCAACAAGATTATAGCTATGGCACAAGAAGACGACCTCAGGGCTCTCGGGAAGATCATGGACTTCATGAGAGCGCTCTCCGTGATATTCCTCCTTATCAATGCGTATTGGTTCTGCTATGAAGCCTTCCTCACCTGGGGCTTCACACTCGGTATCGTGGACAAGATCCTTATGAACTTCCAGCGAACAACCAGCCTCTTCTCATCCCTCCTCTGGACGAAACTCTTCTGCCTCGTCTTCCTCGCACTATCCTGTCTCGGGACCAAGGGGGTCAAAGAGGAGAGCATTACTTGGCCAAAGATTTGGGCAGTGCTCGCTGTGGGCTTTGTTCTCTTCTTTCTGAACTGGTGGCTATTAGCTTTGCCCATCGGCAAGGTAGGTGCTGCCTCGCTCTACATCTTCACGCTTTCGGTGGGATATATCTGCCTCCTCATGGCTGGTGTGTGGATGAGTCGCCTGCTCAAGAACAACCTCATGGACGACGTCTTCAACCTCGAGAATGAGAGCTTCATGCAGGAGACACGCCTGATGGAGAACGAATACTCCGTGAACCTACCCACCAGATTCTACTACAAGAAACGATGGCACAAGGGATGGATCAACATTGTCAATCCCTTCCGTGCATCCATGGTACTCGGAACCCCTGGCTCGGGGAAGTCCTTCGCCATCGTCAATAACTACATCAAACAGCAGATCGAGAAGGGATTCGCCATGTACATCTACGATTACAAGTTCCCAGACCTCTCGGAGATCGCCTACAACCATCTCTTGACACACCTCGATGCCTATGAGGTGAAGCCTCAGTTCTTTGTCATCAACTTCGACGATCCGCGCAAGTCGCATCGCTGTAATCCCATCAATCCCGCCTTCATGACGGATATCTCCGATGCCTACGAGTCCGCCTACACCATCATGCTGAACCTGAACCGGACATGGATACAGAAGCAGGGAGACTTCTTCGTCGAGTCACCCATCATCTTGCTGGCGGCCATCATCTGGTTCCTCAAGATCTACCAGGGAGGTAAGTACTGCACCTTCCCCCACGCCATCGAGTTCCTCAACCGACCCTACGCCCAAATCTTCCCCATCCTCACCGCCTACGATGAGCTCGCTAACTACCTGTCCCCCTTTATGGATGCCTGGGAAGGCGGAGCACAAGACCAGCTCCAAGGACAGATCGCCTCGGCAAAGATCCCGCCTCTCGTATGATCTCCCTGCACTCTACTGGGTAATGACTGGCGATGACTTCTCCCTCGACATCAATAACCCACGTGAGCCCAAGATCCTCGTTGTAGGCAACAACCCTGATCGACAGAACATCTACTCTGCGGCTCTTGGCTTGTATAATTCTCGCATCGTGAAGCTCATCAACAAGAAGAAGCAGCTTAAGTCCTCCGTCATCATCGACGAGCTACCAACCATCTACTTCCGCGGCCTGGATAACCTCATAGCAACAGCTCGCTCCAACAAGGTCGCTGTATGTTTAGGGCTTTCAGGACTTCTCACAGCTCACACGTGACTACGGCGATAAGGAGAGCAAGGTGATTCAGAACACCGTGGGGAATGTCTTCAGCGGCCAGGTCGTAGGCGAGACTGCCAAGATCCTCTCCGAACGATTCGGGAAGGTTCTACAGCAACGGCAGTCCATGACTATCAATCGAAATGACAAGTCAACCTCCATCTCTACACAGCTCGATAGCCTGATACCGGCCAGCAAGATTAGCAACCTTACGCAGGGGATGTTCGTCGGGGCCGTATCTGACAACTTCGATGAGCGCATTGAGCAGAAGATCTTCCACGCTGAGATTGTCGTCGATGTCGCGAAGGTATCAGCCGAAGCCAAGGCTTACCAACCTATCCCCATCATCGCGGAGTTCCTTAACGAAGATGGCTCCGATAGTCTCAGCGAGACCATCGAAGCCAACTATAAGCGCGTGAAGCAAGAGATCCTAAGCCTTGTCAAAAGCGAGATCGAGCGAATTAAGAATGATGCTAAGCTCAAACATCTGATCAAGGAGTAGGGCTTAACGGAAGAGGAAGCCTCAGATTCCGAGGCAGTGCTCCACCACTCGGACTATGTACCTCAGTGAGGGGATAAAAAAATTATCTCAGTGCTACCTTGCACTTTGCTTGGATAAAAGCCCGTACGAGCTATATCATATCCCATTTTCATCTCTAGGACGAGCTCCCTGAAGCGTTCAAGCCAGACTTTTTTTGCAAGAAGGCATCTATGCCCAGAGCCATCAACTCAGCCTTTTTCCTCTTCTCTGTTTAAATGTGGCATAGCTCTCAACTTTACATCTAGAAGGGCATCAACGGCCTCCTCCCGCACAGTAGCCTCAGACTGGCAAAGAGCCTCGGAAAACATCAGAAGTATCTCAGCATAGCGATAGACTCCAAGCTGATTTACCCTTGGAGCAGAAAGGCTATTTCCCTCTCCAGCGAGCCAAAAAGTAGGGTGCAGGATTAAAGACTTCAAAGATGGTCTTATTACCTTCCTGAACTTTAAAAAAAGGAGTGAAAAAAACTGTCTATCTTTAGCTCTTATATCCTCCTCTGCATACAATGATTGTAGAAGCTTGCTTGGCTCGTAAGCATTAAAAGGCAACAGTAGTCTTCACATTACTCCAGCCCTTCGCCTTGCTAGGAAAAGAGAAAAATAGACCTCGAACTACCATCTTTTGCCTGCCAAGTATGCAGGTACTCTTGAGCCATAGGGTTTTGACGCAACTTATTATAGGCAGATAAATCTTCACTGGGACCATGTCCTAGAAGTTGATACTTTCCTGATGCTAAGATAGGCCTCAAGATAGCGGTAGCTTCTGCCCACTTGTTTTCTCGCAGTGGCAACCCACTCATCTGGATATAAACTTCCGCCAAAAGAGCTCGAGCTATGAAAGCACTAACTCGAGATTTATTCTCTATAAAGGTCTTATGGGGTAAGCGAGCAATAGCATCTTGAAGATCTTTAATGACTAAAGAATAAAGAGCTACTTCTGTCCCTGATGTTGAGCTGGTACGAGTTGTGGGGTGAGCTCCAAAAGTTCTAAGTAGAGAAAAAGCGATTAAGGGCTCGGAAAAAAACTTAGCCTCCCTTGTAGTCTCTCCCTGCTCTTGGACATTCACAGATGGACTGTCATTTATGCGTGCTATAATGGTATCGGCTTGCTCAATAGCATCGAAATAACTCGTGTATAGCTTCTTGCTAAGCTCTTGGACTTTAGGGCTACTCACCTTCCCTTGATGTAGATCGGGATAATAGCCCTCACTAGCTTCACTCTCAATGAGTCTTGAGAGATAAACAGACCAAGCTAAGGGGAGACCTTTGTTGGCATCTGCCTCTAGGGCTATAGAAGGATAGCCAAGATGATACAAAGCTTCGACAGCAGCCTGAGCCTCCTCTATATTCTGATAGGCATTTTTGTGTCTGAGGATGTATCTCTCCTGGGAGTTGTTCTTTCTCACAAGCCCACAAAAAGGCTACAAAAGATGACTAGACAAGAGTTTTTTTAAAGAATGTACTTATGTGCATAGGTGAATGATATCCTAGAATGAGAAACTATAGGCAATTTGACTCGTTATAGAGGATTTTGGGGGTGTCTGCAGGTTATGGAAAGAACGACCCTGATAAGACAAACTAGCATTTAGGCTATGTCGCTTGAGGAACCGATAACTCGCTTGATAGCGGAGGTTGAATATGCTAGCCTGTAGTTCCCCTTCATCGCGCGTTTGATTATAAGATAATGTTAGCCCCATACTCATCGCATCTTTCAAGAGGCGCTTGTTAAGATTAAGCATGGGACCAAAAGTGAACATATTCTTACGAAGAGCATAGTTGTTACTCCCATTAACACCAAAGTTTATAGCAAGCTTGAGTGCTGAAAAAAATCAACGCTATAGTTGCTGGATAGGTTAAGAAAGCGAGTGAGCTTACCTGGCATAATATATCTTCCCTGTTTATCTGCGCCTTCTTGATAGCCTAAGCTTGCCGAGAGGCTATGGTTTTGTGCTTCACTCTGCTTGACCTGCCAGTTCATGTTGAGGTCAAGACTGTTGTTGAGCTGTACAAAGTTCAGCGTATCAAGATTCTCATAAGGCATCTGCTGATTGATATAGTCAAAACTAGATTTGATATTACGATGCCCTGAAAGCTTGATGCCGACAGCGATAGCGAGAAACGTTCACTGGGCGTAAAGCCGATATTGGCTGAGCCTACAAAAACGCTTGTTCTTTTTCTTTCTTGTCGCCGGAGAGGTCATCTCGCTGTACCCCACCACTCAGTGCTAGGCTTAGTTTATCTGAGAAGAAGTTTCGGCTATAATTGACTGTTAAATTCTCGTAGTCATTATTAAAGTAGTAAGCACCTAGAGTCTCGTAGTCTGGACTAATACGCTCATAAGCAAGACCGATATGATTACCCACTAGTTCATAGCTAAGCTCAGTCTTAAAAGCATGATAAGTTTGACGAGCATTAGTGCGGAGGTCTTGCTGCATCAGACTAAGACCATACTCAAAAGACCACTGCAGATCCTTGATGAGACTAAGACCTCCCTCGATACCCAATGCAAGGTTGGCTTTGGGACTAAGGCCAAGAGCATCGGCATCAAAAGAGATAACACCAGCTTTATCTTTAGCCGTAAACACTGTACCTCCAATGAAGAACTTATCTCCATCATAGCGACTCTTGAGCCCGTAGCCCCAGCGCTCGTAGCTAGGTCTAATACTCGGCAACTCAGGATTGAAGTCAACCCGACGTAATAATCGACCACCCATCGCAGAGATTTGCCACTTCCCAGGTGTGAGCTCTAGCCCCAACCCCGTAAACTGATGACCACTCATCGTATAAGGGCTAAAGGTCATCGACACATCGCCAATATGTGCCTTGATCCACTTATATGATGGGTGCAGGCTGAGACGATTAGGAAGAGATGGATAGCTGAAGTTAGAGCCGTAGTTGTTGAGATTAAAAGACAAGGGGATATTGAAGAGCTCATAAACGGAGATATTAACTGCCCCCGTCACTTGATAAGTAAAGCTTTGCCGTGCTTGCTGTGGCTTAGCAGAAAAGTAGGAGGCACTGGTCGAAATACTACCACTAATCTTGATCGGCTTCTTCTTCCGGAAGCTCATGACCTCCTCTATGTCCACATTCTGGGCCTTCAAGCTTGGCGAGATCGCCAGCATAGCTATGGCTAAGAGTAAAGAAAAAGGCTATGGTGAAATATACCCTTGACGTACGTAGCATAAACATAATCTTATTCTCCTAGTCGTTTTTTTCTATCTTGACATCTGCAAGAATGTATGATTGAGCTCCAGCCTCCACAAAGCCTTTGACTCTAATAATCCCCCTACGGCCATCAGAGGTTCTAAACAGGACGAAGTGCGGGGTCTGCGCTTTGGTGAAGTGCCTTCTACTAGGCTCCGCCCACTGAGTAAATCGAGAAAGAGCTTGTGCATTATTAAGAGCTTCAAAGCTATCATTACTCACCAGGATCCCCATAGCTGATGGGCTATTGATGAAGGTAGAGGCTATAGCATTGGGGATCGCTGGGAAAGCGTTAGCTCGTGCCTCAAGTGGTGAGAAGAAATAGCAATAATTGAATGAGGAGTTCAACGCAAAGAACCCGAAGTCAATACTTGCCCCTACATTCTCTTGTGCGATACGCTGAGAGGTTAACACGCCCCCTAGGCGAGAGGAATAGAAGCAACCGATACTATTCTTGGCTTCGTTAATGCCGAACTTAAGGTCTTGCTGGAAGACCAGACCACTATTGGGCTTTATCGTTAATGTCTTCTCAACAACCTTGTCCTCCTTACCGTTGCTGGCAATCAGTCTAAGGCGATAAATACCAGCCCGCTCAAAACGCACCGAAGGGTGCTCAGCAGTAGCGTTATCTATCGTAGCTCCCTCGCAAGACCAACGATAGCTTAGTCCTCCACTAGTTAGGGTTCCGAGTCTGTAGCGTTAAAGGGACCTCCCAGTCTTGGTCTACGGCAATGGGCTCATAGTCGAAGTCTGCCTGCATAGCGGGCTGTAGCGTAAAAGCTTTTACTTTGCTCCTCATAACGACTACCATTGAAGACCTTGAGATGAATGCGATGTATGCCTCCATCTGCAAAAGTAACAGCGGAGGGATATTGCTCTGTAGATGAGCTGGGGTTACCTCCCTCAAAAGTCCACTCATAGCGACTACCCCCTCGGCTCTTATTGCTAATAGATACTACCCCTGGAGCAATATCATTGATAGCAATAGCATAGTCAAAGTCAATACTCATCGCAGAGTCCACACGGATAACTTGCTCGCTGATGCGCTCATCAACAGCATTCCATACACGTAAGCGAATCTTATGCTCACCCGCTTCTGTGAAGGTTACAGACTCGGGAGCTCTATCCCTTGAGCTGGCTGGCACACCGCCCTCGAACGTCCACTCATACTCATCCGCACCATAGCTATTATTCTGTAGCTTGACCGTCACCGGAGAAGTCTTATCCTCTGCAATCGTAACCTCAAAGGACGAGGCGATGGGCACAGCCGTCTCCTTGAGGCAGGACGAGAGGAAAAAGAAGCCCGACTGCTAATAGAAGACTCGGCAGTTGCTTAGTATTGATGTTCACCGCTAATTATATTGCATTCAGTTTCTTAAACTTATGAGCTACTCGTCCTCGTCTAGGGTCCAAGACATGGATGTCGCTATGGTCGAGCTCGGTCTGAATCTCCACGTAGAGCTGCCCTTCGTGTACGCCGATGCTCGATATTTGGTTAAAATCCCTGATGTGTAGTCAATCTTAACCTCTGGAAGCATCTCGTGCGTACGTAAGTCAATAGCCCCAACGAAGAAATAATAGTTGAGTGTCCCATAGAAAAGATAGTCCTTGTAGACCGTCGTTACATAGGTACTGGTGTTATAGCCTGGGAACGTATACGTTTGAAAGGCTCCAGTCCGTACGTCTAGCTCTGCAAGCTCGTGATTATCGCCACGCTCATATCCATCCTCCCAAAGTGAAGAGCAGAAGAATACTAGTTTGTCGTCTCCATATTTTTGGTAGTATCTCGGCTCTCGATTTTCCCAGATAATCTTCCCAGATGGCACCTCCACACACGACACACGACTTTTATCTTCCTCCCCCATAGGAGGGAACCACACGATAACGACCTTATCCTCGTAGGGATAAACTTTGTAGATATAAGCACCTGGGAGGTCTAATTCCCAAAGCACAGCTCCAGTAGCGAGCTCGATGAGCTGACAAGCACTTTCTTTATGTCTTCCTATGGTGCCCCATAGGAGAGCATAGTCCCCAAACTGCTCGATGAGTCTATAGGGATATGATCTAGTCCATAACACCTCCCCATCTTGAATGTATCTGTAGATGTATTCCCCTTTCTCTTTATCTCGCTTAATCATAACATAGAAATGGGGGAGTTCTCCTATCATAGGATATCCTACAGCTTTGTCTACTTGTAGCTGTAGCTTAATCCCATCGGACGTCATCTCGTAGATGTCTCCACCAGGAATCATAGCGGCAAACACCCCTCCTCTCAAGCCTGGCTCAAGGAAAAGCATCTTACTAGAAACTTCGACCCTATTCAGTTCTGTGCTTTCTCCGCGAAACCACATAATGCCCAGAGGACTGTTCCGTATGTTTCTTGCCCCTCTTATGATCTCTCGTACTTCTTTGATCTTCATAATCTATCTTACTACAAATACCTTATCTAATAAAGTTTCAATCATATCATCAGCATCAACATATCCATAGTTTTTTTGGCCATGTCATCAGTTATTATCGACTCTAACTTATTTCTAAGCTTTTGCAAATCCTTTGCCTGTATCTTCTTTGCATCAAACACCCATTTAAGATTATCCATCTTAAAGTTAGGTTTAGTTAAATCACTAGAGAATTGTTTAATAAAATCTTTTGGAGGTAAGTTTTTCACTGACTTAAACTCGTAATAGACCTTACTTCTTTTAGGATACTCTACAACCATATCTGCAATACGTCTTCTGCCGTCAGGTAGTATTTCTAGGACCTCAAAGCTAATCTTTGAAGCACCAGTAAATTCATCAGCATTATTCGCTAGATACCGTAGTGTCCATTCCGCTCCTTCACGAAATGATGATTCCGTATGGCCCAAGTTATTAACCAACAGCTTTAAGTCTTTGATTTTATTTGGGTCAAACTTATCAATGAGTACCCTGAGATTAGAAACAATTTGAGCATAACCATCAGTATTAATTGTACTTGCTATTCTTCCTAATAGCTCATCAGTCAGCCCAAAAGCCTTAAAGTTTCTATGATTTCTTATGTCAACAACTACTCTTAAGGCATCAACTTGTTGTGCTAATTTAGGATGCCCTGATCTTATCAAAAGCTCCTGGGCATCAACGATATCACGATGGGGAACAACACGTAAAGCGCCTCTAGTATCAGACTTTAGTAGTCTTTCTAAGGCCTCGTTTGTAGCCCCACGAGCCAACTGTTTCGAACCTCTTTCAATGGCTTCTCTACTAATAGGCTCTATGCTTACCTTAGCTTGATCTTTAATCAGCCCAAACAGAGGTTTGCTGATGTACTCCTCAGCCGTCTTAATTGATTTAGAGGAGATCGATCCAGGAAGTATAAGTGATATACTTGCAAAGCTGGCATTAGTATAATCTCCTCGGATCGTACTATAAAAGACATTAAAAGCATCTGGAACAGCATCAAGGCCTACGAAAGCCAGCGCTACGGATGCTCCATCAAGTACAGCATACACAGGCTCATCCACATAACGAGTGAGGACCCAATCGGTCTTATCCGTCAGAGTATGCTCCTGCTTGAAGTAAAAGCCTGAGCGAAGATTAAGATTAAGCTTCTTAAGTACATTCTCGTAGGCATACTGCAAGAGGTAAGCTTCATAATTCTTCAGCCCCTTACCATTATCAGCATCAAGAAAGCCCTCTCTATAGTGTATAGGGTCGGATACTGTATGAGGCTCATACTGATCAAACTGATCAGCATATTCCGCTAGTTTGAAGAATACTGGCCAGTAGTTCTGCTCCAGCCATTTTTGATTATCATCATGCCCATAACCCTGTGGCGTAATGTTCCCATCGGTGGCACCAAGAGTCTTTAACCTAATACGCTCTCTTGTTTGGTATGTCTGGACAACATTAATCAACTGGTCGCTGCCCTTCTGGATATATGGGATGATAACCCTATTATAAGGATAGCCACTAAGTTCCTTCCCGCCCTTGTGGTCTGCAACCACAGTAATAGAACGAGATGCTGAGAAATATCCCTTATAGAGGGTAACCTTTTTACGAGTCTGACGGAAGACCTCGAGGATAAAATCTTCCATCCCGGCCTGATTCCTGCCAGCCGGATACTTGGAGTTGTCAAAGCGTCCTGAGAGTGGAGCTATCACAGCTTGAGTACCCTGTGCGACGCCAGGCATATAGAAGGTCGATCCAGCTCCCCGCACCAGACCAGGAAGTGTCATATAAGGAATCGTAATAAGGATATCCTTATCCCCTAAGCCTGATTCATTAAAGACTCTTGACGCTAAGGCACTCCATTCCTCAACAGATTTACTTACATAAGGGATGGAACAAGTAACTACGACAAAGCGTCTGCCATTAATCTGCTCATAGGCTTGTAGCTTATCCTGTAGACTCGGATTGAGATGCTTTTTGATTGGGAGTCTTACTTAGAGCCTTGACAACTTCCGCTTTAAGCAATGAGATGACCTCATTGTTTGAAGAAAGCCGATTATCCTCAATGGTCTTACCTTCCTTATGTCTCAGGTCAATAGCATATCGAAGCAGACCCTCAGTAGCTTTGCTAATCTCAATTATAGAAGAGTTAATCTGAACGCGAGACTGAGCACAGCTAGAGCAATCAATAGGGAAGCTCTCACCATCTATGAACAGCAAGCATTTGTCGTAATCAAAACGTAGCTCAGACGGAGTACCTGACTCAACCCACTCAGGGGCAAATGGCTCTCCCCTATCATTCCTATATAGGAAGAACTCCTCACGATTAGTGTCGTAGTTACTTCTATAAACCTCCTCTTGCCACGTGAAGGTAGTAACGGCTCCAAGAGGCACTTGCTCTAGCGAGGCATCACCACAGGCGATAGAGAATATCGTAGCATCCTTAGGAAGAAGGAATAAGCGTCCATTAGGAGCAAAAACGGGCTTCTTAGCCAAGCGTTCAGAAGCTTTGTTGCTTATATGGACTCGCTTGGTCTCCCGGTTAATCTGTGCATCCTTATCTCGGTCTAGTGCTGTGAATGGAGCTGGGTTAGAGATGATATTCCACTGGAATGCCACGAGCTTGGTCGCCCCCACCGTGTAGTCCATGAGGTTCGCAGTTTTATCCTGTGACTGCTTACCTCCGTACTCATCGTCGAAGCTATGTTGGAGCGTGAAGAGGCCATGACCCAGTTCGTGGGCTAGGGTACGGGCAAGGCCTTTCCCATTGGGGCTATTGCCTGTAAAGATGTAGCCGAAACGACTCTTGCGAGGCATTAAGCCCTCTACATCCTCGAGCTTCGATGACTTGCTTAGCTCTGAGCTAAGCACAAAGACACAGACCTCATCCTTGCCGAGTGGGTGTTGCTCTTCGTAGCTGTCACGGAGCTTCTTAAGGTCTTGCCTGATATGCCTGTTCGATAGCTCTGCTTGGAAACTATCCGTCTCGGCGAGCCTAAACTCTACCCCTACTTGCTGGTAGATGTTATTGAGGTGCTGACTTAGCTCTGAGACATCGCCCACACGCTGCCCATTCACAGATACGAGACGCACACGATAGCTTTGCTTCGGATAGCTTACGACTCGGAGCTTACCGATGACCTGCCCCTCATAGATCGCATAGACATCATAGCTACTCTGGGCATCCGTCCCCGGTAGCTTGAGACTCCAGGTCTTGCTCTCTTCGTGGAGCTCTGCTGGCAGTGCAGGACTATTAGAGACGTAGCAAAGCGAACACGGCTCAGGTCAATTGCCTTCTCCCCTTCGTAGCGTGCCGTAACGACATCCTGCTCACCCACAGGGACGAGCTTCCAGGGGGCGATATAGCCCTTAGCGAAAGGCTTGTAGTATTCGTCCAGCTTGACGGAGCGCTGGTACCAGGACTCAGTGCCACTGTCAAAGGCATAGCGTGCCTGTGCTGATGGCTCAAAGCGAACCGGGCCTATACCATGAGCTAAGCGGCTCGCATCAAAGAGCCAATCCGCTCTACACGCTCTACCTTAATGCCTTGCTTCATGCCTACACGTCCCTCCGTTGATGAGGTACCTGATGATGCACCACTGCTACTCACCTCTGACGACTTGTCTGGGCTAAGCTGATAGCTATCGCCCTTACTATCGGTGATGATCATTGGGAAGGCCGAAGCAGACGCCCCTCCCTCGGGAAGGTCGAGCTTAATACGCTGTGGCTTGCCCTCGGCATCGGTCACCTCCAGCTCTCCGGTCTCGGGGTCGAAGCTCATCTCGGGCATCTCCCTCGAGGGCGAAGTCTACCTTACGCTCTCTGATGCGTAGCTTACTTGGCTGGACTGTCTTACCCCCGTCATCGATCTTGTCGAGATCGGCAATACCGCCAGGCTGATCTGCGTAGATAGCCTCGACAAGCCCATCGATCTGACACTTCTCGACATTGATACGAAGGCGATCAAAGCGAAGGGCTACTCGTGGGAGCTCGATGATAGAGCTGAGTCGTGTCGTGCCACGACCTGAGTACCAGCCATCACCAAGGCTCTGGAGCTGGGTAATCACCATCGGATAGTCACCGCCAATGGTCACCGTATCCCCCACTTGAATATCTAAGGCGGGATCGGGACTGAGGTTGAGGGCGCGGTGGCTCCTTACCACAGTCGCGCAGAAGGTCTACGTTACTCTTAGGCAGCGTTACCTCTTGAATAGCAGAGTAGATCGGCTTATCGCCCGTGCAGAGCGTACCCACACGCCATTCGTAGGTCCAGCCGGGCTTCAGCTGAGCAAGCGTCATTCGCTCACCGTAGGACTGCACCTCGCTCCATTCGTAGATATCCTTGCTCGTCTTCGGGCGACAGGCTAGCATATAGCCCGTAGCACCGACGACTCTATTCCACGAGAAGTCCACCTTAGCATAGCGGGGATCTGCCTTCAGCCCCGTGGGCACGGGGCAGTTCTCATTGAGTGTGAACCAGTATATTTCGCTGAAGCCTCCATGCTCAAACAGACCTAGCTCATCTACACCATCACGAGCGATAGCCTGCACCTGCCAGGCGTAGCGTCGATTGGGCAAGAGAATCGGCTCTAGGTGAGTATAGTTGAGCGTCGTATGACGCGTACGAGTGCGATAGATCTCGTTGCCATAGGCGAAGGCAGCCTGAGGAGCAGCGCCATTATCGGGGAGCTCCTTGAGGACAAACTCATACTCCGTACCAGCCAACCCTTGATGACGAGGATACCACTGGAAGCGGATGAAGAGTGGATCACGATAGCCCACTTGTTCATCACGCTGCGGGAGGTTCAGCATAGGCGGCTGCTTACTGTCCAGATAAGCACGCGCCGTATGCCAAGACGAGAGGACTTGCTGGCTATAGTAGTCGACCACCTGTACAGAAATCTCTGTAAAGCCCGTCGGGAACTGACCATTACGCAGACGACCATTGATAATCAGGCTCTCCGGACGAAGGTAAGGCATCAAGTCTGTTGCCGTCAGACGCGTTGGTACACCCGCCATAAGCTCCAGCTGAGGATACGACAGCTCCTCACGGGTCTGGGCAAGGAAGCCATTACTCTTGATCTGCAAACGCAAGCGAGCCAGAAGTAACGGCTGCTGAAGATCCTGGTTATGCAGCGTGATGATAAGGCGATCACGACTGCCCGAATAATAGTCCACTAAGTGCGGACTCTGCGGAGAGGGCCACTGAACAGTCGCATGAACAGGATAGTACTGACCAAACAGCTGACCACCGACACCTAAACTAAGTGTCAGTAGCAGTACGAGTAGACGAAGACTATGCCTAAGGAGATACATGAGACTATTACTATTAAGCTTTATAGCTTGCTGAGCTTATTATGATGTGAGGCGGGCGATCAATCTCACCTCGCGAACGAGCCATCGGCTCGTGAAGGATCTAAAAACGGAGCATCTTTGCTGTCAAAGTTAGCCCTTTCAGCGGGGAGTACAGCGGGGCGCAGAGGCGCGGTAGCATGCGAGCTTGCGGAGGAGGGGTGCAAACCAATAGTAGTATGGGGTGCAAACCACTATTGCTTCACGAGTCAACCAATAGTGGTCGGTGGTAGTAACCTATAGTGGTTCGCGCCTCGGCCAATACTGGTCGCCCCGCTGACCTATATAGGTCGCTACTACCTCCCCGCGGTGGGGGCGGTGACATCTCACGATTCTCCTCATGACAAGCAGGCTCTTTGTAGGCTATCATTGTCGTCTGAATAAGCTATTTCCTTTTTGGGGGGATGGGGCAACTAGTGCTCTCCCACTTGAGCGCAAGCCGTTGGCTTGCACCTACTCCGTGGGGTGCTCGTAGCCACACTCTTTCCGCTTCCTATCATACAGCTCTCGTACAGAGTTATAATCAGTTTCCTGACTATCAATATGCGATGGATCTACCAAGAAGCGGAATCCATATTTAGGCTCCAGTAGGTCTACATAATAGGCTCCAGTGCCATCAGCTCGCGTTCTGATTTCCACTGATCCAACTTGATCCTTGTAATGATTTCTCCAATCCATAACTCCATCAGTCCACACGCTATAGTTCGTATCGTCATAATGCTTCCCCTCCTCAAAATCTAAAGTAAGGTGCTTTGTGCGAAGGTAATAAGACACCTTGTAATGAGAGTATCGCAGTAGGGAGTCTAAAGCTACGTCTCTCCAGAATATCTCCTCTATCTGTTTTCGTCTATTACTAAGTAAAAGCGGAGCTTCTTTGAGAAGCACAACTTGTACCTTTGTCGTGCCACCATATATGAATACACCCTGCTTCAGCGTATCGTGTTCATTGGATGGCGTGAAGATATCTAATCTAAAGAGATAGACAAGACCTGCGATAAGTGTAACTGCTACATAGAGTCTTGATTTGAGTTTGAACCTGCACATACTAGTCCGAACAAAAGCCCTTGGAGAGGATAAGATAGGTTGCATCAACTCTGAGAAAGCTCCTCATTTGTTCCTTCCTGATTATACGAATCACAAGGCGAAGCAAATATTCATCTATCAAATAGAGCAAGTCCCCTGTTTCCAAAGCCTTATTCTATCAGCAAGCGAATATACCAACCATCTCCCAGTGATTTCATTTTTGCATCTGAATTGCGATCCTTATAATATTCCTCTCTCAGGGTATGTGACTGAGGGATTGTGTCACCATAAACTTCCTGAAATGGGTTCATATAAACATATTCTAAATCTGTACTGGAAAGCACCGTTCCCCCAGAAAAATAAGTAATGAAGACCATCCCATCATATACTGCGATCGACTTGCAATCAGCTTCTTTAAGCAGTTCTTGAATCATTCGATCAGATTTATACTCTGAGGTAACTAGTGCCAAGTCTTTGATTCGATCAAACAACTCTTTGTGTTGCTTAAAGTGCTCTATAGTCTCCTGATCACTTGGCTGATCCTTGCTGGTTGCGCCCCAGCAAGAAGTAAAAAGAGGAGAAAGAGTAGTACTAATGGTTGTCGCATTTCTTTACTGATATAGGTAATCCTTGCTTATATAGCCGATAAACTGCTCTAAGAATGTCATTACTTGAAAGTGATGACATCCGATTCTTAAACTCACTGTATAGTCTGATTCCAATCAGTATTGCTTGCTGATCTGAAGGGTCATCATTCTCTGCCCCCAGCCGATTGCTTAAAGCATCATATATGCGCCGATTTACTTCCGCATTTCCTTCTAGTTGCTCTGGGGAGTTGTCAAATACTTGTGCAACACCTGCTCCAACGAGAAGTTCAACTTCAGTAAAACCTGCATAGGCACCGATAAAGCCATAATGAATGTTAGACCAGAGATCATAGCTGAACTGCAGAGGGTTTAAACTCGACTTATCACACGAATAAACAATGCCCTTCTGCATCTCTCTTATCTTTTTTTTATGATCCCACTCGGCTCCCGATTTCACTTTATATCCCCATGTCAGGTAGGCTATAAGATTACCGACAATCTTTGGTATAGCCTCGGATTGTTCTCCCTTAAGAGGATCTCTGTGTGTACTATTTGAAGCTAGAATGTTAGCTGCTCTGATAAGCTTAACCTCTGAGGTTTCTACATTCTTCTTAATCTCATCACAGATATAGCGAGCGATATACTGTACATGTATCTTGGGACAATCATCTACTTGATTGCTTCCGACCTCTTGAAGGAAGCTCACTGCAGAGGACAAAAATAGAGATGAGTCATTCACGCTATGCTTGATGTCTCCCCATTTTGCTTTATAAATAACTCCTGAAACTCCAGAGTATCTATCTACGAGATGGACCACCTGATCATCTTGAATGCTGACCACATATTGTACTGGTAAAGTATCTACTCTACCATTCAAATTATATTCATAGCGTCTAGTTAGCTTATTATACTTATATATTAAATCACTTTTAGAGTTTAGAGAGATACCATCAATAGTACCATTAGGAGAGAGTGAGCTTACCCTGAGTATGCGATTAGATGCATCGTATATAAAAGGCTCCCAATCTGGAGTAAGCCAAATGGTCCCCACCTTTCCCAGCTCTCCCTCCTCCGCCTTATCTGCTGCAGTGAAGACGGCTGGATTCGCAAGGACATTCCACTGGAAGGCTGCAAGCTCCTTGCCCGTGGTGTAGTCCATCAGATTACGCGTCTGACCCTGACTCTCCGTCCCCCCGTACTCGTCATCGAAGGTGTGCTGTAGCGTGAAGAGCCCGTGCCCAAGCTCGTGGGCAATGGTATGACTTAAGTCAGACACATCTCCATTCGGGCTATTCCCCGAGAAGATATACCCAAAGCGGCTACGACGGGGCATCTCACCCAGCAAGTCCTTCGGCTGAGACTCCAAGCCTCCTGCCGCATCCACAACGAAGAGGTAGACGCCATCAAGCGTACCTGCAAGCTGCGTATAAGCCTTCTTCAGGTACTCCATCTCCGCACTCTCCTTCACCTCGCGCACACGACCGAAGAAGCTCTTACCCACCACACTGAGTTTACCGTCGCCGTCACGATCCCAGCTATAGTTCCCTCGCATGCGAGCATCCACTTCGACATCGAAGTGAATACCCACCGAGTCGTAGATACTATTCAGCTCACGCTCTATCTGCGCCTTGTCAAGCTTGGCATCATTGACCGGTACCAGCGTCAGCTTATGACGCTGCTTCGGATAGCTTACGACTCGGAGCTTACCGATGACCTGCCCCTCATAGATCGCAAAGACATCATAGCTACTCTGGGCATCCGTCCCCGGTAGCTTGAGACTCCAGGTCTTGCTCTCTTCATGGAGCTCTGCTGGCAGTGCAGGACTATTAGGAGACGTAGCAAAGCGAACACGGCTCAGGTCAATCGCCTTCTTCCCTTCGTAGCGTGCCGCGACGACATCCTGCTCTCCCGTAGGGATGAGCTTCCAGGGAGCGATATAGTCCTTAGCAAAAGGCTTGTAGTATTCGTCCAGCTTGACGGAGCGCTGGTACCAGGACTCAGTGCCGCTGTCAAAGGCATAGCGTGCCTGTGCTGATGGCTCAAAGCGAACCGTGCCTATACCATGAGCTAAGCGGCTCGCATCAAAAGAGCCGATCCGCTCTACACGCTCTACCTTGAGGCCTTGCTTCGTGCCTACGCGTCCCTCCGTTGATGAGGTACTTGATGATGCACCACTGCTACTCACCTCTGACGACTCATCGGGACTAAGCTGATAGCTATCGCCCTTACTGTCGGTGATGATCATTGGGAAGGCCGAAGCAGACGCCCCTCCCTCGGGAAGGTCGAGCTTAATACGCTGTGGCTTGCCCTCTACATCGGTCACCTCCAGCTCTCCGGTCTCGGGGTCGAAGCTCATCTCGGGCATATCCCCGAGGGCGAAGTCTACCTTACGCTCTCTGATGCGTAGCTTACTTGGCTGGACTCTCTTACCCCCATCATCGATCTTGTCAAGATCGGCAATACCGCCAGGCTGATCTGCGTAGATAGCCTCGACAAGCCCATCGATCTGACACTTCTCGATATTGATACGAAGGCGATCAAAGCGAAGGGCCACTCGGGGAAGCTCGATGATAGAGCTGAGTCGTGTCGTGCCACGACCGGAGTACCAGCCATCACCAAGCCCCTGAAGCTGGGTAATCACCATCGGATAGTCACCACCAATGGTAACCGTATCCCCCACTTGAATATCTAAGGCGGGATCGGGACTGAGGTTGGCACGTGGGGGCTCCTTACCACAGTCACGAAGAAGGTCTACGTTACTCTTTGGCAGCGTTACCTCTTGAATAGCCGAGTAGATAGGCTTATCGCCCGTGCAGAGCGTGCCCACACGCCATTCGTAGGTCCAGCCGGGCTTCAGCTGGGCAAGCGTCATTCGCTCGCCGTAGGACTGCACCTCGCTCCATTCGTAGATATCCTTGCTCGTCTTCGGGCGACAGGCAAGCATATAGCCCGTAGCACCAACGACTCTATTCCACGAGAAGTCTACCTTAGCATAGCGGGGATCTGCCTTCAGCCCCGTGGGCACGGGGCAGTTCTCGTTGAGCGTGAACCAGTATATTTCGCTGAAGCCCCCGTGCTCAAACAGACCGAGCTCATCTACACCATCACGAGCGATAGCCTGCACCTGCCAGGCGTAGCGTCGATTGGGCAAGAGAATCGGCTCTAGGTGAGTATAGTTGAGCGTCGTATGACGAGTCCGAGTGCGGTAGATCTCGTTGCCATAGGCGAAAGCAGCCTGAGGAGCAGCGCCATTATCTGGAAGCTCCTTGAGGACAAACTCATACTCCGTACCAGCCAACCCTTGATGACGAGGATACCACTGGAAGCGGATGAAGAGCGGATCACGATAGGCCACTTGCTCATCACGCTGGGGGAGGTTCAGCATTGGCGGCTGCTTACTGTCCAGATAAGCGCGAGCCGTATGCCAAGACGAGAGGACTTGCTGGCTATAGTAGTCGACCACCTGTACAGAAATCTCTGTAAAGCCCGTCGGGAACTGACCATTACGCAGACGACCATTGATAAGCAGGCTCTCCGGACGAAGGTAAGGCATCAGGTCTGTTGCCGTCAGACGCGTTGGTACACCCGCCATAAGCTCCAGCTGAGGATACGACAGCTCCTCACGGGTCTGGGCTAGGAAGCCATTACTCTTGATCTGAAAACGCAAGCGAGCTAGGAGTAATGGCTGCTGAAGATCCCGGTTATGCAGCGTGATGATAAGGCGATCACGACTGCCCGAATAATAGTCCACTAAGTGCGGACTCTGCGGAGAGGGCCACTGAACTACAGCATGGATGGGGTAGAACTGAGCACACAACTCCTTCCCTCCTCCACAAAGGAGGAGAGAGAAGAGTAAGACTTTATAGAGTATGGACTGAGCGAAGCCCGTGTGCTTAGATCTCCACATCGCTATTACGATTATAATCTAAATAAATTAGTTGCCTTGTTTTGTCACCTTGAGCAAAGACCTCTCTTCCCCGACACGAAGCTCTACGGTATAGACTCCAGAGGTATTTCCTCGCAGCTCGTACTCAAAAGTTTGCACTTGCACTTTCTTTAGAGCCTTCTTATCCATCTCTACCATGGTCGGAGATAGGAGGCGCAGTGTAAAGTCTTGAGGCTCTCGGAGCTCAATAAAGACCTTAAATTCTCCTGTCGTTGGATTAGGTGTCACAAGAAACTGTTTGATCATGGCTCCAATCTTATCATCGGGAAGAGTCACACTCCCAGCAGGTAGTACCTCGATACGCTGGCTAACAAGTGTAGAGCAGTCTCCAAGATAGCCCTCAAGTGCTACTGTGTATATACCAGCAGAGCTCATTGTGAAGATAAGCCTCTCGTCACTCCGACTCTTGACAACTGCCCCGACAGGGAGGTGCCATTTTAGTCGATCAGCCTTGATTTGACTGATATTAACTACATGGATCTCTGCTCCTAGTCTACAGAGCTTGGAGCTGTAATATCAATGGGTAGTTCGGTCTGACTCTCACGGATTATAACCTCAGCGGAGGCTGTGCAACCGCCCTCATTGGTCACGATGACACGATAAGTGCCGGCACGGCTAACGCTAAGCTCTTTACCAGTTTCGCTGAGAGGCTGACCATTACGCAACCATGAGTAGCTTACATTCTCTTGATTGGATGTAGCTCGTAGATTACGACTTTGATCTTTACAGAGAGTAAAGGCTTCGGAGAGGTTTACCTTGAGTTCGTCTGGCTGTGTCAAGCTCAAGCGATAGCGTAGCGTACATCCAGCAGCATCAGATATCAGAGCTACATATTCTCCAGCCTGGAGTTTATCTCGTTGACGAGTAGTAAGACTAGGGCTATCCTCCCAACGTATCGTATAGGGACTCGTACCTCCACTGATATTGAGTTTGATGCTACCATTAGAAGCTCCAAAGCAACTGGGGTGCACTAATTCTGGTCGCACAACAAGGGCGTCAGGTGAAGAAACCTCTGCTGTAGCATCAATAGTACAGCCTCTACTATCTGTAACACGGAGGAAGTAGGTACCTATTTCGTTAACTCGAAGACTTGAGTTGGTTTCACCCTCCTTGTTCCACTCATATGAGTATGGAGCAGTGCCTCCCGTAACAAGTGCTTCGATAGAGCCTTCTCCTCCACTACAATTAGGGCTGATGACCTTAAACTTGAGGCTTAGGGGCTCGGGCTGAACTAATGTAAATACGGTAGATAATACACTGATGTTATTAGCATCTGTAATCTTCACTTGATATTGTCCTGCACTAAGACCACGAGCGATACTATCTGTTTGTTGACTTAGCTCTTCGTTAGAACCATTGGTTAGCTTATACCAAGTGTAGGTGTAGGGCAGACGGCTCGCTATATGGGGCTTGCCACCCTTAGCATGTGCTGTTATCTCTCCGTTACTATCTCCGTGACAGCTAACGAAGCGACTTTCCTTAACCTCAACATCTAGGGGAGGAGGAGCATTGAGCGTTATATCAAGCTTTGCTCGACAACCACAAGGGGCATTCTTATCCTCGGGGGCGAGAGCATCAAAGCGGGCATCCTCTACAATGACCTGATATTCTCCTCTAGATATATTAGATAGAGTGTAGATATAGGCTCCCCCATCGGGGCGTACAGAAGTAGGGGTAAAACTGCGGCCATCCGACAGACGTATGATACGAACCTGGTAGCCGTTAGCGAGTGGAGTTCCCCCTGAGGCTCTAAAACTGATGGAGCCATCAGAAGAGTTATAAGCTAAGGGACTTACAACAGCTTCCTCCAAAACAGACACAGCTTCGGAGGGCTCAGCCAGTGTGACGCGGTGTATGAGCTCATTGCCTCCACCGTCTTTGGCGAAGCAATCATTGCTATCATAAACCTTGAGGGTATATTGCCCTGCTGGAAGGCGAGAGAGAGTAGTTGTTGAGCTAAACTCTTGGGTGCGGATCTCTACCCCAGAGGCGTCAAGCAGATGTGCCTTGAAGCGCCCTGTTCCGCCCGAGGCCGTGAGTGTGATGGCACCATCAGTGCCAGCGAAGCAACTCACATCCTTCTTGGCAAGCGAGTGTGTGATGGCAGGTCGCTCAGCGATGGTCATATTGATGACATGGCTAGGTGCTTGGGCGTAAGCAGCTAATCCATTAGAGTGTGTCCCTAAGAGAGCGAAGGTATAGCTCCCTGCTGTGAGCCCCCGAATATAGAAGCCATTACTGGCATCAAGAGCCTCAATATTATCTACCCTCTCCCTGATATTCCCAATCAATCGAGCAATTCCAATAGTTTCATTGGGCTGCAGTGCTCTATCCAGTCTCACATAAATAGAGGCATCTTGAGAGTTATGACAACGCTCTTGTTGCATCTCTGTCGAGACAATATGAGGGACTGTGAGTGTAGGCTTGAGCGTGATGATCTTATATTGACTCTCCGTGCGTGCCTCATCGGTGATAGCGTTAATGCGGAAGGCTATGGATTTGCCACTCACAATCAAAGCACGATAGTCGGCTTCGCTCATAAGGTCTTCGCCTTTGAGCGTAACAACAGACTTACCCTCGCTATAAGATACGCCTGCCGGTAGGGGGACCCAGGTTGGGTCTCCTACTATTCGGTACTCCCATTGATAGGTTGCCTCAACGAAACCTTTTGTTGCCTTGAGGGTAATAGGATCTTTGTCTGGCAACATACGATTAACACTTACTTCCGACCCCTGCCCCTGGTTGTGGAAGTAATGGAGGTTAATAGAGACGGGGATGAGCTCAAGGTGCACCATTAAAAGCATCTTATTGATGAATGAATGCCCTTGGTCTCCGTGGTCAAAACTAAGATTAATATAAGGCAATGTCCTGTCTAAGATTTTGTAATCTTGAGCATAAAACTTCGTTCCAGGTACAAACAAGATGGGCTTCGTTTCTTTTTTACTCCAGATTCTTATCCTATCAGGAGCATTTCCATCTTCATTCCTATATTCTTTGACGATTGTTGGAGGTTGCCTGCCCCACCAAGGAGAGTCTTTTACAGGGCCGTGCTGAAATTTACCTAAGAGCTCCTCTTGACCTTTAGACGATGCAAAAAACTCAAAATCTAGCCAGCCCATAGCGTTACTATTCGTATTATGCACCCTGTCAAAAGACAGAGTTAATTTATACCTCCCATTGTTCTGAGCTTGGCTGGAGAGTATGATAATAAGCCATATAAAGACTATTTGTAGGATTTTCTTTCGCATCATAAATTTACGCTTCTCTTAATCGTTTGCGGCTTGCTGCCCTTATGCTTGACTACAAGGGTATAAGTATTGCTCTTTCCCTGTTGGGTTTCACTGTCTACGACTTCTCCCTCGGCAGGTAGGCTATCACGATAGAGGTATAAGCGTCCTTGCTCATCTGTCTTATAGAGAGCTACACTTATGAGTGCTGGAGCTTGTGTCTTCCACTTAATAGCTATTACTCCTTCTGGCAGGGTACTGAGGCTAAGATGGCTATCTACCAAGGCTTTTTCACTTATCTGAGCTCCGATAGCGACTTCTTGAGACAGCACAGAGAGAAGCCTCTTACTAGAGTAGGCTTGCATCTGATAGATGTAGCTCTTCCCTGGTTCGTCTTTGATACGATAAGTTCTCTGGGTCTTATCATCAATCTTCGCAACTTGGTGCAGGGTATTACTTCCTGACTCCTTTCTAAAGATGATGAAGCCTGTAAGGTATGGGTCATCTGCGGCTTCCCAGTGAAGCACAGTATGCTCCTTATCATGCTCTATACGAGTAATACTTGGTGCCGTGGGTGCAAGTACATTAGGTTTTAATGCCTCAACAAGCTCTGATTGCTCAGATTGATTGTAGCGATGATCAAGAGCTGTCAGGGCATAGTACACCTTACTATTAAGAGATTGCAGACTGACGCTGTCCTGATATAGAGTATCTCGTATGGCTACATCTGTAATAGGGATTAACTCTTCACCCTTATTCTCTCCTCGGTATAGGCGATACCCCAATATGTCTGCCTCTTTATTAGCACTCCATTGTAGACGGACCTTACCTAGACTATCTACTTGGGCTCTTAGTCCAGTTGGCTTGCTCGGGGGAATACTATCAATCGGCTGCAGAAGGATGGGTAAAGATTCTCTTGATACCCCTCTCTTAGGCTTAGCTTCTATCTTATAGTAGACATATTTCGCTTTAGGAATATCTATCGTATAGCTCCTTACGGAAGGAGCTAGTCCCTGTTTCAAGGGAACATACTTCTTATCATTGGTCGAGTGCAAGATACTGAAGCTCTCCAAGAGGTCTTCTTCCTCTGGGGAGAATGTCCAACTCATCTGCGCCCCACCCTTCTCATTAAAAGAGGCAGAGCTAATCATAGGTATCGTCTTAAGACTTGGATATCCAGCTCCTGAAACAACTATGCTATATGCGCTCTTAGTACCAAAAGGAGTAATCCCAGCTACACGATAGTAATAGGTCTGTAGGTTAGCAATGCTATCCGTATAGGTAATCGGAGCATGTGCACTCTTTTCCCCTTTGGACATACGAGTAATAGGCTCTGGGGTAATAGGAGTAAAGGTATGTCCATCCTCACTCCTCTCAACGATGTAGCTATTATATAGGTGTACTAATCCATTGTAGTCCCAAGAGAGTTGAGCCGATGCATCCCCGAAGCGAACAGAAAGGGCTTGAGGCTTGACTAGCTGGGTATTCTGCCCCATGATGACGAAGTTTAGCCCGGCATTGATTGGATTCTTCTTGTCTGTACTGAGTGCGATGACTCTATACAGGTATCGCTCTCCAGGCTTAACCGTTGTATCCTCCCAACCCCATCCCATAACCTTGGCAACAGGAAAGCATAGGTCGGCTGCATAAGCCGAGAAGAGATAACGCTGCTCTCTTTGCTCATCAAGAGCTATAGCCTTGGCCATGGGGTTATCTCCGAGACCGATCTCAAAGTCCTCCCCAAAGACAGCTTGTGCCATCACCAAGCCCATAGGATATTGTGTGGCTATAGCCTTGAGTTCATCGCTCTCTCTTGGCTTGAGCTCAGCACCTAAGATATGAGCCTCGGGGCTTGGTAGTATTTCGTCCGTTACGTGCGATAGTCAGACGCTCTAAGCGAACCCCATGCTTGTTCAAGCTTTCCCAAGTTTTGGCATCACTGGCAATCCATCGTAATAACACTTTATCACTATGGACTTCAGTCCTTACTTTAATACTTCCCTGTGACTTCGTTTGTGCCTTGAGCATAGCCGACAGGAACAAACATATCCCAAGGGTAAGGAGCCTCATACCCCATCTTGCTTGTTTCATCGCTCTGTGTTAAACTTGAGATTGTTATTGTAAAGGATAGGCATCGTTGAGCTTACGGTACCGTCAGGTAAGACATAGCTTACGAGAGCCTTATACTTGCCATGTCTGAGTACGGGTAAAGTTCCAAGGGCGAAGCGCTCGTAAATACTACGCCCCACTAGCTCTCGGTTATTGACCACAAGCCCCTGTAGGTCGCTAAAGTCAGCAAAGACAACATGCGAAGCTAAGAAAGTGAAGGGGAATCGATAAGCTTGCTTATTGAGAGTCCCGTCACTCAATTTAGACAAGAAGTATGGACTTGGGGCAAAGGCATAATAGGGTGGTGCACCATAGGGTTGCTCACTACGATAAGTTAACTCAAGACCAGCAAAGGGATAACCCTCATAAACTAAGGGGTAGACGGTCTTGGCAAAATAATCCTCTTCTAGCGTTGCTTTGAGTTGCACAAGGGCTCTCCCTTGTGTTTTCTCTACCCCTAATACTTCAGCCTCGTCAAAAGCCTCATCAGCTCGGACATCCAGTTCAAGAGGATAAGCTGAGGCTTCATCATAAACAGCAAAGCCATCTTTAATCTTGAGGGCATCCATCTTTTCCTTGAAGGTACTGTGCTGACTTGTACTGAAGTCATAGCTGAGGATAGCTTTCTCTAGGTTGCTAGCCACAAGGCGCTCAGCCCTATCACCTCCAATACGCACACTTAAGTCTTCGCTATCAAGATGAGTAGTAGAGTTACTCTTAGTACCTTCTTGCCCCTCTTGAAGTCCTGCAGTGTAGGCTAGGCTCAGCGTGTAGGGAGTTTTCTTTCTCAGGCTGGGGATAATAAACTCTAGTCTATTCTCGCTTTCGTTGTAGTTGAAGTCCGTGGACACTCGTCCGCCCTCTTCATCAAGGAAGCTCATCTTGTAGTCAAAGCCCTTCTCAAAGAGGTACTTTTGTCCCATCTTGAGCTGCACATAGCCCTTGTTACTTTCCTTGGGGAGGAAGTATGACTGGTCTACAACTGGGTAAGCATAAACGACATTGGCAAGAGGGATTTCACTGGGAGCCCCACCCGTAGTGAAAGTATGTGTCTTCTCTTCTATTGCTGGTTTACCCGAAGTCACAACTTGATGCCAAGAACCATTTATAAACTCTTCAAAGCCAACACGAACACTCGCCGTAAGCTCTGTATTTGGCGGAAGGACTTCTTTAGCCTGCAAGCTAAGCTTAGTCTTATCATCACCCCACACAAGTTGAGCAGCAATGCTCTTGCCTTCCTTGTCCTTAAGGTCAAAACTTTTGAGACTAATACGATATATCTTATTTACACCACGCTCGTCTGAGGCCTCAAAGGTTTTACCCATTGCAACATTGAAGGTTGCTTGAGGTACAGCAAAGACGCTTACTTCTCGCTCCCCGATAACTGGCGAAAGATCATTGATCATTGGTTCGTCTACGGGAGATGAGCCTGGATTGACGACTTCACACTCTTCGCCGATACTTAGCTTAAAGCGAGCATGTCCCTTCACAAGCCCAAGCACATTAAGATTTACGCCAAGGTATCCCTTGAAGAAGGTTGGATCGGGTAAGCCTGCTTGTAGCAAGGCGGCCGCACCTCCCCTAATGACAGGGACACGCACACGCACGAACCACAGCTTAATTTTTACACCCAACTCGCCTTGCAGATAGGCATAAGCCTGCCCTTGAGCGTACCAGCCATTCAGACCTATTGTCCCAGAGCGGCCTCGACATTGCGCCTGACCATAATCCTTGAGCATCACATCAAAACCTAAGCCTGCATTAAAGTTGGCATACATGATAGCAAACTGAAGGTCACCAGTACGCACTCCCAGTTTAGAGCCAAAAGCAAAGCCTTTACCCGTACTTAGAGCGTCTAAATTACGCCCTAGGCTCAGACGGCTAATATCTTGCCCTATAAGATTAGCTACTTCTTGCGGAGGAGTAGGCATACCCGGAATACGGCTTCCTGCCATTAGGTAAGCATCACTCTTAACAGCGAGAATACTGCCAACATTTAACTTCAAGCCAATAGGAGTCGCTGGAGTCCCTAGATGTAAGTACCACTCCTTAGGATCAATATGCAGTACACCCCTTCCGGCAAGTCCATCAGGACCAGTGCCCGCGATTACACCAGCTGGACTTGACACATAGACTTGGCTCACGGCGTGTAGGCTACTATTGTCCAGATCCAACTGCATAAAAATAGAACCTGAAATATTAGCCCCCTTAAGTGCTTCTGGTAGCTTCTTTATGCTTAAAGCTCCTAGGACTTTCTCAAAGTCGCCCCCCTGCTTCAGCTGTTCTCCTAAGTTGCTCGGAATGAAACGATGTTGTTGCTCTATCCTCTCTTCTGCGGACACTTCGCCCCTAAGATCTTTAGGGAATTGGGCATAGCCATAGAAACCGACCATACTTAAGCCTCCAGAACGAGAAAAAATCATCTCTAGGGCAGCCTCACCTTGTGCCGTTTTGCTGATTTCAAATAATGTAGATGCCTTGAATCCGAGTCCCTTACTCTCATCAGGTACGTACTGAGCACTTCGGAATTTGCCACCCTCGGCACTTTGCCCTTCAGCTCGCACACCATAAGTAAGAGCTCCCCCAATACCATTGAGGGTCATAGGAGCAACAAGCGGTATACCTTGAGGGAAAGTCCCTAGGCCATCGGCATACCAATAACTATTGCTGTCTTTACGCCCAAAGCCTGCGCGGACTTTCCACGAAACATGATTAGTCTTGCCTAAACCCAGCGATAAGAGAAGATCCCCAGTAAAGCCATTCCCATAAATTGTATCGTCGCGATGCCAATTAAGCTTACCTACCAGACCAATCTTGCCCGCAATTTTAGCATCAAGGGCAATCTCACTGACGTCCATACCCTCATAATACCAGACATTATCGCGATAAGCCGCTCGTAGTGTAATGTTTGTCTTCCCTGAAAAGAGATTTTTCCCTAGGCTAAGCCCAGCCCCTAGTGTCAAATGAGCACCTCGTTCATTAGCTCCGAATTCTAACTGGTGTATGGAGAGAGGAAAATCTCCCAGCTTAGCCTCACCCTCGTATCCCAAAAAGCCTCAACGCTAATATAAGGTGCTTTGGTAGTTAAACGAAGGTTGCGAAATTTCAAACTGGCTAATTTAACGGACTCAGAGCCCTTGAGATCATCAAGTCCTTCGGTCTTGCCAAGAGCCATCCGACCATGCAAAACAGCCTCTGGGACAAATTTGTCGTCTATTAAATCTAGCTTAACATAAGAGCTGGGATCTAACTGAGCCTCAGCATTAAAGATTGAGAAGTTCAAACTAGAGTCTGGCCGAACAACCAATGTATAACGGTCGTTCATTTGCATAAAGCCCTCATAGGCTAAGGTTGTTGTTTCCCCTTTGAAAGGTAAGCCTAGGCGACCTTTCAGCTCTGAAGAGATTAGCTCGTTGGCTACAAGGTGCATCGCAAAGCGATCCACGGAGAATTTCCAACCACTGGCACTACCCTTATCTAGTTGCAGAACATTATCCGCAGCAAATATCCCTGTAATGCCATTATCATCAATTAATAGATTCTCGGCAGAGAAACGTGCATTAGAAAAAGCTTTAGGCAGAGTCACTGAAACACTCTTAGCGTATACCCCCCGCCATAGTGTACGCTCATCTGGTAGAAAACCTTGTTCATATTCCCTGGGGAAGTCTATATCTTTAGAGTTGCGCACGCTACTGAAGTCAAAGACCACATCGTTAGCATCAAAAACATAGCCCCTAAGTCCCTTTATTTCAAAAGAAGGTAGGCTCATCGATACAAGTAAGTCGTCCCAGCTTTCTATGACTGTGCTGAAACGACCAACTACTTGTTCACCATTTATCGCTGATGATATCAGAGAGGTTGGAAAATGTACCTCTGCATCTAAAGCTAAGTTTTTAAAGCCATCACAATTGATGGTCATGTAAGTATTGCTCTCAGAGATGCCTCGAGTACGATTGAATCCGCCCTTAAGAACAAGGGATGTATTACCTCCATTGAACGGGATCTCTATATCTCGGAGAAGTGATAACTTGACCTCATCAGCCAAGCCTCCTGAATGAGTACCCTTGACACCCTCTGCGCCAAAGAAGAGGACTAACCTACGACCATCACTTCCCTGTGGAATAATGGCTTTTTGCATAAATAGCTAGCTCACTATGGGCTGGCCCCAATGCAAAACGATTAACGGCAATGGTAACTTCCATACCGCTAACCGTTCGCTTCATTCCTATGGGCAAATGTGCCATAGGCAAGTCATTATAATCTAAGCTCTCAACATAGGCATTGCGCTGAGCTAGATCGGCAAAAGTTCGTTCTACAACCTCAAGTTGCCGTTGAGTATTCTGAGAAGTTTGAGCATATCCCCCGTTAGGTGAGACATAGTAGGCAGAAGAAAATCAGTAGAATTAAAACACCTCTCCAGAGAGAACTTAATCCCCCAGCACCTATAGACCTCTCCTTTTTGAACAAATATGCAGACTCATTAATACAGCCTAAAAACAAACAATAATTACGATTCGCTACTTTACGTTACTCAATGCGAATTTACTTATCATTTACCAATTGGAGACTATTGCCGAGAGTCCTGCCCTCCATTTATTGAGACCATGCAGCAAGACCATCTCTTCACAGCTTGCATCTCCTCCTCCAAACTTCTCAGCCTAAAGTCTCAAATTTTCGAGGAAAGAAGGTACGAGTAATGAAGAGATGGCCTTACACAATGGATCCATATACAGGTATGTGGGGCGTGGATATAGCTACTACAAAATAGCAAAAGAAAGCTATAGCTTTGGGAAGTAACCTATATTAAGTTGTTGCTCTGCGTAGGGATAAAAAGTTGCGGACGAGTGGCAGAAAAAGTTTGGACTACGTACGTGGCTCTAATATCTACGTACGTGGATATTTGGATTACGTACCTGGTCTTTTGAGACTACGTACATAGACAGAAGAAAACCACTACGTGAAGGCACTTTTTCTTCACGAAAACACTGCTTTTTCCCTTCGCTGGATAAGAGGAATACTCGCAATAAGGCGAAGGGCTTGTGTATCTCTTCGGAGAGGCATATTGGGAAGCTGGGCGTAGCGATGCCTCTAGCACTCTAAATAGTAGACTGGACTCTAGGCAACAGTCTCATAGATGTCTACTGGGCTGCAATGGGACTGATAAAAGATAGAACTTGGTTAGTTTATTCATCAAAAGAGCACGTGAATCTTCCTCTGCCACATAACCTCCTATAAAAGAGAAGCTTTGCTTATCGTTCGTTTTTCTGTACCTTTGTCAACCGAAAAAGAGATGTTTTTACTTTCAATAGCCATTCAGAAGAGTAGTCAAGAGTCAGTCAGAAAACTGCTACACTTTTGCTACACTCCCCGCTTGACTAGATTAGATAGAACCTGTCATACAACAACATAGGTGGGATGCGTTCATATCCCGCCCTCTCCGCAACGAGAATCCCTCTCTCTCCGCAGGTGAGTGTCGTAACTAATGAGGTTACGGCACTTTTCTTTTATGGCTACACCACATTGCCCAAAGAGCCTTTCACCAACGATAAGGGCAAGGTATCTATATCAGATCAGTTAGACATCCACTGGGTCGGCATGCCCTCATGAGAGAGTAGCTCGAGAGCCGGAAAGCCCTACCGCAACTAGACCTTTGTCTCAGGGCTCTTTCCCAGCCCCCACTCCCTCCCCTTTTCACTACCTTTGCAAAGGCGCCGATGAGCTACGATTTGGCTGGCGGCGATAAAGTTAAACAGGAGCGATGAGCATCAATTATCAGGAATTAGTGCCGGAGAAGGCATTGGGCAAGGAGATCAGCCGACACATCTTCCAGACCTATCGGGCGAAGACCGGGCTACCTCACGAGATCGAGCAGAACATCGAGCACATCAAGCGCTTGAACCCCGAATACGAATATCACCTCTTCGACGACGAAGACATCAAGGCCTTCATCCTCGAGCATTACGGCGAAGTCATCTGGGACTATTACCAGCGCATCGCACCGATCTATGGTGCCGCCCGTGCTGACTTCTTCCGCTACCTCCTCGTCTACCAGCTGGGTGGCGTGTACATTGACATCAAGTCCTCCTTAGATAAGCCCCTCAAGGATGTCCTTCGCGCTGAAGATCAATTCATCCTGACGCATTGGGACAACCGCCCTGGCGAGCAGTACGAAGGCATCGGCATCTACCCTGAGCTGGGTACCCTTCCTCGTGGCGAATACATCCAGTGGTGCATTGCCTCCGTAGCGGGTCACCCCTTCCTACGTGCCGTCATTCTGCAGATGCTGCGCAACATCGATGAATACACGCCCTTCCGCCACGGAGCGGGTCTGTGGGGCGTCCTGCGCACGACCGGCCCCGTCATGTACACCAAGGTCATCGAAGCCATGCGCCCCACGCTCATTGAGGGGAAAGACTACCGCATGCTCGACAAGCCCCAAGAGATCGGCCTGCGCTACTCCATCTTTGATACGGCAGGTGTCTACGGCCACAAGAAGGCGCTCAAGGCCAACTACAACAAGGCCTACACCCCGATCATCGTGACGCCCGACCGCCCACTCTACGCCAAGTGCGCCAAGTACTATCTCTTCGCACGCTTAGCCATCCGCGTCCTCGGCGACAAGATCGCTGCCCGCCTCAAGTAGCCACGACGCTCATCATAAAAGCGAATCGCTGCAGGAGATGCTCCTGCAGCGATTCGCTTTTTTTGTTAGGTCAAGAGGCCTCGAAAGGCCTTATTACAGCTGGACTATTTGAGTAGCGCCTTCAAGGCTCTCGTGATGGCGGCCTCGACCTTGTCGACCTCCGTAACACCCAACCCCTCAGAGGTCACAGTCGCTACCAATTCGCCCGTCTCAGCCGACACCAACTGGATGGTCACTTCTTTCAACGTGACGCTACGCCCTCTACCGTGCCCATAGCCCACCATCAGGGTCTTGGCTCTAAAGCGCTCATCCACGCTGGGCAGGATGATGAAGCCTTTCTTGGCAAAGGCTCCAGCGATCAGATCGCGGGGATTGACCGACTCGATCTTTTTCTCCGAAGTCTCCTGCACAGGTTGGGTCGCTGGGATGTAGACGTAGCTGTATGCCCGAAGGTCCTTATTCACCTGGACAGTCGGGACACGTGGCATTGCACAGCCCGTGAGGAAGCCAACGACAAAGAGGACGATTGCCCCGATAAAGAATCTATTGTATCTGCTCTCCATAAACGATAAGTTTTTCTCTGAATAAAGGTACAACAATTAAACAGAGAACATTTCTTCCTTTGGCATACACCATCCGCGTCCTCGGCGACAAGATCGCCGCCCGCTCCAAGTAGCCACGACGCCCACTCACAAAAAGCGAATCGCTGTAGGAGATGCTCCTACAGCGATTCGCTTTTTATTTGATCGAGAAGCCCGAAGGGCTTGTTACGACTGGGACTATTTGAATAGCGCGTCCCAAAGCTCTCGTGATAGCCTGCTCAATCTCTTCAGCCTCCGTACCAGCACGCCCCTCAGCCCTCGCAGTAGCCACCAGCTCGCCCGTCTCAGCCGACACCAACTGGATAGTTACCTCTTTCGCATAGGCAGCTAACAAGACACGGCGGCGTCCGCTTTTGCCATAGCTCACAATAAGGGTCTTGGATTTCAATCGCTCATCCAGGCGGGGTAAGACGATAAAACCGTTCTTAGCGAAGATCCCGACCAGCACGTCGCGGGGATTGACTGACACAGAATAAGACGTGGGGCCATCACCCCTGCTGGCTCATTCCCGAGGTGACTATCCATCGCCTGTGTCTGCTGAGACATAGACATGGGTATATGCCCGAAGATCCTTATTCACATGGATAGTAGGAGGGCGTAGCGTTACGCATCCCGTGAGGAAGCCAACGACAACGAGGGCGATTAGGCCGAAAGATGAAATGTAGTGTATCTGTGCTTTCATAAGCTATAAGTTTTGTTCTCCCAGTAAAAGGTACGATAATATAATATATGGTATACCGAGAGGTACAGCCCTTCTGCTTGAGGGGAGAGGCATGAACCCATATAGAGACTGTTGCCGCGAGTCCTGCTCTCTATTTAGAGTGCTAAGGCATCGCACGCCCAGCTCCCCGATATATCTCTCCGAAGTCTCCAAGTAAGCCCTTCGCCTTGTCGCGAGTATTCCTCTTATTCAGCGGAGGGAAAAGCATCGTTCTCGTGAAAAAAAAGCGCCTTCACGTAGTGGTTTTCCTCTGTCTATGCACGTAGTCTTAAAGACCAGGCACGTAAATCCAAATATCCACGTACGTAGATATTAGAGCCACGTACGTAGTCCAAACTTATCTGCCACTCGTCCGCAACTTTTATCCCTACGCGGAGCAACAAACTAATATAGGTCACTTCACAAAGCTATATAGGAATCAGTCCAAAGCTATATAGCTTTCTTCGCTATCCTATATAGCTCTAACCACATACTCATATAGGTCAGCCCACCGACCAATATAGGGTCACACCACCCTCCCCGTAGAGACAGGAAACCCTGTATTGGGGAGGGGCGTACCCCTTTACACTTCCCCTCCCATTTATCACTAATAAAAGAGCACATCCCTCAAACACCTTAACGGCGCAGAATACCAACGCAGTAGCTTCCTTAAAAAGCTAAAGAAATTGGCTGTAGGAGCAAAGAAAGGTTGATTATATTTGTGTCGTATTCATCACTTAGACCTCATGATAATGAACCGATTCCTCCAACGACTACCGCGCTTGAGCTACCGCGCCAAGGTGGCCATGCTGCTCGTGTGTGGCGTTGTGGTGGGTTTAGGTGGGCTCTTCCTCTATCTGCTTAGGTTCCACACCTACTTAGGAGATGACCCCTCGGCCTGTGTCAACTGCCACATCATGACTCCTTACTACGCCACGTGGATGCACGGCGCCCACGCCCGCAACACCACGTGCAACGACTGCCACGTACCGCACGACAACGTCTTCCGCAAATACTTCTTCAAGGGGAAGGACGGTATGAACCACGTCTACAAGTTCGTCACGCGCCAAGAGCGTCAGGCCATCCAAGCCATCGACGAGAGCGCTGAGGTAATCATGGAAAACTGCGTGCGCTGCCACGCCACCCTCAATACCGAGCTTGTCAACACGGGGCGCATCACCTATATGGACGCCAAGTGCGACGAAGGGAAAGCCTGCTGGGACTGCCACCGCGATGTAGCCCACGGCAGAATGAACTCCCTCTCCTCGACCCCAGGGGCCGAAGTACCCCTGCCTGACTCGCCAGTGCCCGACTGGCTGCAGAAGATGCTGAACTAAGCATCCTCACCACGCAAGCATAATATCAGAATAACAAATAAAAGAGACTCAAAAATCATGGCACAACAATTGAAAACGTTGGCAGGGATGGCTCCTATTCGGAGGCTCTATGGTCGTAGTCTTCGTCCTCGGACTCATCGTCTCCTCACTCCTGGAGCGCCGCGCCGAGGTGGTGAGCATCTACAACAACCGCAAGCATGTCTTCAAGGACGCTATCGTGGCACAGAACGAGCTGTTCGCTGAAGACTTCCCCCGTGAATATCAGACGTGGCTCAAGACTGCCGACACCACCTATCAGGGTGAGTTCAATAGCTCGCAGCGTGTCGACGTGCTCGCTGCCCGCCCCGAGATGGTCGTGCTATGGGCTGGCTACTCCTTCTCTATGGAGTACAACACGCCTCGTGGACACAAGCACGCTATCGAAGACATGGACGAGATCCTTCGTACCGGCTCCCCTGGCGTGAACGGCAACAAGGATATCCAGCCTGGTACCTGCTGGACGTGTAAGAGCCCCGACGTACCCCGCATCATGAAGGAGAAGGGTATCGCCGAGTTCTACAAGGCTCCCTGGAGCCAGTGGGGACCCGAGATCGTGAACACCATCGGCTGCTCCGACTGTCACGATGCCCGCACCATGAAGCTCAAGCCCGCACGCCCCGCCCTCTACGAAGCCTTTGAGCGTCGTGGCGAAGATGTCTCCAAGCAGTCCCACCAGCATATGCGCTCACTCGTCTGTGCCCAGTGCCACACCGAGTACTACTTCAAGGGTGATGGCATGTACCTCACCTTCCCCCACGACAAGGGCTTCACGGTCGAGGACATAGAGGCTTACTACGACGAGATGAACTACTCCGACTATACGCACAAGATCTCTCGCGCTCCTATCCTCAAGGCTCAGCACCCCGACTACGAGCTGTGGCGTATGGGTATCCACGGCCAGCGCGGCGTATCGTGCGCAGACTGCCACATGCCCTACGTGAGCGAAGGTGGCGTGAAGTACTCTGACCACCAGATCACCAGCCCTCTGGCGAAGATCGATAAGACCTGTCAGACCTGCCACCGCGAGGATGCCGAGACGCTCCGTCAGAACGTCTACGAACGTCAGCGCATGGCCAACGACGTGCGCAACCGCGTAGAGAAGGAGCTCGCTAAGGCCCACATCGAAGCCAAGTATGCTTGGGACAACGGTGCTACCGAAGCCGAGATGAAGGACGCTCTGCAGGCTATCCGCAAGAGCCAGTGGCGCTGGGACTTCGCTGTCGCCAGCCACGGTGCTTCCTTCCACGCTCCACAGGAAGTGACGCGTATCCTCGGTCAGAGCCTCGGCTATGCTCAGGAAGCTCGCCTTGCCATCGCCAAGGTACTGGCACGCCACGGCTTCTCAGGTGACGTCCCCATGCCTGACATCTCCACGAAGGAAAGGCTTGGGCTTACATCGGCCTCGACGGCAAGAAGCTCCAGGCTGATAAGGCAGAGTTCATGAAGACCGTCGTACCTAAGTGGGTACAGTCAGCTAAGGCACAAGGCAAGCTCATCGAGCTCTAAGCCGAGCCTGTTGCCCTGACACACATCATCTGAATATCCTCTTGACTTCAGCGCGGCGACAGACCTCATCGTCTGCCGCCGCGCTTTCGATACAACCCCAACCGCTTCTCCCGTCTATGTTCAACGCACTCTGGAAAAATGAGAGAAGGCTTCGTCACTGGTGCAGGCCTGATCCTCGTTGGGCTACTGCTTCAGTACACGGCAGGCCCGATCGACTGGTCAGCCTTCGCCTTCCCGGTGAATGCCATAGTCCTTGCTCTCTACCTCCTCCTGCTCGTCATCATCTACGCGCTACGTCATCGGGTCCGCCTCTTCTCCTTCCTCTTCACTGTCGAGGCGGCTGTCCCCACACTCATCTACGCAGCTATACTCACCGTAGCCATGGGGCTCACCCGTCAGGTAGCCCCTCACGAGCGAGCTATCGACCCCATTGGGCTCACACGAATGCTATCCTTCTGGCCCTTCGTGCTCATCTATGCCCGCCTCGCTGGTATCGTGGGGCTCATCGCGATACGACAGATCTTACACTTCCGCCTGAGAGAGGTCCCTTCACTACTCTCCCACATCGGGCTCTTCATCGCCATCGTCGCCGCGACGCTCGGCAGTGCCGATATGGAGCGCGTGAAGCTCAAGGCCACCACCGACATGCCCGAGTGGCGTGCCACCCACGATCAGGGCTTCATGGAGCTCCCGCTGGCCATCCAGCTGGAGAAGTTCACCATCGACGAATACCCCCCCAAGCTCCTCCTCATCAATAGTAAGACAGGGAAGTCCATACCAGAGAAGAACCCACAGATCGTCCTTATCGATAAGCACTTCCAGGAAGGCATGCTGTCGCAGTGGCGCATCCGTGTACACAAGAACTATCCCTTCGCAGCTCCCGTCATGGCGGACGACACGACGAAGTACGTGGAGTGGGGCTCATCGGGCGCTGTGACGGCACTCCTCGTCGAGGCCCAACCGATGAAGAATGGCAAGGAAGTGGGCAAGCCCATCATCGGATGGGTCACCTGCGGTAGCTACCTCTTCCCCTTCCAAGAGCTGAAGCTCACAAAGGATCTAAGCCTCGTGATGGCACGCCGCGAACCCGAGCGCTACGCCTCACGCATCCATATCTATACGCAAACGCAGAAGAACATCGTCGCCACCGTCGAGGTCAACAAGCCCGTGACGGTCGACGGATGGAAGATCTACCAGCTCAGCTATGATGAAGCGATGGGTCGCTGGAGCGAGACCAGCACCTTCGAGCTCGTCAAGGACCCTTGGCTCCCCGCCGTCTATGTGGGCATCTACCTACTCTTGGCAGGCGCTATCCTCACCTTCATCACAGCACAGAAGCGCCGCCGCTAAGCAAGGCGACCTGAGTGTAGGGAAAGTCCCTACCCCGAGCGTGCACCGCTCCAATGGCTCACGGACAAGCTACCCTACCCCTTCTGCATCTTCACCCCAACCCTATCAACTCTATCCTCATGACTTGGGATTCCTTCATATTCTTCGCTATCCCTGCCCTCCTTCTGTGGGCGGGTGGTGCTTGGACGGCTTGGAAAAAGCGTCCACTACCGACCCTATCTCCTCACCGCTGCAGGGGACTACTCGTTTACTTCGCCTTCATCCTCGGGCTGTGGATATCGCTGGAGCGCCCACCCCTTCGCACGATGGGTGAGACCCGCCTGTGGTACGCCTTCTTCCTCCCCACGGCGGGGCTGATCGTCTATTCGCGCTGGCGCTACCCTTGGATCCTCGCTTTCAGCACCGTCCTGGCAGGCGTCTTCACCACGATCAATATCGTCAACCCCGACATCCACAACAAGACGCTCATGCCAGCGCTGCAGAGCCCATGGTTCGCTCCGCACGTCATCGTCTATATGTTCGCCTACGCCGTGCTGGGTGCCGCCGCACTGATGTCGGCGTACCTACTGTGGTTCAAGAAGTCACCCATCAACGATCACGAGATGGATATCTGCGACAACCTCGTGCAAGTCGGCTGGGCGTTCATGACTGTCGGTATTCTCTTCGGGGCGCTCTGGGCGAAGGAAGCCTGGGGGCACTACTGGGCGTGGGACCCCAAGGAGACTTGGGCTGCTGCGACATGGTTCGCCTATCTGGCTTATATCCACGTGCGCATCCGTTCGGACCGCTACCGCCGTGCAGCGCTCTGGGGGCTCTTCATCTCGTTCATCCTCCCTGCAGATGTGCTGGTGGGGCATCAACTACCTACCCTCGGCCCAAGGCACCAGCGTCCACACCTACAGCTTGGGCTAAGGCTCTCCGTCCCATAAGCCTCTATAAAAGTATCGTCCCCACCCGCAGCCGAGGCTGCGGGTGGGGACGATTGCTTTCAGAGCTTACTCGTACTTCAGGCGCTCCTGCTCCAGGTCTATCCGTCGGATAAAGCGATTCACGATGTCCTCATCGATATTCGCTATGCTCCTTATTCAGGTGATAGAGGTAGAGGCGTTGCTGATCCAAGATATCGACAGTAGAGCTCGCTGGACGTGTCATAGAGCGGTGTCTGTCCCCATCCTCCTCCAGTTGCTGTCATCCAGTCGGGAGACCATCGTCTGCAAGGAGATGACTTTCAGCTGATGAGCTCACACACCTCATTCTCCCTGAGGTAGCGCAAGCTGACATCGGCGAGGCCTTTGCGTATGATTGACTCGGTCTCTTGCTCGGGGAGGTAATCATTGAAGGCAGGGAGCTTCATCCGCTCGATCAAGATAGGCAGGGTGAGCCCTTGTAGAAGCAGGGTCACCAGGATCACTACGAAGGTGATATAGATGATCATCGAGCGCTCTGGGAAAGGCACCCCCGCCTCAGTCATCATCGGGATGGAGAGAGCGGCGGCCAAGGACACGACACCGCGCATGCCCGACCAGCCCAAGACGAAGGGAACGTGCAGGCCATAGTAGTTCGGGTCAGCCACCTTGATGAATCTCCGCATAAAGAGCGTGGTCATGACTGCCCCATAGCTGCATACCATACGGATGAAGATCAGCACCGCCGAGATCAAGAGACCATACCACGTCGCCGTGGACAAGCTCATCCCCCCTTCACGCATACCAGCGACCACCTCGGGTAGGTCCAGGCCGATAAGTAGGAAGACAAGACCATTCAGCAGGAAGACAAAGTTATGCCAGAAGTTCCATCCACTCAAGCGAGAACTACTATCCATGAAGAGGATATTCCGGCTGCTCAAGTACAAGCCTCCAGATACAACGGCTATTACTCCTGATGCCCCGACCTCTTCGGCAGCGAGATACATGATATAGGGAGATATCAGAGTGAAGACCACATCGATCTTCTCATCGGTAGGCAGGTAGTGATGTAGCTTGATCATCACCCAAGCCACCGCCAGTCCAACCAATAATCCGCCCACGATCATCCACACAAAGCTACCAGCTGCTTGATACCAGACAAACTGCCCCGTACCAACGGCAACGAGGGCCACGCGCATGATGATCAAGGAGCTGGCATCATTGAAGAGGCTCTCCCCCTCCAATATGGAGGAAAAACGCTTCGGCACCTTCACAAAGCGCATGATCGCCTGAGCGCTTACAGCATCAGGAGGCGAGACGATCCCCCCGAGCAAGAAGCCTAAAGCAATAGAAAAGCCGGGCAAGATAGCGTTCGCCACAAGGGCCACCACACAAGCCGTGATGAAGACGACAAGGAATGCAAAGCTCAAGATAATGCGTCGCCACTTCCATAGCTCCTTCCACGAAGCGCTATAGGCCGCTTCGAAGAGTAAGGGTGGGAGGAAGATAATAAAGATCCATTCGGGCTCCACCTTGATATGTGGCACTCCAGGCACCAAGCTCAGTGCCAAGCCTGCCAAAGACGAGCAAGATAGGGTAAGCGATCTTGATCTTATTCGCCAGCATGGTCAGCATACAGATGATGACCACCAGCGAGATGATAAAGAGCATTTCAAATATCATCTATTCGAATTCTTATGAGGGTTAATCCAGTCGCGTGCATACACCACGGACCATCAGCGAAACAAACTCTATGGAAGTCCCTGTGAGCACGTCATTCTCGTGCCCCTTCAGGACGTACAAAGATACGAAAATAGGCCTCACCGAAGTGATGCGCAAGCCCTTCGCCTTATCGCGCGTATTCCTCTTATCCAGCGGAGGGAAAAGTGTCATTCTCGTGAAGGAAAAAGCGCCTTCGCGTAGTGGCATTCTTCTATCTATGCACGTAGTCTTAAAGACCAGGCATGCAAATCCAAATATCCACGTACGTAGATATTAGAGCCACGTACGTAGCCCAAACTTATCTGCCACTCGTCCGCAACTTTTTATCCCGACACGGAGCAACAAACTACGATATAGGTCACTTCACAAAGCTATATAGGAATCAGTCCAAAAGCTACATAGCTTTCTTCGCCATACTATATAGCCCTACCCACATACCCATATATCATATATCATATATCATATATCATATATAATGTATAGGCGATGGAGGCGGGAGAGGGGGCGAATGGTGGGGATAAAGAAGGAGGGAAGAGAGGCAAAAAGGAGGCGCATTGCAGCAGGCGAGGAAGGGATTTTCAGGGGAGAAAAGAGGCTATTTCCATCCCTCCTCGGGGGTGCCCGAGAGGGAGAAAAAGAGGGGGCAAAAGGGGCGAAAAAAATGTATCTCGCTGAGGGATAAAGCGGTGCGATTTTTGGGCTGAACCTTTTAGGGGAAAGTGCGGTTTTGTTTTTCGTAGCTTTGCACAACAATTTGATTGGATTGCTTCGGGAGTCCACTCGTAAAGTATCACATTTTCAACAACCATCATGACAGAGAGCAAACGCGCTTTATCTGAATACGTTTACCAAAGTAAGTATTCCTTGTTCCGCGAAGACTTGGGTCGCAAAGAGACCTGGGACGAGAGCGTCGAACGTATCCGCCAGATGCACCTGACGCATCTGGAGCGCTTCGCCCCCAGGCGCTGCAAGACGAGTGGTTTATGACCCAGTTCAATGAGGCCATCGACTACTACAAGCTGAAGAAGTTCGTTGGGTCCCAGCGCAACCTCCAGTTCGGCGGTGAACCCGTCCTGAAGTCCTCAGCGAAGTCGTACAACTGTAGCTACTCGCACTGTGACCGCCTTGAGGTCTTCCGCGAGATCGAGTGGCTCCTGCTCAGTGGCTGCGGCTGCGGTCTCTCCGTAGAGCAAGCCCACGTAGACAAGCTCCCTGCACTCCTCCCCGCCAGCGAGCTGTCTCAGGAAAGCGAAGCCTATGTCATCGGTGACAGCATCGAGGGCTGGGCTGACTCCATCCACCGCCTCCTCGAGTACTACTTCATCCCAGGGGTAAAGAAGCCCGTCTTCGACTACTCTGAGATCCGCCCCAAGGGTGCCAAGATCGCTGGACGCTTCATCGCTCCTGGGCCCTGACGGTCTGCGTATGGCTCTCGATAAGATCCGTGCCCTGATGAAGGCTGCCGTCGCAGCTGGTCAGAAGCGCCTCTCTGCCCTGCAGTGCACCGACATCATCGCTCATCTGGCTGACTCCGTCCTCTCGGGGGGTGTCCGTCGCTCGGCGCTGATGATCCTCTTCTCTCCCGAAGACACAGAGATGGTGAACTGTAAGCACGGCGACTGGTTCTCTACCAATCCCCAGCGTGCTCGCTTCAACATGTCAGCCGCTCTCAACCGTGGCGAAGTCGATCGCTCACTCTATGAGTCGCTCTTCCAGGCGATGCGCACGAGCGGTGACCCCGGTCTCTACTGGAGAGATAAGTTCGGTGTCGGCTGTAACCCCTGCTGCGAAATCGGCTTCTTCCCCACGGACAAGAATGGCGATACGGGCTGGCAGGTATGTAACCTTGCCTCCATCAATGGGATGGAATGTACGAGCGAAGAGGAATTCTACAAGATCTGCCGCTGCGCGTCTACGCTCGCTACCGTGCAGGCTACCTACATGGACTTCCCCTACCTCGGACAGGCTACGACGAACATCATCCAGTCCGATCCCCCTCATCGGTGTATCCATCGGCGGGATCATGAACAACCCTCAGATCCTCACAAACAAGGATATCCTCGCCGTCGGGGCTATGCAGGTGCGCCAGCAGAACTCTCAGTGCGCTCGCATCCTCGGCATCAACCCCGCCAGCCGTACGACCTGCGTCAAGCCTGATGGTACGGTGAGCCTCCTGCTCGGTATGACCTCAGGGTATCCACGGTGCTTACGCTAAGCGCTACCTGCGTAGCGTCGAGGCCAACATCGAAGAGCCCAACCTCAAGGCCTACGAAGAGGCTAACCCCAAGGCTGTACAGCCCAACATCTTCAAGCCCGCTACGGACAAGAAGATCTTCTTCCCCATCGAAGAAAGCGAAGATACTCTGCTGCGCAGCGAACTCAGTGGCGTCAAGCTCCTCGAGTACGTCAAGCTCGTCCAGCAGAGCTGGGTCATCCCCGGCATGAGCGACATGGAGTCTCCCATCAAGAATAATGTATCGAACACCGTCGACGTGCCCAACGACCAGTGGGATGCCGTCTGCGACTGGGTCTGGGAGAACCAAGACTACATCGCTGGCGTGACCTTCCTCTCCACCTACGGCGATATGGACCTGCCTCAGGCTCCTATGTGCAAGGTCTCGACGGCTGAGGAGATCCTCCGCGAATACGGCGTCGGTAGTATGTTCGCTTCGGGTCTCGTCGTGGACACGATCGAGGTCTTCGGCGACCTGTGGAAGGCTTGCGAATCGGCTCAGGGCCGTGGCGAGCAGCTCTTCGTCTCGGACTACGCTATCGACGACTACATCCAGCGTCACAGCGTCGAGGGCGAAGCCCCCTGCCTGGACCGCGAGCACGTGCGTGGCATCCTCGCAGCACGCCTGCAGGGACAAGGTCGAGAACCTCGCTGCTAAGCGCGATATCGTCCGCCGTATCGAGAAGTTCGCCCACAACTACTACCGTGGCGACATCTACAAGGCGGTGAACGTGCTGAAGAGCGTCAATAACCTCCACCTCTTTCGAGGTCCTGAAGAAGACGTACAAGCCAGTAGACTGGAAGAGCGTCGACTTCTCTGGCAAGCAGTTCACCAATGCCGATGAGCTCGGGTGCTGCCTCCTGCGCTGGTGGTGCCTGCGAGATCAAGTAACGACTCCCCGCCTCCCTCTGAGGCACTCAGATACAGCACAAGCCCCCGAGTAAGCAAGTGAGCTTACTCGGGGGCTTCTCTATGGGGAAGGGCCTCGTAGCTGGGCTACAAGACGCCCAAATCGAGGGAGAGGAAGCAGCGCATACACGCAGGGAAATCTCCGTATATACGGAAATATATTTTCGTATATGCAGAAATTTATTTCCGTATATGCGAAAAATTCGGCGCCTTATATACGGGCGTCCGTCCCTATTTCTTCTGCTTGACTAGCAGATTCATTACGAATAGGATGACGATAGCGCCGATGGCTCCCGTCAGGATAGAGCCGATCCAGCCTTCGCCCAAGGAGGTATTGAAGACCTTCTCCAAAAAGCCACGAACCTACGCCACTCCCCTAGGATACCTACGATGATATTCCCGAGAAGTCCGAGGCCACTACCTCGATAGATAATCCCGCCCAGCCATCCGGCCAGGGCTCCTGTAATCAGTGTTGCAATCATACTTACAAGCTTTGCTATTAAATTCAGCTACGAAGGTAAGGTTTATTGGCTGGAAGGCAAGACATCAAAGCTCGGCGCCTTCCCCCTTACGCTCAGGCCTCCTCGGGCTACCCACAAAAAGAGCCTCCCCACCGTCAGCACGGAGCTAACGGTGGGGAGGCTTTGTATTGGACTTCGCCAGCCACCCGAAGGAGGCAAGGCGAGCGGTGTACTATCCGCCGAAGTCGTCGAAGAAGAGCTGGCTACGCGGTACGCCGAGGTCTTCGAGCATCACCTTCACGGCGTTGGCCATAGGACCAGGGCCGCACATGTAGTACTCGATATCTTCGGGCGCATCGTGATCCTTCAGATAGTTGTCGTAGATGACCTGATGGATGAAGCCGACGTAGCCGGTCCAGTTGTCTTCGGGCTGGGGGTCAGAGAGCGCGATGTGGAAGCTGAAGTTGGGGAACTGCTTCTCGATCTCGCGGAAGTCCTCTTCGTAGAAGATCTCCTTCTTGCTTCGTGCGCCGTACCAGTAAGAGACCTTACGGCCCGTGTGGAGCGTGCGGAAGAGGTGGAGGATCTGAGCACGCAGAGGAGCCATACCAGCACCACCACCGATGTAGAGCATCTCAGCATCCGTGTCCTGGATGTGGAAGTCCCCGTAAGGACCGCTCATGCGGACCTTGTCCCCAGGCTTCAGCGAGAAGATGTAGGGACGAGGAGATACCAGGAGAGACGGGGAGCCACTTGTGCGTAGCGCGGTCCATAGGAGGCGTAGCGATACGGACGTTGAGCGTGATGATGTTCCCTTCGGCAGGGGTAGTTAGCCATCGAGTAAGCACGGATGGTCTCCGTATCATTCTTACAGGTCAGGCTCCACATATCGAAGTGATCCCAGTCGCCACGGAACTTCTCATCGATGTCGTAGTCGGCATACTTGATATCATAGGGAGGGATGGTGATCTGCGCGTAGCTACCGCTCTGGAAGTTCATCACTTCACCCTCGGGGAGCTTCACGACGAATTCCTTGATGAAGGTCGAGACGTTGCGGTTCGAGACGACTTCGCACTCCCACTCCTTGACGCCGAAGACGGACTCAGGTACGATGACCTGCATATCTTCCTTGACCTTGGTCTGGCAAGCCAGACGCCAGTGTTCCTTCTGCTCCTTGCGAGAGAAGAAGCCCGTCTCCGTAGGCAGGATTTCCCCACCACCTTCGACGACACGGCAGCGGCACTGACCGCACGAACCGCTACCACCGCAAGCGGAGGAGAGGTAGATATTCTCACCCTGCAGAGTGCTCAGCAGCGTACCGCCGATGGGTACTTCAGCTTCCTTCTCCCCATTGATGGTGAGCTTGACGTTGCCTGATGGGACGAGCTTGCTCTTAGCGACAAGCAGGACGATCACCAGGAGCAGTGTGACCACGAGGAAGATGCCCACACTGACGAGTATAATGGTTGTATTCATTTCGTTGAGTCTTCGCTTTCGTTACATCTTGACACCAGAGAAGCTGAGGAAGGCAATCCCCATGAGCGCCGTGACGATGAAGGTGATCCCGAGGCCACGCAGGGGCTTGGGCACATCAGAGTACTGGAGCTTCTCACGGATAGCAGCCATCCCGACGATAGCGAGCATCCAGCCGATACCGGAGCCGAAGCCGTAGATGGTAGCTTCACCGATGGTGGGGAATTCACGCTGCTGCATGAAGAGTGATCCACCGAGGATAGCACAGTTCACAGCGATCAGCGGGAGGAAGATCCCGAGCGAAGCGTAGAGCGAGGGGCTGAAGCGCTCGACGAGCATCTCCACAAGCTGCGTGAAAGCGGCGATGACGGCGATGAAGATGATGAAGGAGAGGAAGGAGAGATCTACACCTGCGGCATCAGCACCGATGAGCCAGTCAAGCGCCCCCTGCTTGAAGACCTTGGTCTCGAGGAGGTAGTTGATAGGCAGCGTGCAGGTCAGGATAAACGTGACAGCGATACCCAGGCCAAAGGAGGTCTTTACGTTCTTCGATACTGCCAGGAAGGAGCACATCCCCAGGTAGTAGGCGAAGATCATGTTATCGATGAAGATCGACCTAAAGAATAAGGCTAATGAATCCATTCTTTGTTAGTTCTTATTTGCGTGGGTAAAGGTTAGTTTTCCTGAAGCTCCTTGTTGTACGAGCGGTGGATCCAGATGAGCACAGCCACGGAGATAAGTGCCATAGGAGGCAGGATCATCAGACCGTTGTTGACATAGCCGTGGATACCATCGGTAGCGTAGAAGCTCTGAGGGATGATCTGGAAGCCGAGGAGCGTACCAGAGCCGAGGAGCTCGCGGAAGAAGCCTACAGCGACGAGGACAGCACCGTAGCCAAGACCGTTCCCGATACCATCGAGGAAGGATTCCCAAGGACCGTTACCCAGAGCGAAGGCTTCGAGGCGACCCATAAGGATACAGTTCGTGATGATCAGCCCGACGAAGACGGAGAGCTGCTTGCTGACGTCGTAAGCATAAGCCTTGAGGACTTCACTGACGATGGTCACCAGGGTAGCTGCTACGACGAGCTGCACGATGATGCGGATACGGTTAGGATCGTCTTACGCAGGAGCGAGATGACGACGTTGGAGAAGGCGACGACGACCGTCACAGAGAGTGCCATGACGATAGCGGGCTCGAGCTTAGAGGTTACAGCCAGCGCGGAGCAGATACCGAGCATCTGCACCATGATGGGGTTGTTCTTGCTGAGTGGCCCGAGGAGCGTTTCTTTATTCTTTTTATTCCAGAGAGACATGGCTACTGAGCGTTATAGGTTTCAAGAAATTTTTGGAAGGGCTTGAGCGAGGCAGCGAGCATATCGTTCACACCATTGCTGGTGAGCGTACCGCCCGAGATACCATCGACGTAGTCCTTATCCTCGACCTTCTGGCCATTCTTGACGACAGCGATACCGGTGAAGGCGCCTTCACGGAAGATGTGCTTACCCTTGAACTGGGCAGAGAAGTGTGGCGTGGAGATTTCAGCACCGAGACCTGGGGTTTCCCCAGCGTTGCCGAAGTCAGCCCCATCGACCGTAGAGTGGTCAGCAGCATCGATAGCGATGTAGCCCCAGATCTTGTTCCACAGACCTGCACCATTGAGGGGAGGACGTAGAGGGTCTTCCCGTTGACCTCAGCGACGTAGACGGGGAGGTCTTGCTTCTCACCCTTAGCGATGAGCTTATAGGAGAGCTCGGTGTTGGCATTGAAAGCGTCGCTCTTACCGACTTCTTCCCCTTCGAAGGTCTTGACGACCTGGCCCTCTTCGTTGACGAGGAGTTCCTTCTTGATGAGGTCCTTGTAGGGTGGAGATGACGGCGGACTTATCAGGGCTCTGACCGAGTGCGCGGAGGATCTGCTGCATCTTGTCGATGTTAGCGTTCTCCTGCTGTGCGGGGACGGAGGACGATCGCTGCACCTGCCAGGAGGACTGCAGCGAGGATGACCATCACCGCAGCATAGATCAGTACATAAGAATTCTTATCTCTATTCATCGTTGTAGCGGTGTTGGATTAGTTCTGAGCCTTAGCGGAGAGACGCTTGAGACGCTTCTGCGTATTGCGCTCTACCACGATGTAGTCGATGAGTGGTGCGAAGGTATTCATCAGGAGGATAGCGAGCATCATACCTTCAGCGTACCCAGCATTGAGCACACGGATGAAGACGACCATTACCCCGATGAGGAAACCATAGACCCACTTCCCTGCTTCGGTACGTGCAGCGGTCACGGGGTCCGTAGCCATGAAGACGATACCGAAGGCGAAGCCACCATAGATGAGGTGGTGGAGTGCAGATACCTGCATAGCGGGCGTAGCACCGATGGCGTTGAAGACAGCAGCCATAGCGAAGACGCCGACGACACCAGATACCATGATCTTATAGCTGGCGATACCCGTATAGATGAGGATGCAAGCCCCGATGAGGATAGCGAGCGTGGAGACTTCACCTACCGAGCCTGGGAGGAAGCCGAGGAAGGCATCCCAGTCGGTGAGAGGACCACCGAGCGTATTGTGGATGTCGGGGAGCATACCCTTAGCAGCAGCGATCTGCCCGAGGGGCGTAGCGCCAGAGAAGCCGTCGACAGCCTTCTCAGCACCACCGAGCCCGAAGGTCGAGCCGAGGCGTACCCATACGCTGTCACCAGACATAGCGGCGGGGTAAGAGAAGAAGAGGAAGGCACGCGTGATCAGCGCTACGTTGAAGACGTTGTAGCCCGTACCACCGAAGACTTCCTTAGCGAAGACTACAGCGAAGGCAGTAGCTACAGCGATCATCCACAGTGGGGTCTCCACAGGGATAATCATCGGGATGAGAATCCCCGTGACGAGGAACCCTTCCTGGATCTCCTCATGCTTCATCTGGGCGATGATGAATTCAATACCCAGACCTACAGCGTAGGAGACGATGATCTGAGGCAGCACGGAGAGGAAGCCATAGAAGAAGGTGCTCCAGAAGGAAGCCTCTACACCTACAGCGATATTGTGCTGCAGCCCGACGTTGTACATCCCGAAGAGCAGCGCAGGCAGGAGAGCGAAGATGACTACGCTCATCGTGCGCTTGCTATCGATGGCATCGTGGACGTGAGCGCCACGACGCTTCGAGGTCGTATTGGGGACGAAGAGGAACGTCTCAAAGCCGTCGAAGACTGACTCCAGGGCCGAGAAGCGCCCCCCCTTCGTGAAGGCGGGCTTAATCTTATCGATTTGTTTTCTTAATGCGTTCAAGGTCGTTGTCCTTTTAATGAGTGAAACCTTCTATTAGTTCATTTCCTTGTACAGCTCATCCAGACCCTGACGTACGATCTGCTGGAGAGGTATCTTGGACGTGTCGACGAATTCGCAGACAGAGAAGTCTTCGGGAGCTACCTCATAGATACCGCGAGCCTCCATATCGTTGATGTTGAAGGCAATGATGCTCTTCAGGAGGAACTCAGGATAGATATCCATAGGGAAGACACGGTCGTACTCGCCACTCATGATCATAGCGCGGCGACCACCCTTGACACGGGCATCGAGCACATATTCCTTCTTAGGCATAAGCCAAGAGAAGTAAGAGCGGCTGTGGCTGTACTGGTTGAGACGAGGCATAGCCCAGCCAAAGACCTCGTGCACGTCGTCCCCCTCGGGGATGATCGTGATCTGGTCAATAGAGTAGCTCATGCGGTCGTGCTCTTCATCGACCTTGATACCGGAGAAGACATCCCCCTCGATGATGCGCTCATGCTCACCCTTCTTACCGAGACGGCCTGCGAGGGCTTCGGTGAAGCGGGCACCAGGCAGGACGGTCAGATAGCCCGTCTCCTTGGCTTCGGAGCCCGTGAGAGCGATGGTGCGGGAGAAGTCGACCTTACCGGTCTTGAGGAAGCGGCCGATCACAAGAAGATCGCTGGCCTTGAGCGTCCAGACGGTCTCTTCCTTGTTGATAGGCGCCGTGTGGTTGATCAGCGTACCGACCAGACCTGCGGGGTGTGGCCCGCGGACTTCGACGCGCTCGACACCCGTCACGCCCGTCAGTTCGCCAGGAGCGACACCGAGGTAGACCTTACCCGTGGTAAGCTTGGTGAGAGCGGTGAGAGCCAGCTGCAGCTCGTCCTCGCGACCCTGAGCCAGATAGCTGAAGCGGGGAGCAAGGGGAGCGGTGAAGTTCGCCGTGACGAAGATGTCACGGGGCTCAGTCAGAGGATTAGCCAGGCGGTCGTAGGGACGCTGCTTGAAGAAGCTGAACATACCACTCTCCAGGAGGAGAGCAAGTACCTCAGAGCGCTGCATCTTTTCGACCCCAGCCGTGGAGAAGGACTTGTACTCCGTCGTCGCATCGGGGCGTACTTCGACGCTCAGGACCTTGCGCTTGGCACCGCGATTGACAGCGATGACTTCGCCACTGACAGGCGAGGTCAAGCACAGCTCAGGCACACCCTTGTGGCACAGCAGAGCATCGCCTGCCAGCACCTTGTCGCCTGGGTGAACGATCACTTTAGGGACGAAGCCGATGTAATCATCGGGGACGACGGCATAGCTCTCCGTGCGCTGGGCTGCTGCGAGTTGCGTCTCAGCGGCCTTTCCCTTCAGATTCAGCGTGAGGCCCTTCTTTATCGTGATAATGTTCGGCATAACACGTGATTTGATGATTTGTTTAGTTAAATTATTTGGGTACAAAAGTACACATTCTTTGCCATACTCTACCTATAATAAGGGAGGCAGCGCCCCACCACATCCCCACAACAAGCGAAGAGGGTATGCATAACTCCCCATCTTCGGCGTTCCTCCCAGCCTCGCGCGCGTACATATACTATATAGGATCGTGCCCGTCACCCTCCCGCTAAGGGGTACACTCCGAGTGACGGTGCACCTATCCCAACCACGCTACACGCTCCCACTCCACCGAAGGGGGGGGGGAAGGGCAAGCACAGCAGACGCACGCCCCACCACCAATAGGGGAGGTAAAAAGGACCTATATTGGTCGGCGGGCTGACCTATATAGGTGCGTGGGTCGAGCTATATAGGACGGCGAAGAAAGCTATATAGCTTTGGACTGATTCCTATATAGCTTTGTGAAGTGACCTATATGGGGTTATTGCTCTGCGTGGGGATAAAAGTTGCAGACGAGTAGCAGATAAGTTTGGACTACGTACGTGGCTCTAATATCTACGTACGTGGATATTGGGATTTACATACCTGGTCTTTAAGACTACGTGCATAGATAGAAGAATACCACTACGTGAAGGCGCTTTTTTCTTCACGAGAACGATGCTTTTTCCTCCACTGGATAAGAGGAATACGCGCGATAAGGCGAAGGGCTTGCTCGGACACGTCGGAGAGGCATATCGACGAGCTGGGCGTGCGACACCTTAGCACAATAAGTAGGGGGCAGGACTCTCGGCAACAGGCTCCTATATGTTCACCCGCCGACCAATATAGGTTCGCACATCCTCCCTCCACGAGTCCGAAGCACGCGCCTCTACTCCAAAGCACGTCCCCAGCACCATAAGAGCAGGCGATAAAGTCGGTATTTTGCACTGCAAACCTACCTACAATTATGTATTTTTTCTCCGTGATTTCACCTCTCAGCGCAGTAGAGCTCAGCACAGGTTATCACACAACGCACTATAATACAGATGATTTCCAGATCACACCGACAATATACGAGGCTACCTACCGCCCAAATTTAATCCTGTGAAAGGGCATATATTTGCGGCGTTTTTCAGGGCAAAAGCCCCTGTCAACCTCCAATCATAATTCACCCATCCTAACCACTGACGTGATGAAATTTCAGAGATTAGCAGCCCTCACCTGCTTCGTAGCAGCAGGGATATTGATTAGCTCCTGCGACAAGGAGACCCCACGACAAGAGCAGAAGCCTGCTCAGCCCACGACACCCGTAGTACAACCCGAAGAGCCAGCAGCCCCAGGCGAGGCCCGCGTAGCTGTCGCTCAGCCAGGGGGCTTGGAGGCAGCTCTGAAGGGTCAAGATCTGGAGCAGCTCACTAAGCTCACCGTCCGCTCTGGCGTCCCTGAACCAAGCCGACTTAGACTACGTGACCAAGAGCCTCAAGATCGAAGCGATCGACCTGAGCGCTGCCAGCCCTCCGTCTCGGAGACGAGGATAAGGGCTTCTACGGCAATAGCACACTCAAGAAAAATCACCGCCCCTGCAGATATCGAGAAGACGCAGAAGGACTGGTTCTCCAATACCTTAGCCACAGAGATCATCTTCCCAGGCAATAAGCTCAAGAGCTTCGGTGGTGCCGTGTACAACGAGAAGCTCAAGAGCATCACCCTGCCCAACTCCGTAGAGGAGATCGGTGCAGCAGCCTTCGCCAATAGCAACTTCGAGAGCATCACACTCTCCACCAGCCTCAAGAGCATCCCCACCGAAGCCTTCAAGGGCTGCCGTCGTCTGACGAAGCTCACCATCCCCTACGAGCGTGACGGAGATCAAGGACAACGTCTTCACCGGGCTGCGCACAGCTCAAGGAGATCACCTTCCTCTGCCCCGCTCCCACCTTCACCACCAACGACCTTGACGAGAACGCCTTTGAGGGCTTCGACTACTCGATCGAGCCCACGTTCACCGTACCCAAGGGTACGAAGGACGCCTACCTCAAGGCCCTCAACTGGTCGCCCAAAAGCCGCGTAGCTAAGTACTTCGTCGAGGCTGAATAAGCAGCATCCTCTATCAGCAAGCGCCCTTCTCACAGCCTGCATCCACACCCCCAAGCTAAGCGAGGGGATGAGGGAGCACTGTGAGAAGGGCGTACCTACCACCATACAACGACTCAGATATGAACTACAAGAAGCTCCTTCCCCTCTTCGCGATAGCCCTCCTCACCTCTGCGGCATTCACTGCCTGCAGCACCGACACCCCCAAGACGGAGAAGACGGACGGGAAGAAAGACCCACATACCGACGGCTCTACGGGAGCCACCACGAAGCCAGGCACGCCCGTGACGCCTACGCCTGCCGACCCCAAAGAGAATCTCCCGCACTACGCGAGGGCGAGGTCCGCATCGCCGTGCCACAGGCTGGCGGTCTGGAGGCAGCGCTCAAGGGAAAAGACCTCTCGAAGGTACGCATCCTACTCCTCACCTCGGGCGCTATCAACCAAGCCGACTGCGACTTCATCCGCTACCAAATGAAGGCTCTCGAGGAGCTGGACATCAGCCGTGTAGCCTTCGGCATCGGTGATGATGAGTACGGACTCAAGGACAATAAGAGCCTGAAGAAAATCATCGCTCCCGCGACGCTACGCCGCACAGCCGATGGATGGTTCAGCTACACCCGTGCCGAGGAGATCATCTTCCCTGGGGACAAGCTGCGCATCTTCGGTGGCGCTCTCTTCAACGAGCGAGCCAAGAAGATCACGCTCCCCGAGTCGGTAGAGGTCATCCTCGCCAATGCCTTCTGGAACAACAACAAGATGGAGTCCATCACGCTACCCAGCAAGATCAAGATCATCCCCGCACGTTGCTTCTACTTCTGCAAGAGCCTCAAGAGCATCGACATCCCCGCAGCTGTGACCGAGATCCAGGAAGATGCCTTCGCCGAATGTGTACAGCTCGAGCGCATTACCTTCCTCGGTGAAGCTCCCGCACTACCGAAGGGTAAGAATGGCCAGACGCTGAGCCCCTTTGCCTCCGTCGTGTGGGAAGCGAGTGGACAGCGCAAGTGCGTCATCCGCGTCCCCAAGGGGAAGACTGAGAGCTTCCTCGAGAAGTGGCAGTGGTCTGCCGACAAGGCCAGCCGCTTCGAGGAATACTAAGCGACCCCCCGCCCATGCGCACAGCACACACCTCACCCCTCCGCCCCAAGCTCTCCACCCTCCTACTCCCCATCGTAGCCCTCGGACTACTATGGGGGTGTAGCGGGGAGAAGTCGAAGAGTGAGCCGAACGATGGTACCCAGCGCGGGACGACCACCACGACGAGTGATGCAGCTATCGTAGACTACCTACGCCAGCAGATCGATGTCGCCACCCCACAAGAAGCCCCCGAGGCCTGCTACAAGGAGTACAGCACAGCCGAGGGCTACGGAGCGATGCAGGAGCAGCTATGGGAGCTCTGGCGTAAGGCCAATGCCGACCGCCTCGCCACACAGCCGTGGTCACTGAACTCCCCCAACGCTCTCGTCTGGAAGATCCCCCAAGGTGAAGAGATGCAGCTCCGCCTCTTCGCCAAAGGTACTAAGCCGGCCAGTGGCTATCCGCTCTTCATCAACCTCCATGGTGGCGGGCGCTACCCCGCGGAGCCTGGGCCATGGACTTCGGAGATCAACGAGCAGGAGTGGTACACCCTCATGTCCTTCACTGACCGCTATGCCAATAGCCCCGCCCTCTACTTCGTCCCCCGCATGGCGGACGACCGCAAGGGCAGATGGCACTACGCACCACAGCGCACCGCCTTCCGCCGTGCCTACCAGCTCGCCGTACTCCGAGGCGATGCAGACCCCGACCGAGTCTACCTCACGGGCATATCGGAGGGGGCTACGGCTCCTTCCGCCTCGGACTCTTTATGCCCGACTACTTCGCAGCTGTCGGCCCTCTGGCTGCCGCTATCGAGAGCCTCGAGCTCGCAGAGAACCTGCGCAACGTAGCCTTCCGCTTCGATGTCGGGGAGCGCGACTACGAGTACGACCGCATCCTCAACGCGATGGACTGGCGCGACAAGCTCAGTGAGCTTGCCAAGGCCAATACAGAAGACTTCGTCCACGAGGCGAATATCATCGCTGGTCACGGGCACACCATCCCCTATCTGACGATGCCTCCATGGCTCTCGGAGCACAAGCGACGCGTGTACCCCAAGCACCTAAGCTACACCTACTACAATATCGACGACGGATTCTCCGATGGGGTCTATTACCTCGGCTTCGGCGGGATCGAGCACAGCAGCGATGCCCGTCTGCACCTTGACGTACGGCATGAGGGCAATAGCTTCGACGTGCAGACTAAGCTCCTGCGTGGTACAGCCCAAGGCTCGCTGACCCTATATGTCGATCATGTGGACTTCACTAAGCCCATCGTCGTCAAGCACAATGGGCGGGTCATCTTCTCGGAGGTGCTACGCCCCAACAAGGGGGTGATGGCCGAGGCTATCGCACGCTTCGGTGATCCCAAGCGCATCTTCCCCGCCAAGGTCATGATACCGCTCTAAGGTCGCTCAGTCAAGCAGTCCACGGAGCAAGCTACCGACAAGAGAGCCCCCCGACAGCGTCCTACGGATGCCGTCGGGGGGCTCTGCTACTTCATACGCGATGAGGACGGCAGTAGAGGAGCGGAGATCAGGGCTTTTTTCTGCTAAGAAGGCTCGGGCGAAGGCTGATGTACAGCGACTTCTATGCGGGTCGGGCGACCGAAAGACTGCCGAGATTTCTGTATCTTTGTTTAGGCCGATGGCCCACAGCTCTACTCACTCCCGTCCTCTCACAACTATATACGCCTATGGATCATGCTCCCGTAGCCTTCGAACCCTATCTCCTCGTAGGATCCTTCCTGATGCTCGCCGGTATCATCGCCGGTAAGGTGGGCACGCGCTTTGGGGTGCCTGCCCTGCTTCTCTTCCTCATCACAGGGATGCTCTTCGGCAGTGCGGGCCTCGGGATCCAATACAACGACACGAACAAGACGCAGTTCGTCGGGATGATCGCCCTGACGGTCATCCTCTTCTTCGGGGGCTTCGAGACGAAGCTCAAGGAGATGCGCACCGTCCTCGGCCCGGGGATCATGCTCTCTACGGTAGGCGTCATCTTGACGACGCTCTGTCTCGGGGGCTTCTTCTACGGCATGGACCTCATGGGCTGGGCGCCCGTACACTTCACCTTCCCCATCGCCCTTCTGCTGGCAGCGACGATGTCGAGTACCGACTCCGCCTCGGTCTTTCGCCCTCCTGCGCTCGAAGAACATGCACCTCAAGGAAGGCCTGCGCCCCATCCTCGAGCTCGAGAGTGGTAGTAATGACCCGATGGCCTACATGCTCACCATCGCTCTCATCCAGTACATCACGGGGGGGACGGACGGCTCGTGGGGGAGCATCCTCGTGACCTTCCTCCTACAGTTCTCCGTCGGTGGACTCATGGGCTATATCTTCGGGCGTATCACTCCCGCCATCCTCAACAAGGCGGACATTGGCAACGGGGCACTCTACCCCATCCTCCTCCTGTGCTTCGTCTTCCTCACCTTCTCCGCCACCTCGCTCCTGCATGGCAATGGCTACCTCGCCGTCTATATCATGGGCGTACTCGTGGGGAACAAAAAGCTCGTCCACAAGAAGAGTATCGAGACCTTCTTCGACGGGCTGACGTGGCTCCTGCAGATCTCGCTCTTCATCATCCTCGGGCTCTTCGTCGACGCACAGAGCCTGCTGCCCGTCACGGGCTTTGCCGTGCTGGCGGGTCTCTTCATGATCTTCGTGGCACGACCTCTGGCGGTACAGCTCAGCCTCATCTTCTTCCCCAGCATCAGCATGCGCGGGCGCTCCTTCCTCTCGTGGGTGGGCCTACGTGGCGCCGTGCCGATCATCTTCGCCACCTACCCGATGATGAGTCAGGTCGAGGGCGCAGAGACGCTCTTCAACATCGTCTACGTCATCACCCTCCTCTCGCTGCTCATCCAGGGGAGCACCCTGCCTGCCGTGGCGCGCTTCCTCGGTCTCGACGAAGAGGTCAAGGTCAAGATCAGCCACTTCGGCGTCGAGATCCCCCAATACACGGGGGCAAAGATGGTCGAGCGCACCGTCACGAGCAAGATGCTCCGCGAGGGGAATAAGCTCATGGAGCTGGACCTCAAGGAGGAAGAGCTCGTGATCCTCGTGCGCCGTGGTCGAGAACTATATGGTCCCCAAGGGCAAGCTCGAGCTCGAAGTCGGTGACATCCTTCTGATTGTCTTCGAGCAAAATACCGAACAGAGCGCCTAAAGTGAAGCCCTCCGACATCCTGCGCCGCATCTGGGCCCTCTCGCTGCCCAACGTCCTCTCCAACGTCACCGTCCCGCTCCTCATGCTCGCCGATACGGCGATGGCGGGACGTATGGCCACAGCCGACAGCATCGCAGCAGTAGCCATCGGCGCCGCTATCACCCAGTTCGTCATCGGTATCTGGAGCCTGCTGCGTATGGGTACGACGGGCTTTACAGCGCAGGCGTGGGGCGCCTGTGACGTGCGCGCCCTCCTGCGTCAGCTCACCTCGGGCTCGATCATCGCGCTCGTCGTCGGCCTACTACTCATCCTCCTGCGTCCGCTCTATGTCGCTCCCGCAGCCGAACTCCTGCAGGCAGGCGCCGATATGCACCTCCCCGAGGCACAGACCTACCTCCATTACTCCTTCCTCGGCGCACCTGCCGCCCTCCTCCTCTACGTGTATAATGGCTGGCTCATCGGCGTACAGCGGATGAAGCTCGTCATGAGCGTGAGCATCGCCTGCAACCTGCTGAACATCCTCTTCAGCTACCTCCTCGCCTTCCCAGGTAAGATGGGCGTCGGGGGCTTGGCACTGGGCACCGTGCTCGCGCAGTACACCGCCGTCCTACTCCTCGCGCTCGGCGGCCTGCGCTACGAAGGGCGTATCCTTCGCCACCTCTCCAGAGAATACCTCTGGCACCCCGAGACGCTCGTTCGCTACTTCCATGTCGGGAAGTACCTCCTCATCCGCACGCTCCTCTTGCAGGCGGTGATGCTCTCCTTCATCCGCTATGGGGGCGCTATCGGCGTGACGAGACTGGCTGCCAACAGCCTGCTGATGCAGCTCTTCACACTCTTCTCCTACTTCATGGATGGGCTGGCCTATGCCGCCGAAGCCCTCGTAGGCGAAGCTATTGGCGGGCGTAAGTTCGGACACCTACGACTGATCATCCGCATCACACTGCAGGTAGGCTTCGTCGTCGCCCTCATCACGAGTATCCTCTACGCCCTCTTCCCCCGCCCCCTCCTCGAGCTCCTCACCGACAAGCAAGAGGTGCTTAAGCTCGCTCTCAGCGATAGTTTCCTGATGGCCGCCGTGCCGATATTCTCCTACCTCGCCTTCCTCTGGGACGGCATCTTAGTCGGTGCGACGGACAGCAAAAGCATGAGCATCGGGGTAGCTGGTGGCGCGATCTCGTACTTCATCGTTGCGGAGAGCATCGCCACCACAGGTAGTGGCACCATGCTCTGGTTCGCCTTCCTCAACTACCTCCTCGTCCGCAGCTTCATCGAGTACTACCTCGGCATGCGTCGCATCCGAGCGCTCAGCCAAGAAGTGCATGATACTCGCCATTCCTCCTATACTTATAGGTTGAAATAGACTATCTTTGTGATAGAATTCCAAAACTATTCAACTGCAGGTATCTTACCTCTCCACTATTCAAGTACCCCTATTTTAGATGAAAAAGAATAAGATCATCGTCGCCGGCATCGGCCCTGGTAGCCCCGAGGATATCACCCCCGCCGTACTCCAAGCCGTGCAGGCCTCTGATGTGATCGTCGGATACAAGTATTACTTCCGCTTTATCAAGGACTATGTCCGCCCCGATGCCCTGTGTATCGACAGCGGGATGAAGGCTGAGCGTCAGCGCGCCGAAGAGGCCTTCCGCTACGCCCTCGAGGGCAAGACCGTCTGCGTCATCTCCTCGGGCGATGCAGGCATCTACGGCATGTCGCCTCTGATCTATGAGATGATGCGCGAGAAGGGCATCACGGATCAGGTCGAGGTAGAGGTACTCCCTGGCATCAGCGCCTTCCAGAAGGCCGCTGCTCTGCTCGGCTGCCCCATCGGCCATGACCTGTGTATCATCTCGCTCTCCGACCTGATGACGCCTTGGCTTCGTATCGAGAAGCGCATCGAGGCTGCCGCAGCAGGTGACTTCATCACCGCCATCTACAACCCCAAGAGCCAAGGTCGCTACTGGCAGATCTACCGCCTGCTGGAGATCTTCGCCCAGCACCGCAGCCCCGACACGCCCATCGGCTACGTCCGTCAGGCGGGCCGTGAGGAGCAGGTCGTCAAGCTCACCACGCTCGCAGAGTTCGATCCCGAGGAGCTCGACATGTTCACGGTCATGATCATCGGCAATACGCAGAGCTACAACTTCGAAGGGCACTTCATCACCCCTCGTGGCTACTATGACGAAGGCACGCTCGACAAGGATGCGAAGATCGGTCAGGCGATTATGATCGAGAGCTTCCGCACGATCAATAGCGAGCTGGCGAACCCCAACATCCCCCTCGACCACAAGTGGGCGCTCATCCACTCGATCCACACCACGGCGGACTTCGAGATGGAGAAGATCCTCTACTCCGATCCCGGTGCGGTATCCAGCATCTATCAGGCGATGCTCGATGGGAAGTTCGACACCATCATCACTGACGTCACCATGGTAGCTTCGGGTATCCGCAAGGGCATGCTGGAGCGTCTTGGCCTGCAGGTCAAGTGCTACCTCAACGATCCTCGCACGAAGGAGCTTGCCGACCTGAAGGGTATCACGCGCTCGCAGGCGGGGATCCGTCTCGCCGTCGAGGAGCATCCCAATGCGCTCTTCGCCGTGGGTAATGCCCCCACCGCTATCATCGAGCTCTGCGACCTCATCCGTCGTGGCAAGGCACAGCCTACGGGTATGGTCGTCGCCCCCGTCGGCTTCGTGCAGGTACGCGAGTCGAAGTATATGGCGAAGGTCTTCAAGGAGATCCCCAAGATCATCGTCGAAGGTCGTAAGGGCGGTAGCAACCTCGCTGCCACGCTGGTCAACTCCATCCTCACGCTGGACGACGCCGAGGCCCTGCGCCCTGGCCGTGACGTCTAAGTCGTCCCGCACATTCCCCATACACGTATGCGGCTGCACCGAGCACTCGGTGCAGCCGCATTCTTTGTATCTATACTACTTTGCCTCCCATCCAATACGAAGACAAGCGCTCACCTTCACGGGAAATAGTTCGCGCCTCGTAGAGCTTTTCCTCCGTCCACGTACGTAGATTTATCATCTATGCACGTCGTCTCTAAGATCCACGAACGTAGATTTTAAGACCACGCACATAGCCAAAGGTTTCCCCATACTCCTCCGCACCTTTCCCTGTACAGCCTCGCACCTTTTCCTGCGCTGCCCTTCACAGCTTCTCCCTCTATCGAAAGTGCAGCACGCACGAGTACCTCAAGTGCTTGCACTTATGCTTTGGGATCACTTCCCTCCCAGTGATCCGACCAAGGGGAAATGCCACCGCAAGCAGCCTCAAGACATACGAATATATAGCCGTTAGCCCGTAAGTTTATTTTAATAAAGCATCCTGAAAACACCACAAATCCCAGGAACACAGATCAAATTTTAAAATATTTTTGGTTACATTTGCGGTAGCTACAAGTCAAACTACTGCTTTTTATTTGTGTGACTTGACAACACGAAAGCCAAAATATCCCCCTCATATGAAAGAAAATAAGTTCATCGTACCGATGGTATTTCTTGCCTTCATGTTCTTTACATGTGGGTTTGCCTTAGGGATCAACTCCCTACTCGTACCCGTATTGAAGGTATCGCTAAGCGTCTCGTCAATGGAAGCCTACATGCTCATCGGGGCGACGTTCTTACCCTTCCTGATCTTTGGTTATCCAGCAGGACTGCTGATTAGTAAGATCGGCTATAAGCGCACGATGGCATCAGCTTTCGCTATGTTTGCGATAGCCTTCGGCGTATTCATCTTGTCGGCAGAAGCCAAGAGCTTCGTAATATTCCTATTAGCCTCCTTTATTTGCGGGGCTGCTAACACGTTCTTACAGGCTGCGATAAATCCTTATGTCACCATCCTGGGGCCTACAGAGAGTGCGGCAAAGCGAATCTCAATCATGGGGATGATCAACAAGTTAGCTTGGCCTGTCTCACCATTATTTATCGCTCTCTTTGCCAGCAATGGCGGCAGTGTCGGTCTGGAAGACCTCAGCAAACCCTTCCTTGTGATCATCGGCCTCTTCGTGATCTTAGGTATCGTCGCACTCATATCGCCACTGCCCGAAGTGAAGGCTGCTGGAGAAGACAATGACGCTGCTGACTCAGAAGTATCGAGCTATGCCAATAGTAAGAGCTCGGTCTTCCAATTCCCTCATCTTGTACTCGGAGCGATCGCCATATTCTTCTACGTAGGCTCGGAGACCATCGTCTTGGGGACACTCATAGACTATGCACAGGAATTAAGTCTTACTCATCCAGAGTCTTACTCATGGATTACTCCTATTAGCATTAGCATCGGGTATATACTGGGTATTATCCTGATCCCCAAGTACCTCTCGCAAACCAAAGCCCTGCAGATATGCTCTTTCGTGGCACTGCTTGGGACTACTCTCGTAGTCGTGCTGCCCGGGATTTATAGCATCTACTCTGTGGGTATCATGGCATTAGGCTGCTCACTGATGTGGCCTGCGTTTTGGCCTTTGGCACTTATGGATCTGGGTAAGTACACCAAGCAGGGCTCATCACTATTGACGATGGGGCTTATCGGGGGTGCTGTCATCACCGTCCTATTCGGCCTTATCAAAGACATCTCAGACGTCCGATATGCGTATAGCATCTGCCTCATTAGCTTCGCCTATATCCTCTTCTACGCCTTTAAGGGGCATAAGCTCAGATAGGGGCTTGCCTTCCCCGGTCGTGGAGACTTTATGCCCCACCCTGTACATAGCCATGCGGCTGCACCGAGCACTCGGTGCAGCCGCATACGTATATTGGTATAGCTACGCCTTCCACTCCCCTCGAAGCGGATACAATAGTCCCTCGCTTGCCACCCTTGCTTTTTGTATCTTTGTCGAAAAGCAAACTAATACATACGAGTTATGCGGACACTACTATCACTCACACTGCTGCTCCTTGGCTTAGGTGCAAGCACCGAGGCTCTGGCCCAGCACCCCACCAAGGACCTCCAAGTCGAGGACGTCACCTCGGGTAAGTTCTATGCCTACACCGCAGGGCGCGGCATGCGCTCCACCAGCGACGGGAAGTACTACACGATGATGGACGACAGACACACCGCCATCCTGCGCTATAGCTTCCAGACGGGCGAACTCGTCGACACACTCTTCAGCGTTGACAAGGCACGCGAATGTGAATTCAAGAAATTCGACGACTACATCCTTGAGCCCAAGGGTCATCACATCCTCCTCATCACCGACCAAGAGTCGATCTACCGCCGCTCGAGCAAGGGTAATGTCTTCCACTACGACGTGCGTCGCAACCGCGTCGAGCCACTGAGCACGACCACCGGCAAGGTCATGATCCCCACCTTCAGCCCCGACGGCCGTATGGTAGCCTCGTGCGTGAGGGGAATATCTTCATCAAGAAGTTTGAGTTCGACACCGAGGTCCAGGTGACGAGCGATGCCGTGCACAACAAGGTCATGAACGGTATCACCGACTGGGTCTATGAAGAAGAGCTGGAGACGACCCAGCTGATGACCTGGAGCGAAGACAATAACTACCTGGCCTTCGTCCGCACCGATGAGAGTGAGGTCGATGAGTACAGCATGCCTATCTACGGCACGGGGCAGTACCCTGGCGCCTATACCTATAAGTACCCTAAGGCTGGTACGCCTAACTCGAAGGTCTCCGTACACATCTACAATGTCACGGACCGCGCGAAGAAGCCCATTGACTTCAAGAGCGCACCCTACTACATCCCCCGCATCGAGTTCATCGGCCGTGATGGCAACCTCGCCGTCTTCTCGCTGAACCGCCAGCAGAACCACCTCACGCTCTACTACGTCAACGACAAGACGCTCCTACCGAAGGTCATCTTCGAGGAGCGCAACAAGGCCTACGTAGATAGCCGCAACCTCCCGAAGTGTAAGTTCGTCCCCTCAGGCTTCGCCTACCTCGGCGAGCAGGACGGCTACCGCCATATCTACCTCTACTCCGACAAGGGGGCTTTGATCCGCAAGATCACCACGGGCAGCTATGACGACACCGACTTCTACGGCATGGACACTCAGGGCAATGCCTACTATCAGGCTGCCGATGAGTCGCCCCTGCGCCGCTCGATCTACAAGGTAGATCCCAAGGGTCGCAAGACCGCTCTTCACCCTGGAGCAGGTGCCAATAGCGCTATCTTCAGCGATGACTTCTCCCACTACATCAGCATCTTCAGCAACTCTACCACGCCGACGACTACGGCCGTCTACGCCACGGGGAGCCTGCGTCCCCCTGCGCGTGCTGAAGGACAACAAGGAGATCGCTGAGCGCCTCAAGGACTACCGCCTGCGCCGTGAGGAATTCATCAAGATCCCCAACGGCCGTGGCCAAGAGCTGAACGCTTGGATCCTCAAGCCCTACGACTTCGACCCAAACAAGAAGTACCCCGTGCTGATGACTCAGTACAGCGGCCCCGACTCACAGCAGGTACTCGACGCCTTCGGCCTCGGCTGGGAGCAGATACTCCCCGGTAAGGGCTACATCGTCGTCTGCGTCGACCCACGCGGTACGGGTGCTCGCGGCGAGGAGTGGCGTAAGTGCACCTACCTCAACCTCGGCGTGAAGGAGATCGAAGACCAGATCGCTGCAGCGAAGTGGCTCGGCAAGCAGTCCTACGTCGACGCCGACCGCATCGGCCTCTACGGCTGGAGCTTCGGTGGCTACATGACGCTGATGGGTCTGTGCCACGGTGAGGGCGTCTTCAAGACTGGTGTCGCCGTCGCCCCCGTCGCTGACTGGAGCTACTACGACACGATCTACACGGAGCGCTTCATGCGCACCCCACAGGAGAACCCCACGGGCTACAAGTCTTCCTCCGCCCTCGAGGTAGCGAAGAAGCTCAAGGGTAAGCTCCTCCTCATCCATGGTAGCGCCGATGACAACGTGCATGTGCAGAACGCCATGAACTTCACCGACCTCCTGGTCGCCGAAGGGATCCCCTTCGACATGGCGATCTACAAGGACCGCAACCACGGCATCTACGGAGGTAATGCCCGCAACCACCTCTACAAGCGTATCATTACCTTCCTCGAGCAGAACCTTTAGCCTCGGCTATTTTATTCCCCACACCCTTAGCTGAAGGCACTGCCCCTCAGCCTAAGGGCTATCACTTATACGATGCAAGAAGAACCTATCACCCAGAAGAAGACTGGCAACGTCGTACGCGTCCGCAAGCCCGAGTGGCTGAAGATCCGCCTCGGCGACAACTCGACCTTTCACCGATACGAAGCATACGATCGAGCACCACGGGCTCAATACCATCTGCCATAGCGGCCGATGCCCCAACCAAGGGGAGTGCTGGAGCGCTGGCACGGCGACCTTCATGATCGGAGGCGCTGTCTGTACGCGCGCCTGCCGCTTCTGTAACACCCTCTCGGGGAAAGCCCCCGCACCACTCGATCCCCTCGAGCCAATGAAGGTGGCACAGAGCATCAAGAAGATGGGCCTGAAGCACGCCGTCATCACCAGCGTCGACCGCGACGACCTCGAGGACTACGGCGCAGGGCACTGGGTACGTACCATCGAAGCCATCCGTCGCACGACACCTGAGGTCACTGTCGAGGTCCTCATCCCCGACTTCAACGGCCGTCTGGACTACGTCGACCAGATCATCGCTTGTCAGCCCAAGATCATCTCGCACAACCTTGAGACCGTCCGCCGTCTCACGCCCTCGGTACGCCACATAGCGACCTACGACCAGAGCCTCTCGGTGCTGGAGCGTATCGCCCAGAGCGGCATCCCTGCTAAGACGGGTATCATGCTCGGTCTCGGTGAGACGGAGGAGGAAGTCCTCGAGCTCATCGACGATGCCCACGCTGTCGGCGTGTCCATCATGACCATCGGGCAGTACCTGCAGCCTACGCGCCGCCACCTGCCCGTCGTGGAGTACATCCACCCGAAGCAGTTCGCTCGTCTGCGTACCCTCGGGCTGGAGAAGGGCCTACGCCACATCGAGAGCGGCCCCCTCGTGCGCTCCTCCTACCACGCCGAGCGCCACGTCCTCGACTAAGACGCCCTACTTATACAAATCACTTCGCCCCCACAGCTCGATGGAGCTGTGGGGGCGAAGTGATTTAAGCCCACAGGGAAGGAGCGAGGAGGCAGCTTAGATATTCTCCGTCTTACGACGAGCGAGGAAGCGCTTGTAGAGCTTCTTGACCTGCGGCGCGAGGATGACGATGGCGATGACGTTCGGGATGACCATCAGCCCATTGAAGGTATCAGCCAGCTCCCAGATGAGGTTCGCGTGGAAGATCGTCGCCGAGAAGACGCAGGCGATGACGATGACGCGGAAGACGTAGACGGCCTTAGGCTTGAAGAGGTAGCGTATATTCATCTCCCCGAAGACGTACCAGCCGATGATGGTGGTGAAGGCAAAGATGAGGAGGCTGATAGCGAGGAAGGCAACGCCCGCTTGCCCGAAGGTCACCTCGAAGGCACGCTGTGTGATCTGCACCGAGATCAGCCCAGACTCAGCATAAGCCCCCGTCAAGAGGATGACGAGTGCCGTAGCGGTGCAGATGAGGAGGTCAACGAAGACACCCGACATCGCCACGAAGCCCTGGATGGATGGATCCTTGACATGAGCCAGCGCATGGGCGTGTGGAGTCGAGCCCATACCCGCTTCGTTGGAGAAGAGCCCGCGGGAGATCCCGTAGCGGATGGCGTACTTCATCACGCTACCTGCTGCACCACCAGCCGCAGCCTTCGTGGAGAAGGCATCACCAAAGATAGACTCGAAGACGGGGAGGATCTGGTCGGAGTACATGAAGAGGATGATGATCGCCCCGACGATATACGCCAGTGCCATGAAGGGCACCACCAGCTCGGCGATGGTCGTGACGCGCTTCTGCCCACCGACGATGACGACAGCGACGAGCGCTGCGATCAGTAGACCACTGACCCAGCCCTTCATCCCGAAGGCGCTAGCCAGGCCGATAGAGATGGAGTTCGCCTGCACCATACAGCCGATGAAGCCGAGGGCGACGATGACCATGACGGAGAAGATGATGGCGAGCACTCGGCTCTTCAGACCGCGACTGATGTAGTAGGCAGGTCCCCCGACGACTTGGCCGTCGCGTATCTCGCGATACTTCTGGGAGAGGACGGCTTCGGAGAAGATCGTGCTCATCCCGAGCACTGCGGAGATCCACATCCAGAAGACGGCACCCGTACCTCCCATGGCGATGGCGGTAGCTACGCCAGCGATATTACCCGTACCGACCTGGGCGGCGACGGCAGTGGCGAGCGCTTGGAAGGAGTTCGTCTGGTCACGGGCATCTCTCCGTCTCTCTTTCTTCTTGAAGATCGAGCCGAAGCTGTACTTCATTGCCAGGCCGAAGTGCCGTATCTGAGGGCACGCCGAGGTAGATGGTGTAGAAGATGCCGACGCCGAGGAGGACGTACATGAGGAAGTTGTTCCATAGGATTTCATTGAATCCCTTTACGATCTGAAGTAGGTCCATCGTAATAGTTCGTTTAGTGTGAGTGTAGTAGTAGGGGACACCGCTCATCAAGCGGCGGACGGGACCATTTCAGACGCACATAGGAGAGGTGGAGACCCGCTGGGCGTGTCCTGTAGAGCGTGAGGGGAAGGGTGGGCGGATAAGAGATGCTTGTCCATCCTATGCGTCTGAGTGGGTGTGTGGTGCTCCTCGCTAAGAGCCCCTCGAGAGGGCAGCTTGCGGAGAGCATATCTTGTTGTCTCAGTGACAAAAAAATAGCGAGACTTCCTTAAAAACACAAGCAGGACGATTTAATAATTTTATTAAAGAAAGTGCCATTACCCGCCGCTTTCCTAAGAACAGACACCAAAAGCGAGCAGGGCGAGGGAGTAGTCCCTCGCCCTGCTCGCTCTCCTGTGTGCGGTCACGCTACTCGGTAGACAGCGCTCACCAAGCCGCTCGATACCCCGCCCTTAGAGGTCTAAGATCGCCCTTTCGGTAAGTACATATTCGCCGGCATCACGTAGCGTCGCCTCACCACGGATCATCTGACGAGCAAGCGTCTCGACGGCTATCGGTGCCTGACGCTTCAGGAGGCCGATGCGATTCAGTGCACGAAGGATAGCCATCCCGATACGCTCATTGCCTCGTGCCTTCGCCCCACGATCCAGGATCCCAGGGCGGAAGAAAAGCGTCCGCTCAAAGCCGAGAGCACGCACACCCTCCTCAGCTTCGCCCTTGAGGCGCATGTAGAAGAGGCTGGACTTAGCATTTGCCCCAGCTGCAGAAAGCAGGACGAAGGTCCCCACCCCACTACGGCGAGCCATCTCGGCGAACTGTAGCTGGTAGTCCACGTCCACACGATGCTGGGCGGCCTTGCTCCCAGCATCACGAAGCGTCGTCCCCAGACAAGAGAAGGCGACATCTGCTGCGGGGCCCGTCTGCCAGTCCTCGGCCCGCTCCATATCTACCACGTGGACGTGGAGCTTGGTGTGCTGGAGCGGAAGAGGCCGACGCACGAAGACATGCACCTCGCTGTATTCGTCATTCCCGAGGAGCTGCTCCACCAGAGCCGTCCCCACAGCGCCAGTGGCGCCCAATACCCATGCTTTCTTCATCGGTCTACATATATATAAAGGATGATGCTGTACTCCACTAAGACCTCCGCCCCCGCCGAGGAGCGGAGATACCTCGCAGAGTACTACAACGTTATAAGTACAGAAGGGCCACTTTTGTTTACCCAGGCGCGCTCTAAATCACACTTGAATACTACAGTAGATATGAAGCTAAAGCAAATCTTCGCACTCCTCGGAGTCGCACTTTCTTGGGCTCAGCGCTTGCTCCAAGGACACCCCCAAGACCAACCCCGCTTCAAGCGGTTCCTTAGCTGGCTCGCAGTGGGAGTACATCGAGCAGGAGCTGGAGGATGATGGCAAGACAGAGACCACCACGACCGTCCTTCGCTTCATTGATGGCACGAAGTTCGTCACGGAGTCCACCTCGGTAATCACACAGGGAGGCACCATCCTCAAGAGTGAGACAGACACTCCTAAGCAGGGCACCTACACCTACCAAGGCAAGGAGGTCACGCTCACCACAACACGCCAGGACGATGGCAAGATCCGCACGAGCATCGTCCGCCTCGTCATGGACGACACCAATCAGACGCTCGCCGGCACGGTGACGGAGGATGGCGTACGTAAGGGTATCATCTACACCCGCAAGAAGTAAGGTCACACCTGCCCCACATACCCCATAAGACTCGCCCCGCTCTTCTATCCGTAGAAGAGCGGGGCGAGTCTATTAATAGCCCTCCACGCGAAGAGGAGAAGGGAGGTTTGCAACTCTGTATAAATATCCTATCTTTGCAAAGATTCAATAAATCATTAACCCCATAACAAAAGAACGTATGAAGCTAAAGTACATCTTCATGTTCCTCGGAGTCATGCTCCTTGGACTCACCGCTTGTGGCAAGAAGGATACCCCCGAGCCCAGCAACAAGAACCCATTCGCAGGCACGAAGTGGGAACGCGTCCAAAAGCCTACAGGTGAGGCCGACATCAGTGAAATCATCTCGTACGAACTCCAGTTCATTGACGACAGCCGCCTCGTAATTCTTACAGACGCCAAGGACGTAGCGAAAGATGGTAGTATCATAAAGCAATATCCTACGCTTAAGGAAGAAACGACTTACACGTACGAAGGTCTTGTAGCTACGGTGATTACCCATGAAATAGAAAAATGACAAGCAGATCACACACAAAGTCTCCCTCACAATGGATGCTGCGAAGCAAAAGATCACAGCGACGTCAACAGAGATGAAAGAGGGCGACAAGCCTGAAATCTACACCCGCAAGAAGTAAGGCACTCGCCTACCTGACACTCCATACAGTCCGCCCAGCCCCATCCCCAGTGATGAGGCTGGGCGGACTGCTTTTAGGAGAGGAGCAGGAGTAGGCACACACGACTAAGCTTAGGCATTATAGCCAAGCGACTTACTCGCGACACGACACGCTTATAGGGCAAGAGTGCGGGGAGACCTCCCGCAGGGGAGTGATGCGAACCTATATAGGTCCGTGGGCTGACCTATATTGGTCGCGATGTCGACCTATATTGGTCCGTGACGCGACCTATATAGGTTCACCCAGCGACCAATATAGGTCGAAGTAGCGAGCACTAAAGCTTCATACCCTCCTCCTATGGGGAGCACCTTCACCAGCTGCAGGTAGAGGCCTATCCCTCAAGCCTATGACTCGCGCGATGAGATACAGCACAGAGAAACATTCCGCCCGTGGAAATGGAGGAAGCTACAGAAGGCAAGGAGACACTATAGTCCTTTGACCGATAAACCAATAGTCGTTTGCACCCAAACCAATAGTCATCCATGGGCAAACCAATAGTGGTTTCGTGTGCAAACTTATAGTGGTTTGACCCCCAAACCAATAGTGATCCATACCGAGACCAATAGTTGTTTGCAAATCGTCTTCTACGGAGCACTATAAATAAGTGTAGCGACAAGGGAGGAGATACGACCTCCATGCACGCCTCGGACTTGGATGCTGAGAGATGAGGCTGGGCGAACGGCTTTCTTCAGACTATAGGCTTAGCATGCAGTATTTACCTACCTTTGCAAGTAGTATTCATTCCCTCTTTAATCCCATAGAAATTATGAAGCTAAAGCACATCTTCATGCTCCTCGGAGCAGTCCTCCTTGGGCTCACCGCCTGCTCCAAGGACACGCCTAACACCCCCGACCTAAGTAAGACCCTCGCTGGCACTGAGTGGGAGGCCACCGTTCGGGAGTCCGATGCAGGTAACAAAACGGTAGTCACTACGATAGTCCTCAAGTTCGTCGACGGCACCAAGTTCACGTCCCAATCCACCCAACAGACGATAAAGAATGGTGCGGTAGCCGACACTGAGGTAGACGATCCTGAGCAGGGCACTTACACCTATCAAGGTGGCGTCGCTACACTCCTCTTCAACACTCGAGATGATGAAGATAATGCTATCAAACTGGCACTTCCTCTGACAATGGACTCCTCCAAGCAGCAGCTCACAGGTAAAGCCCCAGAGTCAGGTACGATATTGACCTTCGTCCGCAAGAAGTAAGGTCGCACCCGCCCACATATTCCCATAAGCTCCGCCCAGCCCCATCCCGAGAGATGAGGCTGGGCGGACTGCGTTTAGGAGAGCGTGAGAGGTCGCACAGCAGCCCTTTCCGACTATGCACTATTTCCCCTACCTTTGCGACAATTCAATTATCAATACCATTATAGATATGAAGTTCAAATACACCCTGATACTCCTCGGAGCTATTCTCTTTACCCTCACCGCCTGCTCTTCGTCCAAGGAAGATGACCCCAAGGAGGATCCATTCGTTAAAACCATGTGGGAGTCCTCCAGCTATATTGGGAAATATCCAAATGGCGAACAATACCACTTCCAGACCTGGATATACTTCAAAGAGGATAAGCATATCGCATTCAGGATAGAGGAGGAATTAATACGGGAAGAGGGTGAGGGTAAAAGACACACGACTAAGGTCCTTTCTCTTCCCTACACCCGTAAGGGGATGGTGGCGACAGTTCACGTGGCACGAGAGATAACCCCGGGAGGAATAGGGCCCGAGCGCGAGCCATTTAAGCCTGACACATTCACCTATACCCTGGATGCATCCAAGCAGAGACTCACCTGTAAAAAAGCACTCAACCGGAGAAATCACCATCTTCACCCCGAAGAAGTAAGGCACATCTGCCCTACCTGATTCCCATAAGCTCGCCCAGCCCTCATCCCGAGAGATGAGGCTGGGCGGACTGCTTTTTGATGGGCTCGAAGCACGCATAGTAGGGGAGAAGAAAGCAACACATAGAGAGCTGACTTACAGAGGTTAATGGAGCATCCCGCAGTCATAGGAGGCAAGTAGCAGCGTCGCACGTAAAACGAACCAGTACTGGTCACGAAGCGAAGCAGTACTGGTCAGCTATAGTTACCACTACTGGTCGGTGTACGAACCACTACTGGTCAACTCATCGACCAGTAGTGGTTACTTTTCCTCACTCATAGCGATCCTAATCGCCCCTTCCCACAGGATCTCCCTTTATCCTCGGCAGATAGCCCCCCCAGGGCAACCGCATCAAAATGTAAGTATCTGATTATCAATATTCATTTTCTCGTAAATCAAGGCATCTAATGGTTACCAATAAAATGCAATAATCTAATAACCAGAATGTTGTAGTTTTCTCGTAATTTTGATGCGGTTGCCCTGGGGGAGCCCTGAGAAGATATCTATAATTCAGAATAAAATTCCTACATTTGTAAACGTTCCACAATACATTAACAGAACAATAACAACTAGCAGTATGAAACTAAAGTACATCTTCACGATCCTCGGAGTTATGCTCCTTGGTCTCACAGCATGCGGAAAGAAGGACACCCCCAAGACCGCTTCAAACAATCCTTTCGCAGGAACTCAATGGGAATACATTCAATCCTCAGCTGAGGAGCAAGGTGAACGCGAAGTACTCACAGATGAGATTCACTTCCTTGATGAGACCCACCTTGTATACCAGCACAGCTACAAAGTCGTGAAAAAAGATGGCTCCATTAAGGAGAGTAGCAAATCAGACAAGATAGAAGCCACCTATACCTACAATGGTTTAGTCGCCACATCGTCCTTCACAGTCGTAGACAAAGAAACAGGGAAACAGCAGAAAGCAAAGCTCATCCTCACTATGGATGAAGCAAAGCAAAAGCTTACGGGCGTAGCATCCAGTGAAGGGGAAGAGGATCAGACTATAATCTTCACTCGCAAGAAGTAAGAAACTATCTCCATCAACTAAAGACTCGCCCCACGCTCTTCTCTCTAAGAGCGTGGGGCGAGCTTTGCTTTAAGAAGAATACAAGAAGAGGACTAATAGTAGTCGGTTCTTTACGGTAAAAGCTTACTTCCTCCCAGCAGACAAAGCCTTGCCAAAAGCATCCACTATTCGGGCGCAAAGCCTTATCTTTGTATATCTATATCCTCGTGTCAAGACAATCCAAAGAGTTATGATGGATGACAAGCAACTCGCCCTCGATATGCGCTACCTCCGTATGGCACGCATCTGGGCTGAGAACTCCTACTGCGAGCGCCGTAAGGTAGGCGCCCTCATCGTCAAGGACAAGCGTATCATCGCCGATGGCTACAACGGCACCCCCGTGGGCTTTGAGAACATCTGCGAAGACGAGAATGGTCAGACGAAGCAGTATGTGCTCCATGCCGAGGCCAATGCGATCACGAAGCTCGCCAGCAGCACCAACGACAGCTCTGGCGCGACGGTCTACGTCACTGACGCCCCCTGCATCGAGTGCGCCAAGCTCATCATCCAGAGCCACATGCGCCGCGTCGTCTACAGCACCGAGTACCGCCTACGTGACGGCATCGAGCTCCTCCAGCGCGCTGGCATCCAGGTAGATTACCTTCCCCTCGAGGACTAACCGACTCTTTCCCCCACCCCTTCATCATCCTCTATAGCAGACAGCATGCAATCAGCACCCAACGAGCAGCCCGGCTCACCGCGCCCCGAGCGTAAGGCCCACCTCCTGAGTGGAATCACCTACGGGCTTGTCACCGTCTTGGTCTTCCTCTTGGGCATATTCACCTCCAGCTACTTCGGCATCGGAGGCCGACGCGGAGCGACTGGGAAGCTCGGCGAAATCTATTCGCTCATCCAGCAGTACTACGTCGACTCGACGGATATGGACAGCCTCACCGAGCAGTCCCTCCCGCTGATCCTCTCACAGCTCGACCCCCACTCCGTCTACCTCAGTGCAGAGGAGAACAAGGAGTCGACCGAGAGCCTCGAGGGCTCGTTCGCTGGTATCGGCGTGCAGTTCAACACCCTCCTCGATACCGTCGTCGTCGTGCGTGTCATCGAGGGCGGCCCCAGCGAGCGTGCAGGTCTGCAGCCTGGCGACCGCCTCCTACGTGCTGACACGACGAATCTCGTCCGTGACTCCATCACCTCTGAGCAGATCATGAAGGCGCTGAAGGGTCCCGAGGACACCGTCGTCAAGCTCACCGTCCGCCGTGGTGGGAAGACCTTCACGACCTCAGTCGTCCGCGGTGCCGTCCCCGTGCCTACCATCGATGCGAGCTATATGATCCGCCCCCACGTGCTGTATGTGCGCCTCAATAAGTGGGGCACGCAGACGCCCTTAGAGTTCCAGCAGGCCTATGCCGAGCATGCCTCCGAAGGCGTCGAGCGCATCCTCATCGACCTCCGCGACAATGGCGGAGGCTATCTGCAGGCCGCTACGGCACTCGCCACGGAGTTCCTCTCCAAGGGTGATCTCCTCGTCTACAACAAGGGTGCACACTATCCCCGTGAGGACTTCAAGAGCCCTCGTGACGGACGTCTGCGCCAGCTCCCCCTCATCGTGCTGGTGAACGAGAGCAGTGCCAGCGCCAGCGAGATCTTCGCCGGTGCTATGCAGGACCTCGACCGCGCGCTCATCGTCGGCCGTCGTACCTTCGGTAAGGGTCTCGTGCAGCTCCCCTTCGAGCTGAAGGACCACTCCGTCGTACGCCTCACCGTAGCTCGCTACTACACCCCCTCGGGCCGTAGCATCCAGAAGAGCTATGCCAAGGGCTACGAAGCCTACGCTGAGGACATCGAGGAGCGCTACCTCCATGGCGAGTTCTACTCAGCCGATAGCATCAGCCGCCCCGACACTACGCGCTACTACACGCGTCTGGGCCGTGTCGTCTATGGCGGTGGCGGTATCACCCCCGACATCTTCACCCCGCGCGACAGCGCAGGGATCAACCCCTACTACATCCGTCTCCTACGCTCAGGGACCTTCCAGCGCTTCGCCTTCAACTACGCGGACCAGCACCGTGCGCAGTTCCAGTCCTTCGGCTCGGAGAAGGCTATCCAGGACTACCTGCATTCGCAGGGCGAGCAGATCGTCTATGCCTATGCACGCTATGCCCAGCAGAAGGGCGTTCCCCAGCGCCCTGGCTACCTGCAGGAGTCGATGCCCATCCTACGCCGTGACCTCATCGCCTTGATCTCCGACCTCTTGGGTGGGGACAAGAATGCCTTCTACCGCGCACGTAACGAGAGGACCCCGAGGTCAAGGCCGCTCTCGACCGCCTCACCTCCGATGACTGGCGTCCGACGAAGTAACCCCATGGACAAGCCCACCCTCCGCCGTGAGCTCCGTGCCCTGAGCCGTGAGTATCTCACCGATGAGCTCCGTCTCACGGGGAGTGCGTCCATCATCTCCCAGCTCCGTCAGCATCCCCTCTGGCAGCAGGCCCAGCATGTGGCCCTCTACTCTGCCCTACCCGACGAGCCGAACCTCCGCACCCTCATCGACGAGGTCGCTACGACCAAGCAGGTCTACCTCCCCCGCGTCCTCGACGGCGAGACGATGGATTTCTTCGCCTTCGCTGGCTGGCAGGAGCTTGAGCAGTCGGGGAGCTTCGGCATCTACGAGCCCCGCCTTGAGGCTGATGGAGCCGTAGACCCAGCGACGCTGGACCTCCTCGTCATCCCCGCTCTAGCGTATGACCAGGCGGGCTACCGCCTCGGCCGTGGCAAGGGCTACTACGACCGCTACCTCAGCCGCTGCCCACATGCCAGCTGTATCGGCGTGACCTTCGCCCTCCGCCCCATCGCATGCCTCCCCCATGACCCATGGGATCTCCCCGTGGAAGCCGTACTCACCCCACAGCCTGCCCTCCTCTAACCTCCCCCGCTATGTCCCTCACTCCAGCACAGACGACCCTCACCCTCTCGGGGAAGCTCCTTACCCTCGAGCGCCCCGTCGTCATGGGTATCGTCAATGTCACCCCCGACTCCTTCTTCGCTGGTAGTAGGATAGCAGGCGAGACGGCACTGCGCACCCGCTTCGACGAGACTCGTAAGCGAAGGAGCTGCCATCGCCGACCTCGGTGCCTACAGCTCCCGCCCAGGAGCTGACGAGGTGAGCGTCACGGAGGAGATGGAGCGCCTACGCCCTGCCCTTCGCATCCTGAGAGACGAATACCCCGACCTACCCGTCTCGGTAGACACCTTCCGCTCGGAGGTCGCCCGCATGGCCGTCGAGGAGTATGGCGCCGCTATCATCAACGATATCTCCGGCGGGAGCACTCGACCCCGAGATGTACCGCACGGTAGCCGCCCTGCAGGTACCCTATATCCTCATGCACATGAAGGGCGACCCGCAGACCATGCAGTCGCTCACCGACTATAGTGACGTGACGCTCGAGGTCATCGACTACTTCGCCGAGCGCATCGGCATGCTCCTCGAGCTGGGCCTGCACGACATCATCCTCGACCCTGGCTTTCGGCTTCAGCAAGACCACGGAGCAGAACTATGAGCTCCTCATGCACCTTGACGACCTCACCCGCACCTTCACACAGCCCGTCCTCGTCGGCGTCTCACGCAAGAGTATGATCTACCGCCCCCTCGGCTGCACGCCTGCCGAAGCCCTCGGTGGTACGACCTTCCTCCATGCCCTCGCTCTCGAGCGTGGTGCACAGATCCTCCGTGTGCACGATGTACGCGCTGCAGCTGAGGCCATCACGCTCTACGAGCAAGCCCGCCCCTACCTCCACAGAGAGGAGCACCTGCACTATAGCTTCACCCGCTCACACTAACCCCCGACTTATATCGCCCTTATGCTCGCTTGGCTCGACATCTCCATCAAGGACATCATCGACATACTGCTCCTCGCGGTCTTCCTCTACTATGCGTTCACCACGATGCGCTACTCGGGGAGTCGCTCACTCTTCATGGGGATCATCGCCTTCCTCGGGATCTGGCTCTTGATCTCGCAGGTCCTGCAGATGCGACTGATGGGTGCGCTGCTGGACAAGTTCATCAACATCGGCTTCATCATCCTGGTCATTATCTTCCAGGACGAGATCAAGAAGATCCTGGTCACCATCGGCTCCGCCCAGCGCTGGCGTAAGATCCGCCGCTTCTTCCGCGAAGGCTCGGCGAAGGAGCAGGAGGAAGAGGACTATATCGCACCCGTCGTGCTGGCGTGTATGAACATGGCGCGTAAGAAGACGGGCGCCCTCATCGCCATCCAAGGCACCTCGGACCTCACGCCCTACCAGCACGCTGGAGAGCGCTTCCTCGCGGCCGTCAACGCCCGCCTCATCGAGACGATCTTCTTCAAGAATAGCCCCCTGCACGACGGCGCTATGATCATCGCTGGCGGGAAGATCTGCGCTGCAGGCTGTATCCTCCCCGTAGCCAGCGACACCGACCTCAATAAGGACCTCGGCCTGCGCCACCGCTCCGCTCTCGGGCTCTCGCAGAAGACCGACGCGAAGATCATCATCATCAGCGAAGAGCGTGGGACGATCTCGCTCGCCTACCGCAGTGAGATCATCGTCGACATCACGCCCGACGAGCTCCGTGCCCTCCTCACCTCCGAAGACTAAGCACACCGCTCCACGAGCGTACGCCGTACGGGCCTATCCGCTTAAGCCCCTACGACACGATACACTTAGCCCCCACCACATCGAGCTGATCGCTCTTGTGGTGGGGGCTAACCGATTCTATCAGGTAGGGCACGAGCCCTTCGCTCTTACTTACGGCGAGGAGGGAGGTTGTAGTCGAGGATCTTATCCAGCCCAAGACGGCAGGCGGGGCAGAAGTCGGGGGTATCATTGGTACGCATACGGCAGTTGTAGCTCGCGCGGTACATACCCTTCGCCAGATAAGCGCCCCCTTCGTAGAGCCCGACGGGGTACTTCTTCTGGAGCTTCGTGGGCGTAGGCATGGGCGTACCCTTCTTGATCAGGTGCGACCACTTACCGGAGAAGTCCTTGAGGTTCGTGACGTTCTGCTCCCAAGGCTCGACCTCGGTAGCGTGTTCGCTCGCAGCTGCAGCGTCGCCTTCGTGGAAGTATTCGTCCGTCAGACCGCCGAAGCTATGACCGAACTCATGCACTACCACGGGTAGGTACCACTTGTGATGCGTCGAGGAGATGAGGTACGAGTTGTACATACCGCCACCGCCGTAGACGTCGCTATTAGCAAGGATGATCAGGTGCTCGTAGGGGATACCGATGAGGGCATCGTTGATCGCCTTCACACTGCGCGTCGTCAGATAGCGGTCGGAGTAGAAGGTATCGAAGTGCGAGGAGAACGCCGTGCGGGGCCAGCGCTTCTCACGAGGCACGGCGACGCCCGACTCTTCGGAGGGAGAGAAGACCACCACGACATTGAAGTGCTGGCGGTTGCTCTTGAAGGGCTCGTAGTTGAAGAGCGCTTCGGTAGCAGCCTCGGCATCACGGAGGAAGATAGGCATCTCAGCCTCGGTATAGCCCTCAGCGAGGAACGCCAGGTCGATGCAGTCACGGCTGTTCCCCGAGTGGATGAGGTACTTGTGCTTCTGAGGCTGCTTCGTCGTCTGGTCACGGATGAGGATATCCTTAGGATCGATACGCTGCGTCTGATCAACGATGGTGCGCTGCTCGGCATTGCACAGACGGAGCGTCACCTTCACGGGAGCCTTGGGGAAGGGGATGCGCAGCACCTCCTCATAGGAGCGGCGCTCGGTCTTCGCCAGCGGTGTCTGACGCCACTCGAGGTAGAGCGGGTTGAAGGAGAAGGCATAGATCAGCTTGCCCGTGGCTTCGTCATGGACGTAGAGCTGAGCATTCCCTCTGAGGACGAGGCTATCGAGGTAGTGACGACGGCCAGCCCAGCCCTTGAGCAGATGGGCTTCGTCGGGCGTGATCTCAGTCGTCGACTCGCCCCCGGTGAGGATGTAGTCCAGGCGGAGCGTACTGTCTCGGAAGAAGGTCTCAAACGGCTGCTGCGCCGAAGCGCGACTACTCCCCACGAAGAGGAGCAGGAGGAGAAGAGATAGGTAGGTTCGCATAGTTATAGTGGATGTAAGGGATTAATCGTGCTTCGGGGGATAGGGCTCCGTGGCGAGTGCCTTGTACATACGCTCATAGAGTGGTAGCTCCAGCCCGATACGGCGTGCTGCACGGACGACGTAGCCCGTGAGATTCTCCAGCTCGGTAGAGCTCCCTGCCATGAAGTCCACGTGCATCGAGCTTGTGCTGGAGGGGATCATGAAGGTCTGACGCTCGACGGTGCGCTCCACAGCGCCCTCGCCTAAGTCGTGGCCGAGAGCGGAGAAGAGCGTGCAGAGCTCCTCGATGAGCCCACGCATCTCCACGGGGTGCGACGCGAGAGCTTCGCCCACCGTCATATTGTAGTAGGAGGTACCCGTCGCAGTAGCCGAGATCATGAGGAACTTCTTACGGATGCTCTCCTCGATATCGTCGGGATTGACCACGTGCACGCCGACGGACTCCAGGAGGGCGAAGAGCTCACGCTCCTCAGCGCTACGCTCCGCTCCTCGTGAGCCGAAGAGGAAGATCTCTCGCTCGGCCTCCAAGAGGATCTCCCCGCTGCAGGCTTGCGCCCCGAGATATAGACGCAGCCGTCCCAGACACGGGCTTCGGGGAGAAGCGCCTGGATCTGGTCGGTGATATCCGCACCATTGAGGAGGGGTAAGATGATGGTCCGAGGCGTGATGATCGGGCGGAGCTGCTGGATATTTGCCTCGAGGTCGTAGCTCTTCGTCGCGAGGATGAGGAGGTCGGTAGGTGGCAGGTCGTGAGGATCTTCGGCTAAGTAATCGGGGCGCACGGTGAAGTCCCGCTCGGGAGTGTGGACATGCAGTCCGCGCTCCTCGATAGCAGCGCGGTGCGCACCACGGGCGACGAAGCTGATCGTACGGCCAAGGCCCTCACGTCGGGCAGCCTCTACGAGCATCGCTCCGTAGTAGCCCCCGACACCGCCGAGGCCGGATATGGTGATATTCTTGAGTAGCATGAGATGACTATATACTAAGACTTAGCTTTTCAGTCTGAGAAAGGCTACGTCGCACCGACAACAAATGCCCTGGGAGCGGATGAGGAAGAGGCCGAAACTTTAATCCGCTTTTGACCGCGAGCGAGAAGAGATTGGGCGAGATAGGGGCGACTGTCGGAGCTCTGTAGGCACATCGGGAGATAGTCGATGGGCCTCTCCTGCTCATAGCGATCGGAGGCACGACATAGCAGACGGAAAGTGATACCAGAGGCTACGCACGCGCCAAGGTATTAGCATACTCCATATAAGTACCATCCCCCGCATGCCTATCAATCGACTCTTCGATATCCGCAAAGAGATCTCGTCAGATCTGGGGATCTCGGTATCGGTGATCGCCCCTGGGACGCTGGATGCGATAGTTGTAGCCCAGCGATAGGGTAGCGCATGGAAAATCGCCTGTACTCTGATAGAACGCCTCAAGAGAGTAGACGTTATCTTCCCACTTCGATCCCCTCACGGAAGGTAAGCCCCTCTATAGCTTGGCGGCGGTAGATACGACTCCACACAGTCGCTTCGATAGCAAGTTTATTCGCAGTAAGGTAGCTATCTAAAGCCTCCTCTCGCGACAAAGTCATCTCGGGCATAAGGCAAGGCGAGGAGCAAGTGTCCTGCACTTTGTTGTGCCCATAGCCAAGGATAGAGACTTCTGGATGCTGCTGCAGATAGCTCACAGCCGACTGATAGATCCCAGGCTCCAGCCAATCATCGCTATCGACGAAGGTCACCAATGGGCAATCATCCGTATAGGGAAGAGCAAAGTTGCGTGCAGAGCTTAGCCCCCCATTTGCCTTGTGGAGAACAAGCACACGAGAGTCACGTGCAGCATACTCATCACAAATAGCTCCGCAACTATCGGGCGAGCCATCATCGACGAGGATGACCTTTAGCTCCCGATAGCTCTGAGAGAGGATTGAGTCGATGCATTGGTGGAGGTAAGCTTCGACCTTATAAACAGGGACGATGACCGCAAGCTTCATATGGAGTTATTTACGGCTAAGCAGGGTGCGAACGAGGGTACGAATAGCAAAGGATGTGCGGGGATAGGCTAAGAAAAGCTTCACCTTCCTCACCTTCGATGCTGAATGGAAGGCATTAAGATAAGGACGAGCTTTCAGCTCTTCTATGATCGGCAGATAGCGCTCCAGCTCCCCGACAGCGACAGAGTAGGTAAAAAGACGATAGATATTTAATGTGATACCACAGGCAGTTAGTCGCAAGGGTATTGGCTAAAGCTAAGAAATGAGCATCATCTGGATAGCGCTGTATTGCCGATTCGATATCCCAAAGAAGGGTTCGCTTATCAGGCAGTAGCTCGGAGGTCATAGCCCCAGGGCGCTTACTCCGATAATTGACCCCAACAAGGGGCAAGATATGATATCCACCCGTACACCGATAGAGTGCCTCAAGCGCATATACAACATCCTCCCACTTACAGCCCTCGGTAAAGGTCAGCCCATCGATCACCTCACGCCGATAGATACGACTCCAAACCATCGTATTGATGATATTGGAAGTCGTAGCTACATAGCGAAGCAGAGCTTCGTCACGTGTCAAATGCTCCTCAGCAGGGAGTAAAGGGATGGTCTTCTCCTCTGTGACAAGGTTGTAGCCATAGTTGATGATGCTGACCTCAGGGTGTGCGGTTAGGTAGCTTACCCCCTTCTGATAGACGTCAGGCTCCAGCCAATCATCGCTATCTAAGAAGGTGACGAGAGGACAATCGTCAATGTGCTGTAGAGCAAGGTTACGCGCCGAACTCTGACCTCCATTCGGCTTATGCAGGGCGAGGATACGAGGGTCACGCGCTGCATACTCATCACAAATCGCTCCGCAGCTATCGGGCGAACCATCATCGACGAGGATGACTTTTAGCACCCGATAGCTCTGTGACAGGATCGACTCGATACACTGACGCAGGTAAGGCTCGACCTTATAGACGGGGACGATGACGGCAAGCTTCATTTATATGGAGAGTATTTCGTGGTAGAACTGTAGGTACCCCTGAGCCATTCGTCGGTAGTCAAAGAGACGAGCACGAGCACGGAGAGCCTCTGCGTGAGAAGGTGACATATCATAAGCGCTCAGCCCATCTAGGATAGTCCTTGCAATGGACTCGGGGCTTACTTCATCGAAGTAATAAGCGACATCCCCCCCCACCTCGGGTAGGCTCGTCGCACGACGAAGGAACAACGGCTTACCCAATGCCATAGCCTCCACCACAGGCAAACCAAACCCCTCTGCCATTGAAGGCTGCAGCAGCGCACGGCAGTGCTGTAGCAAGGAGGCTTTCTCTACATCACTCACAGCACAGAGGAGGTGCACACGATCCTCCAATCGATATTGCTGGATCGCATGCTGAATCTTGGAGAGATATTCGGACTTAGCCTCCGAATAGACCAAGACAAGATGCAGGTCAGCAGGGAGATGGCGAAGCGTAGGGATGAGCAGATGCTGCTGCTTCTTCTCATGCAAGACCCCCAGTGCCAAGAGATAGGGAGCATTGGGGACTACAGGATCTTGAGCGATGCCTGAGGTCTGCCCTTCTTCAGGAAGGAAGATCCCATTATGCACGACCGTGATGGGGGTCTCCTCCGATATCTGGAAGAGGTCACGATGCTGCTCCAAATCATGCCGCACAAATTCGGAGATACAGACGATCCCATGGGCACGATTCAGATTGTTTGCCACCAGCTTCAAGAGCTTCTTTCGCTTTGACTCGGGGAGAGGCTCAGTGAGGAAATTCAAGTCATGAAGGGTGACGATGCACTTTGCCCCCCATAGCTGCGGGAAGTAGTGCTGACGTTGGTGCGTGATATGGACTAAGTCATAGCCCTTTGCCTGCACACTGAGCAGAGAGTGTAGAGGCGAGAAAGGCTTCCTATTATCTATAGAATAAGAGGTCGGAGCATAGTAGTGAAGGTCCAGTGATGGATCCCGAGCCTCCTGTAGTCCCCGAGCAAGGGCATGCCCATAGTACCCTAATCCCGAGTAGGGATAGCGGGTGCGCTCCAAATCTATGAGGATACGAGGCTTCATCAACGAGCGGCATTAGAGTTGGCTAAATATCTCTTCCCATCGCGAACGAATCCGCTCTGGGCTATAGTCAAGGCAATGCATCTGAGCTGCTTGGGAGAGGCGACTTCTCAACTCCACATCCTGACAGAGACGTCGAAGCTGAGCTGCATAGGCGTCCAAAGTCAAAGGGAGCAACAAGACAGCCATAAGTACTATCCTTCCCTATAAGCTCACGGATACCGGCCGAGCTATCAAAAGCTATGGGTACAACTCCCGACGCTTGTGCTTCGCTCAGGACAAGTCCCCCACCCTTCATAGGTCGAGGTCATCATCAAAATAGCACCCCGACGCATATACGGCTGTCGCATCAGCGATATAGCCCTTGAGCGTGATGCGAGGGAGCTGCTTCTGCTGAATCATGCGGCGCAAGAACCTCTCTTCTGAGCCTTTCCCATAGATCTCTACCTCCCAGTCAGGCAGATCCTGACAGACCTTCTCCCAAATCTGGAGGACTCGATCTGGGCGCTTATCCGCATAGCTCAGACGTCCGACGAAGAGGATTTTCTTCGGTCGGTCCTTAGCTGGTACGGGCTGATGCTTGGGTAGGAAGGCCATATTCGGCATGACGGCAAAGCGCGAAGCTTCCTCGTCATTCAGCCCCAAAGTCGATACAAACTCCTGCACATACTCGGGGGTGAGCGTAATAAAGCAGTCTACCTGGCGCACCAAATCTCGGTAGCGAGTACGGAGCTTCTCCGCAGAAGTTAGTGCCAGACGTAGACGACGCAGCGTCAGGCTATAGAGATTCTTGTACCACGGATGATGTGCCTTGTAGCTGGCACGCTCACGTCGGTCTATGAGTTCCCACAGCGGAGAGCTATGGCACCAATAAATAATCTTAATCCCTGCAGCCCGAATTAGGGGCAAGTAATCATTGCGCAGAGCGATAGGGATGATCAGCACCTTCACCCCCTGCTCCTTGAAGGCTCGGAGTAAGTAGAGCACACTCTCCTTGGTCCAAAGACGCACCCCTTGAGGGAGAAGGCTGAGATCAATCAGAGGATCAGCGGGCAGAGTCCATTCTGTATCGATATGGATCTCCGCAAAAAAGTGCGTGTGGATACCCAGGTCGGAGAAAAGGCAGGCGGTCTGACGCGACACCTCCTCCGCTCCACCAAGGGCAAAGCGGCGATGTACGATCGCGACGTGTAGTCCTTTTATCTCCATTAGTAGCGGGTATTCTCGGCGAAGTAGCGGCGGGTATCTTGCTCGTAGGTCTCGAGGGCGGAGCGGAGCTCTTCGGTCGAGGCAAAGCGGTGCTCGGGATGGAGCTGCTCGAAGATATGCACGACGACCTCCATACCATAGATCATCTCATCGAAGTCAAGGATATGTACCTCGATGGTGCGCTCCAGCTCACCGCCGAGCGTCGGGCGCTTGCCGATATAGAGCATTGCATGGTGCTGCTCCGAGCAGCCTGTGGGGCGAAGGAGCTCGAGGTCACAAGCGTAGACGCCATCGGGAGGGAGGAGCTGGTCGGCATCCTCACGCTGGACGTTCGCCGTGGGATAACCCAGGCGACGACCGAGCTTCTGCCCCCGCGACGACCGTGCCATAGATGGCATGCGGACGGCCGAGAGCACGGTACGCTTCACGCATCTCGCCACTACGTATCAGCGACTTGATGGCGGTGGAGCTGACGATCTCCCCGCTGAGGGTGAGGCTATCGGCTTGGACGACCTCCATACCGTACTGGGCGCCGAGCGCCTTGTAATCCTCATAGGCGAGCTTGGCTCCCGCACCGAAGCGGTTGTCATAGCCGAGGAAGAGATCCGTCACATGGAGCTGCTCATGCAGGACTTCGCGGATGAAGGTCTCAGCGGAGTGGGCTGCCAGCTCGGCGGAGAAGACCATCGGCACGACCTCGAAGCCCTCAAGCTCCCCCAGTCGCTCGAGGTGGCGGTGGGGCGGATCGATGTGCTGACTCCCGTGCGGTCGCAGGACATCGGCAGGGTAAGGGACGAAGGTCAAGATGACGAGACGAGCATCTGCGTAGCGGGTAGCATAGTCGTGCATCTGCGAGAAGAGCGCCTGATGCCCGAGGTGCACGCCGTCAAAAGCCCCGATGGTAGCGATTACCTTTTGATCCATGCGAGGGGATTGAGCTTGGTACGCTCGTGCCAAAGCTGGAAGTGCAGAAGGCGACCCGAGGAGCCATCAGGCGAAGCACCGACAGAACCGATAGCCTGACCTGTGGAGACGCGAGAGCCTGTAGAGACGGCGACGCTACTGAGGTTAGCATAGACGGTGAGGTAGTTCCCGTGGCGGAGGATGACGGCAGTGCCGTAACCTGGGATAACGAAGACACGGCTCACGACGCCCGAGAAGACAGCGTAGGCACGGCTATCTCCATTGACCCCGAAGTCTACCCCACTGCTATTGACCTGCACGCGGTTGTGCTCGCTATGCTGATGCACGCCGAAGGTGCGGAGGATCGAGTATGAGCCACGGATAGGAGCTGGGAGACGGCCCTTATTCTGTGCAAAGGACGAGGCGAGCGCACGCTCATTGGCATCCATCGCATAGCCACCTGGGGTCGCTGCACGACGCTCCTCTGGCTCGTCGTCAGCAGGAGGTGGCGGAGGAGGTGTGGGGGTCGTACCCTTGTCACGACCGCTACGGCCGGTGTTAGCTGGCGGTGTAGGCTGGGTGCGCTGGGCCTGACGGCGGCGGCGAGCCTCCTCACGGCGACGCTGGAGCTCGGCGGCACGGCGCTGGGCTGCGAGGATCTCGGCCTCTACCTGCGCCTGGATCTTGCGGTCCAGATCCTCGGCTCTCTTCTTCTGCTTCGAGAGGTCTTGTGCTAAGACCTGCTGCTTGCCCTGCAGGTCCTTGACCTGAGCGGCACGCTGCTGCTCCTCGGCTTCGAGCTTCTTCTTCTCGGCCTCACGGAGGCTAAGGAGCTGTTCCTTCTCCGAATGGGTACGCCCAACCTCTGCCTTGGTGGCCTCGATCTCGGCACGTGTCGTGCGCAGGGCAACGGAGGCCTCACGTACGGCCTTGGAGTAGCGGGAGAGGAAGCGCTGACGCTCACGAGCCTCGGCAGGGTTCTGCGACGAGAGGACGAAGAGCACGGGGTCGATATGTGTGTCGATGCGCTGGAGCTGCACGAGGGCTGCACGATAGCGCAGGAGGAGGGCTCCCTCACGGCGGTGCAGACGACCGATGTGTCCTGAGAGGGTGTCGATACGGGCCTGCAGACCACTGACCTCATTGCCGAGGACAGCGACGACCTGACGGCGCTGCTCTACCTGCTCCTTGACGGTGCGAAGGGTCTGCTCCTCATTGCGCGTATCACGGCGCAGCTGCTGGAGCTTCTTGTCCGAGGCTTCGATGGAGCGCAGGAGCTGCTTACGCTCCTGCTCGAGGCGCTGGAGAGTCTTGGACTTACGCCCCTGTGCTGCGGCCTCAGGGGAGAAGGCGAGAAGACTGCTCGCGAGGAGCAGGGCGAGGGTGAGGCAGTGCCTCAGCTGATGGCGGGCGTAGGCGATCATAGTGAGGGCAGGAGCTTGATGAGCTCAGTGAGACTGATACGCTTGTAGCCCTCCTTGATGCGGGGCGTCAGATCGGGCGCTTCACCCGTGTAGGGACGGAGCTTACTCCAGTCGATGGTGAGTGCGGGGCGCGTGGTGCGACCGAGGAAGAGGAAGGTGCGCTCAGCGAAGTGGCGGGCGGCAGAGGCCTCCGTCTGATCATAGTTCAGCGAGAAGACGGGAGCGCCCTGACGGGAGGACTGGCTGACGACGAAGCTCGTAGGCTGGTGCTGGGCATTGAGGAGCCAGCGCAGATGGTAGGCGCCAGCGGCCTCGCCACGGGCGATGCTGAGGCTGGCTTCGGCATCGGTGCCACCATCTTCGGTGACGCCGTAGCTGAAGGCTCCGCCCTTGGCCCCACGGGCTTCGGCGGGGAAGAAGGGCTTACCTAAGAGGAGGCGCTCCACATCATTATAACTGATGGGGAAGCCAACGAGTGAAGAGAGCTCGGCATAGCTCACCTCGGCATAGCGGCCGTGGATCTTGTCGATGGCGGTCACGCCCTGAGGGGTGAACCATACGCGCGCAGCCTCGATGAGGGGGAAGGGCACGACGGACCAGTAGATGCCTTGGCCACGCACGATGGTGGCATTGACCTTCGACGAATAGGTCTCCTTACCGATGAGGACCTCAGCCTGCAGGTTACCCTTGAGCATCGGGCCATAGGCGGGGTCGGACTGGAAGGCAGCGAGGCGGGGATTCACGCCCGTCTCTTGGCGGGTCTCGGTGCGTGGCGTATCATCATCGGGGTGACTGACATCGCGCAGGAGACCACAGCTGGAGAGGAGGCCCATACATAGGGCTGCCACGAGGAGGCCACGGAGGCGCTGGTGGCGGGGATATGCGGTGCTATTCATCGTTCGTTACTTCTTCTGTGCTTGCTTAGCTTCGTTGATCTTCTTCTCTATGCGGATGCGCTCAGCCTTATCGGCTTTCTCATCCTTATTCTCACGCTCAGCGAGGCTCTTGAGAGCCTGCTGCCAGGCTTCGATAGCCTCGGCATACTCGCCCAGCCCACGGTAGATATCACCCATGTGGTCGTACATATCGGGCGAAGTCTTCTCAGGGCCTGCCTGTGAGAGGGCCTTACGCTGGTAGAGCTTGGCGAGCGTATAGTTCTTACGCAGGAGGAGGATATAGGCGTAGGTGTCGAGGATGTGGGCGGCATCGGGCGAGAGGCGTACGGCCTGCAGGGCGTAGCGCTCCGCATCATCGAGGTTGCGCCCCGCCTTCGCCAGGCGGTAGGCGTAGTTGTTCAGCACATCGGGCTCCTTAGGGGTTGGCCTCGATAGCGCGGAGGTAAAGGCTGTCAGCCAGCGGGAGCCTTCTCAGGCCCACCACGCTCGGCATAGACGTCGGCGAGGAAACCGAAGAGGCGGGCAGCGCCTTCGCCCGTCTTGGGGTCGATGGCCGCAGCACCCTCTTCGAGGATCTTCATCGCGCCATCAGCATCATCATGCTGGAAGCGCTCCCCTGAGAGCACGATATAGTTGCGCCAGTCGGTAGGTACGTAGCGCTTGGCATCACGGGCGACGACGACGGTGAGGCTGTCGGACTGGAGGCCGATAGCTGCGTCAAGGAGTTCGCTCCATATCCACTCCTCGCTGGGGTGGAGCTTGCTCTTGGGAGCGAGGAGGTCATAAGCCTCCTGATAGCGCTCTTCGTAGCGAAGGAGCTGGGCATAGGTCCTCAGCACCTGTAGGTCATCGGGGTACTCAGCGACCAGCTCAGCGATATGGGGGGTGTACTTGCCTGCGGTGTAGCCCTCACTGCCCTGCGACTCCTTGGTCAGCAGGAGCCAGAGCGTGACCTTCTCGTCGGCACCGATCTTCTTATCTGGGGTGAGACGGACCAGCTCGGCCTCAGCGGCGGGATAGTCCTTCTGCAGGATGTACTTATGGACACGCAGGGCGGTGGCATCCCCCGAGGAGATACGGCCAGCACGCACGTCAGAGGCGAGTTGCTTCTCCGCCTCCTTCGCCCCTCCCGTCTGGAAGAGGTGGAGGATCCAGTCATAGTACGGACGGCGGTCTTCGGGATAGAGGGCAGCCCAAGCGCGATATTCACACCCCACCGCCACGGAGTCCTTGGCGAGGGCGAGGAGCTGGATCTTCATCTTCGTCAGCTGCCCATAGGCCTCGGGCATGGGTCGGAAGCGCTTCTGTAGCTCGGTAGCGAGCTGAATCCCCTTCTTCAGCTCTCCCGTACGGGCATAGAGCTGGATGAGGCGATAGCGCACGTCGTCATCCTCGGGGTCGGCCTCGGAGAGGCGCTCATTGATCTCGAGGGCATCCTGCATGCGCCCAGCTTCGATGTAGCCAGCCGAGAGGGCGCGCGCGTAGGTGAGGTTCGTGGAGTCTGCCCCGTAAGCCTCCTCGAGGAGGGAGAGCGCACGATCGCTCATACCCTGCTGGGCATAGTTCCCCCCGAGCATAAAGGCAATAGCGGGATCTGTGGGGTCGAGGGCGCGCGCGTGACGAAGGAGGTCAAAGGCCTCCATCGTACGGCCAGAGGACTGTGCCAGCACCCCTTGGTAGAAGTATTCGCGGGCCTTCGTCTGGGCTGCAGAGTCAGGGGCGGGTTGCTTGGGGCGGGTCTGCCCAGCAAAGCGGGAGGGTCAGCAGGCCCATCAAGAGGCCTATATAGCTTCGTCTTATATAGTCTTTTCGCTTCGTCAATCTCATCGAATCTTGCTGCTTCTGCCGTATGAATAGAGCACGGCATACTATCTACCAAAGGTAACTATTTTCTTGCGATAGCTCACCGAAGAACCCGCTTGACACGGGAATTAACCCACCCATAAAGAGTTAACAATCTGCTTGATACGCCTCCCCAAAGCGTACAGCACTCCACCGACCTCTGCGAGGGAGGAAGAGCGATCTCGTGGAGGGGGCAAATCGAACCTATATGGGTCGGCGGGTGAACCTATATTGGTCCATAAGTGAACCAGTAGTGGTCCGCAGCCGAACCAGTAGTGGTTCACTCGCCGACCAGTAGTGGTTCGTAGTGCTAACCAGTAGTGGTTCGCTCACCGACCAGTAGTGGTTGACTTTGCTCCCTCCGCAGCGCGGTGTAGAGTCCCCAGCGTATATACCTTATAATAGGCGCATTCTCCCTACTTTTGTGGACACAATCACAGCAGCATCACGATACACGATGGCAAAGAAGAAAACAGTCTACCACTGCACCGAGTGCGGTGCCGAGTACCCCAAGTGGCAGGGCTTCTGCTCGCAGTGCGGCGTATGGAACTCCATCGAAGAGGAGGAGATCATCATCGGCAAGCAGGATAAGGCCAGCCGTACCTTCACGGCGCAGAGCATCACCGCCAGCAAGCCCGTACGCCTCGGCGACATCGAGCAGCGCAGCGAGAGCCGTCTGAGTCTCGGCGATCCCGAGCTGGACCGCGTCCTCGGTGGCGGGCTCGTCGAAGGCTCCTTCATCCTCCTCGGCGGGGAGCCAGGTATCGGGAAGTCGACCCTTGTCCTGCAGACGATCCTTCGCCTGCCATACAAGACGCTCTACGTCTCGGGCGAAGAGAGCCTCTCCCAGCTCAAGATGCGTGCAGACCGCATCGGCGGGACGAACGATGACTGCCTGATCTATGCCGAGACGAACCTCGAGAAGATCCTCGCCACCGCCATCGACACCCAGCCGCAGATCCTCGTCATCGACTCCATACAGACCATACAGACCGAGCTATCTGACTCCTCCCCTGGGAGCGTCTCGCAGATACGCGAGTGCGCCACCGCCCTACTGAAGTACTGCAAGACCGAGGGCGTGGCGGTCATCCTCATCGGTCATATCAATAAGGAGGGGAGCATCGCAGGGCCAAAGATCCTCGAGCATACGGTGGACGTCGTCCTGCAGTTCGACGGTGACAAGCACTATATGTACCGCATCCTGCGCGGACAGAAGAACCGCTTCGGGAGTACCGCCGAGCTGGGCATCTACGAGATGCGCCAGTCGGGCCTGCGCCCCGTAGAGAATCCCTCGGAGCATCTGATGACGCAGAGCGACCTCAAGCTCAGCGGCACCGCCATCGCCGTAGCTATGGAGGGTGTGCGTCCCTTCCTCATCGAGACGCAGGCGCTGGTCAGCTCCGCCGTCTACGCTACGCCCCAGCGCTCCAGCACGGGCTTCGACACGCGACGTATGAATATGCTGCTGGCCGTCCTCGAGAAGCGCGCGGGCTTCAAGCTCGTGCAGAAGGATGTCTTCCTCAACATCGCTGGAGGTATCCGCCTGGCTGACCCCGCCTCCGACCTCGCGGTCATCACCGCCGTCCTCTCCTCGAGCCTCGATATCGCCCTACCCGAAGGCGTCTGCCTCACGGGCGAGGTGGGTCTATCGGGTGAGGTACGCCCCGTGGGCCGTATCGAGCAGCGCATCATGGAGGCCGAGCGCATCGGCTTCCGTGCGATCATCCTCCCCGAGGCGAACCTCCACGGACTGAGCACCGAGGGCTACAACATCCGCCTCGTCGGGGTGAAGACCGTTGAAGAGGCCTTCCGCAAGCTCTTCCGCGGCGAGTAGTTCCACTCCCCCCGAGGCAGAGCTTCGCCCCCTAAACACATATATAACCCCTAAACACATATATAATAGGTACGCGCGTGTGTCACTTCGCACCACCTTCATGATGCTTAGCTTGGTCAAAACGATATATTTGCGTACCTTTGTGCCCGATATTTTTAACTCTCACTAAACAGAAAGAGAAATGAATAACTACGAAACCGTTTTCATTCTTACTCCCGATTTATCTGAAGCTCAGGTAAAGGAAGCGGTCGCAAAGTTCGTCGGCATCCTCAAGGGCGAAGGCGCTGAGATCGTCAACGAAGAAAACTGGGGGCTGAAGAAGCTCGCCTATCAGATCCAGAAGAAGACGACTGGTTACTACCAGTTCGTTGAATTCCAGGCTCAGCCAGAGACCATCGCCGTACTCGAGACGCAGTTCCGTCGCGATGAGAATGTCCTCCGCTTCCTGACCTTCCGCCAGGATAAGTTCGCAGCTGAATACGCAGCAAAGAGAAGAAGCCGTAAGGCATAACCCATTAACGAAAGGAGAAAATTAAAATGGCTGCATCAGAAGTACGCTACCTCACTCCCCTGACCGTAGATAGCAAGAAGAAGAAGTACTGCCGCTTCAAGAAGAGCGGTATCAAGTATATCGACTACAAGGATCCCGACTTCCTCAAGCGTTTCCTCAACGAACAGGGTAAGATCCTCCCCCGCCGTATCACCGGCACGAGCCTCAAGTTCCAGCGTCGCGTCGCACAGGCTGTCAAGCGTGCTCGTCACCTTGCCCTGCTGCCCTACGTCACGGACAACATGGCTAAGTAAGGTCTATCCCCCCTTACTCATCCACTTAGTAACGAATAAACATAGAGGAGACAGAATACAATGGAAGTTATTTGAAAGAAGACGTAGTCGGTCTCGGCTACAAGGACGATGTCGTCACAGTAAAGAACGGCTACGGTCGCAACTTTCTAATCCCCACCGGTAAGGCTATCATCGCTACGGAAGCTGCGAAGAAGATCCTCGCAGAGAACCTCCGTCAGCGCGCTCACAAGATCGCCGCTATCAAGAAGGAAGCCGAAGAGCGTGCCCAGAAGTACCAGGGCGTACGCCTCTCTATCACGGCTCACACCAACGTCGCTACGGGTAGCCTCTACGGCTCCGTCACGGGTGCTGAGATCGCTGAAGAGCTCACGAAGCTCGGCCTCGAAACCGACCGCAAGCTCGTCTACATCAAGGCTATCAAGGAAATCGGCAACTACACCGCTATCGTGCGCCTGCACAAGGACGTGGCTGTAGAAATCCCCGTCGAAGTCCTCTCCGACGCCCCTAAGGCTGAAGAAAAGAAGGAAGAAGCTCCTGCTCCTGCTGAAGCTCCCGCTGAAGAAGAAGCACCTGCTGAAGCCTAAGGGATCACTCCCCATAGACTATAACCCCGCCCCTACGGCACGTCCTCACTTGGACAGTCGTAGGGGCGGGCTTCGTTTGTATGCCGTATGAAGTGGGTAGAGGCAAGGTATAAATGATGCTTATATCGATATAGAGAAATTCATTTGTATAGATTCATTAACTCCCCTACCTTTGCAGTGTAATCATTAACACTTTAATACGACAAGACAATGAACGTACTCTCAATCACTGGCCTCGACGCTAACCAGGTCGCACCTATCGTCAAGGGTCTTCAGCAGCTCCTCGCTGACTTCCAGGTATACTATGCTAACCTCCGCGGCTACCACTGGCACGTCCGTGGCCCTCAGTTCTTCACGCTGCACAGCCAGTTCGAGAAGATGTATGACGAAGCTGCTGAGTCAGTAGACGAGATCGCAGAGCGTATCCTCCAGCTCGGCGCTACGCCCGAGAACCGCTTCAGCGAATACCTCAAGATCAGCCAGCTCAAGGAGCAGACCAACGTCAGCACCGCAAGCGACATCATCTCCGCTATCCTCGAATCGCTCCGCATACTCATCGCCCAGGAGCGTGCCGTCCTCGCTCTGGCTGACGAAGCTGGCGACACGGCTACCAGCGACCTCCTCTCTGACCTCCTCGACGGTCAGGAAAAGACCGCTTGGATGGTAGCTGCCTACCTCGGCTAAGCACCTCGCTCCACGCGCGTACCTTATATATACGACTAACCACCCCGCAGTCTCTCATCCCCATATATCAGGGGCGTGGAGACTGCGGGGTGGCTGCTTCATGAGCGTTAGCCGAGGAGAATTAGCTACTTTTGCAAGGAATTAACGATGCGCCGACAGCCCATGCACGACCTCAATCACATCAAAGCCCCCGTGGCCGCCCTCGTGGATGACTTCCACAGCCAGTTCACTTCGATCCTCGCGACCAAGTCCGAATGGCTGAAAGAAGCCATTGAGCACCTCAGTGCCTCCACAGGGAAGCAGGTACGCCCCATCCTCACAGCCCTCATCGCTGGGGCTGCTGCGTGGTGACGTGCCCCCACAGCGGAGCATCGATGCAGCCGTGCTGCTGGAGCTGATCCATACGGCGACGCTCATCCATGACGACGTCATCGACGAGGCGAAGACCCGTCGTGGCCGCCCCACCCTCGGGGTGCTCTTCGACAACCGCGTGGCGGTGCTGATGGGAGACTTCATCCTCTCCTCCGCCCTCGTGGGAGCTATCGCCCTCTCCGACCTGCGTATCATGGGTATCGTCTCAGCTATCGGGCGCGAGCTCACCGAAGGGGAGATCCGCCAGTTCGAGACCGCCGAGGGCGTCATCCTCGACGAAGCCACCTACTACGATATCATCTTCCAGAAGACCGCCGTACTCTTCCGCTCCTGTGCCGAGGTCGCGGCGATCACCGTCGAGGCCAGCGCCGCAGACTATGACCGTGCCGCCCGCATCGGTGCCGCACTGGGTATGGCCTTCCAGATCCGTGATGATATCTTCGACTACCACCGCTCTGACGTAGGCAAGCCCACGGGGAACGATATCCGTGAGGGTAAGATCACCCTCCCCCTACTCCACGTCCTCACCGAGCTTCAGAAGGTGGGTAAGGCAGCCCCCTACCTCCAGCTCCTCGAGGAGAAGCCCATCGCCGAGGAGAGCATCGAGCGCCTCACCACCCTCGCCCACGAAAGTGGTGGCATGGACTATGCTTGGCAGCGCCTCTACCACTATATAGACGAGGCGAAGACACTCCTCCTATCCTTCCCCGAGAGCGTGTACCGCTCCTCCCCTCATCGACCTCGCCGACTACATCGCCGAGCGCACCATCTAACCCCCTTCTTCACGACATATCCTATTAGACAATGAGTACTAAGTCCGCCAACCGCACCATCTCCGTCTCGATCTACGCCCTCGTCTGGCTCGTACTGATCATCCTACAGACCCTCGTTACGACCGTGCAGGGGACGCCCGAGATGTCGGTCTTCACCAATCCCCGACTCTACTACTCGACGTGGCTCACGGACCTCTATCTGGTCATGATCTTCTACCTCAACTACTTCGTCCTCGCACCTCGTCTTATGCGTCGCCGCCTCTTCCAGCCCTATCTCTGGATGACACTGGCGGCTGCACTCATCGGCTTCATCATCCCCATCCTCAGCTATAGCCTCTGGGATCTCACGATGCCTGGCGTAGCCGAAGGCACGGTACCCGTCTCCTCCCTCGGCGTCATCGGCGTCGTAGCTGCGATGGCTATCGGACTCTCCGTCCGTGGGCTCTACGAATGGGACAGCCTCGGACAGGAAGTCCGCACCCTCAAGGAAGAGAAGACCAAGTGGGATGCTGAGCGCGACGAACTGCAGCGCGAGCTCACGAACCTCAAGGCCAGCGTCGCTACCGCTGAGTCCAGAGAGGCACTCCCCTCTGGCGAGGAGACCACCGACACCCTCTAAAGCATGAAGAGACGCAGACGCTCCACACTCCACGGGTATCAGCCCCCCAAGAGGAAGCGCCGCTGGCGTATCGCCCTCATCGTCCTCGCCGTCCTGCTCGTCGGGACAGGGATTCTCTTTAAGCTCCGCTGGCGTGCCTGGTTCGGCAATGTGCCCGAAGAAGCCTACACAACCGAGCAGGCTGTGAGCCGCGTCACGCTGACGCCTGGCGAAGACTTCGCCTCACAGCGCACGATCACTTGGCTCTCGGGAGAGACCGCCCAGCCCGCTGAGCTTCTCCTACGCGCCATCAATGAGAAGGGCGATACCCTCCGCCCCGTCTCCTTCGTCCCCACGAGCGAGGTCATCACCTCCCGCTCAGGGCGTGGATGCTATTACCAAGTCCATCTTGACAGCCTCATCTCGGGACGTAGCTACCTCTACACGATCCGTGTGCAGGGCGCAGATCTGTCTCGGGACGCTTCGCTATGCCCAGCGAAGACCGTGCGACGCACTTCGTCTATATGGGCGATGTGCAGGACCCCAACGGTGCCGAGAGCAAGCGCTACTTCGACTACCTCCGCCACGCAGCTGACTCCATCGACTTCTTCGCCTTCGCAGGCGACCAGATCGAGGGGCCGACAGATGCCTACTGGAGAGTATGGTACTCCAGCATCGGAAGCCTCACGCGCAGCATCCCCATCATAGCTGCACCAGGCAACCATGAGTACCTGAAGAAGGGCTTCGGGCGCGAACTCGATCCCCGCTGGGTACGTCAGTTCGGCTACCCCACCAATGGGCCGAAGGACTTCCTCGGGCGAAGCTACTTCATCGACATGCCGCTCCTGCGCTTCATCGTCATGGACACCACGGACATCATGGGTCTGGGTGCTATCAATCAGCACAAGGAATGGCTACGCTCTGCCCTCAAGGGCTCGCACCAGCCTTGGCAGATCGTCCTCTTCCACCACGCCGTAGACTGCGTGCGTGACGGGCGAAAGAATCTGGTGATGCACTACGTCTTCAAGGACGAGCTCATCGAGGGGGGTGCCGACCTCGTCCTTCAGGGCCATGACCATGGCTATGCCCGTAGTACGACGCGTGGCGAAGAAGGCGACACCATCGCCCCTGCCTCGTCATCAGCTCCGCCTCGCCTAAGGTCTATCGCAATGGCTTCGATGCCGTGCACGACCGCCTGGGCTCAGGTCTCAAGCTCTACCAGCGCATCAGCGTCGACTCCGCCACTATCAGCTACGCCTCCTATCGCTTCCCCGAGCCCGTCAAGGGACATCCCGATAGCATTGTGCCCGAGACGAAGCGCCTCTATGACTCCATCGTCATCGACAAGGGCACAGCCGGACAGCCCCGCGTGAGGGACTTCGCTCGCACGCTACCCGAGCGCTTCGAATTCGACTCCTTCGGCACCGACAGCAAGGGTCGTAAGAAAGCAGCTCAATATGCCAAGGAGGTGCGTGACCGCAAGGCCGCTCACGCCTCACAGCACAGCAGCTCTAAGTAGTACCCCATATCAAGTCGCACACATAATACATCAACTCTATGGACAGTCAGAAAGTAGACCTCTTCCTTGCCGCTAACCAGAAGTTCTTTAGCCCCACGCAGATCCTCACCATCAAAGACCGTCTGCTCGCCCTCGATGATGACAAGTTCACCCTGATCAATGCCTTAGACTACAAGGACCCCACGATGATGATCATCGTATCGGTCTTCGCAGGCTCACTCGGCATTGACCGCTTCATGCTCGGCGACACGGGCTACGGCGTGCTCAAGCTCCTCACGTGTGGTGGCTGCGGCATCCTGACGATCATCGACTGGTTCAACATTCAGGATCTGACTCGCAATCAGAACTACACCAAGCTCCTGCAGATCATCAGCTAAGCCCCCCGTCGGGTAGCGCCCCTTCTCTCGGGGATGAATCACACTCCCTCCCCCTACACAGCCCCATCGCTCCCCCTCAAGCAGCGCCGATATCTCACTCATCGGGCTTCTGCTCCTCGGGGTAGCTGTGGGGCTGTATGCTTCCTTGATCCAGCGACCTACCCCTTCCCTCGCTGCATCATCCGCTCCACCACGGGCTATCGCTGCCCAGGGTGTGGACTCCAGCGCGCAGCTCACGCCCTCCTCCATGGGCACCTCACCGAAGCCTTCAGCTACAACCGCGCACTCCTCTTCACCATCCCCCTTCTCCTACTCTACGGCTACGCGGAGCTCTTCCCCCAGCGAGCACCCCGCCTCAGGCGCATCCTCCAGCATCCGCTGACCCTCGGCCTCCTCGTCATCGCTGTCATCGGCTGGTGGATCGCACGCAACCTCTTCGGCTGGTAGAGAGGAGCTTCTTCTCCCTTTCACTCATCCACTATCTCCCTCGCTCCGAGGATGGAAAATGCAACCAGTACTGGTCGATAAAGTGACCAGTACTAGTCACAGCTCGGAGCAGTACTGGTTACAATGAGTGAGCAGTACTGGTTCGCGCGCTGACCAGTACTGGTCCACATCCCCCCTCCACAAGGCACATGCTACCTACCTCGCACAGCCTCCCCAGCAAAGTCTGCCACAGACGTCCGAGACACGAGCTGAAAGCGTGGCAGTTTGGCAGTATACAGATATTATTATACCTTTGCGGAGCTTTCCAATTAAGTAGAAGCCTTAAGCAGGCTGATAAGGAGAGGTGCTCGAGTGGTTGAAGAGGCACGCCTGGAAAGTGTGTAAACGCCAAAAGCGTTTCGCGGGTTCGAATCCCGCCCTCTCCGCAGTATGTAGCATGAGCGATCAAGTGAGCGAGACTCTCTTCGTCGCTCTTTTTTTCTTTATCCCCACAACTGGGAAGAGCCGTGGGCTACGGAGGGTGCTCCGCAGCTCTCTGCCTGCGCGCACCCGCAGGCAACTAAGATGGCATCGTCTTTGTTAGGATAAGAGTAGGGACTAAGGCCGGATACGCCTGCCCGCTCAAACGACAAGACAACATAGATAACGAATGATAGAACAAAAGAAAACAGGCGGGTCAGGGCGTCCCTTCCGCTTCAACGAACTCTGGATCTACGCGATCATCCTCGCTATCCTCGGGGGGCTCTTCCTCTGGGATGGTGGCTTCGGCGAGAATAAGGACATGAGTTGGAACGAATTCCGTCAGATGATGAATCAGGGTGCCTTCACCCAGATCACCGTCGACCGCGGGGAGAAGACCGCCACGGCGCAGCTGAACAAGCGTGCTGCCGATAGCCTCTTCACCCACCGCTCTCCCGTGCTGGGCCGCGAGCAGAAGCGCATCGAGTACACGGTAAAGACGCAGATCCCTACCGTCGACCGCTTCGCCGAAGCCTACGACACCAGCGGCACGACCGCCAAGGTAGCCTACAAGGAAGAGAGCTCCCGCTGGCTCTCGCTCACGGCCAATATCGTCCCCTTCATCGTCATCGCCCTCTTCTGGATCTACATCTTCCGCCGCTCATCGGGTGGCGCAGGTGGCGGTGTAGGAGGTGGTATCTTCAATATCAGCAAGAGCAAGGCTCAGCTGTACGAGAAGGAGAGCACCTCGGTGACCTTCAACGATGTAGCAGGTCTACACGAAGCGAAGGTCGAGATCGAGGAGATCGTCCACTTCCTCAAGAATCCCGCTAAGTACACGCAGCTCGGGGGTAAGATCCCCAAGGGTGCACTGCTCGTAGGCCCTCCAGGGACGGGTAAGACCCTGCTGGCAAAGGCTGTAGCAGGTGAGGCACACGTACCCTTCTTCTCACTTGCCGGCTCGGACTTCGTCGAGATGTTCGTCGGCGTCGGGGCTTCACGTGTCCGTGACCTCTTCAAGACCGCCAAAGGAGAAGGCCCCCTGTATCATCTTCATCGACGAAATCGATGCGGTGGGTCGTGCCCGTGGTCGCAACAACAACCTCGGGGGCAACGATGAGCGTGAGAATACGCTGAACCAGCTCCTCACCGAGATGGATGGCTTCGGCACCAATAGCGGTATCATCGTGCTGGCAGCTACGAACCGCGCCGACATCCTCGACGCAGCTCTCCTGCGTGCTGGGCGCTTCGACCGTCAGATCTATGTAGACCTTCCCGACGTCCACGACCGTAAGGAGATCTTCCTCGTGCACCTTCGCCCGCTGAAGATCGACGAATCTGTCGACGTCGACCTCTTGGCTCGCCGTACCCCAGGCTTCTCGGGTGCTGACATCGCCAATATATGTAATGAGGCAGCCCTCATCGCTGCCCGCGCTGGCAAGGAGTTCATCTCCCGTGATGACTTCATGAACGCCGTCGACCGCGTCGTCGGTGGTCTGGAGAAGAAGAACAAGATGACCACCGAAGAGGAGCGTCACAGCATCGCCCTCCACGAAGCTGGGCACGCCACGGTCAGCTGGTTCCTCCAGTACGCCAATCCGCTGGTCAAGGTCACCATCGTACCTCGAGGCAAGGCCCTCGGTGCGGCTTGGTACCTCCCCGAGGAGCGTCAGATCACCACGACTCAGGCTCTGCGCGACCAGATGTGCGCCACGCTCGCAGGTCGTGCAGCCGAAGAGGTCTTCCTCGGTCGCATCTCTACAGGGTGCAGCCAACGACCTCGAGCACACCACGAAGACGGCCTATGCTATGGTCGCCTACTACGGGATGAGCGACAAGCTCCCCAACGTCAACTACTACGATATGCAGGGTGATGGCTACGGCCTGACGAAGCCCTACAGCGATCGCACCGCCGAGCTCATCGACGAAGAGGCTCGCGAGATCGTCCGTGTCGAGTATGAGCGTGCTAAGGAGCTCCTCCGTGAGCATGCCGAAGGTCTCAAGACGCTGACGCAGCTCCTCCTGGACCGTGAGGTCATCTACACCGAGGATGTAGAGCACATCTTCGGCAAGCGCCCTTGGGTCAGTCGCACTGACGAAATGATCCTGGAGCGCGAAGAAAAGAATCAGGAGAAGGAGCAGGGACAAGAACAAGAATCCACAACCCCAACAACAGATACAGAAGCAACATCGAATGAGTAACCTCGTCAAGCGAGCCATCTTCGGCTCCCTCTATGTAGGCCTGATCCTCGCAGCACTCCTGCTGCGTGAGCACCTCGTCTACATGATCGTCTTCGGCCTCTTGGCCTTCCTCGGTACCTGGGAGTGGTCGAACCTCGTGTCGACTCACCGTCTCTTCCCCCTGCGCCGCATCTTTGACGCTACGGCAGCAGTCTATCTCTTCTGGGCAACCCACGAGATCGCTGACAAGGGGATCGCGTACGCCGCCTTCCTCGTTCCCTACGCTGGCTACCTGCTCTACATCTTGGTACGCAGCATCTACAGCGAGCGTCAGGCTATGCCGACCGACTTGGCGAAGGTGATCTTCGGGCAGATCTATGTCGGGGGCTTCCTCAGCATCGCGAATATCTTCTACACCGACACCGATACCTCGATCATCCTCCTCACGATCTTCGTCTCGATCTGGGCCAACGATACGGGCGCTTATCTGGCGGGATCGACCCTCGGACGTCATAAGCTCTTCCCCTCCGTATCACCGAAGAAGAGCTGGGAAGGCTTCGTCGGCGGGCTCATCGCAGCCGTCGTCGCTACGGGTCTTCTCCTCGGCTGGGAGCAGTGCTATATCGGTGTCATCATCTCCATCGCCGCTACGTGGGGTGACCTCTTCGAGTCGATGGTCAAGCGTAGTGTCGGGTGTCAAGGACTCGGGCAATATCATCCCCGGTCATGGTGGTATCCTCGACCGCATCGACAGCCTCCTCTTCACGCTGCCCTTCGTGGCCTTCTTCCTCTGGGTACTCCATACCTATCAGCTGATCCACCTCGCCTAATCATCCCCCTGATGAACGTCAGACTTCCCCTTGGTGCACGTGGCACCGCCCTTCTTCTCTCGGCCTTTGCCTCGCTGTGGCTCCTCGCTTCGTGCGGTGTGAGCTCCAGACAGAGCCGTCCCTCCGACCCCAAGCAGCCAGTGAAGCGTGAGTTCCGCGGCGCTTGGCTTCCGACGATCTACCGCAGCGATTACGCTTCGCTCTCTCGCGAAGAGGCACGTAAGCTCCTCAGCAATCGTATCGCACTCCTCCACCGTCTGGGCTGCAACACGATCATCTTCCAGGTACGTGCCGAGGGTGATGCTTTCTACAACAGCACCCACGAGCCCTGGAGTAAGTACCTCACCGGTAAGCAGGGCGAAGCTCCTAACCCCTCTTGGGACCCTCTGGGCTTCGTCATCGACGAGTGCCACTCCCGCGGTATGGAGCTCCACGCTTGGGTCAATCCCTATCGTGGTGCAGGCAACGCCGAGGCTTATCTAGCGCCTAACCACGCTGCTAAGCACTCGCCCGAGCTCTTCATCCGCCACGGCAAGCAGCTCTACATGGATCCAGGCAATCCTCAGAGCATCCGCTATATCAGCACCATCGTCCGCGACATCGTACAGCGCTACGATATCGATGCTATTCACTTCGACGACTACTTCTACCCCTACCCACAGGCAGGCTTAGAGTTTGATGACGAAGAGTCCTTCAGCCGCTACGGCCTCACGGCAGGTTACCGTCCCGAGCAGAAGAACGAGTGGCGCCGTGAGAACGTCAACCGCCTCATCTACACGATCCGTCAGACCATCCTCGAGACCAAGCCTTGGGTGCGCTTCGGCATCAGCCCCTTCGGTATCTACCGCAACGAATCCTCTTCACGCGAAGGCAGTAAGACCTCGGGCCTGCAGACTTATGATGACCTGCATGCAGACGTCCTGCACTGGGTGCGTAAGGGCTGGGTCGACTACATCGTCCCTCAGGTCTACTGGAATATCGGTCATCAGGCTGCCGACTACGCTGAGCTCACGCAGTGGTGGGGCAAGCACACCCCTCAGAAGAAGGCACAGCTCTACATCGGCCAGCACGCTGCTCGCACGATGGACGGCGGTCAGCTCGAGGAGAAGCTCGCCCTCAGCCGACAGAATAGCAGTGGGAACTCCTGGTGGTCAGGTGAAGACCTCGTGAAGAACTACAAGGGTCTTGGCGACAGCCTCATCACCAGCTACCAGACCTACCGTGCGCTCCTTCCCGAGGTACACGGTGCTCTCGGTAAGACGAAGGCCCCTGCCGCTATCAGCCTCATCCTCGAGGACACCAACGAAGACGGGCATATGATCCTCTGGGATGACTACCGTGAGCCCAGCGATCCCGAGACGGCATTTCTACTACGCCGTGTATGCCTTCCCCGAAGGTACGCGCCCCGATATCTCTGACGTGCGCTACCTGATGAGCATCTCTACCAATCCCTACTTCATCCTGCCCAGCATGGAGCGTGGTATGACCTACCGCTACATGGTGACGGCCATCAACCGCTTCTGGCAGGAGAGCAAGCCCGCATCGATCCGCATCAGCTACTAAGGAGCTAAGCGCATCACCCATATATATAGCCGAGGGGGCTACGGACGCAGTGTCCGTAGCCCCCTCGCTTTGCTGGGGATGAGGAAGGGAGGCGCGTGCTACTTAGCAGGCGAAGAGTTCACCGTGCTGGCACCCTGTGACGACCTGACCGATCACGACGGGCTGGCCTTGGTATCTGAGGTTCGAGGCCCCCGACACGCCATAGCTGATGGTATCGACGTTCCCGAGGTCGAGGCGCGAAGCTCCCAGCGAGGAGTGCCTCGACAGCACGCGTATGGAGCTGCTCAGCACGGAAGTCACATGCACCCGAGAGGCTCACCGAGAGGTAGTCAGCCTGCCCTGCGAGGCGGAGCGAAGAAGCACCCGAGGAGATGATCTCGAGATTCTTGGCCACATTCACCCAGCCACGGATACCCGAGGCACCCGCCGTGCTGACGGAGAGGCTGTCGGCGGTGAGGCGAAGGTCGGTGAGGTCAGACGCACCCCGAGAGGACGACGGAGAAGGACGACTGACGGAGGCTGTCTGGTACGGAGATATTAGCGGCATAGGTAGCCTCTACCCCGAGGAGCTTGGGTAGATACACATCGATGTGGGCGCTCTTCCCGCGCTGGACATCATCGATGGGATCGACGCCCGTGCGCTCGTGGCGCGAACTGATGAGGAGGATGTTGTCCTTGACCTTCACCTCGATATCCTCACGGATACGCTTCGGCATTTTCTCGTCAAAGGCGACGGCAGTCTGAGCGCCAACATGGACCGTCACGCTGAGGGGATAGTCGACGACGAGGTAATCGCAAGCAGGGAGGTTCTTGAGATCGACTTCGGTGAAGCCGACGCGTGCCGTACGACGACACGAGATGGTGAAGAGAGCTCCGAGGGTGAGCATCAGAGCCCCGAAGAGGAGTCTGCGGTAATGTGCCATGATAGTGTGCGTATTGGACTTGTGTTTGTGGATCTTAGTACTATCAAAGGTAGCATTTCCTCACAAAAGCAAAGGATATGCAAGCAAAGAGATAGATCTCCCTTGCCTTTTGGCACAACGAGTCGTCTTTTGAGGCTGCAGAAGAAGTCCCGCTCGCCATGGGCGATCTCCGCCTCTATAGTGGAGGGGGGTATGAACCTATATTGGTCAGCGGGCGAACCTATATGGGTACGTGGGTAGAGCTATATAGTGTGAGACCTATATTAGGTTGTTGCTCCGCATAGGGATAAAAGTTGTGGACGAGTGGCAGATAAGTTTGGGCTACGTGCGTGGACGATAAATCTACGTACGTGGATATTTGGATTTACGTACCTGGTCTTTAAGACTACGTGCATAGATAGAAGAATACCACTACGGGAAGGTGCTTTTTTCTTCACGAGAATAGCACTTTTTCCTCCGCTGGATAAGAGGAATACTCGCGATAAGGCGAAGGGCTTGCTTGAGCTCTTTGAAGAGATATATCGGGGAGCTGGGCGTGCGATGCCTTAGCACTCGAAAATAGAGTACAGGACTCGCGGCAACAGTCTCCGATATAGATTCGCCCGCTGACCAATATAGGTTGATTTGCCTCCCCTTATGGGGTGCATTCTACAGCCCTTGTGAAGGGCGGTCTTCGCGACGTGAGAAATCTGGGGCAGAGATAGGGAGTTTTATCGCCGTAGTTCGTATCTTTGCCCTAAGGAGACACTTGCAGGGCTTCGCAAAGCCGCACACCTCAGAGCCTCCACTCGACACATACATACACATCTATCAAACGCTATGAAACGAACGACTACAAGCCTCGCCTTGCTCGCCCTCTGCCTGGCGGGGAGCACTGCCCAGGCGCAGACGCTCACGAAGGCGACGAGCTACGGCACCCACGCGGTGAGCCGTCCCGTGATGATCGATTCGGTCGACGTCCACAACGAGAAGTTCTCTCTCGGCTCCCTGCTGAAGACCTCCTACAAGACCGAGGGGCTCAAAGGGCACATCCGTCGCTGCGGCATCCAATGGCTTCTTCGCCGTCGCCCAGCCCGCCAGCGGTGCCAGCACGTTCTCCTCTTACTCCTTCCCCCTCATCAGCCAAGGCTTCACCAAGGGCACACTCAAGCTCTATGGCCGTGCACGCTATGCGCTCTATGATGGCGAGACGCTCTTAGGCTCGAATGAAGATAAGCTCGCCGAGAGCGATACGGTGCCCGCTGTATCCGTTCCGCTGACGCTCATCGCTACAAATAAGAACCTCGTCGTCAAGGTGCTCTCTACGGCAGAGGACAAGGCACGCGGGGACTTCAAGCTCGTCTTTGAGCCCGAGGAAGGCCTGCCTCAGCTCGATCTCAAGGCTGCTAACGATGGTGTCCGCTACATCAACTGGAACTACCTCACCCACGGCAAGCGCCTCTATTACGCCCACGTATCGCCCTCGGGCAAGTACGTGCTGGTGACCTACACCGAGCGTGCTCCGAAGAAGGGCGTCAGCTATCAGGAGATCCGCGAGGGTGCGACGGGCAAGGTCCTTCGCACGACGCAGTCCCTCTACGGCGCCGAATGGATGCCCGATGAAGACGTCCTCGTGATGAAGACCTCGAAACCGCGCTGGCGACCAGCTGGTGAAGATCGATCCCGTCTCGGGTCGCAGCACCGTATGGATCGACAAGATCCCTGGGGAGAGCTTTATGATCAGCCCCGACAAGCGCTCCATCTACATCTACGAAGAGGTCAAGGGCCCCGAGAAGGATAAGCTCCTCATCCGCCGCCTCTCGCCCGATGACCGCCAGCCAGGCGCGCGCGATCGTCAGGCACTCTATCGCTACGATATCGCCACGGGAGTCTACGAACCCGTACTCTACGGCTACCGCTCGGTGAGCCTCCTCGACTTCTCCGCTGACGGCAGTCAGCTCCTCTTAGGTCTCTACACGAAGGACTGGCAGCACAGCCCCTTCGACCAGACGACAGTACTGCGCTACACGCCTGCCACGGGCCGTATCGATACGGTCTTCACGAAGCAGTTTGAGATCGGTAGCGTAAGCTTCATCCCCGGCACAGAGGACGTGCTGGCTATGGGCTCGCCCAATAGCTTCGGCGGCGTGGGCAATACGCTCCCCAACGGACGCGTGGGCAACGGCTATGAGCACGAGCTCTTCCGCGTCAATATCCCCACGGGGCCGTGTCACGCCCCTGACGCGCGACTTCGATCCCCAGCGTAGACCACGTCCAGTACCACGCCAAGGGCAAGGCCTTCTACATCCTCGCTGACAACGGTAGCCGCCAGAGCCTCTACCGCCTCGACGTCAAGACGAATAAGATCACGCAGATCGACACGAAGGAAGACGTCGTCCGTGGCTTCGGTGTCGCCTCGCACGGCAATACCTTCTACTACTTCGGGCAGAGCCTCAACAATGCCGACCGCCTCTACAGCCTCGATGCTTCGGGCAAGAGCAAGCTCATCTGGGACATCTCGGCAGAGAAGCTCCGTGGCGTGAAGTTCACCCCTGCAAAGGACTTCGTCTACCGCACGCCCGACGGTGTCGATATCGACGGCTGGTACTACCTGCCCCCCAACTTCGACCCCTCGAAGAAGTACCCGATGATCGTCTACTACTACGGCGGGACGATCCCTCTGAGCCGCGAGCTGGAGACGACGTACGACCTGGCGATGTTCGCCGCTCAGGGCTATGTAGCCTATTCGCTCAACCCACGCGGTACCGTCGGCTACGGCCAAAGCTTCGCAGCTGACCACCTGAATGCTTGGGGCACAAAGACCTCCGACGATATCATCGGTGCGGTGAAGGCCTTTGCCGCTGCGCACCCCTTCGTCGATGCGAAGAAGATCGGTTGCGCTGGCGCCAGCTATGGTGGCTTCATGACGCAGTACCTGCAGACGCGCACGGACCTCTTCGCCGCTGCCGCCAGCCACGCAGGTATCAGCTCCATCTCCAGCTATTGGGCAGGGGGCTACTGGGGTATGAGCTACAGCACGGTGGCCTCCGAAGGCAGCTACCCCTGGAACAACCCCGACCTCTACACCAAGCACAGCCCGCTCTTCAACGCCGATAAGATCCACACGCCTCTGCTCCTGCTGCACGGGACGTCCGACGTGAACGTACCCCCAGCGAAAGCACCGCGATGTACAATGCGCTGAAGATCCTCGGCCGCACCGTCGAGCTCATCGAAGTGACGGGCGAAGACCACCACATCCTCGAGCCCGAGCGACAGGATCGCTGGATGCAGACGATCCAGGCATGGTTCGCCAAGCACCTGCAGGGCAATAGCCAGTGGTGGGATCACCTCTACCCCAAGACGCCGCTTGACCTATAGCCTCGTGCCTATCTCCCGCATAGCCGTGCGCCCCGCCCTATCCATCGTGATAGGGCGGGGCGCACGCTTTCTCCCTAACTCCTCTCCCACCAAGAAAAAGGAGCCAGCAGACGAAGCTCCGAGGAATAGCATCAAGGCGAGGGCACCGAGGAGGCCTACTCTGCCGTTATAGTTAGGGGGAGAGCCCCCATAACTTTTATGTATCTTCGCAAAGTATGAGCAGCAACAAAGTATATCAGATCCTCTGGGCAGACGACGAAATCGATCTGCTCAAGCCACATATCCTCTTCCTCAAGGAGAAGGGCTACGAAGTGACCCCCGTCCTCAGTGGCTCCGACGCTATCGAAGCCGTACAGAGCCAGACCTTTGACCTCGTCTTCCTCGACGAGAACATGCCTGGGCTTACCGGGCTGGATACCCTGCAGCGCATCAAGGAGCTGCGCCCCTTCCTCCCCGTCATCATGATCACCAAGAGCGAGGAAGAAGAGCTGATGAACCAAGCTATCGGCGGTAAGATCACCGACTATCTCATCAAGCCCGTCAACCCCAACCAGCTCCTCCTGTCACTGAAGAAGAATCTTCATCAGAGCTCTATCATCAGCGAGACCACGACGATGAACTATCGTCAGGAGTTCGCTCAGCTCAGCACGCAGATGAGCGACCGCCTCTCCATCGACGAATGGAAGGACCTCTACCGCCGCCTCGTGCACTGGGAGATCGAGCTGGAGCAGGGCGACGCGCAGATGAAGGAGCTACTGGAGATGCAGAAGACCGACGCTGGCCGCCTCTTCAGCCGCTTCATCAGCCGCAACTATGAGGGCTGGATCCGCGAGCCCGAGACGCGCCCGCTGATGAGCCCCGACCTCTTCAAGACGAAGGTCTTCCCTCTACTCGATGCCGGTGAGAAGGTCTTCTTCATCCTCATCGATAACTTCCGCTATGACCAGTGGGAGTCGGTGAAGGCGATGCTGAGCGAGTTCTACACCTTCGACGAAGACCTCTATCTCTCGATCCTCCCCACGGCTACGCAGTACGCTCGTAATGCGATCTTCTCAGGGCTGATGCCGCTGGACATCGCGAAGATGTTCCCCGATCTGTGGGTCGACGAAGAGAGCGAAGAGGGCAAGAACCTCAACGAAGAGCCGATGATCCAGACGCTCATCCAGCGCTACCGCAAGAACTATTCCTTCTCCTATAATAAGGTCTACGAAGCCCGCTTCGGCGAGCGCCTTCTGGGCAACCTCAATAGCCTCAAGCAGTATCAGCTGAACGTCATCGTGCTGAACTTCGTCGATATGCTCTCCCACGCCCGCACCGAGAGCAAGATGATCCGCGAGCTGGCCAACACCGAGGCTGCTTATCGCTCGCTGACGCGCAGCTGGTTCCGCCACTCGACGACGTACAACCTCTTCAAGCACATCTCCGAGATGGGCTACCGCGTGATCCTCACCACCGACCACGGTACCATCCGCGTGAAGAACCCCGTGAAGATCGTCGGCGACAAGAACACCAATACCAACCTCCGCTACAAGGTCGGGAAGACCCTTACCTACAATCCCAAGGAGGTCTACGAAGCCATCGTACCGGCGAAGATCGGCCTGCCACAGGTCAATCTCTCCGACCGCTATGTCTTCAGCTACAGCGATGACTTCTTCGCTTATCCCAACAACTACAACTACTACGTGCAGTACTATCGTGACACCTTCCAGCACGGGGGGATCTCACTCGAAGAGATGCTCATCCCGCTGATCACGATGCAACCCAAACCCTAGAGACTGAATGATAAGAAACATCGTATTGGACCTCGGCGGCGTCCTCTTCCGACTGGATCGCGAAGAGGCCCTACGCCGCTTCTCTGCCCTTGGGGTACCTGACGTCGAGAAGATGCTGGATCCCTACCTTCAGAGTGGTTACTTCCTCCAGGTCGAGGACGGGCGCATGACGGAGCCCGAGTTCCGTGCAGCGCTCAGCTCGCTGGCGGGTCGTACACTCACCTACGACGACATCGCTCACGCTTACTTCGGCTTCCTCAGCGAAGTAGACGCCTATAAGTTCGACTTCATCGAGGAGGAGCTCGGGGACTACCGCATCTTCATCCTCTCCAATACCAATCCCTACGTCATGGACTTCTGCGAGTCGGACCGCTTCCTCCCCAGCGGCCGCACGCTCTCGTCCTTCTGCGAGAAGAAGTTCGCCTCCTGCGAGATGGGGATGGTCAAGCCCGACCGCCGTATCTTCGAGACGATGCTCCGTGAGGGGAATATGCGTCCCGAGGAGACGCTCTTCCTCGACGACGGTCCTGCAAACGTAGCCATGGCGCGTGAGTTCGGCATACACACCTACCAGCCCCTCAACGGCGAGGACTGGCGGGAGCCCGTACGCCAGCTCCTCGGCCAACTCAACCAGCACGGATAAGTTTGGCTATCTTTGCAGTCGATAAACGAGCACATTACTAATTCATTTATAGACCATCAACGAATCATGAAGAGAATTGTACTGATCCGTCACGGCGAAAGCGTGTGGAACAAGGAGAACCGCTTCACTGGCTGGACGAACGTAGACCTCTCCGAAAAGGGTGTCGAAGAAGCTAAGAAGGCTGGGGCCATCCTCAAGGAAAACGGCTTCCACTTCACGCAGGCTTATACCTCCTACCTCAAGCGCGCTATCAAGACCCTCAACCAGATCCTCGACGTCATGGACCTCGACTGGATCCCCGTAGAGAAGAGCTGGCGCCTCAACGAGAAGCACTACGGTATGCTTCAGGGCCTCAACAAGGCTGAGACGGCTGAGAAGTACGGTGACGAGCAGGTGAAGATCTGGCGCCGTAGCTACGACGTGCCTCCCACGCCTCTGGCTGCTACCGACGAGCGCGCACCTCAGGCTGACCCCCGCTACACGGGTGTCGTACCTGCTTACCTGCCCCTGACCGAAGCGCTCTGCCACACGGTCGCTCGTACGCTCCCCTACTGGGAAGACAAGATCTTCCCCTCGCTCATGCAGCACGATGACGTCCTCGTAGCAGCTCACGGCAATAGCCTGCGCGGTATCATCAAGGTCCTCAAGGGCATCTCTGACGAAGACATCGTCGAGCTGAACCTCCCCACGGCCGTTCCTTACGTCTTCGAGTTCGACGATGAGCTCCGTCTCGTCAAGGACTACTTCCTCGGTGACCCCGAAGAGATCAAGAAGCTCATGGAGGCTGTAGCCAACCAGGGTAAGAAGGCTTAAGCCTACGACTCCCCACTACTTGTTAGATAAAAGCGCCCCAGATAGCACGTGCTATCTGGGGCGCTACCTATATAGGTATATTGCAGACTGTGAGCCATTAAGCCTACATATTGAGCTACCTTTGCTCCCCTGTAGGGAGGGACTTTTCCCTCCGTCATCGTATCACACATTAGTCCGTTCACAGACATGAATACCAAGAAGTGGGCTTCGGTCCTTCTCCTCGCTGGCCTCACCCTCGGCCTCTCCTCCTGCGGTGGCAAGAGTAACGACGAGCCCAAGCCAACACCCAACCCCGTCGTCACAGGCACCGATGGCACCTACACCATCAGCAAGGTGACGGTCACTCCCTGCAGAAGTCACCCTCGACGGCATCGGTAAGCTCGACCTCACCAAGTTCAACTTCGGCGAAGCCGTCCTCGGCACAGGCGAGTTCACCCAAGTCACGCTCAAGGACAACAAGATCACCTTCACCGGCAAGCAAGGCACCCGCGAATACGAAGTACAGAATGGTGTTACTATCCACACCCCTAAGCACGGTGCTATGCCCTTCGCCCCCAAGGTAGGTAGCTTCTCCATCAAGGATGGCAAGCTCTCCGGTCAGCTGGATCTCTCCATGTACATCATGTACCTCAATAGCTACAAGACGCGCTACGGCAAGAGCCCCAGCGAAGAGATCACGAAGATCCTCACCGCACTCAACAAGGCTGAGACGAAGTCGACGATTACCTTCGAAGGCACCGTCACGAAGTAGCCTTCCCCATACTCTACCCTTGGCTAAGGTCAGGAGGTTGCACACTGCGCCTCCTGACCTTAATGCGTTTGCGAGGGATCACATTCTCGCCAGGACGAGGGCAAAACGCCCTCTCTTATAAGAGGGTGGTGTGAACCTATATTCGTCTGCGGACGAACCACTATTGGTCAGTGGGTGAAACCACTACTGGTCAGCGAGTAAACCAGTAGTGGTCGGCGCGTGAACCAGTACTGGTCCGACTGCGAACCACTACTGGTCGTCACAGCGACCACTATAGGTTGCTTTTCCATCCTCTACAAGATGCTTCAGCATCCCTTACACCGATGCACTTCTCCCCCGCACATCTTAGGTGGATAATCCCCCCAAAGGTGTACGATCTCCACCGCGCGCACCACTTTCCCCACAGCCTTATCCCCAGCGTTATCCCCGAGAGATCGCACGACATCCCCCCCAAGTCATCAGCACGTTTCCACAAGACGCAGCGCAGCCTTCTCCCTATCCTCTGACTTATCCCCAGGCTTATCCTCGAGGAATGTGGACGAGGAAGAGGATAACGCCAGCGTGGAAGTGCGTCCCTTTGTAGGGTGTGCACAGGGGAAAGAGGGGGAATAGTTGTACTTTTGTGTCAAGAAGTAAACCACTTCAATTAGCGTATCGTAAACAACTCCTATGAAGCCCCACGAGCACGAGCATGAGCACGGAGACGTGTGTGCTCACGAACATAATCACGACCACGACCACAGCACTCAAGGTCACGACCACGGTCATTCCCATAGCCACGGACACAGTCACGGCCATGGGCATCACCATCATCACCACCATCATCATGCGGAGGGGAATATCCTCATTGCCTTCCTGCTGAATCTCTTTTTCTCCATCATCGAGCTCTTCGGGGGGCTCTACACGGGTAGTGTGGCGATCCTCTCCGACTCGCTCCATGACCTCGGGGACTCCTGCTCGCTCGGTGTGGCATGGTACCTCGAGCACCTCTCGAAGAAGGGCCGCGATAGCCACTTCAGCTACGGCTACAAGCGCTTCTCGCTCCTCGGCTCGCTTCTCATATCCACCATCCTCTTAGTGGGCTCGGTCTTCGTCATCAAGGAGTCCATCGAGCGCCTCATCACACCCACCGATCCTCCTCGCGCTGGTGCGATGCTCGTCCTCGCGGTCTTCGGTCTCCTGATCAATGGCTTCGCTGCCTGGAGAATGAGTGGCGGCACATCGCTCAACGAGCGCTCCATGCGCCTGCACCTGATGGAGGACGTCCTCGGATGGGTAGCGGTACTCGTGGTGAGTATCGTGATGTACTTCTTCCCCTCCTTCAAGATCCTCGATCCCCTACTCTCGCTCGGCATCACCGCTTGGATCCTCTACAATGTCTACTTCGCCCTGTGCGACAACTTCCGCATCCTCCTGCAGGGGGTACCCGAAGGCGTAGACCAAGAGGCCTTCTCAGATGAAGTCTGTGCCCTGCCTGGGGTGCTCGACCTGCACGACCTGCATATCTGGACGCTCAATGGCGAGCAGCATATCGCTTCGCTACACATCGTCTACGACTGTGCAGACGCCACGAGCCCGGAGGCTCTCGCTACCCTCAAGGAGTCAGTGCGCCAGGTCGCTCGCCGCTATCAGCTCGACCATCTGACTATCGAGCTCGACCCGCGGGGATGCAGCTGCGGTATGGAGCAGTGCTAATTCCCCCCCTCATCGTCCGTATATTTCCCCAGCCTCATTCTACTTAATGAAGATAAGAAGCCTCCTGCTCCTTGGCCTCCTCGGCCTCAGCTCCGCCACGCTATTCGCCCAAGAGCCCGTGCGCCCCTACGACCCCTATCAGGTGCGTGAGGTCGTCGAGGTGCCCGACGAGATCAAGATGGTCCGTGGCGACAAGCTCAAGGCCTATAAGATCACACCCGATGTGGCGCGTGCCGTACGCGTCGAGATGCCCGACACGCTGACGCACTACACCTTCGAGTACATCTCGCCGGAGTTCCGCTCCCTCGGGGTCTCCTATCTGGGGAATACGAACAGCCAGTGGCAGGCGAAGCTCTTCTTCGATCGCCCCCGCCGTGTCAGCGACTTCTTCTATGCCGACGGCTACTACCGCATGCTCTACACACCCGATGCGGTACGCTACTACGACACGAAGACGCCCTTCACCTACGTACGCTATAACAAGAACTTCAAGAGCAACGAGAGTGAGGACATCATCACGGCTGACTTCGGGGCGAACCTCGGCAAAGAGCTAAATGTCGGAGCGAGCTTCGACTACACCTATGCCAGTGGCTTCTACACGCAGGGGCGTAGCAAGGATGCTCGCTACCGCGTCTTCACCTCTTATCGTGGCGACCGCTATGAGCTCTTTGGCTACATCGCCAACGACTACTACAAGCAGGAGGAGAATGGTGGGATCACCAATGCCGACTACATCTACAATCCCGAGCGCTACACGAATAGCCGTACCAAGATCAGTTCGCGCGACGTACCCGTACTCATCAGCACGGGTGCGCTGACGAACCGCATCCGCTCTGGTCACGCCTACCTCGCGCAGTCCTACCGCCTCGGCTCCTACCGTACCGTCAAGCGCAAGCAGCCCCTGCCTACCGAGGCTCAAGAAGGCTCTGAGGTCCTCCAGAGCCTCGACTCTACGTACTTCGTCCCCGTGGGAGGCATCTCGCTGACGACCTACTACAACAAGCAGAGCCGTCGCTTTGTCTCCTACACCGAGAGCGACCAGTGGGGCACGGTCTTCGGCACGCCTACCGTGACCCATACCCGTACCAATGCCGACGGCACCACGACGACCTATACCCTGCCCAACGACAGCGCACAGCTCATCACCTTGCAGAATACCGTCGCCCTCTCACTGATGGAGGGCTTCCGCCCCTGGGTGAAGTTCGGGCTCTCAGCCTACCTCCGTCAGGAGAACCGCTGGGCGTCGCTCCCCGACCTCGCCACAGAGCGCTACACCCGCACGGCCCTTAGCTCGACCTTCATCGGTGGGCTCATCGAGCGTCGCGAGGGCACTGGGCTAAACTTCTCCGCCCGTGGTGAGCTGGGTGTCCTCGGCTCGGACCTCGGAGCCTTCAAGCTCGAGGGGGGATATCCGCACCGCCTTCAGCCTCTTCCAGAAGCGCTTTGCCCTCGAGGCAGATGCCTATGTCGACAATGCCCGCCCCTCTTACTTCGCTGCACATCACCACGGCACCTACGGCTGGTGGGACAAGTCGCTGAGCTTCACCCGCCGTGCTGAACTCGGTGGTCGCGTACACCTCTCCTCCTGGGGGACGAGCTTCGAAGCACGTACGGCAAGCCTGCAGAACTATATCTACTTCGATAGCAAGGGCGAGACGCAGCAGCACTCCGACCTCATCCAGGTCCTGGCTCTGCGTGCTCGACAGGCAGGCTCCTTCGGCCCGATCAACTGGGATCTCGAGGCCGCCTACCAGCAGTCTTCTGCGCCCTCCGTGCTACCTCTACCTTCGCTCACGGCAGCAGCTGACGTGTATCTGCGCTTCCTCTTGGCGAAGGTCCTGCGTGTCGACCTCGGCGTCAAGGGCTATTGGCACTCCGCCTATCACGCGCCCTACTATATGCCCACCGACCAGCAGTTCGCCCTCCAGACGGAAGGCAATGTCGGCGGACAGGCTCCGCTGCTCATCGCCTATGCGAACTTCCGCCTGAAGCGCGCACGCTTCTTCCTCCAGATGTACAATGTGGGTGAGGCCTTCATGACCAACGAGCGCCTCTCGATGTACAAGTATCCCTACAATCCGATGCACCTCTCCGCAGGTATCGTCGTCGACCTCAACAACTAACCCTCCTCCTATGGCTAAGCTCCGCACGAATACCCGCCTCTGGGTATATGCCTTCCTGCTCCTCCTCGCCATCGCTATGCTCCTCTACCTGCGACGTCAGGTCAAGACAAGCAAAGAGGCGGCCTCGCTCCCATTCATCGAGCGCGACTACCCCGAGATACGCAAGGAGGGCACACTTCGCCTCCTCGCAGGCTACGGCAGTGGTGGAGAAGTGCAGGGCGGACAGCTCACAGGCGCTATCTACGAGCTCGCCAAGCAGCTGGAGAAGAAGAGCGGGCTGCGTGTCGAGGTCGTGCTGGAGAACCGCTGGGACGAAGCCCTTCGACATCTCAGCACCGGCACGGCAGACCTCGTTGCCCATCCCATCACGCATACCTCGGCAGTAGATACCACCCGCTATATGCTCTTCGCGGAGAAGACCTCTGGGACCTATCTACCTCGTGCAGCGCCGTGCAGACAGCGCGCATCACATCAGCCGTCAGGTAGAGCTCGCTGGGCACTCCATCACCCTGCCGAAGGCCTCTCCCCTCTCGCTCTTCATCGAGCATCTCGGCGAAGAGATCGGCGACAGCCTCAGCATCCAGGTCGATACGCTCTACGCCGCTGAGCAGCTCGCCATGCAGGTCGCCTCGGGGAAGATCAACTATACCGTCTGCACCTCTGAGGAAGCCGAGCGCTTCGCACGCCTCTTCCCCACATTGGACTGCACCCTCCCGCTGAGCTACTCCGTACGCACGGCTTGGCTCATGCGCCGCAATTCGCCCGCACTTCGCGATAGCCTCTTCGTGTGGGGCGTCGGACGATAGTCACCCTTACGCCCGCAGTCTACTCCGCATCAGCGTAGCCCTCCCCGCTAGGATTGTCGCTGATACGATCACGAAGCACCCCAATGCGACGCACCCTTTTCCCGAAGACGCTTTCTGGTTGGCTCATCACGATTGGCCTCTTAGTCCTCGGCGCCGAGTGCCACTCCTACACTCGCCATAGACGGGCGGAGCGGCGCAGAGCAAGGGATATGAGAAGTGTCGAGCGTGACTACCCCGTGATACGCCAGGAGGGGACACTCCGCCTCATCGCTGGCAACGACTTTCTCAGTGATGATCAAAGCGAGATCTATGACGCTGCTATCCAAGATCTCGCAAGAGATCTAAGGCAAAAAGAGCGGGCTACGTGTCGAGATCGTCCCCCCAGATTCTATAGATTTGCAGTTCAAGCCACTCGGACAACTGTCGACTGGAAAGGTAGATCTCTTCGTCTACTCCAGCATCTACGATGCAGCGATAGATAACCGGGAGTACCGACACTTCGCCGAGAAGCGGGCAGCATCCCTCTACCTCGTCCAGCGCCATGCTGACAGCACACGCTACATCAGCCAGCTCTCTGCGCTCGCGGGCCACGCACTGACCCTACCCAAGGGCACTCCCACCACCTACATCCAGAAGTATTTCGTCAAGCAGACAGGCGACAGCCTCCGTATCCAGCTTGACACGCTTCACAGCGCCGAGGAGCTGGCGAAGCTGGTCGCCTTAGGGAAGATCCGCTATACCGTCTGCACCTCCCGTGAGGCGGAGCGCCTCGCACACCTCTACCCTGCACTCGACTGCAAGCTCCCGCTGACTGACTCCGTGCGCACACTCTGGGTCACACGCCGCAATGCCCCCGCCCTATGCGATAGCCTCGCAGCTTGGGGTGTCGGACAGTAAACACCCCTTCCCCTTATACATAAATAGCTCAGGCTCCTCCGTCCATAGTGGCGGAGGAGCCTGCGCTATTTATTAGAGATATGCGGGAGGAGCTTAGTCCAGATACAGCTCTTCGGGATAGCCGACAGCCTCGAGATAGAGGGCGTGTCCTGGAGCTGACGAGCCAGCACGACCACGGTCCTTGGCTTCGACGACGGCAGCGAAGTCCTCGATAGACAGGCGTCCCTTACCGACTTGGAAGAGCGTCCCGACGACGGCACGCACCATGTTGCGCAGGAAGCGGTCCGCCGTGATCGTGAAGATCCACTGACCAGGCTCCGCGCCTGGGCGCCAGTAAGCCTCGGTGACACGGCAGTTATTCGTCTTGACGTCGGTATGGAGCTTGCTGAAGCTCGTGAAGTCCGTGAAGCGCAGGAGCTCGGCAGCAGCTACATTCATCCGCTCGAAGTCCAGCGGGAAGTGCAGGCGCAGCATGCGTGACTCTTGGAAGGGATCCTTGCACAGCGTCACATAGTAGCGATACGTACGGGAGGTAGCGCTGAAGCGTGCATGTGCCTCGTCCCTCACGGGGCGGATGCTATGCAGAGCAATGTCGTGAGGGAGGTAGCGGTCGGTGCGGAAGATCAGCTCACGTGCTGCCTCGAGATCCATCGGCAGATCGACGTGAGCGACCATACCACGGGCATGGACGCCAGCATCCGTGCGCCCAGCACCGACGATAGTGATAGGCTCGGGAGAGCGCGAGACGAGCGTCAGCGCCTTCTCGATAGTCTCTTGGACGGTCGGAGCATCGGGCTGGGTCTGCCAGCCGCTGTAGTTCGTGCCGTCGTAGCTCAGAGAGATGAAGTAGCGCATCTACAGCTTAGCTCTTCGACTTCTTTGTGCGGGGAGAAGACTTGCGAGCTGCACCCTTACGAGCCGTCTTCGCAGGCGTCTCAGCGATGAGCTTCATGCAGTCATCGTAGCTCATCGACGTGGGGTCGACATCCTTGGGGAGCTTGTAGTTGTCAGTCTTGTACTTGAGGTACGGGCCGAAGCGACCGGTGCGGATCGAGAGGTCAGCATCTTCAGCGAAGGACTTCAGGAGGCTCTTCTCCTCGCTCTCACGCTTCTCACGGATGATCTCGATAGCTTGCTCTGCGGTGCAGGAGAGGGGATCGGTGTCCTTAGGTCAGGCTGTAGAACTTCCCTGCGTGGCGGACATAGGGGCCGAAGCGACCCACTGCGACCGTCATCACCTCACCCTCATACTCACCGATATTTTTCGGCAGGTCAAAGAGCGCAAGGGCTTCTTCGAGGGTAATCGTCTCGAGCGACTGCCCCTTCTGCAGCGAAGCAAAGCGGGGCTTCTCGGCATCCTCTGCCGTACCCAGCTGTGCCATGGGGCCGTAGCGGCCGATGCTAACCGACACCTGTAGACCCGTTGAGGGCTGTACACCGAGGATACGCTGGCCGACACGCTGAGCAGGACGCTCATGCGTGGCACGCTCTACCTCGGGGTGGAAGCGCTGGTAGAAGTCACCTATCGCGCCTGTCCAAGAGGTCTTCCCCTCGGCGATCGTATCGAACTCCTCCTCGACGCGTGCCGTGAAGTTGTAGTCTACGATATTGGGGAACTGGTCGACAAGGAAGTCATTGACGACGATACCCACATCGGTAGGCAGGAGCTTCCCCTTGTCAGCGCCGTAGACTTCGCTCTTGACAGCACGCTTGACGGCGCCATCCTTGAGGGTCAGTACGGTATAGTTGCGGCACTGGCCTTCACGGTCAGCACGTTCTACGTAGCCACGATTCTGGATCGTCTGAATCGTGGGAGCATAGGTCGAGGGACGGCCGATGCCGAGCTCTTCCATCTTGCTCACCATCGAAGCCTCCGTGTAGCGGGCAGGGCGCTGTGTGAAGCGCTCTTCCCCCGTGAGAGCTTCGAGCGAAAGGGCTTCGCGCTCCTTGACGGCGGGGAGGAGCTTTGTCACCTCTGCATTGCCTTCCTCTCCCGTCGACTCCATATAGACATCGAGGAAACCTCGGAAGGTGATCACTTCGCCCTGTGCGGTGAAGGCATAGTCCGTACCAGAGACGGGGATCGAGACGGTCGTGCGCTCGATCTCTGCGTCCGCCATCTGCGAGGCGAGGGTACGCTTGCGGATCAAGTCATAGAGACGCTGCTCCTGAGCCGTACCACCGACACGCTCGCGGTCGATATAGGTGGGGCGAATAGCTTCGTGAGCCTCCTGCGCACCCTTGCTCTTGGTCTGGAAGCGGCGGGGCTGGTGGTATTCCTTCCCGGGGTGCTTCTCGATCTGACGAGCGATAGCACCGAGGGCTTGCGAAGAGAGGTTGACCGAGTCGGTACGCATATAGGTGATATGCCCCGATTCGTAGAGGGACTGCGCGAGGCGCATCGTCTGCGAGACGGAGTAGCCGAGCTTGTGTGCGGCCTCCTGCTGCAGCGTAGATGTGGTGAAGGGAGCCGCTGGCGAGCGGCGAGCAGCACGGCGCGTGATCGCACCGATAGAGAAGTCTGCCGTAGCACAGCGTGTCATGAGGGCCTCAGCCTCGGCTTCAGTAGCGAAGCGATGATTGAGCTCTGTCAAGAGACGCTCACCCGAGGGGAGGACGAAGGTCGCCTGTAGGCGGTAAGAAGATTGGGGTACGAAGGCTGTGATCTCACGCTCACGGTCGACGATGAGTCGGACGGCTACGCTCTGCACACGCCCTGCCGAAAGCGAGGGACGGATGCGCTTCCACAGTACGGGAGAGAGCTCGAAGCCCACGATACGGTCGAGGACGCGGCGTGCCTGCTGCGCATCGACAAGATTCATGTTCACCTCACGTGGGTGCTCCAGGGCATGGAGGAAGGCTTCGGCGGTGATCTCGTGGAAGACGATACGGCGGGTCTTCTCTGGCTTGAGCTCGAGGGCTTCGCTCAGGTGCCAAGCGATGGCTTCTCCTTCGCGGTCTTCATCGGAAGCAAGGTAGACGAGGTCGGCTTTCTTTGCTGCGGCTTTGAGTTCGCGCACCAGGCTCTTCTTGTCCTCGGTGATGACGTACTCGGGGCGGAAGTGATCCTCTACATTCACGCTGAAGGAATGCTGCTTGAGGTCACGCACATGGCCCGCACTGGCCATGACCTTATAGTCGTTCAGTTGATGTTTTTTGAGAAAGCCAGAGATCAGCTCGGCCTTCTTCGGAGACTCTACTATAACTAAATTCATCTACAGATTACCCTATCTCTTCTATTATAATGGTTACGGGCAGGCACGCCCGGTGCAAAGGTAGCAAAAAGCCCCCACCCCTGCATACTCAGCGCACTCTAAAGAGCAGACATAGAGCACAAGAGGGGACTGGATACAAAAAAATCGGCTCACCTCGTATGAGGCAAGCCGATCGTCTTGAAAAAAGTGGAGAATAACGGATTCGAACCGTTGACCCCCTGCGTGCAAGGCAGGTGCTCTAGCCAGCTGAGCTAATCCCCCAGGTAAGTCACTTAAAGTAGTCCCAGGCAGATTTGAACTGCCGACCTCTACATTATCAGTGTAGCGCTCTAACCAACTGAGCTATAGGACTGTCTTTAGGACTATAATAAGGTGAGAAGAAAAGATATCGACAGCAGAAGCGAGTAAGCACATTCAGGAAAGACACCTAACTCATCTCTTACGTACATACTACACTAACTATACTAAAGCCCATTTTCAGAACTCCAGAAAGGAGGTGTTCCAGCCGCACCTTCCGGTACGGCTACCTTGTTACGACTTAGCCCCAGTCACCTGTATTACCCTAGGCCGACCCTTGCGGTTACGGACTTTAGGTACTCCAGACTCCCATGGCTTGACGGGCGGTGTGTACAAGGCCCGGGAACGTATTCACCGCGCCATGGCTGATGCGCGATTACTAGCGAATCCAGCTTCACGGAGTCGAGTTGCAGACTCCGATCCGAACTGTGATAAGGTTTAGAGATTCGCATCCTGTCGCCAGGTAGCTGCCCTTTGTCCTTACCATTGTAACACGTGTGTCGCCCCGGATGTAAGGGCCGTGCTGATTTGACGTCATCCCCACCTTCCTCACGCCTTACGACGGCAGTCTCTACGGAGTTCCCAGCATCACCTGATGGCAACCGTAGACAGGGGTTGCGCTCGTTATGGCACTTAAGCCGACACCTCACGGCACGAGCTGACGACAACCATGCAGCACCTACATAGATGTCCCGAAGGAAAAACTCCCTTTCAGGAGCGGTCATCTACATTTCAATCCCGGGTAAGGTTCCTCGCGTATCATCGAATTAAACCACATGTTCCTCCGCTTGTGCGGGCCCCCGTCAATTCCTTTGAGTTTCACCGTTGCCGGCGTACTCCCCAGGTGGATAACTTAACGCTTTCGCTTAGGAGCATACTGTATATCGCATACGCCCAGTTATCATCGTTTACAGCGTGGACTACCAGGGTATCTAATCCTGTTTGATACCCACGCTTTCGTGCTTCAGCGTCAGTTGTACCTTAGTAAGCTGCCTTCGCAATCGGAGTTCTGCGTGATATCTATGCATTCCACCGCTACACCACGCATTCCGCCTACCTCATCTACACTCAAGCCCGCCAGTATCAATGGCAATTTAGGAGTTAAGCTCCTAGATTTCACCGCTGACTTAACAGGCCGCCTACGCACCCTTTAAACCCAATAAATCCGGATAACGCTCGCATCCTCCGTATTACCGCGGCTGCTGGCACGGAGTTAGCCGATGCTTATTCATACGGTACATGCAGGGAGTCACACGTGACTCTTGTTATTCCCTGTATAAAAAGAAGTTTACAATCCATAAGACAGTCATCCTTCACGCGACTTGGCTGGTTCAGGCTCTCGCCCATTGACCAATATTCCTCACTGCTGCCTCCCGTAGGAGTCTGGTCCGTGTCTCAGTACCAGTGTGGGGGTTCAACCTCTCAGTTCCCCTACCCATCGTCGCCTTGGTGAGCCGTTACCTCACCAACTAGCTAATGGGACGCATGCCTATCTCACAGCGAATTTCATTTCCTCTACCTTGGATGCCCAAGATGGAGTGTACGCGGTATTAGTCCGTCTTTCGACGGGTTATCCCCCTCTGTGAGGCAAGTTGCATACGCGTTACGCACCCGTGCGCCGGTCGCCATCAGTCTTAGCAAGCTAAGACCATGCTGCCCCTCGACTTGCATGTGTTAAGCCTATCGCTAGCGTTCATCCTGAGCCAGGATCAAACTCTTCATTGTCAATATTTTTTTTATTGTACTTTGTTCTGTTTGTCTTGCTCTGAAAAATGATTCTTGCTTCAGATTTATTAGTGTATCTCTACCTAAGTAAAGGTCGTAATTGACGGTTAGGTCTTCTTTTCCCTAAACGTTTGTTACTACACTTCTGTTTGTCAATATCAATTATCTCAAAGATCTCTTTCGTCGTTACGATCAGCGTCGCCGCTAGGCCGTCCGTTTCTTTTGCGAGTGCAAAGGTAAAGCAAAGTTTTTCACTCCACCAAATCTTGAGTGAAACTTTTTCTGTCACCACCCTCGATTTAACCCTGTCATTCATTGCTCGTTCGCCTGACTTGCGACTGCAAAGATACGGCAATTTCCGCCGAATATCCAAATCTAAGCATAAGATTCTGCGCACTTTCTCAAGATGAGGCTCCTCTTCGCGCGCGTACATTAATATATAAGATGGAGGAAGTCCCATTCCAATGAGCAGAAGTCTCGCTGATGAGGGGAGGAGACTTCTCACGTGAGGGGTGATATAAACCTATACAGGTCGCTGGGCTAACCTATATTGAGACTGTCGGCGAGAGTCCTATCCCTACTTATTATGCTAAGGCATCGCACACTCAGCTCCCCGATATACCTCTCCGAAGCAATACGCAAGCTCTTCGCCTTATCGCGAGGATTCCTCTTATCCAGCAGAGGGAAAAGTGGCATTCTCATGAAGAAAAAAGCACCTTCACATAGTGGTTTTTCCGCATCTATGCACGTAGATTTAAAGACCAGGCATGCAAATCCAAATATCCACGTACGTAGATATTAGAGCCACGTACGTAGTCCAAACTTATCTACCACTCGTCCACAACTTTTATCCCTACGCGAGGCAACAGTCTCATATTGACCGCAGCACGAAACCTATATAGGTTCGCAGCACCCCACCATAGAGCTTGGATGAGGTAGCTTATATCAAGCTAAATTTCAGCACGATACACTCACACTCATCATAGGGTACCATAAGGGTAGCATGTCGGGGTGGGAATTGCAGTACCTTTGCTGGTAGAAGAATTGGTATAAGATTGCTTTGAAATAAGAACAGCGACTATGGCTACAATCAAATGTATAGGGGTACTGACCTCTGGCGGTGATGCACCTGGGATGAATGCCGCCATCCGCTCGGTCACCCGCACGGCTATCTATCACGGCATCCGCGTCAAGGGGATCTACCGCGGCTACAAGGGACTGATCACTGGTGAGATCGAAGACTTCGAGACACAGCACGTGAGCAACATCGTCCAGCGCGGGGGTACGATCCTCAAGACGGCACGCTGCCCAGAGTTCTGCACGCCCGAAGGTCGTGCCTCGGCCTATGAGACGATGCGCACCCACAGGGATCGATGCCCTCGTCGTCATCGGTGGCGACGGGTCGCTCTCTGGCGCACGTGAGTTCGCCGAAGAGTTCGACATCCCCATCGTTGGGCCTCCCTGGCACGATTGACAACGACCTCTACGGCACCGACCTCACGATCGGCTACGACACGGCGCTGAACACCATCGTCTCCGCCGTGGACAAGATCCGCGACACCGCCTCCTCACATGATCGCCTCTTCTTCGTAGAGGTCATGGGGCGTGAAGCTGGCTTCCTTGCCCTCAATGGTGCTATCGCTTCGGGAGCAGAAGCTGCGATCATCCCCGAGTTTGCCTTCGAGAAAGACCAGCTCGCTGAGACGATCGAGAACGGCTTCCGCAAGACGAAGAATAGCAGCATCGTGCTCGTCTCCGAGAGCGAGAGCACGGGCGGAGCAATGAAGGTCGCCGAGCGCGTGGAGAAGGAGTACCCACAGTTCGACGTGCGTGTCGTGATCCTCGGTCACATCCAGCGCGGGGGATCCCCCAGTGCACAGGACCGCATCATCGCCAGCCGCATGGGTGTCGCCGCCATCGAGGCCCTCCTCGAGGGGCAGCGCAACGTGATGATCGGGATCGTCAATGATGCCCTCGTGTACGTGCCCTTCTCGAAGGCGATCAAGAAGAACAAGCCCATCGACACGGACCTCCTCGAGGTCCTGCGCATCCTCTCGATCTAAGGACAGGACTCCCCTACCCTCACACGCTTCGCCAAAGCAGCGGGAGAAACAAAAGCACGAGCGGTCGCAAAGCAATAGATGCTTTGCGACCGCTCGTGCTTTATGCCTAATGGGAGAGTGCGGGACTTACAGCTCGCGACGCAGGCGTGCCACAGGGAGGCGGAGCTGCTCACGATACTTCGCCACGGTACGACGGGCGATGGGATAGCCTCGGGCAGCAAGGAGCTGGGTGAGCTGCTCATCGGAGAGCGGCTGACGCTTGTCCTCACCTGCGATGAGTTCGGCAAGAGCTTCGCGGACCTCACGGGTGGAGACGCTCTCACCTTCGTCATTGAGGATGCCTTCGCCGAAGAAGAACTTCAGCATATAGACTCCGTAGTCGGTCTGCACGGACTTACTATTGCTCACACGAGAGATCGTACTGATATCGAGGCCTGTAGCCTCGGCGATATCCTTGAGGATCATCGGGCGCAGAGCCGACACCTCTCCCGTGAGGAAGAAGGCACGCTGGTGCTCGACGATGGCAGTCATCGTCTTGCGCAGAGTCTCCTCGCGCTGATGAATAGCATCAATGAACCAGCGAGCCTGCTCGACCTTGTGGCGCAGGAAAGTCATCGCCTCACGGCTCTGACGCGAGCCATCACGCTGATCCTTGTGCTGCTCGAGGAGTGCAAGGTAGGTGGGACTTAGGCGTAAGGGGGGCAGATCTCGCTCACCGACGAGTGAAATCAAGAGCTCGCCATCACGCTCGGTGACGATGAAGTCGGGGGTGATGTGCATAAAGCGCCCTTCGCTGTCATCGCCGTAGCCACCAGCTGGCTTGGGGCTGAGGTGCGAGATGAAGGCGTAGAGCTCGGAGAGGCGCTCCTCGCTCACCCCGAGTGCTGCACATAGGCGGTCAAAAGCGCTTATTGACGAAAGTCCTCGTAGTGATGCTCGATCATACGCTGCGCCTCACGATGTAGGGGGGTAGCTGGCAGGCGCTCGATCTGCAAGAGGAGTGACTCTCTGAGGTCGCGTGCACCGATACCAGCGGGATCCAGCGTCTTCACCAGACGGATGAGTTCGGCGATCTCTTCGGGCGTGACGGAGAGGCCCGCTTTGAAGAGTAGATCATCCTCAATCTCCTCGACAGAGCGTGTCAGATAGCCGTCGTCGTCAATGTTCCCGATGATGTAGCGTGCGATCTCGCGGCGTGTCCCCTCCAGCGGAGTGACGAGCGAGAGCTGCTCCATCAGATACTCATCAAGCGAAGGGGCACCAGCCGCGAAGGGGATCTCTTCGCGGACCGACTGGCGCTCCTGCAGCTCACGGAGCTTGTAGTCGGGGATATCATCCTCTGTAGCGTATTCGCCGAGCTCCCAGTCTTGGTCGTCGCTATCGGAGGGCGTCGACTCTTCGTCGGAGCCATCTTGCTGGGGCGCCTCGTCGTTCTCTTCGAGTGCGGGATTCTCCTCCAGCTCACGCTCGATACGCGCCTCCAGCTCCAGCCCCGTGAGCTCCAGCATCTTGATGGCTTGGATCTGTGCGGGCGTGAGCGAAAGCGATTGGTCGAGCTTCTGCTGCTGAGTGAGCTTATTCATCGGCGGTAGGGAGCGAAGAGGATAAGAGAAAAGGCAGGTAGAAGGTACGGGCTACAGATCTTCGTGGTCGTAAGTCCAGACGATCTCCTCACCATTGATGCGGAAGACCTCCTTACGTGCCAGGGCGAAGAAGTAGTCACTCAGGCGATTGACGAAGCGCAGGACATTCACATCCAGCGGCGTCTCGCTATTGAGGCGATAGATGATGCGCTCGGCACGACGGCAGACGGTACGGCAGACGTGCGCAGCGGCTGTGATCGCTCCACCCGAGGGGAGGATGAAGGCCTTGATAGGTGGTACCATATCGTCAAGGCGATCGATCTCACGCTCGACACGTGCCACAGCGCTCTCAGTGACGGAGGTCACGGTGTGCACATCGTCCTGCGTGGTGTCGGTAGCGAGGTAGCCACCGACGGAGAAGAGCTTGTGCTGTAGCCAGAAGAGGAACTTCTTATCCTCCTCCTCGAGCTCGTGTGCCAGCAGCACGCCGACGAATGAATTCAGCTCATCAATCGTGCCGTAGCTCTCCAGACGGATGTCGTACTTGGGCACGCGCTGCCCACCGACCAGGGAGGTGCGGCCCTTGTCGCCGCCCTTGGTATATAGCTTATACTTCTCTGTATCCATAGTGATAGGGGTAAGGCGGGGGTGATGTACCCGCTCTGTAGAGATAACAGCGCTAAGGCTCTAAAAGATACATCGGCGAAGCGGTCGTACGCTTCAGTGCCGTGAGCGAGAGGTCCTTGCCCACGCGAATGCCCTCGGCAAAGAGACGCTGCTCGACGGTCTTCCAGCAGAGATCGGGGTGGTTGTTGTCCTTACTCAGGTGGCACAGCCAGACATTCTTCATACCCGTGTGATAGACACGAGCCAGGAGCTCGGCCGCCTCATCATTAGAGAGGTGCCCCTGCGGCGAGGCGACACGCCCCTTGAGGAACTCAGGATAGCTCCCACTGCGTAGCATCTCGGGGTCGTAGTTCGCCTCGAGCACCACGTGGTCCGCACGGCTGATGTAGTCGGCGATATCATCAGTGACGTGGCCGACGTCAGTAGCGAGCGTGAAGCGGAAGTCACCCTTCGTGATGTGATAGCCCACGTTCTCCGCGCTGTCATGCGGCACGGGGAAGGGCTCGATAGTGAAGCCTGCTACGGTGAAGGGCTCGTAGATCTTGATCTCACGGCGTGAGGGGCCGATAGGGTCCTGCACGAAGCGGCTATTGGCTATGCTGTCGTGCACCAGCCGCGTGGCATAGACGGGCAGGTGATAGACGCCCCCGATGACCCCGACGGTACGGATGTGGTCGGCGTGGTCATGCGTGACGATGACCCCGTGGATGGCACCGCCGTCGAGCGGTATACCTTCAGCCTTGAGGGTCTTGGTGATAGTGCGGATAGGGATCCCCGCATCGATGAGGAAGCCCCCCGCCTCGTCTCCTATGTAGTAGCAGTTCCCACTGCTCCCACTGGAGAGGCACATAAATCTTATCATTCGTGGATCTGGGTGTAGATACGTGCGCCTCTATCGGCGATAGATGGAGATCTCGCGGGAGAAGCCCTCCATCTCCTGGTCGAGGCTCATCTCTCCGCGCAGAGGGATGGCCATCAAGCGGCTGACCTCCTCGCTGCTGAAGCCCTGACCGAGGAGGTACATCAGCTTCGTCAGTGCGGCCTCAGTCGTGGCATCACGCCCGCTGACCAGCCCGATCTTCTCGAGGAGGACGCCCGTCTCGTAGCGCGTCATATCGACGTAGCCCGTGACGCACTGCGTGACATTCACGATGACGACGCCACGTGCCACAGCGGCACGGAGCGCATCGAGGAACCAAGGCATCATCGGCGCATTGCCACTGCCGAAGGTCTCCATCACCACCCCGCGCAGCGAAGGCACGGAGAGGACGGCTTCGACGACCTCGCGTGTGATACCAGGGAAGAGCTTCAAGACCGCCACATGAGGGTCAAAGTACGGGCGCACCGAAAGCGTACGCCCCACATGAGCGTTTGCGATGACGGCGTCGTGGTAGCGGATCTCGATACCGGCATAAGCCAGATGGGGATAGTTGTACGACTCGAAGGCGCTGAACTGATCGGCGCTGATCTTGCTCGTGCGGTTGCCACGCATCAGATAGTTCTCGAAGAAGAGCGATACCTCAGGTACACGTGGGCGGCCTGCTTCGTCACGCGCTGCAGCGATCTCGATAGCCGTGATGAGGTTCTCCTTCCCGTCCGTACGGAGCTTCCCCACGGGGAGCTGTGAGCCGGTGAAGACGATAGGCTTAGCGAGCCCCTCGAAGACGAAGCTCAGTGCCGAGGCGGTATAAGCCATCGTATCGGTGCCGTGGAGGATGACGAAGCCGTCGTACTTATCGTAGTTCTCCTCGATGACACGAGCCAGCTGTACCCAGTGCTCGGTAGTGATCGCCGAGGAGTCCAGCGGTGGCTGAAACTCCACGCTGGAGATATCGCAACCCAAGAGACGCAGCTCGGGGACGTTGTCCTGCAGGTAATTAAAGTCAAGGGGTTCGAGAGCACCCGTCTCAGGGTTCTCAAGCATCCCGATCGTCCCTCCGGTGTAGACCAAGAGGATAGATGCGCGTGGTGCAACCATGTTGTAGTGTAGTTGTAAGCACATTAGCGGGGCGAAGCAAAGGCCTTTTCAGGCCCCTGTCGCCCCCATGTTTATTCTCTACAGACAAAGATAACAATAATATACCGCCATTCGGCTTCTTAGCGGGGCTCTTCTCAGGGCTCGTAGGGGAGCGGAATATAGGGATGGAGAAGAAAGCTGCTTTGGATCGATTCCTATATAGCTTCGTGTGACTGACCAATATTAGGTTGTTGCTCCGCGTAGGGATAAAAAGTTGTGGACGAGTGGTAAATAAGTTTGGACTACGTACGTGGCTCTAATATCTACGTACGTGGATATTAGAACTGACGTGCCTGGTCTTTAAGACTACGTGCGTAGACAAAGGCAAACCACTACGGGAAGGCGCTTTTTTCTTCAAGGGAATAGCACTTTTCCCTCCGCTGGATAAGAGAAATACTCGCGATAAGGCAAGAGGTTTGCTTAACTATTTCGGAGAGGCATATCGGTGAGCTGGGCGTGCGATACCACTCTAAAAGGAGGGTAGGACTCGCGGCAACAGCCTCCGATAACGAGCAAATAGGAATAGGCCGGATACAGCTTCCCCCGCTATACACCCGACACACGGGGTATAGCGGGGAGGAAAAAGGAAGAAAGTAAAGTGGCGCTTCTATCCCTTAGAAGCGGTAAGTCGCTGAGAGGCTTAAGTTGCGTGGCGAGCCAGGGAAGGAGCGCAGACGGTCGTAGCCCGAGACGTAGTAGCGCTTATCCAGCAGGTTATTCGCGTTCAGCTGGAGCTGTACATCGCGCACCTTATAGTAGAGAGCCGCATCAAGGAGGACATAGCCAGGGTAGGTGACTACGTTGGCACGGCGACCGACCTGTCCGAGGCGCTCACTCACACCATGCACACCGAAGCCGATACCGAGCCCTTCGATAGGGCCTTGAGGGATGACGAACTTCGTCCAGACGTTTGCCGAATGACGGGGCGTACCAGGGCGCTGCAGGTTGAGGTCCTTCGTCCCATCGGCAGCCTTGGTGATCTCAGCGACATTGTAGCTATAGCTGGCCATCACGCTCCAGAAGGGGAGGATCTTCCCCGCTACATCGACCTCCACACCGCGTGAGAGCTCCTCGCCGATAGGCACCATGCGGTTAGGCTCACCCGTGATCCCCGCATTGTAGAGCGTATTGCGCTGGCGGAGGCTGAAGACACTCAGCGTAGCCGTGAGGCGGCTATTGAGGTAATCCCCCTTAGCGCCAAGCTCCCAGAGCTCACTCTGTACAGGGTCGAAAGGCCCTCCCGAGGTAGGATCACTCTGCACGGAGACCGCCTGAGGCTCGAAGCCACGGATCCACGTAGCATAGACATTCGTCGAGGGGGTGATACCGTAGACCAGCCCGACACGTGGCGTGAAGGCATGCTGATGGGTGTAGCTCTTCGCCCCCTTAGCATCCTGCACGACGTCGGTGAACCATTCTATGCGAGCACCGAGGAGGAGCTGCAGGCGCTGCCATGAGAGCTGCTCCTGCAGGTAGATCCCATTCGTGTACTGATCTGAGGGGCGTACGGCCTTCGACTCGTAGATGTACTTCGTGACGTCTTGATACTGATTGCCGACGGTAGAGTTGAGGTCGAAGGCAGGGACGTTCGTACGTGGGTTGCCGTCCTTATCCAGGAGGTACTTAGCGATATCTGCCTTCTTGAAGGTCTTGGCCGTGCCACCGTTAGCTAAGAGGTAGCCGCCTGCCTCGATGTAGGACGAGCCTGGAGCCAGCTGCGTATTGAAGTGGTCATAGCCGAAGAGGAGCTTGTGCTGGACGGCTCCCGTAGCGACATTCCACGTCAAGTAGTTATTGAAGGCGTGATTGCGGAAGTTGCGGAAGCGCTTCGTGACACGCATCAGGACGAGGGCGGGGTCATCCGTGCCGTCCGCCTTCTTGACGAAGGCATTGTCCTGCGAGTGCTCCATCATATCCTCGCTGTAAGAGGAGTAGAGGTAGGTACTATTGAAGAGGAGCCCCTCAGCGATCTGATGCGAGAGAGCGAAGGTCAGGTTCAGCGTCTGCTCACGCAGATAGTCATTGGCAGCCGACTGCGTAGAAGAGATAGGGCGGGAGAAGAGATCCCCATCGCCAAAAATCGCGACACCACGGTCGAGCTTCCCCGCACTGCTGGTGTACACCAGGTCCACATTGAGGCGAGTACGATCTGAGGGCAGATAGGTGATCGAGGGGGCTACGATCTGCGTCGTGAGCTTCTGCAGATCACGGAAGGTATCCGAATTCTCATAGCCGAGATTGAGGCGGTAGAGGAGTGTCTTGCGCTCATTGAGCGGGCCCGTGAAGTCGGCATAGGCTCGACTTGTATTGAAGCTCCCAGCCGTCAGCGATACCGAGCGACGGGCTATATTGAGGGGCTTCTTCGTCACACGATTGATGACACCACCTGGGGCAGCATTCCCAAAGAGTGCGGAGGCAGGGCCCTTGATGACCTCGACGCGCTCGATATTCGCCAGCGATGACTGACGCCAGAGGCTCGTCTGAGCACGCATGCCGTTGAGGAGGTTCCCTGAGTTGCGGTTACCCGTAGCACGGAAGCCACGGATCGAGAAGTCATTGTAGAAGGAATACTGATTGATGCCGCTGATATTCTTCACCACATCATTGACGGTGATGGCACCTTGGTCTAAGACCAGCTCTTTCGTGACGTAGCCGATGGACTGCGGGACGTCACGCAGGAGCGTCGCTGTCTTGGTCCCAGCGAAAGACATCGCATTGCGGTACGACTGCTCACGGCGCCCGATGACGTCGACGGTAGGCAGTGCTTGCTCGCGCTCATCGAGGATGAAGTGCAGGTCTGTGCCTGCTCCCTCTCCGAGGAAGAGGAGACGGCGCTGCGTGATATAGCCCATCGCCTGGATGATGACGGGCTGGCGTCCTGCGGGAAGGCCGTCGAGAGTAAAGCGCCCCTCACGGTCCGTATGCGCAGTGAGGCGAAGCTGTGGATCGCCGACAGCGAGGACTGCCCCCTCAATAGGAGCGCCATGGGAGTCGGTGACACGCCCGCGAAATTGTGCGGTGGCGGATACCACGGCCTTGGCAGGGACTGTGTCGGGGGTAACTACGGTGAAAAGCGCTTCGCCTCGGGCCGCAGTGCTCCATGCGAGCAGCCCAAGGAGTATACATTTCTTCATTGATCTATGGATATACGACAGGAGAAATAGTGACTGATGTAAATGCCCCGCAAAGGTATAGCCCCCACGAAGTGAGCACAATACCTAAAAGTAAGTATTTCACAGCCCCCTATCTCCCCACTGCTGGGGTACTCCGTGACACCGACATAAAGCACCGCCGCCCGACCGTCTCCGTGAGGGAGAGGGCCGGGCGGCGGACTATTGGGGGATAGAGGCGGAGGCGGAGCTTACTGCCTGCCTTCGGTCTCTACTGCGGGAGCAATCTTCTTGACCAGCCCCTGAAGGACAGCACCAGGGCCTACCTCGACGAAGCGCGTAGCACCGTCAGCGACCATAGCCTGTACGCTCTCCGTCCAGCGTACGGGAGCCGTCAGCTGAGCAATGAGGTTCTTCTTGATGCCGTGCGTGCAGTTGACAGCGTGGGCAGGTACATTCTGATAGATGGGGCAGCGGGGGCTGTGGAACTCCGTAGCCTCGATAGCTTCGGCGAGCGCGACACGTGCTGGCTCCATCAGAGGTGAGTGGAAGGCCCCACCGACGTTGAGGCGCAGAGCACGCTTAGCACCAGCTTCCTTGAGGGCTTCGCAAGCGCGGTCGACAGCGTCGACATCACCCAGAGATGACGAGCTGACCAGGGCAGTTGAAGTTGGCAGCGATGACTACCCCACCCTCGATGGTCTTGAGGATCTCGACGACCTTCTCATCGGGCAGACCGAGGATAGCAGCCATCGTACCAGGGTTAGCTTCGCAAGCCTCCTGCATAGCCAGAGCACGCTTGGAGACGAGACGCAGACCGTCTTCGAAGCTCAGCGCACCAGCAGCGACGAGTGCGGAGAACTCACCGAGGGAGTGGCCAGCGACCATATCGGGCTGGAATTCGTCACCGAGGCAGAGCGCACGGATGACGGAGTGCAGGAAGACCGCGGGCTGCGTGACCTTCGTCTGCTTGAGTTCTTCATCCGTACCAGCGAACATGATGTCAGTGATGCGGAATCCGAGGATATCGTTAGCCTTCTCAAAGAGCTCCTTGGCTAAGGGATGATTCTCATAAAGCTCCTTCCCCATACCCACGAACTGGGCGCCTTGGCCAGGGAATACATAAGCTGTCTTACTCATTTACTAAATTCTTCTTGTGATGATATACTTAGGGTCTTGGTATGCGAATTAAATCAGCTCCAGCGCCTTGACGAGGACCTTCCAGGTGCGCTCAACAGAGGCGATGTGCACCTTCTCGTCGGGAGAGTGGGGCGAGCGAAGGTCAGGACCGATGGAGATCATATCCATATCAGGCATGACGCCCTGGATGATACCACACTCCAGCCCAGCGTGGACGACGGTGATCTCGGGGGACTTACCCGTGACCTCTTCGTAAGCGCGGCGCATCGTCTTGAGGACGGCGGAGGCAGCATTGGGCGCCCAGCCGTTGTAGGCACCTGCGAACTCGACCTCTGCACCCGCCAGATTCATCGCGCTCTCGATCTGAGAAGCGACGTACTCCTTGCGGCTCTCCGAGGAGCTACGCAGCATGAAGGTAGCGGTGAAGGTACCTTCGCCGACGAAGATCTTCGCCATATTCGTAGACGACTCTACGATACCAGGGAAGTCGGTGAGCATGCTCTGCACGCCATTGATGCACGCATCGAGGGCACCGATGACACCGTCCTGGATCTCTTCGGGGATGACCGTCTTCGGTAGATCCGTGCGCTCAAGGCTGAGGCTGATGCCGTCCTCGATATTCTTATACTCCGTCTGCAGGGTGTCGAGGAAGTCCGAAGCGAACTCCCACAGGCCGTCAGCCTCTGCTTCGGGGATGGTCACGAGCGCGAAGGCTTCGCGAGGGATCGCATTGCGAGCTGAGCCCCCTTCGAGGTGCACGAGGCGAGCGCCGTAGCTGGCGATAGCCTCCTTGAGGAAGCGCACGAGCTGCTTATTAGCGTTGGCACGGCCGAGGATGATATCCATACCCGAGTGACCACCGCGCAGACCCGTCAGGCTGATGCGCACGGCGATATCCCCTTCGGGCGTAGGCTCCTGATCCTTGTACTCGAGCTTGACGTTGACGTCCAGGCCACCTGCGCAGCCAGCGAAGAGAAGACCTTCATCCTCGCTGTCGAGGTTGATGAGGATATCTCCCTTAGAGAAGCCAGGCTGTAGGCCGTTGGCACCGACCATACCAACCTCTTCGTCTACGGTGAAGAGGGCTTCGAGGGGGCCGTGCTTGAGGGTGTCATCGGAGAGGATGGCCATCATATAGGCTGCGCCGATACCATTGTCTGCGCCGAGCGTCGTATCACGTGCCGTCACCCACTCGCCATCGATGTAGGCATCGATAGGGGTCCTGGTGAAGTCATGCTCGATGTGGCTATTCTTCTGGGGCACCATATCGATGTGGGCCTGCAGGGTCACCACGGGGCGTCCTTCGAGGCCAGGAGTAGCAGGCTTGCGGATGAGTATATTGCCCGTAGCATCATGCTGAGCCTCGAGGTTCAGACGCTTTGCCAGAGCAAGGAGGTACTCTTGGACCGCCTCAGTGTGGAACGTCGGGCGGGGGATCTGTGTGAGATCATAGAAGTAGCTCCACACGTGAGCGGGAGACAGGGTCTTGATTTCAGCAGCCATAGTCGATTCGTTCTTAAGATGAATAATGGATAGTTATGCTCAGCGCACGCTCGCAGCTGGTGCGGTGCGTCTGCGCGTGTAGTGTCTATTGATGATGGGAAGAGCGATGATCGCGATGAGGCCCACGAGCGTGATCCACAGCGTCTGCGCCGTGTGCACGATGAGGGCGAAGTCCTTCGCAGGCTGGGCAGCCATACCAAAGGTAGTGAAGGTGATGATGACCGCAGCATGCCACGCCCCCATACCCGCCTGGACGGGCACGATGACTGACATACTACTCATGGCGAAGGCGATGCTTGCCACGGAGAGGGGAAGGTCGCGCGTAGCCTCGAAGGCGAAGAGCGCGAAGTAGAAGTAGCAGAAGTACCCGATCCAGATGAGGAGCGTCAGGAGGAGGAAGCGCCCGCGATGTGGCATATAGCGGATGCTCATCATCCCATCCCAGATATGCAGGAAGAACTGTGCGATACGGCTCCCACGGCGATAGCGCAAGAGCCAGATGAAGCCTCCGAGAGCGAGCAGCCCGACCACCACCAGCACCACCGACCACGGGGAGTAGATGAAGGCGCGAAGTGAGGCCTCCAGCTCGGGGTGGGAAGCAAAGTAACCGATGAAGAAGTCCGTCGAGCTCAGGATAATCCCGAGGAGAATCAGCCCCAGCATCGTCACGTCCGTCAGGCGGTCGACGATGAGCGTACCGAAGAGCCCTGCGAAGGGGATGTCCTCACGGCGCTCCATCTCGACGCAGCGCCACACCTCGCCCGAGCGAGGTATCCCCATGTTCACCGTATAGGAGCCGAGCACCGTGCAGACGGCATTGATGCGCCGTGGAGGTGCTTCGCCAGCGGTGAGCGGGCGCACAAGGAGCTCCCAGCGCAAGCCTCGGCAGAGGTTGCTCATGAGTCCAAAGAGGAGGCTGAAAAGGAGGATGGGATAGTTGACCCCCGTACGGAGGGTCTCCTGCAGCTCGTGCCAGTCGGTATCACGATAGAGGCCATAGAAGCCCAACCCACCGAGGAGCAGTGGGACTACAATCCAGAGAATGGACTTAAGGGTAGGATGGATCTTCATTCGACACACACCCACTCGAGAGGCGGGCAAAGCTCGAGGCTCGGCACCACACAAGGGAGTGTACTCTAATAGCTCTTAATAAATTGTACTACTTTAGTATAGCAAATGTAATAAGTTTTTAGTTATCTCCCATGCAGCAAGTTAAAGCCAAGAAGGCATTAGGCCAACATTTTCTCACTGATCTCTCTATCGCCGAGCGCATCGCCGACAGCATCTCTAGCCACCGCGATCTGCCTGTACTTGAGATCGGTCCTGGCATGGGAGTGCTGACCCAATTCCTCCTCGAGAAGGGCTATGACACGCACGTCATCGAGATCGACACCGAGTCGGTAGCCTACCTCAAGGCGCATTTCCCCGCGCTCGAGGGGCACATCATCGAGGGCGACTTCCTCAAGATCCCCATCGAAGACTACTTCCCTGGCGACGCCCCCTTCGCCCTCATCGGCAACTACCCCTACAACATCTCCTCGCAGATCTTCTTCCGTATGCTCGACTACCGCGAGCGCATCCCTTGCTGCGCTGGTATGCTCCAGCGTGAGGTCGCCCAGCGTCTGGCTTCCCCTCCGGGCAATAAGGACTACGGCATCCTAAGCGTCCTCCTGCAGGCGTGGTATGATGTGGAGTACCTCTTCACCGTCGATGAGCACGTCTTCAACCCGCCCCCAAGGTCAAGAGCGGCGTCATCCGCCTCATCCGCAATGAGCGCACCGACCTCGGTTGCTCCGAAGCCCTCTTCAAGCAGGTCATCAAGACGGGCTTCAACCAGCGTCGTAAGACCCTGCGCAACTCACTCAAGGCGCTCTTCGGAGCCGACTACGCGGGCTACACAGCAGAGATCTTCTCCAAGCGCCCCGAGCAGCTCGGTGTCGAGGACTTCGTCACGCTGACGCGCCTCCTCGAGGAGCATCAGGCGAAGGCCGCTGCTAAGGCGTAGCATTTACACGACACGATAAAGCGGGCTCAGATGATAGTCATCTGAGCCCGCTTTCGTATCTCTATTCACCATGCTTGGGAGCCGCATTCTCCATCCTTATAGTGAAGGGTGGCACGAACCCATATTGGTCGGTAGGCGAACCACTACTGGTCAGCGATCGGACCAGTAGTGGTCACGATACGAAGCAGTACTGGTCGATATTAGTCACCAGTACTGGTCACTTCGTCACACACCCAATGACCTCCCGAAGGGGCATTCTGAGTTACGCCTTCTCGCGCACGGAGCAGCGTGTGAGTGAGGCGAATAAACGACCGCTCCCCCACCCCGTGCAGCTGCGGCACGAGGCGGGGGAGCGGTATGACTTTTTAAGAGCGGTGTGCGGACTATTCCGTCAGCTCGACGCGCTCAGCAGAGGGAGGAGGCGTAGTCGCACCCCAGCTCTTGTTGGGGCGAGAGCCCATGGTGAAGACGAGCTTGCCACCGGCAGCCAGATCGCTGTGGCGGATCCAGGGGCGATCGAGTGGCTTGCCGTTGAGCGTAGCCTTCTGGATGTACTTGTTCTCCGAGGAAGCGCCTTCCGCCTCGATGACGAAGGTGCGACCCGAAGCCAGACGCAGCGTCACCTTCGAGAAGAAGGGCGTACCGATGTTGTACACAGGTATACCAGGGGTCACGGGGTAGATGCCCATCATGGAGAAGACCACGAAGGCCGTCATACCGCCACCATCTTCGTCACCAGGCATACCCATCAGGTCGCCACGGAACCAGGTGTCGATGAGCTTACGCACCAGACGCTGCGTGCGCCAGGGAGCGCCAGCGTAGTTGTAGAGATAGGGGATGTGGAGGCTGGGCTCGTTCGACATAGCGAACTGCCCGACGTTCCCCGTCTGGTCGGGGAGCTTGCTGTAGAACTCCCACTTCGACATGCTGAGTGGTGTGCGCAGGGTCTCGTCCAGACGCTCGATGAAGCGCTCGCGACCGCCCATCAGATAGATGAGGTCAGCGGGGTTGTGCTGTACGTCCCAGCGATAAGTATAGGCATTGTTCTCATCGTAGTAGTCACGTGCACCGAGGCCACCAGAGAGCTCATAGTTGAAGGGCTCGATGAAGCGACCCTTCTTATTCTTGGGGTGGAAGAAGCCCGTATCGTAGTTGAAGAGCTTGCGGTAGTCGTAGGAGCGGCGCAGATAGTCGGCACTCTCCACGTCGTGGCCGGAGAACTTCGCCAGCTGCGACAGGCACCAGTAGTCGTAGGCAGCAGCGAGGCTGACGGCGACACTCTGGCGCTTCTCCCACAGCGTCACCTCGGGGACGGTCTCCTTCTCCCCGATATCCAGACCAGGGAAGTAGCCTTCGCGATCCATGAACTCAGAGAGCTCACCCTTAGGACGGCGCGTCCAGGGTAGGTAGGACTTCTCGGCAAGGGTCTTCTTCGAGGCCTGATAAGCGGCGCTGAGGTTGAAGCCCGAGAGGCCCTTAGCATAGGCATCAGCGAAGGTAGCGATGGTGTGCGAGCCGTTCATACGGTGCGTATCGCCCGTGACTTCGGGGAAGGTAGGCAGCCATCCCTCGGGGCTCTGCTCGGCCATACGGAGGTAGCTCGTGAGCATCTGCTGCTCCTTCACAGGGTCGAGGAGGATGCGTAAGGGGTGCGTAGCGCGGTAGGTATCCCACAGCCAGTCGTCGGTGTAGAAGGGTACGCCCTCGTCATCGTGGACCTTCTTGTCGAAGCCACTCCAGTAGCGACCGTCCTCCGAGAGGCAGATCATACGCTCATAGGTGCGGTAGAGTGAGGTGTAGAAGACACGACGCTCCTCGGGAGTACCGCCCTCGATCTCGACCTTATCGAGCGCCTTAGACCACTCGTTGCGCCCGTACTTAGCCACGAGATTGACCTCGAAGGACTGGATCTCCTGCTCGACGTTGCGCTTAGCCTGCTCGACGCTGATGTACGACACGCCGTAGCGGAGGGTCACGCCCTGCTTAGCGAAGGAGAGGCAGAGGGTATTGCCACGTGCCACGCCATCGACCGTCGCGAGGCGGCCCGTGAGTGTATCACGCACGAGGCGCTCCGTGGGCTCAGCATCCATCTCGGCATAGAGGTAGACGCGCGTAGAGTCCTCGAGCTGCTGGTAGCCGAAGAGGTTCTTCCCCGAAGCGACGAGCTCCCCATCGGGCGTAGAGAAGACAAGGTGATGACCTGCCTTAGCCCGCTCGAAGTTGAACTGATAGATCGCACTGCGGTACGAGGGAGCATAGCGCACACGCACCTCGGGCTCCAGCAAGGTCACCTCATAGAGGTAGGGACGGACGCTCTCACTATCGTAGCTATAGCGTGACACCTCGGGGAGGCTATCGCTGAGGGCACTCAGCGGGCTGATAGCGAAGGCCGATACGCCACGGTGCGACGTCAGGATCACCGGTAGGCCTGCGATCTGCTCAGAGGCATAGTCCGTACGCTGCGGGATGCACACGCATCATCCCATTAGGCAGATGCACTGTGGGGAAGGTGGGCACAAGGAGATGGCTAATATTCCCTATGTAGGGGTCTACATAGTCGATCGGGTCAAGGCTCTTTGAGCGACCAAGACCCGCCGAGGAGCAGCCTACCAGTACGAGGCTGAGCAGGAGGCCCGCCAGGAGCGAGCGTGTCTGATGAAGCATGGGCGATAAATGAAACTTGGGAGGATAGCCCCCTATAGACGAGATGCCTTAGCACTCACCTGCAGGGCATATTCTCCTCAAAGATAACGAAAAAGCCCCATCTATCAGCGGGATAGATGGGGCTTCTTGCTATGTGGATAGCGTGCCGATGGGCTTACTTCTTCAGCTCAATGTCGACACGTCGAGCGCTGCTCTTGAGGTCGGTATTGCGGTCGACGCCACCAGCGATGCTGATGAGACGATCAGGCGATACACCGCAAGCGATGAGGTAGTCGAGGACAGCCTGACTACGGCGCTTCGAGAGACGCTCGTTCACGAGGGCATTCCCTTCGGGGGAAGCGTAGCCCGTGAGGTAGAGCTTCATATCGGGATCGCCTGCGAGGACGCGATAGACTTCATTGAGAGCGAGGCGTGCTTCGGGGAGCAGATCGCTCTTACCTACGGGGAAGAAGACCTGACGCTTGAAGTAGGAGACGACGACCGTGTCCGTGCGGACCTCTGTCTTCGTCTGCACCTCGGGCTGCAGGGGCTGCTGAATGACCGTAGGAGCGGGCTGCTGGATCACCGTGGGAGCAGGCTGCTGGATGATCACCTGAGGCTGCTGTGCGGGCTGAGCCTGCTGAGCGGCACGCAGGGCAGCGAGCTCCTGCTGGAGCTCGCGCAGGAGCGAGTCACTCGAGCTATTGTCTACGACGGGCTGCCGGATGATCGTCTGCTTCTGGCTCTTTGAGCGAGCGGGCAGGACGATAGCATCGCGGTCCGAGTCACGGCGCTGCAGGAGGAGGAGCATCAGCTGCTCGAGGCGATCGAGACGGCTATTGCTCCCCTGAGGCTGTACCTGGGGCGCAGCTTGGGGTGCGTAGGTATAGTTCACGCTACCAGCAGGTGCGTAGGGCATGGGCTGCTGGGGGTGCTGCACCACCGAGACCGAGGGCACTGAGGAGCATCTGCAGCTTCACCAGACGGAGGTCTTCGGCCGTGAGGCCGTAGGTCGTCTGCTTGGTCTGCTGCTGGCTCTCCGCTGCTATACGAGCTTCGGCGACAGCACGCACGGCACGCATCAGATCTTCCTCAGAGAGGGTGATGAGCGTGTCGGCCGCAGTGAGAGGCTGACTCGCACTCTGCCCTGCGCTCTGTGCCAGGGCGACAGAGCTAACAGAGAAGAGGGAGAGAGCAAGGAGGAGGGACTTCATAGGACGCATGTCTCTTAGAAGTTGAAGCGATAGCCTACAGCCAGCTGGTTGTTGCGGAAGGCACCACGAGCGGTGTAGTCAACGAAGACACGACCACCGAGGACGTTGCCGAGGGACGTACCGACGACAAAGTTGGGGAGGAAGCGTGATACACCACCGATGCTGTTGACACCCAGACCGACACCGAGGTAAGGCGTGATGGCCCCGTCGAGGAAGGTAGGCAGGTTGTAGAGGATGTTAGCGTTCAGACCGAAAGCCCGTCTTCTTACCGAAGGCTACATAAGCATCGGGAGCGAAGTCGAACTGAGAGTCGAGGATCTGCATGTAGCCGCGAGCGCCTACGTTGACACCGGACTTGATCACCGAAGTTAGGACCTACGAAGAGGGCAGCACGGTTGAACTTCAGCGTTTCCTTAGCAGGCTCTACCTTGACTTCCTTAGCGTAGACTTCATCCTTCTCGTTCTGACCAGCGACGATGACGCGGTCACGACGGTTCTGCTCATTCTGCAGATACTGCTCGATGAGGCGGATGTCATCGCTGGACTTACCCGACTGCTGAGCACCAGCGATCTGCTGAGCCTGCGTCGTGTTGATAGCGTCGAGGCGGTCGATGACCTGGTCGAGGCGCTTGACGAGAGCGATGCTGGGGTCTACCTTAGAGGCGTCCTGGCTCTGCTGTGCCTGAGGCTGAGCCTGTACGGGCTGGCCGAGGAAGTTAGGAGCAGCGTAGGGGCTACGATAGAGAGCGTTCAAGAGGAGGATCTTATCGAGGTCAGAGAGGTTGCTACCCGTGACATCAGATACAGATACCTGTGAGCCCTTCTCACGCTTGAGGTCGCTGACGACCTGGTTGACGAGAGCGTCGAACTGAGCCTTGGTCAGCGTGACCGTACGGCCCTGCTGAGCAGACCTGAGGCTTCTGCGTAGCGACCTGAGTCGTCTGGTTGTCGACGTCCGTGATGCGGTCAGCTACTTCGCTCTTCTCACGCAGTACGCGGGTCACCGTGACGGTATCGCGGCGAGAGACAGCATCAGCCAGCTCTTCGTTGAGCTTCTTGATACGAGCGTCGTAGTCAGCACGCTGAGCGTTGAGCTTCTTGATACGAGCGTCGTAGTCTGCACGCAGAGCGTTCATTTCCTCGAGGTTGGATTCCTGCAGGCGAGCGACTTCAGAGCGCGTCTGAGCATCGCTGTAGCTCTGGTAGAGCTCACGACCGTCGCGGTTAGAGCGACCGAAGTTGAAGCGGACACCAGCCTGGTAGAAGGCGTTGACCTTCACGTCAGCAGGGTCGGTGACGCTCGTGATAGCAGGATTTTCCTGCTCGCTCAGCATAGCGTTGATGCTACCATAGAGAGCGACATACTTGAAGAGGGGGATCTCAAGACCACCACCACCGAAGAGGAAGAGGCCGCTCTTAGCGTAGCACCCGCGATGGTAGGCGTGAACTTACCCGTGACTTCGCGATAACCAGCACCGAGGTTGAGGTAAGGCGTCAGACCGCGAGGCATGTTCAGACGAGCGATGAAGTTACCCCCGTACATGCGGAGCTCGTTGTTCAGGTTGAAGTCGAGCGTACCAGGAGTCTTCGTAGCTGAGTAGTAGAACCCGCGGATACCGAAGATCGACGAGAAGTCAAACCCTGCAGAACCACCGAGGAACCACTGAGGCTGAAGACCCGAAGCAGCGGGGTAGTCTACATAAGCGATACCGGGCTCGAGGACGAACTTGACGCCACGGAAGCCATCGGAGTACATGTTACGGTACGCACGAGAGATCGCATCGCCAGAGTCGTAGTTCGTGCCACCGAAGTAGATGTCAAGCGAAGCCTGACCCGTCCAGTTGTGGAGCTGGTCACCACCGTTAGCGGCAGAAGCGAGGTAGCGGTTGCTTGGATTGACGTTGAAGATAAGGTCCTTGCCTTCGAGCGAGAGGGATACGCGACGGCCCATGTTGAACTTCAGACCGACACCACCAGCGCCGTAGATCTGCTTTTCCTTGTAGCTCGTAGCCGTGCCACCGACGGGCGTAGCCTTGTAGCCGAGCTCCATGACACCACCACCAGCGGTGAGGTAAGGCGTGATGAAGGAGTTAGACCAGAGGTTGAACTTGAGTTCACCACCGTAGCGCGTGATGTCTACGTTGGAGTCTTCGAGCTTGTCAGCCCAGTTGAGGAGCCATGAGGGAGTCGAGGAATTGTTCTTGAGCTTGCCCTTGAGGTCAAAGCTACGCTCATAGATCCCGCGGATCTCAACGAGGGGGCCGAAGCCGAAGCCAGCGCGCACACCCCAGAAGGGTGAGTCACCGAGGTTAAGCTTGCTGTCCCAGTGGGTGTAGCCTACTACGGGTGCGACCGTGAAGCTAACATCCTGCACCTGAGCCATAGCCTTGCTACCAATGCCGGCAAGCATCGTAGCGCAAAGAACCAAAGAAAGTTTCTTCATATACATTCTATTTTAGGGGTTGTCATGTTACTTGTCCTGACGAGGGCTGAAGCAGTATGCTAAGACTTCGTAAATAGCCCTCCATGAGCAAGATGGCATTAGATTCAGTGGGTCGTAGACTCAATGGATCCTCCCTCTAAAGGGAAGCCACCTCACCTGTTAAAACATTACAAAGATATAAAAACATTAACAAACCCGAGATAGTAAGCAGTCTATTCCTATATAGACAATGGTTATTCCTTGAGAAATGTCTCAGCCCCTATGTAGGAATCTCTCATCTTCTTCGGGGCTTCGCATTTTCATCACCCCAATTGCGACCTATATCTATACAATATATACAGCTCTTTTACGCAACGCAAACGCTTCCATCCACCCAAGCACCAGCACAGCGTGCGAGGCAGGAGTCACGCGATGCAATATACGTCCCCTCCACCGTTCAAATAGATATTCGTATTCAAAGCAGTAGTGGTTCACCACCCCAATAAGTAGTCGATTGCACCACCCTACTACACTGGCACCACCACGAAACAAGTCGGGCAACCGCAGGACGGAAGAGACCGACCTACGATTGCCCGATTCCCCGCTCATAAGCGGGAGGCACTATCGCCGACTAATAGCGGTAGCTCAGCGAGAGTGTGACCATACGCCCATTGCCCTGCGTATACTCCGCATCGCGTGCTACGAGCTGAGACTGGATGGGGTAATAGGTAGTATTCAGCAGGTTCTCGACACCGAGCCCCACCGTGAAGGCACCGAGACGATAAGCCCCCTGGAGGGAGAGCAGCGAGATGGGCTTGACCACCCCTTCACCCTCGGCGTATTGGCTCTCATTCGTAGTAGGATTCGTCTTGGGAGCAAAGCGATCACGGCTACCCGTATGCAGAGCAAAGAGACGTAGCGACAGATCCTTGATGGGACGATAGCTGACGTGAGCCGTGAGCTTGAGCGGAGGAATAGACTGCCCCGACATATAGCCATTCCACGAGCCATCAGCGAGACGCTTACGCCCCTCCAGAGCGGAGAAGGTCGCACCCAGTGAGAGCTTCGGACTCAGCGTAGCTTCTGCACTCAGCTCCATACCATAGATACGCTGTGGAGAGCGGTCAACTACCCAGAAGCCATTCTGACTGATGAGATCACTCCCCAGAGCTGCATAAGTATAGTAGAAGGCCCCCTGCAGGTCTAAGCGCGTACCTTCCCCGAAGAGATCGTAAAGATGCGAATAGAAGCCTGCCTCATAATTGTGCGTACGCACTGGATCGGTCTCGATCTTCGAGAGTACATCAGCCTTAGCCGAGCGAAGGGTACGCCCGAGGTCATAGATAGAGAAGCCCTCAGAGTAAGAGACAAAGGGCTGGAAGGCCTTGAGCCCGTTGTACGTCGCGCCCACATTGAGCGAGAGGTTGCGGTAGCCGAGCGTACCTCCAGCGACCTGCACGAGGGGATCCGTCTTCTTGTTACGCAGGACGGTATAGTCAGGGACGTGGACATCGATCCAGTCGTAGCGCGCTCCAGCCTTGACGGTCAGCAGGTCAGACAGCACCGCCTTACCCTGCACGAAGGGAGCATAGTTCACCGAAGTCATCTTAGGCACCCAGTAGCGACCATCGACCAGAGGCTGACTTGTCTGATCTAAGAGGAAGTCCGCCCCATAGAGCAGCTGAAGATTCAGCTGTGACGAAGGGGTGAGACGTGAAAGGAGCTGAGCACGCGCCCCCCTGCGACGCCTTGGTAACCGCCTGACCGCTGGTCTCTTCCCAGCGCGGACTCTTCGGATTGTGCTTGCGATAGTCAGCGACCGACTTGATGCTGCGCCCGAAGAGCGAGACTTCGAGGTCAGTCTGAGCGAAGACTTCGCGAGAGCTTAGCTTGAGATACGCATTATGGTTGTAGGGCAGACCCTCGGGCATCGCTTCAGCAGGCTGGGTCCCTGGGACGCCGATGCGAGGCGAGACCAAGTACTTCCCGCCCGAAGCCACTAAAGGACCATCCTGCTCTGTGCGGAAGAAGTTGTACATCAGCTCCAGCTGCGTACGGTCGCTGAAGCGGTAGCCTAACTTCGCCAAAGTGTTGATCGTACGCGTATCTCCGAGCCCATAGCGAGGCGAGAGATAGACGCCATTGGCGGCAATAGCCGATCCCGTATGCTGGTAGACACCATCGACGAGGTAACTCAAGGAGCCAGCCTGCCCGTAGACTTGCTGCGAGAGACGATAGCCCGCCGTCTTCTCTGAGCTCTTGAAGAAATTGTGATCCGTATAGCTCAGCTGAGACTGCCCGCCGAAGGGACGTTTCTCTTTATTCTGCTTGGTGACAATGTTGATAATCCCCCGTTGGCACCATTACCGAAAGATGGCGGTAGCCCCCTTGATAACCTCGATACGCTCTACCGCAGCAGGGTCGATGGAGCGGAGGTCACGACTCGTGGCTCGCAGGGGCGTAGACTGGGGGATACCGTCAATAAGGACGAGGATGCTACGCCCACGCAGGGTGTTGTAGCGCTCGTTCACATTGTTGCCCGTAGGAGGCACTCCAGGGATGAAGTAGCCAACGATAGCCTGCATATCAGGCAGGATCTGGCTCATCTCCCGAATATCTCGCTCGGGAATAATCGTGATACTTGCAGCGGCGCGCTGCTTGATCTCCGGGATACGTGAGCCTACGACGACGACGTCCTGGAGCTCGTGATCGGGATGCTGTGTCCCGTGCACACTGGGACTCTGTGCCATAGCCAAGAGGCTGTGACAGCCGAGGCCAAGCGTAAGGAGTAACTTACGATGAATCATTCTATTTACGATGAATCATTCTATTTATAGGATAAAAGCCCCCCTACCCAATCCACGAGCAGAGGAGCCACTTCTTGCCTCATCAAGAGGGCGATACAAAGGTACATCACGGCTGAGGCAAATGAGTCCTATTGATGAAAAATAGCTATATATAGGTAGTCATCGAGACGTGCGGCGATCCTTTTCTACTCTATTTTTATGAGTCGGCGCCCTCCTCTCCTGACGTCCACAAACGAACCTATATAGGTCAGCCCTCCAAGCTATATAGGTCACCGCGTCGACCTATATAGGTTCACCCACCGACCAATAGTGGTTTGAAGCACCCCCTTATAGGAGACTGTCGCCACGAGTCTTGTACTCTATTTGGAGTGCTAAGGCATCGCACGCCCAGCTCTCCCGATATACCTCTCCGAAGTGATACGCAAGCCCTTCGCCTTATCGCGAGTATTCCTCTTATCCAGCGGAGGGAAAAGTGTCCTTCTCGTGAAGAAAAAAGCGCCTTCACGTAGTGGTATTCTTCTATCTATGCACGTAGTCTTAAAGACCAGGCACGTCAGTCCAAATATCCACGTACGTAGATATTAGAGCCACGTACGTAGTCCAAACTTATCTGCCACTCGTCCACAACTTTTATCCCTACGCAGAGCAACAACCTAATAGAGGTCACTGCACAAAGCTATATAGCATTCAGTCCAAAGCTATGTAGCTCTACCCCACGCATCCATATACCTATATATGGGATCGACAGACAGAGGGGATGCAGGAACAATTATCCCCGCGCGAGCGTTATGAAGGAACATTCGCTACGAAGCCATTTTATCCATACATATATACGTGTGCTCCTATGAGTAAAATCAAGCGCCGCCTTATGACACTCCTCATTACCCTCGGTATCATCGTCGCCGTCCTCTTCGGCGTCGGCTACCTCATCCTCCACAGCCCCTCCTTCGGGGCGCTCCCCTCGGGTGCGCGACTGGAGCGCATCCAGCACTCACCGAACTATCGTGACGGGCGCTTCCAAAATCGCTACCCCATGCCCCAAGCTATGCAGACCAGCTCTATGGGCGACCGCATCAAGATCCTCTGGAAGTTCCTCTTCGACCGCCCCGATAATATCCGCCCTGTCGACAGCATCCCCGTGGTGCGTCACGACCTGAAGAAGCTCGACCGCTCAGAGGACCTCATCGTATGGTTCGGCCACTCGGGCTATCTCCTGCAGATGGATGGCGTGCGCTACCTCATCGACCCCGTCTTCGTCGAGGGCGCACCCTTCGGCATCTCCAACGCCTTCTTCAAGGGCACGCAGGTCTTCGACGTCGCTGACCTCCCCGAGATCGACTACCTCGTCATCAGCCACGACCACTGGGATCACCTCGACTACCACGTAGCTAAGGAGCTGCAGAGCCGTGTGCGCAAGGTCTACACGGGACTTGGCGTCGGGGCGCACCTCGAGCGCTGGGGCTACCGTCCCGACCAGATCGTAGAGCTGGACTGGGGCGAAAGCAGCCCCGACGGCAGAGGGTGGGCGCATCCACTGCCTGCCCACGCAGCACTTCTCAGGCCGTGGGCTCACATCCGCCCAGTCGCTGTGGGCTTCCTTCGTCCTGCAGGGCCCGAAGCACTCGGTCTACGTCGGTGGTGATGGCGGCTTCGGCCCGCACTATGCCGAGATCGGGAAGCAGTTCCCCCAGCTGGATCTGGCCATCCTCGAGAACGGGCAGTACAACAAGGAGAACTGGAGCGGCATCCACATGCTCCCCGAGCACCTCGGCGAGACGATGCAAGCCCTCGGCGCTAAGCGCTTCCTCACGGTGCACCATGCGAAGTTCGCCCTGGCAATGCACCCCTGGAAGGAGCCGCTGCAGAACGCAAAGCGCCTGCGCGATGAGAAGGGCTTCCCCATCCTGATGCCTCGCCTTGGCGACGTCGTCCACTACACCGACAGCACCTTCACCACCGACGACTGGTGGGAGAAGCTCGACTAATCCCCACAAAACAGAAAGGCCTCGGGGCACCCCTCTCCACCGAAGTGGAGGGAGGTGCCCCGAGGCTTTTTCGCGTAGAGTAGTCGCCAGGACTACGCCACGATTAGAAGGTGTACTTCACACCGACCTGAGCTCTCCAGCGAGAGTTGATGTCGGAGTAATCCCAAGGCGTGCTGCGGTGGTGCGTGAAGCTGTAGACCGTATTGCCCGTAGCGCGGTCGGTAGAGATCGCAATAGGGGTAATGTTGTCGTACTGGATGTATGGGCTCATACCCCAGCCACGATTCAGCAGGTTGCCGAGGTTGATGATGTCGGCATTGAGCTGGAGCGTGTGACGACGACCACCGATGTTGAGGAAGAAGTCCTGAGCGAAGTGGAGGTCGAACTTGTGGACGAACTCAGCCATGAAGGCATTGCGAGGAGCGATGCGGCCACGCTGCTGAGCGAGGTCACCGCTGCTGGCGATGAACTGCTCGAAGCTGTCAGCCATCTCCTTGTTAGCCTGAGCCTGGCGGAGAGCGCGGTCAGCAGCAGATTCGCCGGGCTTGTTAGCGATCGTAGCGGTGAAGTAGCCGTTAGCGACTTCGTCCTTCGTGGGGATGTAAGCGAGGTCATTGCGCAGACCAGGGATCGTACGAGCGTCACCGTTGGCGTCACCGTAGTAGAGGATCGAGTAGCGACCACCCGACTGCCCGTTGTAGATGATACCGATGGTCGTAGCGAAGTGCTTAGCATACTCTACGCGGTAGTTGAGCTGACCGATGATGCGGTGACGCATATCGAAGTTGGAGTAAGACAGCTCCTCGCCGTTGATATCGTTCGAGTAGTTGTAGCCCCAGTTCGAAGCAGCCTGTGAGCTCGTACCATCGTTGCCTGCCTTAGACTCACCGAAGGTATAGGCGATCGAAGCATCGAGGCCGTGGCCGAAGTCCTTCGCCAGCGTAGCAGTGAGGTTGTAGCTATAGCCGAGGTTGTTGCTCGAGAGGAGGATCAGATTCGTGTACTGCTGAGCGAGCGTAGCGTCAACCTTGTAGACAGGACGGACCTGACCATGGCCATGGTCGAGCGTACCGTTGTCACGGAGGAGGAGGTTGCGGTAGCGTACGCTATTGAGGTTGCGCGTGTACATCCCTTCGAGCGAAGCACGGAAACCACCAGGGAGCTTAGCATCGAAAGCGAGGTTCGAGCGCCATACCTGAGGATAGCGGAAGTTCGTACCGACCATATCGATCTCAGTCGTCTTACCAGGCTGCGTGAACTGATGGTTGACATCAGCGTTGAAGCGCATAGTGGGGACATTCGCACCGAGGACAGCCGTACGGAGGTATTCCATACCGCTATTGGAGAAGCTATTGGAGATCCATACGAAGGGCACACGACCGGTGAAGATACCCGTACCCCCACGGATGACGTAGCGACTATCAGCATCGACATCGTAGCGGAAGCCTACACGTGGCGAGAAGAGCGGACGGATAGGAGGCAGGTAGTTGTTCGTGACACCGTATTCCTTAGCGACAGCAGAGCTATTGAAGTCGGGGTTAGCCGTAGGACGGTCGAGGAAGAAGGGCATATCGACACGCAGACCGTAAGTCAGGCGGAGGTGATCGGTAGCCTTCCACTCATCCTGAGCATAGAAGCCCAGCTGACCAGCGCTGAAGCGGGGAGCCCAGCGAGCGTCGCCCGTACGAGAGACGTCAGCAGCAGAGTAGCCGTAAGACTTAGGAGCTACCTCATTAGCCGTACCGATAGCGAGGAAGTCATCGAGTGTGGAGTACTCATAGTTCCCGTAGTAGTTCGTGAGGTAGAGGTTACGCATGCGGAAGAGCTCGTTGTGCGTACCGAAGGTCAGCGTGTGGTTGCCGAGCGCGAGCGTCAGGTTATCCGTCAGAGAGAAGATGTCCTGATCGAGTTCGTTAGCAGGCGTATCCTTGTCGACCCCAGCGAGGACCTGATAGCGAGCCTTACCAGCCGTACCATTGATGAGGACGAAGGGGAAGGCACCACCGAGGTAGGTGCGCTTGTCGCGGATACCGCTGTAGCTGACGCGAGCTTCGTTGGAGAGCTTGTCGGTGAGCTTAGAGTTCAGCTCAGCGACGATGGTATTGGTGACGCTGTGCTTGTGGTAACCGTTGTTGTAGAAGCGCAGGCGCGTAGGAGAGTTCGAGAAGATGTAGGGCTTATCGTTGATGTGGCTGTAGCGCAGCGTGAGGCGATGAGCGGAGTTGATGTTCCAGTCAAGGCGGACCAGCCCCTTGAAGGTTTCGCTGGGGATATCCTGCGTAGCGTAGCTGCCACCATTGTAGCCGAGGCTCGTGAGCTTGTCAGCGATCTTCTTAGCATCTTCCTCGGGGACGACAGAGCCGTTGCCTGGGGTGAAGGTCGAGGGACGGACACCCTTGACGTATTCGCCGTTAGCGAAGAAGAAGAGCTTGTCGCGGAGGATAGGACCACCGAGCGTGAAGCCGACGGTGTTCTCATACTGCTTGTCGAGAGCCTTGCGGGTCTTGACGTCCTTACCAGCAGTCGTGCCGAAGAAGTCCTGGTTGTAGTAGTAGTCGTAGACCGAGCCGTGGAAGGTGTTGGTACCCGACTTCGTGATAGCGTTCATACCGCCACCCGTGAAGCCCGACTGACGGACGTCGAAGGGAGCGATGACGACCTGCAGAGCGTCGATAGCTTCGAGGGAGATAGCGTTCTTACCCGAGGTGCCGAGACCGAAGACGTCATTATTGACAGCACCGTCGATCTGGAAGCTATTGAAGCGGCTGTTAGCCCCAGCGAAGGAGCCACTACCGTTAGCCTGAGGCGTGAGCTTAGCGATGTCCATGATGCTACGCGATACGGTAGGGACACGCTCGATGTTCTTACGAGAGAAGGCTGATCCAGCGCCAGTCTTCTGAGAGTTGAACTTATTACCCTTAGCCCCCGTGACGACGACCGTGGTGAGCTGCTTGGTATCGTCCTTCATCTCGATGTTGAAGGTCTCCGTCTCACCGAGAGCGAGGTTGACGTTCTCGATCTTCGCAGACTGATAGCCGATATAGGAGATAGTGAGGGTGTAGGGACCACCTGGGCGCATACCTACGATGCTGAAGTTCCCCTTGGCGTTGGTGATAGCGCCGTAGGTCGTACCGGTAGGCAGGTGCTTGGCGACAACGCTGGCGCCGATGAGAGTCTCCTTGGTAGTAGGGTCGGTGATCGTACCGTTGATCGCCGAGGTCGTCACCTGGGCCCATACGGCTGGGGTGGCGAAGGCAAAGAGAGCCAGTACCAAGAGACGAAGTAAATACTTCTTCATACGCTTTGTTTGTACAGGTGGCTGTGACGGCCGTCACAGCCAGAGGACTAAGTGTGAGTGATGGATAAAGTGGATAAGACGACAAAGAAGCGGACGCCCACCGCATCACCCCACATAGGTGAGGTGAAGGGTGAGCGTCCGCTATTTCTTTATCGGAGACATCTCTTACGAGGATGCAGCGGTCGACTATTCTGCAGCAGCTTCTTCCTGAGCAGGAGCCTCTTCGGCTTCAGCGGGAGCTTCAGCAGCAGCCTTAGCTTCAGCTTCGGCGAGCTTCTTAGCAGCTACAGCAGCAGCCTTGGCCTTGTTGGCAGCCTGTTCGGCTTCCAGAGCAGCCTTAGCGGCGTTAGCCTTGTCCTTAGCCAGGGTCTCACGGATAGAGCCAAGGGCACCATCCTTCTTAGACTTCCATGCTTCGAACTTAGCGTCAGCGGCCTGCTGGTCGAATGCGCCCTTAGCGACACCACCGAGGAGGTGCTTCTTCAGGAGAACGCCTTCGTGAGAGAGGATGCTACGAGCCGTGTCGGTAGGCTGTGCACCAGTCGTGAGCCAATACAGAGCGCGCTCGAAGTCCAAATCTACTGTGGCAGGATTGGTGTTGGGGTTGTACGTACCAATCTTCTCAATAAACTTGCCATCTCGTGGCGCTCTACTGTCAGCGACGACGATCTTATAGAAGGCATAAGCCTTGCGACCGTGGCGCTGTAAACGGATTTTCGTTGCCATTTAAATCGGTAAAATTGTTAGAACCTTCTGCTTCGTTGCATTAGATCGGGTGCAAAGATACGCAATAAAACCATACCACCTATCTTCCGCTCTAATAAAGAAATAGGCACGCCCCTCAGCAGGTGAGGGGCGTGCCTATTATATAGGTGTACGGGGCCTTAGTTGGCAGGCGCAGCTGCGGGAGCAGGAGCTGCCGTGGCTGGAGCGGGAGCTGCTGCAGGAGCACCCTGCTGAGGAGCAGCACCACCACCGAGGGCGGGCAGAGCCGTAGGAGCAGCACCCTTAGCAGCATTCTGCTCGAGGACCTGCTGCGTCTTAGAATCAGCATCCGTACCCGTGCCGAGGAAGTGCGACGAGGCGATGCAGAGCACGGCTACGATACCGAAGAGCCACCAAGTAGCCTTCTCCAGTACGTCGGTAGTCTTACGGACCCCCATGATGTTATTCGTCGAAGCGAAGGGTGAAGCCAGGCCACCGCCCTTAGACTTCTGTACGATCACCAGCAGCACCAGTGCGATGGATGCTATCAGGATCAGTACCGTGAGTAGGTAGAACATGTCTTATACTAATTTGTGGTTTTATTATTCTCTATCAGGCGCTCCAGGAAGCGTATCTGGTCTGCAAAGAAACGATTTTTCTCTGGATAATTCAAACTGAGAGAGCGGATAATCCTCAGTGCCTTATCGTAATGCTGCTGCTGAATATAGATCTTAGAGAGGGTCTCTGAGAGGAGTTCTTCAGCGGCAGGCTCCTCTGCCGAAGGGGCTACGGAGGGGGCTACGGGAGCGGTGCGTGGCTCGAGAAGCTCGGAGAGTCCCTCCGCGGGAAGTGGCTCTGCCGTCTCGCCAGCGAAGTAGTCTTGACTCTCCCCCACTCCTTCATAGTGGAGCACCTCGGGGAGATCTTCGCCTGAGGAGCGTGCGCCATCGAGGAAGTGATCGATGAGGTCAAAGGCGTCAGCTTCGGCAGGCACATCGGGCGTCGCTGCGACGAAGGCGGGGCGATTCCCCTCGACGAGGCGGAAGAGTTGCTCCCGATCGGGCAGGAGCACCGAGAGGCGACGCAGCTCCGAGGCATAGCGCACGTCTCCCGTCAGCGAGAGATTATATAGGTAGAGGAAGGCGAAGGGTGCGCAGTAGGGATAGGACTCATAGAGCGCACGGATCGGCTCGAGCGTCTCGGCGGTGAGGCGCTTGGGATCAGCCAAGTAGCTATAGAGTTCGTCGCGTGTCATCTACCAGTTCTCTACCGTAGCATTATAGATCTGCTTCAAGAGGTCGTCCATGATCTCACGCAGCAGGTCGTCCTGCACAGCGACGAAGGGCTGGCTACGTGGGAAGTCGCGGTAAGCCTTGAAGCTACGCTCGAAGCTCTCCTTCTCATTGACATGGTTGACATACTTCACCTGCACCGTCACGGTGAAGACCGTGCGCTCGGCGAAGTTATCCTGACTGACGGCCATAGGCGTCAGGTCGTAGCCCGTGATCGTGCAGTAAAGCTCGAGGTCACCCGCCTGCGGGACGAGGGAGAGGCGCGTACGGCTCTCGTAGTAGTCCTTGATCTTCTCGGTGAAGCTGGAGGCGAGGATGGGGTTGACGATGGGCGCCTTATTGATGACCTCACCGATGGTGATGGTCTTGAGCTGGGTATAGTCAAGCGCACCACCATTGGGGCTGTAGCGGATGCTGCAGCCTGCGAGGACGAGGACGAGCGCCCCGATGAGGGCGAAGGCACGGCGGTGGAGCTTATTCTTCCAGTCCATATTCCTTGATTTTGCGGTAGAGGGTACGCTCGGAGATCTTGAGATCCTGGGCGGCACGACGTCGGCGACCATCGTGGCGAATGAGCGCAGCCTGTATCAGGCTACGCTCTGCCTCCTCGAGCGAGAGGGGCTGCTCCTCGAAGTCTGAGACCTCGGCATGATGGTCCGTAGCGTGCGGGGTAGCAGGGATCTCGACGACATCCTCCACGGGAGCATAGCCTGAGGGACTCGAGAGGACATTGCGGTAGTCATCACGACCAGCGAGCGTCGCGGGGTGTGCGCTGGGGGCATGTACCTCGGCTGGAGCGTAGTCGCCGTGAGCCTTGGGCTGAGCGACCGGCACCTCACCACGCATGATCCCGGCGATGAGATTCTTCATCTCCGCCATATCCTTCTTCATATCGAAGAGCACCTGATAGAGGATCTCACGCTCGTTGGCGAAGGATGTAGCGTCCTCACCGAGCACGGCCTGCTGGCGAAGAGCTGGATGATAGTCTACGCCCAGATCCCGTGGCAGGTAGCGCGAGACGGTCTCTGCCGTCACGGTGCGCTCCTCCTCGAGGACGCTGATGCGGTCGGTGAAGTTGCGCAGCTCACGGATATTCCCTGGCCAGCGATAGCCCTCGAGGAGCTTAGCGGCCTCGGGCGTCAGACGCAGGGGAGGCATATGGTAGCGCTCGGCGCTCATCGAAGCAAAGAGACGGAAGAGCAGGGGGATATCCTGCACACGGCTACGCAAGGGAGGCACCTCGATGGGTACGGTATTGAGACGGAAGAGGAGGTCTTCGCGGAAGCGGCCACGCTCGACAGCCTCCTGCAGGTTCACATTCGTCGCAGCGACGATGCGCACATCGGTCTTCTGGGCTTGGCTTGCCCCGACGGGGATGAATTCCCCCGTCTCGAGGACACGCAGGAGACGGGCCTGCGTCGAGAGGGGAAGCTCCCCTACTTCGTCGAGGAAGATCGTACCGCCCGAGGCTTCTTGGAAGTATCCCTTGCGGTCGGTGATAGCGCCCGTGAACGAGCCCTTCAGGTGACCGAAGAGCTCGGAGTCGATGGTCCCCTCTGGGATAGCCCCACAGTTCACAGCGATATAAGGGCCGTGCTTGCGGATACTATTCTGATGGATGATCTTCGGGAAGCTCTCCTTCCCGACACCGCTCTCCCCGATGACCAGCACCGACATATCGGTGGGTGCCACCTGCACGGCCGTGCGGATAGCGTGGTCGAGTAGAGGGCTTGTGCCGATGATACCGAAGCGGTGCTTGATCTGCTGAATATCTACGTTCATCTTCCGTCTGTCATTTTGTCGCACAAAGATACATAAGTTCGAGGACTATCAGGACTCCCAAGGCGGGCGCATAACGAGGCCTCCGCATCACACTCCGATATACCTCTCCGAAGTGATACACAAGCCCTTCGCCTTATCGCGAGTATTCCTCTTATCCAGCGGAGGGAAAAGTGTCCTTCTCGTGAAGGGAAAAGCACCTTCACGTAGTGGTATTCTTCTATCTATGCACGTAGTCTTAAAGGCCAGGCACGTCAGTCCAAATATCCACGCACGTAGATATTAGATCCACGTACGTAGCCCAAACTTATCTGCCACTCGTCCGCAACTTTTATCCCTACGCGGAGCAACAACCTACATATAGGTCGCTTCACAAAGCTATATAGGTTCATATCCCGACCCTCTACGGGTGTGCATCGCCCCCCCCCGCACAAGAGCACGCGCACAAGCAAAGCAAAAAGCCACCCTTCCCACGAAAGGCAGACAGCTTCACACGTTTATCCCTCACCGCACGCCCTTTCTCTACATTATTATAATAAGTGCGAGCAAAGCGCCACACAACCCGCTGACAGCCTGCTATTCAAGGGCCTCGCTACCCCCTTGCTGAGAACGAAAAAGCTGTAACTTTGCCCTAAAGTTTAATACACCTTATTAGTAACGACATCATACTATGGCTACTTCAGGCAAGGACTTTCGCCTTGAAAGTGACCTGATCGGCGAACGCCAGATCAGCAACGAGCACCTCTACGGTGTGCAGACCCTCCGTGGGATAGAAAACTTCAACATCAGCAACTTCCACCTCTGCGACTATCCCCTCTTCATCCACGGGCTCGCATGGACCAAAGAAGCTGCCGCTATCGCTAACCACCGCCTTGGCCTGCTCACCGACCAGCAGAAGGACGCTATCGTCCAGGCTTGCCACGAGCTCCTCGAAGGCAAGCATCACCAGCACTTCCCCGTCGACATGATCCAGGGGGGCGCAGGTACGACGACGAACATGAACGCCAACGAGGTCATCTGCAACCGTGCGCTCGAGATTATGGGCCACGAGAAGGGTGAGTTCAAGTACCTCTCTCCTAACGACCACGTGAACGGCTCGCAGTCGACCAACGACGCCTACCCCACGGCTATCCACCTCGGTCTCTACGCTTCGCACCTCAAGCTCCGTCCCCACTTCATCCAGCTCATCGAAGCTCTCGAGAAGAAGTCTAAGGAGTTCGCTCACGTCGTCAAGATGGGTCGCACGCAGCTCCAGGACGCTGTGCCTATGACGCTCGGCCAGACCTTCGGTGGCTTCGCATCGATCCTCCGCCACGAGATCGCTAACCTCGACTACGCTGCTCACCAGTTCCTCGCTATCAACATGGGTGCTACGGCTATCGGTACGGGTATCTCTTCTGAACCCGAATACGCTGGCTACTGCACCGAAGCTATGGCGAAGATCACGGGCTGGGATATCACCCTCACCGAAGACCTCGTCGGCGCTACCAGCGACACGAGCGAAATGGTCGGCTACAGCTCTGCTCTGCGCCGCATCGCTATCAAGGTCAACAAGATCTGTAATGACCTGCGCCTCCTCTCCAGCGGCCCTCGCTGCGGCCTCGGCGAAATCAACCTCCCTGCTATGCAGCCAGGCTCCTCGATCATGCCCGGTAAGGTGAACCCTGTCATCCCCGAAGTCATGAGCCAGGTATGCTACAAGGTCATGGGTAACGACCTCTGCGTCACCATGGCTGGCGACGCTTCGCAGATGGAGCTCAACGCTATGGAGCCCGTCATGGCACAGTGCTGCTTCGAGTCCATCGACCTGCTGATCAACGGCTTCGACACGCTCCGCACGCTCTGCATCGACGGCATCACTGCCAACGAAGACAAGTGCCGCGACAACGTCCGCAATAGCATCGGCATCGTCACCGCCCTCAACCCCATCATCGGCTACAAGAACTCTACGAAGATCGCTAAGGAAGCTCTCGAGACGGGTCGCGGTGTCTATGACCTCATCATCGAGCACGGCATCCTCTCTCAGGAAGACCTCGATACGGTACTCGCTCCTGAGAATATGATCAAGCCCGTTCGTCTCGGCATCAAGGCTAAGAAGTAATCCGCGCCTGACGGGCACGACTGAGCACGCTCAGCACTAAGCATAGTAGCCCCAACTCTCTTACCCGATGTGGGCAAGGAGTTGGGGCTACTTCGTTTATCTCAATGAAACCAAGGGAAGCTACCGCCTCCCTCCCTCTACTTCTCTCCCCGCTCACAGCACCGACATCCCGCTCATGCGTCAGCTCGCTTCTACCCGATACGCCCTACTCTCGCTCGCCCTGCTCCTCATCGCAGGGCTTCCCATGAAGGCCCATCGCCGCGTCATTCAGCTCCCCTCCTTAGGCCCTCGCAAGGGGAAGCAGATCAATGCCACGCCCCTCTTCCGCAAGCTCCTCGAGGGCTTACACCCCGACCTCGAGAAGGGAGGCGACACGCTGGAGCTACGCTTTCGCCCTGGGCGCTACCACTTCACCCGTGAGGGAGCCGTAGAGCGCGAGTACTTCATCTCCAATCACGACCACGCGGGTAGCCGTCCGATAGGCCTTCTCCTACGAGGCTGGCGCCACGTCATCGTGAAGGGTGAGGGAAGCGAACTGCTCTTCGAAGACCGCATGCTCCCCATCGTCCTCGACAGCTGTCAGGGCGTCGAGCTCCGAGGCCTTACGATCGACTTCACCAATCCGCAGATCTCGCAGCTGCATATCCTGCACTCCGACACCGCACGCGGCATCGTCTTCACCCCCGCCCCTTGGGTCAAGTGGCGCATCACGGACAAGGGGCAGCTGGAGACCTACGGCACGAGCTGGCGCTCTACACCCAACCATGGTCTCGCCTTTGACCCGAAGACGCGTGAGCTCCTCTACCGCACCTCCGATATGCTCCTCCCGAATAAGGACATTCGCCAGCTCGACTCCGCGCGAGGCTGCCGCTATGGGTATAGCGGGTAAGCATACAAAGCCGCTTCTCTATGCTCCCCACTGGAAGGACTCCCACCTCCCCGCAGGGACGGTCTTTGCCGCCCGCACCGGCTACCGCCCCCAGCCCGCTATCTTCATCACCGAGAGCCGTGATATCCGCCTCGAGGATATGAACATCCACTTCGCAGAGGGATGGGCGTCCTCACGCAGAACTCGCGCGACATCACGCTGGAGCGCTTCCACGTCCAGCTCCGTCCCCGTGGTGGACGCTACTTCACCACCCAGGCCGATGCCACGCACTTCGTCGCCTGTGAGGGGAAGATCTCCGTACAGCACTGCCGCTTTGAGAACATGATGGACGACGCGCTGAACGTCCACGGCGTCTACCTCAAGGTCACAGCACGCGAGGGTAAGCACACGCTCGTCGGGCGCTTCATGCACGAGCAGGCCTTTGGCTACACGTGGGCTATGCCTGATGACTCGGTGCGCCTGGTCACCTCGCGCGATATCCAGGGGCTGGAAGGCACCTTCCACGTACGCTCCATTAGCTCAGCTGATGGTGATCAACTCAAGGGCGCACGCGAGCTGCGCATCACCTTCGACGAGGAGCTACCCGCAGACTACACGCCCGAGCGACAGATCAGCATGGAGAACCTCACCCGCACGCCGAGCGTCGACTTCTCCCACAACCTCGTGCGTCACAACCGCGCCCGAGGCATCCTCATCAATACGCCCCGTCCCGTCCTCATCGAGGACAACACCTTCGACCACGTCAGCGGCTCGGCGATCCTCTTCAGCACGGACAACAATATGTGGTACGAGTCGGGGCAGACGCGCGAGGTCACGATCCGCCGCAACCTCTTCCAAGACGTACTGACGAGCCTCTACCAGTTCACCAGCGCAGTCATCAGCATTCACCCCATCATCCCCGAGCTCGCCTCACAGCGCCACCCCTTCTACGGGCAGGGCCGAAGAGCATCCGCATCGAGGACAACATCTTCCGCACCTTCGACACGCCGCTCCTGCACGCCATCAGCACCGACGGCATCCTGTGGCGTGGCAATAAGATCGAGCCGACGACGAGCTACCCGAAGTTCCACCCCAATCAGAAGCGCTTCCTCCTCGAGGGCTGTCGAAACGTCGACATCGAGGGGAGCGACCTCACCGAGTAGCCCATCACAAGGAGGGCATTCGCCCGCCACATAGACAAAAAGCAAGAGCCACGACCAGGGGATCCCTGGTCGTGGCTCTTGCCAATAATTTGAGTTTAATGATAGTTCGCTAATTCGCTTGGCGTCGGATCTACGGCTACGACGACCCCGTGATCATCCACAAGGTAGGTGTGTAGTCCGTCGAGGAGTCCTGCACTTGCCATATAGCGGCTACGCTCCGTGGGGGCGATGTAGCGCTGGTCCTCTTGATCCACTTGGTCGAGGGAGATCGTCTGTGACCAGACAGCGTCATCGGTATCAAGCGAGATCGCTTGGTAGTCGATAGCCGTCTGTGCCTTACCAGCGAAGTAATGATCCCATACCACATTCGCGGCGCGACTGGTAGCATCATAGGCTGCCCAGAAGTGGATGAGACGATAGCGCTGTGCTGACTCCGTGGTGGAGGCACGACCTTCCGCGTCCAGAGACTTCATTTCCGGTAGCACGTCACCCACACTGAGACCACTTGCAGAGGGCTGGGAGGGAAGGCTTGCTGAGGTCGCTCCTAAGAGCACCACGCCCGCCAGTGCGCCGAAAAGAATTCCTTTCAACGTCATAAAATTTGGTTTAGGTACAACATACCTTCAGCGACTCGCTCCATAGCTCGAGATAGGCCCTCGAGATCAGGATAAAGACGAAGAAGGTTCCCGGCTTTCGGGTCTGTAGGTCACCGTCTGAGGCACCGCTTGTGCTCCCTCGGGTGACACGCAAAGGTAAGAAAAAGCCAAAATATGGAGCTTTCACGCCCGCGAAGCACTACTTATTTTACACTCTGCACCTCCCGAAAGCCCGCTGACGACGCACCTTTCCGCGCAGTCACATCTCCTCTCTTCGGGAGCTTCTCCGACGTCCCGACGAAGGGGGATGAGTGAACCTATATTGGTCCGCGGGTCGACCTATATAGGTCACGTCACCGACCAATATAGCTTCGCTCAGCGACCAATATAGGTGCGTGGGTAGAGCTATATAACTTTGTGAAGTGACCTCTATTAGGTTGTTGCTCCGCGTAGGGATAAAAAGCTGTGGACGAGTGGCAGATAAGTTTGGACTACGTACGTGGCTCTAATATCTACGTACGTGGATATTTGGATTTACGTGCCTGGTCTTTAAATCTACGTGCATAGATAGAAGAATACCACTACGTGAAGGCGCTTTTTTCTTCACGAGAAGGACACTTTTCTCTCCACTGGATAAGAGGAGTATTCGCGATAAGGCGAAGGGCTTGCCAGATCTCTTCGGAGAGGCATATCGGGGAGCTGACCGTGCGATGCCTTAGTAGAATAAATAGGGGGTAGGACTCTTCCGCAACAGACTCAATATAGGTCGACCCGCGGACCAATATAGGTTCATACCCCTCCCTACCGAAGTAGGAGCCCACACCACCCTACCCCAGGGCCGAAGATATTGCGTACCTTTGCAGCGGAAGGTACATACAGATGCACCTTACTCTACACGAACGAATGGTAGGACCCTATCTATAGATGACAGTCACCTTCTCCATCGAGTACTGGGCGCAGCCCCACGAGCGGCTCACGCTCGTAGGCCGAGCTGCCGACAGCCCCGCCCACTCTGGAGCGCAGACCCTCCCCCTCGAGCATCTCGGGGAAGGGCATTGGCAAGCGACTCTACACCTCCCTCCGCCACCTCCCCTATACATTATATATATAGCTACCGCCTCACCGATGAGACGGGCGCCGTACTGCGCGAGGAATGGCGGATCCCCCACGAACTTCATCTCCCCGCTGGCGACACGGCCGTCTTCACACAAGACCGCTGGATCGACTGCCCTGAGGATGCCCCCGCCTTCTCGGCGGCCTTCTGCGATATCCTCGGTCAGCAGGCCACAGCTCCAGAGGAAGCGCCACAGCCTGGCCTCACCTTCTCCGTCCACACTCCCGCCCTACGTCGGGGCGAGCGCCTTCTCGTGACGGGGAGCTGCGAGGCACTTGGGAGCTGGGATCCTAAAAAGGCTCTTCCCCTCACCTACCGCGAACAAGGACGCTGGAGCGCTATGCTCCCCGCCTCCGCCATAGGCTCTGCCACCGCTTTGCTTCGCTACAAATACCTCCTCAGTACAGACGCAGGCTATACCTACCTCTGGGAGGAGGGCGAAGACCGCTGGATAAATCTCCCCGACAGCACCATCTATCCCTACTGCCACGTGCAGGATAGCTACCTCCATCTCCCCAGCCGCCCCGTGCGTACGGCAGGCCTTGTCGCACCGCTCTTCTCGCTGCGTAGCGACACCGACTGGGGCATAGGCGACTTCGGTGCGCTCAGAGAAGCCATTGACTTCGCTGCCGAAGCAGGTATGCACGCCGTCCAGCTCCTCCCCATCAACGATACCACCAGCACACGAGACACCGCCGACTCCTATCCCTACAATGCGATATCCGTCGACGCCCTCCACCCCATATACATCGATCCCGAAGCACTGCCCGCCCTGCCTTCCAAGGAGCGTAAGGCGTTCCTCCGCGAGGCGAAGGCACTACGCCAGCTCCCCGTCGTGGACTACCCACGCGTACTCGAGCTGAAGGAGCACTTCCTCCGCCGTGCATTCGAGCTACAGGGTAAGGCCGACCTCACGAGCGAGGACTTCCTCCTCTTCTACGACGAGGCCGCCGCTTGGCTCCGTCCCTATGCCCTCTACTGCGTGCTACGGGACCAATTTGGCTCGGGTACACCCAGCGACTGGCCAGATGGGAAGCGTATGACGAGGCGAAGGCAGCCGCCTATCTCGACGACGCAGCACACGCCGAGGAGGTAGGCTATTACTACTGGCTGCAGTTCGTCCTCGACCGCCAGCTCCAGGCGGTACGAAGCTATGCAGAGGAGCGAGGCGTCTTCCTCAAGGGTGACCTCCCTATCGGCGTAGCGCCCCACAGCGTCGACGTCTGGATGGCACCCCATCTCTTCCACACAGAGCAGTCCGCAGGCGCCCCGCCCGATGACTTCGCTGCCGATGGGCAGAACTGGGGCTTCCCCACGTACAACTGGGAGCGTATGCAGGAGGAAGGCGACTTCCGCTGGTGGCGCCAGCGCTTCGAGCGTCAGGCCCGCTACTTCCACGCCTTCCGCATCGACCATATCCTCGGCTTCTTCCGCATCTGGGAGGTGCCACGCACGCAACGCTCTGGCCTCTTGGGGACACTTCCACCCCGCCCTCCCCTACAGTCTCGAGGAGTGGCAGGAGAAGCTCGCCCTCCCCTTCCCCATCGAGCTACTCACCGCACCACTCGTCCACGAAGACGAGCTGACGGCACGCCTTGGCGACAGCTTTGATGACCTCCTCGACAGCGGCTATCTCCATAGCACTGCCCTTGCAGGGCTCTATCAGCTCACGTATGGCGAGCAGGCCGGCTACGAGACGGAGGCTGCCCAGCGCGCTCTCGGAGCCGACGTCGCCGCCGTACTCGCTGAGCTATGCACGGAGACCGCCCTCATCGCCGACCCGTACAAGGCAGGGCACTACCACCCACGTATCGCGCTGGAGCGCAGTCGTCTCTTCGCTCGCCTCCCCGAGGAGCTGCAGGAGCGCTGGCGATCGGTCAGCGATGACTACTATTACGTCCGGCACAACGAGCTCTTCCGCACCACCGCCCTGCTGCGTCTCGGTGCGCTGACGAGCCACACGCGCCTTCTGCTCTGTGCCGAGGACCTCGGGATGATCCCCGCCTCTGTGCCCGCCGTCCTCGACGAGCTACAGGTCCTCTCCCTTGAGCTGGAGCGTATGCCGAAGGCCTTTACCCCCACGGGCTGGGCACGCCCCGACAGCTTCCCCGCCCGCTCGGTAGCCACGACCTCCACCCACGATATGCCTTCGCTACGTGGCTGGTGGCACGGCCTCTCGGCGAGCGAGCAAGAGCGCTACTATCGCCAGGAGCTCCTTCTCACCGAGGAAGTTCCCGACGAAGAAGCCCTCTACCGCCGCATCATCGAGGCACATCTCGCCTCCCCATCTGCGGCTGTCCTCCTGCCTCTTGCCGACTGGATGAGCCTCGACAGCCGTCTCTGGCTCACCACACCCGCCGAGGAGCAGATCAACCGCCCCGAGGATCCGCATCACTACTGGGGCTATCGCTTCCCCCGCAGCCTAAGCGACCTGCAAGCAGCAGCCCCCGAATGGCGCACCCACATCAAGCATCTCATCACCCTATCCCAACGACTATAAGCCTATGATGGAGCGACTCTACGTCTTAGAGGAGGCCGACACGCAGGAGTTCGTCGGTGTCAACCGCGCGAACCTCGTCACGCTACAGAACCTCTTCCCTAAGACGAAGCTACGCATTCACCAGAACGTCATCAAGGTACTTGGCGAAGACCAAGCCGCCGAAGAGCTCCTGCACATCCTCTCCTCTCTGGAAGCCCTGTGCAGTCGCCACAACCAGCTGACCGAAGCACAGATCATCGAGGTCGTGCGTCGGCACCGCAGTAAGGCCGCCGACACCCTGCCCACCGCCGAGAGCGACGTACTCATCTACGGCGTCCACGGCAAGGCGATCCTCCCCCGCGGGGAGCGTCAGCGCCGTATGGCTCGCGAGTTCGCCGAGCGTGACCTGTGCTTCGCCACGGGCGCAGCCGGCTCGGGGAAGACCTTCATCGCCATCTGTCTGGCGGTCAAAGCCCTCAAAGCAAAGCAGGTGCGCCGTATCATCCTCTCCCGCCCTGCCGTCGAAGCAGGCGAGAAGCTCGGTTTCCTCCCTGGCGAGATGAAGGACAAGCTCGACCCCTACCTCCAGCCGCTCTATGACGCCCTCGGCGAACTCATCCCCGCCCCCAAGCTCAAAGACCTCATAGACACAGGCGTCATCCAGATCGCCCCGCTGGCCTTCATGCGTGGTCGCACGCTGAGTGATGCCGTCGTCATCCTCGACGAAGCGCAGAACACCACGCCACAGCAGATGAAGATGTTCCTCACGCGCCTCGGCATGGGCTCGAAGATGATCATCACGGGGGACTTCACGCAGATCGACCTTCCCCGTGGCGTGACCTCGGGCCTCAAGGACGCGCTCGACAAGCTCCACGGCCTGAAGAGTATCAGCTTCATCCACTTCGATAAGACCGACATCGTGCGCCACCCGCTCGTCTCCGAGATCGTGGCCGTCTACGATGCCAAGGACGAAAAGACGTCCGCCCCCTCCGACACATCACAAACTAATCACACAAGATAGCACTATGGCACAGACACTCGTCCGCACGGACTTCCAATTTCCCCATCAGGATCACGTCTATCATGGCAAGGTCCGCGACGTGTACTTCCTCGGTAGCGAGCAGGTAGCGATGATCGCCACCGACCGCATCTCTGCCTTTGACGTCGTACTCCCTAGGGGCATCCCCTACAAGGGGCAAGTCCTCAACCAGATCGCGACCTACTTCCTCGAAGCTACGCGCGACATCGTCCCCAACTGGCTCATCTCCGCTCCCGACCCCATGGTATCGCTCGGCCTGCGCTGTGAGCCCTTCCGTGTAGAGATGGTCATCCGTGGCTACCTCACCGGCTCAGCTTGGCGTGCTTATAAGGCAGGCGAACGCACCCTCTGCGGTATCCAGCTCCCCGACGGCATGCGTGAGAACGAAGCCTTCCCCTCGCCCATCATCACCCCCCACCACGAAGGAAGATGTCGGCCATGACGAGAATATCTCCCGCGAGGAGATCATCCGCACGGGTCTGGTCAGCGAAGAAGACTACAAGCAGCTCGAGGCCTACACCTACGCTCTCTTCAAGCGTGGTCAGGAGATGGCACGTGAGCGTGGCCTGATCCTCGTCGACACGAAGTACGAATTCGGGAAGAAGGACGGCAAGATCTACCTCATCGACGAGATCCACACGCCCGACTCCTCCCGCTACTTCTATGCCGAAGGCTACGAAGAGCGCTTCGAGCGTGGCGAAGAGCAGAAGCAGCTCTCCAAGGAATTCGTCCGCCAGTGGCTCATCAAGAACGGCTTCCAAGGCCGTGACGGCGAAGTCATCCCCGAGATGACCGAGGAGTACTGCAAGAGCGTCTCCGACCGCTACATCGAGCTGTATGAGACCGTCACGGGTCGTGCCTTCGTCGCCGAACCCACCGACGACCTCACGGCACGCATCGAGCGCAACGTCCTCGCAGCCCTCAAGTAAGCCCCGCCTTACCTCCCCCACAAGCGTCAGTGCCCCATGATCCTCATCGGATCATGGGGCGCTGCTGTGTAGATACGTGAGGGAAAAGAGCGGAGGGAAAGGCACGAAGGAATAGCGGTATTCGCCCCGTCGGCACGAGGTATTTCGTGCGATGTGTAGAAGTATTTCTAAATCTACGTACGTGGATGTTTAAGACTACGTGGGAAATCCTTTGAGCTACGTGCGTGGATCTTAGGACCACGCACCAAGATAGAAGAATAGGTGTAGACCTTCGTGGTTTTGGCTGCGGTGGAGCGGAAGTTTTCTCGGGCGAAAGAGAGGGCCAAGGAGTAGTGCTACGGAGTACCAAGGCGGTGAGGAGCACGCATAAAATGAGGCTGTCCGCACGCTTCCACGAGGGAAGGGTGCGGACAGCCTTCATAGGATAGGGATGCGAGCTTCGGGGAGGAAGCTCAGCAGAGGGGCATTAGCAGCCTTCGGTCAAGCGCGCATAGAGGTCGCGCATACCTGCCACAGCTCCCGCCTGGATATGGATGAGGTCGGGGCGGTAGCCACTACGCACGGGCTTCGGGTCGATGCAGTAGACGGGCGCCTTCCCTGGGACGTAGCCCAGCAGTCCCGCTGCAGGATAGACCTCCAGCGACGTGCCGATGACGAGGAAGAGATCGGCCTCTTCGGTGGCTTCGATAGCAGGGATCATCTCCGGAACCTCTTCGCCAAACCAGACGATGAAGGGACGGAGCTGCGTGCCATCGGGCGCTAAGTCCCCGACATGGAGCTCACGTGTCGCCCCCTCGGCAGGGTAGGTGGTGAAGGGATCACGCACGGAGCGGTTCTTCATCAGCTCCCCATGGAGGTGGATGACACGGCTGCTACCCGCACGCTCGTGCAGGTCGTCGACGTTCTGCGTGACGATCGTCACACGATAGTAGTCCTCGAGGCGGGAGAGCAGACGGTGCCCTTCGTTGGGCTCTGCTCCGACGAACTCCCGACGGCGTTGGTTGTAGAAGTCCAGCACGCACTGGGGGATCGCGGTACCAGCCTTCGATGCTGGCGACCTCTTGGACGTCATGCCCCGCCCACAGACCATCGCTATCGCGGAAGGTCGACAGGCCGCTCTCGGCACTCATCCCCGCCCCCGAGAGGACGACGAGGTGCGGACGCTGGGGGCTCTGGGTATTCATCGGCGTGAGACGAGCGACAGCTCCTGGATGAGGCGGGGGCACTCACCGAGCTGGTCGATGAGCAGGAGGACGTAGCGGATATCACAGATGATGCTACGCTGGTAGGAGGGCAGGTACTGGATGTCACCACCGACACCTTCCCAGTTGCGGTCGAAGTTGATACCGATCAGGTCGCCGTACTTATTGAAGACAGGGCTACCGGAGTTACCGCCCGTGGTGTGGGTCGTAGCAGCGAAGTTGACAGGCATCTCATACGTGCCGTCAGCCTTCTTAGCTGCCCAGCGCTTGCCTTCGCCGTAGAGCTGCTTTCTGGTAGATCTCCTTGAGACGAGCGGGGACAGCGAACTCCCATGAGGTGGGGTCTTCCTTCTCCATCACACCACGCAGGGTCGTAGGCACCTGATACTCGACACCGTCGACGGGCGAGTAGCCACGGACCTGACCGTAGGTGAAGCGCAGCGTGCTATTGGCATCGGGCCAGAGGTTGTCCGTGCCACGCTGAGCCATGATGCCGCCGACATAGGTGCGACGAGCCAGATCAATGGGGTTGTCGAAGGCACGGAGATCCTTCGTCAGCTGATCACGCTTGGTGCGGACAGAGGCAGCGAAGCGCGACATCAGGTCGGAGGAGAGGACGGCCTGCTGCTCCTGGCACTCAGCTTCTTGAAGGCCTCGAAGCCCTCGGGCGTGGTGAAGGTCGACTGAGCGAACATCGCATCGACGTAAGCATCTACCGAGCCGAACTTATCGATACCCTCAGCGATGGCCGTGGGCCAGTCCTTGCGGTCGATCTGACGCGTGTATTCGGCCAGCTCAGCCTTAGCGATCTTAGCGTCCAGCGAGGGGAGGTAGTCCTTGTTGTTGTAGGCAGTGAAGGCCTTGTCCGTAGCGGTCAGCGGGATCATCAGCACCAGGGGCGCGTGTGGCTTCGATAGCCTGCCACAGCCCTTCATCAAGGTACCAGAAACTGGCGACGCAGGTCACGACGGCCCTCGATAGCGCGGTCAATCGTGGAGACAGCATCAGCATAGGACTTGTAGGACTTAGGCGCCTTCTCCTTAGCCCACGAGAGGAGGGACTCCATCTCCTGCTGCTTAGTGGCCTTGAAGTTATTCTTCTCGATACCGAAATTCGCACCGATAGCACGCTTGTAAGCGTTCTGCGAGCGGGCGTACTTAGCGGCGTACATGATGTTTCACCTTGGGGTCGGCAAGCATATCCTTGAGCATGACCTCCTGACGGATGTTGCGCATGCGGATGCGGATATCATTGTCGATGGTCTTCCATTCCTCTACTTCGGAGGGGAGGAAGAAGTGGTTGGTACGGCCAGGGAAGCCCATGATCATCGCGAAGTCATCACGCTGTACGCCATCGGTAGAGATGTTGAACCAGCGCTTGGGCTTCAGAGGCACGTTGCTCTCCGAGTAGGGAGCGGGGTTGCCGTTGGCATCAGCGTAGATGCGGAAGATCGAGATATCACCAGCGTGGCGGGGGTACTTCCAGTTGTCCGTGTCGGCACCGAACTTCCCGATAGCGCTGGGAGGTGCACCGACGAAGCGGATGTCGGAGTAGACCTTCTTGGTGAACATGAGGTACTTGTTCCCATTGTAGAAGGGACGGATCTCGACCTCCGTGCCTGGGTGCTCCTTGAGGTAGTTGTCACCGACACGCTTGCGAGCCACCGAGCGAAGGAAGGCAGGGCGAGAGGTACTCCATACCCGTGCCCTTACGCACCTTCTTGAGCTCTGCCTGCACGAAGGCCGTGACGTCCTCGATCTTGTCGATGAAGGTCACGACGACGCCCTTAGCTGGGGAGCTCTTCGGCGAAGCTCTGCGCCCAGAAGCCGTTCTCGAGGTAGTTATGCTCGACACTGCTGAGCTTCTGGATCGCGTCATAGCCGCAGTGGTGGTTCGTCAGGACGAGACCCTGCGACGAGATGATCTCACCCGTACAGCCACCGTCGAAGCTGACGACAGCGTCCTTGAGCGAGGTGCCGTTGGGGTTGTAGAGATCGTACTCTTTCATCGAGAGCCCGCGCTTGACGAGCTCAGGGTACTTCTTGGAGAGCTGCTCCAGGAGCCACATACCCTCGTCAGCACGTGCGACGGAGCTGACGCCGAGGGCGATGAGGAGCGCAAGTAGGGTTTTACGCATAGTCATTGATACGATATTGAGTGGTTAAGTAATATCTGTGTGATGGACGGGCGGTAGGCTAAGCCTCTTGCCAGCCGAAGGTAAAGAGGTAGTCGGGGCGCAGTGTGTAGTGCACCGTGAGCGAGGTGGCCTCACGAGCGTAGCCGAGGCGTAGCTGCCGCGAGGCAGGGTCTATACGCTCCAGCGAGAAGCAATGGAGCGAGGCATCGGGCGGGCCGAAGATCTTAAAGGCGGTCTCCTTCGCTGACCACAGGAGGGTGCGGAGCTGAAGCTCCGAGAGGGAGGGAGCGCTATGCTCAAGCAGATCCCATTCGCTCTCCGTCAGGTAGCGCGAGGCTACGGCACGGATCTGCGGGCGGCAGGTCTCTATATCCACCCCGGGGCGGAGCGTGGAGGGCGTGAGAAGCACAGCAGCGTGGCCCTCGGCATGCGAGATACTCACGCTCTGCTCGGGCGCACTGGGGAGAAACGGCCGCCCCGTAGCGTCATGCTCACGCTCAGGCGGTGTAGCACAGCCAAAGAGGTCACAGAGGATAGTGCTCACAGCAGCCTCTTCGCTGCTACGGCGCTCCCGTCGCCCCACTACGGGGAAGTGACCAAGACAAAGGGCTACCCCAGAGGGTAACCCTTCTATGTGCTCCAGCGTCATACTGTACCCGATGTCGTGTCGTCCGCTGGAGGGGGAATGACTTGGACCTCGGTGATGCGGAACTTCTCCAAGCTCGTGACTCGGAAGCTCCACTCGCCAGCCGTGACCAGATCACCCTTGCGGGGCAGGTCTTGCTTGAGCTCGAGGACGAGCCCACCGAGGGTGTCAACTTGCTCCTCGGCCTTGCCGAAGGTGCCTTGCTCAAGGTCGAGCGCACGCAGGACGTCCGTCAGCGGCGTACCCCCATCGAAGAGATAGCTCCCGTCGGGTAGGCGCTTGTAGGGTAGCTCCTCCTCGTCATATTCGTCCGAGATCTCCCCGACGATCTCCTCGAGAAGGTCCTCCATAGTGACGATACCGCTCGTACCACCGTACTCGTCGACGACGACGGCGATGTGCTTCTTCGTACTGCGGAACTCCTCGAGGAGGTCATCCAGAGGCTTGTTCTCGGGGATGAAGAGCGCGTCACGGATGAGCTTCGTCCAGTCGAAGTCCGCCTCCTGCTCCTTGTAGGGAATGAGGTCCTTGAGGTAGAGGATACCGCGGATATTGTCCTCCGACCCCTCGTAGACGGGGATACGTGAGTAGCCCGAGTCAAGAGCGAAGTGGAGCATACGATGGAAGTCCCACGCCACATCGATATCGACCATGTCCACACGGGGTACCATGATCTCCGAGGCGGTCTTGTTGTGGAAGTTGATGATGTCCTCGAAGAGCTCCTTCTCCTCAGGCTCGTGTCCCTCCAGAAGGTCGACGGCCTGCGAGAGGTCATCCACGGAGAGGTCATAGCGCTTGGGCTGCATGCGACTCGTCAGCATGCTCGTCGAGCGCATGAGGAAGGAGGAGAAAGGATAGAGGATGCGCGAGATCAGCGCCATCTTCCCCGAGGAGAAGCGGCTGAAAGCGAGGGGGTGTGCTTGGGCGTAGACCTTCGGGATGATCTCACCGAAGAGCAGCAAGAGGAGCGTCAGGATGACCGTCTGGAAGATGAAGCCCAGGGCGGGAGCATACGTGAAGTCGAAGATCTGCGCAAAGGCATAGCCAGTCAAGATGACGATAGCCACGTTGACCAGATTATTGCCGATGAGGATCGTCGCCAGTAGGCGCTCCGAATCCTTGAGCAGCTCTACGAGGCCTTGATCCGCAGGATGCTCCTCCTCCTTGATCGTGTCGATGTCGGAGGGAGAGAGCGAGAAGAAAGCGACCTCGGAGGAGGACATGAAGCCCGAGACGACGAGCAGAAGGCCCGATATAGAGAGGGCGATCCACGCCGAGACGGGGATCACCTCATTGATTACCTGACTGAATGATTCCAAATGCGTAGAGGATTGGGGGGGAGGATTAGCGCACGCCTTCGTGGCGGCGTACGGCATTGAGGAGGTCGCGGTGCTGCTTGGTCTTCTCACGGACGGAGACCTCGAGGAGCTGGAGCTCGCTACGTAGCTCACTGCGTACGGAGGCATCACCCTCTCTCCAGCGAGCACGGAGCTCACTGAGGCGGGCTTCTTCGCGGGCGAGGGACTCGCGCAGAGCTTCGGCCTCGGCGAAGGTGCGACGGCCAGCGTCACTCTTGAAGTCTGCCCAGCGGTGGTAGACGACTGCGCCCTGCAGGTGGAAGGTCAGCTCCGCCTTCTCCTCGCGCTGCATCGTAGGCTGTACGGCTACGGCCTCGCCTTCGTAGAGGACGCCCGAGAGGGTCGCACGGCGGTAGGCTTCTTCAGGCGCAAGCTCTGTCGTCTCACCACCCTGACGACCAGCGAGGAAGGCAGGGCGACCGGTAAAGCGATAGACGTGGACCTGTCCCTCGGGAGCGAAGCGGTCACTGATGAGGATCCCCCAGCCTTCGCTCTCGTGGTAGGCGAGCAGATAGTCGTTGTAGGGGGAGTTGTACGGCATGCCGAGGAGCGTAGGCTCGAAGAAGCTATTACCCTGCTCGGTGAGGCGCGTCATATAGAGGTCATAGCCACCGAGGCCTGCGGGAGAGCGGCGAGCGAAGAAGAGCGTCATACCATCCTCGAGGAGGAAGGGCGAGCGGATAGGCGCATCGGCCTCCAGCGTCTTGGTCGCTACCCCCTGACGCTCCCAGCTACGGCCTGCCTTAGCGTACCAAGCAAGGGCACGATCATCGGGGATGATGCTATTGCGCCCCAGCGCATCGACGAAGCCGAAGATGGGGAAGACGGGAGGTACCGGGTGCAGGCTGTCGCCTACTACGGGTGTCTCCACGGGGAGGAGCGAGCGAATATCGGCGGGGAGCTGCCCAGCGACGAGGAAGCGCCCACTACCCTGAGGGAGGAGCTCGGCTATGCGATCGATCCCGACGAGTGTACTATCGACGACGCGGAGCTCATCTGCTGCACCATACATACGCTCGGCACGTGCTATCTGCTCCTGCAGCATCGTGATGCTGTCGGGCACCGCTTGACGGCGGCGCTGGAGGCTGGAGATATACTTCGAGAGCGCTGTCGAGGCAGGGCCGAACTGATAGGCGTGATAGGCACGCTCCGCCTCACGGAGAAGCTGCTCGGGGCTCTGCGTGGGAGCCTTGGGCTTCACGACCTTCGCCTCACCCCATAGTGGAGCGAGGACGAGGGCGGAGAGAAGTAGGATCGATCGTAAAGACATATCGAATGATTAGAATACGAACTGTGCGCGCAGCTGCAGGGTACGGTAGCTCAGACCATCGCCGTTGCTGGAGCGCAGACGGCCGAGTGCAACAGCATCCTTGCTGAAGGAAGTGAAGGTATAGCTGAGGCCGAGCATCATCGCGGTATTGGGATACCAGTTCACCGCTCCAAGGGCTTCATAGGCCCGGCCCCATATAGCCCTGGGTATCGATAGCGCTGGCACCGACCATAAGCTCGACATTGCCCCCAGGCTCCACCTCATTATTGACATTGGAGAAGGCTGCACCGCTATTGGAGTAGCTACGCTGCTTCCCACGGAGCATATAGGAGCCTACGAGATATCCGCCCCAGAAGGAGACACTCTCACTACCATCAATATTATACGTCTTCACCCCCATTCGTAATAACCCCTGGGTCTTTCCTTTGTGGCAAAGGTCGAGCACAGAGCCTCACCCTGGACGAAAGAAGCGGTCATCACGGTAAGCAGCCTCCAGATCACAGATGGTGTAGTGGTCGATCCCTGAGAAGCCACCAGCGATAAACTTGCGGTTCTCTACGACAGAGCCCGAGCGACCGCCCAGGACGACGATGCCGTCATCCGACGTCACACGCTCGGGGGTACGAGCTACAGCCGAGAATCCGAGGTGCACAGTCGTCTGATCTGTATTGATAGGGCGCCAGACGGCACGTGCTGAGACGCCATAGCCCTCGCCCATGTGGTTCTCACGCGCATTGACACGCTCGCTGCTACCAGCGAAGAGGCCTGCACCGAGCCAATACTTAGCCCCCCAGTGGGTACCAGCAAGCCCCCAGTGACGGGTATAGGGGATGAGGAAGTCGAGAGGCAGTGGCGTCGTGACAGAGCCGTGACGCGTGGAGGTATTCATCCCGATACTCATCGGCTCGAGCTGGTGCCCGAGGACGAGGCGCGTATGAGGACTGAAGGCGTAGGCTGCGTAGATATCACAGAAGGTGATGCGCTGCCCCGTATAGTTGACATCAATACGTCCCGTCCAGTTGCCATAGCCGCCGAAGAAGCCAAGGCGAGCCTGTGTGATGGAGGTCCCTGCTGCCATGCGGAAGGGTTCCTTTTGGGTCGCCCCTGAAGGCAGGTAGGTGAAGTTGGACTTATCAACGGGAGCGAAGGCTGCCGCATCGAGGGTCAAGCGACCGTCGACACCGAGGGTGACCTCGTCAGGCTGACCGAGACGCAGGGCGATACCCGTCTGGGCAGCTGCCTTTGTGGACGAGAGGAGGAGGCCACCAGCTACGATGACCGAAGCGATAAGCGCGTAGTTCTTTCTTCTATTCGACGATGCCATTAGAGAATGCGTATTTGTTTACCTTAGACAAAGATAGCCTTTTCTGCAGTACAACGACGGAGAGGAAGCCCATACAGACAGCGTCCCCACGAGGGAGGAGGATAGCTAAGCTACCCAGCCTCGCCCGTGGGGACGCTACATTTATATAGGAGGGATGGACTTACAGATCGACTACGAAGGACACGACTTCACCCGTCTCAGGATAGAAGCCACGCAGCTGGAGGGCGGAGCGACGTGAGCGGCTCTGGCTACCAGCCTTGTCGAGGGCGGAGACGACCTGATTGAGGTCGCTCTGTGAGCGCAGAGGCACGTTGTTGGCCGTCAAGAGGACGAAGCCTTCGCGGACCCCAGCCTTACGCAGGGCGCTATTCGACTGGAGGGACTGGACGACGAGGCCGTAGGAGAGGCCGTAGGCGCGGAGCTCATTAGCACCCAGCTCCTTGAGGGTAGCACCGAGGCGGTTGTTAGCCCCATTGGGCAGACTGCTTGAGGAGCTTAGAGCCACCTTCCTGATTGCGCAGCGTGACCTTGTAGGTCTTCTCTGCGCCCTTGCGGTTCACCGTGACCTGCACAGCGTCACCAGGACGGAAGCGGGAGAGCTGCTCCTGGAGCTGAGCGAAGGAGGTGATGCGGTGGCCGTCGATGGCGGTGATGACGTCACCCTTCTCGATACCAGCAGCCAGAGCGGCGCTGATCTCTGCGAAGTCAGCGACATAGAAGCCTTCGTTGACCTTCAGCCCTTCCTTCTGTACGAGTTCGCTGGTGACATCAGCCCCTGCGACCCCGAGCATACCACGCTGTACGGTACCGTACTTCTTGATATCGGAGACGACCTTAGCAGCGATGTTGATGGGCACTGCGAAGGAGTAGCCGGCATAGTTCCCCGTCTGAGAGTAGATCATCGTGTTGATCCCGACGAGTTCGCCTGCAGCATTGACCAGGGCACCACCACTGTTACCAGGGTTGACGGCAGCATCGGTCTGGATGAAGGCACCTACACCGAGCTGGTCGCCCGTAGCAGCGGCACGCGACTTAGCGCTGACGATACCGGCCGTGACGGTGCTGGTGAGGTTGAAGGGGTTCCCTACAGCCAGGACCCACTCGCCGAGACGGAGGTTCTCTGAGTTACCGAAGGGGATCGTAGGCAGGTCCTTAGCCTCGACCTTGATCAGTGCGATATCGCTGGAGGGGTCGGAGCCGATGAGCTTAGCCTTGAAGGTACGGTTGTCATTGAGCGTCACAGAGAGCTCGTCACCACCCTCGACGACATGGTTATTCGTCATGATGTAGCCATCGTTGCTGATGATCACACCCGAGCCATAGCCTACGACGGGCTCGCTACGACGCGAGCCCCCACGAGGATCGCCACCGAAGAAGAATTCGAAGGGGTCGATCATCTGCTGGGACTGCACCTGCTGGGTCTTCTTCACCTTGATGTGGACGACCGCCTTCACCGAGCTCTCGGCGGCAGGGGTGAGGTCTGGAGCATTACCTATCTGGCGCGAGCCTATGGCATAGGCTGTATTCTGGAATCCATATTCATTCGCTGAGGTCACACCCTCGACGCCCGACTGAGCGGTATAGCTACTTGAGCTACCACCATTGCGGGTCATTACGTGGACCGTAGCAGCCGAAGCTGCAATACTTACCGCTACCAAGCCTAAGACAGCGGCTGATTTCTTCAATACCTTGTTCATAGTCGTTAAGTATAATTCTTTATCTGATTAAAAAAACACTCCGGAGCTCCTCACCGCGGGCTCGAGACGTGCCGTGCTTCGTAATGAACGGCTACGCACTCGACCTCAGATATAGGTGGGTGGCGGGGAAGCCCCTTTACCTTATGAGAGTCAAAGAGGGTGCCAATGTTTAATCCACCCCTACAAAACTTCACATTCTGCCAAAAGCGCAGACTTTTTCTCAGCAATATGACAGCATTTCGCCGCCCCACATAGCGCAGACGTAGCGGATGCCCCACGATGAAGTATCACCATCGGAAGGGCAGGAGTATAACCTATATTGGTCGCTGGGTGAACCAATGTAGGTCAGACATCGAGACCAATAGTAGGTTCGTATATGAATCACTATTGGTTGTTGCTCCGCGTATGGATACAAAGTTGTTGACGAGTGGCAGATAACTTTGGGCTACGTACGTGGTCCTAACATCTACGTACGTGGCTATTTAGATTTACGCACCAGGTCTTTAAGACTACGTGCATAGACAGAGGGAAAGCACTATGGGAAGGCGCTTTTTCCCGCGCAAGAACAGCACTTTTTCCTCCGCTATATAAGAGGAATAGCGCGATAAAGCTGAAGGTCAGCACCTTAGCGAAGGGAGCACAGTCGAGCAGGGAAGAAGGTGAGACGGAGAAGGGACAGCGATGACACCTCTGAGGGATGCAATAGTCGGCGTGAAGCTGAAGGAGGGCCTGCGACTCCTGAGCGGAGCGTGCGGTGAGTCCAGCTTCGGCGAAGAGGCGGGTCACGTGGTTCGTCTCCGCAGGGAGCTTGTCGAGGCACAGCTCTTCGCCCTCCGAGTCCCCTACCCGCTGGTAGTGGGCACGCCAGGCCTCACGATAGGGAACGAGGACGTTGATAGCGATATGTGCGACGGCTTCCTCGGAGAGCATCCCGCTCCCTCGCCACTTCCCACCGCAGTAGTGTGCAGGGAGGGGATGGCGCAAGAGGGTCATCAGTGCCTCCAAGCTCGGCATCTCGGGGAAGGTACTCCCCCAGAGCGGAGCATGCACGATGAGCGTGGCGAGCTGGAGGAGGCGATACTCGGGGAGGCCCGTGGGGCGAGTTCGCGCCCGACGGAAAGTACCTTGCGGAAGAGGCGTCAAGCCATACTTATGGGCGAGGAAGGCATATTCCCGCTGCCGCTCCTCACGGAGCGCTTCGTCGGGAAGGTAGTCGAGGAGGCCTGCTGAGCCGAGGAGGAGCGCCTCGACCTGCGGGAGCTGGTCGCGATGCTTGAGAAGGAGATGCAGGGGCAGGGCGAAGGCCAGGCGCTCCATCGCATCGCCATTGAGCCCAAAGCCCAGCGCACGGAGGAAGAGTGCATAGAGGGCCTGCGCCCAGTCGCCTTCGCTTCGCTCGAGGAGCTGACGCACGGCAGCGACCTTGCGGGAGAGGCGGCTACGCGAGAGACAGGAGAGCCACATACGGCGCTCTTCTTCGGGGACGGATGCGAGGTGGTCTGCGCAGGGAAGCTTTGCCTCTGCACAGAGGAGGGCAGCAGCCTCGGGGCGAAGCTCTTCGGGCACCATCAAGAGGCAGGTAGGTAGCGCCTCTCCCGAAGGATAGCGGACGGGGCGATTATCCTGCTCGACGACGTGGAGGATGACGGATCGGTAGGCGGGGTCGGTATCGTGATGATGCTGGTGCCACTCACTCGAGGCGTGGTGGATCTCCACCGCCCCTACCCAGAGGAGGTCATCGATCCGCACCTTGGCGGCGAAGAAGTCGGGGCCAGCATGCACATTGAGTACTCCAGGGTCAAGGACCTCAATGCGGGCACCTGCCAGAGCACCCTGCGGGATCAGCTCCGTATAGCGGCGGTGTGCCCATATATAATGTAGGAAGGCTTCCATGGTGTGTCGGTATTAGGCGGTAGGGGAAGCTCCGTCACTCTAAGCTGTCATAGGAGGGGAATTCGGAGAGGAAGGTATAGCTCATCGTGTCGTAGTCGATACGGCAGACGAGATGGTCGAGGCCGTTGCTCAGGACGAGGTATGGCACGCGCAGGACATAGTTGTAGCGGACGATCTGCCGCAGCACGGTCTCTGTCAGCGCGACGTGGGGAGCCTTGTACTCGAGGATCATCTGCGGGCGGAGCGCCTTGTCGTAGAGGAGGGTGTCGCATCGCTTCGAGGTCTCACCGAGGCGCAGCGCCACTTCATTCTGCATCAAGGGCTGGGGATAGCCTAAGACATCGATAAGATAATGGACGAAGTGCTGGCGCACCCACTCCTCGGGCGTGAGGCGGACGAACTTACGCCGCAGCTCATCATAGACGTAGGGCTTGCCCTCACGCTGCTCCAGACGCAGGCGACACTTCGGCAGGTTTAGCTCGATCATGCTTATCTTTGTAGAGAGTACTTCATTGGGCTCATACCCACGAAAGTACATAAATATAGTATAGATGCCCACGTACGACGAGATCATCCGTTCGCTCAAGCAACGCAAACCCCAGCGAGTCTACCTGCTCGCTGGAGACGAACCCCTCTTCATAGACCAGATAGCCTCCTTTGCGGCCAAGGAACTGATTCCCGCCGAGGAGCAGGACTTCAATCAGAGTATCCTCTATGGTGCCGAGGTCAATGCCCGCACGATACTCCTCGAAGCCCTGCGCTTCCCTATGATGGGCTCGCAGGTCCTCGTCTTGGTGCGCGAAGCCCAGCAGGTGCGCGACCTCGACACCCTCGCCGCCCACCTCGATGAGCTCCCCGAGAGCACGTGCCTCATCCTCTGCTACAAGAAGAAGGCCGACAAGCGCAAGGCGCTCTACAAGGCCATCAGCGAGCAAGGCGGCGTCTTCGAGTCCACGAAGATGTACGACTCGAAGATCCCCGACTTCATCATCAAGAGCTTCGCCGCACGCCAGCTCGATATCGACCCACGCACGGCTCATCTGATGGCCGACAGTACGGGGAATGATCTGGAGAAGATCCTCAACGAAGTCGAGAAGATCGCCCTTGCCCTCTCGGAGAAGGGCACCCGCACCGTCACCCCCGAGGTCATCGAATACTACATCGGCGTGAGCAAGGAGTACAACAACTTCGAGCTACTCACGGCGCTCATCCGCCGTGACGCAGCGCGTGCCTACCGCATCGCCTTGTACTTCGCCTCCGACGAGCGCAACCATCCCATCCAGATGACGCTCTCCACGCTCTTCGGCTTCTTCTCGAACCTCATGGCGGTCTACTACATCGCGCAGCCCAACGAGCGGAGCATCGCCTCCCTCCTCGGCGTGCAGCCCTTCGTCGCCCGCGACTACGACCTGGCACGTCGAGGCTACTCGGCCGCACAGACCTTCGCCATCATCCACCAGATACGCCTCATCGACGCTTACTCGAAGGGGGTAGATGCCAACATCCCTACGAGCCAGCTCTACTCTGAGCTCGTGTCACGTATCTTGGCCGCCTAAGCATGCAGCGCAAAGAGTACCTTCAGGCCTTCATCGCCCATACCAACCGCAACATCTTCCTCACGGGGAAGGCCGGCACGGGGAAGACAACCCTACTACATTATATCAAGGAGCACACCTACAAGAGCTGCGTCATCGCCGCTCCCACGGGTATCGCCGCCCTCAATGCAGGCGGTACGACCCTCCACTCCCTCCTACAGCTCCCCTATCGGCGCCTTCATCCCCGACTCTATGGCCCAGCTCCCGTCGACGCCCAACCAGCTACTGGTCACGCCACGGGACTTCCGCCGACACATCCATCTGCAGGAGCGTAAGATCCGCCTCCTCCGAGCCCTCGAGCTGCTGGTCATCGACGAGGTGAGTATGCTCCGTGCCGACACGCTCGACCTCATCGACCTCCTCCTGCGTAGCGTCCGTAGAAGCCCGCTGCCCTTCGGCGGTGTGCAGGTGCTCTTCATCGGCGACCTGATGCAGCTCCCGCCCGTGGTCAAGCCACAGGAGTGGGACGTACTGCGCCAGTACTACCCCAGCCTCTTCTTCTTCCACGCACAGTCCTGCAGAAGTATCCCCCGCTCTATATCGAGCTCACGCACGTCTACCGCCAGCAGGATGCCGGCTTCATCGACCTACTGAACCACCTGCGCTACAGCGCCCTCACCCCCGAGGACATGCAGTGGCTCCGTGGGCGTATCAACCCCGCCTTCGACCCCATCAAGAGCGAGGGCTACGTGACGCTGACGACGCACAACGCCCGTGCTGACGAGATCAACCGCAAGGCTCTCGAGGCCCTCCCTGGGGCATATCAAGACTATCACGCCAGCATCGCGGGGGACTTCCCCGACCACCTCTACCCCATCGAGCCTATGCTCCGCCTGAAGGTCGGCGCACGCGTCATGCTCATCAAGAACGACCTCCAGCAGCCCCGCCGCTTCTACAATGGTATGCTCGCTACCGTCGAGGAGATGACCGAGAAGAAGCTCATCGTACGGCTGGAGAATGGCGAACTCCTCGACGTACCCGCCTACAGCTGGGAGAATGCTCGCTACCGCCTCAACGAGGATACGGGCGATACCGAGCCCGACATCCAGGGCGTCTTCAAGCACTTCCCTATCCGCCTGGCGTGGGCGATCACGATACATAAGAGTCAGGGGCTGACCTTCGACCGTGCAGCCATCGACCTCGAGGCCGTCTTCGCTTCGGGGCAAGCCTACGTAGCGCTCTCCCGCCTGAGAAGCCCCGAAGGCCTCGTCCTCCTCTCACCCTTAGGCTCCGACACGCTCTCCGTACCGCCCGAGATCACGGGCTACGAAGCCACCCGAGCCAGCGACGAGGAGCTACGTCAGTGCCTCATCGCCGACAAGCTCAGCTATTGGCTCCAGCAGGCTGTCCAAGCCTTCAGCTGGAGCGACGTCGCCGACCTCTACCGTCAGCACGCCTACAGCTACCGCATGGAGAGCGAGCGTAGTCAGAAGAGCCGCTTCGGGGACTGGGCGCATGAGCAGGCCTTCAAGGTAGATGAGCTCCGTCAGGTAGCCGACCGCTTCGTCCAGCAACTCCACAGCCTCTTCGCCGAAGGAGAGCATGCCCTACCCACCATCGCCGAGCGCACCCGTAAGGCCTTCGCTTACTTCCTCCCCCGCTGGACGGAGGTCTTCGTGAGCCTACTGCAGACCCAGCGTGATGCCCGTGGCATGAAGAAGGTGAAGGAGTTCATCGCCGAGCTTGACCTGCTCTATGCCGAGACCGTACGCCTGATGCGCGGCCTCATACGCATCGAGAGCTGCATACAGGCCCTCGCTACGGGTGAGCCGCTCAATCGTGATGACCTCCAGATAGACGAGCGTCTCGGCAAGTGGCTCCAAGCCGCAAAGGCCGAGGTCAAGACACCCTACATCGTACCCGACAGCGGTGCACCTTCCCCTAAGACCAAGAGCAAGAAGAAGACCGAGCGAGAGCCCCGTGTGAGTACACAGGAGCAGACGTGCCACCTCATCCGTGAGGGGAAGACCGTACTCGAGGTAGCCAGCATCCGTAAGCTCAGCGTCGGCACCATCTACGGACATATCACGCAGCTTCTCGAGAAGGGCCTCCTCACGGAGCAAGAAGCAGGTATCGACAGCCGTCAGATCGATGAGCTCGCGCCACTCTTCGCCAAGATGGATGATGAGACGGGGCTGAAGGACATCCACGAAGTCCTCAAGGGTCGCATCGACTACTACGAACTGCGCCTCTACCTCACCGCCTTCCGACTGCGTCAGACCCACCGATAGAGGTAAGTCGGAGTCCATTAGGACAATATACCTTTTTCATTATCTTTGATAGGCGCTACACCTGACACTAATAAGGCGCTCAGATAAGATATGAAGCAGTTCAGTCAATTAGCCACCCGCATCTTCCAGGAAGCTATCCAAGCCTACGAGCTACGAGGCAGCGTGGACACACCCTGCACAGGCAATCCCTACCCCGAGCACACGATCGAGCATGACCTCTTCCGCAAGAACTGGATCGACAACGCCCAGTGGTGCCTCGAGGACATCATCCGCGACCCCGAGATCGACCCCGTCGAAGCGCTGAAGATCAAGCGCCGTATCGACCGCAGCAACCAAGAGCGCACCGACCTCGTAGAGCTCATCGACAGCTTCTTCTACACCCACTTCGCGGATGTGAAGCCCCTCCCCGATGCCAAGATCAACACCGAGAGCCCCGCTTGGGCTATTGACCGTCTCTCCATCCTCGCGCTGAAGATCTACAACATGAACAAGGCCGTCCAGCAGGCTGGCTCCGATGAAGCACTCCGTGAGAAGTGCGCCTCCAAGCTCCGCACCCTACGCGAGCAAGAGGTCGACCTCACGACGGCTATCAACGAGCTCCTCGAGGACATCGCCGCTGGTCGTAAGTACATGAAGGTCTACAAGCAGATGAAGATGTACAACGACCCCGAGCTCAACCCCATGCTCAAGGGTCAGACCTTGTAGTCTCACCACTCCTACCCGCTATCTGTGGCCCGCTACCTCATCATCCGCCTCTCCGCCATGGGCGACGTGGCGATGCTCATCCCCCTGCTCTACGCCGTAGCACGTGCCAACGAGCAGCATGAGTTCATCCTGCTCACCCAGCCGTTCTTCACGGAGCTCCTCCTCGATGCCCCCGACAATGTCGAGGGGATGGCTATCGACATCCGTCGTGGCGAGGAGCGTAGCTTCCTCGGACTGCTGCGCTATGCTCGGCGCCTCAGGCATGAGCACTTCGATGCGGTACTGGACCTGCACGACGTACTGCGCACCAAGGTACTCCGCTCGATCCTCCGACTGACGGGCGTACCCACGCAGCACCTCATCAAGCCCCGTGAGGGGCGACGCCGCCTCGTCGCCGACAGTGCGACGAAGGATCTCACGCCGCTGCCGCCGATGTGGAGCCTCTATCAGCAGGTCTTCCGCTCGGCGGGGCTGAGCGTCCCCGAGGCCATCCCTCCTGTGGCCATCCACCCCAGCCTCCGTGCGACCTTCGAGCGGCTCCACCCCGAGCTGACTCAGCCTACGCCAGGACGCCTGCGTCTCGGCATAGCTCCCTTCGCCTCGACACGGGCGAAGACCTACGACCCCGCTCTGATGCAGGAGGCACTCCGCCTCATCGAGGAGAGCGAGCGCTTCGAGATCTTCCTCTTCGGTAGCCGTGGCAAGGAGCAAGCGCAGATAGAGCAGTGGGCTACGAACCGCCCTCATGTCCACTCCGTCGCTGGGCGGCTTGACCTCTCGGACGAGCTCATCCTCATCGCTTCGATGGACGCTATGATCTCGATGGACAGCGCGAATATGCACCTGGCGTCCATGGTCGGCACGCGTGTCTTCTCCGTCTGGTGCTGCACACATCCCGCAGCTGGATTCCTCGGTATAGGCCAGCGCCTGGAGGATTGTCTACAGCCCGAGGATGCTCCTCGCCGTCCATGTAGTATCTTTGGGGACAATAAGCACTGCCACACGGGGCCCGACTTCGCTTGCTCAAGGGCACTTCGCCCCGAGCGCATCCTCGAGGCAGTCCTCACTCTCAGCGAAGGCGCAGCTTCATAGCGCCACCCTTTTCCCGCCCTTTCTCCACGAATGAAACTACGTATCAATAAGCTGATCAGCGACGCTGGCCTGGGCTCTCGACGTGATGTCGAGGAGTATATCCGCCTCGGTCGCGTCAAGATCAACGGGCGTCGCGCCCAGCTCTCCGACCTTGTCTCGGAGACCGATGTCGTCTTCTTCGACGAAGTAGACCTCCCTGTCAAGGAGCTTATCCAAGAGCATGCCGCCGAGGAGAAGCTCCAGACCAAGCTCAAGAAGGATAGCGAGCGCCCTCGTACCCGCGACCGCCGCAGCGAGCGCGCCGAGAGCCAGCGCATCCTCTCCGCTCCGAAGAGCGCTGCTCTGCGCAAGACGAGCAAGAACAACCCCGAGAACAAGCGCGCCCATAAGGCTCGCACCGAAGGCTGGGGCGACGAAGAAGAAGTCTTCGACGAACGCCTCCTCCGCCACCACAATAGTGGCCGCCGCGGCAGTGCGCGCAATACCCGCCCCGCGCGCTCTGAGCATCGCGGGCATGGTGGCAAGCGCCGCTCCTTCGACGAAGAGTAGTCCGCACGGCGTGCGAGCTTCATCTCTTCACGCTCTTATCCCCAGACATCTTTATGCACGTATATTTTGTACGCCACACGTCTGTCGTCCTCGACGGCAATGAGACGTGCTACGGCGATATGGACATCGACGTACGCCCCACCTTCGAGGAGGAGGCCAGCGTCACACGCGCCGCACTCGAAGGTCTTAGCTTCGACGGCGTCTTCTCCTCGCCCCTACAGCGCGCCCGCAAGCTCGCTGACTTCTGTGGCTACGGCTTCGCCACCCTCGATGACCGCCTGAAGGAGATGAACTTCGGGGATTGGGAGGGTCAGCCTTGGGCCGAGATCATCAAGGACGAGCCTGTGGATCAGTTCTTCGCCCGCTACATCGAGGGCGTCCCTCCTGGCGGAGAATCGCTGATGATGCAGTATGCTCGCGTGCGGGACTTCCTCCTCGAGAAGCGTCGTGAGGGCTATAAGCAGATCCTCGTCTTCTGCCACGGCGGCGTCATCAACTGCGCCCGTGCGATCACTGGTGAGGTGCGCCTCGTCGATGCCTTCGCTACCCTCCCCGGCTTCGGCTCCGTCACGCGCCTCGACTTCACCCATCTCGAGGACTAATCGACATCACGGAGGACGCGGAGCGAACAATTATGCCCTGTATCTTGTAGTTATATAAATAGGGATCCCGTGGGTACGCATACCCGATGGGGACTTCCCATACAGACAAGACGCAAGACCCGCTATTTACAATTATCACTTCTACATAAACAAGACAATGAAATTCTCAGAAAGAATGCAGTCTGCTATCAATGAGCAGATCAACTTAGAGATGTTCTCCGCGAACACCTACCTCTCTATGTCCACTTACTTCGCTCAGCAGGGCCTCGACGGCTTCGCTCACTGGTACTATATGCAGTACAAGGAGGAGCTGACTCACGCCGAAGACATGATGCACTACGTCATCACGCGCGGTGGCAAGGTCGAGATCAAGGCTGTCGCTGCAGTAGAGACGGAGTTCAACTCTCCCCTGGAGATCGCTGAAAAGGCTTACCACCACGAATGCCTCGTCTCCGAGAAGATCGAAAACCTCGTGCGCATCGCTTCTGAAGAGAAGGATATGCCTTCGCAGGACTTCTTCTGGAAGTACATCCGCGAGCAGGTCGAAGAAGAAGCTAACGCTACGAACCTCATCGAACGCGTCCGCATGGCTAGAGGGTGCCGCTATCCTCTTCCTCGACAAGGAGCTCGCTGCACGCCAGTAATCCTGTCGTCCTCCTAACGACGAGCCGCCAAGTCACCCCGCTGGGTACTTGGCGGCTCGTCTGCTTTATACAGTGACCGCTCAGAGGGGTAAAACGAACCAGTACTGGTCACCGCTCCGAGCAGTACTGGTCACGATGCGAAGTAGTACTGGTCACCATGAGCTACCAGTACTGGTCCACTCAGTGACCAGTACTGGTACGAAATCCCTCCCCTGCAGGGAAGCTTACCCGACCCGCTGTACTAAGGCTATTTCGCCTATATTTGCAGCCATGAAAAAGACATTACTCTCTCTTATCCTCCTCGCTTGCCTCGGGGTCAGCCAGCGCGCCACTGCGCAGAATGAAGACCGCGTACACTCCGCCACCGTCGTCGAGCTCGGCCTACATAGCCGCTTAGCCTACCACCAAGCCCTACCGCTGGGACTGGTGGCGAGCGCACACGTCGGCTACGAGCTCCACACCAACCCCGTCGGCTTCCTCGACAAGGAGAATAGTGCTCCCCTCGAGTACACCTTCCCGATGCTTCTCCCCACGGCGGGCATTGAGCTTCGCTGGTACACAGGGCGTGAGAAGAGCCAAGAGGAAATCAATAGCGGGCTCTATGTCGTGGCAGGTGGTGACGTGCAGACGCGCACCGCAGGCGTCGTCTTCAACCGCCTCTACCGCGGTCCGTGGCGCTATCGCTACGGAGCAAAGGCAGGCCTCGGCCTTGTGTCCGTCCTCGGCGATGTCATCTACGCCAAGATCGAGATCGGCGGACGCTATAGCAGCCCCTTCCTCGGGAGCCAAGGCAGCGAGTACTTCGCCCCCTACGGCGACATCGGGATCGGCATCAAGCTGTAGGCGGCTGGGGAAGGACTTGATATGAAAGCTCTACCTTTGATCGTTTCGCTTATATAGAGTAGCACGATCATTATGAAAGCAAATAAGATCCTCCTTGGCTTAGCACTAAGCCTCTCCGCCCTGACAGCTTGCGGTGGCGGACAGAGCGAGCAGTCCGCACAGGATAGCACCGCTCAGTCCTCTGCCAGCGTCGTGGCCAACCCCGACAGCCTCCCCTACCGCATCGCAGAGAACTACTTCGCAGCTCAGGACTCCCTTCCCGCGACGCTCACGAGCGAAGAGGAGCTAAATCGCCACCTCGGCATGGCTACGACCATGGCGGACAAGCCCACCGAGATCGACTGGCAGCGTGAGTTCGTCATCCCCGTCGTCCTCCCTGCTACGACGATCTCCACGGAGATCCTCCCCGTACGCCTGAAGAAGGACGCTGAGGGCAACCTCGTCCTCACCTACAAGGTGCAGCGTGGCGAAGACATGAAGACCGCTGAGATACGCCCCTTCACCGCGATCATCGTATCGCGTGACTTCCTCGCTCCTGTACGCCTCGAGGAAGCTAACTAACCTCCTTATTCCCTACTAAATAGGGCATGCGCAGCCCCGCTTCCCGAGCCTTCGGGAGCGGGGCTGCGTGCGTCTATACAGCCGGCTATCGGTGGGGCAGTCGCAGAGTGCATGAAAAAAGACAGTGACAGTGGGGGATAAGTACGTGACTTTTTCGTACATTTGCGCTGACTTTTGCGGGGGTAGTGCATCGCTTGATGTCCACTTTGCTGGGTCACAAGTCATGTGCTATGCACCAGCAGAAGCACTCGTGTGTAATTCATAGTAAGTTTAACAAATGGAAAATTTGAAAGAGATCAAGCCCATCGCGGACTTCAACTGGGATGAGTTTGAGAAGGGAGAGGTAGCGTGCTCTGCTTCTCGTCAGGAGCAGGAAGCCGCTTATGATGGCACCCTGAACAACGTTAAGGATCAGGAGATCGTCATCGGTACGGTTACCAAGATTGGTAAGCGCGAAGTACTCGTCAACATCGGCTTCAAGAGCGAAGGTGCGATCAACTCAGCTGAGTTCCGCTACAACCCCGAGCTCCAGGTAGGCGACAAGGTCGAGGTCTTCATCGAATCACAGGAAGACAAGAAGGGACAGCTCGTCCTCTCACACCGTCAGGCACGTGTCGCTCGCTCATGGGATCGTATCAACGAAGCCCTCGAGAAGGACGAAGTGGTACGCGGCTACGTCAAGTGCCGCACGAAGGGTGGTATGATCGTCGATATCTTCGGTATCGAGGCCTTCCTCCCCGGCTCACAGATCGACGTCCGTCCTATCCGCGACTACGATGCTTATGTCGACAAGACCATGGAGTTCAAGATCGTCAAGATCAACCAGGACTTCAAGAACGTCGTCGTATCGCATAAGATCCTCATCGAAGCTGAACTCGAAGCTCAGAAGGCTGAGATCATCAGCAAGCTTGAGAAGGGTCAGGTCCTCGAAGGGGTCGTCAAGAACATCACCTCTTACGGTGCCTTCATCGACCTCGGTGGTATCGATGGTCTCGTCCACATCACCGACCTCTCTTGGGGCCGTGTATCTCACCCCAGCGAAGTTGTTAGCCTCGACCAGAAGCTCAACGTCGTTATCCTCGAGTTCGACGAAGCTAAGAAGCGCATCGCTCTTGGTATCAAGCAGCTCCAGCCACATCCCTGGGATAGCCTCGACCCTAACCTCAAGGTGGGCGACAAGATCAAGGGTAAGGTCGTTGTCCTCGCTGACTACGGTGCATTCATCGAAGTTGCTCCTGGCGTAGAAGGTCTCGTCCACATCTCTGAAATGTCTTGGACGCAGCACGTCCGCTCGGCTCAGGAACTCCTGAAGGTCGGCGACGAAGTCGAAGCTGTCATCCTCTCTCTCGACCGCGAAGAGCGTAAGATGAGCCTCGGTCTCAAGCAGCTCAAGGAAGATCCATGGGAAAACATCGACAAGCGCTTCCCCATCGGCTCTCGCCACACGGCTAAGGTCCGCAACTTCACCAACTTCGGTGTCTTCGTAGAGATCGAAGAAGGTATCGATGGTCTTGTACACATCTCCGACCTCTCTTGGACGAAGAAGATCAAGCACCCCAACGAGTTCACGGAAGTCGGTGCTCCTCTGGAGATCGTCGTCCTCGAAATCGACAAGGAAAACCGTCGTCTCTCTCTCGGCCACAAGCAGCTTGAAGAGAACCCATGGAACGCCTTCGAAGCTGACTACCGCGTAGGTACGATCCACGAAGGTACGATCCGCGAATTCGTAGAGAAGGGCGCTGTCATCTCTCCCCGAAGGTATCGAAGCATTCGCTACGCCTAAGCACCTGGTCAAGGCCGATGGTACGCAGGCTGTCAAGGGCGAAACGCTCCCCTTCAAGGTCATCGAATTCAACAAGGATTCTCGCCGCATCATCGTCTCTCACAGCCGTACCTTCGAAGACGAAGCTAAGGCTGAAGCTCGTGCAAGCGAGCGTGCAGAGCGCGCTGACCGTCAGGCTCGCCACCAAGATGCTGCCGCTGCCGTCGCTGCTACCAACGCTGCTACGGAGAAGGCTACCCTCGGTGACCTCGATGCACTGGCTGCCCTCAAGGAAAAGCTCTCCTAAGAGACGCTTCGCATAGCCTACCCGTGAGGTAGGTGCAAAACAACGGACGCCCCGTCTTCCACTGTGGAAGGCGGGGCGTCTTCTTTATATCGCTGGGCGCTCAGGCCTATCGCTTCTGAGGCGCAGTGTGCTTGCGGGAGATATGGGCAGTGCCGCACTCAGCATCCTTGTCATAGCTCAGGCGAGCAAAGACGGGATAGTGGTCGGAGGGAGCGCGACGCACGTGCTTCTTCAGGCGCACCTCGGCGGGGAGCTTGGCTGCTCCCCTCTTCGGTAGCGTCCTCACGCTCCGTCCAGTAGCTATCGGTACGCACGGCATAGCGCAAGACACGGTAGTCAGGTGAGACGAAGATATGGTCGATACGGCTCGGCGTCTTCAGCTCGGTGTCGAAGGCATTGAACGTCCCGTTGGGTGCCAGCTTACGCTCGGCGATAGCATACGAGTCGCGAAGGAGGGCTGTCGAGGTCAGTAGGCCATAGACCTCATCGGTCTGGTCGACATTGAAGTCACCCGTGAGGATGTGAGAGGCACCCGCGGGCACGAGACTCCGGATACGGCTCATGACGAGGCGAGCGGACTCCATACGCGCCCGACGCCCGACGTGGTCGAGGTGGAGGTTGAAGAAGTACAGACGCTGATGGGTACGCAGGTCTTCAAATTCGCCCCACGTACAGATACGGATGCAGGCAGCATCCCAGCCGAGGGCGGGGCGGTCGGGTGTCTCGCTGAGCCAGAAGTTACCCCGAGCGGATCTTCTTCAAGCGGCCCTTGTGGTAGAAGATGGCGGAGTACTCGCCTTCCTCACGCCCATCATCACGGGCGACACCGATGTAGTCATATTCGGGGAGTCCCTTTCAGAAGGTCGTGGATCTGCCCGACCTTCGCCTCCTGTGTGCCGAAGATATCGGGGCTTTCGTAGGAGAGGATTTCGCAGATGACGGGGCAGCGCTGGCTCCAGCCATTGCCCTGCTTGGCGTCGGATTCATTCTGGTAGCGGACGTTGTACGTCCCGACGAGAAGCTCTTGCGCCTGCACGCCGAGGACGGCGACGAGGCTAAGAGCGAGGGTGAATAGTCGCTTCATGCTGATTGATTCATGTATTCAGTGTGTATCTATACAAATATACGCCATTCACCAGACTGCTCTGCGCCCCCTCGACTGCTCTACGCCCCGCTCCTGGCGCACATCACCGCTCCTCCTCCAAGGCTGGAGGCGTGACGACCTATATTGGTCACTGAGTCGACCTATATAGGTCCACGTCGCGACCAATATAGGTTCGCATGCGGACCAATAGTGGTTCACCCGCAGACCAATATAGGTTCATATTCCGATCCAATAGTGGTTCATACCACGAACCCATAGTACTTCCACCGCAAACCAATAGTGGTCGAAATAGAGAAGCTATATTAGTGCACGCTCCATACCAAGTAAGTCACTGAAATATAGCGAGCTAATCAGAGCGCCTTTACTCCCCCCTTCCTCACACCACCAGCGAGGTACGAGCAGGCGTAACTCTCCGAGCGAGGAAGTCGTACCTCCCGCCCCTCCTCACCCCACCCCACAGGAGCGCGCGGGATAGGGCTAAAGTCTGGATAACCACAAGAATAGTCGTACCTTTGCGCCCAAGAATAGATAACTGATGTCGACAACACCTCATCCCTCCCCCCTCATCCCATCGGCGGCACGTGCCGGCCTGACCTTCGGGCTCATCCTCGTCGTAATGTACACCGCCCGTATACTGAGCTTGCAGGTACCCCTCCTGCAGATTCTCTACTTCTTCGGGGTCATCATCGTGCCCATCGTGGCCTATCGTGGTGCCCGAGCTTATCGAGATTACTTCTACCCCACGGGGCCCTTCAAGGCTGGTCAAGGCTTCAGCTACGTCGTCCTCCTGCACGTCTTCGGCGGTATCTTGGCCTTCATCCCTCAGTACTTCTACTTCCGCTATGCGATGCCTACGCTCCTGGCGGCTTGGGAAGAAGCCCTGCGCACGACGCCAGGGGCGACCGCTCAGATGCGTGAGATGATCCTGCAGATGCAGGGTATCACCCTCTGGCAGTGGCTCTGGACGGACTATTGCCTGACGATCATCCTGGGCGGGATCTGGGGCCTCATCACGGGGCTCATCCTACGTCGCAAATAAGATAGATACATGGACATCTCTGTCGTAATACCCCTATATAACGAAGCCGAATCCCTGCCCGAGCTCGAGGCATGGATCCGACGCGTGATGGAGGAGCATGGCTTCTCCTACGAGATCATCTTCATCAACGATGGTAGCACGGACGACTCCTGGCGCATCATCCAGGAGCTTCGCGAGAAGAACCCCCATGTGCGGGGCGTGAAGTTCCGCCGCAACTATGGGAAGTCCCCCGGTCTGCAGTGCGGCTTTGCCCGCACCCAAGGCGACGTGGTCATCACGATGGACGCTGACCTGCAGGACAGCCCCGACGAGATCCCTGGCCTCTACCACATGGTGAAGGAGGAGGGCTACGATCTGGTCAGCGGCTGGAAGCAGAAGCGCTACGACCCCTGTCCTCAGCAAGAACCTCCCCTCCAAGCTCTTCAACGCTACGGCGCGTAAGCTCTCGGGCATCGACAACCTGCACGACTTCAACTGCGGGCTCAAGGCCTATCGCTCCGAGGTCGTCAAGAGCATCGAGATCTACAACGATATGCACCGCTACATCCCCTATATGGCGAAGGTGGCGGGCTTCTCACGCATCGGCGAGAAGGTCGTACAGCATCAGGCGCGTAAGTACGGCACGAGTAAGTTCGGCCTCAACCGCTTTGTCAATGGCTACCTCGACCTCATCACGCTGTGGTTCACCTCGACCTTCGGCCGCAAGCCCATGCACTTCTTCGGGCTCGGCGGGAGCCTGATGTTCATCATCGGCTTCCTCGCGCTGGCCGTCGTCCTGTGCAGTAAGCTCTTCCACATCTGGACGGGTACGCCTGCACCGCTCGTCACGGACCGCCCCTACTTCTTCATCGCACTCACGGCGATGGTCATCGGGACGCAGCTCTTCCTCTCGGGCTTTGTCGCAGAGCTGCTGGCACGTCAGTCGCAGGACCGCAACGACTACAAGATCGACGAAGAAATCTAACTCCACATACACACACGCTATGCACCACCTACGCCACGTAGTGCTGGCTGCTGCCCTTCTCCTCGGCTTCGGCTCGTGCCAGAAGTCTGGGAGCGGTAGCGAAGGCGACTACACCAAGCTCACGGGGGGAGGTCTTCACGACGACCTTCTCCATCCAGTACAATGCCCAGAAGGACTATTCGGAGGCCGTCGACTCGACCTTCCATGCCTTCAGCCACTCGCTCAATCCCTTCGACTCCACGAGCCTCATCTCAGCGATCAACCGCAATGAGTCGCAGCTCATGGACTCGATGCTGCGCGAGGTCTTCCTGCAGTCCGTCGTCATCTCGCGCCACACGGGTGGGAGCTATGACGTGACCTGCGCCCCACTCATCAACCTCTGGGGCTTCGGCTTCGAGAAGAAGAAGACCGACAGCGTCACCCCCGAAGCTATCGACAGCGTCCGCGCCTTCGTGGGCTTCGACAAGGTCCACCTCGACGGCATGCGCATGATCAAGGAGGATCCCCGCATGAAGATGGACTTCTCCTCCATCTCCAAGGGCTACTGCTCCGACCTCGTGGCACGCATGCTCAAGCGCCGTGGCGTGACGAGCTACCTCGTCGAGCTCGGCGGGGAGATCGCCTTCGAGGGCACCAACTCACGAGGTGAGAGCTGGGTCATCGGTGTCGACAAGCCCATCGCAGACCCTGCGGGCGTCATCAATGACTTCCAGGTGCGCGTACAGCTCCCCCGTACCGCTGGCGGGCTGGCGACCTCGGGCAACTACCGCAACTTCAAGGTCGTGAATGGCAAGAAGATCGCCCACACCATCGACCCACACACGGGCTATCCCATCCAGACGGATGTGCTGAGTGCCACGATCATCGCCCCCACGTGTATGCTCGCTGATGGGCTGGCGACCGCCTGCATGACCCGCACGGCAGCCGACGTCCCCGCACTGATACAGAACTTCCCTGGGGTCGAATACATGCTCATCCTCGGCGACGAGAAGACGGGCTTCCGCACGGTGATGTCCCCCGGCTTCGAGCGCCTCATCCTCCCCGACTAAGGAGCATCGCGCTCCCGAGCACAACGAGTCAGGGGATCCAGCCGCACCGCTTGCAGCTGGATCCCCTGATTCTTTCTCCCCCACTCCCCACCTGCCAAGAGATTGGTATCATATTTGCACGAAGGTAAATAGCTCCCGCACGGCATAGCACGATCGGGAGGATAATGATAGCGCCTACACCGCCCCTCCATATGGTGTAAGCCACTAATATATAGCAAATAACAATAAATAATATGAGCGAAGAAATCAAAGATCAAGAGCTGGAGCGCGACGAGCAGACAGCCGCAGAAGAGCAGACAGATTGTCAGACAAACGAGCAGGCTCAGCCTCAAGAGGAAGAATTGACCGAGAGCCCTGCCGAGGAACTTTCGCCCGAAGCCAAGCTTCAGGCTGAGCTCGACAAGCTCAAGGACACGCACCTGCGTCTGGTCGCCGAGTACGACAACTACCGCAAGCGCACCCTCAAGGAGAAGAGCGAGCTCATCCGTAGCGGTGGCGAGAAGGCCCTCACCGACCTCTTGCCCGTCGTCGATGACCTCGAAATCGCCCTGCAGAACCTCGACAAGGCCACCGACCTCGATGCCCTCAAGGAAGGCGTGCACCTGATCTACTCAAAGTTCGTGGACTACCTCAGCCGTCAGGGCGTCACAGCTATCCCCACCGAGGGCGAGAGCTTCGACGATGAGCTCCACGAAGCCATCGCTACCTTCCCCGCCCCCGAGGAGAGCCTCAAGGGCAAGATCATCGACTGCGTCAAGAAGGGCTACAAGCTCCACGACAAGGTACTACGCCACTCCTCTGTGGTCGTAGGTCAGTAAGGAAAGGAGAAACTATCTATGGCAGAAAAGAGAGATTACTATGAAGTCCTTGGCGTAGCTAAGGGCGCTTCAGCCGAAGAGCTGAAGAAGGCCTACCGCAAGCTCGCCATCAAATATCACCCCGACAAGAATCCCGGGGACAAGGAGGCCGAAGAGAAGTTCAAGGAGCTTGCTGAGGCCTATGACGTACTGAGCGATCCAGAGAAGCGCCAGCGCTACGACCAGTTCGGTCATGCCGGTGTCGGTGGTAGCGCTGCCAGCGGTGGCGGTGGCTTCGGCGGAGGCATGTCGATGGAAGATATCTTCAGCCGCTTCGGCGACCTCTTCGGAGGTGGTGGCTTCGGTGGCTTTGACTTCGGAGGCTTCGGCGGAGGTGGCGGCGGTGGCCGTCAGGTCCTGCGCGGCTCCGACCTTCGCGCTCGCGTCCGCCTCACCCTCGAGGAGATCGACAAGGGCGTAGAGAAGAAGCTCAAGGTGAAGAAGCAAGTCGCCTGCTCCCACTGTCACGGAGACGGTACCACGGAGAAGGACGGCAAGAAGCAGTGCGACACGTGTCACGGCTCGGGCGTCGTCATCTCCGCTCAGCGCAGTATCTTCGGCATGATGCAGACGCAGTCCGTCTGCCCCACCTGTGAGGGTACGGGCGAGGTCATCACCAAGCCCTGTAGCTTCTGTAAGGGTAAGGGCACGCAGATCGGCGAAGAGGTCGTATCCTTCCGCATCCCTGCTGGGGTCGCCGAAGGCATGCAGTTCTCCGTCCAAGGCAAGGGGAACGCAGCTCCCCGCGGTGGTATCCCCGGTGACCTGCAGGTCGTCATCCAGGAAGAAGAGGATCCCAACCTCATTCGCAACGGCAATGACCTCATCTACAACCTCCTCATCTCCGTACCTACAGCCGCCCAAGGTGGCTCCGTCGAGGTACCTACGATCGGTGGGAAGGCACGCGTGAACATCGCTGCAGGCACGCAGCCAGGCAAGGTCCTCCGTCTGCGTGGCAAGGGACTCCCCTCCGTCAATGGCTACGGCAAGGGTGACCTGCTGGTGAACGTCAACGTCTTCATCCCGAAGCTCAACGAGAAGGCTGACGCCTCCGTCCTTGAGACGATGTCCGCACCCGCCTTCGAGCCTACGGACGAAGCCCGCAAGGAGATCGATAAGCACTACCGTCAGATGCTTCGATAGTCCCCGACCACAAAAGGGAACTCTATAAATAGGCGAGGCCGCGATCATCAGATGATCGCGGCCTCGCTGTCGTTTTGTGTGTATGTTCGTGGAGAGGTCTGTGTCCTACTTAGAGACCCTTAGGGTTGGGACCGTAGGCGTTTTCCTCAGGCTCGCTGTCTTCTATGAAGAGGAAGAGCAGGTAAAAAGCACCGAGGATAGGGATAAGCCCAGCGAGGATATAATACCCGGGCTTACCGACATCATGGAGACGCCGCACACTCACAGCAAGACTGGGGAGGGCGAAAATAAGGGATACGATTTTCGTTAAGACCAGGTCGAGGTCGAGGAGAATATCGATGAAGATAAATACAAAGGCAATGATACAGTAGAAGAGTACATATCCCCAGTATTCACGACGGCGTGCACGACCATCGAAATCAGCAAGCTTGAGCGTGATACAATCCGTGAAGTACTCGAAGAGACCTTTTTCTTGCATAAGTCTTTTAGTTATTTGCAGGTTGATGAATATGATTGGAACGTGCGTAAAGGTACAGATATTATCGACCGCTACAAAGGTCATAGCAGAGAAGGCATAATGAAGTATAGAAGTGAGGCCGCGATCATCAGATGATCGCGGCCTCGCTGTCGTTTTGTGTGTATGTTCGTGGAGAGGTCTGTGTCCTACTTAGAGGCCCTTAGGGTTGGGGCCGTAGGCGTTTTCGCCAGGCTGTCCTTCCTGCACAAAGAGGTAGATCAGGTAGAAAGCACCGAAGGGGATGAGAGCAATAAGAACGTACTTCCAGTCCTTACCCAGGTCATGGAGACGGCGTACAGAGATCGCAAGGCCTGGGAGGAAGAGGCCAAGGCATAGGATAAGAGAAAGAATACCGCCCAGACCGATGAGACCATCGATGAAGCCTACTACAAAGCCAATAACGAAGGCGCAGAGCACATAGCTCCAGTATTCACGGCGGCGTGCACGGCCACTGAAATCCATGTACTTAAGAGTTACACCTTCCTTGAAGTACTCGAAGATACCTTTTTCTTGCATAAGTTTTTTAGTTGTTTGTGGGTTGATATATCACAATTATAACGTGCATGAAGGTGCATATATTACTTACCGTCACAAAAAAGTCATTGAGGAGGTATGACGAAGTATAAGAGCGAGGCGGCGATCATCAGATGATCACCGCCTCGCTCCCGTTTATACAGACATTCCCCCACTGGGGATATCCCTCCTTAGAAGAGCTCCTTAGGGTTGGGACCGTAGGTATTTTCCCCGGGCTCGCTATCCATCAGATAGAAGACAAACAAGACCAGGAAGCCAAAGGGCACCAGATAGAGCAGGAGATACGCAGTGTCCTTACCGATATCGTGCAGGCGGCGTGCGCTCACTGCAAGCTGAGGGATGAAGAAGGCGAGACTTAGTAGATAAGCAGGGACAATCCCCATAAAGCGGAAGCCGCCCCCAAGGAGATCGCCAATCAAACTCCCTACGATGAGCACGGAGAGCAAGATGATGATACTGAAGAGTATGAAGCCCCAGTATTCGCGACGGCGCGCACGCCCCTCAAACTTGATATACTTACTGGTAATGCACTCCTTGAAGTACGCAAATAAGCTTTTTTCTTGCATAGGCCTTTTAGCTGATTGTGGGTGGATAGATATTGTGTAACGGATATAAAGTTACAGCTATTATCCACATCTACAAAGGGCAGGGAGAAAGCACTCTATAAAGCGAGCGTGCCCGCACCGACCTTATGAGGTCAGGTGCGGGCACGCCTTGTATAGAGGTGTGAGCCTCAGGGCTTACTTACCCTGCTCGAGAGAGAGCGTACGTGAGGGCTGGTCGCAGAGCTCGGGATCACCGTAGAACTGGATAGGCCCGGGGTAGATGAAGCACGTATCCTTAGCCCACTCAGCACGGTTAGCTACGAAGTAAGCGAAGGGCTTGCCCTGAAGGTCTACGAGAGCCTTCTGGATCACAGGCTTCATTTCGCCGTGACGACGCTCCATATTCATCATCATCGTCGTGGGGATACCACCAGCGATCCACTCAGCAGCGGGAGCCGTGAGGTTCTGTACAGAGCTCATGTAGCCCGTGACGCCAGAGGCGATGAGGCAAGCTGCCGTACGACCGAGGGCGTAGCAGTAGTCCGTGTCGAAGTTAGAGGGCATAGCGCAGCGGCCTTCGTAGCCGAAGAAGTGCGTGAGGGAAGCGAACTTACCCGTGAAGCGACCTTCTTCCTTCCAAGTAGCGAGCTTGGTAGCGACCATCTCAGCCAGGAGCTTTTCCGTCTCGATGAGCGACACCTGGACGTTGCCGTGGGGGTCACGGTCGAGCGTCAGCTGGCGAGCTACCGTAGCGGGCAGGCTGGCGTAGAGAGCTGAGTTAGCAGCGCTGAGGTGCTCAGCGACATAGGCACGCTGCTCGTCAGCGGGCACAGCGCGGAACTCAGCCTCGTGGTGTGCGAGGTAGTCGTTGAGCTCAGCGATGAGCGCCTTGAAGGCAGGGATGAATTCGATAAGACCTTCGGGGATCAGTACCGTACCGAAGTTCTCACCCTTAGCAGCGCGAGCGGCTACGACCTCAGCGATGTAGGTGACTACGTCGTCGAGGGTCTGGTTCTTAGCCTCTACTTCTTCGCTGATGATAGCGACGTTGGGCTGTACCTGCAGGGCGCACTCGAGGGCGATGTGCGAAGCAGAGCGGCCCATGAGCTTGATGAAGTGCCAGTACTTGCGAGCAGAGTTACAGTCGCGCTGGATGTTACCGATGACTTCAGCGTAGACCTTCGTAGCGGTGTCGAAGCCGAAGGAGGTCTCGATCTGCTCGTTCTTCAGGTCACCGTCGATGGTCTTGGGGCAGCCAATGACCTGGACGGGAGCGCCGATGCTCTTGTAGTATTCTGCGAGGACTGCAGCGTTGGTGTTGGAGTCGTCACCACCGATGATGACCAGCGCACGGATGTCGAGCTTCTTGAGGATCTCAAGACCCTTGTCGAACTGAGCCGTCTCCTCGAGCTTCGTACGGCCAGAGCCGATGATGTCGAAGCCGCCGGTATTGCGGTACTCGTCGATGATATCGGCCGTCAGCTCGATGTAGTTGTGCTGTACGAGACCGTCAGGACCCATGAGGAAGCCATAGAGACGGCTATCGGGATGGATCTTCTTCAGACCGTCGAAGAGGCCTGCGATGACGTTGTGCCCACCAGGAGCCTGACCGCCAGAGAGGATGACACCGCCATTGATGGGTGTGCCAGAGGTAGCCTCGCTCGAAGCTTCGAAAGTGAGCTTGGGGAGACCGTATGTGTTAGGGAAAAGCTTGGCGATAGCTTCCTGATCGCTGACGCTCTGCGTAGCTGCACCGAAGACGGTCTTCACGCCACCTTCCAGTGCCTTAGGGAGCTTGGGGCTGTACTTACTACGAGCCTGCTGGAGTGCACTCTTAATCATTATTGCTTGTTTGGGTATAATAGAACCTATGGATTTGCGGTACAAAGATCTTAAAATTTCTTCATAATAGCCCCCACTTTTCCTTTTTGCCCGTAGATAAAGGCCCTTTAGATGCTCGCGCGCCCGCCCGCAAAGGCGATTTATCGGCCACCCACCTCCATTTTTTGCCCCGCTTACCTCACCTTCTTTACCCCTCTCAAGCACCTCTATCACAGCGTCTCCCAGGGTCGTCACCCTACACACCTCACAGCCAACGCAATTTGACCAGTACTGGTCGCCGTTCTGACCAGTACTGATTGCTTTCGTGACCAGTACTACTTACTATGAGTGACCAGTACTGCTCGCCGCTCTGACCAGTACTGGTTGCTTTCGCGACCTATATTGGTCGGCGGGTGGACCTATATAGATTCATTCAGCGACCTATATAGCTTCACTCGACGACCTATATAGGTCCACCCGCCGACCAATATAGCTTCACACCACTCCTCCCCCACTGCTCCGCACACAGCGGTATATAGCTACGTGCGATCATTCCCCTAAGAGAAGCGATTTTATCTGTAGTAAAGAGGGACTATCACCTTACAGTCAGCGTAAGTACACCATACATATAAGTTTCAACGTCGTATATTTGCATTTAATACTATGAAGAAGTAGTAAGCGAATATGGCATAATGCCTGATATAACTAAACCCAACAGATAGGACTTCAGTGATGTACCTTCTCAAAGTGACTTCCAACAACTACTTTACCCCCTCCCAAAAAGAATAATGTTATGAGCAAGCAAGGCTTTTCCAATTATCTAAAGATCGAGTAGCCAGCAGTACCCGCAGCAACTACCTTCGCTACATCCAAGTAGACAAGTATATAACTCGACTAAAGGAACTTACAAACTTTGACATCTTTTCCATTATCTCAGTCACAGAGTTAGACGACATTATCGAATTACTCAAGAGCGATCCAGCATACTGTGAGGAGGACAAAAAGACCCGCTACCACAGTAGCAGTGCTTTAAAAAAATATCGCGAATACCTATGCACACTCCCTCAAAATGCAGGTACAGTAAACTCTCCCATACTCCCCCTCCAAGTCATCTATTTTGGAGCTCCTGGCAGCGGGAAGTCACACAAGGTAGCTGAAGATCTTGCAGGGATAAGCAGGGAAAACATCTTCCGCACCACCTTCCATCCCGACTACGACTATGCAAGCTTCGTAGGGTGCTATAAGCCAATAATTGCTTCACCCTCACGCCAAGACTTAAGCTTTGAAGAATTAAAGAGTCGCATACAGGAAGAAGCAACTAAGAACCCAGAAAAAACCATTGGTAAGTTTACCATAAAGTACTACCGCTCCATTCAAAAGCTACGAGAAACTCCGCAAAGAGAAGAACTACGTGCCGAGATTCAGAAATGTCTGCAACGCGACACTGATGGTAAGGCTCAATATGCCTATATGAATCTAGCCCTTGCCTTAGGGGAGTACTTGGAGAAAGAAGGATTGTGGCGCGATGACTCTACCATCACCTATGCCTTCACGCCACAAGTTTTCACCAACGCTTATGTACGTGCGTGGGAGCACCCCAAAGAGAGCGTATACCTCATCATAGAAGAAATCAACCGAGGAAACTGCGCTCAAATCTTTGGCGATCTCTTCCAGCTCCTTGACCGCAAGGAGGATGGTACATCCTGCTACCCGATCCATGCCGATAAGGATCTTGCTGATTACCTCCAAAGGGAATTAAGTGAAGATGCCAAGCTTGGAATTGAAGGAGGTAATCTCTGCTTACCTTCTAATCTCCACATCATCGCTACGATGAATACCTCCGACCAATCCCTTTTCCCCATGGACAGCGCCTTCAAGCGCAGATGGGACTGGGAGTATGTACCCATTAATTATAAGGAAGCAAAGTCCAGTGGATTTGAAATCACCATTGGGGAGAAAAAAGCTACCTGTGGATAAAATTCCTTGAACATATCAATGGTAAAGTCTGGGACTTAACAAAGTCAGAAGACAAGCAGATGGGGAACTTTTTCATTAAGGGTAACATCACGGAGGAGGTGTTCAAAAGCAAGGTAATGGCTTACCTATGGCACGAGATATGCAAAGACGAATACGGCGCAACAAACTATTTTTTCTGCACTGAGAAGGGGAACAAATTCAGCTTCAATCAGCTGTACAATAAGGACTCCAGCCCTTCTGCTACAGAACTTCTACAAGGCTTCATGACCTACCTCGGAGTTTCAGCTATTGGAGAAGAGAGTGCTGGAGAAGAGAACGAGTAGTCGCTAAAGCATAGTCAGAGTGAAAATCCTCATCGAAGACTATCATTATAGTCCACAAGACCTTCCTCCTTTAGACGGGCTCGCACGCACCGAACTTTCAGGGGGACTAGTCAAGTTCTCGGATGTAGGTTACTACTATGATGGAGAGGCAAGAGAAGCAATCTTCATTCTCCCCAAGGTCTTTCTGAAAGACAGCAAAGCCTTCGGAAAGTATACCCCTGAGAGTCTGCTCCAAGAGACGGTAAAGGAAGAACGGCAGACAAAGGATGAAGCCCCCTTCTCTTTAAGATATCGGTGCAAATCTATCAGGCCATAGCACTCTTTTGCGAGCGTCACCCCAAGAATAAGATTACCTCACACCGCAAGCTGGCTGGCGTCATTGGGCAGCGGAGAGATGGTGAGACGACTTTACTTGATCTCATCCTGGCCCTAATCCGTTTCGAAAAAGAGCATCAGTCACTCTTCACCTACATCGCTACGATCGCACACAGCGGGCGCCACAAGATCCATTGGACGAAGACGATACGCACGACATCCCCAGTCCTACAAGACGGCAAGCCCTACTACCTCAAATGCAAGACCAAGGAGAAGGCTATCAACTATGACGAGGAGCTGATCTGCCTCTTCTACTCTACCCTTGATTACCTGAAGCAGAGCTACCACTTCGTAGCGAAGCGCAACCTCAACTATGAGACCGAGCGTCCCCACCGCATAAAGAACCTCATTGAAAGCGGCAAGGGCACTCGCCGTCTCCGCCAAATAAGGGGGAAGTACTTCACCGATGAGCTGGTCCAGCTCTGGCATCTACTCTATGCCTTCTATGAGCGAGCCGAAGAGGCCGCTCAAGGGAAAGCCCACGATGAGCGCCTCTTAGTACGCGACTTCAACATCGTCTTCGAGGACATGATCGATAGCCTGATCGGAGAAAAGGCACTTCCCTCGGGACTGAAGGAGCAGAAGGATGGCAAGATCATCGACCATATCTATCAGGACAAGTCACTGATAGGGGATGGCAATATCTACTTCATCGGGGATAGTAAGTATTACAAGGAGGACAGCACTATAGGGCAGCACTCCAGATACAAGCAGTTCACCTACGCCAAGAATGTGATCCAATATCACATCGACCTCTTCCACAAGAATGCGCAGACCTTACGCTATCGAGATGAGCTCACCGAGGGCTACAACCCGACTCCCAACTTCTTCATCCGAGGGACTCTCAGAGACGATTTATCCGACAAAGAAATCAAACTCAAACCAGAAGGGAAGGGGCGATATGAAAGCAAGCACTTTGAGGATCGCCTCTTTGACCGCGATACGCTCCTTGTCCTCACTTATGAGATCAACTTCCTCTATGTACTATCTTCTTATGTACAGAACCGAGGCTATGCTCCCGACAACACTCTACGAAAGCTATTCAGAGAAGACGTCATCCAGGCCCTTGAGGAGCTGTATCACTTCTATGAACTATGGCCCGAAGCATCTGCAGAGGAAAAGAAAGACTTTGTAGAGCAGCACTTCAAGCAACTCCTTGGCAAGATCTATCAGAAAAAAGACAAGACACTGATCTTAGCCCTAAAGAAAGAGGGTGATACGGTCATGGATAAGGGCATCCTCGAGCTTATCTCTGAGAGCCAACCCAAGAACTACCCCCTCGGCTAAGAGGCTGGTGAGGGATAGGTATGCGGGGCATAGCGTATCTTTGCGACAATAAATGACTCAGCCAATGGCAGACAACCGCTCCACCCGCCCCCTACCAGCTGGGGCTCGCCCTCAGTGGCGGCAGCATCAAGGGCTTTGCCCACCTCGGCGTCTTAAAGTACCTCGATGAGGTAGGCCTACGCCCCGAGATCATCGCTGGCACCAGTGCTGGCTCCATCATGGGCGCCTTCTACGCATCGGGCTATGCGCCTGAGGAGATCCACGAGCTCCTCTCGCAGACGGGCTTCATGCAGATGACCAGCTTCACCACCAAGGGAGGCGGGATCTTCAGCACGACGAAATTCCTCCATTTGCTTAAGAAGAACCTCCGCCACCGCAAACTGGAGGATCTACCGACCCCCATGCGTATCGTAGCCACCGACCTAAACCGAGGAGAACCACACGTCTTTACTGAGGGACCCCTTGGCGAAGATTATCTTAGCTTCATCAAGCATCCCCATCCTCTTCTGCCCTGTAGAAATCGACGGTCACACCTACGTCGACGGCGGGCTCTTCCGCAACTTCCCCGTCACAGCCATCCGCGAGGACTGCGAGGAGGTCATCGGTATGAACCTCGGCCCTATGCAGAGCGCAGAAATCCCCATGAATATAAAGGACATCGCTAACCGTGCATGGGAACTAATCTTCCGCCAGAATACCACCCCTGACTGTGCAGCCTGTGATTATCTCCTTGAGACGAGCGAGGTAATGAAGTTCGGGATGTTTGAGGTCAGCGCTTCCGAGCAGCTGATGAAGATAGGCTACGAGCTGGCGAAAGCTGAGCTCGCCCCGCTGGTCAAAAAGAAGAAGGGCACAAAAAAGCCTTAGCCCCACCACCTACCCATACCTAATGCAGCAGAAGATCGTCATCTACTCCGCCCTCACTCGACTCTGGGGGAATAAGAATACGACCCGCCAGCCCCATGGCACACTCTCCGAGAACGGCTCGGGGAAGCTCCGTGACTTCACTCCCGAAGCCCTCGCCTATATCCGCAGTCTCGGGGCTACCCACGTCTGGTATATCGGTCTGCTGGAGCACGCCACGAAGACCGACTACAGCGCCCAAGGCATCCATCCCGACCACCCCGACACGGTGAAGGGGCAGGCTGGCTCGCCCTATGCCGTCAAGGACTACTACGACGTCGACCCCGACCTCGCCGAAGATCCACACGTGCGACAGGCAGAGCTGGATGCCCTCATCAAGCGTACCCATCAGGCAGGGCTGCAGGGTCTTGATGGACTTTATCCCCAACCACGTCGCCCGCACCTATCACTCCGATGCGTGCCCTGAGGGCGTCGCAGACCTCGGTGCTACGGACGATGTACAGCTGGCATTCTCCCCGCGCAACAACTTCTACTACCTCCCCGACACCTCACTTATCCTACCCTTATCCACAGAGTCATCCCCATACACCGAGTGCCCAGCACGCGCTACGGGCAACGACTGCTTCAGCCCCTACCCCAGCATCACGGACTGGTACGAGACGGTGAAGCTCAACTACGGGGTGGACTACTGCGGAGGAAGTGGCCTGCATGCCGACCCCATCCCCGACACGTGGGTGAAGATGCGTGACATCCTCTGCTACTGGGCAGCACGTGGTGTCGATGGCTTCCGCTGCGATATGACCGAGCTTGTCCCGCCCGCTTTCTGGGCTTGGGCGATCCCCTCGGTACGTGAGCAGTACCCCAAGACGCTCTTCCTCGCAGAGATCTACCAGCCCCACCGCTACGGCGAGTACCTCCATGCAGGCTTCGACTACCTCTATGACAAGGTCGGCGTCTATGACTTCCTCATCGCTCTCGGCAAGGGCACACGCGACGCAGCGGACTTCACCGGGTGTACGTGATGCCGTCGGTGCCGAGCAACCCAGCGATGTGCTACTTCACGGAGAACCACGACGAGCAGCGCCTCGCCTCGGACTTCGTCTTCGCCTCACCCCGTCAGGGCTTCCTCGCTACGGCTGCCGCAGCCCTAAGCGGTGGCAATCCCCTACTCCTCTACTTCGGTCAGGAGCTGGGTGAGCAGGGCATGGACAGCGAGGGCTTCAGCGGGCGTGATGGCCGCACGACGATCTTCGACTACTGGAGCCTCGACAAGCTCCAGCGCCTGCAAACAGGTAATTACACCCCCGCCCAGCTGACGGACGAAGAGGCCAGCCTACTCAGCGACTACCAGCGCCTCGCCTCCTGCTACACCGACCCCATCATCAGCCGAGGGAGCTACTACGGCCTGCGTGCCGAGGGCTCTGGCAGAGAGCGCGTCCTCGCCTTCGCCCGCGCTTCGGAGGAAGGACTCTACCTCGTGCTGGCGAACTTCTCCAGCGAGCAGGCAGACATCACACTCCCCCTACCCGCTGAGTTCTTCGCCGCTGCGGGCATCACCGAGGGCACAGCCTTCCGTGCCGCGGACCAGCTCACAGATGCAGTGGACTTCCTCTGCCTCACCACGCTGGCTCCCCTTCGCCTGAGCCTCGCTCCCCACGGCCTGCAGATCCTCCGCCTCACAGCGGTGTAACGCAAAGCGCCCCCGCACATATCAGCATAAAAATGCCCGCCGGCTACCCTCCTTCGTGGAGCGTAGCCGGCGGGCTTATTATGGGGAGTAGCTTCCCTTAGTGCAGGGTAGCTGAGCGGACGATCTCGCAGACCGTGGGGTGCGGGAAGACGATGCGAGAGAGCTCAGAGAGCTTCATACGCTGCTCGACAGCCATAATCGCAGGCACCAGGATCTCCGAAGAGCCATTACCGAAGAGGTGCGCACCGAGGATGACACCCTCCTTATCCGTGAGGAGCTTGCAGAAGCCATTGCCCTGCTCGTTCTCGATGATGAAGCGACCTGAGAGCGTCATCGGCACACGATGTACCTCATAGTCGACACCAGCAGCACGCAGCTCCTGCTCCGTCTGACCGACAGCAGCGATCTCGGGATCGGTATAGACGATACCAGGGATAGCGCGGTAGCTCATCACATCCTCCGTGCCGGTGATGTGGTGTACAGCGACCCTGCCCTTCGCGAGCAGCCGTGTGAGCGAGCATAGACGTACCATTGACATCACCGACGGCATAGATACCAGGTACCGAGGTCTGGAGGTGCTCATCGACGACGACAGCCCCACGCTGGAGCTCGACACCGACCGTCTCCAGTCCCAGACCATCGGTCACAGCACGACGGCCGACGCTGACCAGCAGCTTGTCGAAGGGGATCTCCAGCGTCTCGCCCTCATGCTCAGCGATGACCTTGCCCTCACGCACGGCAGTGACCTTCGTGGAGAGGTGGAACTTCACCTTGCGCTTCTCGAAGGCCTTCTGCAGCTCCCCAGAGAGCTCTTCGTCCATAGGCCCGAGGATCTTAGGCAGCATCTCGACGACCGTGACCTCCACGCCGAGCGTAGAGAAGAAGGAGACGAACTCCATACCGATGACCCCGCCACCGAGGACGACGAGGCTCTGTGGGAGTTCCTCGACCTCAAGTGCCTCCTTAGCTGTCCAGAAGGGCACGTCGCTCAGCCCATCGATGGGTGGGATGAAGGCACGTGAGCCCGTAGCGATGATGACGTGGCGCGCCGTATAGGTCGCCTCGCCTGCAGCGATGGTGAAGCCCTCATCACCGCGACCCCGTGAGACGAGCCTCTTCGGTGACGATCTCGACCTCATGACCCTGCAGACCGATACGGATACCCGCACCGAGCTTCTTGAGGATCTTCGTCTTGCGCGCCATCACCTTACCGAGGTCGAAGGCTAGCTTCGGAGATCGTAAGACCATATTTCTTGCCATCGAGGGCTTCGGAGAGGAGGTGAGCTGAGTGCAGGAGTGCCTTCGTAGGTACGCAACCTTCGTTGAGACAGACACCACCGAGCTTATTCTTCTCGAAGATGACGACGCGGAGGCCGTGGGCTGCTGCATGCTCTGCAGCGTCGGTACCGCCGGGGCCAGCACCGATGATAGCTACATCGTAGTTCATGAGTTTGAGTGTAGTGAGTGAGTTATATAGGTATTATTAGCTAAGACCCTCGATGTGTCCATCGATGAAGTCGATCTTTTCTGCTTGGGGGACGCGGGGCAGACCGGGCATACGCACCAGAGCGCCGAGGACGAGGACGATCATCTCAGCACCCGTGTTGATGACGACGTCGCGCACCTCGAGGTCGAAGTCACGCACGCTACCATAGGCCGTGGGATCGTCGCTGAAGGAGTACTGCGTCTTGGCGATACAGACGGGGAACTTCGACCAGCCGTGGCGCTCGATACGCTCGAGCTGGCGCTGTGCCTTCGCCGAGAAGTGGATGGAGCGTGCACCGTAGATACGCTGAGCGATAGCCGTAGCCTTCTCCTCGATGGAGGCGGTGAGGGGATAGGTGAACTGCAGGGGCTGCGAGGGCTTCTGCTCGATGGTCTCGACGACGAGGCGAGCGAGCTCTTCCGCACCAGCACCACCTTCACCGAAGGCGGTATTGACAGCGAAGCCCACACCAGCAGCGTGGCAGTGCTCACGCACCAGTGCGATCTCCTCCTCCGTATCGGTAGCGAAGCGGTTGAAGGCAACGACGACTGTCTGCCCGAAGCTCTTGAGGTTCTCGATATGCCGGTCGAGGTTAGCCAGCCCATGGCGGACGCCCTCGATATTCTGCGTCTTGAGATCCTTCTCATCGACACCACCGTGCATCTTCAGCCCGCCGAGGGTAGCCACGAGGACGGTGAGCGCAGGCTGGAGGCCTGCCGTGCGGCACTTGATGTTATAGAACTTCTCTGCGCCGAGATCCGCACCGAAGCCAGCCTCCGTGATCGTGTAGTCGGAGTGCGCCAGTGCCATACGGGTGGCGAGGATCGAGTTGCAGCCGTGGGCGATATTCGCAAAGGGTCCGCCATGGATGAAGGCAGGGGTATGCTCGGTCGTCTGCGCCAGATTGGGCTTAATAGCGTCGAGGAGGAGGACGGTGATCGCACCCGCTACCCCGAGGTCACGCACGGTGAAGGGCTCACCCTGCTTCGTATAGCCGAGGAGGATATTCTCGATACGGCGACGCAGGTCTTCGAGCGAAGTCGACAGACAGAGGATCGCCATGATCTCCGAGGCAGGCGTGATGTCGAAGCCCGATTCGGCTGGGATACCATTGACCTGACCACCGAGGCCCGTGACGATGGAGCGCAGAGAACGGTCGTTGACGTCGAGGACACGCTTCCAGAGGACTTCGCTGAGGCCCTTGTCCGTATTGCGGTTCTGGTAGATGTAGTTGTCCAGGAGCGCGGTGATCATATTGTGCGCCGAGGTGATGGCGTGGAAGTCACCGGTGAAGTGCAGGTTGATCTTCTCCATAGGGAAGCACCTGAGCGTAGCCACCACCAGCAGCACCGCCCTTCATACCGAAGCAAGGGGCCGAGAGAGGGCTCACGCAGTGCGACGACCGCCTTATGACCGAGGCGGTTCATACCGAGAGCGAGGCCGATAGAGACCGTCGTCTTGCCGATACCAGCCTTCGTAGCGGTGATGGCGGTGACGAGGATGAGCTTGCCAGGCTTATGACCAGCTTGGAGCTCGGAGAGGTCTACCTTGGCGAGGTACTTGCCGTAGTGCTCCAGGTGGTCGGTGGGGATAGCCACCTTGGCAGCTATCTTTTTCGATCGGCTCGAGGGCTATCGAGCGGGCGATTTCGATGTCGGTCTTCATTACCAGAAAGAGAGTTAGTGGGTCAATGATGTGGGTAAAAGAGCTTCCTATTCGGGAGAGAGATGGGGTGAAAGCAAGCCGTGCGAAAGGACTGTAGAGGGGACTAACAGTTCTTTCGCACGGACATATAGAGGTTACTTGAGGTACTTATCAAGCCAGCCGAAGAAGGTACGCTGCCAGAGCAGGGCGTTCTGCGGGCGGAGGATCCAGTGGTTCTCATCGGGGTAGATGAGGAGCTCGGCTGGGATGCCACGGAGCTTAGCCGCGTTGAAGGCCGCCATACCTTGGCCTGCGAGGATGCGGTAGTCGCGCTCGCCGTGGATGACCAGTATCGGCGTATCCCAGTTGCCTACGAGCTTGTGGGGGGAGTTGGCGAAGGTGCGCTGAGCGACTGCATTGTCCTTCTCCCAGGGAGCACCGCCCATATCCCAGTTGGCGAACCACATCTCCTCGGTCGTCATGTACTGCATCTCGAGGTTGAAGATACCAGCGTGGGCGATGAAGGCCTTGAAGCGCTTCTGGTGCACGCCTGCCAGATAGAAGACGGAGTAGCCGCCGTAGCTGGCACCGACGCAGCCGAGGCGCTCGCTGTCGACCCAAGGCTCCTTCTTCAGCTCATCGACTGCGGTGAGGTAGTCTTGGATATTCTGCCCCGAGTAGTCGCCGCTGATCTGCTCATTCCATGCCTTACCGAAGCTGGGGACACCGTGGCGATTGGGAGCGATGACGATATAGCCTTGCTCAGCCATGAGGCGCATATTCCAGCGGTAGGAGAAGAACTGACTGACGGGGCTCTGTGGGCCACCCTGGCAGAAGAGCAGCGCAGGGTACTTCTTCGTCTTGTCGAAGTTCGGTGGGAGGACGACCCAGACGAGCATGTTGCCCCCATCGGTCGTCTTGACCCAGCGCTTCTCTACTGAGATCGGAGCGAGGCCGTCGAGCGTGGACTTATTCTCTGCTGTGAGCTGCTTCGCTGCCCCCGTCTTGACGTCTACGAGGTAGAGGTCCGTGGGCTCGATGTAGCTCTGACGACCAGCGAGGATCTTACCGCCCTGCACATCCAGCGAGGTGTAGTCGTGCATACCCGTGGTGATCTGGCGGATCTTACGACCCTTGAGCGCGATCTCCCAGAGCTGAGCTTCGGCGTGCTTCGTCGAGAGGAAGAAGAGGCTCTGGCTATTGGCGGCCCACTGGAGCTCATCGACATCGTACTCAAAGCCGTCGGTGAGGAAGGTCTTCTGCCCCGTCTTCAGATCCTGGACGAAGAGGCGCTTGAGGTCGGCTTCGTAGCCGTCATGCTCCATACTGATCCAGCTGATGCGCTTGCCATCGGGCGAGAAGCGAGGGTGGGTATCATAGCCGCCCATCCCCTCGGTGATATTGCGAGTCTGCCCCGAGGCGAGGTCATAGAGATAGATATCGGTGTTGGTGGAGAGGGAGTACTCCATACCCGTCTTCTTGCGAGAGGAGTAGGCTAAGGTCTTACCGTCGGGGCTCCATGAGAGCTCCTCTGCTCCGCCGAAGGGCTTCGTAGGAGCTTCGTAAGGGCTCACCTTCGAGGATGTCCTTACCGCCCGTGATCGCTTCGCCACCTGACGGGAGCGATGAAGATATGAGGGATCGTCTCTACCCATTCGTCCCAATGCTTGTACATCAGATCGGTGACGATACGACCCGTAGCCTTAGGCAGGGTCGGGGTAAATCTCCTTAGTGCTCTTCCCGAAGGAAATCTCCTTGATATAGGCCAGCTGCTTCTCATCGGGCGAGAAGAGGTAGTCCGAGAGCCCGCCCTCGATATTGGTCACCTGACGACGGTCCGTACCATCGGGAGCCATCGTCCAGACCTGAGGAGCGCCACTCTCCGAGGAGATGTAGCTGATGCGACGGCCCTGCTGGATCCAGCGAGCGCCATGCACGCCAGCGACACCCTGGGTGATCTGGCGGCGTGCACTGCCATCGGAGGAGATGGTGAAAGAGCTCGGTGCGGATCTTATTGTCCTTGATGCTGGGGAAGCCCACGCTGTAGACGACCGTCTTGCCGTCGGGAGAGAGGGCGGAGGCACCGACACGAGCGAGCGAAAGCATCGTCTCGGGCGCCATGTGCTGCGACTGCTGAGCCACAGCAGGCAGGGTCGCCGAGAGGGCTGCTGCCGTAGCAAGAGCGGTGATGTGCTTCTTGATCTTCATAGCGATATGCGTATTGTATGTGTATGTGGTCTGGGATTAGGGAGAAGCGTAGGCCCAAGGGCTTCCTTGAGCTTGCGCACCTCGGGGTTGATCTCCGCGAGCTGGTTGAAGCGATCCTCTTGGGTGAGGACGATCTTCGCCTGCTCCTCTACAGTCTTCTCGCGCAGGACGAGGTTGAACTTACGATTCTGCAGCGTCGTGCGGAGGAACTCTACGAGCTGGGGATAGACCTCCATCACCGTGGTATGGATAGCCTCACCTGGTGGGAGGGAGATCTCTGCCTGCACGCCGTCTAAGAGCTTCGGTAGCTCGGGGCGCAGGATGTTGCGGTAGAGGATCTGTGAGGGCGTCAGCTCCTGCTCGACGAAGCGCACCCAAGCTCGCTGGAGGTCATCCTCCGTGAAGTCCTTATCCTCGACAGGGGCAGGGGTCTCTGCTGGAGCCGTAGAAGAGGCTTCGCTGGGTGCGTCTGCACGACGGCGCGCACCGAAGAGACGCTTAGGAGCGGACGAGGGGGGAGCTGGCGGAGGGGGTGTAGCAGATGCCGCTGGTGCCGGTGCCGGTGCAGGTGCGGGCGCTGGTGTCGGTTCAGCTGCCGCGGGAGGAGGCGTCACCGCCGAAGGGGCTGGCTTAGGTGCGGCCTGTGGTGCGGGAGGAGCTACGGGAGCTGTCTGCGCTTTGGGCGCAGGAGAAGCTGGGGGGGTAGTCGCAGGGGGCGTCTGAGGAGCTGCCTGTGGTGTAGCCGTCGGAGGTGCAGCGGGTGCTGGCGCAGCTGGAAGATTGAGGTCGGAGTCCCGCTTGAAGAGGGGGACCATGCTGAGGAAGCTCAGCTCGACTAAGAGGCGCTTATTCGTTGCCCCGCGATATTGCTGGTCAGCCTGCACCAGAGTCTTGAGCGCAGCGAAAGAGGCTGGCAGGCGTGCACTGCTGGGCAATGGTCGCATAGGAGGCGGCTACGGCATCGGGCTTCTCCAAGAGCTGGAGCGTCTCGGGATGCTGGGCTACAAGGAGGTCACGCACGAAGGCGGAGAGCCCCGTGAGGATCGTCTGCCCCTCGAAGCCCTTACCCATCAGCTCATCCAGGAGGAGCAGGACACTACGATGGTCCCCACTCAGGAAGAGCTCAAAGATGCGGATGAAGTAGGTATAGTCGAGGACATTCAGGCTCTCCAGCGCATGCTGGTAGGTGATATGTCCACCGGCGAAGCTGGCGATACGGTCAAACATCGACAGCGCATCGCGCATCCCCCCATCGGCCTTCTCGGCGATGAGCCCGAGCGCCGTCTCCTCGGCATCGATACCCTCGCTATCGGCGACGTAGCGCAGATGGCGGGTGATATCCTGCACGGTGATTCGCTTGAAGTCATAGATCTGACAGCGCGAGAGGATGGTGGGGAGGATCTTGTGCTTCTCCGTCGTCGCTAAGATGAAGATAGCGTACGAGGGGGGCTCTTCAAGGGTCTTGAGGAAGGCATTGAAAGCCGCCGCCGAGAGCATGTGCACCTCGTCGATGATATAGACCTTGTAGCGACCGAGAGCGGGAGGCATCTGCACCTGCTCGGTGAGCTGGCGGATGTCCTCTACGGAGTTGTTCGACGCAGCGTCCAGCTCGAAGATATTGAAGGAGCGCTGCTCCTCGAAGGCCTTACAGCTCTCGCACTGCCCGCAAGCCTCACCTTCGGCGGAGAGGTTCTCGCAGTTGATCGTCCGCGCCAAGACGCGTGCCGCCGTCGTCTTCCCTACCCCACGGGGGCCACAGAAGAGATACGCATGGGAGAGTTTGCCCGAGCGAACAGCGGTGCGTAGTGTGGAGGCCATAGCCTCCTGCCCGACGATACTACGGAAGGTATCGGGGACGGTATTTGCGTGCGGAGACGACGTAGTGCTCTGTCATTCTTCGAGGTCTGTGCTGGATCTATTACTGGTAGGACAAAGATACGTATTCCGCTCCAGCCTATGGAGTGCTATCTATAATAAAGTAGCGCCCCCCACCCGACGGATCTCAGTCCGAGGGATGGGGGTGCCTATTATGTGGGGAGGTGACGAAGCACCCTTAGCTTACTTCGTGAGGCCGCGGAAGCGCAGAAGGCTCGACATATCGGGCTCCGTGAGGCCGGTGAAGTTCGTGAAGAACGTGCCGACAGGGGCGGTATTCCCGCGTGAGAGGACCATCTCACGGAAGCGCTGACCATTCTCACGCGTCAGCCCGCCGTGTGCGGCGAACCACTCGTAGATATTGTGGTCGAGGACCTCCGTCCAGAGGTAAGAGTAGTAGCCCGAAGCATAGCCACCAGCGAAGACGTGCAGGTAGTAAGCCGAGCGATAGCGGGGAGGTACGAGAGCAAAGTCAAGACCAGCACGAGCGAGCGCTTCACGCTCGAAGGTATCTACATCGCTCACCGTCTGACCAGCGGGGAGCATCCCCCAAGCCATATCGATCGTTACGGCAGCGAGGTTCTCAGCCAGTGCATAGGACTGTCCGTAGGTAGCAGCAGCCTTCATCTTGTCGATGAGAGCCTGAGGCATAGGCTCACCCGTCTTGTAGTGGCGGGCGTAGTGGCGCAGGACGACAGAGTCCGTCATCCAGTGCTCGTTGAACTGCGAGGGCATTTCTACGAAGTCACGGGGCGTATTCGTACCCGAGAGCGTCTCATACTTCTGCGAAGCGAAGAGACCATGCAGGGCGTGGCCGAACTCATGGAAGAGCGTCTCTACATCCGACGAGGTGAGGAAGGCGGGAGCACCCTTAGCAGGAGCCTCGAAGTTGCAGACGTTGTAGATGACAGGCTTCGTACCGAAGAGCGTGCTCTGCTGGACGAAGTTCGACATCCATGCCCCACCCGTCTTCGTTGGGCGACGGAAGTAGTCCGTATAGAAGAGGGCCATGGGGGTATTATCCTGGTCGAAGACCTCGTAGACCTGTACGCCATCAGCATAGACAGGGATATCAGGACGGGGCTTGAAGGTCAGGCCATACAGCTGGTTGGCTGCGTAGAAGACCCCATTCTTCAGCACGCTATCCAGCACGAGATAGGGCTTGAGGTCGGCTTCGTTGAGGTCGTACTTAGCCTTCTTCAGGCGCTCGGCATAGTAGTCGAGGTCCCAAGCAGCGAGCCTGAAGTCCTTCCCCTCCGTCTGCTGAGCGAAGGCTTCGAGTTCGGCGACATCGTCAGCGACCTTAGCACGGCAGGCGGGAGCCAGCTGGCTGATGAGGCGCTCTACGGCCTCAGGACGACCAGCCATCTGGTCGCTCAGTGCCCAAGAGGCGAAGTTGGGCAGCCCAAGGAGCTTTGCCTTCTCGGCACGCAGGGCTGCGATGCGGGTGATCGTGGGGTGCGTATTCGTGCTATCACCGCTCGAGCAGCGTGAGAGCGAAGCCTCGAGGACGCGACGACGGACATCACGATTGTTGAGGTCGACGAGGTAGCCTGGGCGTGACGTATTCGTCTGCTCCAGCAGGTACTTACCCTTGTGCCCTGCAGCGGTAGCGGCCTCGGCAGCACGGGTGATCGCTTCTTCGGAGAGGCCATCGAGCTCCTCGACCTTGTCGACGAGGACGGCAGCTTCCTTCGTGCCAGCGTTCACCTGATTCGTGAACTTCGTCTGCAGCACAGCGATCTCGCTATTGATCTTCTTCAGAGCTTCCTTGTCGGCAGCTGAGAGGAGAGCGCCCTCATGGACGAACTGATCATAGAGGACCTCCGTGAGGCGTAGATCTTCACCCTGGAGGCTGGAGCGCTGGTCGTAGACGGCCTTGATACGAGCGAAGAGCTTCTCATTCAGGAGCAGAGCATCGTGGTGGGCGGAGAGCATAGGCGTCGTCTCTTCGTCGATCTTCTGCAGCTCCTCGGTGCCGTCAGCACCTACGAGGCCTGAGAGGATAGAGGTAGCACGTGCGAGGAGGCGACCGGACTTCTCATACGCCAGCACGGTATTCTCGAAGGTCGGAGCAGCCGTATTGCTCGTGATGCTGTCGATCTCGGCGAGCTGGATACGGATCCCCCTCCTCGATAGCGGGGACGAAGTGCGCAGGGCGGATCTTACTGAAGTCGGGAGCTTGGTAGTCAAGCGTGCTCTCGGTGAGGAGGGGGATTCTCCTTGGTCGAGCTGGTCTGGCAAGCAGTGAGCATAGCGAGGAGGCTCAGAGTGGCAATGAGTCGTTTCATAGGTGTGTGGGGGGAATTAGAGGTGGGAGGTCGCTGGGGGAGCTACACCAGGGGCTGGGGCTCACCGATCCAGGCGATGGCCTCATCAATCGGGTGGATCTGAGGGGCGTAGAGGAGGCGTCTGAGATCTTCGATAGTAGTCTTGACGCAGTAGTCCCCTGCGAGGCCTGCGACGTCGATGCGGCGGGCGTTCATGAGGAGATCGGGCACTGCGTCGTGGAAGGCACTATAAGCATCCTTGTGGCGAGTCATCGCCTTGGGGATGAAGAGGACATTTTGCCCCTGACGCTTGCGCTCCATGATCGCATCAGCCAGAGGGGGATAGAGAGCCGCCCCCGTCGTGTAGCGGACGCAGTGGATCGGCCATGGGCCACCAGAGACATCGAAGCTACAGTGGTCGGCAGGATGCTGGTCCATGGTGACGACGATAGCATCGTACTCGGCGTGGTGCTCCTTGACGTAAGCGGTGAGGTAATCCATCGCTGGGATCGCGCCTTCGATGGCGAGAGAGCCGGTGATGAAGTCGTTCTGGGGATCTACGATCAGCAGGATGTTCATGATTAGAGGTAGTGGTGTGGTTTTTGGGGGTAAAGAGTGAGGGGGTAAGGGTGGCGCGGGGGAAGGCGCCTGAGTGCCCCAAGGCTCGGCCTCTAAGAGAGGGCACTCAGGCGGCTCCGCTACGCCGCATCTCGAGTCTTATCAGAGCTCGAGATCGAGGTCGAACTGCTCATGCCAAGGCAGGCCCTGCTTCATGAGCTGCTCCATGAAGGGATCGGGATCGAACTCCTCGACGTTGTACACGCCTGGGCGACGCCAGAGCCCCTTGAAGAACATCATCGCACCGATCGTGGCGGGTACACCCGTGGTGTAGCTCACGCCCTGAGCACCGGTCTCCTGATAGGCAGCCTGGTGGCTGCAGTTGTTCCACACGTAGTAGGTCTTCTCCTGACCGTCCTTGATACCGCGGATACGGCAGCCGATAGACGTCTCACCCGTGTAGTTCTCACCGAGCTCACCGGGGTTAGGCAGGATCGCCTTGAGGAACTGGATGGGGACGATCTCGACGCCGTTGTAGAGGACTGGGTCGATACGCGTGATACCGATATTCTGCATGACGCGCAGGTGGGTCAGGTACTCCTGCCCGAAGGTCATCCAGAAGCGTGCACGGCGGATCGTGGGATAGTTCTTCACGAGCGACTCGAGCTCCTCGTGGTAGAGGAGGTAAGACTCACGCACCCCGATATTGGGATAGGTCAGGGGCTTGTGGATCTCCTGAGGCTCGGTCTCGCGCCACTGTCCATCCTCGTAGTACTTACCCTTCTGAGTGATCTCGCGGATGTTGATCTCGGGATTGAAGTTCGTGGCGAAGGCCTTGTGGTGATCCCCACCGTTGCAGTCTACGATATCGAGGTAGTGGATCTCATCGAAGTAATGCTTGGCAGCATAGGCGGTGAAGACCCCGGTCACCCCTGGGTCGAAGCCACAGCCCAGGATAGCCGTCAGCCCAGCTTCTTCGAAGCGCTGCTTGTAGGCCCACTGCCAGCTGTACTCGAACTTAGCCTCGTCGAGCGGCTCATAGTTCGCCGTGTCGAGGTAGTTGACGCCTGCCTCGAGGCAAGCATCCATGATATGGAGGTCCTGATAGGGCAGAGCAACATTGATGACCAGCTCTGGCTTGAAGGACTTCATCAGAGCGACGAGCTCGGGGACGTTATCAGCGTCGACGGCTGCCGTCTGGATCTTGACATTGGTAATCTCGGAGGCAATCTTATCGCACTTACTCTTCGTGCGGCTGGCGAGCATAATCTCAGTGAATACGTCGCTATTCTGTGCCACCTTCTTGGCCACTACCGTACCGACACCGCCGGCACCGATAATGAGGACTCTTCCCATACGCTATTCTTAGTCTTCTTAGGCTAAAGGATAAATAATACGATTTCCGTCTATACCACTTAAGGTACAGATCTACACAAAGGTACAAAAAGTAGAGGTAAGCCCCTCGCTCCCCGAGAAGAGCATCACATACCCGCAGTGTCTCCCCCCTATCTGCGGGGGTAGCACTCCCCTACTCTCACGGTGAGATCAAGCGACAAAGGCTGGGCAAAACACGCCCTCCAAGAAGGGGTGATATGGACCACTACTGGTCGATGAGCGAACCACTACTGGTCAGAAAGCGAAGCAGTACTGGTCACTATCACGGACCAGTACTGGTCGGATGAGTGACCAGTACTGGTTGCATCCCCCTCCCTTTAGAGCTTCGCCCAATAGCGCTCATAAGCCGACTACTACCTGCATAAAAAGAAAGGCGAGCCGACCCACAGACAGTGAGCCGGCCCGCCAGGGGAAAGAGCAAGAATGAGTGTGTGCTATTTCTTCGTCAGCGAGAACTCAAGGATCGTGTGGATCCCCGTAGTCCCCGAGTAGGCACTCTTATAGCTACCACCCTCGAAGAGGAAGAAGTGCAGGCCGTGATGCCCTCGGGTCTTCCCTGCTTCCGAAGGAGCGAAGGGGAAGGCGGGGTGCTCAATAGACACCGCATCCCACGTAGCCGAGTAGGTGTAGTCGGCAGCCCACGTCAGGTCGCCCGTAGCCTTGCCATTGGGACCTGGGAACCAGCCAGCATACGAAGCGAGGATGAGCGATGCCGTCACACCCTGGGGCTTCGTCAGCTCCTGGGGCTTGATGGTCAGCGTATTCGTCTTCTCTTCGAAGGCTACTGGGATATCAGCAGCGAGCCCCTGCAGGATGAAGCCCTTCTTAGCTTGGTCAGCGATGAGCTTGACATCTGCCGTCTTCTTCTCGCCCTGGTAAGCAGCGATGTAGGTCAGCGTATAGTCGCCGAGCATCGCATTGTAGCCGAGCGGGCCATAAGACTGTATCAGGCGGAAGCGCTTGGTGTAGAGATCACTCAGCTTCAGCGTGAGGTTCGCCTCGCGCTGGAAGACATTCGTGCTCTCGACCGTGATGAGGAGCTTCTTATCCTCGATCTTGAAGGATGCCCATTCAGGCAGTCCCTCGATCTTGACCTCGCTGGGACGGATATCTCCGACGAGCACGAGCTCGATAGTGCCACCCTTACGCTCGATGGTGTAGGCTGACTCGAGATCGGAGACATAGCTGTAGGCCCCGAGCTGAGAGATGGCTACCTGCTGGGTCTCGTCGCCTCGCGTGAGGATGATGAGGCCCGTACGGGTCGTGGGCTCCGTAAAGGGAGCTACGGTGAAGCTAACCTTTGCTCCATCGGTAGCGCCAAGAGTGATCCAGCTGGCCTCCGACTTCGCGGTGAAGCCCCCTTCGGCAAGCGTGATCGTCCCCGTACCACCAGCAGCAGTGAAGTTGTGATCTGAGGAGAGGACACGTAGTGTGCGCTCGGTCTTCGTAGTGGGGTCGTCCTTGCGGCAGGAGCTGATGCCCCCGAGGAGCGTAAGCGAAGCCAGGAGGAGCACCCCAAAGCGAGCGATGTATGATCTTCATATCTCTTACTTATTTCTTAGTGAGTACGGGCTCAGTGAAGCGAGAGTCACCGAAGGACTTGTATTCGCCTGTACCGGGCTTCCAAAGGATGAAGGAGTAGGAGGTGAAGGTACCCCAGAGGCCATTGTCCACGAGCGTGTACTGATCGCCGGCCGTATAGCTTTCGTTGCGGCGGCTATACATACCGTAGCCATTACCCCAAGAGAGGTTACCCAGCTTAGAGTCCCATACGCAGAGGTAAGCACCACCAGAGCCCTCGAGCTTCTGCGTCTTGATCTCGAAGCGATCCTTAGCAGCATCGTAGGTAGCGTAGATCGTGAGGTTGGACGCCATACCCGTGATGCGATACTGATTGCGTGCAGCCTGCGTGAAGGTGACGGTGCGACCATTAGCCCAACCCGAGCACTTCAGCTCATATTCGCCGAGGTACTTAGCAAAGCCAGCGTAGTCGGGGTCGGTACGTGCCGTGAGCTTCTCACCCGCAGGGGTGTTGTAGCTCTTATCTGCATCCTGCCACAGCAGCGTGGAGACGCCGTTGTACTCCTTGTGGAACTGCAGGCCATCGGGCGTATAGACGTAGGGTACCTCCGTCTTCTTGCCCGTCTCAGCATCCTCGATCGTGAGGATGTTGTACCCCTCATTGTCGAGGTAGGCAACGACGCTCTTACCACCGAGCTTACCCGTCAGACCATAGAGATGCTGCTGGTACATGCTCTGCGAGGTATAGGCGCGGGACTTTAAGTCGAGCACCTTCGCCAGGTATTCCTTAGCGGCTACCTTGGGGCGGAACATACGCATGATGACACCCGTCTTACGGCCCTTCAAGTAGAGCGTATCGGGAGAGACCGAGCGGACGAAGGAGAACTCATAGTCCCCTTCGAAGCTCTTCCCCTCACCAGCCCCATAGGACTTGTCGGGGTCAGAGAAGAGATGCAGTGCCGAGTTGTAGGTATCGAAGCTCAGCGAGACCATCTTATCGGACTTCAGATGGTAGTTGCTCTTGACCTCATCCGTAGAGTGCCCCTTCACAGGAGCATCCGAAGCCATGAGCACTTCGTTCTTAGCGCCGAAGGTCATCGTCACAGGATAGCCCCCGTAGAGGAGCTGGCTGTGAGGATAATACTCCAGCACCCAGCCCGTGGAGGAGGCGGTGAGGATCTGCTGTAGCTCCGTCGTGAGGGCATCGACACGCTCCGAAGAAGACTTGTCGAAGATCGCATCAGGCTCCTGACGGCATGAGGGAAGTACCCCGAGGACAAGGCCTGCTGCTGCGAGGAGACCAAGACGGGCACCATGAAGGACAGCCCGCCCTATCGCTATATTCTTATTCATCGTAGTCTATGAATTAGGGGGTCTGACATTAGTGGAAGTACTGGGTGATGACCTGGCACTTAGCGTGGTCTGCATGCTCACCCTCCTGTAGCTCGAGGAACTTCGGGTGGCGCATCAGCTCCTCGACGACAGCGTCACGAGCAGCTTCGTAGCCAGCGAGCATACGGGCAGCCTGTGGCATCCCACGGAGCGAAGAGCCGAGGAGCTCCTGCCAAGAGCTCTCGATGAGAGGCAGACGGACCACCTCCTCAAGACGGCGCTGGGCGATAGTGCGGAGCTGATCCATGTCGATACCCCACGTACCCTTCATGTACTTCTTGATGATCTCCATCTTCTTATTGAGCTTCGCACGGCCTTCATCACCAGCGGCATTCATCACCGCATCCCACTGACTCTTGGGGTAGGTGATGTAGCAAGCCGTCATCTCAGCGATATCCTCGCGAGGCTGACTGCTGGCGTAAGCCGTGATGAAGCCCAGAGGCGCATAGTCGCTGAGGCTACGGCGGTTGAACCACGAGGTGGGAGCATAGCCCTCAGAGATGGCGTCGTACTCCGTCGTAGGCCAGATCTTATTCTGGTGCAGGATGTGGCTGAACTCATGGTGCATGACCTGGAAGAAGGTCGTATTGAGCCACTGAGGGTCGTTGACGTTGAGCCAGTTCGCCTGATAGAGCGTGACCTTCAGCCCACCTTCGGCCGTACCGAGAGTGATGGTGCCGTCGCCGTTCCACGAAGCGGAGCCAACGATGAAGAGCTGACGGGGCGAAGCCTTGCGCATGAAGTCAAGGCGACCCGTAGCTTCGTCATAGGCGCCGTACCATGCGTGCTGGATGATCTTAGCGAGCTTCATGCTGTTCTCGAGCTTGGCAGGCGCGAGGTTGCGTGAGCGGTCGGCCTCGATATCATCCAGGGTATAGATATAGCTGACGTTGTATGCGTCGGTATAGTTCTCTTTGAGCCAGCGGTCGAAAGCTCGTCATCTCCTTGGCCTCTGCCTTAGAGACGTGACGAGAGGGATCGGGCTGGTCGCTATCCTTACACCCACCGAGTGTAGCCACGAGGAGGGCTGCACAGAGGGAGAGCTTGATCTTATGTAGATACATAGTGTCTGATCTGATAAGGGGGTTCGTGTCTAGTACCCAGGGTTGGGCTCTACGCCTACCGAGAGGATGCTGGCAGGGATCTGGAGGGCACGGCGATGGTCGTCCGTCTTGAGCGTCATCGTCTCGCCCGTGTAGAGCTTGTGGGTAATCTCGATGCCGTAGCGCTTGATATCATCCCAGCGCGTACCATCGTGCATGCTGAGGATACGGCGAGCGTGGAGCACGGCGTGCATCATGTTCGTCTGCATACCTGGAGCGATGTCGAACTTAGGATGCAGGGGCTTGGAGACCGTCTCTTGCTTGCGGATCATCGCCTCGCGTACATCGTCGGGGTCAGTGGGATTGATGACGACATTGTAGTAGTCGGAGATCTGCTGAGCCGTAGCAGCCTGTCCCTTCTTCGAGACGTACCAAGCGGAGAGGTCGCTAGCAGCACCGTCGAAGTCAGAGAGCATCACGCGGGCCTCAGCTCTCCACAAGAGGACGCGGTCCACCGTGAAGGGAAACGCCACGACGTGGGGCTGACCCGTGCGCGCTACGACGTCAGTGATCTCGAAGAGCTCGCGATACTTGGGGTAGTAGAGTGCACCGTTGTTCGAGCCGAAGAGGCGGTCGTAGACGGGGAAGTAGCGTCCCCATGGGCCTGGGCTACGATAGGTCTGCGTCGAAGCTACGTGCCCGTTGTGAGCGTAGCGGTAGGACGTCAGCGCACGGACCCAGAGCGAGCGCGTGACGATGAGCATGAGGTTAGCGGGCTCGTCATCGCGGATATAGGCATGGCAGATCTCATCGGCGTTGGTCAGCTTGTCGTACTTCGACATGTCACGCAGATTGGAGACGGCACCTGTACCGAGCACCTCGTCAGCATACTGCTTGGCCTTGTCCCACTTCTCGTAGTAGAGGTAGAACTGCGTAGCGAAGGCCTTCGCAGCTCGCGTCGTGAAGTGGAAGATGGGCTTGCTGTAGCGGTCGTCATCGATCAAGGGATACCCTCCTCGATGTCCTTAGCGATGAGCTCGTAGACCTTCGCCACGGAGAGGCGGGGTACGGCACGCTCGAGCTTTCGTCTCGGGCTTCGTGAAGTAAGGGATACCGAGATCCTTGTCGCTGGTGCGGCCGTTGTAGGCCTGACCGAAGACATTGACCCAAATGAAGTTGGTATAAGCACGGCAGAGGAGTGCTTCACCGCGGGCGGCCTCCAGCTCCTTGGGGTTGCCGAGTTCTTCGATGGACTTCAGAGCTTGGTTGGCTGTACCGACCATATTATAGCAGGTACTCCAGAAGTTCGTCTCATCATCCCAAGCCGTCCCGCTGGAGGGCTCCCAGAAGAATGCTTCGTGATTGCCAATATGATTATCCTCGAAGAGGCGGCCGTTGTCCTCGACGTTGTCAGTACGATTCTCCGTGAAGCCCATAGGCAGGAGCGTCGGATAAGCCGAGACGAGGAGGCGCTCGATCTTGTCAGCGCGGTTGAGCTCTGTACGGGTATCGGGCATGGTATCCAGGTAGCGATTGCAGCTACCGAGGGCGCCTGCCAGGAGGCAGAGGCCAGCCATTCTATATAGTCGTTTCATAGTGTACATGATCCTATTGCGTGATTAGAAGCCAATGTGCACCGTAGCCGTGACCTGCTTAGGCAGTGGGGTAGCTACCCCACCCGAGCGGAAGAACTCAGGGTCTTGGCCATAGAGCTTCTTATCGGCGTACAGCAGAGCGAGGTTCGTGGCCTGCACCTTGAAGGAAGCACTCTTGAGGAAGCCCAGGCGCTTGATGAGCGACGTAGGCAGCGTGTAGGTCAGTGAGACCTCCTTGAGGCGGACGAAGCTACCATCAGCGACACGAGCCGTAGAGTAGTTGTAGGCAGCGTAGCCCGTACCGAGGTTGGAGTAGCTGTAGTGGTCACGGACCGAGGCGATGACAGGGATATCCGTCTTATGCTCATCGCCAAGAGTCGTCCAGCGATTGCGGTACTCCTTAGGCGTAGCCCAAAGGTCTGAGTAGGAGCCGTAGAAGGAAGGGTCAAGGCGGAGCTTATTCCCACCAGAGTACGTGAGGAAGACGTTCAGCTTGAAGTTCTTGAACGTGAAGACGTTCCCGAAGCTACCATTATAGGTAGGCTCTGACGAGCCCTCGTACTTGAGGAAGTCCAGATCATCGACCTGCTGGAAGTTGATATCACGATAGTTGCGACGCGTGACTTCCTTCCCATTGACCATAAAGGTGGGGAAGCCCTCATCATCGAGCCCTGTGAAGGGGATCGAGAAGAGCGAACGTACGGGATAGCCCTGACGAGCGAAGCCGTTACCGGTGAGGAAGTTGAACATGTTGCGCTTCGTATCGAGCTCGGTGACCTTATTGAAGGTCGAGCCGAAGATGAAGTCCGTCGTCCAGCTAAAGTCCTTCGACTGGATATTCTTCGTCGAGACGGAGAGCTCGAAGCCGTGGCTCTTCATCGAAGCGACGTTGCCCCAGCGAGTCCCCCCGATGGTATAGGCAGCACCGATGAGGTCGAAGTTGTTACGCCAGTAGATGTCGGCAGCGATGTTGAGGCGGTTCTTCAGCATACCCATATCGATACCGAAGTTCAGCTCATGCTTCTTCTCATAGGTGAGGTCTTCGTTCTCGAAGCTCCCGATGTAGTTACGGTTCTCCGACTGTCCAGCCGAGGGTCTCCAGGCCGAGCGGCTATAGATGATAGCGCGGGAGTTGGTGACCCAGCTGGGGGCAACCCCTACGAGGGAGTATGAGCCCTTGAGCGTCAGGTGCGAGAGGAGGTGCTGCTTCTCGAAGAAGTCTTCGCTGTGGGCATTCCATGCACCCGAGATATTCCAGGTGGGGAGCCAGCGGGCCTTGCGTGTGCGACCGAGTCTATTCGTCCCCTCATAGCGGGTCGTCCCCGTGATCGTGTAGCGCCCCTTGTAGGAGTAGGTAGCATTAGCGAAGAAGGCGACCGAGCGACCGAAGCTCTTCGACAGGCCGTAGTAATCCCAGTTCTTCTCCGTGAGACGCTTGAAGGCACGGTAGTCCCAGAAGGGGGTCAGACCACTGTCATACTGCATACCCCAGCCGTCCATCCAGCGCGAGACGCGGTCCTGTGAGTTAACTTCGGAGCCGAGGTAGGTATTGATGATATGGTCATCCTTGAGGGTCGTATTGTAGGTAGCGGAGGCACGGAAGTCATAGCTCTCCATGCTACGTGTCTGCGTATTGTAGAAGCCCCCTGCAGGAAGGATCGTCTCAGGGAGTGAGTTGGGCTTATCCTGGTCCTTCCAGAGGTACTGGTTGCCATTGCGCACGGTAGCATCCTGCATAGCGCGGAAAGCGAGTGCACGGTTAGCATACTCCGTGACGATACTCTCCATAGTCGTACCCGAGTCCTTGTAGGCACCGAGCAGAGCGAGGGTCAGCCCCTTGATGGGCTTCCACTTCAGCTCGAGCTGGAGCTTGATATCCTTCACACCGAGGTCGATGTAGTTGTTGTCGAGCTCGTGCTTGATGTTGAAGGGAGCGTAGTCACGGGTATAGAACTCATTGGGGTCGAGTGTACGACTCGTATTGAGTGCATAGGAGAAGGGGTTGATGTCGAAGCCACGTGACACCTCACCAGTAGTGGCATTAGCATCTTGAGTGACCGTACCTGGAGCACGCTGCATGCGTGAGGAGAGGTTGATCAGGGCAGATACCGAGAGCTTGGGTGAGAAGGTATAGGTAGCGTTGAGGTTCCCCGTGTAGCGGCGTACGTTGCTGGCACGCATCCATCCTGGGTCGAGCATAGCCGAGACGGATACATAGGTCTGGAGGTTCTTCGTCCCTCCGGAGAAGCTCAGTGAGTGATTCTGAATGAGTGCAGGAGAGAAGAGTTCGCCGAACCAGTTGGTATTGCGCATCTCTGCGTCGCGGAGGTAGTTAGCACGAGCCTCGGGCGTGTTCTCCAGCCCGAAGACCCCCGTCGTGGGGTCGTAGTCGTGGGTCAGGTGGTACATCTTCCCGTAGATACCCGAGGAGCTGTAGTTGTAGACGCGAGCAAAGTTCAGCCAGCCCTTACGCTCCATCTCATTGTAGACCTCCATCTGATCCTGCGAGTTCATGATATTGTAGTCGCGGTAGCTGGGGACAAAGCGCGAGGTGAACTCCCCGGTATAAGAGAAGGAGCTACTCCCCGAGCGGCCCTTCTTCGTCGTGATGACGATGACCCCTGCCATAGCCTTTGCACCATAGATCGAGGTTGCCGAGCCGTCCTTGAGGATCTGGAAGCTCTCGATGTCATCGGCATTGAGGCCTGCGATAGCTGAGCTGAGGAGCGTCGTAGCATCCCCCGAGCTGAGGTCATCAGCGCCGACGTCGACGACATCCTCCTGGATGACCCCGTCGACGACCCAGAGGGGCTTGGACGAACCCATGATCGAGGTCGCCCCACGCACACGGATCTTAGGTGCTGTACCGAAGGTCCCCGAGAGGTTCTGCACGGAGACCCCTGCGGACTTCCCTTCGAGACCGCGGCTGATGTCAGCCATACCTGCCATCTTCACCTTGTCGGCCTTGAGCTTGTCGCTCGCCCCCGTGAAGAGGCGCTTATCGGTAGCGACCATACCCGTGACGACGACATTGTCGAGGGTGGTGGCTTCGGGCTGGAGCTTGACGACCATACCGTCCTTAGCAGCGACAGTCTGGCTCTTGTAGCTCACGAAGCGAATGAGGAGCTGGCTCTTGCCAGCGGGGACCTTGATGGTGAAGTCACCCTTGGTGTTGGTCGTGACTCCCACCTTCGTCCCAACGACTAGGACGGAGGCCATAGTAGGGGATCTCCGCTTTCGTCGAGGACCTTGCCTCGGATGGTCTGAGCTGTACCCTGGGCTAAGAGGTCGCCCCCTAAGCCAATGACCAGGCCTATCATCAATAGTCCTAATCGGATCCAGCCCATGCCCAATCGAAGTACTCTTTGATTGTTCATAAGCAGTGTGTAGTTTGTTTGTGTAAGTGATTAGCGTGTATGCATGGCGATGTGGGCGAAGGCAGAGGCACAGAGCTGGGTGCTCGGATCAGCTGAGTGATGCACTCCTCCCATGGTATCGTGTAGCTATTTCTTCATACAGTATCGTTTAATCGTGATGGTGTCCGGTGACAGAGTAGAGGTCAAGGGTAGCTCATACTGCGGGACCACTCCATGGTACATTGGGCTCGCGACGCTACACCTTCGGTTGGCGTGCTCTATCGTTGTCAAATGTATGGATTTCCTTTATACACACCAAGGCTCAGACTAAATAAAATTTGCACTGTGTGCGTTGCCGAAAACACAAAATTCCCTCGCGCTGATATTTTTCTAAAAATAATTGCCTTTCAGAGCTATGACAAAAGGGTAGCACTCACGCGCATATTTAGGCACTCTACTCCACCCCAATCCAAACATATTGCCACATTCCCTTCTATTCTGTGGCACAGACTCCCGCCTAAGTACTCTACGAAGAGGTAAAGGAAAGCACAAATACCCTTGTATTTCATACCGTATTTGCCCCTCCTTCGGGGTCATTCTTCACCTCCTCGGAGGGCTCTTCCGCAGGGCTGTAGCACAGAGCAAATACGAGGGCAGGGAAAAGCAACCTATAGTGGTCGAGTGAGCGAACCAGTAGTGGTCAGAGCCGCGACCAATACTGGTCGGATGAGTGACCACTACTGGAGACTGTTGCTCCGCGTAGGGATAAAAAGTTGTGGACGAGTAGCTGATAAGTTTGGACTACGCACGTGGCTATAATATCTACGTACGTGGATATTTGGATTTACGTGCCTGGTCTTTAAGACTACGTACATAGATAGAAGAATACCACTACGGGAAGGCGCTTTTTTTCTTCACGAGAAGGACACTTTCTGCATGAAGGTACACACTTCTCTCGCATCATAGTCTTCGTAAGAGGTGCAAACCAAGAAGGCCTCCCTTCTGCCTCGACAAATCTCCCCAGCAGTTAGCTTCTCTTCTCTCCACCAAAAAGCAGCGCCCCCGAAGGATGACCTTCGGGGGCGCTACTTATATATAGGTATAGGGCTTATTCGCTGGGGAGGATATCGCCGAGGATGGCTGCCGTAGCACCGCACTCCTCTCTGAAGTAAGCACGGGTACGTGCCTCAAGAGCCTTGCACTCTTCCTCCGAGGAGAAGCGCTGGAGGAGCTGCGAGAGCTCCGCCCGATCGTGCAAGATGAAGCCCGACGAGCGCTGCACCAGCTCACGCACCTCACGGTGCTTGTGGATCTCTGGGCCGAAGAAGACGGGGATACCATATACCGCAGCCTCGAGCGTATTGTGCACGCTCTTGCCGAAGCCACCGCCTACATAAGCCCACGTGCCGTAGCGGTAGACCGAGGAGAGCAGGCCGAAGCAGTCGATGATGATGCAGGCTGTGCCCTCAGGTAGACCCTTCGCTTCGTCATACTCCGAGAGGCGGATGGATGGACGCTTGAGCCCCGACTCGATAGCTCTCAGGTGCTCCTCGTGGATCTCATGCGGTGCCAAGACCAAGGCGAAGTCCTCGGGAGCCTCCTCATTGAAGTAAGGCAGGAGGATAGCTTCGTCCTCGGGTCCACGAACTACCGACGACCAAGAGGCGACGGTCACGAGCCAGCTCCGCTACCGCAGGGATATCCTTCGCTGCACGGGCGATCTCCTCGACACGGTCGAAGCGCGTATCCCCTGTGACCTTGACCGACTCGACACCATGCTCCACGAGAAGCGTGCGCGAAGCCTCATCCTGCACGTAGAGACGGCGGAAGAGGTGCAGCAGACGCAGGTACCAGCCTCCGTAGCTACGGAAGAAGAGCTGGTCGGGGCGGAAGATCGCCGAGACGAGGTAGGTAGGGATAGAGCGCGTAGCCAGCTCGCTGAGCATCGTAGGCCAGAAGTCGTACTTGATGAAGATAGCCACCGCAGGGTGCGCCAGATCAAGAAAGCGGCGCACCGATGAGGAGCGATCCGAAGGCAAGTAGACCACGACATCTGCCCCAGCATAGTCCCGACGCACCTCATAGCCCGAGGGGCTGAAGAAGGAGAGCAGGATCTGATACTCGGGGATGTGCCTTGCGCCACGCCTCCATAAGCGGACGGCCTTGCTCGAACTCTCCCAGCGACGAGGCGTGGAACCACACCACGGGACGATCCGCCGTGAGCCCCTTGAGGCGCTGAGGAGTCTCCCGACGCCCCTCGATGATGAGACGAGCCTTCCGATGGAAGGGGGCCACCAGATGCAGCAGCACCGAGGCTGCTATGCCAGCTATGCTATAGAGTGGATTCATGCAGTGGGTACGACCCGCTTAGCCCAGGACTTCGATAGCACGCTGCAGACGCTGGAGGGTCTCTCCACGGCCGAGCAGTGCGGTGATATCAAAGAGGTGGGGGACCCTTAGCAGCACCGACGAGTGCCAGACGGAAGCAGTTCATCACCGCACCGAGGCCATAGCCCTTCTCCTCGATCCAAGCCTTGACGACCTCTTCGGTCGCTTCGCTGGGGAGATCTTCTGGCTGGGTGGCGAGGAGTGCAGCGAGCTCCGTCAGCTGGGCTGCGCTGTCTTCCTTCCAGCGCTTCTTCACGGTCTTCTCATCGTAAGCCGTGGGGGCGGTGAAGAAGTAAGCGATCTGCTCCTCAAGCTCGAGGAGCGTCTGAGCACGTTCCTTAGTCAGGCCGATGGCGCGAGCTACGTAGTCTGCGTCGAAGGTGATGCCTGCAGCCTCGAGGCTGGGGCGCAGGAGGTCAGCCAGACGCTCATTGCTGGAGGTCTGGATATAGTGATGGTTGAACCACTTGCCCTTCTCGTAGTCGAACTTAGCGCCAGCCTTGCTGCACTTCTCGATACGAAAGTAGCGGATCAGCTCTTCCATGTCCATGACTTCCTCGTGATCATTACCGGGGTTCCAGCCGAGGAGTGCGACGAAGTTCACGACAGCCTCGGGGAGGTAACCGCTCTCACGGTAGCCAGAGGACACCTCACCCGTCTTGGGATCGACCCAGCGCAGGGGGAAGACAGGGAAGCCAAGGCGATCGCCGTCACGCTTGCTGAGCTTACCGTTGCCCTCGGGCTTGAGGAGGAGTGCCAGGTGAGCGAAGCGGGGCATCGTGTCGCGCCAGCCAAAGGCTTCGTAGAGAAGCACGTGCAGCGGTGCGCTGGGCAGCCACTCTTCACCACGGATGACGTGGGTGATACGCATCAGATGGTCGTCGACGATGTTCGCCAGATGGTAGGTAGGCAGGTCATCAGCACTCTTGTAGAGCACCTTGTCATCGAGGACGGAGCTATTGAAGGTCACGCGCCCACGGATCATATCGTCGACCTCGACCTCTACATCGGGCGTGACGAGGAAGCGGACGACATACTGCGCACCGCCTGCGATGAGAGCATCGACCTCCTCACGTGGCAGGACGAGCGAATTGCGCATCGAGGTGCGGGTCGTAGCGTCGTACTGGAAGTTCGCTACCGTCTTACGCTTCTCCTCCAGTTCCTCGGGCGTGTCAAAGGCGATATAAGCCTTGCCCGCATCGAGGAGCTGCTGGACGTACTTGCGGTAGATATCGCGGCGCTCGCTCTGACGATAGGGGCCACAGTCCCCACCATAGCTCACGCCTTCGTCGAAGCGGATACCGAGCCACTCGAGGGCCTCGATGATATAAGCCTCCGCCCCTGGGACGAAGCGCTGGCTATCCGTATCCTCGATACGCAGAAGGAGCTCACCGCCGTGAGCCTTCGCGAAGAGATAGTTATAGAGAGCTGTGCGGACACCGCCGATATGCAGCGCTCCCGTAGGGCTGGGAGCAAAGCGAACGCGTACTGATTCGTGTGACATAGTGCTATGGTGATATGCTTGTTGTGTGGATGCTGATGCGACTATCGCCCATCGTCGGATGGGAGCTGGAGCGTCCAGCGCGTGTGACTGTCGAGTTCCTGCTGTAGGAGGGTGAGGCTATCAGCCTCGAGAGGTGCCCCTTCACTCAAGGGGCAGGTGGGGGAAATGAGATGTATGGTACCTGAAAGGAATATCGTGCGCTCTCCTTCGCCGACGAAGGGAGCTAAGATGAAGCTCCCTGGCGAGTGCTCCTCGATGAGGACCGAGTGAGCGACCCAGCGCCCGAGGCGCAGGTGGTGACTGGCATAGCGAGGCTGGGGAGAGCGGGACATGGGGAGTGGTTAGAGCGCCGTGATGCCGTCGTCATCGGAGAGCTCCGTAGCGGGCTCCTCAGCCTGAGGCTCGTCGGCTGGAGCAGGTGTAGGCTCGGGGGCAGCACCCGTATAGCGGACAAGGCTGAAGCTATCGACGACGAAGAGCGGGCTCTTGCTCTTGGGGAGGCGACCACGCAGTAGCCCATAAGCCGCACGCATCATCTTACCACTGGGTATGGTGATGGCGACTTGGTTGAGGCCAGGATGTAGGGAGGGAAGGGTCTCGGCTTGCTGCGTAGAGTCCGCATACTGCAGGCGGAGCTGGAGCTGAAGTGTCGAGGGCGATGCCCCGCTTACACGGACGATGAAGCGGAGCTCCGTACCGCCCGTATAGCTGACGCTGGGCTCGAGAGCGAAGGAGCGCTCGACATAGCTCCCTGCGAGGTAGCGGCTGGCACTATCGCGTAGGAGGTTCACCGAGTCAATATCGTGCGCCGCCCACAGGCTGCGACGTCGCTCGATGCGGTCGAGGCTATCGACACGTACCTGCAGCGTCGCTTGGCGGGACTCCAGCACCAGAGCAGCGTGCTCATAGAGCTTCTGATACTCGACGATCTGATGGCGTCCGTACCAGACGAGCGAGCTATCCCAGTCGGCCAGCGTATAGCCGTAGCGGCTGAGGATAGCTTGGAAGCCCACGACACGCAGGCTGTCCTCGAGGCCTCGCTGGTTGAAGGAAGCCTCTGCCGTGAGCATCTCAGGCAGGAGTTCCTTGACCGTCTTGAGGTCGATCTGCTTCCACTTCCCCTTAGAGCCACCACAGGCACTCCCCCGACAAGGAGAAGCGCCAGCACGAGAGCCTTCAGTAGGCTGAGATGGGGGCAGGGTGAAGCGAGACGACATAGGGCAAGACGATTAAGCTATTCCTCCGTATCAGTCTCCGTAGACGTATCCTTATCCTTTGAAGGGAAGAGGGTATCCAGCGCCGTGGAGAACGTGCGGCGATAGCAGAGGAGCAGGAGCGCTACACCTACAGAGATGCAGGCATCAGCGAAGTTGAATATCGGGCTGAAGAAGACGAACTGCTCACCGGCATGGATAGGACTCCACGAGGGGATAAGTCGTCTGGATGATCGGGGAAGTAAAGCATATCGACCACCTTGCCATGCAGGAAGGTGCCGTAGCCTTCGCCCCAGGGGACGAGCTGTGCCACTGCCCCGTGGCTCGTGGAGAAGATCTCCCCGTAGAAGAGGCAGTCGATGACGTTCCCAAGTCCACCAGCGATGACGAGACCAAGCGTCAGGCAGAAGCCGAGTGAGAAGCGACGTAGGCGCAGCAGACGCACCAGATAGTACACCCCTGCACCCATCGCCAGTATGCGGAAGAGCGTCAGAAGGAGCTTACTACCGAGCGTGATCCCGTAGGCCATCCCTTCGTTCTCGACGAAGTAGATCTTGAACCACGAGGTGATCTCGTGCATCTCCCCTCGACCATTGAGGTCTTGATCCCAGATCTTCGAGGCCTGGTCAATGACGAGTAGGAGGACGATAAACGCCGTCGTCCAGAGGGTCGTCTTGGAGCTTCTTGTCATCAGTCGCGTGGGGGCTTACTTCTTCTCTTGGAGCTTCGCCTCGATAGAGAGCGTAGCATGAGGCACAGCGCGCAGACGCTCCTTGGGGATGAGCTTACCGGTCTGGCGGCAGATGCCGTAGGTCTTTGTTCTCGATGCGGCGCAGGGCTGCCTGGAGATTGTGGATGAACTTCAGCAGACGCTCAGCCATGCGACCTGCTTCACCCTTGGAGAGGGAAGCAGCGCCCTCATGGACTGCCTTGAAGGTGGGCTGTGTGTCGGCTACGTCATTGCTCTGATAGTCGACGGCACTCTCACGCAGGAGATCGTAATCGCGGATAGCTTGCTCGAGCTTCTGCATGATAAGCTCACGGAACTCCTGGAGCTCCTCGTCTGTGTAGGAAGTCTTCTGGTCACTCATTGTATAGTTATCTGAATTGTAGGCAGGGCGGAAGAGTACACCCGCCCTGCCCGTGTGTTAGTTTGCCTTCTCTATATAGATGGGGATCATACGTTCGTCCAGATCAAGCTCCAGCGTGGGTGTGAAGCCCGTCTGCTCCTCGATGGAGACTGCCTGCACCTCCTTAGCGATATAAGCCGAGTAGACGCTGAGCACACGGTGGAGCTCTTCGTCCTCGGGCAGGAGGATGCGTACCTTGTCACTGACCTCGAAGCCGCTCTGCTTACGCAGGTTCTGAATGCGGTTAATCAGCTCACGAGCCGTACCCTCGAGGCGCAGCTCATCGGTCACGGTGATATCCAGAGCGATGGTCAGCGTGCCTTCGTTGGCCACGAGCCAGCCAGGGATATCCTCTGAATAGATGTCGACGTCGTCGCGGAGGATCGTCACAGGCGCCCCTTCGACCGTGAAGTCGATCTGACCCGTGCGCTCGATCGTAGCGATCTGCTCTTGCGTGAACTCTGCCACCACAGCAGCGATAGCCTTCATGATCTTGCCATAGCGTGGGCCAAGCTTCTTGAAGTCGGGCTTGATACGCTTGACGAGCACGCCTTCGCCGTCGGTGACGAACTGCAGCTCCTTGAGGTTCACCTCGCTGAGGATGAGGGGTACGACGGGCAGGATAGCCTGATGGTCGGCCTCGTTGACAATGGGGATCATCAGACGCTGCAGGGGCTGACGCACCTTGATATTGACCTTACGACGCAGGGCCAGCACCATCGAGCAGATGCTCTGCGCGAGGTGCATGCTGCGCTCCAGGCTCTCGTTGATCTCCTCACGGCAGGCGGTGGGGAAGTCAGCCAGATGCACTGAGTGCTCCGTGGCACTAGTACCCTTGCTAGTGAGGTCGCGGTAGAGCTGGTCAGCGTAGAAGGGAGCGATGGGGGCCATGAGGCGAGCCACCGTGACCAGACAGCGGTAGAGCGTCTGGTAGGCAGAGAGCTTGTCCGTGGTCATCTCACCAGCCCAGAAGCGGCGGCGAGAGAGACGCACGTACCAGTTGCTCAGCTGCTCGGAGACGAAGTCACCGATAGCACGAGCGGCACGCGTAGGCTCGTAGTCCTCCAGATCGCTATCGACCTCGAGGATGAGGCTATTGAGCGTAGAGAGGATCCAGCGGTCGATCTCAGGGGCGCTCAGCGTAAGGGAGCTCCTCACGAGCGTAGGATCGAAGCCATCGAGGTTAGCATACAGCGCGAAGAACTGATACGTATTGTACAGCGTCGCGAAGAACTTACGGCGTACCTCATCGATACCCTCGACGTCGAACTTCAGGTTGTCCCAAGGCGACGAGTTGCTGATCATGTACCAGCGCAGGGGGTCAGAGCCGTACTTCTCGATCGTCTCGAAGGGATCGACAGCATTGCCCAGACGCTTACTCATCTTGTTGCCATTCTTATCGAGCACGAGCCCGTTGGAGATGACCGCCTTGTAGCTATTCGTACCACGTACCATCGTAGCGATAGCGTGGAGCGTGAAGAACCACCCACGCGTCTGGTCCACCCCTTCGGCGATGAAGTCCGCGGGGAAGGCACGACCGCTGTCGAGCAGTTCCTTATTCTCAAAGGGATAGTGGAGCTGTGCGAAAGGCATAGCACCCGAGTCAAACCACACGTCGATGAGGTCCGTCTCACGGCGCATGGGCTTGCCCGAGGGCGAGACTAAGATGATATCATCGACATAGGGGCGGTGCAGGTCGATCTTATCGTAGTTCTCCTGCGTATATACCCCAGGGGTGAAGTCCTTCCAGGGGTTAGCCGTCATGAAGCCAGCTTCTACCGAGCGCTCGATGGCGTGGTAGAGCTCTTCGACGGATGAGATACAGATCTCTTCACGACCATCCTCGGTGCGCCAGATAGGCAGGGGCGTACCCCAGTAGCGGCTACGCGAGAGGTTCCAGTCCTGGAGGTTCTCCAGCCACTTACCGAAGCGACCCGTACCGGTGCTCTCGGGCTTCCAGTTGATGGTATCGTTGAGACGCATCATCTCCTCACGGCAAGCCGTGGTGCGGATGAACCAGCTATCCAGCGGGTAGTAGAGCACGGGCTTGTCCGTACGCCAGCAGTGGGGATAGGAGTGTACGTGCTTCTCGATCTTGAAGGCACGACCCTCGCCCTTCAGCAGAAGTGCGATAGTCACATCTAAGGTCTCATCCTGATCGGTGAGCGTGTCGTCGTAGGCGTTCTTGACGTAGCGTCCTGCGAACTCCTTATATATATCTACGTTGACAAAGTCCTTGACGAAGGCGGGATCCATATCCTCCAGACGGAAGAGACGGCCCTGCATATCGACCATGGGGCGCACATTGCCATCACGATCGAGGACGGTCAGCCCTGCGATGTCGCTGGCCTTAGCCACCTTGTTGTCGTCCGCACCGAAGGTAGGTGCGATATGTACGATCCCCGTACCATCGCTCGTGGTGACGAAGTCGCCAGCGATGACGCGGAAGGCATCCCCGTCGGGGACGCATCCAGGGGAGGAGCTGCTCATAGCGCGTACCTACGAGGTCCTTACCCTTCCACTCGCCGACGATGACGTAGGGGAGCTTCTTGTCGCCAGGCTGATAGGCTGCGAGGGCTTCTTCGCCTTCGTGCTCCTTGCTGAAGAGCGTGTGCAGGAGTGCACGAGCTACCACAGCCGTGATAGGCGCACCCGAATAGGGGTTGAAGGAGCGGACGGCTACGTAGTCGATCTCAGGACCGACGCAGAGAGCTGTATTCGAGGGCAGCGTCCAGGGGGTCGTCGTCCAAGCGAGGAAGACGGCTTCACCATGGCCCGTCAGCTCGGCACGTGGGTCGATGATGCGGAACTGTGCGACGCACGTCGTGTCCTTCACATCACGATAGCACCCAGGCTGATTCAGCTCGTGCGTACTCAGCCCCGTACCTGCAGCAGGCGAATAGGGCTGGATCGTGTAGCCCTTATAGAGGAGGCCCTTCTTATAGATCTCGCTGAGGAGGTACCAGAGGGTCTCGATATAGCGGTTGTCGTAGGTGATGTAGGGGTGATCCATGTCCACCCAGTAGCCCATGAGGCGGGTGAGCTGCTCCCACTCGTGCGTGTACTTCATCACCTCACGGCGACAAGCAGCATTGTATTCGTCGACGCTGATCTTCTTGCCGATATCTTCCTTCGTGATGCCGAGGGCCTTCTCGACCCCGAGCTCTACGGGCAGACCATGGGTATCCCAGCCGGCCTTGCGGTCGACGCGGAATCCCTTCATCGTCTTGTAGCGGCAGAAGATATCCTTGATCGAGCGCGCCATGACGTGGTGAATACCAGGCATCCCGTTAGCCGAGGGAGGCCCTTCGTAGAAGACGAACGAGGGCGCGCCTTCGCGCAGGGCAAGCGTGCGGGCAAAGAGGTCTTCCTCCTGCCACTGATCCAGCACCTTCTTATTGACCCCCGAGAGCTGGAGGTTATCGTATTCAGGGAACTTATGGCTCATACAGCGTCTATATTATATCGTCGTCGGGAGGAGCGACGGGCCGAGTGCGGCTACACCCCATCCCAAGGTAGTTCAAAAAAATTGATACAAAGATACAGCTTTCCATCGACGCAGATTCTATACCGTCACAGGGCTTACCCATCAAGTACCCTACTGAGCACCCCTCCACGAGCACTCAGAGCTCATGAGCGAGCAAAGACACTTTCCCCGAGATAAGCGGGCGACAAACTTGAGGGCGCACTACCCCATAGTGGTCGGTGGTATCAAGCAATAGTGAATAGGGTATATAGAGCTATATAGGATGGCGAAGAAAGCTATATAGCTTTGTGAAGTGACCTCTATTAGGTTGTTGCTCCGCGTAGGGATAAAAGTTATGGACGAGTGGCAGATAAGTTTGGACTACGTACGTGGCTCTAATATCTACGTACGTGGATATTTGGACTGACGTGCCTGGTCTTTAAGACTACGTACATAGATAGAAGAATACCACTACGGGAAGGCGCTTTTTCCTTCACGAGAAGGACACTTTTCCCTCCGCTGGATAAGAAGAATACGCGCGATAAGGCGAAGGGCTTGTATCATCTTCGGAGAGGCATATCGGGGAGCTGGGCGTGCGATGCCTTAGTACTCTACATAGAGGGCAGGACTCGCGGCGACAGTCTCAAACCACTATTGCTTCACACCACGCCCCCACAGAGCAGTCCGTACCGCCTTACCTACAAGCCTCCCTTTCCCCTACCCCAAAGACAAAGAGAAGCCCCCGCTCACAGACGTCACTTCGTCTGTGAGCGGGGGCTATCCCGTAGGGTATTTGCTTTGAGGCTACGCTTACAGCTTGTAGCTCAGCGTCACCAGCGCATTGGTAGGCTCGTTGGGGAAGAGCTGCGTGCCGTTCAGCACCGAGGTGTAGTTCTTTGCATTGAGGACATTGCGCACCTGTACAGCGATGCCGAAGCCTGCGGGCAGGCGATAGGAAGCGCCGAGGTCAAGCTGCGTGTAAGCAGGGAAGGTCAGCGACTGCGCTACGTTGTAGTACATCGCATCGCGGTAGCTCAGGCTATAGTTCAGCGAGAGGTTGCGGAGTGCACCACGCTGGAAGGCATAGTTACCATAGGTGAAGAACTGCTTGCGGGGTACCCAGCTCATAGGCGTACCATCATGCAGGTTCAATAGCTTAGTCACCGCTGTTTCCTTGGCATCGGCTACGTGGATATCCGTATAGCTATAGCCAGCGACCAGCTCAAGACCAGCCACGGGGCGATAGGTCAGATCCGTTTCGAAGCCATTACCCTCCGTAGCACCCACCTGAGCCACGATGCTATAGCGCTTGGGCTTGCCGTTCTCCTGCTCTGTCACCGAGGTACGCTCAAGCTCGTTATTGCGACGGATATGATAAGCGGAGAGATTGAGCTGGAGCACATCAGAGAGCGTGTAGCGAGTGCCGACCTCGAACTGGTAGCCCGACTGAGGATCGAAGTAAGCACCACCACGGCGACCCGTGATCAGCTTACCATCCTTATCGTAGAAGCGCTGACGATTCGTATCCAGCGTAGTCGTCTTGTCGGGGATATAGAAGCTACCCAGCGACGTATAGAAGGAGAGCGCCTCCGTGGGCTGGTAGACGAGACCGAGGCGATAGCTGATAGCGTCGTCCGAACTCTTGTTATACTTATCACGAGCGATATCATCATAGCTATGCTTACCATCCTTGATCGCAAGACCTGAGGTATGACGGTAGCTGTAGTGATCATAGCGGATCGCAGCCATGGCCTTGATCTTCTCCGAGAACTCAAAGACATTAGAGAGCGCGAAGCCATGGACCCACGTGTGCTGAGGCGAGGCCTTAGAGAGTGTCGTCTTGATGTGCCCATTGAAGCTGGGGTTGTAGGTCGTGTTCTCCGAGAAGGTCAGCGTTTCCCCATCGCTATCGAAGGTACGGCCTCCCCCCTGGACGTCCGTCCCATTGTACCCCGTATAAGTGGTACGCTGCATGTAGGTCGTGCTATAGGCAAAGCGCAGGTTGTTCTTCACCGAGCCGAGAGAGAAGCTACCCGTCAGATCGACGGTATTCTGCAGCATCTTAGCGATGTGCTCGAAGCGCAGGGGGAAGGTGAACCGGACGTGATCCAGATCGTAGTACGTCTTATTCCCTGCATCATCCTTCGTATAGTAGCCGTACTTAGCACCAGCCGTAGCACTCGTAGGATAGGTCAGCTCCTCCGTGCTGAAGTAGTCGATATCATCGTAGGCATAGGAGACGTAGTCGGAGAGCTTCCAGCCTGAGGGGAGCGAGAGCGTGTACTTGAGGCTACCATTGTAGGCGCGGTTGTACATGAAGTCCGAAGCATCGTTGTAGCGCCATTCGCGCTTGAGACCTGGAAGCAATTCACCCTTCTTGAGGTAGAGCTTATCATCGCTCACGCGATACATATCAGCCTCCATGACGGGGGCAAGACCCGTATCAGTGCCGTAGAAGTCATTACGACCTTCGAGGCGCAGGATGAGGTTGTGAATCCCCTTCGTATAGCTGAGAGCCGCGAAGAGCGAGCGGTTCTTGTCATTCGTAGAGCGCCACTGCTTGCCTCCAGAGAGGAAGCCACCAGCGTAGAAGTGCAGACCATCAGTGATCTTCCCCCCGACATTCGCACCCAGGTCGAAGTAGCCCAGTGAGCCACCACGGACGTGAGCACCGAGGATAAACTTCTCCGTAGGGACGCGACGCGTGACGTTCACGACGCCACCCGTAGCAGCATAGCCATAGAGCACCGAAGCAGGGCCCTTGAGCACCTCGATCTGATCGACATTGTAGAGGTCACCTAAGGGATAGGAGTTCACCGTAGAGCGTTCGTCACGAACTCCGTCAACCATGTAGATCGTGTTGTAGAAGCCACGAACGGAGATCTCACGGAAAGCTCCGTAGCTGGACTTCATCTGCACGGCAGGCACGAAGCGCAGAGCGTCCTTGACCTGCGTGATAGCGCGAAGGGAGAGGGTAGAGTCCGCGAGCGAACTAATCGTAAGAGGGAGCTTCTTTGCAGGGACCCCCAGCGGGTTGATCCCCTGCTCCTGTCGCAGGTGTGCTGTCACTTCGACAGCTTCAAGATGACGAACGGAGTCGGCAGGCGTGCCCTGTCCTGCCCATGCAGGTGCAGCAAGGCACAGCGCGCTCAGGAGCGAGACGGTAAGAGTCTTCATAAATGAATCGTCAAAATCGAATTTAAGGGTGATGTAAAATAGTTATCGGTCTTGGTCTGCTCGGGTGAAGGCGAGCCATAGGCTTAGCACCTCCCGAGCATTTCCGCTACAAAGGTAGCCCTTTTATCCCAACTTCCCGAAAGATATCCACCAGATAAAGGCTCAAAAGGCGCTACACTCTGGCCTCTACAAGCACACTCCATGCCACTATAAAGGGCTACCTTTGCGCTCGGCGGCTCATTCCAACAGCCTCTACCCTTTCAATGAAGCAAGAGCAAATCATACTTCTCCGTGGCGTCATGCCCAGCGGAAAGAATAGCATCCCCAAGATGGCTGTCCTACGCCAGCACCTCGAAGAGGCTGGCTTCGAACGTGTACGCACCTACATCCAGAGTGGGAACATCCTTCTACTTAGCGACCTTCCCAAAGATCTACTTAGCCAGCGCATCCATGACCTCATCAAGGAGCGTATCGGTGCAGACCTCACGGCTCTCGTCTTCCTACCCGAAGAGCTGCAGGCGTGGGTAGAGAGTCTTCCCTTCGCAGACGACCTTGATCCCAGCCGCATCTTCTTCACTATGACCATGGAGTGTCCCACAGCCGACCGCCTGCAAGAGCTCTCCGAGAAGACTTGGGGCGAAGAGGCTGCCCTTCACTTCACCGAGCGCTGTGCCTACATATACGCCCCAAAGACCTATAAGAACACCCGTCTCACCAACAATGCCCTGGAGCGCTACCTCCGTGTGACCTGCACCACGCGCAACCTCAATACCATCCGTCGCCTACTCTCCCTCTCCCGAGGCGAATAGCGAGCAAGCTGCCCCCTCGGCATCTCTCCCCTCCTCCTTCAATAAAAGCACACGCAGCACGCGCCCCATGGGACTTCCATCGGGCGCGTGCTGCATTTAATGGTCGGACTATCGTATCCCTACCGAGAGGATAGCTCTTTCCTCCCGACGACAGCCTCACTTGATAGCGTAGATGAGAGCGCTAGACCAGAGCCCATACCACCACCCCAAACGAAGCAGTACTGGTCAGCGAAGCAACCACTACTGGTCACGACACGAAGCAGTAGTGGTAACATAGAGTAACCACTACTGGTCGGGAAAGCAACCACTACTGGTTCGTTTCTGAGAATTAGAGTGGTATGTCCTCATCAAAGGGAAAGGGAAAGGGAGGAGACAGATAAAGGCAAGAAGCTAAGACGAAGCATCGAGGGCAGGGGCCTTTATCCGACAGGCGTATAAACGACGATAGGGTGACGAAGCCTCATCGGCTCCATCACCCTACCCCATAGATCTATCTGTAGTATGCGACTGCATAGCTTGGTGACTCATCGCTCGCTGCATCGCGCCTTGCTGTGGCATAGCAAGCGAAATGGGAGTCAATGAAATGGTAGCAAGCAGCAAGCTCACTACATCATACACGAGCCAGGATAAAAACGAAGTGGGTGTGATCACTTGCGTAATCACACCCACTCTCTTAAAATGGCGGCTACCTACTCTCCCACGAAACGCAGTACCATCGGCACGATTGGGCTTAACTTCTCTGTTCGGAATGGGAAGAGGTGGAACCCCAACGTTATAACCACCTAAATATCGCTGTATTTAGACAATCATTGACTTGATAAAAACATCCGATACTCACCACCGTATCGCTAAGTCGGTATACAACCTCGCTGCGCAAAAACTTTCGGGCAATTAGTACTACTCGGCTATGACGTCACCGCCTTTACACCTGTAGCCTATCAAGGTCATCGTCTATAACCACCCTTATAATGAGATCTAATCTTGAGGCAAGCTTCGTACTTAGATGCTTTCAGCACTTATCTCAACCGAACGTAGCTACTCGGCAATACGCCTGGCGGCATAACCGATAAACCAGCGGTTCGTCCAACACGGTCCTCTCGTACTAGTGTCAGGCCCCCTCAAATCTCAAACGCCCACAACAGATAGAGACCGAACTGTCTCACGACGTTCTGAACCCAGCTCGCGTGCCACTTTAATGGGCGAACAGCCCAACCCTTGGGACCTTCTCCAGCCCCAGGATGTGACGAGCCGACATCGAGGTGCCAAACCGCTCCGTCGATATGAGCTCTTGGGAGCGATCAGCCTGTTATCCCCGGAGTACCTTTTATCCTTTGAGCGATGGCCCTTCCATACGGAACCACCGGATCACTATGCTCTAGTTTCCTACCTGTGCGACTTGTTAGTCTCCCAGTCAAGCACCCTTGTGCCATTACACTCTACGACCGGTTACCAATCGGTCTGAGGGTACCTTTAGAAGCCTCCGTTACACTTTTGGAGGCGACCACCCCAGTCAAACTACCCACCATGCAATGTCCTCGCATCCGCGAGTTAGAACCCAAATAACAAAAGGGCCGTATTTCAACGGCGACTCCACGAATACTGGCGTACCCGCTTCATAGTCTCCGGCCTATCCTACACATTTGTTACCCAAATCCAATGCAAAGCTATAGTAAAGGTTCACGGGGTCTTTTCGTCCCGTTGCGGGTAATCGGCATCTTCACCGATACTACAATTTCACCGAGCTCGCGGTTGAGACAGTACCCAGATCGTTACACCATTCGTGCAGGTCGGAACTTACCCGACAAGGAATTTCGCTACCTTAGGACCGTTATAGTTACGGCCGCCGTTTACTGGGGCTTCAATTCAATGCTTCTCTTGCGATGACATCTCCTCTTAACCTTCCAGCACCGGGCAGGTGTCAGGCTATATACAGTATCTTTCGATTTAGCATAGCCATGTGTTTTTGTTAAACAGTCGCCTGGGCCTATTCTCTGCGGCTCACAGCCTTCACTGTGAGCGTCCTTTATTCCGAAGTTACAGGACTATTTTGCCTAGTTCCTTAACCGCGAATCACTCGAGCGCCTTAGTATACTCAACCCAACCACCTGTGTCGGTTTATGGTACGGGTAATCATGCAATATGCTTAGCGGATTTTCTTGGGAGCACCGTTACAGTTGTCCATATCTCCTCGTGCAAGCACTCAGAGTACTGTCAGGTTCGGATCTCCGAGCGGATTTGCCTACTCAGATCAACTCCTACACCCTTCAACCACCTATTCCGTCAGGTGGCAGGACCGTCACATCTCCGTCTCCACATCGCTCACATAATTAGTACCGGAATATTAACCGGTTCTTCCATCGGGTGCGCCATTCGGCTTCCCCTTAGGCCCCGACTAACCCTGATCCGATTAGCGTTGATCAGGAAACCTTAGTCTTTCGGCGAGGAGGTTTCTCACCTCCTTTATCGTTACTTATACCTACATTTGCTTTTCTAGAAGCTCCAGCAAGAGTTGTCCTCTCACCTTCAGCGCCGCTAGAATGCTCCCCTACCGATGTTTACACATCCCACAGCTTCGGTAAATAGCTTATGCCCGATTATTATCCACGCCAAAGCACTCGACTAGTGAGCTGTTACGCACTCTTTAAATGAATGGCTGCTTCCAAGCCAACATCCTAGCTGTCTTCGCACTCTGACTTCGTTTGGTCAACTTAGCTATTATTTCGGGACCTTAGCCGATGGTCTGGATTCTTCTCCTCTCGGACATGGACCTTAGCACCCATGCCCTCACTCCGTGGATCTAACTTAACGTGCATTCGGAGTTTGTCTGGACTTGATAGCCGGTGAAAGCCTCGCATCCAATCAGTCGCTCTACCTCACGTAAGAAACTCCACAGGCTGCACCTAAATGCATTTCGGGGAGTACGAGCTATCTCCAAGTTTGATTAGCCTTTCACCCCTACCCTCAGTTCATCCGAAAGCTTTTCAACGCTTACCGGTGCGGTCCTCCAGTTGGTTTTACCCAACCTTCAACCTGACCAAGGGTAGATCACTTGGTTTCGCGTCTACTCCCTCTGACTAAACCGCCCTATTCAGACTCGCTTTCGCTTCGGCTCACGTGACTCTTCATCACTTAACCTTGCCAGAGAAAGTAACTCGTAGGTTCATTATGCAAAAGGCACGCAGTCACAGCACAAGGCTGCTCCTACCGCTTGTAGGCAGACGGGTTCAGGATCTATTGCACTCCTCTGTTCGAGGTTCTTTTCACCTTTCCCTCACGGTACTGGTTCACTATCGGTCTCTCGGGAGTATTTAGCCTTACGGGATGGGCCCCGCAGATTCACACAGGATTTCACGTGTCCCGCGCTACTCAGGATACCTCTAAGTCCAACGAAGATTTTCGGATACACAGCTATCATGTTCTATGGCCGGCCTTTCCAGACCGTTCTCCTAATCTTGTCTTCCTATATCGAGGTCCTACAACCCCAGGTTTGCCGAAACAAATCTGGTTTGGGCTAGTCCCCGTTCGCTCGCCACTACTAAGGGAATCACTTTTGTTTTCTTCTCCTATGGGTACTTAGATGTTTCAGTTCCCCACGTTCGCTCACTGCTCTGCAGTGTGATACATCTTCAATGTACCGGGTTGCCCCATTCGGAAATCTACGGATCAATTTGTATGTGCCAATCCCCGTAGCTTATCGCAGCTTATCACGTCCTTCGTCGCCTCCGAGAGCCAAGGCATCCACCGTCTGCCCTTATCTGTTTTTGCGCCTAACGTACTTCTAATATTGCTATCAGATGCACGCAGGTTGTATACTAACTTATTATATATGCTCTACGTTGTTTTCTCGTTTGTTTTTATCAAGTATGTCAATGATCGCTAAGAGGGCCGCTGGTGTGAACCTTGTGACACCTCTTTTAAGTCAATCATAAGTAAGTCACCTTACTTATATCGTCTTCGCTAACGTATTTACTTCCCTCACCTCAGCTACCCTCGCTCGGGTCAGCCTTCATTCGAGGCGGTTCGTTTCTCGTTTGCGGTTGCAAAGATAGAGCAAAAACTAAATACAAACCAAATCTTACCAAGAAATATTTTCAAGAACACCACGTTGAGTTGCATTCATTTCCCCATAAACAAGAGAGTTACAAGGAGAGAAAAAATTTTCAGATTCAGGGATGCAGTGGGAGACACATCGGGGAAAGAGCATAGGGATTCACGGGGATGAAGAGGATGATTAAGCGGGATGGACACGCAGACCACCCTACTTTCCCTGAATAGATATAGGACAGGGGGCTATCAACCTATATTGGTCAGCGGATGAACCTATACAGGTCGACGCTTCAACCAATATAGCTTCATCCGCCGACCAATATAGAATCATACCATCCGACTCCGAAGAGAAGAAAGCAACCAGTACTGGTCACCATTCCAACCACTACTGGTTACTATTAGTGACCAGTACTGCTTCGCCGTCTGACCAGTACTGGTCCGACCGCCGACCAGTACTGCTCGTTTTCACTACCTAATAAACACACCGCTCGCCTAACCCACAGAAGGGACAGGCAGACGGCGCATTTGACACCTTATATATAAGGAGTGGGGCAAAACGAAGCGAGGCGGTGACCAGCTGGATAGCCAGTCACCGCCTCGCGATGGGTGAGAATAACGATATCGACAGCAGAAGCGAGTACGCACATTCAGGAAAGACACCTAACTCATCTCTTACGTACATACTACACTAACTATACTAAAGCCCATTTTCAGAACTCCAGAAAGGAGGTGTTCCAGCCGCACCTTCCGGTACGGCTACCTTGTTACGACTTAGCCCCAGTCACCTGTATTACCCTAGGCCGACCCTTGCGGTTACGGACTTTAGGTACTCCAGACTCCCATGGCTTGACGGGCGGTGTGTACAAGGCCCGGGAACGTATTCACCGCGCCATGGCTGATGCGCGATTACTAGCGAATCCAGCTTCACGGAGTCGAGTTGCAGACTCCGATCCGAACTGTGATAAGGTTTAGAGATTCGCATCCTGTCGCCAGGTAGCTGCCCTTTGTCCTTACCATTGTAACACGTGTGTCGCCCCGGATGTAAGGGCCGTGCTGATTTGACGTCATCCCCACCTTCCTCACGCCTTACGACGGCAGTCTCTACGGAGTTCCCAGCATCACCTGATGGCAACCGTAGACAGGGGTTGCGCTCGTTATGGCACTTAAGCCGACACCTCACGGCACGAGCTGACGACAACCATGCAGCACCTACATAGATGTCCCGAAGGAAAAACTCCCTTTCAGGAGCGGTCATCTACATTTCAATCCCGGGTAAGGTTCCTCGCGTATCATCGAATTAAACCACATGTTCCTCCGCTTGTGCGGGCCCCCGTCAATTCCTTTGAGTTTCACCGTTGCCGGCGTACTCCCCAGGTGGATAACTTAACGCTTTCGCTTAGGAGCATACTGTATATCGCATACGCCCAGTTATCATCGTTTACAGCGTGGACTACCAGGGTATCTAATCCTGTTTGATACCCACGCTTTCGTGCTTCAGCGTCAGTTGTACCTTAGTAAGCTGCCTTCGCAATCGGAGTTCTGCGTGATATCTATGCATTCCACCGCTACACCACGCATTCCGCCTACCTCATCTACACTCAAGCCCGCCAGTATCAATGGCAATTTAGGAGTTAAGCTCCTAGATTTCACCGCTGACTTAACAGGCCGCCTACGCACCCTTTAAACCCAATAAATCCGGATAACGCTCGCATCCTCCGTATTACCGCGGCTGCTGGCACGGAGTTAGCCGATGCTTATTCATACGGTACATGCAGGGAGTCACACGTGACTCTTGTTATTCCCGTATAAAAGAAGTTTACAATCCATAAGACAGTCATCCTTCACGCGACTTGGCTGGTTCAGGCTCTCGCCCATTGACCAATATTCCTCACTGCTGCCTCCCGTAGGAGTCTGGTCCGTGTCTCAGTACCAGTGTGGGGGTTCAACCTCTCAGTTCCCCTACCCATCGTCGCCTTGGTGAGCCGTTACCTCACCAACTAGCTAATGGGACGCATGCCTATCTCACAGCGAATTTCATTTCCTCTACCTTGGATGCCCAAGATGGAGTGTACGCGGTATTAGTCCGTCTTTCGACGGGTTATCCCCTCTGTGAGGCAAGTTGCATACGCGTTACGCACCCGTGCGCCGGTCGCCATCAGTCTTAGCAAGCTAAGACCATGCTGCCCCTCGACTTGCATGTGTTAAGCCTATCGCTAGCGTTCATCCTGAGCCAGGATCAAACTCTTCATTGTCAATATTTTTATTGTACTTTGTTCTGTTTGTCTTGCTCCGAAATGATTCTTGCTTCAGATTTATTAGTGTATCTCTACCTAAGTAAAGGTCGTAATTGACGGTTAGGTCTTCTTTTCCCTAAACGTTTGTTACTACACTTCTGTTTGTCAATATCAATTATCTCAAAGATCTCTTAAAAGTCAAACTGCCTGCGTCGCCGCTAGGCCGTCCGTTTCTTTTGCGAGTGCAAAGGTAAGAAAAATTCACCCAAAATTCCAAATACACACGCAAATTTATAGCATCACAGGGTGCGTCATCGCTCTTTTCGCGCGCGTACATTAATATATAGCGACACCGAGAAGATCCCGCAAAGGAGGAGAGAAGCCCCCCCACTCTCTCCACAAGTAAGCTACAGAGGTAGCGATAGCAACCTATATAGGTTCACACCATCCTCACATAGATTCACCCGTAGACAAAAAGCAGGGAGCACACAGCACATCGGCTGTATACTCCCTGCTTGTATGGGTGGGACTTGGCTTCGCTTAGACGAGGTCTTGGCCGGGGCGGAGACGAAGCATCTCCTTGGGGACAGCTTGGCAGATCACCTCACTCAGGCGGTCAACGACGGCATGACGCACGTAGTCGCGGTGGTGCACCAGTGTGATGCAGCGTGCAGGACGAGGCAGAGCGAAGGGACGGATGAGCTCGCTCTGCTCGGCACTCAGCGTCTTCACTGCCAGCTCAGGCACGAACGTCACGCCATTACCCTGCTCAACGAAGTGCATGAATGTCTCCAAGCTCCCACGACTATAACTGAAGCGCTGATTGGGTGCATTCTTCAAGTGGCAGAACTTCACGAGCTGGTCGCGGAAGCAGTGCCCTTCGTCTAAGAGCCAAAGCTGGTAGCGCCCGACTTCGGCCGAGCGGATGGAGGTCTCCTCGAAGAGTTCGGAGCGACGGGGCACATAGCCGAGGAATTCCTCGAAGAAGAGCTGACGATCGACAAGCAGTTCGTCTTCCGAAGCCGAGGCGATCAGCGCGACATCGATCTGCCCCGAGAGCAGGCTGGCGACGCACTCACTAGTCTTGAGCTCCGTGATCGTAATCTTCAGATCGGGAAGATGCTTGCGCAGCAGTGGCAAGACGAGTGGGAGGAGATAGGGAGCGATGGTCGGCAAGACACCGAGGCGAAGTGCCCCCGTGAGCGCCTCTTGCTCCTCGCGAATGACCTCCTTGACCTGTGCGACCTGCAGGGAGGATGACCGCAGCTTGATCAAGGATGCGACGTCCGACTGCCGTCGGGATGATGGGCTGGTGGCTACGATCAAAGATCTTGACCCCGAGCTCATCCTCGAGCTTCTGGATCATCGTGCTGAGCGTCGGCTGGGTGACTTGACAAAAGTCGGCGGCCCGCCCGAAGTGACGGAACTTATCCAGAGCCTGTATATACTCGAGCTGCTGTATATTCATGGGTAGGGGATATGGTGATTATCGAATGGACTTTACTTAGCGGTGAGTTCTGCAAAGAGAGCCTCCCACTGCTTCATGACATTGTCGAGGGAGAAGCGCTCGGAGTTGAGCTTTGCAGCCTGCCCCATCTGACGACGGAGGTCTTCATCCTCAATAAGCGTCCTCAAACGTGCAGCGAAGGTCTTCTGATCCCCTGGCTCCACAAGGAAGCCATCCTTACCCTCTGTGATGATATCACGTGGGCCACAGGGGCAAGCATAAGAGACAAGGGGAAGGCCCATAGATTCGGCTTCGACGAGAACCAAAGGCAAACCTTCAAAGGCAGAGGTCATGACGTAGACAGAGGCTGATAAATAATGCTTCTGAATCTCCTTTGTAAAGGGGCACAACTCAAACTGAGACTCCAGCCCGTACTCCTTGACCTTCTGCAGGATGCGCGTATCCGTATAGCCTTCCCCCACGATACGCAACTTCCAATCAGGATAATCCTTAGCTATCAGCGCCCAGATGTCAACGAGCTCCGTAAAATTCTTCTCATTACTTAAACGACCAACGCCAAGGATCACCTTCCCCGACAGGTCGCTCTCTCCGGTGGGTTCAAAAGTCAGAGGATTAGGAATAGCGACCGTCGTGGGGCAATGCGAACAATAAACCTTATCCTCCTCCGTAAGGACGACTAGACGATCAAACTTTTTGTCATATCGCCCCTGCTTATAGGTCATCAAATTACCCCACACCGTACGTAGCCAATACTTAAACCGAATAAGTGGCGTCACATGCCCAAGCTGCTTCAGAAAAAGAGGATAAATCGCCACATTCTGACGGCGATAAGAGTGGTGCTCAATTATCTTCTTACTCCCATCCTTCAGCTGGAAAAGGAACGAAGCCTCATGCCACCCTACAGCTATCGCTATATCCGGACGAATCTTAGCAAAGAGCTTTTCTAACTCCTCCTTATGCTTACGATACTTCGACCAGTTACGGCGATAAACGACAAAGCGCGAGAGAACTCCCGGCTCATCATAGCAAATACCTAGGTCGATATGCTTGACACTTGGGTGCAATGGATAGTAAGAAGGGCGACCAGCATGACCAGTCGTCACAAGATACACCTCATATCCATGCTCAGCAAACCAATTAGCCTTAACTGTCGTAACACGCTCGATGCCACCAGTCGAGTAGGTACCAAAGAGACAAAAAGCTATCTTCATACTACACGTATATTGTTATAGGTGACAGCACACCCAATCTTTTTCACAAAGATACAGATAAATCAAGGGCGCAAACCTCACGAATTCAGTCGATTTAACAAAGCACCCTCTATACGATCAAGCGGAGGAGAAAAGAGCCTTCTCCAAAGCAACTGACGCACCTGGTCAATAAGTGTCGCAGCTAAATAAACACCCAGTACTAGAACCACCAAGAGGAGGATAGCGACGAGCACGGCATAATGCTGACCTATGTAATTCGCGAGAGCACCATAGCGGTCACGCGTCAAATACTCCTCATGCAGGAGGTAGACGGAGAAGGAGGAGGCTGCGAGCCAATTGATCCAGCGCACATGCCCCAGCTTAATCTTACTAAAGAAGAGGAGGAGCGAGAGCGAGGCAACAATACACAGGGGCGAGGTATAGCTAACGAGTCGGTCAACAAGAGCATCATCCCCCACCAAGGGACGTCCCATCCGCCAGAAGAGGACGAGAGCAAGTAGCGCGGAGAGAGCCGTTGATCCCAGGAATATAAGAAGGTCATATCGTGGAGCTAGCTCACACCAGCGACCTCCATGAAGTCGCACATAGCGAGCCAAAAGATAGAGCCCAATGAAGGCTAAGACAGAGTACCCTCTCTGCAGCTCAGATGATGCACTCATCCACCACTCCATGCCACAGACAAAGAAATAGTAAACGGCAAGAAACACTCCGAACTCACGCTTCGTAGCACTCTCCACATAGCGATTAAGTACAGGAGCGAGGAGTACCAGCCACACATAGCTACCAAAGAACCAGTAGACCTTCATCGGCTTGAGATGCATCGACAGCTCTCCAAGAGAGAAGTCCGCCTGCTTCGTCAACACCCATAAGGCATACATCCCGACAGAGAAGAAGATCCCTTGGAAGAAGAGTGAGATGACTGAGTTCACTCGAGGACGAATAGCAAAATAACCTGAGATCAAGACGAATATATCAACCCCAGTGAGGTTTATCATACGAAACCAGACACCCAGGCCCCCAAAGATGGGTTCAGAGTGGAGGAAGTCAGCAGAGGGGAGCCCCAAGCCCCCCTCTCGACTCAGGTGACCAAACATAATGAAGAGCATCGCTACGATACGTAGTAGCTCAATATTCGAAGAGCGCGGGGCCCGTGCGGGCGCAGAAGCTATGGAGAACGTACTCATAGATGGGAAAGAAAGTGGATAGGAGAGGGAGAAAAGAAAAAGAGAGGTATCACACGCTGCTGCGTCGCAATACCTCTCTTCTTCTTTGTGGTGCCACCAGGAATCGAACCGGGGACACAAGGATTTCAGTCCTTTGCTCTACCAACTGAGCTATGGCACCATCATAAGTCTTAGCAACTCTAACAGCGGAAGCGACGAGATTCGAACTCGTGGTACGGTTGCCCGTACGGCAGTTTAGCAAACTGCTGGTTTCAGCCACTCACCCACACTTCCTTGTCGCTTCGTAGCTCTCGAATTGCAGTGCAAAGATAGTACACATCTTTCATACTACCAAATCTCCCCGACGATTGGGCGAAAGTCCCCACTACCGATCGGCTGACATTCGCCTTTATTTCAATGCCTAAAGGACCCCATCCATATAGTACTATTCCTCGCGAGATGAGGAGAAAAGCTACCGAAGTCATATACGAAGAAAGCGCATCGAACGGTGGTATTCCTGGATCCAGGTACGTGGACTTTAAATCCAAGCACGAGAATCGTTAGGACCACGTACGTAGATATTAGGACTACGCACGTGGATAAGCTTATTGGAGTAGAGGTAGGCGGGTTTATCCCGTAGTAGTCAAGACTTTTTCGCCCGAGGGGCGCAGCACGACTCTATACGGGGAAGAAGGAGGCATTTCCACTCCCCTATCCCTCTATTATATAGATAGGTGAAGAGCGAGCGAAGGGCTTACGATAGGAGATAAGCACTTTTCTCTATCTTTGCCTATGGCTCCCTCCAGTGGAGCCCAATGAGATTTCGAATAATCGACCACCTCTAAAAAGAACTACAATGGAAAGCGGACAACAGCTGGACTGGAAGAACCTCGGGTTCGGCTACCACCCCACAGACTATAATGTACGTTGCTACTATCGCAATGGCCAGTGGGGCGAATGGGAAGTATCCTCCTCAGACATGATCACCATCCCCATGGCCTCGACCTGCCTTCACTACGGGCAGGAGTCCTTCGAAGGCCTGAAGGCCTTCCGCGGGAAGGATGGTAAGGTACGCGTCTTCCGCCCTGAGGAGAACGCTGCCCGCATGCAGCACACCAGCCGAGGCATCCTGATGCCCGAGCTGCCCACCGAGCGCTTCCTCGAAGCCCTCGACATGGTCCTCCGCCTCAATAAGGACTTCATCCCTCCCTACGAGAGCGGCGCATCACTCTATATCCGCCCCCTGATGATCGGGCTCGGCAAGCAGGTCGGCGTCAGCCCCGCGAGCGAATACATGTTCCTCATGTTCGTCACGCCCGTAGGTGCTTACTTTAAGTCGGGCTTCCGCCCCAGCCCCATGGCGATCATGCGTGGCTACGACCGCGCTGCACCCCTCGGGACTGGGCAGTACAAGGTCGGGGGGAACTACGCCGCTAGCCTTCGCTCGGGTGTCCTCGCCCACGATAAGGGCTACTCGGCCGTCATCTACCTCGATGCTAAGGAGAAGCTCTACATCGATGAGTGCGGTCCTGCGAACTTCTTCGGGATCCGTGGCAAGAGCTACATCACCCCTAAGAGCCCTTCGATCCTGCCCTCGATCACGAACAAGAGCCTCATGCAGCTGGCTGAAGATATGGGCCTCACGGTCGAATGCCGCCCCGTCCATGTCGAGGAGCTCGCTACCTTCGACGAAGCAGGTGCCTGCGGTACGGCTGCCGTCATCAGCCCTATCCTGCGCGTAGATGACCTCGACGAAGACAAGAGCTACGTCATCAGCAAGGACGGCAACCCCGGTCCTATCTGCACCGCCCTCTACGAGCGTCTGAGAGCGATCCAGTACGGCGACTATCCCGACAACCACGGTTGGGTACGCCTCTACGAAGACCTCTAAGCTCGACGCACTCCACGCGTAAGCACATAAAAAGACCGCCCGAAGCACGCAGCGTGCTTCGGGCGGTCTTCATATATAGCTACTGGATAGAGCGGGCTACTGGACCTCGTAGAGGTAGAACCACGCCTTATCAGCGTACTTCACGCTGGTGAGCTTGTAGTAGGTAGTACCTGCAGCATCCGTCAGCGTCTCGACGGTGTAGGGCGCACGCGTAGCGAGGCGGCTCACCCAATATTCGGCAGCCGAGGCATACCAGTACCACCACGTCGACTCATTCCCGTCACGAGCGATGATGTCGACCTGAGTGGGATCATCCCCGACAGGCACGAAGTCTACCTCGTAAGAGAGACGCGTGTAGCTACCGTTGGTCCGCTCATAAATGGGCATCGTGAGGAAGTTGGCGACCTTCGTGTCATTCCCCACAAGGCCTGCCGTCTGGTCGGCAGCAGTATTCACACCGAAGTAGGTGCGAGCAGCCATACGAACCTGACGATTGCGGTAGAGGAGGTTATTGACACGATTGAAGTAGGAGACTAAGTCATCCGCAGCCGAGTCGGCCTTGAGGTAAGCGACATAGCTCTTGTTCACGAGATCGATAGGGAGCGAGACCACCGTCGTGGTGACATCGCCCTCGAGAGACGTGACGCTCGTGCCGTCACTGCTGAGGCGGAAGCCCGAGATCGTGACCCCACCGATGGTGATCGGTTCGTAGAAGCGAAGGCCCTCGGTCGTGTAGGCAAAGGCCATCTTCTGCGTGGTCGTCACATCACCACTCGATGGCGTGTACTCCAGCTGGCGGTAGGTGGGATTCAAGCGGAAGGATACCGAGCCAGCCGTGCCGATGGAGACGGGAGCAAAGTTCTTCCCCTGGAACTTCGTAGCCATGGCCTGCAGCGCTGCGATCTCCGTCGCAGGGTCTGTCGTCATCGGGACGAGGCTCATCTGATTGCGGTACTTGCGACCCTGCAGGAGGATGCTGTCACCGCGCTGCCCCATCAGGAGGAGCTCGAAGTCACCACCACGCGCATTACGGAAGTACTCGGTAGAGGTGATGAAGTGGTGGAGGACATTGCTACGCGTGTCGAAGGCAAGCGTAGGCATATCGATGTTCTTCACCGAATAGGTTGAGTTCGTAGCGGTCGTCGAGAGCTCGGAGAGCGCTGTGACACGGCCGTCCTTGAACTGGACATACATCGAGTAGCCCCCGTAGGCACGCTTCGTATCGGGGTAGTAAGTGAGGCGCCAGTAGCCATCGTGTCCCTCGAGCTTGGAGACCGTCTCACTGATCGCCTGCTGGGTGCGGACGGCAGCCTCGGGGAGCTTATCAAGGTCGCTGGAGCTGGAGCAAGAGCTCATCCAAAGGAGAGCGCCCGTAGCGAGGGCGAAGATCTTCGTATAGTTCATTGCTGTGTCGTGGATGAGGTCATTGTAGTGAAGTCCTGACGAGCGAAGTTGGGATAGCGAGCGTGCAGCTGCGCACGGAGCTTATCCATATCGAGCCCCCAGGTATTGAGCATGTAGTCCTTGATGATGGTGATCTTCTCCTCGATGATGGAGCGACCCGAGCGGGTGCGCCCTGCGGGGATCACGTCAGCAGAGACGAGCTTGGCTTCCCACTCATCGGCACTGAGGATGACATAGTTCCCGAAGAGCTCAGCGAAGTCTTCGTGAGCTCCTGGCTGGCGTAGTTGGTGATGAAGCCATACTCGATGGACTTCTTCCCTTCACGCGTCCAGCCGGAGATCCAGTCGGCCTGACGGTAGTCGAGCGAGGTGATCTTATCGAAGTCCGTCGTGGGCTCGACTCTCTGGTGGAAGGTATGCGCTGCCTCGTGGTACATCGTACGGAGGTAGACGTCCTTCAGGCGCTCAAGGTAGGTGGAGTTCTGTCCATCCAGCCAAGTCTTCCACTGATCATACTCTGCCTGCACGGAGGTATCGGTCTCCAGCACAGTCTTCAGACTATCCAGCGTGTGGTAGTACTGCTTGAGCGAGGGGAAGTCGAAGCTATTGATGTTCATGAAGATGATCTTGACCCCATTGACCGTCGAAGCACGCGTATTCGAGTTGCTGGGCGGTGGGTTGTAGGCCAAGAGTCCCGTAAGTACGAAGGCCTGCGGCGTGAAGCGGCGTACAAAGTCCACCCCCATCACCTCGGTATAGGGCTCGAGGAAGAGGTATTTGAGGACGTTGACGAACTGGAGGCTGTTGTACTCGTTGGCGGGGGAGGTCACCCAGTTACGGCCGATCTCACTCTCGGTATAGCGATAGTAGATCTGGATGTTGTAGGGTGAGGTGACTTCGCGCTCGATGTACTCGTCCATTGCCGTGCGGTTCGCAGAGGCATTGAGTACGGAGGTCGAGCTAATATCTGCATCCACTTTGCGGCAGCTGCCGAGGGCCATCGTGAGAGCAGCAAGGGCCCACAGGGAGGCTTTCCTTAGAGTCATATTCATAGTGTGGCGCGATGAGGCGAGCTTGAGGATTAGTTACTTGTGCGGGGAGTAGCTTCGAGTCCAGCGTTGCGGACGTTCTGCGGGATCTGGAAGGTCGTATGCTCATCACCCGAGGTGAGGGTCTTAGCTACGGTGTACTTCGCGCGGTCCTTCGTGTCGTGGACGAAGCGGTAGACCTCGATGCCATAGCGGCGGATGTCGAACCAGCGCAGCCCTTCGTGAGCCGTAGCTACACGGCGGCACTGCAGGAGGTGGTGAAGGAGCATCTCCTGATCTTCGCCCCCATCGAGGGTGAAGGCGGGATTCAGCTTCTTCTTCATCGTAGGAGCTGTGGCGGAGTTATAGTCCAGAGCCTTGTAGAAGGCGATGATCTCATCCTTCGTGAAGGTATTCTTGGTCGTATTGAGGTAGGCAGCCGTCCACGTGTTGAGGTCGGTGACAGCGGCATCGTACTGCTTCTTGATGATCTCAGCTTCAGCACGTACCAGGAGGGTCTCTTCGGCGGTGAAGGGCACGACGAGCGTGCTCCCCTTCTTACTTGCGTAGTAGGGGTACTTCGACTGGTTGATGACGTCGCGGTAGTTGTACGATGACGACACGAAGGGTACCTGCCAGTAGTCAGCCTGTGGTGTCGTGGAGCTACGCCAGATATTCTCCCCGATGAAGACTTCTTCAGCCGTGCGGTGCGTCATAGAGAAGCGCTTCATCTGAGCGTAGGAGAAGTAGTCGACCGCATTGGAGACGACGGGCTGTAGGAGGAAGTTCGCCGTGACCGTCTCACGGGTGTAGAGCTTAGCGTAAGCGTCTTCCGTCTTAGCACCGACGATGCTGGCGACCTGGAAGTCTGACCAGCGGCGGGGCGCCTTCCCGTCGAGTGCCTTCGTAGCGTGCTCGATCGCCTTGTCCCACTGCTCATAGTAGAGGTAGAAGCGAGCGGCGAACGCTTCGGCAGCAGCCTTATTGAAGTGGTAGGCCTTCTGCTTGTAGTAGCTATCCGAGATGAGGGGAAGCCCTTCGGTGAGGTCCTTATCGATAGCCGCATAGACCTCAGCGACGGTGTTACGAGTGTACTGGGGGATTCAGCGTCACTTCAGTAGCCGTCATATAGGGGACGCCTAAGTCGGTGGAGCTGGTAGAGGTATTATAGTGCTTACCGAAGAGGTTCACCAAGACGAAGTGCGAGTAGGCACGAGCCACGAGCGCCTCACCCTTGTGGGGGTTGAGCTCTGCACCTCCGCCGAGCTTATCGATAGCCTCCAGCGCAGCATTGGCGTGCTGGATAGCGAGGTAATGAGCACGCCACAGGGCACGCATACCATCGGATTGGTTGTACTCAGGGCCGTCATTCCAGTAGACGAGGTCGTAGGTGAACTTCGTGAAGTTCGGGTTGTCCGTCCCGTAGTCATCGACATTATCCGTAGACATCTCACAGGCGTAGGCGAAGGAGGTGATAGGATAAGCGTTGGAGAGTGCCAGGCGGATCTTCTCAGGAGTATCAAGCTGCACACGTTCGTCGGGTAGCTCATCGAGGAGCTTGTTGCAAGATCCGAGGACGAGGGGAGCCACGAGGGCCACGAGGGGCACGAAGAGTCTATTCATCATAATAGTATCTCGCTTAGAGTCCGACACGCAGGGTGAGGATGAGCTTCTTAGGAGCGGTGACCGAAGAGCTGTACATATAAGCAGGGTCATCGCCACGCAGACGAGCATCCGAATAGAGGAGCATAAGATTCTGGGCCTGCAGCTTCACCGCGAGGTTCTTCAGCGGCGTGCGACGCAGGAGGGTCTTCGAGACCGTGTACTCCATAGAGATCTCCTTGAGGCGTACGAGGTCTGCGCTGACGATACGCGCCGTGGAGGCACTGTAGGCATAGAAGCCGTTGATGAGGTTGTCCGCCCCGTACTGGTCGAAGGCGTAGCTGGTGGGGATACGAGGGATATCCGTGTAGGCCTCGTCACCAGGCTTCTTCCAGCGCTGAGTCAGCTCACGTGGGAAGGCTGAGTAGTCGTCCGTGTTGGAGATGCTACGCAGACGCGTCACAGCGCCGAACTCATAGTTGATATTCGCCGAGAAGGTGAAGTTCTTATAGCGGAAGGTATTGGTCAGCGTACCGACATCCGTTGGGTCAAGCGTACCGCTGTACTTGAGGAAGTTGATATTACTGCTCGAGAAGTTGAAGTCGCCGAGCGTCTCTACCCCACGCTCGTTGTAGAAGCGAGGCATACCTTCGTTCGTCAGACCGAGGAAGGGAATGGAGAAGACGGAGGAGAGCGGATAACCTTCGTAAGAGAAGCCAGAGCCCGAGACCATCGTACGGACCGTGGGGCTACTCAGGAGCGAGGTGATCTTATTCGTCTTGTGGAGGTAAGAGAAGCCCGTCGTCCAGCTGAAGGTCTTCGTCTTGAAGTTCACCGTCGAGAGGGTGAACTGCAGACCCGAGGACTTCAGCTCCGCGACGTTACCATTCTTCTGCGCGACACCACCGAGCGACTGCGTGTAGATAGGACCGACGAGGTCATAGCTACGACGGCGGTAAGCATCGATCTCAGCCGAGATACGGCCCTTGAAGAGGCCGAAGCCGAGGCGTGCACCGTAGGTCATCGTCTTCTCGTAGGTCAAGTCGTGGTTAGCGAGTTCACTATACGCCAGAGCGATTTCCTTCGAGCTGGGACGCCAGGGGATATTGGGATAGATCTCCTCGAGGGAGTTGGTGACGGAGGGGTTGTCCGCGACAAGCCCGACGTAAGTCTTCAGGCGCATCGAGGAGAGGGGCTTCAGATGACGGAAGAAGTTCTCACGATCGACACCCCAAGTCAGCTCCACATTCCACGTGGGGAGCCAGCGGACATAGCGCGAGGGACCGAAGCGGTTGCTGGCGTCGAAGCGCAGCAGAGCATCGATGGAGTAGCGGTCGTCGTAGGTATAGCTGGCGCGGGTGAGGAAGCCGAGGTTGTTATTGACCTTGTTGCGGATGGTGTAGTAGTCCTTCCCCTGCTCATAGAGGCGCTGGATAGCGTCGGGGAGGTAGTAGGAGTGATAGCCCAGATCGTAGAGGACACCGTAGTTGATATTCCAGTTATTCTGGACGTTCCCCTGATTGAGCTCCATACCAGCAGCAGCGAGGACGTTGTGCTTGCCGAAGGTCTGGTGATAGTCGAGGTCGAACTTAAAGCTATTCACATAGTTCTGTACGACGCGGCTCTCACGGATACCGCCCTCGGGGAGTACGGAGTAAGGAAGTGCGTAGGGGTCGTTGGGGTCGGTACGCAGGTTCTTATTGTTATTGCGTACGTTGGTCGTCTGCATGGCACGCATGCTACGGGCCAGGACGGAGTGCTCGGTATTATCGAGGAAGGTCACCGTATTGGTATACTTGACGTCGGTGACGAAGGTCGCACGCAGCTGCTTGAGGATATCCCACGTGGCAGTACCCTGGATACCAAGATAACCCTGAGTGCGGGTGCGGCGGCTCTCACGGAGCTCGTCGAAGATATTGTAGGAGACGTAGTCCTTCGTATAGCTCTCTGTGGGGAGCAGTGCGCGGCTCGTCGTATTGGCGTACTTGACTGCTGAGGTAGCTGGCTCTTCGGAGGTGTTGTACTCCCCGATGATATTCAGCCCGATCTTCAGCGTGGGCAGGAGCTTGTAGTCCGCACTCATGCTACCCGAGTAGGTATTGGCGCGACTGCCGATGGTCCACCCTGGGTCGACGCGAGCGGTGAGCGAGGCGAAGAGGTTCGTCTTATTCGTACCGCCGTTGAAGCTCAGCGTATGGTTGTGGACGATGGTATTGCGGTAGAGCTGCTTGAACCAGTTGGTATTCGCACGCTCAGCGGCGCGGAAGTAAGCCAGACGTGAGGCCTCATCGTTGGACAGAAGGGGCTTGCCCGATTCGTCGAGCTCGTTGAAGAGCTGGTACATACGGCCGATGAGCCCCTGGTCCTTAGACGTCTCCAGCGTGTGGATCGGATACATCCCCCCGTCGAGCAGGTCCTGGATGAGCGCCACGTGCTGCTGGGAGTTCATCACGTTCAGGTCGTTGTACGTGGGGATGGGGCGGTAGATATATTCCCCGCGATAGCTAAGGGAAGAGACACCAGCAGAGCCAGACTTCGTCGTGATCTCTACGACCCCAGCGATACCGCGTGGACCGTAGCTCGAGGTCTCCGATGAGGTGGTGAGGATACGTACCGAGGCGATGTTCTCAGCACTCAGACCTGGCACGAGACCTGCAGCGACCTGCTTGGGGATCTGCCCCAGCGAAGGACTCCAGGCTACCGTAGTCGCTACCGAGGACGACGCCATTGAGCACCCACAGGGGGCGAGCCTTCCCCGTGATCGAGGTAGCCCCACGGCTCGAGGTCGAGAGGATCACATCGTCCTTCCCGTCGCCCGAGTGCGTAGCGGTGGTGTCGGCCTTAGGCTTCCCCTGCTCTGGGACTTGCACTGGGAGCTCCACATCCACCTGTGGCTGATTCGCCACGACCGTCTTGAGGATCTTACCGTTGAGGATGAACTGAAGGGTCTGGCCCGACTCGAGCTCGATGACGTAGAGTCCTTGCTCGGTAGTTGTCATGCTGCGACCAGTCTCCTTTACGACGACTTGGACTTTAGGGAGCACCGCATTCGAAGCATTGGTGACGCGCCCTGCGACCAAGATTTTCTGCGCTGAGGCCATACCTCCACCCAGGAGGAGTGCAAGGGCCAACGCTGAGAGTCTTGTCTTCATATACTCTAGCTTTGATATCTATTTGTGGTCACGAAGATAACATTTTTATGATACACGGGAGGGGTATCATACTGAATGACTTAATCATCTCTCAAGAGGCACTCTCCCACACAAGCTATCCAACCTAAGCACAGACAGATAGGAAGAGAGGCCATCTCCCCGTTGCAGGGAGATGGCCTCTTGTATTTTGGTGCACTCTTGGGGACGCTTGTACTTCACGTCACCAGCGAGGGCTCTGTCAGAGTCGACGACTACTTCTTGCGGTTGCCGTAGCGGCTCATGAACTTGTCCACACGACCAGCCGTGTCGACGAGCTTAGCCTTACCAGTAAAGAAGGGGTGCGACGTGCTGGAGATTTCCACCTTGATCAGAGGGTACTCTACTCCGTCTACGACGATCGTTTCCTTAGCGGGCATCGTCGAGCGCGTGATGAAAATGTCTTCGTTAGACATGTCCTTAAATACTACAGGACGGTAGTTCTCAGGATGAATTCCTTTCTTCATTATCGTTATAACGTTATAATTTGTTCTACTTTATCGCTGCAGCCGAAGCTGCTGGGTTGGTAACCGTAGGAGCGCTAATGGACTGCAAATATAGACATAATTTATTGTATCTCCTACCCCACCCGCCCATAGCACAGTCAATTACCCCTCTAAAGACGCATCTGGAGCTCACATTCATCACCCCGCTCACATCACCTCAATGAGGCGCACATCGAGCCACGGAGAAGGACCACTCCATAAATATATATAGGTATAGGGGACGAAGAGTCAAAGCCACCCCTATATGAGTACGTGGGTAGAGCTATATAGGATGGCGAAGAAGGCTATATAGCTTTGGACTGATCCCTATATAGCTTTGTGAGGTGACCTATATTGGATTGTTGCTCTGCGTAGGGATAAAAGCTGTGGACGAGTGGCAAATAAGTTTGGGCCACGTACGTGGCCCTAATATCTACGTACGTAGATGTTTGGATTTACATGCCTAGTCTTTAAGACTACGTACATAGATAGAAGAATACCACTATGGGAAGGCGCTTTTTTCTTCACGAGAAGGACACTTTTCCCTCCGCTGGATAAGAGAAATACTCGCGATAAGGCGAAGGGCTTGCGTATCGCTTCGGAGAGGTGTATCGGGGAGCTTGGCGCACGATGCCTTAGCACTCTAAATAGAGGACAGGACTCTCCCGCAACAGTCTACTATATATGGGATAGGGATAGCGACCTATATATGTTCGCCCCCCTATATAGAGTGGGAGAAAGCCCCTCCCAGAGTGGGGCGCAATACAGAATTATCTATTTTATTTATACCGATATATATGGGGAGAATTGGAAGCAGAAAAAGGTTGGGTTACCTTTGCACTACAAAATGAAAGCACCCCGTGGTGCGCTTCATCACACTTTCAAGAAATTCAGTTATAGATTATGTGTTACATCAACCTCCAGCTCCCCGAGTTCAAGGTCAACGCTTACCGCAAGGACAAGGGTTTCATCCAAGTTTCTAACGAAGACCTCAAGGGCAAGTGGAGCATCCTCTTCTTCTACCCTGGTGACTTCACCTTCGTTTGCCCCACCGAACTTGCTGACCTCGCAGACCACTATGCTGAGTTCCAGGCTCTCGGCGTAGACATCTACTCCGTCAGCACCGACTCTCACTTCGTCCACAAGGCATGGGCTGACGCCACCGAGACGATCCGCAAGATCGAGTACACGATGCTCGCTGACATGACCTCCGAGCTCTCGGCTGCCCTCGGCGTCCTCGGCGAAGAGTCTGGTCAGGCTTACCGTGGTACCTTCCTCTTCAACCCCGATGGCGAGCTGAAGATTGCTGAGATCCACGACAACGGTATCGGTCGTGACGCAAGCGAACTCCTCCGCAAGGTCAAGGCTGCTAAGTTCGTCTACGAACACCCAGGCCAGGTCTGCCCCGCTAAGTGGAAGGAAGGCGACGCTACGCTGACCCCTAGCATCGACCTCGTCGGTAAGCTCTAAGAAGCACCTCTACCCCCAGCCGAAGGTCTTACCTTCATAAGGCAAGGGCTCATCACAAAACGGGGGAGGTAGAGTCTGCACGACTCTACCTCCCCCCGTGCTTCATCTATACCATTACACTTCCTCACTCATTCGACTTACTCTTATGCAGCTCGATCAGAATATCCTCACTCAGCTTCAGGGTCTCTTCGCTAACCTGAAGCACCAGTACACCCTCGTCGTCGACAACGCAGGCGACGCCAAGAGCGAAGAGCTCGCCACGATGGCACGCGACTTCGCTAGCACCAGCCCCCAGCTCTCCGTCGAGGTACGTCCCGCTGACGTCCTTCGCCTCAGCATCCTCCGAGATGGGCAGGCTACGGGTATCTCCTTCCGCGCTATCCCTGGCGGTCACGAGTTCACCTCCCTCATCCTCGCCGTCCTCAACGCTGACGGCCAGGGCAAGAACCTCCCCGAAGAGGTCTTTATCCGCCGTATCGCTGCGCTGAAGACCCCCCCTTCGCCTCACGACCTACGCTTCGCTCAGCTGTACCAACTGCCCCGAAGTCGTCCAGGCGCTGAACGTCATGGCACTCTACAACGAAGGCCTTGAGCACGAGATGGTCGACGGCGCACTCTTCCAGGACGAAGTGAACGCCCGCAACATCAGCTCTGTCCCCGCCGTCTACGCTGGCGACACGCTCGTACATATCGGTAAGGCTTCCCTCGGTGACCTCCTCGCTGCTCTCGAAGAGAAGATCGGTGCTGAGCCCGTCTCCGCTGAGCCTATCCGCCGTAGCTACGACCTCATCGTCGTCGGTGGCGGTCCCTCAGGTATCGCTTCGGCTATCTACTCCGCTCGTAAGGGTCTCCACGTCGCCGTCGTCGCTGAGCGCATCGGTGGTCAGGTGAATGAGACTACGGGTATCGAAAACATCCCCCTCCGTCAGCGCTACGACGGGTACGCAGCTCGCTGCCGACCTGCGCAAGCATGCGGAGATCTATCATATCGATCTCCTCGACAACCGCCGCGTCGAAGCCGTCATCGATGGTGAGACGAAGCTGGTGAAGACCAACTTCGGCGAAGAGCTCTCCGCCGCTCAGGTCATCCTCGCTACGGGTGCCTCTTGGCGTAAGCTCGGCGTCCCTGGCGAAGCCGAATACATCGGTCGTGGTGTCGCCTTCTGCCCCCACTGTGATGGCCCCTTCTTCAAGGACAAGGACATCGCTGTCATCGGCGGTGGGAACTCTGGTATCGAGGCAGCTATCGACCTGGCTGGTATCTGCCGCAGCGTCGTCGTCCTCGAGTATATGGATACCCTGCGTGCCGACATCGTCCTGCAGGAGAAGCTCGCTACGCTGCCCAACGTCACCGTGCGTAAGGCCGTAGCTACGAAGGCAGTCCTCGGTGATGGCGCGAAGGTCACGGGCCTCACTATCGCTCCACGTGATGGCGGCGACGAAGAGACGATCGCCCTTGACGGCCTCTTCGTACAGATCGGTCTGGCGGCCAACACCAAGCCCTTCGAGGAGCTGGTCGAGCTGCGCCGTGGCGAGATCGTCATCGACGAGCGCTGCCGCACCTCTGTCCCCGGCATCTATGCTGCTGGTGACTGCACGACGGTGCCCTACAAGCAGATCGTCATCGCTATGGGTGAAGGTGCGAAGGCTGCACTGACCGCCTTCGACGATCGCATCCGTTCGGCGAAGTAACCCCACCCTATCTTTAGTCCATAATGCCGCAGGCCCCTACTCTCTGGAGCAGGGGCCTGTGCTGCTTTTGGGGCGATCTACAAGTCCTTTTCAAAAAATTTACGCTGCGATTAAACGCACCCTCCATCCCGTACTCTAAGAGAGAAAGCAAACTCAAGAATACAGCATTATGAATAGACTCCGTAGCCACTCCATCATCGGCCTCATGAGCTTCCTCTTGCTGCTGCTTGGCCTGCCTGCAGGCCTGCGCGCACAGGACTCATTGTACACGATCACGGGCCGTGTCCTCGACGAGAAGAGTGAAGCACTCCTCGGTGCCAGCGTGAGCCTCCTCCAGAGTGACGGCAAGCTCAAGACGGGTGCCATCACCGCCAAGGACGGCGCCTTCCATCTCAAGGGAATCGCCGCTGGGAGCTACACGCTACGCATCTCCTTCGTCGGATATAAGAACTACACCACCCCCATCCGTCTCGAGAAGCAGTCACTCACCCTGCCCACCATCACCCTCCAAGCTGAGGGCGAAGTCCTCGAAGGGGTGAAGGTCGTCGGGAAGACCAGCGACGTCATCATCAAGGGCGACACGATCGAATTCCACGCTGGGAACTTCACCACGAACCAAGGGGCGGTCGTCGCTGACCTCATCAAGAAGCTCCCTGGAGCCAGCATCGATGAGAACGGCAATATCACCATCAACGGGAAGACCGTCAAGCAGATCATGGTCGGCGGCAAGCGTTTCTTCGAGGGTGACCCGAAGGTAGCAGCCAACAACCTCCCCGCCGAAGTCGTCGAGAAGGTACAGGTCCTTGACCGCGATAGCGAGGCAGCTCGCCTCTCAGGCTTCTCCGACGGCAATGAAGAGACCGTCATCAACCTCACCATCAAGGCGGGGAAGAAGAAGGGACTCTTCGGTACGGCCTACGCTGGTGCAGGTACGAGCAAGCGCTACGAAGCGAACCTAACCCTCAGCCGCTTCGCTGACGACAATCAGTTCTCCATCATCGGAAGTCTCAACAATACGAACAACGCCGGCTTCTCCGACATCAGCCAAGACGGCAATCAGCTCGGCTTCATGATGGGCATGGGTGCGGGTCGCCGTGGCAACAGAGGTGGCGGCGGTATGCCCCGCCGTGATGCCAACGGTATCCTGACCTCGAGAATGCTCGGGGGCAATATCAATCAGACACTCTCCTCAAAGCTCCAGCTCAATGCCAACGTCCTCGGCGGTCGCAACACCACCAATAAGATCACGGACAGCTGGCAGCAGAACTACCTCTCCACCGGCTCAACGACGGAGACAGGGAAGAGCACGGAGCGTAGCGACAAGGACTCCTACGGAGCGAACATCCGCATGGAGTGGAAGCCCGACAGCCTGACGGAGATCATCATCTCCCCTGAGCTCCGCTACGGCCGCAGTCAAGGCACCTATACCTCCACGACGAAGACCCTCGAGGACGCTACGAGCACGCTGATCAACTCCAGCAACCTCACGCAGAACACCCTACAGAAGAATATCAACGGGACACTGCGCCTCGATGGTAGCCGTCGCCTGAGTGCCGCAGGGCGTACCCTCACGCTCTCCACGCGCTTCGGTATCGAAGATGAGACGGGCGAGGGGAAGTACCTCTACAACCTCTTCGACCACACCTCGACGACGAATCAGTCCGTCGACCAGCGCATCGACAGCCGTACGCGTAGCACAAACTATCAGGCGCGCCTCGGCTGGGTAGAGCCTCTCGGCAAGGGCTACTTCACGCAGCTCACCTACCAGATCAAGGGCTCACAGAGTAATAGCTCACGCGACGCCTTCGACCCCGACCTCACGGGAGCCTACACGGTGCACAACGCGACGTACAGCAATGAGTTCCGCTCAGAGTACCTCACGCATCAGGCAGGTGTCGCACTGAAGAAGAAGGGCAAGACCTACGATGTGACCGCTGGGGTCAACCTCGAGTCATCGAGTATCAGCAGCCACTCCGTCGTCGGCGGTATCACGGCTACGCCTATCTCCCGCACGACGCTGAACTTCTCCCCTACCCTGCGTATGAGCTACAAGCCTCAGCGTGGCACGGAGCTTCGCCTCGACTACTTCGGTCGTAGCTTCGCCCCTACCAACGAGCAGCTCTCCCCCGTACAGGATGTGACGAATCCTCTCATCTCCTACGTCGGGAATCAGGACCTGCTCCCAGGCTTCCAGCACAACCTCTTCGGGCGCTTCAGTAAGTACTGGACGAAGACGCAGACGTCACTCTCTGTCTTCGGTCGTGCCCAGGTCGTACAGCACGATATCATCCAGCGCTCACTCTACGATGTCACGACGGGTAAGCGTACCATCGACTATACCAACGTAGACGGCAATGCCTCGGTCGGTATCGGTGGCTTCCTCACGCAGACCCTCCCTGGGAAGAAGTTCTCCATCCGCGTAGCTTCCTTCAACGACCTGGCTCGCAGCAATACTTATATCAACGGTGACAAGAACCGTAGCCTCGCCCTCCGTCTGCGTGAGGAGCTCGGTCTGAACTACCGCATCACGGGCATCGATATGACCCTCAAGGGAGGCTTCGGCTACTACAACACCTCGAACACGCTGGCCTCAGCCGTCACTCCCGCAACGAAGGACTACTCGCTCGGCTATACGACCAATATCACCCTGCCGCTGGGCTTTGCCTTCGAGGGTGAAGCGACCTACACCACCTCACGTGGCTACGCCGCTGGCTACAATCAGGATCAAGTCCTGCTGAACGCTGGTCTCTCCTATAGCTTCCTCGCTGGGAAGAAGGCGACCATCCGCCTCAAGGGCTACGACCTCCTGAATAGCCGTCGCAGCATCTACCAGAGCATCACGGCGATGTCCAGCACCATCGAAGAGTCCAACACGCTCGGCCGCTACGCTATGCTCCACTTCATCTACCGCTTCGATAGCTTCAGCGGTGGCGGTAGCAAGAGCGATATGAAGCGTCAGGGCCCTCCAGGACCACCCCCATTCTAAGAAAGTAGTAGTGTATTAGAGAGTGTATTTTCTGTGTATATGCATATGTGTGTGTGATGTGTGGCGGTGGGACTTCGGTCTCATCGCCACATTTCTTTGCTATGCTCCTCGATAGTGAAGCAAGCTATCCTATTATAGAGAGGTGATGTAAACCACTATTGGTCCGTGGTCGGACCAGTAGTGCTCCGCGATCGAACCAGTAGTGGTTCACGCGCAGACCAGTAGTGGTTCGTAGTAGTGACCAGTAGTGGTTTGACTGCGGACCAGTACTGGTTCATACTACCCCCTCTTATGGACGTCACTTCTGCAGGCAGAGAAGCACCCCATCTAACGGAGTAAGAATAGGCATTATGAAGGGGCAAGCAAGGGCTTCACCTTGCGAGCACTATCCCCAGTTGCTTGGACTAAGATTTGTACCTTTGTAGCCAAATAGATACATAGTAATTACCGATGACCTCCTCGTCTACGTCTTCGGCCCTCACGCCGCTCGGCGCTCAGGTCCGACTTCTCCTTCTGCGCTTCCTCCTCTCCTTCGTCATTTACAGCATCTGCCGAGGGATATTCTGCCTATACAATCAGGATCTCTTAGAGATCAGTTCGGCAGGGCAGCTTGCCCTGATGTTCTGGGGTGGCCTGCGCTTCGACCTCAGCGCTATCGTCTACACGAGCCTGCTGCTGACGACGCTAAGCCTCCTACCCCTACCACAGGCCTACAGCCGTGGCTACCAGCGCATGCTGACGGGGCTCTATCGCATCGTCACGAGTCTGGCAATCATACTGAACCTCGGCGACGTCGTCTACTATCGCTTCACGCTGAAGCGTACGACGCTGGCCGTCTTCGAAGAGTTCGGAGATGAGAATCCACTCCAGTTCCTCCGCTTCTTCGTAGACTATTGGGGGGTAACACTCTTAGGGATCGGACTTATCATCCTCTTCTGTATCATCGAGGGGAAGCTCCCCCGTCCTAAGCAGCGTCCCACGGGGCGTATGTGGGCCTTCTGCCTCACGTCACTGGTCCTCCTCGTCGGGAGCATCTACCTCTCCATCGTCGCTGGGCGAGGTGGCTTCACCAGTGAGACCCGCCCCATTACGCTGAGTAATGCGAACATCTATATCCGTCGTCCTCAGCAGCGTGCGCTGGTACTGAATACTCCCTTCAGCCTCATCCGTACCATCGGCAAGTCAAGCCTACCAGAGTATCAATACATGCCCTTCACGGAGGTACCGAAATACTTCAACTCCGTCTATACCCCAGGCACGACGCCCGTCTCAGGGAAGTACAAGGGCCGCAATGTCGTCCTCATCATCTGGGAGAGCTTCGCACGCGAATGGGTCGGCGGGCTCAACCAAGACATCCCGGGTTACCAAGGCTTCACGCCTTTCATCGACTCGCTGATGCAGCGCTCCTATGTCTTCACCAACGGCTACTCCAATAGTCAGAAGTCTATTGATGCGATGCCTGCGATCTTCGCCTCGATCCTCAAGCCCCATGTGCCCTTCGTCCTATCGATCTACTCAGGGAACAACATCACGGCTCTACCTGCACGCCTCGACTCCATGGGCTACTCGACCGCCTTCTTCCACGGCGCGCCGAACGGCTCTATGGGCTTCAATGCCTTCGTAATGCAGGCAGGCGTCAAGGAATACTATGGCAAGACGGAGTACGGCAATGACGCTGACTATGACGGCAACTGGGGGATCTGGGATGAGAAGTTCCTCCAGTACGTAGCCCGCCAGATCGGCACGCTTCGCCAGCCCTTCTTCGCGGCAGAGTTCACGCTCTCCTCTCACCACCCCTTCCGCGTACCCGAGGAGTATCAGAAGGTCTTACCCAAGGGTACGATCCCGATGCACCAAGCCGTATCCTACACGGATATGGCGCTACGGAAGTTCTTCGAGACGGCGAGCAAGCAGCCGTGGTACGACAATACCCTCTTCGTGATCGTCGCTGACCACGCCGTACCAGGTGCGCTGCCCCAGTATAAGAACTCGACGGGTGCCTTCCGTATCCCTATCATCATCTTCGACCCACGAGGCGAACTCGTCGGCCGCGATACGGAGCACCTCGCCTCCCAAGCCGACCTGCTTCCCACGATCCTCGACCTCGTCGGGGATGACAAGCCAATGGTGACCTTCGGTGGTAACCCCTTCGACACGACACGTCCCCGCTTCGTCGTGCAGGATATGGACGGCATCTACCAGATGATCGAGGGGGACTACGCCCTGCACTTCGACGGGCAGAAAGTCACCGCCCTCTACAACCTCAAGACCGATCCCCAGCAGCTCCACAACATCAAGGACCAGCCAGGGACGCCTCTCCCCACGATGCTTCTCCGCATGAAGGCCTACCTCCAGGACTACGCTTGGCGCATGAAGTGCAACAAGCTCACCGAGCTCCACCCTCAGCGATAACGAAATGACTCCTACCGCTCCAGCCACATCTCCCGTCAGGAGCAGCCGCCCACCGGTCAGCTCGCTCTACGTAGCGAAGGCCTTCGCCGCACTGCTCGTCGTCATCGCACATATTCCCCTGGGAGCACTCAAGGCATGGATCTATCCCTGGACCTTGATAGCAGTACCGATCTTCTTCCTGATCTCGGGGTACTTTCTCTACTCTCCAGATGAGTCAAAGAGTGCCGAGCGTACATGGCAATCCCTCAAGAAGACTATCCCAATCTTCCTCGGTCTGACTCTCTTCTACTGGCTGATGGTCCTCCCCAATCATGGCAATACGGTCCATCGCTGGGAGCAGATACAGCGCTTCCTCATCTACGGACAGCTGACGACGGTGCACCTATGGTTCCTCATGGCGATGATTCAAGCGCTCTTTATCCTTACACTTGTCTTCCGCTGGAGACTGGGGCGCTACATCTGGATCTTCGTTCCTCTGATGCTCACAGCTCTTCTTGGAGCGAAGTACTCCTTCCTCATCACGGGGGGGAGAGGAGCGCGAATTGGTATATGTCTTTAACAGCGTATGCTATGCCCTCCCCTTCATGGTTACAGGCTACCTCATCAAGAAATACGAAAGCAAGATCCCCACATGCTTCCCTTGGGCTCTACTCTCATTCCTCGCACTGGCACTTGCCATCGCTGAGCAACCCTTATTGTTGAGTGTTGGTTATAACAAGAGCCAAGGTCCCTACATCGGAAGCTTATTAGCCGCCGTCCTCATCTTCATCTGGGCACTACAGCATAAGAGCTTCGGAGCGGGGACGTGGGCTGAGACGATCGGTGCCAAGTACTCGGGCAACATCTACTACTTCCACATCGCTGTAGCGACTATCATCTCTAAGGTGCTCTATGCTGCAGGCATGGGGCCCGTCTATGAGCAACTGGGCTCGGCGCTCGTCTTCGCAGGAAGCATCGCCGTAGCCTATGTGATCGTGCGCATACAGGACAAGATCGGGATCCATATCCTCAAGTAACATCCCCTCTATAGACTTACATGCAAGACAAGATAAGAGACCTCACCCAAGGCGACCTCTCGAGCCACCTCTACCGCATCGCCCTGCCGATCATGGGGACGAGCTTCGTGCAGATCGCCTACAACATTACCGATATGATTTGGCTGGGGCGACTGAGCTCGCAAGCCTTAGCAGCGGTGGGTGCGGCCTCCGTCTTCCTCTGGATAGCTGCCTCCTTCGCACTCATCAATAAGATCGGGAGCGAAGTAACCATCTCACAGGGTATCGGTGCTGGTCGTCGTGACGAAGCCAAGAGCTACGCTTCGCAGAACGTCTGCATGAGCCTCCTCCTGAGCGTGGGGATGCTGGCGATCTACCTACTCTTCGCAGGCAATCTCCTCGACCTCTATGCACTCATCCCGAGCGTACGTGCTGAGGGCCTGAGCTACCTCTATCTCTCGCTCGTAGGCTTCCCCAGCATCTATCTCACCTCCTCCTTCACGGGTATCTACAATGCGATCGGCGATAGCCGTACGCCCTTCCGCATATCGATCCTCGGGCTGGCGACGAATATGCTCCTCGACCCGCTCTTCATCTTCACCCTCGGCTGGGGTGTATCGGGTGCAGCACTGGCTACCGTCGTGAGCCAAGGCTTAGTGCTACTGCTCTTCCTCTATCAGGTGAAGCGTGACAAGCTCTTCGGGGGGCTTCCCCTTCCTCGTCCGACTACGCTGGCCACAGATACGACGCATCCTACAAATAGGTGTACCACCTGCCTCGCTGCAGGTCCTCTTCGCCTTCGTCAGCATCTACATCGGTCGTCAGGTATCCTCCCTCGGTGGGCATATCGGCGTGGCGACGATGACGACGGGTGCGCAGATCGAGTCGCTGACTTGGAATACCGCCTCGGGCGTCACCGAAGCCCTGACGACTATCGTCGGGCAGAACTTCGCCGCCGGCAAGCTCCGTCGAGTCTATACGGCCTTCTGCCGAGCCCTGAGCTTCACGCTCATCATCGGCGTGCTGGGGACGATCCTCTTTGTCTTCTGGGGGGGAAGAGATCTTCTCCCTCATCGTCCCCGAGGAAGCCGCCTACAAGGCAGGTGCCGTCTACCTCGGCATCGTCGGGCTCTCACAGGCCTTTATGATGCTGGAGATCACTGCCGAAGGGCTCTTCTACGGGCTCGGACGCACCTACCTCCCCGCAGCGGTCAGCATCGTCGGCACATACCTACGCATACCGATGGTCCTGCTCTTCGCCTCATGGGGCTGGGGTATTCGAGCTGTCTGGTGGGCGATCTCCATCTCCTCGATACTCAAGGGGCTCACCATGCTCTACTTCTTCCTGCGCTGGAGACACCGCACTCGGGAGGAGCGTAGGCAGCAGAGCCTTGTATAGCCAGGCCATCCTATATATCAACCAATATTCAATCCTAACTTATTCCTCTTATGAACCCTCTTTTCTTCGCACAGATACTACCAGCTGACTCGGCTGCAGGCTCCGAGCTCAAGGAAGCTATCGGTGCTGCCACGCAGCCCCTCAACCTCGACGTCAAGCACTGGTTCAGCCGGAGCATGCTCGAGGAGTGGCTCAACGCTGGTATCAACTTCGGGCTGCGCGTCGTCCTCGTAGTCGTCCTCTTCTGGCTCGGTAAGGTCGTCATCACCCGCCTGAAGAAGATCTTCAACGGGATCCTCCGCCGCCGCAATATCGAGGGAGTAGCCGTCTCGCTCCTTGACTCGGTCTTCACTGCGATACTGTACATCGCCCTCTTCCTCTGCCTAGCGGGTGTGCTCGGCGTGAAGTCCGTATCCTTCGCCGCTGTCCTGGCCTCTATGGGTCTGGCTGTCGGTATGGCTCTCAGCGGTCAGCTGCAGAACCTCGCGGGCGGTGTCATCATCATCGTCACCAAGCCCTTCAAGCTCGGCGACGTCATCTCGTTTCAGGGTACTGACGGTACGGTCAAGGCCGTCCGCCTCTTCCACACCGAGGTACTGACGCCCGACAACAAGACGGCCTTCATCCCCAACAGCCTCCTCAGCAGCAACAGCGTCGTCAACTACTCGCACGAGAATACCCGCCGTGTCGACTGGACCATCGGTATCGAGTACAACGAGGACATCGACCGCGCTCGCAACCTCCTGCGTAGCATCATCGAGTCCGACTCACGCATCCTCAAGATCCCCGACTACACCATCGCCCTGCTGTCTCTCGGTGCGAGCAGCGTGAACATTGTCACCCGTGCTTGGACTACCACCGAGAACTACTGGGACGTCTTCTTCGATATCAACGAGCGTATCTATAAGGAGTTCAACGCTGCTGGTATCGGCTTCCCCTTCCCACAGCTCACCGTCCATCAGGCGAAGTAATCGCCCTCCCCTCAGCTCTATCCAAGTCCCCAGCAGTGGGTCATCTCCATCACCCGCTGCTGGGGATGGAGGTGACCCACTCGCTATATCCCCTCTATCGCTCCATCTATGTCCTTCAAGCTCACCTCACGCTTCCGCCCCACGGGGGACCAACCGCAGGCCATCGACGAACTCGTCCACGGCTTCGAGTCGGGCGTCCCCTTCCAGACCCTCCTCGGGGTCACGGGCTCGGGGAAGACGTTCACCGCTGCCAACGTCATCGCCCGCCTCGGCAAGCCCACACTGGTGCTTAGCCACAATAAGACCCTCGCAGCACAGCTCTACGCTGAGTTCAAGGCGTTCTTCCCCGACAATGCCGTCGAGTACTTCGTCTCGTACTACGACTACTATCAGCCCGAGGCCTACATAGCCGCCTCCGACACCTATATCGAGAAGGATATGGCGATCAATGCTGAGATCGAGAAGCTCCGCCTACGTGCCACGGCTTCCCTACTCTCGGGGCGTGAGGACGTCATCGTCATCTCCTCCGTCTCGTGCCTCTATGGTATGGCGGATCCCAAGGCCTTCGAGGAGAAGATCCTGCGCCTACAAGAGGGACAGCGCTACAGTCAGGAGCAGCTCAAGCGTGACCTGGTCCTCAATCACTACGTCAACGACCGCCTGACCTTCACCCCGGGTTACTTCCGTGTCAAGGGCGACACCATCGATATCTTCCCCTCCATCGAAGGCTTCGATGGTGTGGCGTACCGTGTGACCTTCTGGGACGACGAGATCGAGCGCATCGCTTCCTTCGACCCACAGAGCGGTAGAGAATACGGGCCGATGACGCGCCTCGTCGTCCACCCCGCGAACCTCTTCGTCACGACGCAGGAGCAGGTCAACTCCGCCGTCGGGCAGATCGACGTCGACCTCGGTCAGCGCGTGCAGGAGCTGGAGGACGAAGGCCGTGCCTTCGAAGCCAAGCGCCTCTACGAGCGCACGACCTATGACCTGGAGATGATCCGCGAGCTGGGCTACTGCTCGGGGATCGAGAACTACTCCCGCTACTTCGATGGTCGTCAGCCTGGTGAGCGCCCCTTCTGCCTCCTCGACTACTTCCCGAATGACTTCCTCCTCATCATCGACGAGAGCCACGTGACCGTGCCACAGATCCATGCGATGTATGGTGGTGACCGCTCGCGTAAGACGAGCCTCGTGGAGTACGGCTTCCGCCTGCCCGCTGCGCTGGACAATAGACCGCTGAAGTTCGAGGAGTTCGATGACCTCACCCCACGCATCCTCTATATCAGCGCGACGCCTGCCGAATATGAGCTCACCAAGAGCGAAGGCGTCGTCGTCGAGCAGCTTATCCGACCCACGGGCCTTCTTGATCCGCCGATCGAGGTGCGCCCCACACTCCATCAGGTCGATGACCTCGAGCACGAGATACAGATCTCCATTGAGCGAGGCGAGCGCGTGCTCGTCACCACGCTCACCAAGCGTATGGCCGAGGAGCTCTCCGAGTACCTCATCAAGCACGGTGTATCGTGTAGCTACATCCACAGCGACGTCGATACGCTGACGCGCGTGCAGATCATGGAGGACCTGCGTAAGGGCGTCTATGACGTACTCATCGGTGTGAACCTCCTGCGCGAAGGCCTTGACCTACCCGAGGTAGCCCTCGTCGCCGTCCTCGATGCCGACAAGGAAGGCTTCCTGCGTAGCCACCGCTCGCTGACGCAGACGGCAGGCGTGCCGCGCGAAACGTCAACGGCCGTGTCATCTTCTACGCCGACCACATCACAGAGAGCATGCGCCTGACGATGGACGAGACCGCCCGCCGCCGTGCCAAGCAGATCGCTTACAACGAGGCCAACGGCATCACACCCCAGCAGATCGTCAAGAATAGCTCCTCCGCCTTCCCCGACAAGAAGGGCAGCGACGAAGCCATCCCCTATATCGAGGCTGCGCCCGAGGCTGCTGTCGAAGACCCCATCGAGCAGTTCCTATCGCTCGACCAGCTCCGCGAGCTTGCCGAGACGAAGCGCAGCGAGATGATAGCTGCCGCGAAGGAGCTCAACTTCGTCGATGCCGCCCGTCTGCGCAACGAGCTACAGCGCCTCGAGGAGAAGATTCGCCTGCTACAATAGTCTCCCCTATCCTCCCAAAAGCACTCCGCCCCGCTATGCTCACTCGTTGGTGAGACATAGCGGGGCGGAGTGTATTAGCGGATATCGCTCGCAGCAGGGCTATCGATTGATGCGGTAGCTGACGCCGAGGTTGAGGAAGACGTGGCGGAGCGAGTAAGGCATGACCTCGAAGCTCTTATCAAAGATCTTCGGCAGACCTACATTCATACGCGCCGTAAGCCCCCAGTGCGGGTCGATCTGATAGTCTGCACCGAAGCGCACACCGACGTCATTGCGCACGAGGAAGTCCCCGAGGCTGAAGGCAAGCACCGCGCCCTCCTGATAGACACGACCATCCATGAGACCGTCGCCATCGAGCTTGGCGGTGAACTTACGCTTGAGCGCGTGAGCATAGTAGCCACCTGCCATGAGGCGGAAGGAGCTATTGGGCAGAGCGTAGCTCACACCCACGGGCACCACGACGTAGCGCGTATCCATCTCGACACGCTGGTAGCCCGTGTAGTGCTGCTCCTTGAAGTCCTCGCTCTGATAGCGGATGGGCATATCTTCGGCTTGGACGGTGGTGCTAAAGCTACGGATATCATACTCCAGCCCGAGGAGGAGGGAGAAGGGGCTTGCAGGCGTGAGGCGGTAAGAGAGGTCCAGCCCCACGTTGGGCGTACCCCCAGGCATGAAGGCCGTGACCTTCTTGACGGGCTTGGGTACGGAGGGAGGCAGAGCACCACCGATATTGAAGCCGAGGTGCACGCCTACGCCGAGGCGTGAGGGCTGCTCGTCACCCGTCTCAGCGGCGCGAGCGGGGAGTGCGAGGAGGCCAAGAGAGAGGCCGAGGAGGATCGTTCGAATCATCTTCATACGGCAGGACTAATGATGGGGCTTAATGCGGTCCTGGAGCTTGACCTCGCGCAGGCGTAGCTCGCTACCCACAGCACCGATGTACTCGGCACCACGGAAGCTCGAGGAGAAGACCAGAGCCAGACGATACTTCTTCGTCGTGAAGTCCACAGCTTCGTAGCGTGCTTCGTCGACGGGCGTGAGGCGCAGGCGATAGGTCTGCCACGTGTCAGCGGGAGTCGTAGGCTCCAGCTCGACGTAGCCCTTCGCCACGATGCGTGCATCGGTCTGCAGCGTCACGCCATTGAGGTAGCTCGCATCGTCTGTGACTTCGTAGAAGACAGCCGAGACAGCGGCACGGTCTTCGCTGGGAAGCTCGACCTTCTTATCCTGCCCATGGATGACCTTCTCACCCGCCTTGTACTGGTAGGTGAAGTCCACGATCTCGGGGATACCGCTGGAGTAAGGCTGACCGAATAGCGTCGACTCGAGGGGCTTCCCCACGAGATTGCGCGCATCGACCTGACCCGTATAGAGGGCACCTGCGATGACGTTCGTCCCGATACCGAAGAAGTAGAAGCCCTTGATCGAGCGGATGATGGCGCCATGAGCGGCTCCATTCTCCTCCAGTGGCACGACGGGATAGTCCGTAGGCGAAGAGGCGAGCATGGTGTAGCCCTGATTGCTGGCCGAGGCCCAATAGGTATTCTTAGCGTCTTCGTCAGCACTGATAGCGGGCAGACGATAGGCGCCCTTGCTCACATCGATCCAGCGCGTGAAGTCAAAGCTCTGGCTGGCGGTGAGTACGCCCTCCTTGTACTGGCGATCGATGAGGCTGCGCTCCTTGCGCGTGATGGGATCATCACACGAAGCGAAAGCCACGGCAAGAGCCATGAGGGCAAGTGAAGTGGAAACTCTTTTCATCAACATCTATGTGAATATAAGCTGGCTATCCCCCGAGGGGATAAGCAAGCATCAGCCCCATCACCGAGCGTGTCGGCGATGGGGCTGTATGCTTGGCATGAAGGCTTGGGGCATCCGTCCGCCGTGAAGCGGAAGATATCCCCGAGGTCTTCTTACTTCTCAGCGACGTAGCGACGCTCCTTGATGCGCGCCTTCTTACCGGTGAGGGCACGGAGGTAGTAGAGCTTAGCGCGACGTACCTTACCGAACTTCTCGACAGTAATCTTTCGATGAAGGGGCTTTCGATCGTGAAGATACGCTCTACGCCTACACCTTCGCTGATCTTACGAACCGTGAAACGCTTCTTGTCACCGTGACCGCTGATGCGGATGACGACGCCACGATAGCGCTGGATACGCTCCTTACCCCCTTCGCTGATGCGGTAGTCAACGGTGATAGTGTCACCACTACGGAAGGCGGGGTGGCTCTTACCAGTAGCGAAAGCTTCGTTGACGATCTTAATAAAGTCCATTGTTTGTCCTTTAGCTTATTTGATTAGTACTACACTAAACGCAATATAACAGGCCACACTTATTCATATATTCCTGACAGAGATTACGCAAAGCGTCGCAAAGGTACAAAAAAGCCCGCAATCACAAGGCCTTATCACGCAACATGTACGACGATTTCCCCCGACGACCGCCTCCCCCACCCAAGGGACAGGAGGAAAAAAAGGCATCGCTGAAGCTCCCTCCTCACCGTCCGCTATCCCACCTCTCCGAGAGAAGGGTGTGACGACCTATATAGGTTCACTCGCAGACCACTATAGGTTTCATATGCATTCCACTATTGGTCCGCATATGGTACCAATAGTGGAATGAACGCAAACGACTATTACTCTGCCCCTCCCCCACTATCCCTCCACCGACACGCCCCATCCAAAGCCCCCTTCTGCAGTGCATCTGATAGAGATGCACTGCAGGAGGGAAAAGCAACCAGTACTGGTCAGCATCGTGACCAGTACTGGTAAGTGGTGGTGACCAGTACTGCTTGCTGAAGTGACCAGTACTGATCCGATCGGCGAGCAGTACTGGTCACTTTTTCCCCTCCCGAGAGGTACTCTATCTCAGCCCGCCAAGAAGGAGAGCAATAGGCGTGAAAGCAAAAGTGCCCGCTGCGACCGAAGTCACAGCGGGCACTCGCCGATAGAATATCGAAGGGGGGAGAGCTACTATTCTGCGCTTTCAGCAGCAGGAGCTTCAGCCGTAGCCTTCGTAGAGCGGCGTGAACGACGCGTCTTAGGAGCAGCCTTCTTGTCAGCCTTTTCCTTGAGCATGTTCTCGTTGAAGTCTACGAGCTCGATGAAGCAGACAGCAGCGTTGTCACCGAGACGGTTACCCGTCTTGAGGATACGAGTGTAGCCACCGGGACGGTCAGCGATCTTTTCAGCAACGGGGCCGAAGAGTTCCTTGACAGCAAACTTATTCTGCAGCTCAGCGAAGACGATACGACGTGCGTGCGTGGAGTCTTCCTTAGCGCGGGTCAGCAGGGGCTCGACGTATACGCGAAGAGCCTTAGCCTTAGCGACCGTGGTGAAGATGCGCTTGTGCAGGATGAGCGATGCAGCCATGTTGGAAAGCATAGCCTCGCGGTGCGCCTTCTTACGACCGAGATGATTGAATTTCTTATTATGTCTCATCTTTCTACTTAGTCATTATCTAAATTGTACTTGCTAACATCCATCCCGAAGGTGAGTCCGAGTCGCTCCATAAGCTCGTTGAGCTCGTCCATAGACTTCTTACCGAAGTTGCGGAACTTGCTGAGCGTATCAGCGTCGAGGACGACGAGGTCGGCCAGACGGAATACGTTGCCGGAGCGGAGGCAGTTCTGCGCACGGACGGAGAGATCGAGATCCTTGAGATCAGTACGGAGCAGCTGAGATACGCGATCGATCTCCTGCATGTCCAGTACCTCCTCGTCGCCTTCCTCGATGACTGCATTCTCTTCTACCTCGACAGGGTCAGAGATGAAGAGGCTGAAGTGCTCGATGAGGATAGCTGCTGCGTCCTTGAGAGCCTGCTGGGGATGAATGCTCCCGTCAGTGGTGATCTCGAGGGTCAGCTTCTCGTAGTCAGTCTTCTGCTCTACACGATAGTTCTCCGTGAAGTACTTGACATTACGGATAGGCGTATAGATCGAGTCGATAGCGATCGTCTGCAGCTCATTCTCCTGAGCCGTGTCGACCAGCTTCTCATCAGCGGGGATGTAACCACGCCCCTTGTTGATAGAGAGCTCGATAGTAAGGGTATACGCCTCATCGATGTGGCAGATGACCAGCTCGGGATTGAGGACTTCGAAGGAAGTAAGCTTGCCGTTGAGCTCGCCAGCGAGGAACTGCTGCTGACCAGAGATCGTCAGGCTGACGGTCTCCTCAGTAGCGTCCTGGACGAGGGCACGGAAGCGGACTTGCTTCAGGTTGAGAATGATGTTAGTTACATCCTCCAAGACACCCGGAATAGTAGCAAATTCATGATTGACACCTTCGATCTTGATGGTCGAGATGGCGTAGCCTTCGAGTGAAGAAAGGAGTATACGACGCAGGGCATTACCGACAGTGGTACCATATCCCGGCTCAAGAGGGCGGAACTCGAACTTAGCGTACGAGTCCGTCGCATCCATCATGAGGACGTTTTCGGGCTTCTGAAATGCTAATATTGCCATGTGAGTGAGATAATAGGGATTATTACTTAGAGTATAGTTCGACGATCAGCTGCTCCTTGATCTCTTCGGGGATGTCTTCACGCTGAGGAGCGCTGAGGAACTTACCGGAGAGAAGCCTGATTCCACTCGAGCCAGCTGTAGCTGCTGTGGCTACGACCAGCCAGAGAGTCGGTGATGACCTCTAAGCTCTTCGCCTTCTCACGGACACCGACGACCTGGCCGGGCTTGAGGGTGTAAGAAGGGATGTTGACTACCTGACCATCAACGGTGATGTGACGGTGCGAGACGAGCTGACGAGCAGCTGCACGCGTCTTAGCGATGCCGAGGCGATAGACGACGTTGTCGAGGCGGCTTTCCAGGAGCTGGAGAAGCACTTCACCCGTGACACCCTTTGTGCGCTGAGCCTTTTCGAAGAGGTTACGGAACTGACGCTCAAGTACGCCATAGGTGTACTTAGCCTTCTGCTTTTCCTTGAGCTGGATGCCATATTCGCTCGTCTTACGACGGCGGTTGTTGCCGTGCTGTCCAGGAGGATAGTTCTTCTTGGAGAGTACCTTGTCGGCACCGAAGATAGGTGCGCCAAGCTTACGGGCGATCTTTGATTTTGGACCTGTATATCTTGCCATTGTCTTCTATTGTTGAAGCAGTACGAGCGACCTCTCGGGGAGAGGCAACGCTGGAGGCAGAGAGCAGCGGGTGGCGGGAGGGAGGCGGAGTGCAGCCGCGACCGGTTATGAGGAGAGGATAGATATATGAAAGTATAGCCAATCTTTCACTCGTCGTCTACCTCGGCGCCTTGCTTAGCTCAGGGCTCTTAGCGTTCGCTCGCACCCTTGTGCTCGATGGAGGGAGCACGGTGAGCGGAGCGTCTCTGGGAGTGTACTGCGATCTTTATGAAACTACTCTGTGATCTGAAGCGAAGTCAGGGATTAGACGCGACGACGCTTAGAGGACGGCAGCCATTGTGTGGCATTGGGGTCACGTCGACGATCTCAGTGACTTCGATACCAGCGCCATGGATGGTGCGGATAGCAGACTCACGGCCGTTACCTGGACCCTTGACGAAGACCTTGACCTTGCGCAGACCGAGGTCGTAAGCGACCTTAGCGCAATCCTGGGCCGCCATCTGAGCAGCGTAAGGGGTGTTCTTCTTAGAGCTACGGAATCCCATCTTACCAGCCGAAGACCAGCTGATGACCTGACCTTCGTTGTTGGTCAGAGAGATGATGATGTTATTAAAAGAAGAGTGGATGTGAGCCTGGCCCACAGCGTCGATCTTGACGACCTTCTTCTTTGCGACTACTTTCTTTGCCATATCAATCTCTATTACTTAGTAGCTTTCTTCTTATTTGCGACAGTCTTCTTCTTACCCTTACGAGTACGAGCATTGTTCTTCGTACTCTGACCGCGTAGAGGCAGACCGATACGGTGGCGGACACCACGGTAGCAACCGATGTCCATCAGTCGCTTGATGTTGAGCTGGACTTCGGAGCGCAGATCCCCTTCGACCTTGTACTCGGCACCGATCACCTCACGGATAGCGGCAGCCTGGTCGTCGGTCCAGTCCTTTACCTTGATATTGCGATCGACCCCAGCCTTATCGAGGATCTTAGTAGCGCTGCTACGACCGATCCCGAAGATGTAAGTCAAGGCAATTTCTCCTCGTTTGTTTTGTGGCAAGTCGACGCCAACAATTCTGATAGCCATACTTATCTTAGTTCGTTAAAATATAGTCCGATGGTTAGAGACTACCCCTGGCGTTGCTTGAACTTGGGGTTCTTCTTGTTGATTACGTACAGACGCCCCTTGCGACGAACGATCTTGCAGTCGGCGGTGCGCTTCTTGAGTGATGCTCTTACTTTCATATCTATATAGGGTTATTTATATCTGAATGATATACGCCCCTTGGTCAAGTCGTAGGGAGACATCTCTACCTTGACCTTGTCACCTGGGAGGATCTTGATGTAGTGCATACGCATCTTCCCAGAGATGTGGGCGGTGATGACGTGTCCGTTCTCGAGCTCGACCTTGAACATTGCGTTCGAGAGCGCTTCGAGGATGACACCGTCGAGTTCTATTGCTGCTTGCTTCGGCATATACTGTGGTTGCGAGATTAAAACTCTCTGTCTACCAAGACTTCCTTGATAAAGTCAAACGAAGAGAGGATATCGGCCTTGCCATCGCGGATAGCGATGCAGTGCTCGAAGTGGGCTGAAGGCTTGCCCGTCTTAGTACGGACGGTCCAGCCATCGCGATCGAAGATGACATTCTTCGAGCCCATGTTCACCATTGGCTCGATGCAGATGCACATCCCAGAGCGGAGCTCAGGCCCCGTGCCACGGCGCCCGAAGTTGGGCACACCTGGCTCCTCATGCATATTCTTCCCGATCCCGTGGCCTTCAAGTTCGCGGACAATATGATAGCCACGTGCTTCACAATACTGCTGGACCGCAGCGCCGATATCACCGACGCGCTTACCCGCTACAGCATGCTCGATGCCGATGTAGAGGGATTCCTTCGTCGTGCGAAGGAGAGCCAGAGTCTCGGGAGCTACCTCACCTACAGCGAACGTGTAGGCGGAGTCCCCAGTGAAGCCTGCGAGCTTCGTGCCGCAGTCGACGGAGACGATGTCACCGTCCTTGAGTACGACCTTCGAGGAGGGGATCCCGTGCACGACATGGTCATTGACCGAGGTGCAGAGGCTCCCAGGGAAGCCATTGTAGCCGAGGAATGCGGGAGTCGCACCGTTGTCACGGATGAACTCCTCAGCGCGCTTGTCCAGCTGCAGGGTCGAGACCCCAGGAGCTATGATCTTGGCGACCTCGGCGAGCGTACGACCGACCAGGAGGTTGGCCGCGCGCATGAGTTCGATCTCTTCGTCTGTCTTTAAGTAGATCATCTTAGTAAGCAGCTACAGAGCCGGTACGTCCCTTGATACGACCACTCTTGAGCAGACCATCGTAGTGGCGCATCAAGAGGTGGCTCTCGATCTGCTGGAGCGTGTCGAGGACGACCCCGACAAGGATCAGCAGTGACGTACCACCGAAGAACTGAGCGAATCCCCCAGAGATACCGATGACACGAGCGAAGGCAGGCATGATAGCCACGATAGCGAGGAAGAAGGCACCGGGGAGGGTGATGCGGTCCATGATCGCATCGAGGTAGTCCTTCGTAGCCTTGCCAGGCTTCACACCGGGGATGAACCCATTGTTACGCTTCAGGTCGTTGGCCATCTGCGCAGGGTTGATTGTGATCGCTGTGTAGAAGTAGGTGAAGAGGAGGATGAGGATCGCGAAGACCAGGTTGTACCAAATGCCCGTATTGTCCATGAAGGCCTGTACGAAGCCATTGGCACTGTCACCCTGTGCCCAGCTGAGGAGCGTGATAGGGAGCATCATGATCGTCTGCGCGAAGATGATCGGCATGACGTTAGCGGCATTGACCTTCAGTGGGATGTACTGGCGAGCGCCTCCGTACTGCTTGTTCCCGACGACGCGCTTAGCGTACTGTACGGGCACACGACGCGTACCCTGGACGAGCAGGATAGCACCGGCCATGACGGCGAGCAGGAAGACGATCTCGAAGAGGAACCACACGAGCCCCCCCCAGCACCGCCAGAGGCGCGCGTCCCCCATTCGGCGAGCACAGCTCCTGGGAGGCGAGCGATGATACCGATCATGATGATCAGAGATACACCGTTGCCAAGACCCTTGTCTGTGATACGCTCACCAAGCCAAAGGACGAACATACTGCCTGCAGCCATGACGACGATCGCATAGATATCGAACCACAGTCCTTCGGGCAGTGAGCCCCCTGCTTGGCGCAGCTGCATGTTCAGGTTGACCAGATAGGCCGAACCCTGGACGAGCAGCAGGACGACGGTTAGATAGCGTGTCCACTGGTCGATCTTGCGGCGCCCGCTCTCCCCTTCCTGCTGCAGCTTCTGGATAGAAGGCACAGCGATAGCGGCGAGCTGCATCACGATAGACGCGGAGATATAAGGCATGATCCCCATAGCGAAGATCGAAGCATTAGAGAATGCTCCCCCTGAGAACATATCAAGGAGTGCCATCAGACCTTCGCTTGTCTGCTTGTGCAGGGCGCTGAGCTGGTTAGGATCGATCCCTGGGATGACGATGTACGATCCCAGGCGATAGATCAGGACGAAAAACAAGGTGGTGAGGATCCGCTGACGCAGCTCCTCTACCTTCCATATGTTTTTCAGTGTCTCTATTAAGCGCATGAGCTATTAGAGTTTTACTGCACTACCTCCCTGTGCGATGATAGCTGCTTCTGCGGACTTGGAGAAGGCATTAGCCTCGACCTCGAGCTTCAGGCTGAGCGTACCGTTACCGAGGATCTTGACGAGGTCGTTCTTACCGACCAGGCCAGCCTCGATGAGGTCTGCCTTAGCGATGCGAGTCAGGCTCTTAGCTTCTGCCAGGCTCTGCAGCGTGGAGAGGTTGACAGGTGCATATTCGACGCGGTTGATATTCTTGAAGCCGAACTTAGGCAGACGACGCTGGATAGGCATCTGACCACCTTCGAAGCCGATCTTCTTGGAATAACCCGAGCGGCTCTTAGCCCCCTTGTGACCACGAGTAGAAGTACCCCCGAGACCAGAACCAGGACCACGACCGATGCGCTTACGCGTCTTGACGGAGCCCGCTGCGGGCTTCAAACTTGATAAATCCATTTTTTTCTTCTGTCTTTCTTTATAGGGGTGATTACTCTACGATGCGCACCAGGTGCTTTACCTTCTCGACCATCCCGCGGATCTGGGGATTGTCCTTGTGCTCGACCGTCTGGTTGAGCTTCTTCAGACCAAGTGCCTGAAGCGTGAGCTTCTGAGTCTTGGGGGCTCTTGATCTGGCTACGTACTTGCTGGATCTTTATCGTTGACATTGTACTTAGAGTCTATGGATGATGATTAGCCCTTGAAGACCTTTTTCGACAGAGACGCCACGCTGACGAGCGACCATCAGAGGCGAGCGCATCTGACAGAGAGCTTCGATCGTAGCCTTGACGAGGTTGTGAGGGTTAGATGACCCCTTGCTCTTAGCGAGGACGTCCGTTACGCCGACACTTTCCAGGACGGCACGCATAGCACCCCCAGCCTTAACCCCGGTACCGGCAGAAGCGGGCTTGAGGAAGACGCGAGCACCACCGAAGGATGCGGACTGTTCGTGAGGGATCGTACCCTTGTGGAGGGGGATCTGCTTGAGGTTGCGGCGAGCAGCAGCACCACCCTTCTGGATAGCTGCGGATACTTCACCAGCCTTACCCAGGCCGAAGCCGATACGGCCTTCTTCGTCACCGACGACGACGATAGCTGCGAAGGTGAAGGTACGACCACCCTTGGTAACCTTAGTTACGCGGTTGATGGCCACGAGGCGCTCTACGAGCTTATCCTTCTGCTCGGTATCTCGGTTTGTCTTTGTGCGATTATCTGACATTGCGATAGACAGTATTAAAAGTTAAGACCTGCCGCACGTGCAGCATCAGCGAGCTCCTTCACACGGCCGTGGTAGAGGTAGCCATTACGGTCAAATACTACGGTGGATACACCTGCGGCCTGGGCAGCCTTAGCTACCTCCGTACCTACGAGTGCTGCGATCTCCTTCTTCGTGCCTTCAGCATTGAGCTTGAGGGAAGAGGCGCTTGCGATCGTGACGCCATCGACGTCGTTGATCACCTGAGCATAGATCTGCTTGTTGCTTCGGAATACCGTCAGGCGAGGACGCTCTGCCGTACCGCTGATCTTGGCACGTACACGCGTCTTGATCTTCTGTCTTCTTATTTCTTTCTTCAACATGATTGCTTTATACGTGTTTTAGCGGTTACTTACCAGCTGACTTACCCGACTTACGACGGACAACCTCACCTTCGAAGCGAATACCCTTACCCTTATAAGGCTCAGGCATACGGAAGGAGCGGATCTTAGAGCACACCTGACCCAGCAGCTGCTTGTCAGCAGAAGAGAGGATGATCAGGGGGTTCTTATTACGCTCAGTCTTCGTCTCCAGGTTGATTTCCTTAGGAAGCTGGAGGAAGATGTTGTGCGTGAAGCCGAGGCTAAGCTCGAGGATCTGACCCTGGTTGGATGCACGATAACCGACACCGACCAGCTCAAGCGTCTTGGTGAAACCTTCGGAAACACCGATGATCATGTTGTTGATGAGGGCACGATAGAGGCCATGCAGCGAGCGCTCCTGGCGATCATCGCTGTTGCGACGGACGACGACCTGAGCATCTTCTACAGCTACTTCGATACGAGCATCTACGCTCTGAGTGAGTTCGCCCTTAGGACCCTTTACAGTGACGACACCATCCTTCACGGACACCGTTACGCCAGCAGGGATGCTAATGGGGTGCTTACCTATTCTTGACATAGTTTGTACCTCCTTGCTTTAGTAGATGTAACATAGCACTTCGCCACCTACCTTGAGCTGCGAAGCTTCCTTATCGGTCATGACACCCTTCGAAGTAGAGAGGATAGCGATACCGAGACCATTGAGTACGCGGGGCATCTCACGATAGCCGACATACTTACGAAGACCTGGGCGAGAGACGCGCTTCAGGGCCTTGAGGGCGTTCACACGACCCGAGCGGTCGTACTTCAGAGCCACCTTGATGCTCCCCTGAGGGCCATCTTCGACGAACTTAAAGTTGAGGATGTACCCCTTGTCGAAGAGGATCTTCGTGATCTCTTTCTTTAGATTAGACGCGGGGATCTCGACCACACGATGGCCAGCCTTCACTGCATTACGCAGGCGCGTCAGATAATCTGCAATAGGATCTGTCATTAAATTGAGAATTAAATTGATCCGGACGTCCCGGACAATATTTAAACATACTGCTTAGTGCCTTCTTTGCAGCCAAGCGCGACCTCTAAAAGGAGCACATCGGCGCATAAAAAGCATGCAAATTTACGAACTATTTATCACACTTGCAACTCACACAAGCATAAGCATATCGCATCAACTCAGCGCAGCCTTAAGACGCCCCCTATCCGAGGTATAATCCACCCCTCCGCCACAACAGAAGCGCAACCTTCGTCACCACACACTCCACCCACCGCAAGGGAGGTAAACCCCTCTACCTCACCCGCTAATCCTTCGCAAGCCCTCCTCCAAGCTACACTACCCTACTACGAGCCATTGCCTTCCCTCCCGAAAGAAACTCCCCTCTCTACAAGCCCGTAGAAGCAACCACTATATGAAGACTGTTGCCGCAAGTCCTGCGCTCTATTTATTATGCTAAGGCATCGCACGCTCAGCCCCACGATACACCTCTCCGAAGTGACCGATCAAGCCCTTCGCCTTATCGCAAGCATTCTTCTTATCCAGCGGAGGAAAAAGTGCCGTTCTCGCAAAGAAAACAGCTCCTCCCCGTAGTGGTATTCTTCTATCTATGCACGTAGTCTTAAAGACCAGCCACGCAAATCCAAATATCCACGTACGTAGATATTAGAGCCACGTACGTAGCCCAAACTTACCTACCACTCGTCCGCAACTTTTATCCCTACGCGAAGCAGTAACCTAATATGGGTTTGCACCGCATACCACTACTCGTTTGTACCCCACACCAATAGCTGTTTGCACTCCTCCCCCGCAGAAGCAAGACCAAAGAACAACGCCACCCTCGGGAGACAATCCCGAGGGTGGCGAACTAACAGCGCATATTACCACCACAAGGTGCGTGCGCGAAAGCGGAGAGCCCTATAGCCTATTCCTCTTCTATGGCTTCCTGCAGAGCCCCACAGAGTAAGCTAATCATCTTCTTCTCATGCTTAGCGCACTCTGACTGCCTCCACAGCTTCGCCGCCACTCCAGGCTTTTCTGTCTTACGCAACTTATCTATTATCTCTCCCATCTTTCGGAGCTTCAGGCTACCCTTCTGCACCATACCCCTATAGGTATCCATCTTCGATGCTGGCGAGAGATTGGAGAACTTGGAGTTGACGCTTCGAGAGATGATGCACAGGTTCCCGAAGACATCTCTTTCATCCCATAGTTCAATGCTACCATCGGAGGGATGCTGTGGATACCAGTGCTCGACAGAATTGCGAAACTCAAATACAAAGTCCTTGTGCGTCTTCTTTGCCTTCTTCCACAGCAAGTAGTCTAAGTAGTTGAAGACAATGTGTGGAGTCCCCACCCCAAAGGCATAGTCTCCAAACTCATACTCCTGAATCTCCTGAATGTCATATTCACTATACTCAGAAAGTGTCTGATCAAAGAAGTTTTCCGCCACAGCCTCAGCAGCGATATGCTCCGCCTTATCAGCCAACTTGGGTAGCTTGAGCTTGGCATCAAACAAGCACTCCAACAGCCGCGTTACCCAGTGCATCACCTTGGGCGAGGTGTACGACACACGAAGGGCAGACTGGATCATTAGGCATTCAGCATGAGCTTCTTCCTGAGTCTTCGACTTCTTCACCCCTCCCGTATTCGCATAGTAAGGCTTCTTATTAGGGGCACGTAGCTCCTTCAGACTCCAACTCCCCTCCTGATCACCCTCGACACGCTCACGCTTGATGATGAACTTATCAAACAGGAAGCGTGAACGCAGCAAGAGCCGAATGAACGTGCGGGCAAACCACCTCTTGACATCCGTGGTGCGCTTATCGCCTCTTTTTTCGCAGCTGGCGATCACTTTATCAAAGTCCTTGAGCAAGAGCTTGTCATCAAGCAGACTACCAAGCTCCTCAGCACCATCCATAGACAGCCTTTCGGTACGGCAGAAGACCCTGAGCACATGCAGCAGGAAGTATGGGAAGTCTATGATACTCTCGAATCGCACCTCGGTATCACTCTTCTCCAGAGCACCATCCACGTCATCCACCTCGAATTTAGGGTCGATGATCTTACTAATATCCAGCCCATCCGGCTTGCCTTCACTCCGCCTCTTGCCTTTACAAAGTTCCCTAAGAGCATCCTCTGAGGAAAGAGAGAAGACCACTGCTCTACGAAGAGCTTCTCCCGATCCTCTACAGAAAAGTGCATCTGGACGTAGCCCGTCATATCGCTACAAGCCTCCCAAATACGAGCGAAGGCCTCACGCTCACATGCGTCATCCAGGTAATTCATCAAGCGAGCCTTGAGAATATCATGCTGCTCCAGCTGCTCGCCTCGGGTATTCATGATCTCGAAGTAGCGATTGAGATCAGTATGCTCAGGGACCTCAATGCGGTAGAGCACCACATGCTTTAGGCGATCGACAAACTTCTTTTGATCCTCCACCCTATCACCAAACTCCCTCGCCAACTTCTTTTTGATAATATCAACCGCCAGAAGGATGGACTGATCCAGCAGCTCCTCTTTGCCCTCAGACTTCCGAGCATCACTCCGGATATAAGCCAGCGTATAGTTCGACTTAGAGCGGCAGTCAAACGACAACGTCTCCCCTACGCTCACCTCCCCTCGCGAGAAGTAGCCCTCATCCAGCAAGCACTGCAGTAGCAGGTAGATCGTAGTCAGGCGCTGCTGACCATCGATGACCTCATACTCCACCCCGTCATCCGCCTTCCGACGAGCGACGATGAGCGAACCGATGTAGTAATCCCTCTTAGATCATTGTCATCGCAGATGTCATCTATCAGCTGCTCGATCTCCTTCTCCTCCCACGCATAGGCGCGCTGATAGCGTGGTATCACGTAACGCACACCCGCCTCGCTGAAGAGCGTCTTCCCTCCTCCTGCCAGTATCGTTAGCCTGTCGATCTCTGTTCTTTTCTTATTCATAGCACCCGCTTATTCTATGATAGTAGCGTCACATTGATTTAGTGCACGGAGCCCCTTTCGTAGCCTCTCCCATTTCTCATCACTTTGTCCTGGCCCCACATCTACCTTGAGCGATATATCTGAGATCTCCGTATGCTTACGCGCAGAGACTATCATTGAAAGGACAGGTATCACATTGGTGTATTGGTCTTTCTGGGGATCACGCTCTCCGATGGCGTATTTATTGATGGAGGCAAAGCCGAGATGCTGCATATTCACGCGAAGCATCATTGCCCACGTGAAGAGCCTCTTCACAGCCCGTGCATCCAAGACACCAAAGCGATCATAGTAGCAGAGCAGGGCGCAGAAGAAGAGGCGACACGCATGGCGAAAGCCAACAGGCTGACGACCTAAAGCCTCGTCTAATTCCTCAGCAGACGTTATCAAAGTATTCTTCTTATCCCTCCCTGAGGAAGCTATGAGAATCTCTTTCACCTCCTGCAATGCTGGATTCTCTATGATCTCCCGCTTGAGAGCTTTCAGCATCTGCATATAGTAGTGCACCATCTTGAAGAAGTCACGCCCCGCAGGGAAAGGCTCTGTGATCTGATAGCGAGCGCCTGTCCGACGCACTCGGTACGCGTATGCGTACTCCGAGTCAGGCTCAACGCCCTTATAGAGATCGATATCTGCAGCAGTAAAGCCCCCACACTTACGCCTCCTCGCCCAATGCCAAATCGGGAAGAGGTAATCCCTAAATAGCTCTGCTATCGCCTTCGGATCTTTTGCCTCCCACTCCTCGACGGCACGCTCCTCCCCCCTTCTTCCCCGATATGACCCGAAGGTGGTAGGCCTTGAGCAGGTCATGAGGATACAGCGCTCGACCTCGGCTATTCTGCGAGTCAAAGAGCTGGAAAGCCTCACTAATCTCATCGACCGTAATGACGACTACCTCCAAGTGCTTCTTCATAGCCTGCTTGAAGTCTTCACGCATCCCCGCAGGAGCGAAGGCGAACCACTCCCGTATGGCTTTATAATTCTTATGAAGATTCTTCTGCGTGACCTTACTGGAGAACTTATGCTTCGACAGACTGCTGCCAATACCACACTCCAAGTAAAGCGACAGCAGAAGGAAGGAGAGGATACGCTGCTGCCCATCGACGATGTCATACCCCAGCTTCCCCTCCTCGGTATTCGCATGGAGAATCACAGTACCTACGCGATACTTGAAGTCCTTATACTTTTTCGCCTCGCGGATACTCGTCTCTATGTCAAGAAGCAGGTCTGTGATATTCTTCTTCGTCCACTTATATGGACGCTGATAGGGAGGGATCTGCAACTCTCTGCCCAGCAGCTGATCAATGGACAGTATTCTGGCCTCACTCATCTCTTCTACATCGATAATCTATACTTGGGGGAAATTAGCAGAGGCGTGATGGCGAACAGCAGGTCATCAACCTCCGCTTTCGGCAGGCAAATATAGGCAACTTCACCCCATAAAACAATCAACTACCCCACAAACACTTACACACTACACATGACTCCCTGACCAAAAGCATTATACACAAAGCAAAAAGACAACGTTACGCCATCCGAAATCCCCATCATGGCGGGGAGAAGACCCAAGCAAGCAATCCAAAGGAGGGGCACCTCCCCCTTCTCTACCCCCGCAAGGTGGCATCTCTCTCCGAGGAGGAAGAAAAGGAGAAGCCAAGGGATGGAATATCAACCTATACTGGTCCGTGAGCGAACCACTATTGGTCAACGCGCCAACCACTATTGGTCAGAAAACGAACCACTACTGGTTCGCTCACTGACCAATAGTGGTTCATACCACCCACCTACGAGGCACCCTATCTTACAGCAGCACAGGAGCACCACATCCTCCTACAACAAAGCGAGATACCCCTCCCACACAGACAAAGAATACCGCCAAGCGCCAGCCCTCTTGAGAGAGCTGGCGCTTGGCTGTATTCATATGGAGTGGAGCTATAGAGCCAAAGGCTTTAGCGACACGATCTAGTCATAAGAGAAACTGTGCTTCATATTCACAGGCTTTCGAGGACGGGTGGCATCATAGCCATCAGAGAAAAACTCTAGCTTTTCATTACTGTATTTACTCGTTACGCCAAGCAGCCCCAGCAATGAATTCGTAAAGAGGTCATTCACAATCGGGCGATCCTTATAGCGGACGATGCGCTCGTAAAGGCCAGGAAACTCCTGTCTCAACTTTGGTGAGACATACACCATGAAGGGGATTTCGACATTGGACTTCAGTGCTAACCCGTGACCAAAAAAGTTGGGTTTATCCGGCACGTCGAACATGGACTCACCATGATCTGAGAAGTAGAACAATATGGTCGCCTCATTCTTATAGTGCTCCGCAATACTTGCCACCACCTCATCATTGTAGTAGATACTATTGACATAGTCTGCGATACACGCCTTGTCACCAGGGGCATCAATATCCTTACTGGAAAAGCGAGCATAACTCTTCGGGTAGCGCTGAGCATAGTCGGTATGAGAGCCAATTAGATGGACAAACTGCACTACACTCTTCTTGCGAATCGTGTCCACCTTATGTAGATAAGATATCACCTCCATGTCATACCCCGCATTTTCAATAGCCTTCCAGTCCGAAGCAGGAGTACGCATCTTGACATAGCGCACGTTGTTTGCCATACGGGCGATCACATTCACAGGCTGCACATACTCACCTGTTATCTCCTGATTGCTCACCCAATAAGTCTCATACCCACTACGCGCCAAAATATTGGTCAAGCTTGGGTAATCATACCAAGCTCCAAGAGAGTCAAGAGAAAGATAAGTAAGCACCTTAGTCAAGGACTCCACTGTACCTGCAGCAGGGCTTATCACATCCGAATAAGCTACTACCGAACCATCGGCAATCAGGCTATCCAGCCTAGGCGTATTCTCAAGAGGATAGCCATAACAATGCATATAGCTTCGGCGCAATGACTCCCCGATGACGACAACGACATTGATCCGCCCATAAGGCTCCGCTACCTGCAGTTGCCCTAGATCTAAGCTCTCAATCTCACTCATCTTTGAGCGGATCTTAGATGTCTCCGCATACACAAGCCCCGTATTCCACACCAATCTATCCATGGGACTCAGCGTTGCATCAATCGGAGCTCCCGAGCGCGACACATAGCTATATATACGAGGGGTGAAGACAGCTAGGTTAGTCAAACCAGTTAAACACACGAGGATCAACAGAGCGGGTAGTAACCTCGCGCCCTTATCAATAACTCTTCTACTACAGATCTTCTTGGGCAACCAAAACGCCAGCAGCCAAGAGGTCACGATTTCAGCTAGCCCACGGAGGAAGTCTCCAGGCGACAGGATCGTGGTAAGATACTCGCGACTCTCCGCCACCGTGGTAGCCATTAGGATGGTCACCACAGAGAAGGTATACCCCTCTCCGTACTTACCCAAGAGGTAGCTTTCCAAGAGATGCAAAATACTGAAGAAAACCACAGCACTCCCCGATGCAAATCTTCGCCAGCCTTTCGTACGAGGCCAAGCGACCAACGCCCAAGCCAGCGCAGCCCAAAAGAGCGAGCGGAAGGTGGACACCGCCCAGATCTGGAGGAAGGCACGCGTCCCCATCCGCATAACCGAACCCTCCCCAAGGAGATGCACACTCAAGAAGAGCTGTAGGATAAGGATGAATGCAAATATCGGGAAGGTCTTCGCTAGACGACCGACATAAGCACTACGATTCATTCTCTGCAGTAGGTTCTTTATCATATAATTCAATCCTGTATTTAACTCTAATCAAGCGATATATTCTTCCGCAAAGATACTAACAACCACATGAATAACAACAATATAAATTTACCTTGAGCATTACATACTCACCCCCCGCAAAGTCAAGCGCATACCCGTATAGGAGATCCCGCACAGGGCCTATTAACAAGTAGATGAAGTACGAGTCGTTTAACAAGCATAAGGTAGCGACTGGCCCTTATACCAGAGTAAGGCATCACCCCCTACGAAAGCCAAGCGCCAGCCCTCACAAGAGAGCTGGCGCTTGGCTGTATTCGTATAGAGCGGTATAGCCCGCTACCAGTAGAGATCGTAGACGCGGATCTCACTGCGCGTACCTACGCGGTAGGTCGCACCGGCTGAGCCGATACCCGAGGAGATGCACACCTCACGCTCGCCCACAGGGCGTGTGCCCGAGACCATGCCGTAGCGCCACCAGACCATCAGTTGCCCGGGCCAGATCTGCCCGCCATGGGTATGCCCGCAAAGGATGAGGTCCACGGGGCTATCGCCGATGCTATCTATCGAGGCGGGCGTGTGCTCCATAAGCACGACGGGTCCGCGCAAGGGATCCGCTTCGTTGGCAATAACCTCGAAGGGCTTTCGGTTGCCATTCACCCAGTCATCACGCCCGATGAGCGTGAGCGGACCATTCCCAGGGAAAGCAATGCTATCACGAAGGAGCGTGCCACCGACTTCGGAGACCCAGCGGATATTTGCCTCCAGATCGTCACGATATTCGTGATTCCCCAAGACGTAGTACACACCCATAGGCGCGTGGAGCGAACGGAAGCGAAGCCATCACACGCGGATCATAAGCATAGACAGCGCGGTGATCGATGAAGTCCCCACCGCAGAGGATGAGGTCAGGCTGCTGGTCTTGGATGAGCTTCACCGCACGAGCGATATAGTCGGGAGCCATCGCTTCGCCGATATGTAGGTCGGAGAAGAAGACCAGACGCATGCGCTTCTCCGGCTCTGCCCCTTCGGGTACCAAGCGCTTGAAGGTGTACTTCTGATACATGACGCGCGGGTAGCGCACATTGCGATGGCCGATGACCATCGTCGTGAAGAAGACGGCAAGGGCAGCGATGAAGGCGACGACCTTCACCCCCCTGCTTTACCGCGGGGCGAGCCGAGGCATAAAGCTTGAGCGTGCGTGCATCGAGGTAGCGCAAGACATTCACCCCGACGACGACCGCCGTAGCGTACATCGTAGAGAAGAAGATGTACACACTACCATTCATCACAGCACTCATCCAGTCGGCTTCGAAGCGGCGATGAATGAGGAGCGCGATGGAGAAGAGCACAAAGATCAGCACCAGCAAGCCCCAGAAGGCGCGGCGCAGACGCGGCCCCAGCACTTGCCCTGCGCGCCACCCGAGGTACGGGAAGAGGAAGAGACAGCAGAGGACCGAATACAAATAAACCATAATATAGAGGGAAAGAGGCGTGCGACCTTAGAGGCCCTCGGGGCCGAACTTACGGTCGAAGATCTTGAACTGATAGTACATCAGGATCATCCCCAGCACCCCTGCAGCGATGTCCGAGAAGGGCATGGCGAGCCACACACCCGTAGAACCCCAGAGCAGAGGGAAGAGGAAGAGCGCAGGCAGGAGGAAGAGGATCTGACGAGAGAGACTCAAGAGAAGCGCCTTACCCCCGAAGCCGATACTCTGGAAGAACTGCGTAGCCGTGACCTGGAAGCCTACAAAGGCAAAGCCATAGAGGCAGAGGCGTAGCGCATGAGCCGAGGCCTCGATCATCTCAGGTGAGCTGGTGAAGAGCGAGGCGATCAAGCCTGGCGCCACCACCGCTACGATAGTTACGAAAGCACCGATACCGAAGTTCGTAGACGAGCAGATCTTGAAAGTCTGACGCACACGGTCCATCGCACGGGCTCCGTAGTTGTAGCCCACGATGGGCTGCATCCCCTGAGCGATACCGAGCATGAACATGAAGCCCACAAGGGCTGCGCTATTGATGATCCCATAAGCCCCCACCGCTCGGTCAGCCATCAGAGGATTCTCCGCATAGCGTGCCAAGGTAGAGTTGATGAGAAGGTAATACCACTACTAAGGAGCTGCAGGAAGAAGGGCGACATGCCGATAGAGAGGATCGCCAGGATCTGCTCGGAGGAAAGGCGCATATTGCGTCGGCGAAACTGCACCTCGCTCTTGCTGCTGAGGAAGTGCTGCATCACAAACGCAGACGACACAGCCATAGCGATCACCGTAGCCCAAGCAGCCCCCTCGATACCCCAGTCAAAGACGTAGATGAAGATGGCATCGAGGACCGTATTGAGCCCCGCCCCGATGAGCATCGTGACCATCGCCTTGTAGGGATAGCCCGAAGCACGCATGACCGCATTGAAGCTAAAGCACAGCGTCGAGAAGATATTCCCCGGGATCATGATCTTCAGATAGTCGTAAGCGAAGGGGAGCGTGCGGTCGTTAGCCCCCAGAGCTCGGAGGATATCGTCGAGCCAGATCATCACTGGCACTAAGGTCAGCACCTGCGTGACCAGAGTCAGCAGGAGGGCATTACTCAGGATACGCTCGGCCTGATCGTGCTTGTTCTCGCCGAGGAGGATGGACACACGAGATGAAGCCCCGACGCCGATAAGCATACCGAAGGCTTGGATGAAGATCAGGATAGGGAAGGTCAGAGCAAGCCCCGTGATAGCAAATTCGCTGACGCCCTGCCCGATGAAGATGCGGTCGACGACGCTGTAGAGCGCGTTGACCATAGTCCCCACAATAGCTGGGACACCATAGTGTATGAGGAGGCGTGGGATGCTCTCGTGAGCTAAGCGCTCGATGCGCTCGGTGTTTTTTTCTACCTGCGTAGACATGAAGATCTCTGCTTTATAGGGTCGGCACCGCAGCTGATAGAGGTGCGGTGAGGGGAGTTAACTCGGAGGTCTCGAAAAAGATAAGAGGCTGCCCGCTTGCATTGCATGGGGCAGCCTCTTGTAGGTGTTTGCTACACTCGGGTAGCGGCGGTGGGTGCAACCTCTATAGCGAGGGCAGAGCACCCGACGAAGTTCGTTCGATTAAGAGAAGAACTCCTTGACGGCTTCGTTGGGGACCATCTCTTCCTGGAAGATGTAAGCACCCGTCTTAGGGGACTTGACCATCTTGATGACCTTAGAGTAGGTACGACCGTCGGCCTTCTTGAATGATGCGACTGCTTTCTTTGCCATTGTCTTGTCTCCTCGTGATTACTTGATTTCCTTATGGACCGTCATACGCTTGAGGATGGGGTTGTACTTTCTCAGCTCAAGACGCTCGGTCGTATTCTTTCTGTTCTTGGTCGTGATGTAGCGGGACGTCCCTGGCATACCACTCTCCTTGTGCTCAGTGCACTCGAGGATGACCTGTACTCTGTTTCCTTTAGCTTTCTTTGCCATGATCTTCCTACTACTTTACTTTGATTTCACTTAGGTAGCCATTGTTTGCAGCCTGACGCACAGCGGCATCGAGACCGATCTTGTTGATGAGGCGGAGGCCTGCAGCAGACACCTTCAGGACGATCCAGCACCCTTCTTCTGGCCAGAAGAACTTCTTGGTAAACAGGTTGACTTCGAAGCGGCGCTTTGTCTTGCGATTGGAGTGCGAGACATTGTTGCCGACCAGGGCTTTCTTACCTGTAATCTGACAAATCTTTGACATTACTCTTATATTTTAGTTTGTTATTTCTAACGTAATCAGCGACTTGTATCTTCACCTCCTTCAAGAGGACTCTACAATCGGTCTGCAAAGTAAGCAAAAATTGCGCACATAAGCAAGCCTCTATGCCATGCAGACGTAAAAAATCGTCCACCTCGACGAGAGCTGTGAGCGCAGCTCGCTTGCCCCGCGAGTGGAGAAGGAAGGCGCGAGCTACGACTCCTCGATGGTGGGATCTTCGGGGAGGGGTTCGTCGCTGAAGATGATGGAGGTAGCGCCGAGTGTGAGCACATCTCCGGGCTGGAGGTAGCGCCACTCCTTCGGGGCGAGAAGTTCGCCTGCGAGGAAGGTCCCCACACGGCTATCGTCATCTGCCACAGCGAAGCGGAGCTTCCCCGTGCGCCCCTCGGTGACCTTGATGATCGCATGATGGCGGTCCATGCTGGGGTCGGAGGTGATGACAGGGATATCCGTATCGGTATCCTTGTTGCGACGGCCGATAGCATTCACCCCGACGTAGAGGGGGAAGAGCTGCTTATAGCCGAAGACATTCTCCACCACGATGATATGCCCGACGGAGGTGCGCTGCTCCTGACGCTTCGCGCTCTTAGCCGAAGGTAGGCGCAGACGCAGATTGAGCTGATGCGTGCACTGCGGGCAGATGATCGAGAGGCGATCCTCTCCCGAGGCCTGCAGCTCCTCGATACGCTCCCTCCTCAGAGGGATCGCCGTATCACACTTGGGGCAAAAGATTTTCTTCATCGCACTACTTCGCTGTAGGGGGCGTGGCCTTAGGCTCAGGGCGACTCAGGACCTTCGTGTAGCGTGCGGGGTCTGCGAGGAGATCCTCTGCGGCACGCACCATCTTGTCCTCGGCGACACTGCGCTCCAGCGCCCCTCGATTGTAATAGTAGCGGGTAAGGATAGCACCCGTCAGGTACTGCTCGATGAAGGGACGATGCTCCTCGAGGTCGTGCTTGAGGTCGGGGACGAGGAGCTTCTTCAGCGCCTCGAAGGCCTCACGACTCTTGTTGTAGTAGCCCTCGAACTTCGCCAAATCCTCCAGCTTCTTCAGCTCCTTGCCACTCTGGCGGTCGTAGTCGAACTTCTTCTCGATCATGTGATTAGAGAAGGAGGCATAGTCTGCATCCGTGAGCTTGAAGTCACGGGGCGAAGCGATCGTGCGGTGGCTGCGCACATAGTCGGTGATCCAGTCGAAGGCATCGTTATTGACACGCAGGTAGTACACCATCGTGGGCAGCGAGTCATTCGTGAGGGCGATGTCGGGGAGGATACCACCAGCATCACGGACCTCACGGCCTGCACGCGTGTGGAAGACCTTCGTCAGGCTGTCAGGCAGATCGTAGCCCCCTTACCCTCACGCAGCGACTGGTAGTTGATGCGCTGGATGCAGCGACCGCTGGGGATGTAGTACTTCGCCGTCGTGAGCTTGATCGTCCCGTCATAGGGGAGCTGCATCGTCGTCTGCACAAGGCCCTTACCATAGCTCTTGACGCCCATGACGACAGCGCGATCAAGGTCCTGCAGAGCACCGCTCACGATCTCGGAGGCCGAGGCTGACTGCCCATTGATGAGCACAGCGATGGGGATCTGAGTGTCGAGAGGCTTGTCAGTCGTGCGATAGACGACCTCCTGACGGCGGGCATTACGGCCACGCGTCGTCACGACCTCCTCACCTGCGGGGACGAAGAAGTTGACGATCTTGATGGCTTCGTCAATGAGCCCACCACCATTGTCGCGCAGGTCAAGGATGAGCCCACGGAGCTGGTGCTTGGACTTGAGGTCGAGGAAGGCCTTCTTCACCTCAGAGGCTGCTGTGTTGGGGAAGCCCGTGAGGGAGATATAGCCCATATCCTTCCCGATGACGCCATAGTAAGGCACGGGGCTGACCTGAATCTTCTGACGGCGGAACTCAATACGGCGAGGCTTCGACTCCCCTGGACGCAAGATGAGGAGCGTGATTTTGCTCCCGGGCGTACCCTTGAGGGCAGCACTCACCTTCTCGCTGGTCGACTTACGGAAGTCCTGACCGTCGACCTCGAGGATGACGTCACCGGCACGCAGACCGGCCTGCGCAGCGGGCATACCCTCCATAGGGTCGTTGATGATGATCGTGCTATCAGGGCGCTGCGAGATGACCGACCCGATACCGCCATACGCCCCAGTCGTCAGGAGACGGAGCTTGTCGGTATCCTCCGACGAATAGTACTCGGTATAGGGGTCAAGGCTCTCGAGCATACCGTCCAGGCCGATACGGCTCAGACGCTTGATATCGATGGAGTCGACAAAGTGGCGGTCGAGGAGCGCCAGTGAGGAGCCGAAGATATCGACAGCCTGCACGTAGTCAAACTTATTATCCTTCTTCTTCTCTTCCTTGCCCTTCGTCTGAGCCGACGCAGGCGTGAGGAGGAGTAGGCCGAGCGCGAGGCTCAGGATCTTCGTCCAGTAAGTCATAGATGGATTGCTAAATTGAGGTAGGAGCCCTCTCCACGCTGGGCAGCGGGGCGAAGACACCTCGATATATACTATGCGCGGTCTCCGAAGATAGCGGAGCCGACACGCACCAGGGTAGCGCCCTCACGGAGCGCCAGCGGATAGTCTCCGCTCATACCCATAGAGAGCTCGGTGAAGAGCTCAGGCTGGAGGAGCACTCCCGAGGAGCGGATCTCGTCGAAGAGACGATGCACCGTGGCGAACTCCCCACTGATGACAGCCTCATCATCGACATTGCTCGCCATAGCCATCAGACCATAGAGAGCGATGCCACGATACGTCTCGGGGCTCGAAGCGATGCGTCCGAGGAGCTCACGTAGCTCATCGGGGGGAGAAGCCACTCTTCGTCTCCTCACGTGCCACATGCACCTCGAGGAGGATGGGGATGGTGCGCCCCACACGCTGGGCCTGACGGCATATCTCCAGGAGGAGACGCTCGGAGGTGACGCTCTCGATCATGTGGATGAAGGGAGCGATGTACTTCACCTTGTTCGTCTGCAGTGGCCCGATGAAGTGCCAGACGAGGTCGGGATAGCGCTCACGGAGGCCCTCCCATTTCTCCACCAGCTCCTGCACACGGCTCTCGCCGAAGAGGCGCTGGCCTGCAGCGTGCGCCATCTCGATATACTCCGCAGGGTGGAACTTCGACACGGCCACCAGCCGTGCCCCACCCGTCAGCGTGGAGCGTATCTTATCGAGGCGCTCAGCTATATCCTCACTTCTCAGGGGCTTCATATTGGAAGACGTCTAAGATCTGCGTGTCGGTGACTGCAGCGATCTCGTAGCTGGCCATCTGGCTATCGAGCTGAGCCTTCAGCTCGGTGACAGCGTTAGGCAGCGAATCGGACTTGACGATCATCGTAGCGGAAGTCTTCTTCTCCGAGCCACTCTTCTCATCAACGGTGATGAAGTTCACCTTAGCACGGAAGTAGCGGTCGTCCTCGGCCTCATCGTTGAGGAAGAGCTCGGCGATACGAGCACGGCGGATGTTCACCACGTCCAGCTCACCGACCGAAACGAAGGGTCTAACCTCCTTGATGATACGCTCCTCTGCCTCTGTGAAGGAGAGGGCATCTACCAGGTAGCTTTCGGAAACCTTCTTCATACCCATCGAGTCGGCCTGGCGCTCGTAGGAAACTTTGCATTCGAACCAATAGTTCATCGTCTGTATCTAATTCTTGTATTTGTATTCTGTATCAGGGTGTCGAGGCTACTCCTCGTACATGCGGGCGATCTCGCTGGCGTAGTGCTCAGCGACGACCTTACGACGCAGCTTCAGCGTATTGGTCAGCTCGCCGCTCTCCAGCGTGAAGGGCGTCGTCATCAGGTGGAATTTCTTCACCTTCTCATACTGCGCTACGGAGCTGAGAGCAGCCTCTACGTGCGCCATCACGAGGCGGTGCACCTCATGCTGCTTGCTGAGCTCCTCTTCATTGAGGTCACGAGGCACGCCACGCTCGGCAGCCTCACGGCGCAGCACCTCCCAGTTGGGGTAGATGAGCGCACTGACGAACTTATACCCGTCAGCGATGATAGCGACCTGCTCGAAGAGCGGATCGACCGTGAGCAAGCCCTCGAGCATCTGCGGAGCGATGTACTTCCCGTTGGCAGTCTTGAAGAGGTCCTTGATACGCTCCGTGAAGTAGAGCACGCCATTCTCCATACGACCAGCATCCCCCGTGCGGAAGAAGCCGTCTTCGGTGAACGCCTCAGCGTTGGCCTCGGGATTATTGTAGTAGCCCGTCGTCACCGTCGGGCCCTTGATGAGGATCTCACTCGTCTCGGGATCGATCTTCACCTCGAGGGCGGGCATGATCGTACCGATTGACTCGAGGTCGAAAGCCCACCATAGGCTGGGAGGACACCGTCGCCGTCGTCTCCGACAGCCCATAGCCCACACACATAGGGTACATTGATCGAGCGCAGGAAGCGCAGGATCTCGGGCGAGACCGAAGCCCCTGCCGTGGGGAAGAAGCGGCCACGCTGGATACCGATGGCCTTCTTCACCTTCGCAAAGAGCGTCTTATCGTAGATCTTATGGAGGAGCTTGAGGTAGAGTGGCGCCTTCTTCCCCTCATTCACGAAGTCGAAGAAGTAGCGATCCCCTACCTGGATAGCGTGGCGAAGGACATAGCGCAGAGGCTTAGGCGAGCGATTGATCTTGTCCTGCACACCGATATATACCTTCTCCCAGAAGCGAGCACATTGCCCATCATCGAGGGGCGTACCATAGGCAGTGCCTCGAGGATACGCTTCGGGTCGCTGAGGACAGCCACCTGACAGCCCATACTGAGGCAGAGGTAGCTCCACGCCTTCTCGAGGATGTGATTCAGCGGGAGGAAGCACATCGAGACATCGCGATTCGTGATGAAGGGGTACTTGATCTGGTGCGCATAGAGCTGCTCGATGAAGTTGCTATGATGCAGCATCACGCCCTTGCTCTTACCCGTCGTACCAGAGGTATAGATGATGACCGCCAGGTCGGTAGCCAGCGCTTGGCTTGCCGTGACGTTCGCCTTATTCTCATAGGATACGGAGTCCCCTCGGCGCACGAACTCATCGTAGTACATCGAGGTCGTGTCCCCAGGAGCCAGGACCACCTCGTTGTCGAAGATGATCAGGCGGCGAAGTGACCCACCACGCTGCTGCACCTCATAGGCATTGTTGTACTGGAACTGACCGCCGACGAACATCGTCTCGACGCCAGCATCCTCCACGATGAACTGCACCTGATCGGGCGTACTCGTCGCGTAGAGGGGCACCGAGACGGCGCGCATCATGAAGATACCCAGCTCGGTAGTGATACAGCCCACACGGTTGGGCGAATAGATCGCGATACGGTCGCCCGTCTGGATCTGCAGGTAAGCCAAGCCCTTGGCTGCCGAGAGGCAGAGGTTAGCGACCTGCTCACCATTGAGCTTCTCCCAGCGCTCATTATGCTTGTTGTAGTAGCGCATAATGGTCTTGCCTGGGTAGCGTACACGGAACTGGTGGGGGAACTCCGCCAGGTGATACTTAGGGTATGGAGGTGTCATTGGTCTGTCTATACAAGTGTGGTCGGGGTGGGATGCCCCGCTAATTCTCTTACAAATTTAGCCTATTCTTCTCGTCCCGCTCTATACCACTGGCGAGGACGGAGTCCAGCACCCTACAAAGATACGACGAGCCCTCCGTTTCTACGACCTGACTCTCCTACTCCTCCGAGACGAAAACGAGGGAGGATGAGCTCCTATCCTCACGAAGAAAAGGCGCGGAGCAGTAGGAGATTTTCTTCGTCCACGTACGTAGATATTAGGACTACGTGCGGGGATGATAGGGGTTAGGTACGTGGACGATAAATCTACGTGCGTGGACAGAGGAATAGACGCGGTGCTGCGGGAGTAAATCCATAGTCGGGGCGAATTACTCTCGCGCTCTTCGGAGCAAACACCCCTACGGGGGCGGGGCAGTCCGCCCGCAGGACAATGGAGGTATTTCCGTAACTTCGTAGCGTATAAAAAAGAATTGATCACTTATGAGTATGGATAAAGATTGGGGAGGATCAACCCTTTTGGCCTCACGTAAGCTCAAGGCCGGGACCAGATACTATTACATAGACGCTAAGCTCGACAGCAAGGGCAATAAGTACATCGTGCTCTCAGAGACCAAGCTCAAGGAGAGCGAAGGTAAGCTCGAGCGTCACCGTATCTTCATCTACGAAGAGGACTTCGCGAAAGGTCTCAGAGGCCCTGCGCCAGACCATCCTCGAGGTCTCCGACACCGCCCTCGCAGGCGATGAGCCCACTGCCGCCGAGGCAGGCACCACGCACGCTCACCACACAGAGGCCACGACCGAGGGGCTTCACGACGAAGACCTCCAGCTTCAGTCCTTCGATATCGAGTGGACCGACGAAGCTTAACCCCACACCCTTCAGTCACCCACCTCTGATGACCCATCGTCAGCTCTATGGGCTCGCTGCCCTACTCTGGCTCATCGCTGGGGTCAATGTCCTGCGCATTGGCCTCGTGAACTGGCCCAGCGAGACGAATATCCTCGTGAGCATCCTCTGGCTCATCGGGAGCTTGGCTTTCTTCGCCGGCTTCATCTTCCCCCGTGTCGTGAAGCGTAATCTCACCGCCCTTGGACAGCGAGCCGAAGGTACCCTGCGCTGGTACCAGTGCTTCACGCCCTCCTCGTGGATCATCATGGCGGGCATGATCACCCTCGGCATCACCCTGCGCGCCCTTGACCTCGTGCCCCACTCCTTCGTCACGGGCTTCTATACGGGGCTGGGACTCTCGCTCATGCTCTCCACTTACCCTTATCTCCGCCTTCTCTTCCGACCCAAGCGATGACCGACACCTCTGTCTTCGAAGACAAGAAAGCTGCCTACTACACCCTCGGCTGTAAGCTCAACTTCGCCGAGACGTCGACCATTGGGCGCTCGCTGCTTGCCCAAGGGGTGCGGAGCGTGCGTCCGAGCGAGGTAGCCGATATCTGCGTCATCAACACCTGCTCGGTGACGGAGCTGGCGGACAAGAAGTGCCGCACGATGATCCGCAAGGCTGCCCGTGAGCATCCTGGCTCCTTCGTCGTCGTGACGGGCTGCTATGCCCAGCTCAGCCCCGAGGAGATCGCAGACATCGAGGGCGTCCATCTGGTCATCGGATCGGAGAAGAAGCTCGACATCGCCGACTACCTCGATCTGGAGCGCCCCCGTGATGCGGGTGCCAGCATCGTGAGAGGGCGCACGAAGGATATACGCACCTTCCGCCTCAGCTCGTCCTCCGATGAGCGTACGCGCCACTTCCTCAAGGTGCAGGACGGCTGTGACTACCACTGCACCTACTGCACCATCCCCAAGGCCCGAGGGCGAAGCCGTAGCGGCTCGATCGCTGAGATCGTCGCCGAAGCCGAGCGTATCGCTCGCGAAGGTGCTCGCGAGATCGTGCTGACGGGCGTCAATATCGGGGACTTCGGCAAGGGCCATCCAGGCGAAGACTTCTTCGCTCTCGTCAAGGCACTGGATGAAGTCGAGGGTATCGAGCGCTTCCGCATCGGCTCCATCGAGCCCAACCTCCTCAGCGAAGAGATCATCCGCTACTGTGCCACCTCACGGCGCATCGCCCCCCACTTCCACATCCCCCTACAGAGCGGCAGTGACGAAGTCCTCCGCCTGATGAAGCGCCGCTACGACACAGCGCTCTTCCGCTCTCGTGTGGAGCTGATCCGTGAGCTGATGCCCCATGCCTTCATCGGCGTGGACGTCATCGTCGGCACACGTGGCGAAGAGGAGCGCTACTTCGAGGAATGCTATCAGTTCCTCGAGGGTCTACCCTTCTCCCAGCTCCACGTCTTCAGCTATTCGGAGCGCGAAGGCACGGCAGCCCTCTCCATCGAGCATGCCGTCACGCCCGCGACAAGCACAAGCGTAGCCAGCGTCTGGCCCGCCTCTCCGAGGAGCGTCTGCAGGGACTTCTACCGCGCCAACCTCGGTCGTGAGCTTACGGTCATCTGGGAGCACGGCAACTATGACGGCCGCATGATGGGTCACAGTGAGAACTATATCCGTGTGGCGCAGCCCTACGATGAGGCGGCTATCGGCACGACGACACGTATCACCCCACAGCACCTCGACGAGTCGGGGACCTTCGTCTATTGAGCACGTACGAGAGATGACTGAGCAGCTGACCTACCACCTCCTTCGCGGCCTCTTCGGCCTCTTGGCACGCCTGCCGTGGGTCGGTCATCCACGCGCTGTGCCATGCGACCGCCTTCCTCATCGGGCGCGTCGTGGGCTATCGCCGTGCCGTCGTGCGAGGCAATCTCTCCCGTAGCTTCCCCGAGAAGACAACAGAGGAGCTGCGACAGATCGAGCGGGACTTCTACCTGCAGTTCGCCTACAACTTCCTCTCCACGCCGAAGCTCCTACACCAGAGCCCCGAGCGCCTCACCACGGAGCACTTCATCATGCCCGACCTCTCGCCCCTCGTGGAGGCAGCGAAGGAGTATGACTGCGTGCTCGTCGCCCTCGGGCACTACGGCAACTGGGAGCTCTTCTCCACGGGGCAGATCCAGCTCGCCACCATCGGCTACAGCATGGATCAGGTCTACCGACCGCTGAAGAGCAAGGCCCTTGATCGCCTCTTTGCTGAGCAACGCCAGCGCTTCGGCGCGCGCCTCGTCGCCAAGGACAAGATCGCACGCCACATCGTCGAGTACGTACGTGCCAAGGACGGCCGTCACTGGTTCGTCGCGATGATCACGGACCAAGCCCCAGGCATCGGTCACGCCACCTACTTCACCGACTTCCTCCATCAGCCGACAGCGATCCTCGACGGCATCGAGCGCCTCGGGAAGAAGTACCGCCTGCCCGTCTTCTACTTCGACATCGAGCGAAGGAGCCCCATCCAGTTCGTAGGGCACTACGTGCCTATCTACGACCCTGCGGAGGGCGACCTGCCCATCTATACCGTCACCGAGCGCTATGCCCGTATGCTGGAGGCAAATATACAGCGCGACCCAGCAGCCTGGCTCTGGTCGCATAAGCGCTGGAAGCGCCCCCTCGAGAACTACCCCGAGGCCGTGCGCAGTGCCCGACTCCAAGCACTCCTTGACTCTGAGCAAGACAACTAACTATACTACACGCTATGCATCCTACCACACACGCCGAGGTGGCCGTCCTCGTCCTCAACTGGAATGGCCGTAGCCTCCTGGAGACTTTCCTCCCCTCTTGGGTGCAACACACCCCCGCAGGCGCAGACCTCATCATCGTAGACAATGGCTCGACGGACGACTCCGTGGCCTTCGTCCGCGAGCACTATCCCGAGGTGCGCCTCCACCTCTTCACCGAGAACCACGGCTTCGCAGCGGGCTACAACAAGGCCATCGCCGAGCTGGACTACAAGACGGTCGTCCTCCTCAATAGCGACGTCGAGCTCAGCCGAGGCTGGCTCGATGAGCCCCTCCGCCTCCTCGACTCCGACCCCACGATCGCTGCCGTCCAGCCGACCATCCGTGCACAGCGTGATCCGAAGAGCTTCGAGTACGCCGGTGCTGCTGGTGGCTTCATCGACTCACTGGGCTATCCCTTCTGCCGTGGGCCGTCTCTTCGGCACGCTCGAGGAGGACCACGGGCAGTACGCTACCCCCACGGATCTCTTCTGGGCATCGGGCGCCTGCCTCATCATCCGCCGTGACGTCTATCTCGAGGTCGGCGGGCTGGATACGATCTTCTTCGCCCATCAGGAGGAGATCGACCTGTGCTGGCGACTCAATGCCCGTGGGCATCGCATCGCCTTCGCCCCCCACCTCGGTCGTCTACCACGTCGGTGGCGCCAGCCTCTCGGCAGAGAGCCCAAGGAAGGTCTTCCTCAACTTCAGGAACAACCTCCTGATGATCTACAAGAACCTCCCCGCACCCCGCCTGCACCGCGTGCTGCTCTGCCGCTTCTTCCTCGACGTCTTCGCCGCCCTTGTCTACCTCCTTCAGCTCAAGCCCCGCCACTGCTACGCCGTCCTCGAGGGCTGGCGCTGCTTTCATGATCAAGCGCCAGCGCTACGAAGAGGAGCGCAAGGAGAATATCGCTAAGACCGTCCGTCCCCTCCCCACGAGCCTGATGAAGCCCTACAGCCTCCTCGTGCAGTACTACCTTCGTGGACGCCGACGCTACAGCGACCTCCCTCAATAATCCCCGCCTACCAGCCCACTCCCGCCTATGACCACCCTCAAGCCGCTGGCCGAGCGCATGCGCCCGACGAGCCTCGAGCACTACTTCGGCCAGTCTCACCTCGTCGGGCCGCAGGGTATCTTACGCCCTATGATCGAGCAGCAGCGCCTCCCGTCGCTGATCTTCTGGGGCCCTCCAGGAGTGGGTAAGACGACGCTCTCGGAGATCATCGCCCGCAGCCTCGATACCGCCTTCTACTCGCTGAGTGCCGTCCACTCGGGCGTCAAGGATGTGCGTGAGGTGCTGGAGCGCATCCAGAGTGAGCAGAGCGGGATCTTCGGCTCGTCGGTACGCCCCATCCTCTTCATCGACGAAATCCATCGCTTCAGCAAGAGCCAGCAGGACTCCCTCCTGGCGGCTGTGGAGCAAGGTATCGTCACGCTCATCGGTGCCACGACGGAGAACCCCAGCTTCGAGGTCATCCGTCCGCTCCTCTCCCGCTGTCAGGTCTACACGCTTAATCCCCTCTCCACCGAGGAGATCATCGGCCTCCTGCAGCATGCCATCGCGACCGACGAGCTCCTCTCGCAGCGCCGCATCGAGCTCACCGAGACCGCTGCACTCCTACGCTATGCTGGTGGCGACGCACGCCGTGCGCTGAATATCCTCGAGCTGGTCGCCCTATCGACGACCTCCGATCCACTTCAGGTTACCGACGAGCTGGTCAGCCAGCGTGTGCAGACGAATCCCTTAGCCTTCGATAAGGGTGGTGAACTCCACTACGACATCGCTTCGGCACTCATCAAGAGCATCCGAGGAAGTGACCCCGACGCCGCTATCTATTGGCTCGCACGCCTCATCGAGGGAGGCGAAGACCCCTCCTTCATCGCGCGCCGACTGATGATCTCCGCTGCCGAAGACATTGGCCTTGCCAACCCCAATGCCCTCCTTCTCGCCACCTCCTGCGCCGAGACCCTCGAGCGCATCGGCTGGCCCGAGGGGCGCATCCCCTTGGCCGAGACGGTCATCTACTTAGCTTGTAGCGAGAAGAGTAATAGCGCCTATATGGCGATCAACCGTGCCCTCGCCTTCGTCAAGCAGACGGGCAACCTCCCCGTACCGCTCCACCTGCGCAATGCGCCCACGGAGCTGATGAAGGACCTGGGCTACGGCGAAGGCTACCGCTACTCGCACGACTACCCAGGGCACTTCGTACAGCAAGCCTACCTTCCCCGAGAGCATCGGGCGGGAGCGCTTCTGGCAGTCGGACGAGTCCAACGGTGCCGAGGCGAAGATGATGGAGCGTCAGCGCTCGCGCTGGCAAGGCCGCTTTCACCGCCCCCGACAGAGCCCGAGAAGTAAGGCCCCACTACAAAAAGCACACGGAGCGAATCATTGTCCCCAATGATTCGCTCCGTGTCTTTTCACCGCCCCGTAGCCGAAGCTCTGCGGGGCGTCGTCGTATCGTCTCCTTAGCGCAGCGGTGCGAGGCGACCGAGTAGCTCCTCGCCGAGGGCACTCTTCTCCTCGATATGCTGGAGGATGGACTTCACATAGGTATTGCTGTCGAAGTCGCCACGGACCTCCTCGAAGTCCTGCGCCTGCACACGCTCATCGCCATCGGCACCGAAGCCCGTCATCGCCGAGAGGGAGAATTCCTTCTTCGCATCGGCATAGAGCTCGCGGTCCAGCTCGACGACCGAGCTACGCCAGCGCTCGACGAGTTCGGCGATCTGCTCTGCCGTCACTTCCGTAAGGTCGATACCATAGAACTCCTGGATCTTGTCATACGCCCACGTCCATTCGTACTCGTAGTAGTGGAGATGCAGGTCGGCAAGGCGCTGCTGTAGCTCACCGATAGCCTCGATGCGGCGCATCTCGATGTCCTCGATGATGCGAAGGATCTCGGCCTTCGGTGCGATGAGCCCCGAGAGGTCGACCCAATCCCCGTGTCCGATGGATGTGCGGGGCTGTAGGGCTTGGCGCACGACTTCGATAGAGGTGCAGGCGACACCCTCGAGACGCTTGATGAGCGAGTTGCCGAGGAACTTATGGATCGCCAGCTCGTAGTAGTGGATCCCCTTACGGAGCGAGGAGGCCTTGATCTTTGCACTCTGGTAGGAGTAGATCTCGGAGGTGGCGCCAGCGACACGCCTTAGCTCGGTGAGGATGGTGCGCCCGTTGAGCATCTTCTGGATGGTATAGGGGCTCAGGAGGTTGTAGTTGATCTGGTCAAGGCGGTGCGGGTCGGTGCGCGCATCACGGCGGGGCCACTTCTGCGCATCGCGGATCGTCCCCACGCTCTTGAGGTTGACCCCAGGGATGAGGAAGGTCGTATCGCACGACTCGATGAGGTAGGAGAAGGGGAGGTTCGATAGGTCGGGGTGCGTGGTGTGACGCCCCATGACGAGCGAGAAGGCACCGATACGCGCGGGCCAGAGGATGTAGGAGTCGGACGAAGTCTTCGCACCGCGCTCCATGATGCCCTGATGGATGGGGCCGAGCTTGTACATATGGTTGCTCTGATTCGAGCCCGAGCCAGCGTTCATGAAGGAGAACTGGCTGGCGATAAGTAGCGTAGACTTGTGGTGCGTCACGGTGAAGGGTCCAGCGAAGATCGCACACGCCTCGCCATTCTCCTCGTGGCAGTTGCTGAAGAAGAGCGAGTCCGAGGCGGAATAGCCGTGAGCGAGCGTACACGCCTGCCCGATGAAGCAGCGGGAGAGCGCCGTGCCACTCTGCACGCTTGAGCCCGAGGAGATGATGAAGTCCGTACAGATGACGCTGTAGCCAAGGCTGACGGGCGCTTCCTTCACGCTATTGATACTCCCGTTGTAGAGGCGGCGCGTGCCGACGATGCTGGCGTAGGGGCCGATCTTCACGTTCGTGATATTCCCCACATCCGTGATATGTGCGTGGGCACCGATCGTGCCGTGGGCGGAGCGCAAGCCATCGATATAGCCCCAGATGAGGTGGCGCAGCTCCGAGATGAGCGCAGGACGGTGGCGGTAGATCGCCATGAAGTAGGCTTCGTGCGCTGAGAGCTGGTCGTAGCTCAGCACCTCACGCCCGCCCGTCTCATTGAGGACGGAGACCTCGACGCCGTTGCCGAAGGTCGTCTCTCCGTCGACGAGGATGGTATCGACGTTGCTGATGAAGGACTCTTCGCCGATGGTGTAGTTGGCGATATAGTTATTGACGTGCTCGATGCAGCAGTTGTCGCCGACCTCGACATTGTGCAGGTAGGTGTAGTAGAGTCCTGAATGCTTTGAGATACCCCCAGGTAGGTCAAAGGTCTTCTCGAAGAGCCCCAGGCGGACCCAGCCCGAGAAGTGCGTGTTGAGGATGTAGCGGGGGACGAAGCCTTCCTTGACCCAGACCTGACTCCAGTCGTCGGCGGAGTTGGCGTGCTCACGCAGGACGCTGATCTCTTCAGCCGTCAGCGGGCGGTATTCTTTATGAAGTGCGGTACTCATTGCCTATACATTTATAAAAGTACACCACAAATGTACAGACTTTCATACAAGCATCTCCCCAGCATGGCCTATCCCTCCGCGCAAGCTTCCACCACCCGACAAGCTCCCATAGATACACAAACGCCAGTAGCAGCTCTAAGGCCGCTACTGGCGTAGGAATAACGAGGGATCTCCCCACTCTATCGGAAGTCGCATGCGCTCCCATTAGAGGGTAGTGATATGAACCTATATTGATCGGCGGGTGAAGCCATATAGGGTTCAGGGTATCAACCTATATTGGTTTGAAGTCCGACCTATATTGGTTCGCCCGCCGACCAATATAGGTTCACCCACAAAGCAATAGTGGTTCGCACCACCTCCCCTTAGAGAAGTAAGCGAAGGGGAGCCGTAAAGGGGATGGAAAGCTTAGGAGAAGAGCGCGAAGGGATCTTGCTCAGCGAAGTAGAGGTGGGTATAGCCCGCCAGCACATTGCCACGGCGATAAAGGAGTGTCGGAGCGACTTCGTCACGTGCCGTGAGCTGCTCACCGACCGTCTCTTCGCCGACCTCCTGAGGTACGATGGACGAGTAGTGGAACTCATGCCCGCGGTATTCACGTCCCCCAAGACGGAGCTTGCGGTAACCTAAGCGCAGACGCATGCCCTCCATCGTAGCCTCTTGGTCCAGCACACCACACATCGGGTAGGCCTTCCCCTCCTCATCACGGATAGCACGACAGAGGTACATCATCCCCCCACATTCGGCTAAGACACGCCCGCCAGCAGCAGCATAAGCAGCGATAGAGCTACGCGAGCGCTCGGCAGCGGCCAGCTCGCTGAGGTAGAACTCCGGATAGCCACCAGGCAGGTAGAGGAGGTCGCACTCGGGAAGTGCCTCATCCTTGAGCGGAGAAAAGAAGGACACCTCGCCCTGTGCAGCGAGTGCGCGGATATTCTCCTCGTAGATGAAGTTGAATGCTTCGTCACGGGCAACGGCGATCTTGCGCCCAGGGGCGGACATAGGCACAGCTTCCTCCGCAGGGAGTGCGGGGCGAGGGCGCATACAAGCCTCGAGCAGGCGATCCACATCGACGTGCTTCTCGATGAGCGCTGCCACATCTTCGGGGAGTGCATCCAGCTCCTGCAGCTCGCGGAGTGAGAGCCCAAGATGGCGCGATGGCACTTCGAGGAGCTTCGTCTTCGGGATATAGCCAAGGGGAATGACCCCAGCATCTTCGGCAGCCTCACGCAGGAAGCGGTAGTGATTCTCCGAGGCCACGCGGTTGAAGACCACCCCGACGACCTCCGTATCCTGACGGAAGTGCTTGAAGCCGTAGAGGAGCGCCCCGACGGAATAGGCGGATGAGCGAGCGTCAACGAGCAGCACCGTCGGGATACCCACAGTCTTGGCGACCTCAGCCGACGAGCCATGCATACGCACATAGCCATCATACAGCCCCATCACCCCCTCGAGGACGACGGCATCAGCCTCCTGCGTGTGGCGTGCATAGACCGCACGCACATGCTCAGGGCTCATCATGAAAAGGTCAAGATTGATAGAGGGGCGACCGCTGGAAAGCTGGTGGAACTTTGGGTCGATATAGTCGGGCCCACACTTGAAGCTCTGTACGGCGAGGCCACGACGCTTGAGCGCACGCAGTAGGCCGAGCGTGAAGGTCGTCTTGCCACTGCCCGACGAGCCAGCTGCCACGAGGAGCTGGGGAATGGATGTAGAAGTCATAAGGAAGGTCTTGGTGAAGGATCGTTAAAGCTTCCCCTCGTAGAGGAAGTAGTCCACACGGCGGAGGGAGTCGAGCTGGAGGGGCTGACGCGACAGAGCGTAGAGCGCTGCACCCGAGCCCGTCATCAGAGCGAAGTCCGCTCCGAGGGCGTAAAGCTCGTCCTTGATCTCCGAGAGGACGGGATGATGAGGGAAGAGGCTTGCCTCGAAGTCATTGAAGAGGCAGTCACGCCACTCTGCTACGGGGCGAGCAACAAGCTCCTCAATGGGAGCCTCTGCGGGCTTGAGCGGGAGGAGCCCACGGAAAGCCTCTGCCGTAGAGATATGGATGGGGGGCTTGACGATAGTGAGGTGATAGCCATTGAGATCGAGAGCAAGGGGCGTAAGCACTTCGCCGATACCTCGCCCTACGGCTGGCTGATTGCGCACGAAGATGGGGCAGTCGGCACCGAGCGTGAGGGCGATGGCCTCCAGCTCCTCGGTAGAGAGGCCGAGCGAGCACAGCTCATTGATAGCAGTTAAGGTAAAGGAAGCATCCGCTGATCCGCCACCCATGCCCGCTCCCGAGGGGATCTGCTTAGTAAGACGAAGGCGTACTGAGGGGAAGGAGCGCAGCTGGCGCAGGGCGCGTACGGCGCGTAGGACGAGGTTGTCCTGCAGGGCTCCCGTCTCTACTCCACCCGTGACGATGAGCTCATCTTCAGCGGCATCAGTGAGCTCGAGCTCCAGCGTGTCGCATAGCGGTATAGGGAGAAAGGCAGTCTCCAGTAGGTGATAGCCATCGGAGCGGCGCCCCGTGACGAAGAGCCCAAGGTTGAGCTTTGCATTAGGATAGACGATCATCGTAGTACGTATCGACATGTATGCATAAACGAAGAGACTCCTCAAGAATTACTTCTCGAGGAGTCTCACTCTCTTTTCTTTGTACGCGGGATGAGATTTGAACTCACACGCCGGAACCGGCACTACCCCCTCAAAGTAGCGTGTCTACCAATTTCACCACCCGCGTATTTGAAGCTTGCAAACTGAGGACGCTGTGCGTCAAGGCTGTGCCCAGGACAGGAATCGAACCTGCACGTCTTTTGAACACTCGCACCTGAAACGAGCGCGTCTACCAATTCCGCCACCTGGGCTGACCTGTTTGCACTGCAAAGGTACAACAAAATTTGATACTACCAAATGCCAGGCCCAAGTGGCGGCTGCAAACTCCGCTATCGGTGGCTACTCATCGCCACCTCCAGAGAAGGTCTGGATATGCTTAGAGCGCTTATTCCTAATACGTTCACGCCCCTCTTCATCGCGGTAGCGGAAGCGATCATTAGGCCACAATCCCCCTTCATTTTTTTTCGCGGGACGGCCTCCTTCACGGCGATCTTCACGACGCGGACGATCTGAGAAGCTCGGACGATCACCATCACGACGGCCTCCTTCACGGCGATCTTCACGACGGGGACGGTCTGAGAAGCTCGGACGATCACCATCTCGACGACCACCTTCACGGCGATCTTCACGACGTGGACGGTCTGAGAAGCTCGGACGATCGCCCTCACGACGACCACCTTCGCGGCGATCTTCGCGACGGGGACGGTCTGAGAAGCTCGGACGATCACCATCACGACGGGCTCCTTCGCGGCGATCTTCACGACGGGGACGATCTGAGAAGCTCGGACGATCACCATCTCGACGGCCGCCTTCGCGGCGATCCTCACGGCGTGGGCGGTCGAAGCGACGGGGCTTCTCGGAGCGAGGGCCACGCTCACGCTCGGGACGTGGAGCACGAGGAGCACGCTCCTCTTCGCCTTCGCCACCAGCACGCTTGAAGTCCTCACGCTTGCCAGCGAAGAGGGTGTAGGCACGCAGCTCACACTCCAGCGAGCCGTTGAGCATCTTGATGCGGTCGCTGTGGCGCAGACCGATCTTATCGAAGTGCTCGAGCTTGTAGGCCAAGATCCAAGCCGTCGAGCCGGCATAGTTGTGCTTGAGGCGCTCGCCGATCATGCGGTAGAGCTCCTCGCCATCGCGCAGACGCAGACGCTCGCCGTAGGGCGGGTTCGTGACGATGAGGGCGGGAGACTCGGGAGCAGGGCAATCCTGCATAGCACGATGGCTGACGGTGATGAGGTCGGCAAGGCCTGCCGTGCGGACGTTGTGACGTGCCACCTTCACCGCCTCGATAGAGCTATCCGAGCCATAGATATGGTGCTCAAAGGGCTTCAGCTCACGGCACTCGGCCTCGACATCAGCGAAGAGGGCGGGATCATAGTCCGCCCAGCGCTGGAAGGCGAAGCTCTTACGGAAGGAGCCTGGGGCGATACCACGGGCGATGAGGGCTGCCTCGATGAGGAGCGTCCCCGAGCCACACATGGGATCGATGAAGTCCGTCTCACCCTGCCAGCCAGCCAGAAGCAGGATACCAGCGGCGAGGACTTCGCTCAGCGGAGCCTCCGTCTGTGCTGCTCTCCAGCCACGCTTGTGCAGGCTCTCACTCGAGCTATCGAGTGCCAGCGTCACCTCGTCGTGCGAGATATGGATATGGAAGAGGCGGTCGGGATTGTCCAGACGCACCATGGGGCGCTTCTCCCCACGCTCAGTGAAGAAGTCGACGAGGGCATCCTTAGCACGGTAGCCGACATACTTGCTGTGGGTGAAGGTCTCTGAGTAGACGACGGTGTCGAAGGCAAAGGTGTCACCAGCCTGCATCCACTCGCTCCAGTCCAGACGCTTGAGCTGACGATAGAGCTCGTCGGGGTCATTGGCGCGGAAGGAGGCGATAGGCAGGAGGATACGCAGGGCCGTGCGCAGACAATAGTTCGCACGGTAGAGCACCTTCTTGTCCCCTGTGAAGGAGACCATACGGCGCCCCTGCTCGATATCGGTAGCCCCGAGGGCCTCGAGTTCTTGTGCCAAGACGGGCTCCAGGGCCTGCAGTGTCTTGGCGATCATACGTGATTCTTGCTTCATTAGTCTATTGGAGAGAGGGATGGAGGCGACGGCCTCGCAGCGTAAAGGTACGACATCGGCACTGAAGCCCACCCTCTCGGAGATGATATAAACGAAGGAGGTCTGACGTAGTGCTCTACATCAGACCTCCTTACTAGTGTCGGGATACCAGGATTCGAACCTGGGACCCCCTGCTCCCAAAAGCAGGTGCGCTAACCGGACTGCGCTACATCCCGAGCTTGGCTTTTTCGGAAGAAGCTGTGCTCACTCCTCCTCGTGGAGAAGGGGACACAGCTCCTTCTGGCGGTATGGACGGGACTCGAACCCGCGACCCCCTGCGTGACAGGCAGGTATTCTAACCAGCTGAACTACCACACCGTACTTGGCCGTTTGCCTTTTGATGGTGCAAAGATACATATTTCTCATCACACTACCAAGAGGCTTGTTGTCTCGCAAGGATTCGAACCTTGACAAACAGAACCAAAACCTGTTGTGCTACCATTACACCACGAGACAGCCTAATCACTCGCCCACCCCTGTAGGGGGCGGAGAATGCAGTGCAAAGATAAGACATTGCCCCCAACTAAGCAAGCAGGCAGCGAAGAAGGCACTGCCGACTCCCCCACCCTCCCCCACAGATCGACATAAAGAGCCCGCCCTCGGCGACACTGTGGTCAGCCGAGGGGCGGGCGTTGGGTGGTGAGCGACAGGGCTCACCTTAGGGAGCTATGAGCGAGGATTACTCAGCGCTCATGAGGACGATACGGTTCCAAACGTTTTCGTTGTAAGGCTGTACCGTGTCACCCTTCCAGTCGATCTTCAGACGATCGCGAGAGATGCCGTACTTCTTGACGAGGATGTCAGCGACAGCTTCTGCACGACGCTTAGAGAGAGCGAGGTTGTAAGCAGGGTTACCAGTCTGGCGGTCAGCATAACCAACGAGCGTGATCGTCTCGGTGTTGCTCTTAGCGTATTCGGCGATGTTGTAGACGTTGACCATCTGGTTCTTGTCGACGACAGCGCTGTTGATACGGAAGTAGATCACGTTACCGATGACCTTAGAGTCAGCTACGGGGACTTCTACGTCAGGGGCAGTTGACAGGGGCGCTTAGCGAGCTCAGCGTTCTCAGCACGGAGAGCATTGATCTGGCCGTTGAGGTCAGCGATGAGAGCGGGATCGTTAGGCGTGATAGCTTCGAATTCCTTGCGACCGAGGTGGAAGGTGAGCGAAGCACCAGCCTGAGCGATGAAGCTGGCGTTGCTGAAGTTTTCGCTTGCCGTACCAGCTACACGAGCTTCACCCGCAGAGGGGAGACGCAGGTCGGTAGCCGTGACCTTACCTTCGAGGTTGAAGTCAACGGAGCGAGCGAGGCGAAACTTCAGCTGAAGACCAGCGTCAGCCTGAGGACCGAAGCGGTGGCTGTCATCCTTGACACCAAGGACTTCCGCCTGATGCTTGTAACCCACACCAACCCCTACGAAGGGAATGAGGTGGAAGAAGCGATCCTCCTTGTAAGGAGCGAAGTAGTTGATGACGTCAAGCATGAAGTCATACTGAGCGGAGCCGTAGATGACGTCCGTACGGAGGTATGGTGACCCCGTAGCGAGATTCGAGATGTAGTCGTAGAGCTTACCACCCTGGAGCTGGAGGCGCATCCCGAAGGCGGGAGTTACCCAGCGACCGATAGCGAGGTTAGGGTTGATGAAGCTAACGCGATCGCCGAACTTGACGTCGTAGTTGTAACCGCCGAGGCTGAGGGTAGCAGCGTCCCCGAGTTCGAGGAACCAATGTGCCGCACCATCCTTGACGAAGGCAGTCTTGTGCGAAGGCTGCTGAGCGGGCTCCTGAGCCTGCAGGGCACTCGTGGCTGCAAGAGCGCAGAGTGCAAGCGTCATTATTTTCGTCTTCATTAGAATTGAATGTCTTGACTAGAGGTGATTACTTAGAGCGAATGATCACAACGCGGTTCCAGGCCTGCTGGTCAGCGCTATAAGGAGCTTCACCAGCTTCCTTCCATTCGACGGTGATCTTATCAGCTGACACGCCGTACTTCTCCGTCAGGAGGGTAGCGACAGCCTTAGCACGCTTTTTCGGCGAGGCCTGCGAAGCGGCTTTCGTTCTTAGCTACATAACCCGTGACGACGAGTTCACCTTCGCCCTTGTTGACGAATTCAGCAGCGTCGAAGACGGTGATGAGCTGATCCTTGCTGACAACAGACTGACCCTGTGCGAAGAGGATAGACTTATCAGCTACGAAGCGGTCGTTAGCGGCGGGAGCTGCGACTTCCAGGTCGGGGCACTTTTCGGGGCGCTTAGCGAGCTCAGCGTTCTCAGCACGCAGGGCGTTGATCTGAGACTGCAGGCCATCGATGTAAGCCTGATCGAGGGGCTCAACAGGAGCGAAGCCCTGACGACCAACGTTGAAGGTCAGACCTGCGACAGCAGACAGACGGAGCGCGTTGGAGAAGTCAGAAGCGTAAGACTTACGGATGTGGAAGCCGTTGTACGTAGCTTCACCCTCGACGAAGATGTTGACGCGGGGAGCGACGTGGAAGGACAGCTGGAGACCACCGTTAGCCGTAGCAGCGTGTGTGTTGGGCAGACCTGCTACCGTGTGGTTGAACTTGTACTCATAACCTACCCCTACGTAAGGAATGATGTGGAATACGCGGTTGGGGTTGTAGGTAGAGAAGAAGTTCACTACATCGAACATGAAGTCGTAGTGACCACCGACGAAGTAGTTGTCGTTGCGAAGCGCAGAGTTGAGCTTGCTGTAGGTGTAAGCTTCACCACCGACGACCTTCAGACGGGTAGCGTAGTAAGGGTTGTGCCACTTACCGAGAGAGAGAGGGCTGCCGTCCAAGAGAGACGGTCGGTGAGCTTGGGCGTGTTGTTTCCTTCGAGGAACATGGCGCCTACACCACCGGCGAGCGAGATGAAGTGGTTAGCTCCGGGCTCGTGAGCGAAAGCTACACGGTGAGCGGGAGCTTCGATCGTTGTGGGCTGCGAGGTCTGAGCCTGTGCGGCCAGGGAAGAGATCCCTGCTAAGACCAGCAGCGAGTACTTGAGATTCATAATTTAACTATACTATTAAGCGAGTTAGCGTATATAGGGACGATGCAAAGTTAACCGATTTTCTCTATCGTGGTACTCGTGCTGATCACGCGCTCTTCTTTTTTACAATTCACACTATCACCCACTATATGCAATTCCCTTATAATCAAGCGTTAGAAGAGTAGTCCATCGGGCGTTCGCTTGCTGCGCCCTATCTTTGTGACCACAGACAATATATAATAGTAAACCACAGATGAAGCGATTCACCACTCTTTACTCCTCGCCTTCGGGGCGATTCTCGGCCTCACGGCCTGCTCCTCTGAGCCCCAAACGGATGCCCTCACCAGCACGGTCTGGACCATCCCCAACCTCACGACCACCTCGGGTGGCACCACGACGACGATCGACGTCACCATCTCCTTCATTCGCAAGGGTCAGGCCTCCATCGAGGTCGGCTATGGTGAGTTCACCCAGAATATCCAGGATGGGGGCTCCCAGACCAAGAAGCGCGAGCTCTCTGCTACGATGTCTACCAGCTACGTCTACCGCAATGGCGTCGTTCACCTCAACCGCCCCAGCTACACCTCCCACGTAGGGCAGAGCATCAAGGGCACCGAGGTCGAGACCATCATCAACCGCCTCGAGGCCGACGCTGCCGTCGATATCCAGGCTGGCACGATGACCTTCAACCCCACGGACAACGCTAAGCGCTTCACCGCTCACCTCAAGTCGAAGAAGTAAGCATCTCCCACTCCACCCTATCACAGCGCCCGCACCGAGCCATCGACTCGGTGCGGGCGCTATCCGTTTCACAACAAGAGCTCTCTCAGAGAACCCGCACAAAAAGCTCCCAAGCTGTAGTGCTATTCCTCCGAAACAAGCGAGCGATTTCTTTGTCTACGTACGTGGATCTAAGGTCTACGTACGACAATCCTATCGTCCACGTACGTAGATGATAAGACCAGGTACGTGGATCAAACTATTTCCAATGATTTGACAAGCTTTTCTCAGCTCAGACGGCCCTTTTTCTCGCGATGATGAAGGATCTTTCTCTTGGAGGGAGGCACACACGCTTCGCGAAGTGTCACCCACATAAGACAGGGAGTGAAGAGCGAGCGGTCGTAGAGCGCCCAGCACCGAGCTTTCGGACACGGCGATGTAACGCTGGGCGAACTCCTTATATATTATCGTATTTTTGTAGAGTATGAGAGAGTTTATCATCACTGAAGCCAAGAGCGAGGAAGCGGTCCTCGTCGGGCTCATCACTAAGAACCAAAACGAGGAGCAGGCACGCGAATATCTCGACGAGCTGGACTTCCTCTCCTCCACAGCTGGTGTGCGAGCCGTACGTCGCTTCACCCAGCGCCTCGACCAGCCCCACTCCGTCACCTTCGTCGGTAAGGGTAAGCTGGAGGAAATCCGCCTCTTCGTCGAGGAGAACGAGATCGGTATCGTGATCTTCGATGACGAGCTCAGCCCCAAGCAGCTTCGCAACATTGAGCAGGCTCTGAAGGTCAAGATCCTTGACCGTACGAGCCTCATCCTCGATATCTTCGCCTCCCGAGCTACCACGGCCTACGCCAAGACGCAGGTCGAGCTGGCTCAGTATCGCTATATGCTCCCCCGACTGACCCGCCTGTGGACGCACCTCGAGCGCCAGCGTGGGGGTGTGGGGATGCGTGGCCCTGGGGAGACGCAGCTCGAGACCGACCGCCGTATCATCCAGGACCGTATCGCCCACCTCAAGGCCGAGCTGAAGGTCATCGACCGCCAGATGTCGATGCAGCGCAAGAACCGTGGCAAGCTCGTACGCGTTGCCCTCGTCGGCTATACCAACGTAGGGAAGTCCACGCTGATGAACGTGCTATCGAAGAGCGAGGTCTTCGCCGAGAACAAGCTCTTCGCTACGCTCGACACGACCGTCCGCAAGGTCATCGTCCACAACCTCCCCTTCCTCCTCTCCGACACCGTGGGCTTCATCCGCAAGCTTCCCACGGAGCTCATCGAGTCCTTCAAGAGCACGCTCGACGAGGTACGTGAGGCGGACCTCCTCCTACACGTGGTGGACATCGCTCACCCCAACTTCGAGGAGCATATCGAGGTCGTCTCCTCGACGCTGCGTGAGATCAACGCTGGCATCGATCAGCCGACGATCCTCGTCTTCAATAAGATCGATGCCTTCACCTTCGAGGAGCGTGATGCCGACGACCTCGGCGAGCGCACCCGTCGCAATATCAGCCGCGAAGAGCTGCAGCAGACGTGGATGGCGAAGCTCGGTGAGCAGGGCTGCTGCTTCATCTCCGCTCGCACGGGCGAGGGGATCGAAGAGCTGAAGCAGCTCCTCTACGACCGTGCCCGTGAGATCCACGTGCAGCGCTTCCCCTACAATGACTTCCTCTTCCAGGACTACACCCTGGCCGAAGGCGATGAAGCTTAGTACGTCTTTCCCCTCAGCCCCCAAGAGATGAGGACGATACGCCCCTGCCTCTTCGGGGCGGAGTTCCCCGCTGGGCGCGCCACGCTCCTCCTGAACTTAGGCTCCCCCGACTCCCCGTCCGTCCCTGACGTGCGCGACTACCTGCGCACCTTCCTTATGGACCGTCGCATCATCGGGATCAGCTACCCGCTGCGCTACTTCCTCGTCCATCACCTCGTCGTGCCCCGTCGTGCGCCGAAGTCCGCTGCACACTACCGCACGATATGGGATGCCGATGCGCAGAACTTCCCGCTCATCTCCCACTCCGCCTCGATAGCCCAGCAGCTCGCCGAGCTGCGCCGTGAGCCCGTGGCGGTAGGGATGCGCTACGGCCATCCAGGTACGGGAGAAGCCTTAGAGGCCTTGGCTGCCCTCCCCGACATCGAGGAGGTCGTCATCGTCCCTCTCTACCCCCACTATGCACGCAGCAGCTATGAGACCGCCGTGGCCTTCGCCCTCGAGGAGATCCGTCGCCTCGGCCTGCGCCCCATGCGCCTGCGTCTACAAGCGCCCTTCTACGGGGAGACGGCCTACCGCACGGCCTTAGCCGATAGCGTCCGCGAGTATCTCACGGAGCCCTTCGACCGCCTCATCATCTCGATGCACGGCATACCGCTCTCTCACATCCCGAAGGCGTGTCGTGAGCACAACGGTCACTCCGCCCACTGCGCTGACCGCCGCGCTTGGCATGAGCGCCACGGCGAGGAGGACTGCTACCGCCTGCAGTGCGAGGAGACAAGGCGCTACCTCGCTGAGGACCTCAGCCTCGAGCCTGAGCGCGTCGAGCTGGTCTATCAGTCCCGCTTGGGCTTCCACGACTGGCTCCAGCCGTATATGGCACGCCGTGTGAAGGAGTTCGCCCGCGAAGGAGCCGAGCGCATCGCCGTCGTCTGCCCCGGCTTCGTCTGCGACTGCCTGGAGACGATCCAGGAGATCAACGATCAGGGCCGTGCGGACTTCCTCGAGGCAGGAGGCAAGAGCTTCACCTACATCCCCTGCCTCAATAGCAGTACGGCCTTCGTCACTGCCCTCAGCACCCTACTTGACAAAACGATAGCTGAGCCCTCGGCACTCCTCAGTGCAGAGAATCAGCGCAAATACAAATACTAATCCACCCATCCTACCCTTTATGAAGAAGCTAACCGCTGGGATCGCATCGCTACTCCTCGCCCTCAGCCTCCCCATTGGGGGCACGGCACAGAGCAAAGCACCCGCCCCAGTCCACCCCATCCCTACACGCGCCCAGATCGAGTGGCAGGAGCTGGAGACTTACGCCTTCGTGCACTTCGGCCTCAACACCTTCAACGACCTCGAGTGGGGCTATGGCAACACCCCCGCTAAGACCTTCGCCCCCGAGCGCCTCGACACCGAGCAGTGGGTGCGCACGCTCAAGCGTGCCGGTATGAAGGGCGTCATCCTCACCGCCAAGCACCACGACGGCTTCTGCCTCTGGCCCACGAAGACCACCGAGTACTCGGTGAAGAACAGCCCTTGGAAGGATGGGCATGGCGACCTCGTCCGCGAGCTCAGCGAGTCGTGCCGCAAGCACGGCCTGCTCTTCGGTCTCTACCTCTCCCCATGGGACCGCAATAGCCAGTACTACGGTCAGCCCGAGTATCAGAAGATCTTCCACGAGCAGATCAAGGAGCTCACGACGCAGTATGGCAAGCTCTTCGAATACTGGTTCGACGGTGCCAACGGCGGTAACGGCTGGTACGGCGGCGCAGACTCCACACGTCAGATCGACCCCAAGAGCTACTACCGCTATGAGGACGCCTCGAAGATGCTCCGCAAGAACAATAAGGACATCATGATCTTCGGCGGTACCGTGCCCACGATCCGCTGGATAGGCAACGAACAGGGCTGGGCTGGCGAGACCAACTGGGCCATGTACGACGAGGACAAGGCGAAGCACTACTCCGAAGCTCAGTGGGGTATGGAGGACGCTAAGCAGTGGCTCCCTGGCGAAGTCGACGTGAGCATCCGCCCAGGATGGTTCTACCACCCCCGCGAAGACCATCAGGTCCGCTCCGTGGCTAACCTCGTCCGCCTCTACTACCAGAGCGTCGGTCGCAATGCCAACCTCCTCCTGAACTGCCCCATCGACCTACACGGCCGCATCCCTGCTGAGGACTCTACGCGCCTCATCGCTTGGCACGACCATCTGAAGGAGGCCTTCCGTGACAACAAGCTCCGTGGCGTCGCTGTCACCGCATCGAACCTCCGTAGCGGTGATAAGAAGTTCGCTCCCAACCTCTCCAACGACGGCAAGACGAAGACCTACTGGGCTATGGCTGACGGCGTGGCGAGCGGCTACCTCTTCTACCGCTTCTCTCGCCCCACGCGCCTCAATACCCTTGTCCTACAGGAGTACATCGCCCTCGGGCAGCGTGTCAAGCGCTTCCGCATCGAGACGGAGACGAGCCCCGGTGTCTTCGAGCCCGTAGCGACCTCCGATAGCCTGACGACCATCGGCTACAAGCGTATCATCCGCTTCGCTCCCGTAGAGACGAAGAGCCTGCGCGTCACCTTCGAGGAGGCACGTGGCCCCGTCTGCATCGCCGAGATCGCAGCTTACCTCACCCCTGAGGTGCTCGAGGCTCCCAAGATCCGCCGTGACGAGAGCGACAAGGTGCACATCACCTCCGTCACGCCAGACGTCCTCATCGAGTACGCTATCGAGGATGCTAAGACCAAGCACCCCAAGGGCTGGCAGCGCTATAAGGGTCCCTTCACCCTCAGCGATGACCACGCTACGATCCGTGCCCGCGTCTCCACGTCGACCAATAAGGACCGCCCCGAGACGACCAAGCGCCTCGGCTTCGCTGCCTCGCAGATCCAGACGCCTTCGCTGGGCGCAGATGACCGCAAGGCACTGCTCGACGGCAACGGCTACACGACGGTCACGCTCGACGCTGGGCAGACTTCACTCGAGCTGCTCTTCGAGGACGCACGTCCCATCCAGAAGCTCATCTACACGCCCTCTCAGCAGCGTGATGCCTCGGGCCACGTGCGCTCCTACAGCATCTACGTCGACGGGCAGAAGGTCGCTTCGGGCAACTTCGACAACATCCAGAATAACCCCATCCCCCAGGAAGTCCTGCTCCCCGCAGGCACCTCGGGCTCACGCATCCGCTTCGTCGCTGAGGCGATCGTCGGCCAGGGTGGGCGCGTCACCCTCGGTGACCTAAGCATCGAGTAGTATGCCCCACGTGAGTCCACAGCCCTCCCGCCCTGTACGTGTCCTCTTCGTCTGCCTCGGCAACATCTGCCGCAGCCCATCAGCCGAAGGACTCTTCCGCCACTACGTAGCGAGTCAGGGCGCCGAAGGCGACTACGAGATCGACTCCGCGGGCCTCATCGCTCACCACGAAGGCGAGCTCCCCGACGGGCGTATGCGTGCCCACGCCGCCCGTCGGGGCTACTCCCTCGAGAGTCGCTCCCGTCCCATCACCTACGAGGACTTCTTCCACTTCGACTATATCATCGGGATGGACGAAGCGAATCGGGAGCGCCTACTGGAGCTGGCGCCCACGGAAGAGCTGGCGCGCAAGGTCAGCCTCCTACCCGAGTGGAGCGAGCGTAGCCCACGCGACCACGTCCCCGATCCCTACTACGGTGGGGCGGAAGGCTTCGAGCACGTCCTCGACCTCTTGGAGATCTGCCTGCCCGACCTATACGAAAAGACCCGCCCCACCGCATAGGTGGAGCGGGCCTACAAAAAGAGAAGCGCCGTACTACCTCGTGGTAGTACGGCGCTTCTTCTGTAGTGACCCCGACAGGATTCAAACCTGTAACCTTCTGATCCGTAGTCAGATGCTCTATTCAGTTGAGCTACGGAGCCATTCCGTTCCTTAGTAGTATCGCCTCATCTCGCAGTTGTGACCCCGACAGGATTCAAACCTGTAACCTTCTGATCCGTAGTCAGATGCTCTATTCAGTTGAGCTACGGAGCCATTCACTTCTCGAGAGGACTCTCTAAATATTTCGCTTGCAAAGATACACCTAATTTCCGTTTCCACCAAACGAATCTGTAGAAAACGACAAGACAACCACCTCAGAAGCCGAGGGTAGATCGAGGAAGTGGCTACCAGCCGTAAGCGATTTCCTCGGCAAGATGCCCCACTCTGGTGAGCATCTTTGTCCTCACGCTCAATGCGCCCATAGCGATAGGCGAGGCGGGTATTTATAGCACCTCGCAGATGAAGTACTATAGGGAGGTGGCCGAAACCAATACTCGTCTACGCTCAAACGACTATTGGCTTGGGGTGCAAACCAATAGTGGTTCGCAAGTCAACCAGTAGTGGTTACTACTATGAACCTATAGTGGTCAGCGCGTCGACCAATACTGGTCGCCCCGCAGACCTATATTGGATTGTTGCTCCGCGTAGGTATAAAAGTTGCGGACGAGTAGCAGATAAGTTTGGACTACGTACGTGGATCTAATAGCTTCGTACGTGGATATTTGGATTGACGTGCCTAGTCTTTAAGACTACGTGCATAGATAGAAGAATACCACTACGGGAAGGCGCTTTTTTCTTCACGAGAAGGACACTTTCCCTCCGCTGAATAAGAGGAATACTTGTGATAAGGCGAAGGGCGTGCCTGATCGCTTCGGAGAGGCATATCGGGGAGCTGGGCGTGCGATGCCTTAGCACTCTAAATAGAGGGCAGGACTCTCCCGCAACAGTCTCCGATAGTGCTTTGCCTGCGAACAACTATTGCTTCTACCCCCACTACCCTACGACCCGCTACCAAAGCGAAGCGCATAAGCGAGCCGACAAATAAGCACGCCCCACCGACAGCACTTGTCTGTCGGTGGGGCGTAGCGGTATGCTTATGCGGGCTTAGCGTGCGAGTTCCTTCGCCAGCTCGAGGGCAAAGAGCTGCTCCTTCTGCGGCGTGTCCACGTGGTCGATCTCGCAGATGCGGTGGGCACGGCTATAGATAGGCTCGCGCACAGCGAGGGTGTCCTGCACGAAGGCAAGAAGCTCTTCCCCACTCTTATCACGTATCGTCGGGCGTGTACGCTTGCAGAGCTCAAGGCGAGCAGCGAGGATGGGCGTCGAGCAGCGCAGGTAGATGACGTGCCCTGCCTCCAGCAGGTGATCCATCGTGTCGGTATAGCACGGTAGCCCACCTCCCGTAGCGAAGACGGTATCGGGCATACTCATCAGCTCCTCGATAGCCATGCGCTCACGACGACGGAAGACCGCTTCGCCGTGCTCGGCGAACATATCCGTGATGCGCTGGCGGAAGCGCGTCTCGACGAAGACATCCGTGTCGATGAAGCGCCGCCCGAGGGCTTCGGCCAGATGACGCCCGATGGTGCTCTTACCCGAGCCCATGAAGCCGACGAGGAAGATGGGGTCGTGCATGCTACTTCTTGTCGGGGTAAGCAATGCGCGCGTGGTACATCGTCTTGAGCTTGAGGTAGAAGACTTCCTTGATCTCCTGTATATCGTGGAAGGTGAGCGGCGTATCGTTCAGCAGCCCTTCGGAGACGATACCATCGACGATCTTAGCGATGAGACTACGGATGCCCTCCTCGGTGTACTCGCCGAGACTGCGGCTGGCGGCCTCTACACTGTCGGCGAGCATGAGGATCCCCTGCTCCTTGGTGTAGGGGTTAGGCCCTGGATAGGTGAAGGGCTCTGGGTCGACGACCTCGTCGGGATGCTCGTTCGAATACGAATTGTAGAAGTAGCGCGTGGTGCTGCGCCCGTGGTGCGTGCGGATGAACTCAATGACGGGATCGGGCAGACTATGCTTCTGCGCCAGCGTGATCCCGTCGAGGACGTGACGGATGATGGCGCGCGCACTCTCGTGGTAGGTGAGGTACTTGTGGGGGTTGTTCGCAGCCGAATTCTCCGTGAAGAACTCAGGGTGGAGCATCTTCCCGATATCGTGGTAGAGCGCCCCTGTACGGATGAGCTGGGCATCTGCACCGATCTTCGTAGCGGCAGCCGTCGCGAGGATAGAGACTTGGTACGAGTGCTGGAAGGTCCCTGGTGCGATCTCCGAGAGCTCCTGCAGCAGCGGCATATTCGTATCACTCAGCTCGACCAGACGCACGCTCGACACATAGCCGAAGATACGCTCGACGATGAAGGCGAAGATATAGGAGAACATCAGGAAGATGAGGTTCACCCCATAGAGTAAGAGCTGGATCCAGTAGCCGCGTGAGATAGCTCCTTCGTGCCCCCACTCGACGATCATCGAGGCGCCGATATAGACGAGGAAGACGAGGAAGGCGGCACGTATGATCTGCCCGCGCGACGTCAAGCTCTGCAGTGAGAAGAGCGCCGTGAAGCCCGCCGAGAGCTGGATGAAGATGAAGGACAGCGGATCCGAAGGCACAAAGTATGCTGAGGCAAGGATCGTGAAGAGATAGGTATTCAGCGCCAGATGGCTCCCGAAGAATGCACGCAGCAGGATGAGAAGCATCACGTACGGGATCACCTGAATGGGGAAGAGATTTGTGCGAGCCTGCAGCTCCGTCAGTGCAACGAAGGCAAAGAGGAGCAAGATCAGCAAGATCAGGTTGCGTGGCTGCTGGAGAAAGGGCTTGCAGAAGAGCAGAAGGTAAATGCCGAGGATCGAGAAGAGCAGTAGCAGATAGAGGAAGAGCCCGACGTTGATGATCGAGGCGGTATCTCCGCCGAGGCGATTGACCTGCTCGATGTTGTACGAGCGCAGGATATTATAGATATGTGGGGTGACGATCTCCCCACGGTCGATGATACGCTCACCCTGCTGCACCATCCCCGTAGAGGCCGAGAGGCTGGACAAGGCATCATCCAGCACCTTCGCCGTGTACTCCTTGTCATAGCGCACGTTGTCCTCGAGGTAAGAGGCTACGCTGAGCTTCTGCAGCTCCGAGCGCTGCAGCCCCGCCTTCTCCGCATGAGCGAAGATCATATCATACACTTCCTTCAGGCTATAGAAGGTCGTGATAGGCGTACGCGAGAGCACATTGTCCGCCCCGAGCAGGTTGATCTCCAGATGCCCCTCGTCCTTGAGCGAAGAGAGTGCCGTAGCCTGTATCATTCCTCGCGTGTAGTACTGACGCAGCTCTTCCTTGAGGAAGTTGTAGTACTCACGTGGCAGCGTCTTGCTGAAGCTCCGCTCGTAGTCGTCGTGCAGCTGATTGAGCTTGCGGGGCAGGAGCTCCGCATTGTACGTGTACACGGGCAGCGTCTCCTGACGGATGCTGTCCTGCTCCATACGCAGCTGCTCGGCGGACTTATAGATGGGGAAGTCGTACGGCGCCGTGATGAGGTCGTACGACCAAGGCTTACCTTCGCTGAAGGCATACTGGAAGCTCCTATTACGGGGCGCCAGGAGCATGATAACGAAGGCCAAGAGAGCGAAGGCCAAGAGCACACGGAACGCCTGCCCTTGGACGATCTTTTTAATGGAGAATGAGAACATATCTGCTAAAGGGTTGCTTCACACAAAGATAACGAAAAGCGCCCGAGAGCGCTATGCTACAGGCCTTCGCCCGTCCTCCTGCACCCTACAGAGAGCTGGCTAAGGGTCATAAAAACGGATTGCCCCCAAGGTACCATACGGCACCTCAAGGGCAACTCCTTAGGATAACTCCGTGGACCTTCACAGGGGCACGAAGCACAAGACACTCGCCCATGAGGGCGAGCCACACACTCTATTTTGATACTATTCTGCTGACCAACGGGGGCCCTACGACAGGGTGCCCCTTCTGCTTAGTCCTCACCATCACAGTTGCGACCGCAGTCGCTTCCCGCTGGGAGGACACTTAATAATGAAGGCGATGGTGGCGGCAGCGTGGTGTCTCATAGCGTGCATGTGAAGACGTAAGCGGTCTTGTCATAAGCAATGCAAATTGGATGAAACAACAATGAACACGTAGCAGCCTACCCTCCAAATTGGGTAGCCCGTAGGAGGCACATCACTCCAAGCCCTTCTCAATCATACGAAGAGACAAAGAGTATCCGTTGCACTCCACAAGCAAAGGTACCAAATAAAGTCACATCACCAAGCCCCCAACAAAAGAGCCACCCCTCAGATGCGCGATAGAGCATATCTGAGGGGTGGAAAGGGAGGGGTTAAATGCGCCCTTAAGATGGGATACTACATCCAGCCTCTACCTGGAATTTTTATTCCCCACAGCACGCCCTGAAAAGACCGAATAACCTGTAGCATTGGGCTCACCCTTCAGCGAGCCATTACCGAAGTCCCCATTGTAGTGAATGATGGACATATCATAGACAATGGTGCGCCCCCCTTGAGGGAACTGCTGGATATTGATATTACTCAGGCGAGGGATCACAAACTTCTTTGCTTGAGTCTTATCATACTGATTGCCGACCATAGGATAGTAGGTACCATAGATCGTAGGGAAGACTGGCGTGATCACCCCCATATCCATAGGATAGACATAGAGGACATGCATCTTCTCCTGCACCTTGGTACCCCCCATGACAGTTTCACGAAGGGGGTGTATATAGGTCGAATTAGCCGTGCGTGTCAACTTTGGTGCACCACCTGCGGAGAGATCCACCTCTACCTCAGACTCCGAGAAGCGCGAGGGGCCAAAGGTGAAGATCTCGGGAGTAAAGGCGTAGTCCGTATTCGTCGCGTAGGTGGGAATGAGGACAAGCACACCGAGGAACTTGAACTGGATCCCAGAGATCACGTCCGTACTGGTGCTAAGCGCGGTCTTAGGGAAGTACATCGGGAGGTTCTGCATCGCCTCCCCCTCAAGGACAGCCGGGGGAGCCGAGACCGTAACCTTCCCCGTCGTAGCATTGACACTCGTAGCACCGAGCACACCAGCGACCTCAATAGATGAGCGCGTGACGCCCGAGAGAGCTGCAGGGATCTCCGCCTCGATGTCGCCACGATAGCGACCACCTACATTCTTAATCTTGATCTGAGCAGCTACAGGGTATGCAGCCGAGGCATGATAGAAAATGAGGGTCACAGACTCCGTAGCCCCACCAGAAAAGACGGCTTTACTCGTACCCTTAATACCTGGACGCCAACGCGTGTACTTATAGCCGCCGTAGGTATCAGAGCGGAGCTCCTCAGAAGCAGAGAAGTCCGAGACCCCCGTATCTACCGTCATCGCACGAGGGTTGGAGCCCTCACCAGTATCAAAGCCCACCAAGAGCCTGATGCGCTCGCCAGAGGCTGTCGCCACAGAGGCATGCTGACGAGTAAGGGGGCCATCTTCATTCCCACACGAGGTAAGGACAATAGCCAAGAGCAGCTTGGCTGCCAGAAAGTAGTTTCTTCATCATACGCATCATTAAGTTACTCGGCAGGCTCATCAATGAGGTCCGTGCCCCAGAAGTCATCGATGAACTCGTCGGAGAATAAGGTACTGAAGATCACCAGCAGATCATGCCCGCCTCCAGTCGTAAGGTCAAATTGTTCAGCACAAGGCGCCTCGTAGGGGAGACGTCCGGCTATGGAAGTAGAAAGCTTCATGCAGTCTAGTTTAAAGTCAAAAAAACCGTTTGTTGATTAGCTCCATCTCACTCCAGGCGCAGGATTTTTTTCATGGAACCGCACCTCAAAAAAAGCGGAGAAGCCAAACACAAAGAACGGCAAAAACATTCATATTTGCATATTGATCTTGTATATTAATGTATAAATCCACCGCACAAACCTTAGTAGCATAGAGAGACACCGCAGCAGAAGGAGGCAGAATGGCGCCACGCTCTAATAGTGAAGCCACCCATCAAGCCCCATCACCAAGCCACCCCTATAAAAGAGCCACCCCTCAGATGTGCTCTATCGCACATCTGAGGGGTGGATGTATGGAGCGCAAGGAAGCGCTAAAGCAGTGGAGGACTACCAGCCATTACGGCCGTTCTCCCCGACATCACGTCCAGAGAAGACGGAGTAGTCGGTCTTCTGATTATCACCCTTTTGGTATCCCAGCCCGTTATCGCCATTGTAGAAGGCTATCGTCATATCATACACCATGAGACGTATCCCCATTGGGAAGACATCTGTCATCGTGGTAGCGGAACGAGGAATAACAAACTCCTTTTGGTGAGCCTTATTGCCCTTCGGATAATAGGTACCAAAGAGCGTAGGCACATAGAATGTATAGCTGGCGGCAGGTACGGGGAAGACGTAGAGGATATGCGTCTTCGGCTGGTCACCAGAGCGCACCTCGGTCTCACGCAAGGGGTGTACATACGTGGAGCTGGCCGTACGTGTCAGCGTGGGCTGGCCACCAGCAGAGAGATCTACCTCTACCTGAGACTCCGTGAAGCGCTCTGGGCCGAAGGTAAAGACTGTGGGAGTAAAGACCTGGTTCTCAACCCTTAATGAGGTTGGATATACGGACCCTTCAGCTTTCACGGCGACTGGCATCACGACCAGCACACCGAGGAACTTGAAGCGCAGCCCCGTCAGGTGGGTAGAGCTTGCACTAAGAGCCGTCTTCGGGAAGTACATCGGCATCGTCTGCATCTCCTCGCCTTCGACGATGGCGGGGGGAGCCGTAACCGTAACCTTCCCCGTCGTAGCATCGACACTTGTCGCACCAAGGACACCAGCGACCTCGATATCCGAGCGCGTCACACCCGAGAGGGCTGCAGGGAGTGTCGCCTCGATATCACCGCGATAGTGGCCGTTGACATTCTTGAGGCTGATCTGGCTCTCTACTGGATAGGCCTTACCGCCGTGATAGAAGACGAGGGTAACAGGCTCCGTAGCCTCCTGAGAGAAGACAGCTTTCGCATTCACCTTTCTTGCGAAACGATAAAGCATATATCGAAAGCCGAAGCTTCCATCATCTCTTGTTGCTTGCAACCCACTCCCTCCAGAAGTAACAGTCATCGAACGGGGATTAGACTCTGCCTCTGGCGCAAAGTCTACAGAGAGTGTGATACGCTCGCCTGTCGTGGCTCGCTGGTGCACAATGGGGCTATCTTCCTGTCCACACGAAGTGAGGCCAAGACCTAAAGAGCAGCTGTGCTGCAAGGAATAGTTTCTTCATCATCATTGCATTTACATTAGAGGGGAGGAGTATCCTCCTCATCCAAAAAGCTTATCTTCAAACTCTTCATCGAAGTTGGCGCTAAAACTCACCAGCAGGCTGGGGCTCGCAGCCGCAAGAGCAAATAGTTCGGCACAAGGCGCCGTATATGGCAGACGTCCGTCTACCTGACTTCTAATATTCATTCTGTCTTTTATATTTTTATATAAAGTAAATTGTACAGTAAGTGACTCCTCCATCCTCTAGCCCAAGCTTCTAGGCGATGGACAGAACTTCGAAAGAGCATGCAAAGGTATGTAAAATTATCAATATATCAGGATAACTCCCATCTATATTCACATAGATATACCACATAATCCGTACAAAGATCTCCCTTTTCCCCTCTTCTAACAAAGCCAAAACCGCGCACAAGAATCTCGATCCTATCACTACGCCAGCCCCACCATCCAGCAGCTATCCAAGCTCCAAACACCCACAGAAAAGCCTCCACCAAGCACCAGAGAAAGTGCAAGTACCCACCGAAAAACCTCTACACCACTACGCCAACTCCCCTATCCACGTACCAAGTCTTTATATCCCCGCACGTAAATCCTAAAGACTATGCACGTAGATTTAAGGACTACGTACGTAGATCTAACTTTACCTCTACAGGAAGGCAATAAATACCCGTGAACGAAGCATGACTTCGCCTACTCCTCCACACCTATTATAAGTAGTGGACGGTGCATCACCCTATAAAGTAGCGTCCCCACTGCTGAGCAGTGAGGACGCACAAAAAGTCCCGCCCTGACGAGCTGAGAGGCTCATCAGGGCGGGGCACTATAGGTGAGGAAGTAAGCGCGGGGCTACTTCGTGATCTTCTCGAGCTTGCGCAGGAGCGTCTGGTAGTGCATACGCAGGCTTTCGCTCTTCGCAGAGGCGAGGGCCTTCTTCAGCAGCTCTTCAGCGCGATACTGCAGGGGCAGATAGAGGTCGCCCGTCATGTTGATCGCAGAGGTGAAGAGGTCAGCAGGCTCACCGTAGCTATTCCCGAAGTTGAGGTAACCGACAGCATCGAGCTTCGTGAGCGGATCATCCGAATGGTCGTGATCCAGTGAGCAGAAGTGCGAGCCGCGGAGCTTAGGCAAGAGGGCGATGAACTCCTCATCGCTCATACCCTCGGTACGGACAGGCTCACCAGACTTGGCAAGGCCCGTAAGCTCAGCGATCGTCAGAGCAGAGCGACCCGTGGTCTTCGCTACAAGATCCTCCGTATAAGAGGTGATGTAGCGGACATAGAGCTCCTGCAGATGCTTCTCAGCGGCAGTGAGATCCTCACGGCCCGCCTCGGTCTTCGCAAAGACACGAGCATAGACATCATCGGCATACTCCATAGGAGAGTAAGACGTCGAGTCGAGGTAGTAGCTCATGCAGAGGTTGTTGATATTGCGGATCGCCATAGCACGCGTCATAGCACCGACGACGACGTGGGGCGAAGAGCCTCCCAGATCACCCATCGTAGCCTCGAGGCGCATCGTTGCGCAGGCTGTCGATAGAGAGCGCCTGGTCGAGGAGCCACATAGCCGAAGCCTTCTGCTGAGCCTTAGGGTACGACCTTGAGCGAGGGAGGCCAGAGGCTTCGCTCGTCTGATAGAGGTAGATCCCAGGGACGTTGATGAAGACATTCGACACGTAGCGCAGGGCCTGATCGGAGATACCTTCGTAGAGCGTAGCACGATGCTGAGCTTCCTCGTCGCGTGGGAACCACTCACCCAGATGAGCGATGATGTACTTGAGGTTCTTCAGCCCGAGGGTGCTGGCAGCTACGGGGTCATTCGACAGGTCTTCCTCGATAGAAGAGGGGTCGTAGCGGTAATCGCCGACCTGCTGTACGCCATAGCGGTACTCGGGATCAGCAGCATGCTTCTCGATAAGCTCATTGAGATAACGAGCCTCCTCGATGGGATTACCCTTGCTGTCGGGGAAGTAGCGGTAGGTCCAGTCGACGGCATACTTATCGTATGTACCGACGGTGGGAGGGTCAAGGCTCACAGCACGGTCTTCGGGCTGGGCAACATAGTTGAAGCGCGCATAGTCCATGATCGAGGGCGTCGTACCGTGCACTGCCGTGAAGGAGGGCGAGCGGAGCGAGTCGATAGTGTATGCAGCCGATGCAGCCATGTTGTGCATGAAGCCGAGGGTGTGGCCGATCTCGTGTGCGATGACGTACTTGAGCGACTTGGACATCAGCGTATCGGGGAGCTTCATCGCGCGGACGAGGGGATCGACCTGAGCCGTCTGGATGAAGCGCCAGTTGTTGTTCAGCTTCGAGACATCACTCCAGACGAGTACCGAGGCATTGATGATCTCACCCGTACGGGGGTCAGCCCAGCTGGGCCCCATAGCGTTCTCCGTAGCGATGGGCACGTAGCGGATACAGTTGTACTTGAGGTTGTCGGGGTCGAAGTTGGGGTCATCCGTGGGGAAGTCACGCACCTCGATAGCGTCCTTGAAGCCGATAGCCTCGAAGGCCTTGTTCCAGCGCAGCGTACCCTCCTTCATCGCAGCCTTCCACACTGCGGGGAAGGTATTCTCTACGTAGAAGACGATGGGCTTCTTGGGGCGAACGAGCTGACCAGCCTTGTAGGCAGCGACATCCGAGGGCTCGAGGCGCCAGCGCTTAGCGAAGCGCACAGCCTCGATCTGCTTGGACTCGGGGGCGTAAGCATTCTTCGAGATGTGGAAGACCCCGATACGCGTATCAGCCAAACGGGGCGTCATCGGCTCCTCGGGCAGGCGCAGGATGGTGAAGGTCGCCCCGAGAGTCACGGGGTAGTCCTTCAGTGGGCTCTTGCCACCGCGCGCAGAGTTGAGGGTGATGCGGTAGCTACGGTCGATCTTGATGGAGACGTTGTCCTCGAAGGCCTTGATCTCGCGGATGTAGCCGAGGTCACTCTGCAGGCTTGACTGCACCTGATAGGAGCCGAGGCTCTTCCCGATCAGCGGGAAGTACTTCTGATCCTTCGTGACGAGCGAGGTGATGTCGAAGACGACGGCGGACTTATCCTTGTTCCACGCCTTGATGGGGAACTTATAGAGGGCGAGGTCCGTGTAGCTGGGAGCGAAGGTCGGACGAAGCTCCTTCTCCAGCTGCCCGGTGAGGTAGGGGTCGGAGTTCACCGCCTCAAGCACGATAGCGCTGTCACGCTGAGCGAAGCGCATGTGCACGGGGTTGGAGTTCTTGAAGCCGACCATCCCGAGCTGAGGATTGGAGATGGAGGAGAGGGTGACGGCGACGAGGATTTCCTTGCCGATGGTCTTGACTGGGAGCTCGACGTAGAGCTTATTGTCCGTCTTGTGCAGGGTGAGGAAGTCGCCCTTAGCCGAGACGATGGGCTTATCAGTGAGGATCTTCTCGTAGGCACTCTTCTCGGGTGCCTTCTCCGTCTTGGGCTTCTTCTTCCGCTTGAGGAAGTCGAAGATCCCCGCATGGGCTGTAGCAGGAGCCAGCGTGAGGGTCGCTGCAGCCAGGAGGAGTGCTATCTTTCTATTGATCATCTTCGGGTAGTCTATTTCTTAGCATCGAGGAGCTTCGCGACCTTGAAGGCCAAGGTCTGGTAGTGGGCCTTGAGCGTGCGGTCCGTCGTGGAGGCAGCACGCTGCTCGAGCAGAGGGCGTACCTTCAGCAGGGCAGCGTACATGTACTGCTCTGACGTGTCGAGGGCAGGGACGTTGGCCATAGGATAGATGCTTGCCGAGGGGTCGCCACCACCATAGTTGACGCGGCCAGACTTGAGGGGCATCGCTGTAGTCCGTCGTAGAGGCGAGGCTGATGAGCTTGCCACCGACAGAGGCGGGTGCACCGGCGAAGCTGTAGGGCATACCAGGGGTAGCGTTGCGGGGATTGACCGTACCAGCGATAGACTTGTCGATGAAGGCGATCTGCATCAGACGCTCCATGTGGTTGGGGCTCTTGCCAGCGATGGTCGAGGCGAAGGTAGCCTGATAGAGGTCGTCGAAGTATTCGCCGAGGCTATACGTCTTCGAGTCTACCTGCGAGGCGATGATGATACGTGAGCGCAGGTCATAGATATCCTTGACGAGGAACTCGAGGAGCTGATCGTAGTAGCTCACGTCGATGAAGCCCTTACGCTCAAAGTTGCGGTCAGCCTTGCCTTGGAAGTCCTTTGCCTGACGGAGGAGCCACTGGAAGGCTTCGCGCTGCTTCGCCTTAGGCACGACCTGATAGCGGGGCAGGCTCGTCGAGAGACGGCTCTCCTGACAGACGACACCACCGACGAGGCTCATAGCATTCTTGAGCTGGAGGTAGTAGCCCTGTACGATAGCCAGATAGAGGCTCTTCTTCTTGCGGCTGTCGGGGTCGTTGGTGATCCACTTAGAGAGATTCGACTGGATGAAGGCAAGGTTCTTCATCGTGAGCTCGGCCGTCTTGATAGGATCGTTACCGAGGTCTTCAGTACGGACGGTGGGGTCGACAGCGTAGCGCTGCTCAGGAGCATAGCGGAGGTAAGGCTCACGAGCACGCTTGTCGACGCGGCTCAGCAGTTCCTTAGCCTCAGCAGCGGGATCACCCTTGAGGTCGAAGTAGCGGTAGCCCCAGTCGATAGCGAAGAGGTCGTAGACACCGAGCTGGTCGTTGATGAGGCGTACCCCCTTGTCAGAGGGCTGAGCGAGGTAGTTGTAGGTCACACCGTCGAGGATAGAGGGTGTGAGCCCCGACTCCTTCGTGAACTTAGCCGAGCGGAGCTGGTCCGTCGTGTAGGATGCCGAAGCAGCGTAGTTGTGCAGCAGACCGAGGACGCTCCCCATCTCCTGCGTGACGAGCTGCGAGAGCGACTCCTCGAAGAGGGCCTGCGGCAGGCGAGACGAGCGCACCTGTGGGTCGACAGCTGCCGTACCGATAAAGCGCTGCTTGTGTAAGAGTGCCTCTACATTATTATAGATCGTGAGGTTCCCGCTGAAGATCTCACCCGTGCGGGGATCCGTCCAGTTGGAGGCGGCTATCGTCTCCTGGCTATTGGGGATGTAGCGGATGCAAGAGTACTCGAGGTTGTCGGGGTCGAACTGCTTATCGTTCTTGGGGAAGTCACGCACCTCAATAGCGTTGCGGAAGCCAGCGGCTTCGAAGGCCTTGTTCCAGCGAAGGACACCCTCACGGATGGGGCGCTGCCAGCTGGCGGGGAAGGCGCTATCCAGATAGAAGACAATCTTCTTCTCGGGCTCGGTGAGCTGACCCTTAGCGTAGGCCTTCTTATCCTTGGGGACGAGCTGCCAGCGGTGTGCCAGATAGACGGGCTCACTCTGGTCGAGGTAGTCGGGGAAGGAGACCTTGCGCGTCGTCTGATAGCCTACGCGGGCATCAGCGAAGCGAGGGATGGCGTTGGAGGCTTCTACGGGGAGGATCGTATAGGTCACCTCAGCCGTCAGAGGCATATCCTTAGCCACGGTGAGTACACCCATGAGCGAAGCGTTCACGGAGAAGTTCATCTCGACACGGACGCTGGCGTTGGAGTCGAAGGACTTCAGCCCCCTGACGAAGGTCAGGCTGCTATTGCGCGAAGAGGTGATCTTGAAGGGACCCTGCTGCGAGGGGACGATCTCGAAGAAGGGGCTGGACTCCGTGACGAGCGAATTGATCTTCAGGACGACAGCGGAGCTATCAGCCTTGTATACCTCGGGGGTGAAGGACTCTACCGACTGGTCGCGGTAGTTCAGCTCGAGGGCCTTCTGCAGCTCGGGCGAAGCGTCACGGCGATAAACGATGGAGTTGGGTGCCTTCATGACGATGACGCTGTCCTGTTTCTCGAAGCGGAAGACGATAGGAGCGGAGTTCATCGAGCCGACAGCCAGATAATCGGGGTCGGTAGTCGAGGTGACCTTGGCACCCATCATCAGCTCCTTGCCGAGGTACTTCGTGGGGAGCTCGAGGTAGACGCTACCATCGATCTTGTGGAGGGTAACGAACTTCCCGCGGGCGGTCTCGACCTTCTTGTCCTTGAAGAACTTCGTGTACTTGTCTTCTTCTTTCTTCTCCTTCTTGGTGTCGTCACCGAAGGCGCGAGAAGAGAGAGCTGAGGGAGCCGCAGCGAGGCTCAGAGAGCCCGCAGAGATGGCAGTAGCCACGAGCAGGCATCGGATACAACTCTTGTGCATGGATGGGGATTATAGTGTGATACTTGATTCTGTGGTGGGTGAGGCTGAAGGGCCTCCTGCTCCTCCCGTGCGCCCTTCTCTCGGCTAAGCCGCAAAGGACGACCGAAGCCCCGCAGCCTTATCCGTGGAGGAAGAGGCTACTGGGGCGACGGAGGAGCGAGCCTCCTCCCGCGGGGTAGGGCGCGGAGAGGAGGCATGATGTTAGTTGTTGAACTGACGGTAGACGATCTGCTTGATCTTACCCGTGATACCTTCCTCAGACTTGAGGAGGACGGGGGTAATGCCCGCTACATTGTAGCTGTAGATCGAGCCGACAAGACCCGTGCCTGTGCCGTTAGCCCCGATGAAGAGGCGGTTGTCCGACGTCAGAGCCATCGAAGCAATCGTCTGCCCTGCGGGGAGCGAGATCCAAGCTGGGTGGGTCGTCGCCGTGGCGTTCGCCATATTGTAGAAGTACACCTTGTCCGCAGTCGCTACGAGCGCAGCCGTACCACCAGGTTAGGCATCAGGTGCGTAGGCGTGCCTTCGGTGAACTCGACCATGGAGACCGTAGCACCATCGACACTCTGCGACTGAGTGAAGTCCCCAGCCGTGAGGCGAGCGACAAAGTACTTGCTATCCGAGTTGCGCTTGAGCAGCAGCAGGGTGTAGTAATTAGAATAGTTCCCTTCACCCGCACTCTTCATATCAATAAGCGTCATGCCCTCGAAGGGGTTCGTCTCCTCAGGAGCACCACCGGGGACGGCACTCGCCGTAAAGGTACGCACCTTCTTCACTGAGACGCTTGACCCAAGGGTCATATACAGTAGGTTACTTCCCGCATTGTCGAAGAAAGCCATCCCCTCACTGACACGTGTACCCGTCAAGGCACGCCAGTTCACGATAGCCGAAGCGAGCGAGTAGCCCGAGGCGACGCGTGAGAGACGAGTATCCTGCCTCTTGGCAGGGACCGTAGCCGTCTTCTCCATCTCCCAGACGTTAGCCCCCGAGATGAAGTACTCCTTGACCGTAGCCTGATTGCCACTGGCGTGGCTGAAATCTACGGGGTTCGTGAAAGAGATACGAGGCGTGAGGACCTTCAGCGAGTCAGCCGACACACGATAGTAGCGCGTGGGGAGACCCAAGCTAATTCCGAGGTAACCACGAGAGACACCTGCACCTGGCACATAGCGATAGATCACCATTGATTGGGGATCCCCCGTCATATCGATGGTGGGATTGCTTCGCCCGAAGGCATCGAGGTCAAAGGCATCCGTCTTCTCCCCGCCAGGCAGATAGGAGAGGATGGTCTTCCCTTCGTTGCTCGCCAAGACGTACAGCCCGTCTACATAGCGGTAGGGCACGTCGATAGTGAAGCGGTAGAAGTAGGAGCCATCAGGCGTGTACATACGCAGACGGGCATCATGCTTACCATAGCTCGTAGGGCTATAGGAGAGATCCTTCTCTGTGGAGACGACCACGCCATCGACGATCCACTCATAGGAGGGCGTCACAGATGCGCCCGTCGTGATGGTATATGCGGGCGACTTGATCACGGTGACCTCACCGAAGGTAGCCGTCTGCACCGAGGGCGATGGGCTCTGCTACCTCGACGACAGCCAGAGGATGATCGCCATTGACCGAGTGGTCCTTGTAGCAGGAGGAGAAGAGTGAGAGGGCCAGGAGAAGGCCCAGTGACTTATAGATCTTATTCATCTTCATTCGTACTCTGTGAGGTTAGCGATACTGAGCTAAGAGGCGGACCAGAATTGCGGGCTTCTCTTCACCATGCTCATCCATATACTTCTCGAGGCGGAGCAGGAGGGGGTACTGGACGTTAGCATCAGACGTGTAAAGGGCCTGCTGCACAGGGTCTACCCCATCCTTGGGGAGACCGTAGGCATTGATGAGCATACGGTACTTCCCCTCACTATACTTCCCGAGATAGACATCCTGGAGGAAGCCCCACCAGTAGGGGATCTCGAGCTGGTTCGTCACGCAGAGGACAACTGTATTGCGCTTATTGACAGCCGTCCGCAGGTCTGCCGTAGGAGACAGATGCAGCGTGATCGTGTCGTACTTCAAGACGGGCTCGTCACCAGGCTGCATATCCGAGAGGGCATCGAGGAGGGTGCGGACACCATCACGCGTGACGATGTACTTACCGTTCTCCTGCTGCACGGTCGAGACCTTCGAGCGGTTGAGCTGCAGGGTGAAGGAGCCCTTGATGGAGTCTGCTGCGATCGTGTAGCTATCCTGCAGCGCGTCGAACTGCTCGCCCGACGTAGCGGTAGAGCGCGACTTGTCGAACTCCACCTTATAGCTCAGGGGCGAAGAGGAGAGCTTCCCGAGGAGGTTCACATGGAAGGTATAGGGGATCTTCCCATTGTTGTCCTCAAGGAGGGCGAGGTTCTCTACGACGATGGTATCTGCCCCCGAGTTAGGGAAGTAGATCACACGCGACTCATTGTAGTAGCCATCCTTGCTATACTCTCCGTCGTAGATGTCCGACTTGGAGCAAGCGCTGAGGAGGCCGAGAGCGGCCAGGGCAAGCGAGGCCAGTGAATATCTTCTGTTCATTGTCGTGGGCTTTTACTTGTTACCGTAGGTGAGCTCATCCTGAGGCCAGGGCAGGACAAAGATGCTGGAGCTGGGCTGGATCGTACTGCTCCCAAGGAGGTCAAGGAAGGAGGAGTTGAAGTGCTTCAGCGCAGGGAAGATCTGCCCCTCACCTGGCATCTCACGCATATACTCCTTGACAAGCTCCGCCTTGAACTCCACCTGTGTAGGCAGATCGCTCGAGGTGAGGGCGTTCAGACCACGGCTCTCGCGCACCTTATTCAGAGCGGCAAGCGCCGCAGTAGGATCGGAGGAGTAGAGGGCTTCGGCCTGGATGTAGTACATCTCTGGCAGACGGATCAGGGTCAGCCCGCGCTGCGCAGTGGCTGCAGCCGTAGCTTCCTCTGAGCTGGACGCGAAGCGGATGAACTGCTGGTAGGTATCTACATTGCGGTAGAAGGCTGCCTGACGATTGTCGATAGCACCCGTAGCTGCTCCCGTGACAGCATAGAGCTGATCGAGGACGCTTCGGCTGTGCGCCTGGACACCCTCATCGGTACCTGCGATATTCTTCAGGAAGCGAGTAGCGAAGTCATCGAGGAAGCTATTCGCATAGAGCCCGAAGATCAGCTCGCCCGTAGCAGGGAAGCGGCGTACAGACTCGAAGGAGTTACGACCTGCGAGATTGAAGCTCGCCGTATGATCGGTGACCTTCTTAGCGTACTCAGCAGCCTTTGCCGAGTTCCCCATCGCCTGATAGACACGGGCCTTGGTAGCGTAGACTGCATACTTATTGAAGTGTACAGCACGGCGTGACCAGAAGTCCGTAGACTGCGTACCCTCAAGGCTCACCGTCTCATCGATATCGGAGAGGAGGCGCTCAGCTTCGTCGAGGTCCTTGAGGATATTCTCATAGGTCCCTGCGACCGTGTAGACCGTACGGTTCTTGAGGTTGAAGTCATACGAGTAAGGGATACCGCGTGAGTCCTTGCCTCTCTGGTAGTCCTCGGCGAAGAGACGCACGAGGTCGAAGTGCAGGAAGGCACGCAGACCGAGGGCCTCCCCCTTAAGCTGGGAGAGATGGCTGCTGCTGAAGGAGGCGACTCGAGGTTCGCCAGGATATTATTGACGTAGGAGATGACCTGGTACTGCCCGAGCCACAGGCTGTAGATCTCAGCCTGCACAGACACGTCCGTGTAGTTGTAAGCGCGGGTCTTCACTGAGGTCGAGGTCGCAGCCGTAGAGCCGAACATCTGAGCGAGCTCGTCGACGAAGCCGTTCGTCATGCGCTGCCCGTAGAGGTCCGACTTAGCCATCGTCCCGTAGACACCATAGAAGGCATCATAGTACCCCTGGAGTGAAGAGAACTGGACTTCCTGCAGGAGGGTACCCTTAGGCTGGACATCAAGGAACTTATTGCACGAAGGCAGAGCCGCAAGGCTAAGCGCTCCGAAGGCTATATATAAAGCTGTCTTCTTCATAAACACACTTCTCATTTAGGGTTAGAAGGAGAGACGCAGAGACATCTCTACGCTGCGAGCAAAGGGATAGTCCAGACCACGCTCGCGCTTGACCGTGGAGAGGTAGAAGAGGTCGTTGGCGAGGAGCTCGACGCGTGCACGGCGCATGTGGAGCTTCTTGACCCAAGTAGCCTCGGTCTCATAGGCCAGAGAGAGACTACGCAGCGTGAAAGTAGTATTCCTTCTGGATGAAGCGGCTCGTCTGATAAGGGCTCTCCGTAGAGGCAATGTCACGATAGCGGGTGACGTCACCAGCCTGCTTCCAGCGGCTCTCGAGGACACGACGGTCAGCATTCTGCTTGGGCGTCGTACCCTCTACACGAGAGGCGAGCGTAGAGTTGTAGACCGTAGCACCGAGGGAGTAGCCGAAGTTCGCGTTCAGCGAGAAGCCCTTGTACATCAGGTACGAGGTGAGCGAGCCATAGGCCCAAGGTGACGTGTCGCCGAAGACGCGGCGGTCATTGGGGTCATAGGTGAAGCTGTAGGAGCCATCTCGCTTGATGTAGATCTCACGACCAGTAGCGGGGTCGATACCGGCTGAGGGGACGACCTTCAGAGCGGTGAGGGACTCACCTTCCTCGTAGAGAGGCAGGGGCGTCGTACCGCGGTTGAGGGAGTCAACACCGAGGTTCTTCTGGTTGAGTGCCTTGAGAGCATCACTCACCTTCTTGACCTTATTGCGGTTGTAGGAGTAGTTCAGCGAGAGCGACCACTGTAGGTCCTTCGTCTGGATGGGGACGACACGCGTCTGGAACTCGATACCATTGTTCTCGACCTCCCCTACATTCTGACGGGCGGTGACAGCACCGATAGAGGGAGCGAGAGAGACGTCGAGCAGGAGGTTGTCCGTCGTCTTCTGGTAGGCATCGAAGGTGAGGTCCCAGCGATTCTTGAAGAGCGTCAGGTCAAGACCGACGTTCTTGCTGAGCGTACGCTCCCACTTCAGCTCGGGGTTCCCGATAGCCAAGGGCACGGAGCCAGCACCTACGATATAGTTGATACGATTATCATAGGTATAGGTCGTGAGGGCCTGGTAGGGGTCGAAGGAGATATTCCCCAGATACCCGATACTCGCACGGAGCTTGAGCAGCTGGATATTCTTATTGCCCTCGAAGAACTTCTCATTATGGATGTTCCAAGCCGTACCGAGAGACCAGAAGGGAGCGAAGCGCTGGTTCTTACCGAACTTCGAGGAGCCTTCGTAGCGGTAGACGACGTCCACCGAATAGCGGTTGTCGTAGATAGCGTTCCCGTTGAAGAAGAAGCCAGCTGCCGTAGCGAGCGACTCACTACCCGAGGGACGGGCGCTACCCCCATAGCCGAGGGCGAAGTTGGGGTGCCCAAGGACGTCCGAGTAGAAGCCGAGGCTGGTATAGCTACTGTTGTCTGCCGTCGTGGACTCGAGGCTCGAGCCCGCCATCGATGTGACGTAGAGCTTCTCGAAGAAGGTGCGATTGTAGGACACCATCAGCTTACCGAGGAAGCTCAGACCACGACCGAGGTTCTCGGTCATCGAGCCCTTCTTCGTCAGGTCGCTCTCGCCTCGGAAGGTGTAGGAGAGGGGCGACTTGAAGCTACGCGAGTAGTTATTGCGCGTGGTGAAGGAGAAGTCCCCATCGATACGGAGGTTACGATCGATCCAGTACTGCGCCGTCGTCGTATTCAGGAAGTCCATGCTCCCAGCGCGGTTGAAGCTACCGAGAGAGGCTTCGTAGAGCGGATTATCCAGATCATGCTCGAGCTTTGCGAGCAGCTCACCATTTGCATCATAGGGCGACTGGTAGGGGTTCTGCTTCGAGAAGTTCGAGAAGGAGCCATAGCTGGGATCCTGCGACGTAGAGCGGTTCACCGTCAGCGTATTCGAGGCGAAGAACTTCCCCTGCTTGTTGTAGGAGAGCTTGAAGGTCCCCGAGAGACGCTCACGTGCGGACTGCATCATGACCCCCGTCTCATTGCCATAGCGGAGCGAGAGACCGTAGCGCACATATTTGTCCCCCCCATCGGCACTGACCGTGTGAGAGTGTGAGACACCCGTGCGCAGGGGCTTAGCCAGCCAGTCGGTATTCGTACCACTCTGGATCATACGCACGACGCGGTCACGACGCTGGTCGTTGAAATGCTGCTGATCGAAGGAAGAGATCATCGTCGACGAAGCAGCCTTGTAATAGCCTGCCAAGTCCTCATACTGGAGCTTCTGCTGGGGCGTGAGGAGGTGGTAGTCGCTGAGGTCAGGCATCGAGAGACGCAGGGTACCGCTATAGTTCACGCGGATAGCTCCCTCGCTGATAGGCTTCGTCGTGATGACGATGACCCCAGCAGCAGCCTTAGCACCATAGAGCGCTGAGGCCGAGGCATCCTTGAGGACGGTGACGCTCTCGATGGTGTTCATATCCATATCGTAGATATACTCGACATCCACGATCGCCCCGTCGACGACGAAGAGCGGGAGGTTAGCTGCACCTGAGAAGGTAGCACGACCACGGAGATTGAGGTCGGGACGTGCGTTGGGGTCCGAGCCAAGGTTATTCTGCTGGACGACCTGCAGGCCAGGGACGAAGGCCTCAAGGCCCTGCAGGAGGTTCTTCGTACCTACCGAGAGGAGCTGCTCTGACTTGATAGTCGTCTGTGCCCCCGTATAGCTCTTCTTATCCTTCTTCGTGAAGCCGGTGACGACTACTGATTCGATCGTCTGGTTGTCTGGCTCGAGGTCGATACGCAGGGGCGTACCACCACGCAGGGTGACGGCCTTAGCCTTGTAGCCCATAAAGGTGACGCGGACACGCTCGGTGGCATTCTTCGTCTTGAACTCGAAGTGCCCCTTGCTATCCGTGATGAAGCCACCAGTCTGACCCAAGATCTGGACGGTGACGAGTGGCATAGGTCGCCATTCTCATCATATACGGTACCGCTGAAGACGTTCAGCGAAGACGTTGGGTTCTGCTGCGTAGCATGGCCTCCCGAAGATGTGGCCAGGCTGGGAGAAGCGGCCTGGGCGGTGACGATGGAGCTTAGGAACCACCCTCCCGCAAGTAACATTGTAACTAATCTCATGCGACCTCGATCGTATTGTTATTCTACTCGTTGTCTTTCGCTCATACCCACCACGCTGGCGCTCTGCCTGAGCACGGGTGGGTTCGGGGCATCCACACAATAATGCACGATACGGAGCTCCCTAAGGGGGACCTCTGTATATGTGAATTATCATTAGTATAGGGAAATGGATACGCTCCGAAGCAACTATAAAAGTAGTACTTTATCATTAAACATGCAAAAATCAGTCAAACACATGGACGTTTGACTAAAATTTTGAGTATTCCGCAGGCAACTTGACACACTTTTCAGTAAAGAGCGAATCTCAAAACACAGATTCACGCAACTCCCCATCTCCCATATTTCTAAAAATCAACCCTCGAAATCGCCCCGACCACACAATTATAGAGGTACGCATACCACCCCTTCCTAAACCCCACACTCCCACCTACGGCGAAGCCCTTCCCATATTCCTCGCCACAATAGCAGCACGCACGCTCCCGCGAAGCCTCTACGAGAGCCTGTTGCCGCGAGTCCTATCCTCTATTTAGCGTACTAAGGCATCGCACGCCCAGCTCCCCGATATGCCTCTCCGAAGTGATCAGGCAAGCCCTTCGCCTTATCGCGAGTATTCCTCTTATCCAGCGGAGGAAAAAGTGTCCTTCTCGTGAAGAAAAAAGCGCTTTCACGTAGTGGTTTTCTTCTATCTACGCACGTAGTCTTGAAGACCAGGCACGTCAGTCCAAAGATCCACGTACGTAGATATTAGAGCCACGTACGTAGTCCAAACTTATCTGCCACTCGTCCGCAACTTTTATCCCTATGCGGAGCAACAACCTTTGCGAAGGGGGAAAAGCAACCAGTACTGGTCACCAATCGAAGCAGTACTGGTCAGCATGAGTAACCAGTACTACTCCACGGCGCGACCAGTACTGGTCACTTAGCCGACCAGTACTGGTCGGAATCACCCCTTCGCACAGTCCTATACTACAAGCATTTAGAGAGGGGGCACCCCCTCGCGTGCGTACGATGTGCGCGCATGATATTTTATAGTGGTAGAACAACCCGTACCCCTCTCACGTTATCCTATAGGTGCTCACACTCTACGCCCGCTCGCTCCGCAGGCTTTTCCATGAGAGACGAAGCACCATCTTTCTGCGTCTTATCACGGCTGTTTACTGTAAATGCGCTAACTTTGCGATATAGGTCAGGGACATAGCAGGCACACCCCTCGCCATGCTCTTCCTCGCATTGAATCGTCCTCAAACGCCGACGTACGCACGATGCAATACCTTCATTACAAACCTCTAAAACAAAGATGAGTACGACTCCCGCTCAAAGGCCCTCTCTACGACAGCGTCTCTCGGCCTTGCGCCCCAACCCCTCGATGTTGCTCTTCCTGGCGACCATCATCGCCGTAGCCATCGCGAACTCCCCCTGGAGCACCAGCTACGGGCACTTCCTCCACTACCCCGTCCAGGTCATCATCGGCGGCATTGAGCTCTTCCGCCACATGGGCCACACGATGACCATCAGTCAGGTCGTCAATGATGCCCTGATGGCGATCTTCTTCTTCCTCGTCGGGCTGGAGATCAAGCAAGAGCTCCTCGTCGGCGAACTCTCTTCGCCCAAGAAAGCCATCCTCCCCGTCATCGCTGCCCTCGGGGGTATGCTCTTCCCCGTCCTCTTCTTCCTCGGTGTGACCCCCAATCACCCTGAGAGCCTCGGTGCCGCTATCCCCATGGCGACGGATATCGCCTTCGCACTCGCCGTCCTCGGCTCCCTCGGGGGCCGTGTACCGAAGAGCCTGTACGTCTTCCTCGCCACGCTGGCCGTAGCAGACGACATCGGCGGGATCATCGTCATCGCCCTCTTCTATAGCAAGGGCGTATCACTCCTGCCCCTGGGTATTGGTCTCGCACTCGTCGCCCTTCTCCTCCTCCTCGGTCGCCTGCGCGTCACCGCTCTTGAGCCCTATATCATCGCAGGTATCGCCGTCTGGGCACTCTTCCTGCAGTCGGGTATCCACCCCACGATCGCTGGCGTACTCGTAGCTCTCTGCATCCCCGCAGGCTCGAAGGTCCACATCCGCGAGCTCTCACGCAAGCTCCACGAGCAGACCAGCGACCTCTCTACCGAAGCCCGTGAGGCTGAGCGTGTAGTCATCCTCTCGCACGACCAGCTCGAGCGCATCGCCGAGATCAAGAGCACCGCAGGGCAGGCTATCAGCCCTGTCCAGACCCTTGAGCACGCACTCAAGCCTCTGGTAGACTACTTCATCCTCCCCCTCTTCGCCTTCGTCAATGCCGGCGTGTCCTTCGGAGGAGTCTCTGCCGACATGCTTTTAGGCCTGCCTCTGGCTATCTTCCTCGGCCTCTTCCTCGGGAAGACCGTCGGCATCAGCCTCTTCACCTACGTGGCTATCCGTGTAAAGCTCTGCGCTTGGCCCGAAGGCATGAACCTCCCCCGCCTCATCAGCCTCGCCGTCCTCGGCGGTATTGGCTTCACGGTATCGCTCTTCATCGCGAATCTCGCCTACGACGGCCCCGAGATGGCACAGCTCCTCAACGAAGCTAAGCTCGGTATCTTCGCCGGCACGATCATCTCCGGTGTCGTGGGCTACATGCTCCTCAGTCGCTTCCTCCCCAAGAGCGAAGCGAAGTAACCGCCCCAGCCTTTAGAGACACGCAACGCACTCAACTATAAACGAGTGTAGTTGCTTCTCTGAAGGTTTACCACTATCTTTGCGTCGCAGAGCCTCTGGATTCACCAGAGTTCCTCTCGCGATTTCACAATTCACTTATCCCTATAAACTAATGTTCAAGAAAGTATTCCTTGCTGTCCTCGCTATCGTAGGTAGCATCAGCATCGCTAACGCTCAGGAAGTATTCCACAAGGGTACCACGGCTATCAACGCTGGTGTCGGTCTCGGTTCTTACTACTCTGGCCTCGCTATCCCCCCCCTCTCCGTTAGCCTTGACTACGGTGTCACTGGCAACATGATCAACGGCAACAACGGGTCTATCTCTGTAGGGGGCTTCCTTGGCTACACCGCTACGAAGAAGTTCTACGGTGATGCTGGTGCTTCTATCGCCGTCCTCGGTGCTCGTGGTGCTTTCCACTATCAGTTCGCTCCCAAGCTCGACACCTATGCTGGTATGATGATCTCTTACGACATCATCTCTACACCTGATAGCTGGGCTAACTATGTCTGGAGCTACGGCAGCCGCGTTGACTGGAGCATCTTCCTCGGTGCTCGCTACTTCTTCACGGAGAAGGTCGGTGCCTTTGCTGAACTCGGCTACGGCTTCTACAACCTGAACCTCGGTGTTACCTTCAAGCTCTAATTGAAGTCCCCGAGCTGTAAGGCTCACAAATACAGCAGCGGCTGCGACCTCTCGGAGGTCGCAGCCGCTGCTCTTTATATGCTATTATAGTACGAGGGTCTATCGCTTGGGGGCGAAGGCCACGAGGCGCTCAGCCTCGTCGACGATGCGGTCAGCAGCCTCGGGGAGGGCGAGCTTGCGGATCTCTTCGGAGAGCGAAGCACACTGCGCAGCGTCCTGCACGAGGGCGATGGCGCGAGGCGTCAGCTCTTCGCGTGCCTTGTCGTCGGGGATGAGGAGCGCGGCCGAGCGCGTCGAGAGCGCCAGCGCGTTCTTCGTCTGATGGTCTTCGGCTACGTTCGGCGAAGGGACGAGGATGGTAGGCTTGCCGAGGAAGCACAGCTCGGAGATCGAGCTGGCACCAGCGCGCGACACCACGACGTCTGCCACAGCATAAGCCAGATCCATACGCTGGATGAAGGCCGACGAGTAGACGGGGAAGTCATACGCCTTCAGTAGCTCCTGCGCCTTGGCTTCGAAGCCCTTACCCGTCTGCCAGATGAGGGCGACGCCCGACTGAGCCCACTCAGCGAGGCGCGAACCGATGCTCTCGTTGATACTCAGAGCACCGAGACTCCCGCCGATGACGACGACGACGCGCTTCGTATCAGCTGGCAAGCCGAAGTGACGCAGCGCTTCTTCGCGCAGCCCGTCCTGCATATACTCGATAGCAGGACGCAGGGGATTCCCCGTCAGCACGATCTTATCCTTCGGGAAGAAGCGCTCCATCTCGGGGTACGCTACGCAGATGCGGTCGGCACGACGAGCGAGGAACTTATTCGTCACGCCAGCATAAGAGTTCTGCTCCTGAATGAGCGTGGGGATGCCGAGGCTCTGTGCAGCCTTCAGCGTAGGTGCGCTGGCATAGCCCCCGACGCCGATGACGATCTCGGGGCGGAAGTCACGGATGATATCGCGTGCCGTGATGAGCGCACGCAGGAAGTCTCGCACGACTCCCACATTGCGCCAGAGGCGCTTGCGGTCAAGGCCGCGGATCTTCAGACCGCGGATGGGGAAGCCCGCCTGGGGCACACGCTCCATCTCCATGCGCCCTTCGGCACCGATGAAGAGGATATCGATCTCGGGGTAGCGCCGGCGAAGGGCTTCGGCGATGGATACGGCAGGGAAGATATGCCCCCCTGTACCGCCGCCGCTGATGATAGCTCGCTGGATCATATTTCTATACGTAGTCTTGTGTGTCGGTATCGGGGAGAGGCTCTTCCACGACCTCCTCGGTCGCGGTGACCTCAGTGAACTCTGCCTCCTCCGTGTGGGGCTCACGCTTGGGCTTATCGACGCGCGAGGCCCCGATCATGATGCCGAAGGCGATGCTGGTCGCGAGGATCGACGACCCCCCCATAGCTGATGAGCGGGAGCGTCTGCCCCGTGGTGATGATCCCCGAGGCCACGATCATATTCACCAGCGCCTGCAGGGGATAGAGGATACCGAAGCCCTTGATGAGGTTGCTGCGGTAGACGTTCGTCTGCTTGCGCGCCTCACGATAGCCGATGAGCATCCACGCGAAGTAGAGCGATGGGATGAAGAGTAGGCCGATGAGCCCATACTCCTCGATGATGATGGCGTAGAGGTAGTCGGAGTAAGCCTGCGAGAGGGAGTCACGCATCTTACTATTCCCTGGGCCACGACCGACGAGCTTAGAGTTGGCGATAGCCATGCGGCCCATCTGCTCCTGACGGTTCTCATCGGTGATAGCGAAGCGGTCTTCACGCTCCTTGACGGCACCATGCAGACGGTTGTGCCACGTGACGGCACGACCAGGGAGCATGCTCTCGGGAGCTAAGTAGAGGTAGGCACCACCTAAGACCATCGCAATGGCACCGATAGCCGTGACGCGGTACATGAAGCGCTTAGGCGCCTTGAGCACCCATGAGTAGAGGTAGAGGAAAGCGAAGATGATGAGGAAGGTCGACAGGTTGCTCAGCAGCACCATGATCGAGAGGATGAAGATACGCCCCCAGTACATCCAGTAGTTGAACTCCTTGCGGGGATCTTCCTCCCGATCCTTCCCCGCTACGAATGCCCCCCAGATGACGACATAGACACGGAGGAACTCTGCGGGCTGGATGGTGATGAAGCCGAGGTTGATCCAGCGCTCAGCACCATTGGTACTCTGCCCGAGCACGAACTGCGCCACGAAGAGCACCAGCATGATCAGGGTCGAGACCCTCGGCAGGGCATAGCGGTAGGCACGCCCCGAAAGTACGCTCATCATGACGGCGGCAAAGACCCCGATGAGGAGCATCGCCGCATGCTTGAGGATGGGGTTGAGCCCACCGACCGAGACGCTCTTGTAGAGCTCCGAGCTCAGTGCGCTCGATACGGTGTAGAGCGAGACCAAGACGAGCACGAAGTAGAGTGCCCACAGGAGGCCGTTGCCCGCGAAGATGCGGCGCAGCCACGAGATCTTCGTGTTGGGTAGGGTTTGGGCGCTAGGCATGCTTCTCCTCAGCTTGGATCAGGCCCTGTACCACTTCACGGAAGCAGTCGCCTCGATGGATGTAGCTGGTGAAGAGGTCAAAGCTCGCACAGGCGGGAGAGAGCAGGACGGTGTCGCCTGGCTGAGCCATCTCACGAGCGTGGGCGATAGCCTCCTCCATGGAGAGTGCCGAAGCGATCTGAGGCACCTTGCCGTGGAAGCTCTTGTACAGCTTCAGCACGTCGGTCGTGAGGAAGACGAGCCCACGCGCCCCAGAGGTGATGAGCTCGGTGATATCCATGTAGTCATTCCCCTTGTCTTCGCCACCGAGGATGAGCACGTAGGGCGTGGTCATCGTCCGGAGAGCGTAGTAGGTGGAGCTGACGTTGGTAGCCTTGGAGTCGTTGATATAGCGCACGCCATCGAGTACCCCGACCTTCTCGAGGCGGTGGGGGACGTTCACGAAGTCGCTGAGCGCACGTCTCAGGACGTCATGCGAGACGCCGAGACGCAGGGCTGCGATCGAGGCGGCCATAGCATTCTGCAGGTTGTGCGGTCCCTGGGTGCGAGCTGATCGATGGGGAACTCAAAGCTCTTCCCGTCGAAGTGCAGGCGCATCATGTTGTCGTCCGACTTGTCAGCAGCGGAGCCTACCTGCGGATAGGTCAGGAAGGAGAGCGTCTGCATCGGCATGGGCTGGTGGCTCATGACGTAGCGCGAGACGAACTCATCTTCGCCCCAATAGATGAAGGCATCCTCTGCGGTCTGGTTCTGCAGGATGCGCATCTTCGCCATAGCGTACTCCTCGAAGTTGTAGTGATAGCGGTCGAGGTGGTCGGGGGTGATATTCATCAGGAGGGCGATATGCACGCGGAACTTGTACATATCATCCAGCTGGAAGCTGCTCAGCTCGACGACGAAGTAGTCGGGCTGCTCGTCGGGGATCACCTGACGGGCGAGGCTGAAGCCTACATTCCCAGCCAGTGCGGGCTTCATACCCGCCTCGGTGAGGATGTGGTGCAGCCACATCGTCGTCGTGGTCTTCCCATTGCTCCCCGTGATACCGATGACCTTGCCCTTGAGGTAGCGACCTGCCAGCTCGATCTCGGAGATGACGGGGATGCCACGCTCACGGATAGCTACCATGATAGGTGCCTTCTCGGGGATACCAGGGCTCTTGACGATCTCCTCGGCACGCAGGATAAGCTCCGTAGTATGGCTACCCTCTTCGTAAGGGATGCCATTGGCTTCAAGCTCCTGCTTGTACTTCGGGGCAATATGCCCGTAGTCCGAGACCATGACGGATATACCACGACTCTGGTATAATAGGGCTGCGCCGACACCGCTTTCGCCAGCGCCCAGGACGACGGCCTGGAACTTCTCTTCTATCATCTTATTTGTCTTGCTATGGGGTGCAATGGGAGGTAGGGCAAAGGACCTCTTCACCCTACCTCGCATAGCCTGCTTTTAGACTACAATTTTCGTCATTTTCGCCCATATATGCAAGCTGTATGCGTGCGCACTCGCGCGGGGAAGGAGCGCTACACCTTTGCACGGAGGGGGCAAATAGTCGCTTTTTCTCCCCCACCTTCCCCTCGATGCGAAGAAAGGAAAAGCTTTACCTGCCCCATGCGACATTTAGACAACACCCGAGTATCACATATATCCCCTACCTTTACACCCATAAGTACAGCCCCAGATACATCAGCAAGACAGCATGCAGCCGCACGAGTGGACGACCAATGACTTCAAGGGAGATCCTGGCATAGACTACTGCCATGACAAGTTCCTCTTTGCCCATAGCCTGCACACGCTCCCCGAGCGGATGATAGGGGCTCGCATGCACTTTGGCTTGGCGATCTACTGCCGCCAAGGGGCAGCACTGATCACGGTCGACGGCCTGCAGTATCGCCTGAAGCAGGGGCAGATGTTCAGCTACCAAGAGGGCTCTCTCATCGAGGAATGCCTCGCCTCGAGCGATGCCGATCTGGTCCTCACGGGACTCTCATGGGAGCTCATCGAGCGACCGAGGCGCTGAATACCGTGGTATGGAGCATCGTGGACTATGTACACCAGTCACCCATCTACACCCTCAGCGAGGAAGTGCTGAGCCTGACCAAGATCTATCACCAGCAGATCCACACCCTCTGCCACTCGGCCAATCCCTCTTCCGTGACGAACTCCTGCACATCCATATCCAGGCGCTCCTCTACGCCTTCATCCGTGAGGTCAGCGAAGAGCTCCGCCAAGCGACCCCGCAAGACCTGACACGTGCCAGCCAGCAGGCACGTCTCTTCTTCGACCTGCTGGGCATGCGACGCGGGCGCATACGCTCCGTCTCGGAGGTCGCCACTCTGATGAACCTCACGCCGAAGCACCTCTCACGCATCATCAAGGAGCAGACGGGAGAGACACCCATCCACTTCATCCATCAGTACATGATGCGCGCCATCACGCAGGAGCTACGCTACTCAAGCAAGACAGCTAAGGAGATTGCCTTCCAGCAGGGCTTCTCGAGCCTTGCCTTCTTCGGCAAGTTCGTCAAGCAGCAGACGGGCCTCACGCCCACCGAGTACCGCAAGAAGCTCCAGACAGGCGAAGGCGCGACACTGAGCTAAGCCACGACACCCGCCCGCCCCAGCACAGCATCCCTCTTCCCCGCCATAGTCCGAGCCCCTCGCCTATCGCGGGGATTTTTTTCTCATCCAGCGAAGAAAAAAAAGCGGCATTCTCACGAAGAAAAAAAGCCCCCTTCCTCTACGCCATTTCCTCTGTCCACGTACGTAGTCCCTAAGGACTCGGCACGTGATCTCTATAATCCACGTACGTAGATTTTAGAGCCACGCACGTGGACAAAGCTTTTCTACTACTCGTCCGGGACTCTTCCCCGCGCACGGATGAAATTATCCAGCTACTCGTCACCCCTCTTTCTCCCCTAAAATCCAAGGGAAAACTTATTACCTTTGAGTCATCTAACACTTACAGCTGTGACTCTATGGCTCTCTTTACTCTCGGAGAATACACAATCAAAGCGACCCGACAAGTCGGACGCCAACTCAAGACGCTCACCAATCCGATCACCTCGGCCGTAAGAGCGCTCTCGGTCTTATTATTTTTCGCACTCTTTCTCCCCTCTAATGAAGGATATGCTCAGACGCAAGTCGCTGCTTTGCGCGACTACCACCGAGTCTCAGGAGATAATCGAGGCAATCCCCGAGGCTTCTACTTTGAGGACCAGCACCACGACCTCGACAAGTTCGCAGGTGAATGGGAGGGCGCTGGCTTTGGTGGCTATCAGTGGCGTACCCGTATCGCAGTGCAAAAGAAAGCGAACTGCCACAATTCCTATTGGTCTGATGCCCTCGGCTTAGAGCTATCAATCAAGAAGGATGGTAAGGCTGCTATCACGCCGACCAGAAATCTAATCCCTGGAACTTCTTTTATCAAAGGATGGGGGCTCCGATGGGAGCAGGAGAAGCAATCTGTAGACCCTAATATCTATAAGGTTCTCTTCTCTTATGGGGAAGCTGACAAGCCTTATCAGGAGAGTGTCGAACTGCGTCTCTATATCAATGACACCCACGACACGATTGTGATACGACGGGGATATACTATCGAGATAGAGCACAGTGCGAACATCCCTGATTATATCCCCTCTGGGGGCTATCTGGCAGAAGTCTGTACACTACGACGCGTGAAGAAGTAGGGAAAGTTCCTTATACAGCCTCGGACAAAGCATACGGAAGCCCACCTTGACACGGGGGCTACCTCAATCGGAATAGCAGGAGAAGGCAATCGCCTTCTCCTGTCTCGTCTTTGGCTCTACCTTCACTGGGCGAGTAATAGGATATGCAAAGGTAGCGATGAGCAAGAGGAGTAGACGTGCAGACGATGCGGCGTATAGACGCCAACGGCACGGGAGGATTTCGATGCGAAAGCCCTGTCTACAAGGTCAGCACCCCCAGAGGCACGGGGGCTTTTCCTTATCTTTGTAATCTAACAGCTATTTAATCGTATAGGAAGAAAACCTACTTTTTACTCGACATGCAGCGCTTGAACTTCCGCCCCATGCTCATCGATAGCCTCAAGGGCTACACGCGGCAGGGCCTCACTCGTGACCTCTTAGCGGGGCTCATCGTGGGGATCGTCGCCCTACCTATGGCCATCGCATTCGCTATCGCCAGCGGGGTATCGCCCGAAGTGGGGCTTGTCACCGCCGTCCTCGGGGGGCTCATCGTCTCGGCTCTCGGGGGTAGCTCCGTACAGATCGGGGGGCCTACGGGGGCCTTCATCATCATCGTCCTCGGCATCATCGGCGAGTACGGTCAGGGCGGACTACTCATTGCCACACTGATGGCGGGTATCCTCCTCCTGCTGATGGGCGCGCTGAAGCTCGGATCGCTCATCAAGTTCATCCCCTATCCGATTATCTTAGGCTTCACGGCGGGTATCGCTGTGACCATCTTCACCACGCAGGTCAATGACCTCCTCGGCCTTGGGCTGACGGGTCTACCGAAGGAGTTTGTACCGAAGTGGGGCGTCCTCCTCTCCTCGCTCGGCTCCGTCCACCTGCCTACGCTCGCCATCGGTCTGGGGAGCATCCTCCTCATCCAGCTCACCCCACGCCTGACGAAGGTCGTCCCTGGCTCCCTCGTCGCCATCATCGTGATGACCATCGTCTGCTACCTCCTCAAGGAGTATGCTGGCGTCACGGGCCTCGACACCATCGGCGACCGCTACACGATCTCCTCGAAGATCCCCGACCTCGTCGTGCCCGAGCTGAGCTGGGCGACGATGCAGCACCTCATCGGCCCCGCCTTCACCATCGCCCTCCTTGGCGCTATCGAGTCGCTCCTCTCAGCCAGCGTCGCTGACGGGGTCATCGGTGAGCGCCACCGCTCGAATACCGAGCTGATGGCCCAGGGCGTAGCCAATATCATCGTGCCCTTCTTCGGTGGGATCCCCGTCACGGGAGCTATCGCCCGCACGATGACCAACATCAACAACGGCGCCCGCACGCCTATCGCAGGCATCACCCACGCTCTGGTCCTCCTACTGATCTTCCTCTTCCTCATGCCCCTGATGGCCTACATCCCTATGGCCTGCCTCTCGGGCGTGCTCGTCGTCATCTCGTACAACATGAGCGGATGGCGCTCGGTACGTGCTTCGCTGCGTGGCCCGAAGAGCGATATTGCGGTGCTCGCCGTGACCTTCTTCCTCACCGTCCTCTTCGACCTCACCATAGCTATTGAGCTGGGTCTCCTACTGTCCATGCTCCTCTTCATGCGCCGTATCATCGAGTCCACGCGCATCGTCGTCTCCCGTGACAAGCTCCACGTGCACAGCTCCGAGGATGACGGCCAGCTCGCAGGTCGTGAGGAAGCCCTCGACCTGCCGAAGGGCGTCGAGTCTACGAGATCGAAGGCCCGTTCTTCTTCGGTATCGCCAACCGCTTCGAGGAGATCGTCCTCGCCACCAAGGCGCGCCCGAAGGTGCGCATCCTGCGTATGCGTCAGGTGCCCTTCATGGACTCCACAGCCGTACGCAACCTCCGCATTCTCATCGAGACCTCACAGGCTGAGGGCATCCAGCTCGTCCTCTCGGGCGTACGCCCCAGCGTCCATGAGACCCTGCGTGCCACAGGCATCGCCGACCTCATCGGCGATACCTACATCTGCCCCAATATCCACGAGGCCCTCACGACGGCCTCCCAATACATAGCCCATATAAGCGAATGAAAATAGGTACGGTCGATCTCGGGGAGCGCCCCCTACTACTGGCCCCCATGGAGGATGTGACGGATGCCGCCTTCCGTCTCCTCTGTCGCCGCTTCGGTGCAGATATGGTCTACACCGAGTTCCTCAGTGCTGATGCCCTCATCCGTCAGGTCGCTGGCACGACGCGCAAGCTCGAGATCAGCGCCGAAGAGCGCCCCGTAGCCATCCAGATCTACGGTCGCGAGGTCGAGCCTATGGTCGAGGCCGCCCGCATCGCCGAGACCGCCGGCCCCGAGGTGCTGGACCTGAACTTCGGTTGCCCCGTCAAGCGTGTCGCTGGCAAGGGCGCTGGTAGCGGTATGCTTCGCTGCCCCGACGTCATGCTCCGCATCGTCAGCGAGATCGTCAAGGCCGTGAAGATCCCCGTCACCGTGAAGACCCGCCTCGGCTGGGACAACGATAGTAAGATCATCGTCGAGCTCGCCGAAGCCCTCCAGGACGTGGGCATCCAAGCCCTCACCATCCACGGCCGTACCCGTGCCCAGATGTACACCGGCTCTGCGGACTGGACGCTCATCGGGAAGGTGAAGGAGAACCCTCGCATGCACATCCCTATCATCGGCAATGGGGACATCACCACGGGCGAAGAGGCAAAGCATGCCTTCGACACCTACGGCGTCGATGCCGTGATGGTCGGGCGTGCTACCATCGGCCAGCCCTGGATCTTCGAGGAGATGAAGCACTATCTCCAGACGGGCGAGCCTGCTCCCCGCCACCCGAAGGCCTTCTACGTCGACATACTCCGTCAGCTCGTCGACAACAACATCCGCAAGCTCGACGAGCGCCGTGGCATCCTCCACAGCCGCCGCCATATAGCCGCCAGCCCTATCTTCAAGGGTATCGATAACTTCCGCCCCGTACGCATCGCCATGCTCAAGGCTGCCACACGCGAAGAGCTCTTCGCCGAGGTCGCCCGCGCTGAGGAGATGCTCCTCGCCACCGGCGAGCACTGGGACGCCCCCACATGCTAATAGCCCCATCTATCACATACCTCACACGGCAGACAATGAATAAGACGAAGCTCCGCCTCTCCCTCCTTCTTCTCGGCTCCCTCGCTCTCGGCTCCTGCTCCAAGAGCGGAGGCAATGAGTTCACCGCCGAAGGCACCATCACCGATGCCGCAGGCAAGACGCTCTACCTCGAGACGACCGACACCGACGAACCTCAGCTCATCGACTCCGTGACCCTCGACGAGAAGGGTCGCTTCCACTTCCGCCGCGAGGCGCATAGCTACCCCGCCTTCTACCGCCTGCGCCTCGGGGAGAGCTTCATCCCCTTCGCAGCCGACTCCCTCACGCACCTCACCCTCTCAGCTTCGGGCAAGGACCTCTTCTCGACCTACAAGATCGAGTCGGGCGACGAGGCCAATAAGCAGATCCGTGAGATCGGTCAGCTGCGCACCGCCACCGACAAGGCTATCGAGGCGATCCTCACACAGCTCAATAATGGCACCCTCGACCGTGGCATCGCTCTGGCACGTATCGACTCGCTCTCCACGCAGCTGAAGAACACCCTCACGAGCAAGTATATCTTCAAAGATCCCAAGGGTGCTGCTGCCTACTACGCCCTCTTCCAGAGCTACCTCGGTGGGACGTACTTCTCCATCGACCATCCTGGCGATGACCGCGCCTTCGCCGCTGTCGCCACGGCCTACGATGCCCTCCACCCCAGTGCCCCCTACACGCCACTCCTGAAGCAGGCAGCTCTGCGCTCCATCGCTATGGCACGTGCTCGTCAGCGTGAGGCCCATCCCGACACGACGATGACGGCCGCGCCCGTGGAGGTCGTCGCCTTCCCCGAGATCCGCCTGCGTGACCAGAAGGGGCAGATGCGCTCCCTCACGGCTGAGGTCGCTAAGGGCCACCCCGTCCTCGTCTGCTTCACCGCCTACGCTGGCGACTGGTCGCCCGCCCTCGTCGCCGAGCTGCGCGCCCTGCAGTCCGCCCACCCCGACCTCATCATCTTCGAAGTCTCCGAAGACCAAGACGCCTATCTGTGGAAGAATGCTTCACGCGCCCTCTCCTGGATCTGCGTCCAAGACCTCAACCATACCGCAGCTCAGGACTACAATGCCCAGAGCCTGCCTTCCTTCTATGCTATCCGCGGTACCGAGCTGAAGCGCCTCGCTGAACCCGCCGATATCTTCCGCTAATCCGACATCCCACTCCGTATGAGTAAGCATTCAGTAGCCCACTACCAGCGGCTCAATGGCCGACGCTCCTTCTCCTCACCCCACCGCAGTCGTGGCCGAGGCACGCGCGTCTTCGTCATCCTGATCCTCATCATCGTAGCCGCAGCAGCCCTCGCTGGTGGCTACCTCTATACCACGCCTGCTGGTCGCCCCGCCACCGACACGACCTACCTCCTCGTAGCCCCAGGGAGCAACTATGCCGAGCTACGTGAGCAGATGCAGAAGAAGCTCTGGCTGCGCTTCCCCCGTGTCTTCGACCGTCTGGCGGCAGTGCAGGGGCTTAGCGAGACGGGCGACGCGCTGCGCCCAGGTCGCTACGCCGTCCTCCGCTCCACGACGATGCAGGAGCTCATCACCCTCCTCAAGGAAGGGAAGGACAGCCCGCTGAAGCTCACGCCTCCCTCCGTACGCAAGGACTCCGAGCTCGTGGACTTCCTCGCCCAGCATCTCTGGGTGAAGGCCGACACGCTCCGCACACTCCTCGCTGACTCCGCCCTCATGGCGCAGTATGGCACGAAGCCTGGTGCCTTCTACGCCGAGGTCATCCGCGAGCCCCACACCCTGCGCTGGGCTGCCTCAGGGCGCGAAGTCCTCGACAGCCTCCATGCCCACTACCAGCACTTCTGGAAGGGTAAGCGCACCGAAGAGGCAGAGCGCCTTGGGCTGAATCCCCTCGAGGTGACGACGCTCGCCTCCATCGTCGAGAGCGAATCAGGCAAGCGCGACGAATACCGCCGTATCGCTGGGCTCTACCTCAACCGCCTACGCAAGGAAATGCGCCTGCAGTCTGACCCCACGGTCAAGTACGCCCTCGGCAACTTCGACCTCAAGCGCATCCGTGGTGAGCACCTCATGGTGAACTCCCCCTACAATACTTACAAGGTCACGGGCCTGCCCCCGACGCCTATCATCCAGCCTCGCACGAGCACCATCGACAGCGTCCTCGCTGCCGAGAGCCACGACTACCTCTATATGTGTGCTAAGGAAGACTTCTCAGGCTACCACAACTTCGCCTCTTCCTTCGCCGTGCACATGCTGAATGCTAAGCGCTACCAGCAAGCCCTCAACGACCGAGGCATCCAATGAACCAGCCCCAGCAACAGACTTCTCCCGAGGCGTGGACCGAGCGTACCCGCCTCCTCTTCGGTGACGATCGCGTGAGCGAGCTCGCCCAGTGTCACGTCCTCATCGTCGGTCTCGGCGGTGTCGGTGGCTTCGCAGCCGAGCTCATCGCCCGCGCAGGCATCGGTCGTATGACCATCGTCGACGCCGACATCGTGCAGCCTTCGAACATCAACCGCCAGCTCGTAGCCACCACCGAGACCATCGGCGAGGCGAAAGCCAGCGTCCTGGCTGCACGCCTTCGTGCCATCAATCCCCGCATCCAGCTGGAGGTCATCGAGGCCTTCCTCAAGGATGAGAACATGATCGAGCTCCTCGACCGTCACCGCTACAACTACGTCATCGACGCTATCGACTCGCTGAGCCCAAAGGTGCACCTCATCGCCAAGTCCATAGAGCGCGGCCTGCCGATCATCAGCTCCATGGGTGCAGGCGCCAAGAGCGACCCGACGCAGATCCACCAGGCCGACCTGAATAAGAGCTACAACTGTACGCTGGCACGTGCCCTGCGCAAGCGCCTGCGTAAGTTCGGCATCCACAAGGGACTCCCCGTGGTCTTCTCCGCGGAGCTACCGGACTCCGACGCCGTCAAGGAGATCGAGGGCGAGCAGTGTAAGCGCTCTACCGCTGGCACCGTCTCCTATATGCCCGCGCTCTTCGGCTGTCATCTGGCGGCCTACGTCATCCAGCATATCCAGCATCACCCCACCACTGAGCCTACCAGCCTATGATCATCGAGGCTACCCATATACATAAGAGCTTCGGCTCACTTGAGGTCCTCAAGGGCATCGACCTCACCGTCGCGCCCCGAGAGATCATCTCCATCGTCGGAGCCAGCGGCGCAGGGAAGACGACCCTACTCCAGATCCTCGGCACACTCGAAGCTCCTGCCGAAGGTGCTTCGCTGAAGATCTGCGGGGAGGAAGTCACCCGCCTCAGCGCCCGCCGTCAAGCCGAGCTCCGCAATCGCCAGATAGGCTTCATCTTCCAGGCGCACCAGCTCCTACCGGAGTTCACTGCACTGGAGAACGTCATACTCCCCGCCCTCATCGCAGGAGAGTCCCGCTCGAAGGTACGTGAGCGTGCCCTTGGACTCCTCGAGCGTCTCGGCCTTGCGGAGCGTGCCTCGCACAAGCCGGCCGAGCTGTCGGGTGGTGAGAGCCAGCGTGTCGCCGTAGCCCGCGCCCTCATCAATTCGCCTGCGGTCATCTTCGCCGACGAACCATCGGGGGAGCCTTGACACGGCGAATAAGCAGAGCCTTCACCAGCTCTTCTTCGATCTGCGCGACGAACTCGGCCAGACCTTCGTCATCGTCACCCACGACCCCGACTTTGCCGCCCAAGCCGACCGCATGATCGTGCTGCGTGACGGCCGTATCGAGGCCATACACACCCGCACCGAAGCCCCCACCGAGGAGCACGTCGGCTAAGCCACCCCAGCGATGCGTCAGAGGAAGACCACCACGAGCCGCAGTGAGCGCCTATTCTTACTCATCCTCTCGCTCATCACCCTCTCGGGGCTGGCACTCTACGCCTTCGCCCCGCACAGCTCGCCCTGCCCCACAGCCTATGCAGGCGACCGAAGCGGGAGGCACCTCCGAGAGCAACGCACCCGAAGGACAGCAGCCCCACCGCGATAGCCTCATACGTGACCCACACTATGTCGGCCCGCCAGCAGGAGCAGCAGCGCGAGGGGAGAAGTTCGCCCACTACGTCAGCCTTGACCTCAACCGCATCGACTCGCTGACACTCCTGCGCGTCCCAGGTATCGGTCCCGCCTATGCCCATCGCATCCTCGCTCTACGCGAGCGCCTCGGTGGCTACTACACCGTCTTGCAGCTGCAGGAGGTCTACGGCATGGATGAGGATAAGTTCCTCGCCCTGCGCCCGTGGTTCGTCATCAAGACGCCCCCGAAGCGCTTCGCCCTCCCCCAGCTCCGTGCCGACTCCCTCCCCTGGCATCCCTACCTCTCCCGAGAGCAGAGTGCCACCCTGCGCAAGCTCATCTTGCGCCACGGCAAGCGCCTTAGCTGGGCTGTCCTGCGCTCTGCGGGTTCCTCCTTCTCCCGCGAGGATAGCATCCGCCTCAGCCCCTACTTCGTAGACGGCACGGCTGCACACACCACAGATAGTATTCCTAATCAACCATAAGCCCTATGTATCCAATCAGTCGTCTGCGTCGCCTACGCATGACTCCCAACCTCCGTGCGCTCGTTCGTGAGACCGCTCTCGAGCCCGCTGACTTCATCGCTCCCCTCTTCGTCGTCCACGGCAGTGGCATCCGCGAGGAGATCAAGACCATGCCTGGGCAGTACCGCCTCTCGGTCGATGAGCTCGTCAAGGAGTGCGAAGGCCTCTACAGTGTAGGCGTACTCTCGGTGATGCTCTTCGGTATCCCCGAGCACAAGGACCACACCGGTAGCGAGGCCTATTCACACAACGGCATCGTACAGCAGGGTATCCGCGCCCTCAAGGCCGCTCTACCCGACCTCATCGTCATCGCAGATATCTGTATGTGCGAGTACACCGACCACGGCCACTGTGGTATCCTCCACGACCACTACACCGTGGACAATGATGCCACGCTCCCCTATCTCTGCCGTCAGGCGGTCTCCTTCGCCGAGGCAGGTGCCGACATCGTCGCGCCCTCCGATATGATGGACGGCCGTATCGCCGCCATGCGTCAGGCCCTCGACGAAGCTGGCTACGAGCAGCTCCCCATCATGTCGTACGCTGCGAAGTTCAGCTCCGCCTTCTACGGCCCCTTCCGTGATGCAGCCGACTCCGCCCCCAGCTTCGGTGACCGCCGTAGCTACCAGATGGATCCTGCGAACATCCGTGAAGCTATGCGTGAGATCGAAGGCGACATCGCCGAAGGTGCTGACATCGTCATGGTCAAGCCCGCCCTGCCCTACCTCGACGTCATCCGCTGGGCACGCGACCGCTACGACCTGCCCTTGGCAGCCTATCAGGTCAGTGGCGAATATGCCATGATCCAGGCTGCTGGTCTCAATGGCTGGATCGACCGCGAGCGTATCATGATGGAGAGCCTGCTCTCGATCAAGCGCGCTGGTGCCGACCTCATCCTCACCTACTTCGCACGCGAAGCTGCTGAGCTTCTTCGCCGCTAAGAGCCGACCGCTATGGCCTACCGTCGTCCCCTGACCCCGACGCAGATGGTCGTCATCACCATCCTCTGGCTGGCGCTGGTCATCTGGATCATCTCCTCTGGCCTGCGCCTCGATGGCTTGACGATCCTCATGCTCGCCTTCTCGGGCGTCACGGTCTTCTATCCCATCATCAAGAGCTGGCGCGAGCGCAAGAAGAAGTAAGCCCAGCCCCACAAAGCGCAGCCCGCCCCCGTCCACTTATGTTGGACGGGGGCGGGCTGCTTTATATCTGATGCGAAGTGCTACCTGCGGGCGAGGTCGTCGTGCGTCAGCTGGAGGAGCGCACGGCCGAGGGCGGTGCGGTGCTCCGAGGGCGCGGGAGTCACCTCGATGCCACGGCCACTGACATTGTCCATCACCGTGACGCCCGTACTGTCGACAAAGCCGAAGCCGTCGTTGAACGTGTAGTAGGCGAAGGGATAGGTATAGTTTGGCGCGAGGACATTGCGGGCAAAGGTGAACGAGCGGTAGCTGAGCCCGAGCTGCGCCAGAAGCGTCGCCGAGAGGTCAGACTGCGTCATCAGCGCATCGACGACGCGGGGCGAACGCACCGCACCACCGATCCAGAGCATCGGGATGTGGTGCACAGCCGTGCTATTGCGGTCGTCCGAGCCGAGCTCCGAATAGCCGTGATCCGCCACACAGATGATGAGGAGGTCCTTCCACTGCGGGGTCGCCTTGAGGCGAGCAACGAAGCGTCCCAGCGACTCATCGAGGTAGGCAAAGGCATTCGACACGGGCGAGGCAAGACGCTTATACGGCACGTCAAACGGCTCGTGACTGCTGAGCGTGAGCATCGTCTTGTACCACGGGCGGTCCGCAGGCATACGGACGATCTCATCATAGAGGACGTCGAAAGCAGGGCCGTCAGGCACCCCCCAGTTCGTCCGCGGGAGGCTACGAGGGAGCGTGTGGTCATCGGTGACCTGCTGATAGCCCGATCCGAGGAGGTAGCCCTTCATACCGGTGAAGTTCGCATCGCCTCCGTAGAGGAAGCTCGTCGCATAGCCCGCCTCACGCAGGCTCCCTGCGATGGAGGGCAGGGTACGACTCTTCGCAGGGAGCTTCATCACCGAGTGTGTGGGGAAGCTCGTGTAGCCGCTGAGGATCGAGATGAGCCCGCGGTCGGTGCGGTAGCTATTGGCGTAGCAGCGCGAGAAGAGGACACCCTCACGAGCCAGGCTATCGAAGTGCGGGCTGACCTCGGGCTTCTCGCCCAAGACACCCGTATAGCGAGCGCCGTAGCTCTCGAGGACGAGCAGTACGATATTCGGCCTGCGAGTCGTGAGGAGCGTGTCGCCCTCAAAGGACTCAGCGGGGAAGAGGTCTTTCGTCAGCTCGCCGAGCGTCTTCTCATCGTAGGCATTGTACTCGGCATCGTAGTCCTCTGCCTTCCCCAGCGAGGAGAAGAGGCTAAAGAGCGGATTGACGGCAGCGTGATTGAGGTACTGGCGGTCGCTGAAGTAGACCTGCCCGACATTCGCGGTAGCTTGACTCACGCCCCCACGGATCATGAGGAAGGTCGGGCCTAAGAGGAGGACGAAGGGCAGGGCGTAGAGTCCGCCACGGCAAAGCTGGGGCCAACGTACCTCCGTCGTGCGGTCGAGGGCAAAGCTAATAGATAGGCCAATGACGAGCACGAGAAGGATCGAGAGGAGAATGAAGGGAAGGCTGACACTCGCGAAGGCTTCGCCTGGCTGATCCAAATAGAGGAAGATCGAGGCATCAAGCTTGAAGCCCCAGAAGGGATAGAGCCGCACGTCAGTGATGCCCACGATGCTGATGAGGAGAGCCGTAAGGATGTGATAAGGGCGGAGGGCGCGACGGGCGGGGAAGGCACGGAAGAAGCAGCTCACCGCTGTCGTCAAGAGGGGTATAACGAGCAGGTAGCCCAGCACGGAGAAGTCCAGACTCAGCCCATGATAGAGAACAGCGAAGATGTCCCCCATACTCAGTGCCCCTTCGGCTGGAACGAGCAAAAGGAAGCATCCCTTGAGGACGAGGAAGCTCAGCAGCACCACAAGGGCGAAGCGGAGGAGGTAAAGGACCCGTGAGAGCATCGTGCGAGGAGATTACGGGCTACTTATCGCCCTTCATAAAGCGCTCGCCGACGAAGCCCCCCGTCTCCGTCCCTGCACGCAGGTCGAAGTGGCGCAGGATCGGTGGTGTCGGGCGCAGATCATAGTAGTCCACCACCTCGATGCGCAGAGCGAAGTAAACCAACTTATCGTAGCTACTATAGAGGCGGGGCAGGACGGGATTGTTGTCATAGATCCAGCGCTTGCACTCATCATCGACATCGAAGTTGACACTCCCCTCACAGCGCACGGAGACCTTGCCATCGACAGCGAGTATCTCTACGTGGGGATTGGCTACCAGCTGGCTGTAGACCGCCTTTTGCGTCGAGGTGGCGAAGTAGAGCGTCGTGCCCTCATGGCGCATGATTTGGAAGAGACGGAGCTTCGGGCGGTTATCTTCGCACGTAGCGAAGGCTACCTCATAGTGCTCCTTCAAGAAGTCAAGTGCTGTCTGCATACGATCCTATCCTTTGTATTCGCTGATGAATGCGCAAGTGGCGCTTCCACAAAGATACGCCAAGGCAAACGAACCTATATTGGTCAGCGAGCGAAGCTATATAGGTCGGCGAAGAAAGCTGTATAGCTTTGCGAAGTGACCTATATTGGGTTGTTGCTCTGCGTAGGGAGAAAAGTTGCGGATGAGTGGCAGATAAGTTTGGGCTACGTACGTGGATCTAATAGCTACGTACGTGGATATTTGGATTGACGTACCTGGTCTTTAAGACTACGTGCATAGATAGAAGGGACCCACTACGTGAAGGCGCTTTTTTCTTCGCGAGAAGGACACTTTTCCCTCCGCTGGATAAGAGGAATACGCGCGATAAAGCGAAGGGCTTGCGTATCTCTTCGGCGAGGCATATCGGGGAGCTGGGCGTGCGATACCTTAGCACACTAAATAGAGGACAGGACTCGCGGCAACAGTCGCTTTCAGAGAGCATGCTGGGAGGAGAGAAAAGAGAAGCCCCACGGCCTCCCTTCGTGAGGGAAGCCGTGGGGCTGATGCGTGGTGGGTGAACCTTGCCGCAGTGGCTTAGCCACGGTGTGCGATGATCTCGATCTCTACGAGGCCATTCTTAGGCAGCGTCTTCACAGCTACGGCAGAGCGTGCGGGGAAGGTACCCGTGAACTGCTTCTCATAGACGGCATTCATAGCAGCGAAGTCGCCCATATCAGCGAGGAAGCACGTGGTCTTGACGACCTGATCGATGGTGAAGCCAGCTTCAGCGAGGATCGCGTGGATGTTGCGGAAGACCTGCTCGGTCTGAGCGGTGACGCCTTCGGGGAACTCGCCCGTAGCGGGATCAATACCGAGCTGACCCGATGCGAAGAGCATATCTCCGACGAGGATAGCCTGACTGTAAGGGCCGATAGCGGCTGGTGCCTTGGTGGTGGCAATGACTTGCTTCATGAGTAAGAGGTTGTATTTAGGTGATGAATAGTTGGACGACGGGGGCGATTACTTAGCGTTGAAGCGGTTCATCGTGGAGGCGATCCCCTCCAGGCAGAAGGCGATGGAGGCGTCGACGAAGGTCTCCAGACGCTCGGGCATCTGTGCCTCTTCCTCAGGGGAGAAACGCCCGAGGACGTAGTTTATTTGTGCGCCCTGTGGGAAGTCATTCCCGATACCGAAGCGCAGGCGGGCATAGGACTGCGAGCCGAGGAGCTGAGCGATATTCTTCAGCCCGTTGTGACCCGCATCACTTCCCTTGCCCTTGAGACGGAGTGCACCGAAGGGGCAGAGCGAGGTCGTCAACGATGACCAGCACGCGCTCGATGGGGATCTTCTCCGTGCTCATCCAGTAGCGGACAGCTTCGCCGCTGAGGTTCATATAGGTAGAGGGCTTGAGCAGGACGATCTGCGCGCTCTTAGCACGACCCATAGCGACATCACCGTAGCGCTTCGTCTCAAAGCGCACACCCAGACGGGCAGCGATGGCGTCGGCTACACGGAAGCCGATGTTGTGGCGGGTCATATCGTATTCAGCCCCGATATTGCCGAGGCCTACGATGAGGTATTTCATTGAGTGGGGTAAGGGGGTTATTCGTAGGTGAGGAGGACGTTCTCATACACAGCGGAGAGATCCCGAGCAAGGCGCTTCGGCGTGAAGCGCTCCACGTACTCGCGGCCGTCGGTGATCATCTTCTGACGCAGAGAGATGTCGATGAGGACGCGGTCGATCATGCTGGCGAGCATCGTGGCGTCACTGGGGTCGGTATAGAGGCTACTGGGGCCACCAGCTTCCTCCAGACAAGAGCCTGTAGCACCGATGACGGGCACACCGGCATTCAGAGCTTCGATGAGCGGGATACCAAAGCCCTCAAAGCGCGAGGGGTAGACGAAGACCTTCGCCCCGGCATAGATACCAGGGAGCATCGCCGTGCCGACGCCGTGCATGAGGTGCAGGCGGGAGAGGACTCCCAAGCGGCGGGCGCTGTCGACGACGGTATTCACATAGGTGTCTTACGACCGACCGCCACGAGGTGGATGTCCTTATCCTGAAGCTGAGCGAGTGCCTCGACGATGAGAGCGAGGTTCTTACGCTCCTCGATACTCCCGACGAAGAGGATATAGCGCTCGGGGAGGTTCAGTGCCTGACGTGCCACTACGACATCCTCGGGCGTCACCGCCGCGAAGGCTTCGGAGCAACCCTGATAGACGGTCGTCACACGCTCCTCCTCGATGCCGAAGATATCGATGACATCACGGCGCGTCTGGTCGCTCACGGTGATGACGTGGTCGGCATGACGAGCCGAAGCGCCGTACTTCTTGCGGTAGAGCAGGCGGTCAATGGGCTTGTAGAACTGCGGGTAGCGGATGAAGGCCAAGTCGTGCATGGTGACGACCGTACCTATGCGCTGGGCATTGTACAGCCCGATGGGAAGCTCATTGGTCAGCCCATGGAAGAGGTCGACCTGCTCCGTACGGCAGCGCGAGGCCACGGAGAAGTTGCGCCAAAGATTGCCCCCTGCGAAGGCCAGTGCACGATGGGGCGTGATGAGCCGTACCGAGCGATTGGCCAGCAAGCGCTTGTAGAGCGAGGGGTCACCCGTAGAGGGCGAGAAGAGCAGATAGCGGTTCTCTGGGCGGAACTCCGTGAGCGTGTCGAGCACGAAGCGGCTGTAGTTCCCGAGGCCGGTAGCATTGTGTGTAATGCGCTTGGCATCGAAGGCGATATTCATCGGCTCAGTGAGGCTACAAGAGGGATAAGGGACGAGGACGGGTGCACTACTTCGCCTCGGTGGCGGTATTGTAGCGGAAGAGCACGGCGAAGAGCACTGCTACGACAGCAGCATAGGCAGCGAAGACATACCAGCTCGTAGTCCAGCCCGAGAGAATAGCCGTCGCCTCACTCTGAGAGTAGACGAAGCGATTGATCACCGCCTGCGCACCGAGCGAGCCGAGCGTCGCACCGATACCATTGGTCATGATCATGAAGAGGCCTTGGGCACTGGAGCGAATCGAGGGGTCAGTCTCCTTGTCCACGAAGAGCGAACCCGACACATTGAAGAAGTCGAAGGCCACCCCGTAGACGATCATACTCAACAGGAAGAGCCATACGCCGCTACCAGGGTTACCAAGACCGAGGAGGGCAAAGCGCAGGACCCACGCCACCATAGCGATGAGCATCACACGGCGGATACCGAAGCGACGCAGCGCGAAGGGGATGAGCAGGATACAGAGCGTCTCGGAGAGCTGCGAGAGGGAGATGAGGATATTCGCGTACTTCACGCCGAAGGTATCAGCGTAAGCAGGGATCTCGCCGAAGGTGCTGATGAAGGGGTTAGCAAAGCCATTGGTGATCTGCAGGCTGACGCCGAGGAGCATCGAGAAGATGAAGAAGAGCGCCATCTTACGCTGCTTGAAGAGTACGAAGGCACGCAGGCCGAGGGCTTCGACGAGGCTCTTGCTCTGCCCCTTGGGAGCCGTGGGGCAGTTGGGTAGCGTCTGTGCGTAGACTGCGAGGACGAGGCTGATGATAGCCGAGACAGCGAACTGCCCACTCGTAGCCTCGAGACCGAGCAGGCTCACCGCGATCATCGTGCAGATGAAGCCCACCGTACCGAAGACACGGATCGGAGGGAAGCTCTTCACCAGATCCAGCCCCGCCTGGTCGAGCGAGGTGTAGGCGACGGAGTTGCTCAGCGCCAGCGTCGGCATGTAGAAGGCGACACTCAGCGAGTAGAGCGCAAAGAGGCTGGGATAAGAGGGCGCATCGGTCTGCGTGTAGAGGAAGACGCCGAGCATCAGCATCCCTGCCAACATATGGCAGACCCCTAAGAGGCGCTGTGCTGGGATCCAGCGGTCAGCGACGATACCCATGAGAGCAGGCATGAAGAGCGACACGAGACCTTGCATGGCGTAGAAGTTCCCGATCTCGGAGCCGAAGCCTGCGGTACCGAGGTAGCGCCCCATAGAAGTAAGGTAGGCCCCCCAGACTGCAAACTGGAGGAAGTTCATCACCGTCAGGCGGAGCTTGATGGAGGACTGCATAGACGTAGTCGTATAGGTGCTTAGGTAGTGTATAGAGTGACGCCCACAGAGAGCAGGGGGTTCTCGGGGTGACGAGGCCTGTTCTCTGTGGGCGTCAGATAGGGGTTTACTGCTGCTGGAGCTGTACGCTCACGAAGCTCACCTGGAGGTCCGTGGTAGCCTTCGATAGGCGGAGGAAGCTCGGACGGATGAGCTCAGCGATGCTTGCAGAGCCGTTGGAGCCCGATGACGTCACCGATACGGGTACGAGGCTCAGCTCCAGTGGCGTGGAGATCGTCCAGCCCGTAGCGGCGGAGTAGGTGGCGTACTTCGCCAGATGCTCCGTGACGATGCGGGCGATGTTGTTGAACTTATACGCCTTGTCGCTGGCGGCGTACTTCTTCGAGAGGTACGACTTACCCGACTGGACGGCCTGCACATCAGCCGAGAAGAACTCCGTCACCTTGTCCGAGGGGAGGAGCAGGAGGAAGTCGGGCTGGTTCGTGCGCTGCCCTTCAGGGCTATTGACCTTGACGGAGAAGTTCGCATCAGCGAGCATCCAAGCGCGGCCGATGAAGTCGCTGGGCACAGGCGTCGTGGTGGGCTTAGGCGCGGAAGCGAGGAGCTTCTGCAGCTCGCTCACCGAGAGCGTGTACTTCGTCGTCACGCCAGCGGGGCCCTTGACATAGCTGTACTCCGTAGACGGAGCCGTGAGGCTCGAGATGTCGCCGCTGCTCAGAGCGTTCAGGCGTGAGGTAAGCTTCGTATCGACGAAGGTCTTCACGTACTTCACGCGCTCGGAGGGCTTCTCCTTGTTGGGCACACTGTAGTGGATCTGGAGAGCGACCTCCGTGACCTCGAGGAGGAAGCCACGACCAGTGACAGGTGCGACGTAGAAGCCAGGGAAGATCTCGCGGTCAAAGCGCGACTGCGAGTTGAAGGCACTCTTCAGCGTCGCCGAGCGCGTCGCATCGAAGAAGTGCTTCCCGAGGCTCACATCCAGAGGGATGGTGAAGTAGCGCATCGTGGAGTTCTGCTGGATGAGCGTCCCAGCGCTGGGCTGGATGGTGGCAGAGCCCAAGAGCGTCGCGCCCGTGCGGTACTGGCCGAGCGTCTGGCTCGAGGTACCAGCCGTGGTGACGGGCTGAGCGAGCTTGTAGACATTGACCTTGATCTGGGCATCTGCATTCCCCTCGGTGCGGTCCGAATAGATACGGAAGTAGACCGAGTCAATGGTCAGCTGGGCGTTGTCAGCCTCCTCAAAGGCAACCCCTTCGGCAGTACGGATCTGCTTGATGAACTCACCCGTGACGGTCGAGCCCGTCTCGTCGATGAGCGTACCGAGGAGCGAAGTCGTACCATCGGTATAGAGTGTAGGGGTGGCTACCGTGGTGGCGTCGAAGGTGATCGTCGTCGCAAGCCCGGTGACCTTGTCGCGGTTAGGCTGGATGCTCTCACCGATACCCGAGAGGTTGTCCTCGGTGCAGGAGGTGGAGAGCGTCGCAAGGCCCAGCGAGAGGAGGCCTACATATAGAGCTGAAGCAAGCTTCATCATGGGAGGATCTTCTTATAGAATTCATTATACACCTCGGCACACCCTTCGACAGGAGTATAAGGGGAGGAAGTGCACCCCACTCTCGTCGATGTACTGCTTGAGGCTGGGCGAGATCTCGGCACTACCCTGTACGACCCCGTTGGCGTAGTGGATGGCCAGGCGGTTCAGTGCCTCGTAGTCGGTCTTGCCATCGAGTACGGAGAGTGCTGCGGGCTTGATCTTGTCGAACTTCAGGCACTCGAAGAGCGTGTCGGGGATCTCTACGGGAGCGGGCTCATCGTAGAGCGAGTAGATGATCTTGGCCTTCTTCAGGCAGGGATCATCGTGGTAGTACTTCTTCAGATAGAGCATACCCAGCGCGGTGAAGGTACCGTGGCAGTGGATGATATCGGGATCCAACGGAGCTTCTTGATGGCTTCGAGGGCACCACGCACGAAGAAGATCGAGCGCTCGTCGTTGTCGTTGCCTACCTTGGGGTCGACGTCGAAGACGGTCTTACGCTTGAAGAAATCATCGTTGTCGATGAAGTATACCTGCAGGCGGGCGGTCGGCAGTGAAGCGACCTTGATGATCAGTGGATGGTCATTGTTATTGATGATCATGTTGATCCCCGAGAGGCGGATGACTTCATGCAGCTGATTGCGGCGCTCGTTGATGACACCGAAGCGGGGCATGAAGATGCGGATATCATTACCCAGCTCCTGAATCCCCTGCGGCAGCTGACGTGCCGTCGTCGCGATATCGGATTCGGGGAGGTAAGGGAAGATCTCCTGCGAGATATACAATATTCGTCTTGATTTCATTCGTCTATCGATTATACTTTTTGATGCAGCTCCCCGAGGGGCGCCGTAGTAGCCCCGCCGCTGATAGGGGCATAGAGCTTCTACAAAGATACGGAATTTCCCTCGGAGCGCACTCTTACCGCCTGCTATGTGGGGGTTACTCCCTTACCGCAGGACTCCTCGCCCCTATTGAGGTCACACGCCCTCTGCATCATAAGCACATCGTGCCCATATCATGGTATATAAAAGCGAAGCACCGACATACCTCACGAGGAGGATGTCGGTGCTTCTTGCTTGGTAGCCCCTGGGGGAATCGAACCCCCCTTTCAAGAATGAAAATCTTGCGTCCTAACCGATAGACGAAGGGGCCGCCTGAATTCTGTCTCACATCTTCTCAGAGGAAGGTGCTTGACAGCAGATGGGGAGAGTGGCTACTCTTAGCCGAGGCGTGCGATCTGCTTAGCGAGCTTGCTCTTGAGGTTTGCAGCCTTGTTCTTGTGGATGATCTTCTTGCCAGCGAGGCGGTCGAGCATCGAGCTGAGCTGGGGCAGAGCTGCGCGAGCTTCAGCAGCATCGGTCAGCGCACGGAAGCGACGCACAGCGTTACGAGCCGTCTTGGCGTAGTAGCGGTTGTGCAGACGACGAGCGTTGGTCTGACGGATTCTCTTGATGGATGACTTATGATTTGCCATTTGTATCTTTTTCTTTTTTTGTTGTTATCGTAGCCCATGGGGGAATCGAACCCCCCTTTCAAGAATGAAAATCTTGCGTCCTAACCGATAGACGAATGGGCCTCCCAATGTCAACCGCCTACCACATGAGCAGCATTCAGTTGCGAGTGCAAAGGTATAACAAATTATTTATCCACCAAACACCCTGAGCAAATTCATCGCCCTTACCTATATAGGTATAGGCCACTTGGCTACGCTCCCCGAGCGGTGTAGCGCACAGTTCACGGCATTACGGCAACGTGGAAGATAATTCGTGTAGATCGGGTAGCAAAGGATGCCGGACGGGTGAAGCTCCCGAAGCGGGGAGAAAAATCGCCCCTTGCAAGGCACTGAGATATAAGCGCCTTTGAAGGGGCAAAAAGCAACCAGTACTGGTCAGCGAAGCTAGCAGTACTGGTCGCGCGAGTGACCAGTACTGCTTGACTATGGTGACCAGTACTGGTTCGTCGTGCGACCAGTACTGGTTACTTTCCCCCTATCGTGAGAGCTCGTCAGATAGCCACGCCACTCCCCTCCCCCTGCACTATACGACTCCTTTATTTTATAGGCTTCGCGAATGAAGCTCGGTAAGTCAAGGCGCAAACCACTACTGGTCTGCATATGGAACAACTACTCGCTTCGGGGTCAAACCACTATTCGTTTCGTATGCGAACAACTACTCGTTCGCATACGGATGAATACTGCTCTAAAGCCGAATGACTATTGGTCATTGCTCCGACCTATATTGGTCGCTGAGCTGACCTATATTGGTCGTCACACGAAGCTATATAGGTCGCCGTCGTGACCTATATAGGTCAGCCCAGCGACCAATATAGATTCACATCGCTCCCCCGCAGAGAGCAATATCCCCCGCTCCACTCCCCCACCCCATATACGGCACATCCCCACGGAGCTTCTCCGTAGGGGATGTGTCATTAGCCCGCTATATAAAGGGGCGGATAGCTGTCCATTCAGCTAATCATATCAGAAGGGATTATCCCCTCTAAAATTATAGCACGAGTATTTATTTACGATAGAGTAGATTCTTTAGTGCATAAGCAATAGTCCCCCAATCATCGTTGGAGATACCACGTGCAGAAGGGTGAGGCATACCGATAACAGGAATCCCATTCCAGATCCCCAACTTCAATTCCCACTTACACTCCAGCTTCGTACCATCAGGCAAGATGCGATTAGGATGAAATGAGATCACGGACTCAAACCCAAAGGATGTATTCAGTGCATCAAATCCGTCAGCCACAGAAAAGCACACGATAGCCTTAGGCTTAAATACATTATGGATAACTTCCTTAGTGAACTCCAGGCACTGAGCAATAGCAGGCTTAGCATTGGGCAATTGCTCCAGCTGCTTGATCGTCTTGCTACCAAAGTACACCGCATTCATAAACACGAAGTTCCCATCTTCCATGGGCTTTGTGTAGTCTGCGAAGGCTAAAGCGTGGTAGGGTTTACTCCATATACGCCACTTCATTCTATCGGCATAAAAAGAAGGGTTACCCTCCCAGAACCGCTCTTCCGTGAGAGGCACATAACCATAATCCTCCTGAGCATTATACCCAAGAAAGAGAACGTCGGGCTGATGTTCGAGGACTGGTTTAGACTGGAAGACACTACAGCATCGTCCTCCATTGCCAAGAGTTGGGCCTGTCTCTTCCAAGAAGCGAGAGACCTTGTCTACCCATTGAGCATAACGTTGTTTTTGATCCATAAGCAAATTCATTAGAGTAAGTGAAACATATATCCAAAGTTAAGCATATTAAGATATCCTCTCGGAGGAGCTACCGACCAATATAGGTTCACATCGCTCCCCCGCAGAGAGCCATATCCCCCGCTCCACTCCCCCACCCCATATACGGCACATCCCCCACGGAGTAGCTCCGTGGGGGATGGATCATTAGCCCGCCAGATAAAGGGCGGGAGATGAAGCAATGGCCAGTGACTACTGCGTGACCTTACGATCGGTGAAGAGATAGAGGCGGTCACCTGGGCGCACCTTCTCAGGCACAGCGATCGAGCAGAGCTGACCCTTGACGGCCTTCTCTACAGGCTCCATGTCCACGCGGATCTCTTCGACGACAAAGCGCACAAGCCCCGTCGTCGGGCCCGTGATGATGATCTCATCACCGACCTTCAGCTCGCCACTCTCGACGGCGAACTCCCCGACACCGACCTTACCGAAGTACTTCGTCGTCTTAGCGACGTAGACCTTCTGCTTCGTAGCCGAAGAGCCGTAGCTCGACGTCCATTCGCCGAGGCGCTGACCGAGATAATAGCCGTCCCAGAAGCCGCGGTTGAAGACCTGCCCGAGGTGGTTGTCCCACTTCTCGACGTTGTCCGTGGTGAAGTTCCCCGCGCAATAGGTGTCGACGGCCTCGCGGTAAGCACGCACGACGGTATCGACGTACTCGGGACCACGCGCACGGCCCTCGATCTTGAGGACGCGCACACCAGCATCGAGCATCTTATTGAGGAAGTGGATCGTCTTCAGATCCTTGGGCGACATGATGTACTGGTTATCGATCTCCAGCTCAATACCCGTCTCCTTGTCCTTGACCTCATAGGAGCGGCGGCAGATCTGCGAGCAGGAGCCGCGGTTAGCGCTCTTACCCTGCTCGTGCAGGCTGAGGTAGCACTTACCCGAGACGGCCATACAGAGGGCGCCGTGGGCGAACATCTCGATACGGATGGGCTCACCAGCAGGGCCGACGATGGGCTCTTCGATGATCGCCTTATGGATGGCAGCGACCTGGTCCATATTCAGCTCACGTGCCAAGACCACGACGTCGGCGAACTGCGCGTAGAAGCGCAGCGCCTCGACGTTGGTGATATTGAGCTGGGTGGAGAGGTGGACTTCGACACCGATACTACGTGCGTAGAGCATAGGAGCGACGTCGGCAGCGATGATAGCCGACACGTCGGCAGCCTTCGCCGAGTCGATGATCTCACGCATGAGCGCAAGGTCTTCGTCGTAGATGATCGTATTGACGGTGAGATAGCTCTTGACGTCGTGCTCACGGCAGATCGCCGCGATCTTATGGAGGTCTTCGGTGGTGAAGTTATTCGCACTCTTCGAGCGCATATTGAGGCCTTCGATACCGAAGTATATGGAGTCAGCACCCGCGTTGATAGCTGCCATGAGCGACTCATAGGAGCCCACGGGGGCCATGATTTCGTAATCTTTCCTGTTCATTTGTGATAAATAGAGATATGGAGTGCAAAGATAGCTCAATATAGCTCCACGGACTTTCCACCTCCATAGAGAAAGTCTATCAGCACCCCTATACAAAGCATCCGCGCCCGATACCAGCTGGGGTATCGGGCGCGGATGTAAGGTGGTTATTCCGGAGGAAAGAGGCTATCTGCGGCGCGTCGTGGTGGCAGCGGGGGCAGCCGAAGTCGCGGCGGGCGCGAAGGCTTCGGTGATAGGATGCCCGATGCAACCCGAGGGATACTGCGTCTTCAGGAGAGCAGCCAGCGTAGCAGCGATATCCGTGATATACGTCTCACGATAGAGATGGCCTGCACGGACGCCATGCCCCATGAAGATGAGGGGGATGTGCGTGTCGTAGGGAGACCACACGCCGTGCGTCGTACCCTGAGGGAGCGAAGTGCCAGACTTCGAGTACCACCCTGGATCGGGTACGATGAAGATATCACCACTGCGACCCTTGCGGTAGCCGTTGATGATACGCGTCTTGATCGCATCGGGGATCGCAGCCATAGCCACTTCTTCGGCAGGTACAGCATACGCCACACCAGGGAGCTTATCCTTGAGGGCCTTGCAGATCGCCTGATAGAGGCCGTGGCGGTTGACGCCGAGCGAGTCGATGAGGTCCTGACGGAAGAAGACCTGATAGTTCATATACCCACGGACGATCTGAGCATCACGCCCGATATAAGCACAGGCTGCGGAGTCGGCGATACGGCGAGCCAGGTCGCTACGGAAGGCCTGCCCAGGGATCTTGTGGTCGCGGTCGAAGGTGAGGTTGTGCGCAGCAGCGTGGTCGGCAGTGAGGATGAAGAGGTAGCCGTCACGACCGAAGCGCCCATCGAGGTAGCGGAAGAAGTCAGCGAGGTCCTTGTCCAGACGAAGGTAGGTATCCTCCGTCTCGACAGCGAAGGTACCGTAGCGGTGCCCCACATAGTCGGTAGCCGAATGGCTCATAGCGAGGAAGTCCGTCTCATCAGCACGCGAGCCGAGGCTCTCCCCTTCGATAGCAGCCTTAGCCATCTCGAAGGTCAGCGTATTCCCCATAGGAGTAGTGCGGATGACACCAGGGCCCTTGACCTTCGCCAGCTCGGCGGTGTTGAGAGGGAGTGTAGCGGGGAACTTGCCGTCCTTATCCCAGGGCTGCTCGTAGGGCACCGCGTCGGCCGTGCTCTCACGATAGGTATTGATAGGATAGAGCGTGCTCCAGCCATCCTTGAGGAGCTCAGCGACACGACCACGAGCGTTGAACTTCTTCACCCACTCGGGCAGGTCCTTCATGTAGTAGGTGCTGGTGATGAAGTTGCCCGTCTTGTCGTCCAGCCAGTAGGCACCGTTAGCCGTGTGACCTGCGGGGAGGATGGAGGCGCGGTCCTTGATAGCGACACCGATGGTCTTCGAGCGGAAGTTCGTAGCGATACGCAGCTCGTCGGAGATGGTCGTCGTGAGGAGGTTGCGGGGAGACATCTGCCCGCTGACGCCGTTAGGGTACCCCTACCGAGCTTACCGTCGTGTCTTGCGTGCAGTAGATGGGGTTGCCATCCTTGAAGAAGTCATTCCCTGCGATACCGTGGATCGAGGGGACACTACCCGTGTGGACGGAGCTGTGGCCGATAGCGGTATAGGCGGGGATGTAGTTGATGCGGGTATTCTCGCAGTTGAAGCCCTGCGTGAGGAGGCGCTTGAAGCCACCCTCGACGAAGCGAGCCTGATAGCGATAGAGGTAGTCCCACGTCATCTGGTCGACCATCATCGTGACGACGATGCGGGGGCGGTTGTGCTGCGGAGCGGCCTTCGCTGCCACGGGCGCGGTGAGCGTGAGCGCAGTCAAGGCGAGGGCGCCAAAGAGGTTCTTATGTATCATAATGTAGGGTGTGAATATTCGTCTTTCGTGGGCTAAGCAGGGAGGAGTAGCTCGACACGGCTCCAGCGCTGGCGCACTTCGCTACTAACGAAGGTGAGGCCAAGCTCTTCGCCTCGAGCACGCAGGAGCGGTATATCCTCCTCGTAGAAGCCGCTGAGGATGAGACGTGCGCCAGGGAGCATTACCTCACGGTAGCGGGGCATATCCTCGAGCAGAATATTGCGCGTGATGTTTGCCAAGATGAGGTCGTAGCCTTCGCGTCCCTCGAGGAGGGCTGCATCTCCGCAGAGCATCTCGTCGATGGTGACGCCTGAGAGTGCGGCATTCTCCTGCACATTGGCATAAGCCCAAGGGTCGATATCAATCGCCGTGAGGTGACGCGCGCCACGCTTGAGAGCAATGAGGCCAAGGATACCCGTACCGCAGCCCATGTCGAGGACGCGCTGTCCCGAGACGTCGTGCGAGAGGATCCATTCCCCGACGAGGGAGGTCGTCTCGTGATTGCCCGTACCGAAGGCCATCTTCGGATTGATGATGATCTCCAGAGGCACCTCGGGACGTGGGTCATGGAAGGGTGCACGGATCAGGCACGCGCCATCACCGAGGAGGATCGGCTGGAAGTAATTCTTCTCCCACTCCTCATTCCAGTTGATGTTGGGCAGCTCCTCCGCCGTAAGCGTATAGGAGAAGCCTGCGACGGGGAAGCCATCGAGGAGCTCGCGAGTCGCATCGGCATCGTACTGCTCCGTCGGGATGAAGGCCTTCAGCTCGTAGGCATCTTGCTCGAAGCTATCGAAGCCCAAGGGCCCCAGCTCGGCGATGAGCCAGTCGCTAAGGTCTTCATCACGAAGAGACGTGGCGGCGCTATCGTAGTGGTAGCTGATAGTCAGCTGTAGGTATTGCATAGGGATAGATAGGGATGAATAGGCGGGAGAGCCGTTAGCCTAAGACCTCACGAAGCACCTCATCCATAGCGGTTGCGGTGCGGTCGAAGTCCTCACGGCTGTGGGCCATCGAGAGGAAGATACACTCAAACTGTGAGGGGGGCAGGTAGATCCCACGCTCGATCATGCCACGGAAGTAGCGGGCATAGGCCTCCGTGTCGGAGCGCTTAGCATCAGCATTCGAGTGCACGCCACCGGGCGTGAAGAAGATCGTCGAGAGCGAGCCCACACGGTTGTATGAGAGGCGGTCGGTGTAGCGGTCGAGGATAGGACGGATCGTTGCCTCGAAGGCCTGTCCCTTCTCCTCAAGACGGGTATAGAAGTCCGGCTCGGCGAGCGTCTGGAGCATCGTGATACCTGCCGCCAGAGCGAGCGGATTGCCCGAGAGCGTCCCTGCCTGATAGACGTCGCCGAGCGGAGCCAAGCGATCCATAATGTCGGCACGACCACCGAAGGCCCCGACGGGGAGCCCACCACCAATGATCTTCCCGAGGCAGGTGAGGTCAGGACGAATACCATAGAGCTCCTGCGCACCACCACGAGCAGCACGGAAGCCGCTGATGACTTCGTCGAAGATGAGCAGCACGCCCTCTTCCTCCGTCACACGGCGCAGCTCCTCGAGGAAGCCTGGTGCGGGAGGGATGAGCCCCATATTGCCCATGATCGGCTCGAGGATGATAGCAGCGACCTCACCACGATGCGCCTCGAGGGTGCGGCGCACGCTCTCGATATCATTGTAGGTAGCTACCAGCGTATCCTCGATGATGTGCTTCGTCACACCAGCGCTCGATGTCTGACCAAAGGTAGCCAGCCCCGAGCCCGCCGAGATGAGGAAGGTATCAGCATGGCCGTGGTAGCAGCCCTCGAACTTGATGATCTTGTCGCGACCCGTGAAGCCACGTGCAAGACGGACGGCACTCATCGTCGCCTCCGTCCCCGAGTTCACCATGCGCACACGCTCTACCGAGGGGAAGAACTTCGTGCAAATAAGCTCTGCCATCTCGACCTCGCGGGCATTACAAGCCCCGTAGCTCGTACCCTTCTCCAGCTCACGGCGGATAGCCTCCTGGATGGGAGGGTAAGCGTGTCCGAGGAGCAGAGGTCCCCAGGAGCTGATGTAGTCGATGTATTCGTTGCCATCGACGTCAAAGACGTGGGCGCCCTTGCCGTGATCGATATAGAGGGGGGTGAGGCCTACCGAGCGGAAGGCACGTACGGGGCTATTGACCCCACCAGGGATATACTGCGAGGCGCGCTCGAAGAGCGCAGCCGAAGAGTCTATTCGTCTCATGCTATCTATTGAAGTCTCGCTGGCGAGATCCGACGGGAAGCTACTGCCAGCCTATAATATGCTCTCCTACAAAGTTAGGAGAAAATGCCGAGGGGAGGGGTTTCTCCTCGTACCCTCGCCCCGAAGCGCACCACCACTCCGTGCGCTAAGGCAACAGAACGCCCGCACATAAGCGCCCCGCCCCACCGACCGCAAGAGCGGTAGATGGGGCGGGCGATGTCTTAGCGTAGCAGGTCATGCTACGAGAGGACTACTGCTGATCGTCCTTAGGATTGGCCTCAGTCTTCTTCTTGTAGTCGCTGTAAGCGTAGTAGATGACAGCGACACCGATGAGGATATAGGTGATGAGGATACCAGGGAAGCCACCGATCTTATAGACGAGGTGCTCGTAGCGGTTGACGGAGACCGTACCCCCAGCATCGAAGGTAGAGGTCATAAGAGAAGTAGCGCCAGACGCCGAAAGCGATAACGATAAGACCGCAGACAGCGGAGAGGATAGCACCAGTAATAGGCTTACGGCTACCAGAACCCGTGTACATATTACGGGAGATGAACTTGTTGTCGTTGTCGTTGCTCATTGCTTATAGGGATTTATGAATTGAATGACGTGGGGATTACTTAGCCGGACGCTTGGCCTTCTCTACACTACCATAGAAGAAGACTTCGAGACGCTCACCCGATCCAGTAGACTGGAAGAAGATGGTGGGGTAGCTCGACGAGGACTTAGCGGCCTCCATACGGAAGACTGCCGTGAACGTGCCATCAGCACCGACTTCCTTAGCGAAGGGGCCGTCAAGCTGCTCATTCGCACCGAGGGGCTCGGTCATCTTCAGGCGAAGCGAGCCGTCAGGCTCCGTACCGACGACGCGACACCAGAGGATGTTGACGCCACGCGAAGTGGGCTCACCATCAGGTCCGTAGGTCACGATAGGCAGGCCGATATGATATTCATCGCCCGTGACGGGAGCCTTAGTCACCTCCTCGGTGGCGTCGGCCTTCTGCCAGCGATTATAGGTAAGCTCCTTGACGATGGAGAAGGCCATGAAGAGGACGAAGAGGGCAGCCAGTGCTACCATCACCTTACCACCCACTGTGAGACGCGTACCAGCGCCGGGCACGGGGGGTGCAGGTAGCGGCGCACTCCTTATAGAATGCCTCCATCTCATCGGTCCAGTGAGCCGCAGCGATATCCTCGCCCGTGGCCTTGACGCGGTAGGCAGCCGTGGGCTTCTTGCGCACATTGCGAGAGAGCCACGTCTCGACAGTAAGAGAGTACAGGACGAGCTCGAGGGTCTCTACCTCACCAGAGAGGGGAGACTTGAGGTTGACCTCGAAGACCTTAATAGGAGAGTAGTTAGATGAGACGGAAATGAACATCTGACGGATAGTGATTAGGAAGTGAAGGGATTGGGGTAGCGATGAGGGGACTTAAAGCAGCGTCGCCGCAGTCTCTACCCTTATATCTTACTACGATTTGTCTGCCAATTTAGTATAAATCTCGTGAACCTCTACACAAGTCGTAGCCACTAAGCGGGCGAGCTTAGCGGCCCGAGAGGACGAGCAGGACGCTCACGTCGTGAGGCGAGATACCCGGGATACGCGAGGCCTGACCGATGGTACGCGGGCGGATGCGGTCGAGCTTCTGCCGTGCCTCGGTACTCAGTGCTTGTATCTCGGCATAGTCGAGTCCCTCGGGGATGAAGACGTACTCCAGGCGCTCGAGCTTCTCGGCCTGCTCACGCTCACGCTGGATATAGCCGCTGTACTTGATGAGGATCTCGGCACACTCGGCGATCTCCTCGCGACGCGAAGGGATGGCCTCGATAGCACGTCGGAGAGCTGGGACCATCTCACTGAGATCGGAGAGCGTCAGCTGGGGGCGTAGGACGAGATCAATGAGCTTACAGCCCTGACGGAGCGGAGCGAGTCCACGCGCCTCGAGCTGAGGATTGATCTTGTCGGGGCGGATGGAGTAGCCCGAGATGAAGGCGATGAGTTCGTCGCGCAGGCGGATCTTCTCCTCGAGAAGGCGCACACGCTCCTCCGTAGCTAAGCCGATCTCGGCCGCACGGGGCGTGAGACGCACGTCTGCATCATCCTGTCGCAGGAGGATGCGGTACTCGGCGCGCGAGGTAAACATACGGTAGGGTTCGTCCACGCCCTTCGTGACGAGGTCGTCGATGAGCACCCCGATATACGCCTCGGAGCGGCTGAGCGTGAAGGGAGGGAGGTCGTGCACCTGCTGGTGGGCATTGATACCCGCGATGAGCCCTTGGCCTGCTGCTTCTTCGTAGCCGGTGGTCCCGTTGACCTGACCAGCGAGGAAGAGGCCTGCGATGACCTTGCTCTCGAGCGTATGGTGCAGCTGTGTGGGGTCGAAGAAGTCGTACTCGATGGCGTAGCCTGGGCGATAGAGGCGCACATCACGCAGTGCGGGGATCTGGCGCAGAGCCTCGAGCTGCACCTCTAAGGGCAGTGAGGAGGAGAAGCCATTGAGGTAGTACTCATTCGTGCGCTCGCCCTCGGGCTCGAGGAAGAGCTGATGACGGTCCTTGTCGGCAAAGGTGACGATCTTCGTCTCGATGCTCGGGCAGTAGCGGGGGCCGATACTCTGGATCTGGCCATTGTACAGCGGCGAGCGGTCGAGGGCTTCACGCAGGACGGCGTGACAGGCCTCATTGGTATAGAGCGTATAGCAGGGGAGCTGACGCAGCGTCGAGCGGGTAGGCGTATCGAGGTAGGAGAACTTATGATGATCATCCTCGCCCTCCTGCACCCCCATCTCATCGAAGTGCAGGCTGCGGGCATCGATACGTGGGGGCGTACCCGTCTTCATGCGGTCGGTGCGGATACCCGCCTCCTGCAGCTGCTCGGAGATGCCGTAGGTAGCTGGCTCGGAGATACGGCCACCCGTGATCTGCAGCTCGCCGAAGTGCATCAGCCCCGAGAGGAAGGTCCCCGCGGTCAAGATGACGGCATCGGCGGAGAAGTGCACACCCAGTTGGGTCTCTACGCCACGCACACGACCCTCCTCGAGGGCGAGGCGCGTCACGGTGTCCTGCCACTGGTCGAGTAGCGGCTCGCTATCCAGCTCCTCACGCCAAGCCTCCATGAAGCGCATACGGTCACTCTGTGCGCGAGGGCTCCACATAGCGGGGCCCTTGCTGCGATTGAGCATGCGGAACTGGATGGAGGTGCGGTCGGTGATAAGCCCCATGCGCCCTCCGAGGGCATCGATCTCGCGGACGATCTGTCCCTTGGCGATACCGCCCACAGCGGGGTTGCAGCTCATCTGCCCGATCTTATTCATGTCGGGCGTGATGAGGAGCGTATGAGAGCCGAGGCGTGCCGCAGCAGCGGCCGCCTCACAGCCAGCATGGCCAGCCCCGATGACGATGATGTCGTAGTGGGGCATCAGACGTTGAAGCGGAAGTGCATGATGTCCCCATCCTGCACGACGTAGTCCTTGCCTTCGACAGCCATCTTACCGGCCTCCTTGACAGCCGCCTCGCTGCCGTAGTGGAGGAAGTCCTCGTACTTGATGACCTCGGCACGGATGAAGCCCTTCTCGAAGTCGGTGTGGATAGCAGCAGCGGCACGGGGCGCCTTGCTGCCCTTGGTGTAGGTCCAGGCACGCACCTCCTGCACCCCAGCGGTGAAGTAAGTCTCCAGATCAAGGAGCTTGTAAGCGGCCTTGATCAGACGAGCCACGCCCGACTCCTCGAGACCGATCTCAGCGAGGAACATCTGACGCTCCTCGTAGGTCTCCAGCTCGGCGATCTCACTCTCGATCTTCGCAGCGACGACCAGGAGTTCGGCCCCTTCACTGGCGACAGCTTCGCGGACACGCTCTACATACTCGTTGCCCGAGACAGCGGAGGCCTCATCGACATTGCAAACGTAGAGTACGGGCTTGCTGGTCAGCAGGTAGAGCTCACGGGCGACCTTCTGCTCATCCTTCGTCTCGAAGGTGACGGTGCGGGCGTTGAGACCCTGCTCCAGAGCTTCCTTGTAGCGCATCAGGACGTCGCAGGCGAGCTTTGCCTGCTTGTCACCGCCCGTCTGTGCCTGCTTGTAGACCTTCTGCAGGCGGGCTTCGACGGTCTCGAGGTCCTTGAGCTGCAGCTCGGTGTCGATGATGGACTTGTCGCGCAGAGGGTCGACACTGCCGTCGACGTGCGTGATGTTGTCGTCATCGAAGCAGCGCAGCACGTGCAGGATAGCATCCGTCTCACGGATGTTGGCCAGGAACTTATTCCCCAGCCCTTCGCCCTTGCTCGCGCCCTTCACCAGACCAGCGATGTCGACGATCTCGACGGTCGTGGGGACGATGCGCTGGGGCTGGACGATCTCGGCCAGCTTCGTCAGGCGCTCATCGGGGACGGTGATGACCCCGACGTTGGGCTCGATGGTGCAGAAGGGGAAGTTAGCGGACTGCGCCTTCGCGTTGGAGAGGCAGTTGAAGAGGGTGGACTTACCGACGTTGGGCAAGCCTACGATACCACATTGTAGGGCCATTATGCGTATTGATTATATACCTTATTATAAGATGCAAAGATAGCGAAATGCGAGGAGGTCTCTAAGAGAGCCCCCTCGCATCACACATCACAGCGCTTGGATAAGCGCCTATCATTTACATATCCTACAGCTCACTCACCCTCCTCTTGAGTGGAGTGACGATGCCATCGGAGAGCTGAAGCCTCACCCAAATACCATCCGGCCTGTTCGGCCCTGAGATCTGATAAATAGGCTCACCCCCATTATAAATCCCCACCAAGAAGAGTATTGCCTCTGCCCCATTGACAAGCCAAGTCGAATTATTAATCACGGGAGGAAGAAACTCACACTCCAGCTCTGCCCCCCCCATTGGCACTCAGCACGCGCACAAACGAGGGGTCAATCTTCCCCTCAAGAGGGTAGAAATCGGGGCGTGGAGCTGTGACCACAATTGAATTGTACGTCACATCCAAGCTATCTTTAAGCAGCCCATTCGTCTTCCCATCGACAAAGCCTAAGAGATGCTTCTGGTACACCTCAGCAGTAATATCCTGCTGCTGCTCATTGACGACAAGGACATGGAAATTACTCTTTACGGGGCGCTGTCGATAGGCTCATCCATCCCCGTGACACGGCGAGGAGTATCCTTGTGACAAGCGCAGCACACTACGGCTATAAGCCATAGCAGAATCAGACGGGAGATTGTTTTCATAGATATAAAGACTATTTAATCGTTATGAATTCAATGCAATTTTAATCAATTCTGTACCAACTCACAAACGCCAGAGTTTCCGCCCCATTCTCTGGTAAGACCGGCCGCTCGTAGAAGCTCGTTGTACGACTATTGCTTTGCGACCTATATTGGTCGACGGGCTGACCTATACTGGTCCGACGACGAAGCTATATAGGTCGCGATGACGACCTATATAGGATGACGAAGAAAGCTATATAGCTTTGTGAAGTGACCTATATGAGGTTGTTACTCCGCGTAGGGAGAAAAGTTGTGGACGAGTAGCAGATAAGTTTGGGCTACGTACGTGGACGATAAATCTACGTACGTGGATATTTGGATTTACGTGCCTGGTCTTTAAGACTACGTGCATAGACAGAAGAATACCACTACGGGTAGGTGCTTTTTTCTTCACGAGAACGATGCTTTTCCCTCCGCTGGATAAGAGGAATACGCGCGATAAGGCGAGGGGCTTGTGTATCACTTCGGAGGGGTATATCAGGGAGCTGGGCGTGAGATGCCTTAGCACTCTAAATCGAGAACAGGACTCTCACGCAACAGTCTCATATAGGTCAGCCCGCCAGCCAATAATAGGTTGCTTTGCCCCCATCCATAGAGGGAGATCAATCCCTGAGCAAGAGCGCGGGATCGACCCGCCAGCAAGGAGGGATCTCCCCCCTTCCACTGGAGCGAACAAACAGCAGAGAACAAGCACACTGAAATGAATAGTGTGCAATTGCCGTTTTCTTTCTTTATTCCGCGGTAAAAAGCGTAACTTTGGTACGAGGAAATCAATGAGCACAAAGATGAAAGACCTACCACTCTTCTATGCCCCAGCCCTACGCGAGGAGCTCCAGCTCCCCGAGGGAGAAGCCCAGCATGCTATCCGTGTGCTGCGTGCGAAGGTAGGCGATGAGTTCCTCGTCACCGATGGCTGTGGCACCCTCTTTGAGACCCGCGTCTCAGGCGTAGACCGCCGTCACTGCCTCCTCTCGATAGAGCGCGAGGAGCCCTGGCAGAAGTACTGGAGAGGCCACTGGGCCGTAGCCGTCGCTCCCACGAAGAACATCGACCGCCTCGAGTGGACGCTCGAGAAGATGGTCGAGGTAGGTCTGGATGAAGTCTATCTCATCCGCACCCAGCACTCCGAGCGCAAGCATACCAGCGCCGAGCGTCTGGAGCGTATCATCCAGAGCGCGATGAAGCAGTCCCACAAGGCCCTCCTTCCTCGCCTCATCCCCGACGTGCCCTTTACCCAGCTCCTCGAGATGACAGCGGACTATGACCTGCGGCTCATGGCCCACTGCCGTAGCACGGTTGGCCCCGAGCGCCGTACCATCGATCACTTCTTCCGCCCCGAGGCGAAGACACTCCTGATGGTCGGGCCCGAAGGAGACTTCTCCGTCGAGGAGATCGAGGAGGCTACCCGTCGCAGGTGCCAGCCCATCACCCTCGGAGCGAGCCGCCTGCGCACCGAGACCGCCAGCCTCATCGCCCTGCAATGGCTACACACACTCGATATGACCAGCCAGCGTAGGCCCACCACACACGAAAAATAATACACGAAATAATCCCTTATCAATAACTCACCCTTATGGCACAGAGAGAAATCAAACTTAGCCTTGTCTACCGTGACATGTGGCAGTCCTCAGGGAAGTACCAGCCCCGCAAGGACCAGCTCGAGCGTATCGCCCCCGTCTTAGTCGAGATGGGCTGCTTTGCACGCGTCGAAACCAACGGGGGGCCTTCGAACAGGTCAACCTCCTCTACGGAGAGAACCCCAACAAGGCCGTCCGCGCCTTCACTAAGCCCCTCAACGATGCTGGCATCCAGACGCACATGCTCGACCGTGGTCTCAACGGCCTGCGTATGTTCCCCGTCCCTGCTGACGTACGTCGCCTGATGTACAAGGTCAAGAAGGCTCAGGGTGTCGATATCACCCGTATCTTCGACGGGCTCAACGACCCCCGCAACGTCATCCCCTCCATCCACTACGCGAAGGAAGCTGGGATGATCCCACAGGCTACGCTCTGTATCACCCACTCCCCCGTCCACACCGTCGAGTACTACGCTGACCTGGCGGACCAGTTCATCGCTGCTGGCGCCCCCGAGATCTGCCTCAAGGACATGGCAGGTATCGGCCGTCCTCGCTTCCTCGGCCGTCTGGTGAAGGCTATCAAGACCAAGCACCCCGAGGTCATCATCGAGTACCACGGTCACTCAGGCCCTGGCTTCTCCGTAGCCTCCATGCTCGAGGTCTGCGACAACGGCGCTGACGTCATCGACGTAGCTATGGAGCCCCTCTCTTGGGGTAAGATCCACCCAGACGTCATCACCATCCGCGAGATGCTCATCGACGCTGGCTACAAGGTCGCTGACATCAATATGGACGCCTACATGAAGGCTCGCGCCCTCACGCAGGAGTTCATCGATGACTTCCTCGGCTACTTCATCAACCCCTCCAACCTCCTCACCTCGTCCCTCCTCGTGGGCTGCGGTCTCCCTGGTGGTATGATGGGCTCGATGATGGCTGACCTCAAGGGCGTACACGCTGGTATCAACATGCACCTGCGTAAGAAGGGCGAACCCGAGCTGAGCGTCGACGACCTGCTCGTCCGCCTCTTCGACGAAGTCGCCTACGTATGGCCTCGCCTCGGCTACCCCCCACTCGTCACGCCATTCAGCCAGTACGTCAAGAACGTCGCTCTGATGAACGTCTACAACCTCACCATCGGCAAGGGCCGCTGGGAGGCTATCGACAACAACACGTGGGGTATGATCCTCGGGAAGTCTGGCCGTCTGCCAGGCAAGCTCGATCAGGAGATCATCGACCTGGCGAAGGAAAAGGGCTTCGAGTTCACCACCGAAGATCCTCAGCTCAACTACCCCGATGCGCTGGATAAGTTCCGCGCTGAGATGAAGGAGAACGGCTGGGAGCTCGGCGAAGACGACGAAGAACTCTTCGAATTCGCTATGCACGAAGCTCAGTACCGCGACTACAAGAGCGGTGCAGCTAAGGAGCGCTTCCAGGCTGAGCTCGACAAGGCCAAGACCGACGCCCTCGTCAAGAAGGGCTACAGCGCCGAAGATGCAGTGAAGATCAAGCGCCAGGGCACCGAGCCTATCGAAGCTCCTGCCTCTGGTCAGATCATCTGGGAGGTAGACCCCGAAGACTACTCTACGGCTCCTGCCCTCGGTACCTTCATCAAGACGGGTGAGCCTCTCTGCTACATCCAGACGGCTGCAGGCTACTTCGAGCCCGTCATCTCAAACTTCACCGGCCGCCTCGCTGAGGTAGCTGCTCAGGGTGCTAACATCCGCAAGGGTGAAGCCCTCGCTTACGTCCGCCCCGCTGAGAAGGAAGAGCTCTTCGTAGAGAGCGGACCCGAACGTCTGCGTCGCGTAGAGCAGCTCGAGGAAGTTCGCCACGTCATCCGTGCTCGCCGCGCTAGAAGTAAGCGACACCGCCCATAGGGGCAACCATTCCTCTCGGGGGCTACACCCAGCACTTAGCTGATGGTGTAGCCCCCAGTCTTATATCTCACTATCATAAAGCCACACGCCTTCGCGCGCGCGTAACCTTATATATACTATACCTCCCGCACACCCCTTCACAGCTCCCTCAGCTACCCTTCCAGCACGACCGAGCGCCTTCATAGGGACCGCGCACCACGCACACGCCCCGCACAGCCCTACCAGAGTCAGGCGACGCACCGCCTCCCTCGCCCTCATCCGCCACGCACACCACCGAGGGAGAACGCAGGTACGAGCCATCACCGACGAAGACGACCAATAAAGACCACCACCCCTACCCTGCCCCACTACCTTTGTATCGCTCCCCCAAGGTAGGCGGAGCGCCCCCTGAGAGGGGCTGTATTCCTCTTTATTGATTGACTTATGTACACCACTATTCCGCAGCCGAGGCACCTTACCTTAGCCCTCCTCATCGGGCTCTACGGCTGTGCCGCACACCACCGCACGACACGCGAGAGCACGACCGAGGGCCACACCACGAGCGACCTACAGCGCACCCTGCACACCACTCACCAGGAGCACGCCCTCGACACCCTCACACTGGACCTCACCGAGGTTGTGCAGCTCCTCCCTCCGCACACCGATACTACCGCCTCCTCCAAGGCGAAGGGCGCAGGCTGGGTAGCGCACTATCACCTCCGACAGATCGGGCGTCATCAGGCGAGCACCACGGGCGCTCTACGGGAGGTAGATAGCCTTCGCTCCACGACCCACACCACAGATAAGGGCATCACGACGTATAAGGTACCAGCCAGCCCCTTACGCCCCTTCGCCCTCGGCGTCACCCTTCCCCTCCTTCTCGGAGCCGTCTACCTTACTTATAGGAGGACCAAGCGATGAGACCCACCGACATCCGCTACATCGTCGTGCACTGCAGCGCCACGCGTGCCAGCCAGTCTTATTCGTCCGAAGCCTTGGAGCGTGACCATCGTGCTCGTGGCTTCCGCTCGGCAGGCTACCACTTCTACATCCGTCGCTCCGGTGCTATCATTCCCCTGCGCCCGCTTGAGCAGATAGGTGCCCACGCACGAGGCTACAACCGCTCGAGCTACGGCGTCTGCTACGAAGGTGGCTTAGATGACACGGGCTATCCAGCAGATACCCGCACCGCCGAGCAGCGCACGGCCCTCCGTCAGCTCCTTGAGCACCTCCACACACTCGCCCCACAAGCGACCATCCTCGGCCACCGTGACCTCAGCCCCGACCGCAACGGCGACGGTCGCATCACGCCCGACGAATGGATCAAGCTATGCCCCTGCTTCGATGCCCAGCGCGAATACCACGACATCTCCATCAGCCCAATAAGCCATGCAACCGAATAAATCCAAGGCGACACTCCAGCTCGTCATCGCCACCCTGCTCAGCCTCTTCGGCATCGCACTCCTCGGCGCAGCCTTCGTCACCGCTCCACCTGGGGAGATTCACTCCAGCGTCCTCATTGCCTATGGCGAAGTGATGACCTTCGCTGGCGCCCTCTTCGGTATCGACTACCACTACCGCCGGTAGTCGATGCCCACGCCTCGCCACCCACGTCACCTACCTGCCACACTCTCACCCTCACCATACCACCCGCATCCCCTGCCCCTCCTCCCCAGCATACTCCACCCGATCGCCACGCTCCACCAGCTCACCATACTCGACCGCTACATACGCACCTCACCACGCCCTACCTCCTCCCCTCCACACTCTACCTCTATATATGCACCTCGCCCCGACCTCCTGCCGCACGTCCGCACCCCTGCCCTCAGCAGCACTCTCCACCCTTCCGTACAGCGTCCCACCCCTCTCCCGCACGCACTCACCCCATCCTCAGCACCTCACAGCCATCCTTCTATACTCCTTCCCACCCCTCTTCCGTGCACCCTCCGCTCTCCCTTCTGCAGAAAAGTTTGTATTCCCCCGCCTAAAGCAAGCAGAACCCACCTGTGGAAATCTTTTGTCCCAAAAGAAGAAGAACACTTATCCTCAACACCTTACCCCGCCGACATCATGTGGATAACTCCGTGAATAGCCATGTGCATAGCGAATAGAACGCTTGATTTATAAGCCCTTATGCCGATGCCTCCTTACCCCCTTCCCGAGGAAGGTGGTAATCGATTGAGAACAAAAGCCATAGAATTAGTATGAGAAAAGCAAGACTCAAGGCCGTTTTTTTTTCTCCTCACTTTTACCAAACTTTGCACCAGATAAGAGGTCACACAAGACACCCCCTACGACACACTATACTACTATTGTATAGCAAATTAGGGATAAAACCACCTTGTGGATAACCTCCTCACTCCATAGCAACTGAGGCCCAGCAGCACGAGCGCCTATCACCGCGCCCGACGCCCTCGCTCGGCTCATAAATAATAGCAATGCCTTTGGTCCACGACTACGCAAAGCAACCCCTCATGCAGACGATGACTCCTACTTCAGGGGAGCAGCTCTGGAAGCAATGCCTCCAGATCATAGCTGGCTCCTGCGATCCTCAGACGCTCCAGCGCTGGTTCGCCCCCATCCGCCCGCTCGGCATCGAGACGCGCGAGGATGAGCAGGGGCGTTTCGAAGCGCTCGTGCTCGAGGTCCCTTCGAAGGCGTTCTACGAGGAACTCGTACGCACCTATGAGACCCTACTCGTCCGAGCTCAGAAGGAGATCCTCTCTCCTCAAGGGCTCGAGATCTACCTCACCCCCGCCCAGACGGCTCAGCCTGCACCTCAGCCTAAGCTGGCGCGCACACAAGACTATACGTCGCACCTCAGTGCCGACCTCCGCTTCGAGACTTTCTACGAGAGTGCTTGTAACCGCGAGGCCCTACGCATCGCTGAAGCTACGGCCGCACGCCCTGGACAGGCTCCGCTGAACTTCATCTTCATCTATGGCCCCAGTGGCGTAGGTAAGACCCACCTCTCGCAGGCCATTGGACAGCGCGCCATGGAGCTCCACCCCACGATGCGTGTCTGCTATGTGTCGAGCTCGAAGTTCGAAGCACAGTTTGTCCGTGACAGCCTGATGCGCGGTCCCGAGCGCGGTATGTTCGTAGACTTCTACCAGCAGATGGATATGCTCATCATCGACGATATCCAGGGGCTCATCGGTAAGACCAAGACGCAGCAGGCGTTCTTCGATATCTTCAATCACCTCTACCTCCTCGGCAAACAGATCATCGTCACCTGTGACGTCCCTCCTGTGGACCTCAAGGGGATGGAGACGCGTATCATGACGCGTATCCAGAGCGCGATGATGCTACGCATTGACCGCCCCGACCTAGAGCTTCGCCGCAAGATCCTCCAGCGCCGTGTCGCCGACAGCGGTGTCGAGCTCGGAGAAGAGTGCGTAGAGTTCATCGCCGAGAGCATGCAGGACAACGTCCGCCAGCTCGAGGGGGCTATCCGTACGATCATCACGCACTCGCAGTTCTCTGACCATGGTGCAGTAGACCTCGAGGCCACGCGCCGTATCGTCGGGGGCACCGTCTCCATCGAGCGCCGTGAGGTGACACCCGAGTCCATCCTCGATACCGTCTGCTCCGTCTTCGGCGTCGAGAAGGCTCAGCTACGTACGCCCTCACGTAAGGCTATCCTTGCCCTACCCCGCCAGGTCACGATGTACCTTGTGAAGAAGCACACCAGCGCGTCCTACAATACGATCGCCCAGCTGCTGAACCGCAACGACCACACGACGATCATGCACGGCTGCAAGGCTATTGAAGGCCGCCTCTCCCTCGAGCCCGCTCTCAAGGAGCGCATCGAGCAGGTCGAAGCTAGCCTCTTCGCTTAAGCACACACCTATATAAAAGCAGCGGCCCCCACCTCAATCGTGAGGTGGGGGCTGCTGCTTTTTTGTTTCGGCTACGAGTACCCGTTTTACTTCAGCACGTGGTAGCCGATGAGATCCTGTAGCTTGACAACAAGCCAAGCGATCCCGAGGCTAATGAAGAAGACGATGAAGGCACCGCCGTATTCGTAGATCTCGCTGAGAAGTGGGCTATGTGCATTGAGAGCCTTCCACCCGATGATCACAGCAATATGGAAGTAGTAGATGTTCCCCGAATACTTCTCCCCGATAGTCTCCAGCCACGTACCCTGCCCCAGACTCTTATAGGAGAGCATCAGCATGAACGCAGCGAACGGCATGGGGAACAGCGCAATAGCACTAGCAGCATATGTATAGCCACTCAAGCACCACGTCACTAGGCATTCAATTCCCATGAGTGTGAGTACCAGGAAGAAAATATTGATCCAGTGATACTTCAGCAAGCGCTCTTCATTAGCTCTCACCCAATAGCCCATCGCAAGGAAGGGCACTGCACGGGTCAGGAAGTTGAACACAAAGGCCGACTCTGGCTTCCCAAAGAGTAGCATACGGTAGGGGCCAATGAATATCCATGGCAAGATCAAGAGGAAGAGCAAAGGCACCCGGCGCCCCTTCATAATCCGCAGGTATCCCCCAAAGAAGAGCAACCCAAAGAGCACAGCCGACAGGTACCACAGGTGTCCCGTGACATAGTTATTAAAGCCCAAGAAAAGCCACTGTACATAGCGCATGTACGAGACGCTGATTGGCCCAAGATTTGGTGGATAGATTAGGGAATAAAAGAGTTGTAGGACGATGATGATAGGGACGACTTTCTTGACCGATTTCCAAATGCGCGAATGCACTTTACCAAGGTCTGATGCATAGAGGAAGTACCCTGTAATAGAGAAGAAGAGCTCCACCATAAACCCTGGGATTCGCACCCAAGGGAGTAATAAAGGAGAATGGGATACCACCACCGCAAAAGCGAGTAGAGCTTTCAGTACATAGAGGGACGAGATCGCCTGAGACATGCCCTCACCATTCGAAATAGAGGGAGTAACTTGTGTCATACGTTAATTCACTAATTCTAGCTACGTGAAAGAAATCTCTTAAATAACAAGGAACACCGCTCAATGAGTATCGCAATAAGCAGACTAATGAAGAAGACGACGAAGGCACCGGCATAGTCATAAATCTGATTAAGCAATGGACTATGTGGATTAAGAGCCTTCCATCCGATAATCACAGCCATATGATAGTAGTAGATATTCCCCGAGTACTTCTCCCCAATGGTCTCGAGCCACGTACCCTGACCGAGCTCCTTATATGAGATGATCAGCATGAAGAAAGCAAATCGTAGTGGAAAAATCTCCACAAAGCCGCCGTCGGCTTGTCCCTGAGATAAGGTATGGATGAGCAGATTCTCTGAGCATGATAAGACCCAGAGGACGATGTAAATATTCAGCCATTTGCGCTGGAGAAGCACTGACTCATTAGCACGTATCCAATAGCCCATTGCAAGGAAAGGCAGGGCACGGCTAATGAAGTTGAATAGATAAATAGATCCATCCTTTCCATCGATGAAATATCGATAATCACCCAATATCATCCAGCCTAGTACACACAAGAAGAGTACTGGGATATATTTTCCCTTGGTGAAGCGTATAAACAGGGAGAAGGTGATTAAGGAATAAAGTAGAGAGGTCAGATACCACAAGTGCACCGCATCAAAGTTCGCAATCCCCATAAAGGCCCAGTTAAAGAGGACCACAGGTGACTTCCAGTCTGGTGGTGCCAAGGGGATATAAAGAAGCTGCAGGAAGATCATGATGGGGATAACCTTCTTGATTGACTTCCATATACGCGACTGGATCTTCCCGAGATCCTCCGAATAGAGGAAGTAACCCGTGATAGCGAAGAAGAGTTCGGTCGCCAACCCTGGTATATTCACCCAAGGAAGTAGGATGGGAGCATGGCACGTGACGACGAAGAATGCCAGCAAGGCCTTCAGTACGTAGAGCGAGGAGACAGACGCTCGAGCGGTAGCAGGCTGTCTTTCAGTCGATAGGGAAGACATAGTGATAGCTAAACTTTAAAGGGATAGGGAGGAGGACTTAGCGACGGAAGAGGGTGCAGATACCGCAACTACCACCGCCCTTGGCGCAATGCTTGCAGTAACGGCAGTTCTTACAAGCGGTACAGTACTTCTTACCCGTGCAGCGACCGCCTTCGGTAGCATGCGAAGAGGTGCAGGAGAGAGACGAAGCAGCAAGGAGGGAGAAGGTGAATAGAGAGAGGAGTAATCGACGCTTCATAAAGAGGAATAGGTCTAAGCAATATAACCCAAGAGGCGGAGCTATAGTGTGGGGAGAGGAAAGCTATACTGATCGCTGGGCATTCCTATATAGAAACGAGCGTGAACCAGTACTGCTCCGATTACGAACCAGTATTGGTCCGACGACGAAGCTATATAGCTTCATACCGCTATGCAGTAGTGCTTCTGAGCATCACACGCGTGGTGATGCCACAGAGATGCAGAATGAGCGCTGGGGGAAAAGTGAAGAAGGAGACTATACCACGAGATAGTGGTACAGTCTCCTTCCTTAGGGTTGGATAGCTAAGTGCTTACCAGCTGGCCTTCTTCACCCCAGGGATGAGACCGGCAGAAGCCATCTCACGGAACTGGATACGAGAGATGCCGAACTGGCGCATATAGCCCTTGGGACGACCCGTCATGCTGCAACGGTTGTGCAGACGTACGGGAGAAGCGTTCTTAGGCAGAGCCTGAAGTGCTTCGTAGTTCCCTTCGGCCTTGAGCTGAGCACGCTTGGCAGCATACTTAGCGACGAGCTTTGCACGCTTTACTTCGCGTGCCTTCATTGATTCCTTTGCCATAGTATTTAGTTGCCTTTCTTAGCGTTCTTGAATGGGAGGCCGAACTCCTTGAGGAGTGCGTAACCTTCTTCGTCAGTCTGAGCCGAGGTAACGAACGTGATGTTCATACCGAGGATCTTGGTGATGCCATCGAGGTTGATCTCAGGGAAGATGATCTGCTCGCTGATACCGAGGGTATAGTTACCACGGCCATCAAACTTGCTTTCGATCCCCTTGAAGTCACGGATACGGGGCAGCGCGATACGGATCAGACGCTCGAGGAACTCGTACATCTGCTCGCGGCGCAGGGTAACCATAACACCGATAGGCATCTTCTTACGAAGCTTGAAGTTAGAGATGTCCTTCTTCGAAACCGTAGCAACAGCCTTCTGACCGGTGATGGCAGAGAGTTCTGCGATAGCTACGTCGATGATCTTCTTATCAGCCGTAGCCATACCGAGGCCCTGGTTGATGACGATCTTCTTCAGGACGGGCACCTGCATGCGAGACTGATAACCGAACTGCTCGATGAGGGCGGGAACGATGCGTTCCTTATATTCGTTCTTAAGACTTGCAGTATTGCTCATTACTTAATCTCCTCTCCTGACTTTTTGGAATAACGTACGAGCTTCCCTTCGTCGTTGAGACGACGACCGATACGCGTAGCCTTACCCGTCTTAGGATCGACGAGGTTGAGCTTAGCGATATGGATAGGAGCTTCCTTCTTCTCGATCCCTCCCTGAGGGTTCTTTGCGCTGGGCTTAGCGTGCTTAGCGACGATGGCTACGCCTTCGACGATAGCGCGCTGCTTGTCTACGAGGACTTCAAGCACACGGCCCGTCTTCCCCTTATCTACACCGCTGAGGACGACGACCTGGTCGCCCTTCTTGATATGTAACTTACTCATTTCTTCTTTCGTCTTTAAGGGTTAGAGGACTTCAGGCGCGAGAGAAACGATCTTCATATTCACGGCACGCAGCTCACGAGCTACAGGGCCGAAGATACGGCTACCACGCATATCGCCAGCAGCATTGAGCAGGACGCAAGCGTTGTCATCGAAGCGGATGTAGGAGCCGTCGGGACGACGAACTTCCTTCTTCGTACGGACGATGATTGCCTTAGATACGACACCCTTCTTCAGGTCAGAAGAGGGGATGACGCTCTTGACAGCAACGACGATGATATCACCGACAGAGGCATAGCGACGGCGCGTACCGCCGAGGACGCGGATACAGAGGGCTTCCTTTGCACCGCTATTGTCTGCTACTACGAGTCTTGATTCTTGCTGGATCATATACTACTTAGCTCTTTCGATAATATTGACTAATCTCCATCTCTTGGTACGGCTCAAAGGGCGAGTCTCCATGATACGGACCGTATCACCGATGTTGCACTCGTTCTTCTCGTCGTGAGCATGGTACTTCTTCGTCTTGTTGACGAACTTACCATAGATAGGGTGCTTTTCCTTCCACTTGACAGCGACCGTAATGGTCTTGTCCATCTTATTGGAAGAAACGACGCCTACACGTTCTTTTCTTAATCTTCTCTGTTCCATCGGGAGGACACATTAATTGTTGTTGAGTTCGCGCTCACGAAGGATGGTCTTCATCTGAGCGATCGTGCGGCGCATGCGGCGGATCTCAGCAGGGGTTGTCTGCGGGGGGTCACAGCATGGTCGATGCACTTCTTGTTGTAAGCTGCCTCTTCGGCTACTACACGCTCCTGTAGCTCAGGCGTAGTGAGCGCCTTGATCTCTGCTAATTTCATCTCTTCTATTACAGGTTAGTGTTAGACATATCGTAGTCGCGGCGGACGACGAACTTCGTCGTCACGGGAAGCTTCTGTGCAGCCAGGCGGAGAGCTTCCTTAGCGATCTCGAAGGATACCCCTTCGATTTCGAAGAGCATACGGCCTGGAGTTACGTTAGCCACGAAGCCTTCGGGCGAACCCTTACCCTTACCCATTCGGACGTCGGCAGGGCTTCTTGGTGATAGGCTTATCGGGGAAGATACGTACCCATACCTGACCCTGACGCTGCATATAGCGAGTCACAGCGATACGAGCGGCCTCGATCTGACGACCGGTGATCCAGCGCGTACCCAGAGACTTGATCCCGAAAGAACCGAAGGCGAGCTGGTTGCCACGCTGGGCGTTACCCTTAGCGCGACCCTTCTGGACTCTTCTAAACTTAGTTTTCTTAGGTTGTAACATTGCTGTCTTCTGTTCTTATACGTTAGCGATTACCCCCACGTCTGCCACCACGAGCATCACGACGGCCATCACGACGTTCGCGACCGCCTTCACGGCGACCACCATGTCCTGGCTGAGGGTTGGTGAACGAAGGAGCGAGGTCACGCTTGCCGTAGACTTCACCCTTGCAGATCCACACCTTGATACCAAGGATACCGACCTTCGTCAGAGCTTCAGCCTGAGCGTAGTCGATGTCTGCACGAAGCGTGTGCAGAGGCGTACGGCCTTCCTTGTACATCTCGGAGCGAGCGATTTCTGCACCATTCAGACGACCAGAGATCTGTACCTTGATCCCTTCTGCCCCACCACGCATAGCAGCGCCAATGGCACCCTTGACTGCGCGACGGTAAGCGATCTTCCCTTCGAGCTGACGAGCGATGTTGTCAGCGACAATCGCAGCATCAATATCTGGACGACGAACTTCAAAGATGTTGATCTGAACATCCTTGTTGGTGATCTTCTTGAGCTCTTCCTTGAGCGTGTCTACATCCTGACCGCCCTTACCGATCACGATACCGGGGCGAGCCGTGCAGATCGTGATAGTGACGTGCTTGAGAGCACGCTCGATGACGATACGAGAGACACTTGCCTTAGCCAGACGGACGCTCAGGTAGCGACGCAGACGGCTATCTTCAAGAAGCTTGTCACCGTACTTACGACCGCCATACCAGTTGGAATCCCATCCACGGATGTATCCCAAACGATTGCTTATAGGATTAATCTTTTGTCCCATCTGGTTTAGTTCTCTTTATTGGTTATTGAATCGACAAAGATCGTGACGTGGTTCGAACGCTTACGGATACGATAGCCACGACCCTGAGGGGCGGGGCGCATACGCTTGAGCGTAGCAGCACCATCGACGAAGATGCGGGAGATATAGAGCTCACCGTCTTCGGCCTTGCGTCCGTTCTTCTCTTCCCAGTTAGCGATAGCTGAGCGGAGGAGCTTCTCCACACGAGCAGCGGCTTCCTTGTTAGAGAACTTGAGTACCCCAAGAGCACGACCTACTTCCATGCCACGCACGAGGTCAGCTACGAGGCGCATCTTACGAGGCGACGTAGGGACGTTGCGGAGCGCAGCGAAGTACGTAGACTTCAGGGCTTGCTTTCTTTCTTCGGCTGATATTTTTCTTTCTTGCACCCATTGTTTCTTTTTCTTACTTAAAGGTCTGAATTACTTCCAGCCGAATTACTTCTTCTTATTACCGCCGTGACCACGGAAGGTGCGCGTGGGAGAAAATTCTCCGAGCTTATGACCTACCATGTTTTCGGTGATGAAGACGGGGATGAACTTATTCCCGTTGTGTACGGCAATCGTATGACCGACGAAGTCAGGGCTGATCATCGAGGCGCGAGCCCAAGTCTTGATGACGACCTTCTTGCCGGATTCATTCATCGCCAAGACCTTCTTCTCGAGCTTCAGGTTGATATATGGACCTTTCTTTAATGAACGACTCATAATTCTTTTTTTGATTAATCAGTTACTTCTTACGTCTCTCGATGATGTACTTAGACGAGTGCTTCTTAGGAGCACGAGTCTTGAGACCCTTAGCGTAGAGACCCGTACGTGAGCGTGGGTGACCACCAGAAGCGCGGCCTTCACCACCACCCATTGGGTGATCGACAGGGTTCATGACGACACCACGGTTGTGAGGACGACGGCCGAGCCAGCGGCTGCGACCGGCCTTACCGGAGCGCTCGAGAGCGTGGTCGGAGTTGCCTACGGCACCGATGGTAGCCTTACAAGCGGAGAGAATACGGCGCGTCTCGCCCGAAGGCATCTTGATGACGGCGTAGAGACCTTCGCGAGAAGTAAGCTGAGCGAAGACGCCAGCAGAGCGGACCATCTTAGCGCCTTGACCTGGACGAAGCTCGATGTTGTGAATGATCGTACCGACAGGGATGTTAGCCAGTGGGAGGCTGTTCCCTCACCTCAGGCGCAGCTTCTGCACCTGACATCACTTTCTGACCTACCTGCAGGCCGTTGGGAGCGAGGATATAAGCCTTCGCACCATCAGCGTAGTACAGCAGAGCGATGCGAGCCGTACGATTGGGATCGTACTCGATGCTCTTGACCGTAGCAGGGATACCGTCCTTATTTCTCTTGAAGTCGATGAGACGAAGCTTCTGCTTGTGACCACCACCGATGTAGCGCATGGTCATCTTACCGGTGTTGTTACGACCACCGGACTTCTTCTTACCTACGACAAGGGACTTCTCTGGTGCGCTGGCAGTGATGTTATCGAACGCACCAATAACCTTATGTCTTTGCCCCGGCGTTGTGGGCTTGAGTTTACGTATTGCCATTGTTGAACTTAGATGTTAGCGTAAAAGTCGATGGTCTGACCCTTCTCGAGTGTAACGACAGCCTTCTTAAACGCAGCGACCTTGCCGCGGATGAGTCCACTCTTCGTATAGCGAGCCTTGCGCTTACCGCTATAATTCACGGTGTTTACACTCTCGACCTTTACATTGTACAGCGCCTCGATGGCCTTCTTGATCTCGATCTTGTTGGCATCAGGAGAGACACGGAAGACGTAGCGTTCAGCAGTCTTCTCTGTCAGGGCAGTTGTCTTCTCGGTGATAACCGGCTTGATGATAATTCCCATGATTCGTTTCTCCTATTGATTATGCCTTAAACTGTTCGTTGATCACAGCAACAGCAGCCCTCAGTGAGGATGAGCTTCTTGCAGTCGAGCACCGAGTAGGTGTTCAGCTGGAAGGCGTTCATCACGCGAGCAGTGCGGAGGTTGCGTGAAGAGAGGACGAGGTTGTCCGAGAGAGCTTCGACGACGAAGAGGGCCTTCTTGTCAGCGACCTGAAGCGCCTTCGACAGAGCGACGAAGTCCTTAGTCTTGGGGGCAGCGAGCTCGAAGTTTTCGACTACGACGATCTCCTGCTTCTGAGCCTTGTAGGTCAGAGCCGAGCGGCGAGCCAGAGCCTTTACCTTCTTGTTGAGCTTGAAGCCATAGTCACGTGGGGTAGGCCCGAAGACGCGACCACCACCGACGAGTACGGGAGAGTTGATATCCCCACGGCGAGCACCGCCACCGCCCTTCTGGCGGATGAGCTTGCGGGTACTACCCGAGATTTCGCTACGCTCCTTAGACTTGTGCGTACCCTGGCGCTGGTTGGCCAAAAATTGCTTTACGTCTAAGTAGATGGCGTGGTCGTTAGGCTCGATAGCGAAGATAGCATCATCGAGCGTGATCTTACGACCGGTATCTTCTCCCTTGATGTTATATACACTCAGTTCCATTTACTTTTCGATTACAACGATTGAACCTTTAGCACCTGGCACGCTACCCTTGAGGAGAAGGAGGTTGTGCTCGGGCATTACCTTGATCACTTCGAGGTTCTGAACGGTTACACGCTCATTACCCGTCTGGCCCGCCATACGCGTACCCTTGAAGACCTTAGCAGGATACGAACACGCACCTACAGACCCGGGAGCACGAAGACGGTTGTGCTGACCGTGCGTAGCCTGACCGACACCGCCGAAGCCGTGACGCTTGACTACACCCTGGAATCCCTTACCCTTGGAGGTACCGACGACGTCGACGAATACCGTCCCTTCGAAGAAATTCACGTCGATCACATCACCCAGATTATACTGGCTGCAATCGAACCCCTTGAACTCGGCCAAGTGTCGCTTGGGAGCAACGCCAGCCTTCTGGAAGTGACCCTGAAGAGGCTTGGACGTGTGCTTTTCCTTAGCATCAACGAACCCAAGCTGAAGTGCTTCATAGCCATCCTTTTCCAGAGACTTGATCTGCGTCACCACGCAAGGACCTACTTCAATAACAGTGCATGGGATGTTCTTCCCCTCGGCACTGAATACGGATGTCATTCCGATTTTCTTTCCTAATAAACCTGGCATTTCAGTTTCGTATTAATAATCACACCTTGATTTCTACTTCTACACCGCTGGGGAGCTCGAGCTTCATAAGAGCATCGATCGTCTCAGCCGTGGAGTTGTAGATGTCGATGAGTCGCTTGTAGGAGCTAAGCTCGAACTGCTCGCGGCTCTTCTTGTTGACGAAGGTCGAGCGGTTCACCGTGAAGATACGCTTGTGCGTGGGCAGGGGAATTGGTCCGCTGACTACAGCACCAGAGGCCTTGACGGTCTTGACGATCTTCTCTGCCGACTTGTCAAGCAGGGTGTGATCGTACGACTTCAACTTAATTCTAATCTTTTGGCTCATATCTCTGTTATAGTACTATTTACTTGATGAGATCTACACGGCCGCCTACTTCCTCGAGGACCTGGCGAGCGATAGAAGAGGATACTGCTTCGTAGTGAGAGAAGGTCATCGACGAGGTAGCACGACCGGAAGTGATCGTACGGAGGCTCGTCACGTAACCGAACATCTCTGCCAGAGGCACCTTAGCCTTCACAAGGCGTGCACCCGAAGGAGTGGTGTCCATACCTTCTACCTGACCGCGACGCTTGTTGAGGTCACCGATCACGTCACCCATGTTTTCTTCAGGCGTATCGACTTCGAGCTTCATGATAGGCTCGAGGAGAACGGGACCTGCCTGAGCAGAAGCGTTCTTGAATGCCTGGATAGCACAGATCTCGAAGGAGAGCTGGTCAGAGTCCACGGGGTGGAACGAACCGTCGAGGAGCGTTACCTTCAGCTTATCCAGCGCATAGCCTGCGAGGACACCGTTGGTCATAGCCTTCTGGAAGCCCTTCTGTACAGAGGGGATGAATTCCTTAGGCACGTTACCACCCTTGACTTCGTCTACGAACTGCAGATCGCCTTCGAAGCCTTCGTCAGCGGGCTCTACACGGACGATGATGTCAGCGAACTTACCGCGACCACCCGTCTGCTTCTTGTAGACTTCACGGAGCTCAACAGGCTTCGTGATAGCTTCCTTATAAGATACCTGGGGCTTACCCTGGTTAGCTTCGACCTTGAATTCGCGCTTCAGACGGTCGATAATGATCTCCAGGTGGAGCTCACCCATACCGCTGATGACGGTCTGACCGGTCTCTTCGTTGGTCTGCACACGGAAGGTGGGGTCTTCTTCGGCGAGCTTAGCCAGACCGACACCCATCTTGTCCATATCCTTCTGCGTCTTAGGCTCGACAGCGATACCGATAACGGGCTCGGGGAAGTCGATAGACTCGAGGATGATAGGAGCATCTTCGGAGCAGAGCGTGTCACCCGTACGGATATCCTTGAAGCCTACACCGGCACCGATGTCACCGCAGCCGATGACTTCCATGGGGTTCTGCTTGTTGGAGTGCATCTGGAAGAGGCGTGAGATACGCTCCTTCTTGCCCGAGCGGGAGTTGTAGACGTAGGAGCCTGCAGGCAGCTCACCAGCATATACGCGGAAGAAGCAGAGGCGACCTACATAGGGGTCCGTAGCGATCTTGAACGCCAGAGCCGTCAGAGGCGAGCTGGGGTCTACCTTACGGATGATTTCCTTTTCAGGATCATCGGGGTCGGTACCGATGACTTCGGGGGTATCCATAGGGCTGGGCAGGTAAAGCTGCGACAGCGTCGAGGAGAGTCTGGACACCCTTGTTCTTGAATGAAGAACCGCAAAGCATGGGGTTGATCTTCATCGCGAGCGTACCCTTACGCAGGGCAGCGCGGATCTCGTCTTCGGTGATCGTAGAGGGATCATCGAAGTACTTCTCCATGAGGACGTCGTCGCAGTCAGCGAGAGCTTCGAGCATCTTATCACGCCATTCTTCGGCTTCAGCCTGCAGTTCAGCAGGGATGTCGATCGTGTCGTAGTGAGCACCCATCGTCTCGTCATCCCATACAAGAGCCTTCATCGTGACGAGGTCAACGACACCGCGGAAAGTTTCTTCCTGACCGACGGGGATCTGAATGGGGCAAGGGGTAGCACCGAGGACGGCCTTGATCTGACGTACTACTTCAAAGAAGTTAGCACCGGAGCGGTCCATCTTGTTGACGTAGCACACGCGGGGTACGCGGTACTTGTCAGCCTGACGCCATACGGTCTCACTCTGGGGCTGTACACCACCGACAGCACAGAACGTAGCGACAGCACCATCGAGGATACGGAGCGAACGCTCTACTTCGACGGTGAAGTCAACGTGCCCTGGGGTGTCGATGAGGTTGATCTTGTACTTGGTGTTGTCGTAGTTCCAGAAGGTAGTCGTAGCAGCGGAGGTAATCGTGATACCACGCTCCTGCTCCTGCTCCATCCAGTCCATCGTAGCACCACCATCGTGTACCTCACCGATCTTGTGGGTCAGACCCGTATAAAAGAGGATACGCTCAGACGTAGTCGTCTTACCGGCATCGATGTGGGCCATGATGCCGATATTTCTCGTGAGCTCTAAGTGTTTGTTGTCAGCCATTGTCTTTTGCTATTCTTAGAATCGGAAGTGAGCAAATGCGCGGTTGGCTTCTGCCATACGGTGCATATCTTCCTTGCGCTTGAAGGCGGCACCTTGGCTATTGAATGCATCCACGATCTCTGCAGCAAGCTTATCTGCCATGGTCTTACCACCACGCTTGCGAGCAAAGAGGATGAGGTTCTTCATGGAGATAGATTCCTTACGCTCGGCGCGGATTTCGGTAGGCACCTGGAAGGTAGCACCACCGATACGGCGGCTCTTGACTTCTACCTGAGGAGTGATGTTGTCGAGGGCAGCCTTCCAGATCTCCAGGGCAGACTTGTCTTCCTGCTGGATCTTCTTGCCTACAATCTCGAGCGCGGTGTAGAAGATATCGAAGGCGATGCTCTTCTTACCGTCGTACATCAGGGTGATTAACGAACTTCGTCACCTTAACGTCACCAAATACGGGATCAGGGAGTACCTGTCTCTTTTTGGGTTTAGCTTTTCTCATTGCTTAATGTAAATTGCGTTTCTGTCGATTGGTTGTGCTGTGATCTTACTTCAACGCTCCCGCTGGAGCATTTACTCAACCTTGATAGCCTATCCAACGAACTCAAGAAACTTGGTTCTATTGACTCTTAGCTTGGCGCCCCTATACATTATATATATATATATGTGGCGGGCTCGCCAGGTGAGAGCTGCACGAGCTCTCGGGGGTTAGGATTTTTTTCGCCGGAGGGAGAATTACTTCTTACCCTTTGCTGGAGCAGCTGCCTGACCGGGCTTAGGACGCTTAGCACCATACTTGGAGCGACGCTGCAGACGGCCATTGACACCAGCTGTATCGAGCGAACCACGTACGATGTGATAACGTACCCCTGGGAGGTCCTTTACACGACCACCACGTACCAGCACGATGCTGTGCTCCTGCAGGTTATGACCTTCACCTGGGATGTAGGCATTGACTTCCTTACCATTCGTCAGGCGGACACGAGCGACCTTACGCATCGCAGAGTTTGGCTTTTTAGGGGTCGTCGTGTACACACGCACACAGACGCCTCGGCGTTGGGGGCAGGAGTCCAGAGCAGGGCTCTTACCCTTCTCGACGAGTGACTCACGTCCCTTTCTAACCAATTGTTGAATAGTTGGCATTTCGTTTCTACTTATGTTTGAATAACTTATCTACTCTTTAGTAGTCGCAGTACACACCACAGGCATATACCACGGGTGCACAAAGGTACACATAATCTGCGAATATACAATACGATAGATTCTCCTAAGGGAGCTGCACTGATCTACTCTTATCGTCACTGCTCGAACCACACACGACACCCTTCATCTACCTCGAGATATCCCAACAAGACACGAGATCCAACAATAGAATCCGTCAGACTCAATGCCTACTTTCCCAGTCTGGGTCATTGACCTGTACTGCCCCATACCTCTGCTCAATACGAGGAAGGAAAAGAGTCGAAGTACTTACCTCCTGAGGAAAGGATTCTGTCCAGCTTTGGAAAGTTTCTTTTCCAAAGCTGGAATACTTACTTTCCAATGCTGCTTCGTAGACCTCTTCCCTCAGTTTTTCATCTCATATCAGTAGCACCGAGGAAAAAGATAAAGAGATGAGATAACAAGCCTCTGATCAACGGAGGAAAGACAGAAGGAAACACATTACGCCAAAGCCCAAAGCCACAAGGGGCGCCGAAGGCGGAGTAGCCTTCGACGCCCCTTGCGATAAAGGAGGGACTGCTTGAACTTAGAAGCGGTAGGATGCAGAGAACTGGATCGAACGCCCTGGCATATGGTAGCCATCCTTCTCCGTATAGTATTCGGAGAAGATATTGTGGAGATTCGCTCCTACACGCAGCTGCCTCGTGACATCGTAGTGTGCAGAAGCAGACCAGACGAGTGCGGCAGGATGCAAAAGCTGACCTGCGGCTGCCAGCTCGGGCATCTCTTTTTGATTCAGCTCAGAGAGACCTACACGCACATTCGGATAATAGCCGAACCAGTTATGTTCATAGCGCTTACCGAGATAACGACCTGTCAGCCCCAGCTCCAAGCCATAGGGAGCCTTATACTCGAGTCCAAAGGTGACATTCTGCTTACGGATGGACTCCAGCTGTGTCCAAGCTGTGCTTCCCTTAGGCAGATAGCGACTATCGAACATAAAGGTAGCATTGACATAGGCGCGCAGGGAGTAACGATAAGCTACAAGGCTCCCGAAGTCATACGAAGCCACCAGCTCCAGACCGTTCATATGTGCCTTATCGGCATTTTCAAAGGTCGTCACTGCAAGCTGCTTGGGCTGACCATTCTTATCTAAAATCTTATGTCCCTGCGCATCAAGAGCATCCAGGGTCCCAGCACTTTTCTTGACGATCTTCTGACGATGCTGCGTATCAAAGTAAGTCGCATCCAGCTGAATCCCCAGATCACGATTCGTATAGCTGAGTCCCAGATCATAAGTCAGCGAAGTCTCAGGTCTGAGGGCTGCATTGCCACGCGTCACCCCATAGGCGGTCTGATATTCACCCGCCTTCTCATAGGCAGAGGGGGCAGAGAAAGCAGAACCAATGCTCGCGTGCGCCATCAAGCCCTTAGCGAGCTCATACTTGAGACCGAGATTAGGGGCTCAGGGTACTAAAGGACTCCGTCGTAGCCTTACTACGCAGATCGGCATTATCCTTGAGGCTGAGATTCATAAAGTCAGCGCGCAGACCAGCAGAGAGATTGAGGGCATCGGCGAGCAGGCTGATGTGACCTTGAGCGAAGAGCCCCAATCCTCTCGTGGATACATTAGGCTGATAAGGCACGGCACTTGAGCCATCGGCCTTGAATTTACGAGTATCCGTATCTTGATTACGCGTATCCAAGCCGAGGACAAGGCGATGAGCATCAAAGCGAAGTTCATCCTGCAGGATCGCTCCCCAGCTGGTGCTCACAGAAGAATTATTACGGTACTCCGGCTCTGTCCCCACCTTGTAGTTATCACTCTGCTCACGCGAATAGTAGGGAGTGAAGGTCAAGAGATTATTTCCCAGACGGCCACGCAGCTCAGCGGAGGTCATAGATCGATTGAGATCCTTCTTGCTCGCACCATAGACGCCCCAAATGGATCCGCCATTCAGAATCCCATCACCGTGGAAAAGGTCTTCGAAGATGTGAAGCGACCACTCATCGCTAAACTGATAGCCTAAGCGAGCATTCGCCTTGACGACTCCATAAGTAGAGCCTGGCATTACAGCCCCCTTCTTGGTGGGATCCAAGATGGCATTCTCCAGAGCAGTTGTCTTGAGGAAGTTATTCTTCCCTACTGTATAACTACGAGCTTGAGACTCATAGGAGGCACTGAGGTCGAAGGAAAGGCGATCCGTGATCCCACCGCCAAAGCTCACCATACCATAGCCCGTGCCGAACGATCCCCCGAGGTCGTGAAAGTCCCTGTAAGAGGACCATTATGTCGCTTACTGATGACATTGATAACGCCACCCATAGCATTCGTGCCATAGATCGAGGAGAAGGGGCCCTTCAGCACCTCGACTTGCTCTACCCCATTCAGGGAGAGGGTCGATAAGTTGGACGTACCCGAGGGGATCCCATTGATGAGCACGGCTACGTATCTCGAGCGGGAGAAGTCGGGGATGAATCCTCGTATACCGACATTGGAGAGGAAGCCGGGGTACTGGATGACGTCGACCGAACTCTTATTCTTGAGCAGATCAGTCAGATCCTTGAGTCCAGACGTCGCGATAGCTTCGGGGCGAATGACTTCGATCTTCCCTGGCACTCGCTTGAGCGGCACTGCTGTTCGCGTAGAGTAGACCAGGACTTTTTCCAGCTCATGCGTGGAGATGCTATCTGTACTTGCGATCTGAGCTACAGCCGTCGCTGGAGCTATCGCTGCAAGAAGGAACAATGCTTTCTTCATAATTGCTTTCGTTAAAATGTGAATATATATACTAATTGATTATATCTATAGGTGTCCAGACTCCCGATCGAGGAGCTGAAGCAGGAGCTGGCGCAGCTCGTCTAATAAGAGTTCATATCGAGTAGCCTCTTCTCGACTGATTGAGAGCTCACAGGAGTCCAGTCGATAGCGCTGGGCGATGTAGGAGAGCGTGTACTGAGACAAGTCGATAAGACTCGCCCAACTGATGAGCCCCCATCGCCACTGGTCTACAAGGTGGAGGATCGAAGCAATGGATGCGCTAAGATGGCTATCGGTAGCGAGGCGTTGGAGCCCCCTCCGCAGAGTCGCTGCATCCCGACTCACCTCGGGATACCGAGCTTGATAAAGCGCCAAGAGTTCTTCGACTCCGAGCCCATATCGTATTCCCTGCTGGAGGAAAGAGCTCTGTCGCTTAGCATTCATCCCCGACTGTCGATCCAGAGCTTTCGTCACGGCCTCCTTGACAGACTGACCAATCATCTCACCAAGAAGGACATGCTTCCCCGCCCCGTAGAGGACAATGGGAGATTCTTCATTGCAGACTGCAATGAGGCTATCTGTTCCCGACCCCGTCGCCAGTCCTTCCGAATAGCGACTCGGAGCCACCAATTCCTGTAGGGCAACAGTCTTAGCTTCGGTAGCCGTAATGAGCGCACGGGTAAGTGCCCCTGGATCAAGATCCGCATCAATAAATAGGAATACATTGATCGTACCAGGAGGAGGCAATAGGCTTCGCTGCTCAAACTCATCATAACTGGCCTTGTCTCCGGCACGACCTCCATTGACATCGATACCAGCAGTAGCTATGGCCTGCACGGTCACTCCGTGATAGGTGCGCTCAGCTCGAGCGTGATTCTCGATCAGAGCAGCTGTACCCATCCCCGTCGTATGCTCTGGATCTAAGCCCAGTTCTGAGGCGATGACTGCATAGTGCTCTATGATATTCGCACCCTTGAGTCCAGGGCAGCGCTTCTGCAAAATATTAGGATCACGCCCAACACTGTGATTAAACACAGAGTGCAGGTCATTGCGGTACCCCCCATTAAGATTAGAGCTACTCACGACACCACGTCGCCCAGCAAAAGAGATAATCATCGCCTCTCGTGCAAAGTACACAGCGTCACCCATCGGTGTATGAAAAAGCAACTCTTCGGAGCCTACACTCGAGGAATGAGAAGTTGATTGAGCCATTGTCAATAGGATTTAGCGAGTATGAAGGAGGCTACGTAACTGAGCCAACTCATCCAAATGATAGTATTCTGCATGGAGCGACTCAGCGAGATGGCGCGCTTGCTGGAGTCTAATGAAGCCACACTCAGTGTCTATGACGAGGCAGCGGTGACAGCGACGCTGCAGCATCTTGGCCGCCTCGGCTATACGCGTCGTATGATTCTCGCTACGCTGTGCCGAGGTTGCTCTCCCGTCAGTCAGGAGAAGCACCATAGAAGGCATTCCGCCACACGGCGTCGCTCAGCATCCAGATATTCGCCAGCACGCTCTATGGCCAGCCATAGTGGGGTACGTCCTCCCGTACGAATATCTTGCATCAAGTGCGCAGCCCGCTCAGCACTATGCGTGAACGGCAGACGCAGCTCCGCTTCATCTTGAGCGAACGTAATGAGCCCGACCTTATCACGCTTGGTATAAGCTTCCTTTAGTAGCTCGATGATAGTTCCCTTGACGAGACTCATCCGCTCACGCACGCTCATAGATCCCGAGACATCCAGGACGAAGAGGATATGATACCCGCCTCGGTGATGATGCAGCCTACTACGGTAGTCTTCTGGATGGATGCAAAGCTTCGTAGAAGACTCCTTGAGATAGCGCTGACGTAGATATTGGTAGGGAATAGCTGCACGTATCGTAGCAGGGAGGGAGAGCTGGGAGCTCCGAGTACTGTATGGGCGCACACGCCCTAAGCGACCTCGCTGACTCGGCTGGTCACTATAAAGACGACGCCCCGACCCCAGAGATTCCTTCAGCCTACGCTCCCGTATATCCAAGGGGTGATGCAGTAGATAAGCCTCCTTGGCCTGCTGTAAGCTTGCTCTGCTCGAAGTATGGGGATTTTCCTTCGGCGGCGACTGAAGCGGAGGGATCATCGGAACATCTTGCTGCCCGTCCTCTGCGTGCGAGGCGTCCAGGGAGTTGTTTGTCTCTTCGGCAGAAGGCACAGGGTTAACCTCTCCACTCGTCATCTCTGCGTCTTTCTCGCTATCCGACTCCCCTTCCTCCTGACGATTAGGAGAGGGATCCTGCGCTTGCGCTCCATCTTCGGGCAGCTCTGCAGGGTACTCAGGGTGCGTCTCCAGCCAGCGATGAGCCAAAGCTAACTGACGGACAGCATCGACATCGCCCCGCTCTGCATGTCGCTTTCCCTGCCAAGCAGCCCATGCCAGAGCGCTATGAGCCAAAGCCAACTCCCCTCTATGCCCTAAAGTCAGAGGATCAACACAGAGTTGAACGACATACTTCTGCAGTTCCTTCCCCATCTGCATTCCTTCAAAGCGCTGGCGTGCTGCCTCCATCAGGCTAAGAAAAGTCATATCCTCATCTGATTTAGGAATACGGAGGGCTTCGCTGAGTATACGTTTACGCAGAGCCACATCCAGTGTAGGATGAAGCTCTACAAAGAGATCGAATTTATCCAGGAGCGCGGAAGGCACTGCTCCCTCCTCTGGATTCATAGTTGCGATGAGCGTGCAGCGTCTTTCCTCTGACAATTGCTCTTGATACGCCATCAGCTGACCAAGTAGCTCACGACTATGGAGGGGAAGCTGCTCCACCAGTAAGATACGCCCCTCAAGCCGAGCAAGGAAGCCAGAAGACAAGCGCACTTCCCCTTTTGCATCCAGCGTATACCCCGAATAGAGCATCTCTGGGCTCAGGTGTAGTGGTAGGTAGCTCACCTCCTCGGGATACATCGAGGCGACGCAAGAGAGTAGCATCGACTTACCCGTACCACTGCCTCCGCTCAGGAGAAGACTTGCTCCTTGCCTGCGGATCAGAGTAATGATAAGCGCCTGGCGTGCTACCTCCGCACCTATCCACTGAGAGAAGCTATGCATCCTCATTACCTATCGCCTATTGCAGCTTAGCTACACACTCTTCGAATAAGCGCTCACACAGCTGACGAATATCCTCGGCAGCGAAGTAACGCTCTTCAAAAGGCAAGCGCCTCAGTCGGTGAGGAAGCACCAGTTCTGCTGCTGTATAGACGTGCTCAACGCTGAGCTCCGTAGCTCCTTCGAGAGCTGCGGTAGCTAAGGCCGCCTTGAGCAACATAATATCCGAGCGATGTCCATCAACCTCCAGCTCGATACCCAGACGAGCAATAAGCTCCAGCAGAGGCTCAGTGTAGCGCAGCTGGGGCAGAAGCGAGCGAGCTTGACGCACCCGTCCAGCGAGGGCTTCGTCTTCCTCCCGATAGCGAGCACAGAAGCTCTGAGGATCTCGCTCGTAGTCGAGTCGTCGCTGGAGCACCTCACAGCGGGCAGATACATTTCGCTCCCCGCACACTTCTACGGACAAGGCAAAGCGATCAAGAAGCTGAGGCCGCAGACTACCCTCTTCTGGATTCATCGTCCCGATGAGCGTGAAGCGTGCGGGATGACTATGGGAGATCCCCTCACGCTCTATATGATTGACGCCCATAGCTGCGACATCCAAGAGGATATCGACCAAGTAGTCCTCGAGGAGATTCACCTCATCGACATAGAGAATCTGCTTATGAGCACGAGCCAAGATACCGGGAGAGAAGCGCAGCTCTCCCGTAGACAAAGCATGCTCCACATCGATAGAGCCAACGAGCTTATCCTCCGTCGTAGCTATAGGTAGCTCTATAACGGAGAGTCCCTCGAGGAGTTGACTCAAAGCTCGTACAATAGTCGACTTTGCTGTACCTTTTTCTCCGAGGATAAGCACCCCTCCGAGCGTAGGATCTATGAGATTGAGCAGTAGCGCTCGCTTCATCTTCTCCTGCCCCACGATAGCAGAGAAGGGGAAATAATAAGGATGAGTGATCGAGTCCACAGAAGCTGTGCAGGAAGACATAATAAGAAAGATATTTCGGGGACGAGTAAAAGCTAATGAGTCACGGACTGGAATGCAGTCGAGAGGTACAGCCTAAAAGGAGGCATCCGATAAATTATCCCGAAGCACCTTCTTCAAGCACCCCTTCACTGGAGAGGTATATCTCGGTAATCATCTCTATTGTCTCGGGCTTAGCTTGCCACATACCTCTCTGGGCAGCCTCCAAGAGTCGCTGAGCTATCTCATAGAGCGCCCACGGATTGACGGACTCAAGCCACTCTCGATTAGCGGGATCTCCTATGAAATGCGAGGCAAGGGCTTCGTAGTTCCAATCCAAGACACTATCCGCAGTAGCATCCCACCCAAAGACATTATCCATATTGTACGCCACATCATAGGCTCCACGATATCCATGGCGCTTAAGCCCCTCGATCCACAGTGGATTAAGAAGGCGTGAGCGTAGCACCCGTGCCGACTCTTCTGAAAGCGTACGCACGACACTATGCCGAGGATCAGAAGTGTTACCATAATAAGACATAGGAGCCTGACCTCGTAGCTTCTTTACGGCAGCGATGATTCCTCCGTGATAGATGTATTCGTCATCAATATCATAGAGATCAAAGCCAATGATATTCTGATTCTTGACCGTCGCCTCGACCCGAGCAAGCTTACGCTCAAAAGCCCCTCGAGATACACGGCCGTGTAGCTCTTGGCTATAAGCATGACACCCCCAGGTAATAGCCGTCTCACCAAGATCATCACTACTCTGCCATTGCTTCGTCTCTACCAAAACAGCTACCCCCCCACCATAGGTACCTGGAGGACAACCGAAGACTCGGAGCTTAGCTTCTTGGCGTGCTGTCCCTGGATCTATCCCTGCAGCTCGAAGCTCAGCCACTTCCTCCTCATAGTGCTTTTTCACCCAGTTCGCTTCTATAGGCTCATCAAGGGAGAGCACAAGCTGAACCGCCTCGTCAAGTAGCGTGATCAGTGTCGGGAAAAGTATCACGAAGGAGCCCTGAGATACGTGACACGACATCCAGACGAGGACGTCCGAGCTCTGACAAGGGGATAACCTCCAGACCGATGACCTTATCGGAGTGCTCACTGAGCCACTGAGGACGTAGCCCCATCAACCAAAGTATCTCACCAATATCTTCGCCATGGGTACGCATTTGGTCACCTGAATAGAGAACAAAAGCAGTGCTTTCAGGTAGACTTCCAGAGGTATTAAGATGCTTCTCCAAGAGCTGCTGACCAAGCCGCACACCTATCTGATAGGCCGCATGTGAGGGGATCTCACTGGGATCGATCGCATACATATTGCGCCCTGTGGGGAGAATCTCCAACTGACCTCTGCTCGGACTACCTCCCTTAGAAGGCGGGACAAAGCCCCCACGCACGCCGAGGGCACAGTGATCCAACTCCTCGGTGATGCGACAGAGACGTGGATAGACCCCATCTATCGCAAGCTGTAAGACGCCTCGCAAAGACTTCTCCTCTCCGAGACAATCACCAAGTATCGTCTGTAACAGCTCGCCTGCAGGCTGTGCTATAAAGCCATCCGCAAGCATAGCTTCAATAAGCTGTTGCCCTCGTTCCGTCAGTTCATCGATCATCATCGACGCCGTATGCGTTGGGCTTATCTTAGCATCGAGCTCCATTAATAAAGACTCCTCTGTATAGCCATAGTATCGAGCCAGACCATCCAACAAGGTCGTCACCGATCCGTGCGGCAAGCGGAGCAGCATACGTATGCTCGCCTCCATCCGCTCCTCCATAGGGGGCTGACCGAAGATGTGCAAGCCATCACGCACCATAGAGGCTTTGAGATCCGCGAGCCAGTTATGAAGCTCAATGAAGAAACTCTCTTCGACATCGCCTTCTCGTGAATAGCCAAGGTCTTGATGCAGCTCTAAGGAGCGTGCTTCTTCAAGGAGGGCTTCACGTAGTATAGGACGTTGACTCTCGGCGACAGCTCCACTGATGTAGCTATTGAGTCGTACATCAAATTCTGCCAAGGGGCCATAAGCTCCCCCTTCGCGCATTGCCGGCTCCATATGATGGAGCAAGACGGCTGCCGAGCGACGCTTCGCCTGAATAGCTTCGCCTATGACTGCCGTATGGTAGATATATAGGTGGGGCATATCCAGCGTATTGAGCTGGGGAAAGCAGGAGCAAGAGAGAGCCTTTTCCTTACCTGGTAGCCACTCCAGCGACCCATGCGTACCGACATGGATGAAGAGATCAGCCTGGAAGACATAGCGTATCCAGCGATAGAAAGCTATGTAGTAATGGGGACAGACTATATCCGTACTGTGGTAGATGGCTTCAGCATGCTCCTCATAGCCTCGAGGTGGTTGCAAGCCGATGAAGACGTTTCCATTGATCATCCCAGGCACAGGCATCTCTCCCTCCACGACATGAAATGTCCCTGGGGCTTCTCCCCAAGAGGCGACCAAGCGCTGCTGTACCTCTGGAGTGAGTGCATCGAACCATCCTTCATAAAGCTTCGAGGGAATACGATCCACAGCACGTCTTATCACCTCTCGAGGATCCAGCCAAGAGTGATCATTCGTCACCGCACGGATAATCTGCCTAATGATATCATCTCCATCAGCATAATGGTGCGGTAGGTCTATGCCCTCTTCACGTAGCCTATTGATGAGGTGGTAGACCGAGGCTGGACTATCCAAGCCCGCAGCACAACCTATACTATCGTTGCGCGGAGGCATATTGTGGAAGATAATAGCAATGCGCTTCTTCTCCTGAGGCTTACGTTGTAGTTGCGCCCAGCGTACAGACAGCCTGGCGACCCATTGGAGTTCGTCATCGAGCGGAGCAAAGTAAGGCAGACCCTCCTCGTTCAGCTCGCGTGTGGCAATGGGGTAGGCATCTACCTGTCCATCAAGTTCGGGATAGCAAACACTGGAGATCAGGCCAATGGTATCCAGTCCATCTACACGACTATGGTACTCCTCTGCACTATAGTTCGTTGCATAAGTCTGCAGGACGGGAAGCGCCAGCTGACGGAGGATACCTGTAGAGGCATCTTCTGGCTGAGTATAAATCGCACCACTGCGCTCAAAGATGCCCAAGGCATAAGGCATCAGATTGATGATGCAGTGAGGTAAGACCTCTCCTTCGCTACGGAAGTAACGATCAAGCGCATAGCTAATACCCTGCTCACCCGTCACAGCGTCTTCCGCTCCCGTGGAAAACAGAGCATGCGACTCCACTCCCTGGCGCTGGAGTACTGCGAGCAAAGCATCCACATGACGGAGATTATCGGATCGATAGAGGTAGAAAGGTATAATCAGTCCGATGATGATCCGCCCTGTCCTCCGAGCCTCTATGACCTCTGCTAAGCGCTGAGGCTCCTCCTCTTCACTATAGCCATAGAGCCCATGCCAGCGAGGATATCGCGCCGGGGCATAATCCCAATCGAATCCGCCAAATCGTGCGGCAAGGAAGCGATGCAGTTGGGTTGCATTAGTCTTGTCGTAGCACTTGACATAGCGCTGTATCGTGAGGTAGTCAGCAGCACTCAGGCGTAGCTGCGGCATCAAGGCTGTACACTCATCCTCCATATTATTATGTACGAAGAGTGTCTGCTCCATCCTCAGTCCTGAGATAAGTCGCTGCAGCCCTCTAAAGCAAGAGACCGACCCATGCGTCAGCACGAGGATGAAGTGTGCCTGCTCCGTCAGTGCCCAGGCTCTGGCATCTCCCTCATTGAGGCGGGAGATAGCAAGTCTGTCGACCTGAAGTCGGGGATCATCTTCCGAGGGGGCAACAGCAGTATGTGCATCCAGGATATAGAGGATATGATAGGGCTGAGAGGACATTATTTGCGAAGTATCATGGATGGAGACGGGTTAAAGGCCGGAATGATGAAGTGCATTGTATGTGGCTACCTAAGACGCATCCAGTAGCGAGTCTCATAGCCCAGGAGAAGCTCGGGGTGAGCTATCTTGATGAAGTCCTTGAGGACTAAATCAGGATGATAGGGGCCGCTCTCCCAGAAGTCATTACCGCCCTCTTGATTGAGCATCTTGCGGTCTACCCACACTTCCCCTCACGCACAGCATCAAAATGAATGTAGCGTTCGTTGAGCGCAAGGAAGTCCGAGAGCTTCTCCAGCTTACCCGTCATCAAGCAAAGCCATATCTTCTTATGCTGATTGCGCCGAAAGACATATTCAAAGCTACTGGGACGGCTATCTATTTGCCCTGGGATGAAGTCACAGCTGATGGCTGCATCAGAGAAGGCTTTGACAATGTATGAGTATTCGCCTGGCACGTACCAGACGCCCTTATAGTCCAACCCATACATGACAGGTACAATTTGAGAAGTTCCCTTAGCCTGCTTGGCTGCTCTCTGATAATTAGCAGCCATTTGACGGAAGGCGGAGTCAGCTACAGCATTGCGTCCATAGAGCAAGCCTATGACCTTAAGCCATTCAGCTCGCCCAAGCATATCCTGCTCCTTCCAGTTATTGAAGTAGACAATATTGATCCCTGATGCCACCAGATCCGTATCCTTCTCCGTACCACTATACAAGTCTTGTAGATAGATATCTGGATTGAGGGCGATGATGCGCTCTATATCCTTGCTCATGCCACGTCCTATACGCTGCACCTTACCCTCTTGGATACGGCGACGCGTCAGGCTGTCATTGACCTTCTCTGGATCAGACACGGCAACAAGCACATGCTGCAGGCCTAAGACAGCGACAGCTCCTACATGGGGCGAGGAACTGGTCGCAAGGTTGCGCGCAGGGACAGGAATATATACAGCTTGGGGATGTGCCACTCTGGGCTGCTCACTACTGCGAGGATACAAAATGTAGTCGGCGACGGTATCACGTGTACCGGGCTTATACATGACGAGCTCCTTATATCCTGGGTGATTGGCTACGGTGAATCCGTGCGCATACTCCACAGTGACAGGAAAATTGAAATCTATGGAATCACGCTCCAAGATCGTATCAACCGACTGCGTGTGCTGCTGACCTCGGCCACAGGAGGTAAGGCTAACAAAGAGGGAGAGTATCCCTATAAAGATGGATGTACTGAGTTTCATACTATGCCAAATGCTATCGCAAGACAAATCACATCAATATGCGAGTAGAGGCATAGAGGAAGGGTAAGCGCTGTCAGGTCACTTCGTGAGAAGCCCCATTACCCTAATGGTATTATTATGTACCAAGCTCCAGCTCTTCTACCCGAGAGTCCGTAGAGTAGGCGAAGACACAGACAATCGCTGGTCGCCTACGCTTTATTAAGCTTAAAGGCTGGAGGCAGGTCTTCCGGCTCAGTCCGAAGTGCTACGCCTTCCCACCCCAGTATAGGGCAGTGGCTCATAGTAGCACCATGATGACCTCACGGCTACGGGGATAGCGCTGGTTTTGCACCAGCTTCCCTTTTAATCTGCCCTCGCAGCAGAATACAGAGCGAGGGTAGAACCTTCAGCATACACACCTAAGACAGGGAATCTTCCCGTCAGGTATGCCCACAAAATTAAATAAAAGACCGATACAATCGATAAATAAAGGCCACGCTCCCAGGGCAACCGCATCAAAATCCGAGGACTTTCTTGAGGTAGTCGGGCTGCAGACTACATTTCCAGCGTCGCGCCTTGAGCGAGAGCTTGTCATTCTGTTGGCGAAGGATGGCTAAAGTGAACTTGCGAAGAAGGTTAAGATTGCACGCGGAGTAGTTCTTGCGTGCACGGCAGGCATCTTCTTTAAAAGTCACATCCAATTGCCAGTGAAGACGGTTTTCTATCCTCCAATGCTCCCTGATATAATAGGCTACTTCCCTGGCAGACAAATCGTTGAAGTCCAGGCTGGAGATGTAGTAACGTGTCTCTTTCTTTGGCTGTGCATTGGGCTTAGATACCTCGTGTTCAACCCGAATTAAGCTCTTTACCATCGGCCAGCGCTGGGCAACGGCATCGGTAAGATTGCCCTCTGCAGGGAGGATTTTGTAGCTCCTTTTTGTCAATGCGCCCGTGCCCCTTCTCCTGCTCCAAGTGTCTCTTGTGCGGCTGTCGTGTGGAGAAGGCATCTGTGGCATCTTCAAAGAGATGACGCTGATTACCCTTGAGCGCAAGGACAAAATCACCCTTCTTCTTGACGATCTGCTCGGCTATTTCTACCTGTGTTCCCATGGCATCCATCGTGACAAACGCCCCCTCAAGGGCAAGTTTATCAAGGAGCTTGGGTACACAGGTGATTTCATTACTCTTCTCACCTACAGCTTCTTGCGTAATGCTCAAAGAGTGCTCATTGACCCAAGCGGAGAGGATGTAGCTACTTTCTCCGTGCCCTCAGGGGATTAGTTTCACGCATTTTCTTGCCATCGATGGCGATGTGTAAGCCTGATAAATCTTTGATAATCTAAGAAGTGCACACCTCCAGGCAAGCGGCAATCTCATCGAGATGCACAGCTTGCATGACGCGCTCGAAGGTGTCTTCGCTGGGGCACCCATTGGGCAATTCGAGCAGGGGTTTGAACTCTTTTCCACGGTAGTGACACAGCTGATACATATCGCTATAATCCTCGCCACCACAGAGATAAGTGATGAGAGCGACCATGAGAATGTCACTGAGTTTGTGCTTGCAACGTCCAACGACACGTGGGTCATGGACGGAAGAGAAGTAAGGTGCTGTTTCCATTGGAGGTGTTTAACAAGACAAAGCTAACGAGAATTTTGATGCGGTTGCCCTGACCGAATTATACATTCCACATTCCACCATCAACCCCACATAGGCATCAACTCCAGCAGGTGGCGACAATCTGCAAGAAAGGCGAAGCTCCACCGCTACTATACTTCAAGCATAGATACACGAAAAGGGTGCAAACCACTATAAGTAGTTTACACCCTTCGCTGCGGAGAGAGAGGGATTCGACCCCCCCCCCGGTACCTTGCGGTACAACGGATTTCGAGACCGCCACATTCGACCACTCTGCCATCTCTCTGTGGACATCACAAGGAAAAAGCCAACGACTTCTCCTCGCTAATGCACTGCAGAGATACATATTCTCATCGAGTCAACGAAATACCCCCCCCAGGCAAGAACAACACAAGACAAGAGGCTACCCCAGAGCATTCACTCTGGGATAGCCTCCTACTTTTCTCCTGAGGGGCGTACACCGTACTGAGAGCCTCTCAGCACAGCGACCCGATAGCCAGGGTTACTTCAGCGTACCGTCGTGAGCAGCCTTCACCATCGCCTTGCTGGGGAGGATGTAGACTTCGACACGGCGGTTTTCGCGACGGCCAGCAGCGGTAGAGTTGTCAGCGACAGGCTCGTAGCTACCCTTACCCTCGACCTTCATACGCGAAGAAGAGACACCCTGACCAGCGAGGAAAGAGCGGACGCTTGCAGCGCGGTTGTAAGAGAGGGGGTTGTTCACGCGGTCCGTACCCGTGTTGTCGGTGTGACCGATGATCATCAGGTCCGTATCGCTGTGCTCAGAGAGGTTAGCAGCGAACTTACGCAGGGTAGCCTGTGACGTAGAGCTCAGCGTAGCCGAACCCGTAGCGAAGAGGATACCGCTGTCGAAGGTGACGCGGATAGCCTGACCATCGTTGACGGACTCGATCTTAGCATCCTTGACGTCGCGCTCCAGCTCCTTCTTCTGCTTGTCCATCTTCTTACCGATGAGCGTACCAGCCGTACCACCTACGACACCACCGATGACAGCACCGACAGCAGTATTACCAAGTACGCGACCGATACCAGCACCGATAGCAGCACCACCAGCGGCACCGATACCAGCACCCTTGACAGCGTTGCTTGCACCACAGCTTGAGAGGACGAGTGCGCCAGCCAGGAAGGCTGCCGCGAGAGATTGCTTCTTCATAATTATATACTACTTATTAATTTAATTCTGTTTCTCTGACCGACACCTTTGCTCTTAGTCCTGAGCGGCGCGGGCATTGAAATACTTCATAAACTGAATTCGCTCAAAAAGACTTGGGTCAGCTACGGCTCCGTAGCTCAGACGACCACGCAGCTCCGAGAGGCTCTGATAGCCGTGCTCGAGCATCCAGTGGCGAAGACCCTTCAGCGCCTCTGCGATAGCAGTGGCACCCTGCTTATAGACCGCCGTACACATCTGTGCCGTATCAGCACCTGCCAAGAGCACCTTCGTCAGCTCCTCCCAAGTGTAGATCCCCGTCGAAGCAGAGATACCTACATTGGGGACGCAGCCACGGATCACGCCCGTGAAGCGGAGCGTCTCGGTGAAGTCACCCTCGTGAGAGAAGACCTCACCACCGATGAGCTGCTCACGATTCAGATCGATGTCGATCTGGTAGGAGCGATTGAAGAGCGTCACAGCGGCAGCACCTGCAGCACGGAGCTTATCGACGAGCATCGGCAGGTTCGTGTGGTAGCGTGAGAGCTTCACGATGATTGGAAGCCCCTTGCCAGCGAGTGCCGTGACGATGGAGACGTAGTAGGCTTCGACAGCCGTGGGGTCAGTGAAGAGCTCCGTCTCGAGGCGCATCACATTGACCTCCAGGGCATCTGCCCCTGCATCACGCAGACGCTCTGCAAATTCGACCCAGCTACCCGCCTCGGTGCAGTTAATACTGGCGATGACCGGCACAGTGAGCTTAGCCTTCGCCTCGCGCACGATACGTATATAGTCCTCGATAGCTTCGCTCCGCACATAGGAGGAGATATAGTCGTTAGCCTCGGGGTAGTCATTCTTAGCGACGAGGTGCCCTGTCTGCATCAAGATCTGCTCTTCGAAGAGCGACTTGAGGATGACAGCACCCACGCCAGCCTCTACCAAGGCGCACGTACGATCCACGTTGCGGGTAAGCCCAGAGCTCCCGAGAATGAGAGGGCTCTGCAGTGTGAGCCCAGCAAACGAAGTGCTTAAATCGACCATCATAGCAAGTCCGAATTGTGAACAAATATGAACATAGCGTCCAAGCAAAGGTAAGATTATTTCACAAATAAGCGTATACCTTCGTCATATCGGCAGTACTTTCTCCAAAAACCGAGCGCTATGAGCGTCCCTAAAACGCACCACTCCCCCACCTTCGTACCCACCAGAGAAACTACACCAGCTACGATGCACCGAGAGACACCACTATAATAAGGTACTACTCCCTCCCCGAGCTATACGCCCCTTCATACTACGGGGAGAACCCCACTCCACCACTGCTTATCCACGAAAGCAATACAAGAATAACTCCAGAGCTGCACAGAGAAAAATCTCGACGCCGTAGAGCAAAACCTTCGTCCACGCACGTAGTCTTTAGATCCAGGCACGTAGATTTTAAGAGCCTCGTACGTGGATTTTAGAGCCACGCACGTAGACTTATTAAAATCCATACTCCTTCACCAGTCATTTCTTTAGATAAACGCAAGTTTTCTCGCACGAGACAAAAATGCTTCTTCTATAGAATGCCCCCAGAGAGGGCCATAAGATTAAACCTTATTCAAATAAAACACACTAACCCATATAGAGCGATCATTCAAGAGTTTATAGCGCTGTTACACACCCCCTCCTCCCGAGGCAAAAATCCCCGCTCTATGGGTCGACGGGAGGATCACTATGAGAATTATAGGAAATACATTCGCAAAATCAGCGGAATAAAGTCGCTTAAAAAGCGAACATATTGCTGAGAGCTATGTTATTATTTCGGAGGAAAATGGTAACTTCGCACATTAACTCGCTTAATTTTTTAAATTATATGAATTGTTATGGCACCAAAAGAAAAAAATCCACATCTCACCCGCATCGGGATATTCTATGACGGCAACTATTTTTGGCACGTCAGTACCTTCTATTATCAGTTCCACGAACGAAAAAGCCGCCTGAGCGTCGGGGGCCTACACCGCTTCCTGAAGTATCAGATCGCCCAACTCGAGGGGACTTCTCCCGAGCTGTGCAAGATCGTAGACGCACATTACTTCCGTGGACGCCTGTCAGCAGCCGAGGCCGCGAAGGCTTCGGGCGATGTGCTCTTCTATGAGCGCCTCTTTGACGATGTACTGAATTCGGAGGGTGTGATGATGCACCACCTGCCCCTCTCACGCACGGGCAAGGGCAATAAGAAGAAGGAGAAGGGCGTCGATGTACTCTTTGCTCTGGAGGCTTACGAGCGTGCATTGCAGAATCAGTTTGACGTCGTCGTACTCATCGCTGCCGATGGAGACTATATCCCCTTGGTACGCAAGCTCCACGCCCTCGGTACCCGTGTGATGGTCCTCGGTTGGGATCTCGAGCACGAAGGTGACGGCCGCCGAGACAACACGACGACCTACACGTCATACGAGCTCCTCGAGGAAGCTACCTACCCTGTGATGATGAATGAGCTGATCGATAGCCGCGCCTTCCGTAGCGACCCCATCGTCAATGGTCTCTTTGTGAACAAGGGCCAGAGCGAGGAGCGCAATCGTGAGGTCAAGGGTCGCCCCTACCAAGCCCCACAGGCTCGCACACGCCCCATTGACCCTGCCACGGTGAAGAGCGCCGAGGAGCCCACAGCCCTCGTAAAGACCGAGGCTGAGGCCCCCGCAGAAGAGACCACCGAGACCGTACAGCTCGCTACAGGCCCCGAGCCAGAGATCACGCTGAGCGTACAAGACTCGCTCGAGACGCCCGAGGTGAAGGTCATCGGTCATATCGACCTACCCGAGCACAAGCCCGCCCTCGTCCTCGGCGAAGAGCTTCACGACGGTCTCGTCCGCGGGCAGATCAACGCCCTCAAGGCTGGCTTTGGCTTCATCGACGTCGGTGCGAAGGAGAATGCCTTCTTCCACTACAAGAGCCTGAACGGCATCAACTTCAACGACCTCCTCGTCGGGGATATCGTCGAGGCACGCCTCGGCCGCAGCGAGAAGGACCAGCTCGTCGCCTCGGATGTAGCCCTCATCGAAGAATAGTCGCAGCGCACAGCTCCGACCTTCCTAAAATATTTAAGCATCGCTCCACGGTAGGATCTCCTGCCGTGGAGCGATGCTTTTTACCTTTACCCTGCGATGCACATACCCCCTACCCCGCTCACAGCGTGCATATTAAGCACACATCGTACGCGCGCACGGGCATAGTCTCGTTTGCACTTTTGTCCGTGATTACATACATTTGTTTCAGTGAATAGAATGGCTCGGAAGCCACACTCCCTGCGCCTTATGCAGATGCACGCGACAGGGGGAAGCCACCGAGGAATTTGGGTCGATAACTACGACCCCTCACCCATCAAGACTTCACCACATGAACGGAACTATTAACGGGACGGAGCAGCGCCCGGGGGTCGTCACAGCTATATCCCCCGACATCGTGACCGTCCAGATCCAGCAGCAGAGCGCCTGCAGCGGCTGTCACGCACGCGACCTGTGCGTGAGCTCGGAGCGCCGTGAGCATCAGCTCCAGCTGAAGACCTACGGACAGCACTTCTCTATCGGGGAGCAGGTCCTCGTCGTGGCCCGCCGGAGCGTAGGACGCCTGGCAGTCCTCCTGGCCTTCGTCCTGCCCCTTCTCCTCCTCGTCCTTACGCTGAGTATCGCACAGACGCTCCTCGCCCTCAGCGAGGCTGTGGCTGTGCTTGTCGCCGTCGGCCTACTCAGCCTCTACTATCTCATGCTCTACACCCAGCGCCATCGCCTCGAGGGGCGTCTCGTCCTCATGGTGGAGCCCGTCACCCCGCACCACGAATAGCACCCTACCCCTATGTATATCACTATCATCGTCCTGACCCTCATCGGTGTGATCGGCGCCGGCTTGCTGTACGTCGTATCACGCAAGTTCGAGGTCAAGGAAGACCCCCGCATCGCGGAGGTCGCTGAAGTCCTCCCCCCAGGCCAACTGCGGGGGCTGTGGCTTCCCTGGATGCGCCGCCTTCGCTGGCGCCTGCTGTAAGAGTGAGACCCTCGAAGGGCTCTTCTGCCCCGTCGGCGGTACGCCCGTCATGGAGAAGGTCGGAGGCATCCTCGGTGTCGCCGCCCAGAAGCAGGATCCGCTGGTCGCTGTCGTGCGCTGTAATGGCACCTGCGACGCGCGCCCACGTACCAATATCTATGACGGTGCCAGCAGCTGTACCATCGCTGCCGCGCTCTACAAGGGCGACACCGACTGTAGCTGGGGCTGTCTGGGTCTGGCGGACTGCGTCCACTCGTGTAACTTCGACGCCATGTACATGGACCCCGAGACGCGCCTGCCGGTCATCCTCGAGGACAAGTGCGTAGCCTGCGGCGCCTGCGTCAAGGCTTGCCCGAAGTACATCATCGAGCTGCGTAAGAAGGGCCCCAAGGGTCGCCGTATCTTCGTCAGCTGCGTCAACAAGGACAAGGGTGGGGTCGCCAAGAAGGCCTGCGGCAATGCCTGTATCGGCTGCTCGCTCTGCTTCAAGGAGTGTAAGTTCGAGGCCATCACCATAGCCGACAACCTCTCCTACATCGACCACACCAAGTGCCGCCTCTGCCGTAAGTGCGTCTCCGTCTGCCCGACGAACGCTATCCATGAGATCGGCTTCCCCCCTCCCAAGCCCAAGGAAGAGGCTCCCAAGAAGGAGGCCGAAGCCCCCACACCTACTCCGGCACCTGCAGCACCTACGCCTACAGAGACCCCCACTCCCGCCCAATCGTAGACCTCAGCCATACACGTTTATGCTTCGCACATTCCGCCTCGGGGGGATCCACCCACCCGAAACAAGCTCTCAGCTAAGCGCCCCATCGAGGAGCTCCCACTGCCTCGTGAGGTCATCATACCCATCGGCCAGCACATCGGTGCACCTGCCACCCCCACCGTCCAGAAGGGCGACCTCGTCAAGGTAGGTACCATCATCGCCAAGACGTCTGGCTTCGTATCGGCCAACATCCACTCCTCCGTCACTGGCAAGGTCACGAAGATCGATAGCTTCTTCGATGCGGGCGGCTACAAGCGCCCCGCCATCGTCATCGCCGTCACACAGGGCGAAGAGGAGCAGTGGGAAGAGGGCATCGACCGCTCCACGACCCTCGTCAAGGAGTGCACCCTCGAGCCCAAGGAGATCATCGACCGCATCAGTGCCGCAGGTATCGTAGGCCTCGGCGGTGCGACCTTCCCCACGCACGTCAAGCTCTCCCCTCCCCCAGGATCGAAGGCTGAGGTCCTCATCATCAATGCCGTCGAGTGTGAGCCTTACCTCACCAGCGACCACGCCCTGATGATGAGCAAGTCCGACGAGATCCTCGTCGGCGTCGAGATCCTCAAGCGTGCCCTCGGCGTGAGCCGTGCCGTCATCGGCGTGGAGAACAATAAGAAGGACGCCATCCTTCGCCTCTCGCAGATCGCGATGGACTACCCCGGCACCGAGGTCATGCCCCTCAAGGTGCAGTACCCTCAGGGCGGTGAGAAGCAGCTCATCGACGCCGTCCTGCGCAAGCAGGTCAAGAGCGGCGCCCTACCGATCTCCGCTGGCGCTGTCGTACAGAATGTAGGTACCGTCTTCGCCGTCTACGAAGCCGTACAGAAGAATAAGCCCCTCATCGAGCGTATCACCACCGTCACCGGTAAGCACCTCGAGAACCCCTCGAACTACCGTGCCCGTATCGGTACGCCTATCGGCCACCTCATCACTGCCTCAGGCGGCCTGCCCGAGGACACGGGTAAGATCATCGGTGGTGGCCCTATGATGGGTAAGGCACTTCTCTCCACGGAGATCCCAGTGACCAAGGGCACATCGGGTATCCTCATCCTCCCACGTGAGGAGTCGACCCGCCGCCCTATGCGCAACTGTATCCGCTGCGCTAAGTGCGTCACCGTCTGCCCTATGGGGCTGAACCCCGCCTTCCTCATGCGCGACGTCCAGTATGCCGACTGGGATGCTACCGAGAAGGGCTACATCGTCGACTGCATCGAGTGCGGATCGTGCAGCTACACCTGCCCTGCCAACCGCCCCCTGCTCGACTACATCCGCACCGGCAAGCAGAAGGTATCCGCCATCATCCGTGCACGCAAAAGCTAACCCTGCCCTATGGATCGCCTCATTATATCTCCTTCCCCCCACATCCACAGCGGTGACAGCGTCGAGCGCAATATGTACGCTGTGCTCATCGCACTTGCTCCGGCGTGCCTCGTCTCGCTGGTGACCTTCGGCCTCGGCGCCTTCATCGTGCTCGCCGTGAGCGTGCTCGCCTGCGTCCTCACCGAATGGGTCATCACGAAGTACCTCTACAAGCAGCCCTCCACCATCGGTGACGGCTCGGCCATCCTCACAGGGGCTTCTCCTCGGGATGAACCTCCCCTCGAGCCTCCCCTGGTGGATCATCGTCATCGGTGCCATCGTCGCTATCGGCGTAGGTAAGATGAGCTTCGGCGGGCTCGGCGGGAACATCTTCAACCCCGCACTCGTAGGCCGTGTCTTCCTCCTCATCGCCTATCCCGCACAGATGACGCTGTGGCCAAAGGCTGGGCAGTACCTCAGCTATACCGACGCCGTCACAAGCGCCACGCCCCTCGGTATAGCCAAAGGCATACAGGCTGGCACGCCTGGCATGAGCTGGGATCAGATACCTGCGACCTCTGACCTGCTCTTCGGCATCCACGGAGGTAGCCTCGGCGAAGTCAGTGCGCTGGCACTGCTCCTCGGGCTCGGCTTCCTGCTCTATCGCCGCGTCATCACTTGGCATATCCCCGTGTCGATCCTCGCTACGGCCTTCATCTTCGGCGGTATCATGCACCTCGTCAACCCCGCTCTCTACCCCGCACCGCTCTTCCAGCTCCTCACGGGTGGTATGATGCTCGGGGCGATCTTCATGGCTACGGACTACGTGACCAGCCCCATGAGCGCCCGCGGTCAGCTCCTCTACGGTGCACTCATCGGGCTCCTGACGATCCTCATCCGACTCTTCGGCAGCTATCCCGAGGGGATGTCTTTCGCCATCCTCATCATGAATAGCTTCACTCCTCTGATCAATATGTATATCCGTCCGAAGCACTTCGGCGGGCGCTAATGCTATGAAGAAGCTCAGTTCGACACTCCCCAACATGCTCCTCTCGCTCGGGGGCATCTGCGTCCTGGTCTCTGGGATCCTCGCCGTAGTCAACAAGGTCACGACCGCGCCTATCGCCGAGGCAGAGATGCGGGCGAAGGTCGAGGCAATACGTGCCGTAGCACCTGCCTTCGACAACAATCCCTTCGCTGAGAAGCTTATGGTCCTGCCCGAAGGCGAGACCGACAGCCTCACCGTCTACCCAGCCAAGAAGGGAGGCTCACTCGTCGGCTTCGCTATCGAGAGCTACACGCAGAAGGGCTTCAGCGGCCTCATCCGTGTGATGGTCGGCTTCGATGCCGAGGGACGCCTCGTAGACTTCTCCGTCCTCCAGCACTCCGAGAGCCCAGGCCTCGGCTCGCGTATCCCCGAGTGGTACCACGAGAAGAGTGAGACGGGCGGCATACGTGACGTGCGTGGCCTCGATATGAAGGCCTCGGCTCCGCTCACCGTCTCGAAGGACGGTGGGAAGGTAGACGCCATCACCGCTGCCACCATCAGTAGCCGAGCCTTCCTCGACGCTGTGAACCGCGCTTGGCGCACCTTCTCCTCCCTCGAAGGCGCCGCCACAGCACCCGCTACGAACTCTCAAGAATAGTCCCTCCTATGAAACCACTCGATATCATTCGCAACGGGATCGCGACGGAGAACCCGACCTTCGTACTCCTCCTGGGGATGTGCCCCACGCTGGCGACCACGACCTCCGCGCTCAACGGGCTGGCGATGGGTCTGGCCACGATGTTCGTACTCATCTGCTCCAATACCGCTATCTCGCTCATCAAGCACCTCGTCCCCGACGCCGTGCGTATCCCGAGCTTCATCGTCGTCATCGCTGGCTTCGTAACCATCGTGCAGATGCTCATGCAGGCCTTCGTCCCCTCGCTCTACGCTTCCCTCGGCCTCTTCATCCCGCTGATCGTGGTGAACTGTATCGTCCTCGGGCGTGCCGAAGCCGTAGCTGCTAAGCAGGGCGTACTCCACAGCGCACTCGACGGCGTGGGTATTGGCCTAGGCTTCACCCTCTCGCTGACGCTGCTGGGCTTCGTCCGTGAGTTCCTCGGTAGCGGCTCTATCTTCACCCTCCAAGTCCTCCCCAAGCAGTACGGCGCCCTGCTCTTCGTCCTCGCCCCTGGGGCGTTCCTCGTCTTGGGTTATCTCATTGCTCTGAAGAATAAGCTGAGCGCAAAGAAGTAAATCTTATGACTCACTATCTCCTCCTCTTCGTTGCGGCGGTATTCGTCAACAATGTCGTCCTCTCGCAGTTCCTCGGTATCTGTCCCTTCCTCGGTGTCTCGAAGAAGGTAGACACGGCTATCGGCATGGGCGCTGCCGTGACCTTCGTCCTTGCGCTCTCGACGATGTGCACCTTCCTCCTGCAGAAGTTCGTCCTCGAGCCCTTCGACATGGTCTATATGCAGACCATCTCCTTCATCCTCGTCATCGCCGCCCTCGTGCAGATGGTCGAGATCATCCTGAAGAAGGTGTCCCCTGCACTCTACCAAGCCCTCGGCGTCTTCCTCCCGCTCATCACCACGAACTGCTGCGTCCTCGGGGTCGCCATCCTCGTCATCCAGAAGGAATACACGCTGCTAGAGAGCGTCGTCTATGCAATCTCCATCGCTATCGGCTTCACGCTCGCCCTCGTGGTCTTCGCTGGCATCCGTGAGCAACTCTCGCGCACCGAGCTGCCCGCCTCGATGAAGGGCATTCCCATCGCCCTCATCTCCGCCGGCATCCTCGCTATGGCCTTTATGGGCTTCAGCGGCATGGTGAAGATGTAAGGCGCACAAGCCTATCCATCATAAAGCCAAGGGGCAGTTCACTCATCGTGAACTGCCCCTTGCTATTTCAGTAGAGGTAGCGATCGAAAGCATATACCCAAGCAATGGAGTTAGGTCGTGGATCTGGTTTTGGATATGCACGCATATAATCAGAGTCGCAATAAAATAGCCTGCAAAGAATTTCTTGGGCTCTACTATCCCACCCATAGGTTGTAAAGTCAGCCTCAACACGATTAAAAATCCAGCAGATAAAATGGATCACCGTTACTGCTCTTTCCAGCCAGCACACACCACCCACAATCACCACACAATCTGGAGTACACCGCAAGATATCTATATCGCAATAATGAGAGCAGAAGAAAATCCATCAAGTCAACATCATCTTGCACGACTTTGTATTGCGAGATAAAGAGATTAACATAACGCTTGAGGTGGCGTACAGAAAGCAGCTGTTGTATGATGAGATCAACGTCGGGTTGCCGCTGACTCCAATACTTTGTCACGAAATTTCTTCCACCTCTTAAATTATCCTCTAGAATTGCTCTTAGATGCATCCTTAGATATCCACTGCGATCGGGTAGCATTATCTCCCACGTCACATACTTATCAATGAAGCTATGATCTAAGCCATGATCCAAGTGCTTCCTCAACACGTTGTTGATGTATTCCTTATCGTATGCCATGACAAAAACCACATTATTGAAAGAGGCATTACGATCCACAAGCTTCAAGACTTCAAGGATCTCCTCTCCCGTGAGACGGTCAAAGTCATCAATAACCACGTATACCCGCTTACCAAGGGTAGAGATAGCTTCATTGATAGCCTCCACATCCTTCTCGGGGAGTAGAAGCATCAGCAAGCTCTCTAAAGGTCGTGTCAACTCATATTGTCCCAGCAACCCTAAGTGCTTAGTGTATCGTCCAAGTAAGAAGCCGAAGCCCGCATAGTACTTTGATAGCTCCTCGGCAAAAGTATCAAAGAAATCTTCTTGTATATAGGCTACATTCTTTGAACCACGAGGATTGAAGCGAATAATGATATCTCCGTGGTTCTCAACTTTGTTAATCAAAAGATTAATAAAGGAGCTTTTCCCTTTCCCCCACTGAGCAATAACCCCCATAGTTAATGATTCACGCCTCAAATTAAGCAAGCACAGATCCTCAAAGAGAACCTTAACCATATCACTAAAGCCCAGCCAATCATCGCACTCTTCTTCAATAGCTACATCATTTTGAATAGCCTGAGCTCCTATTTGCTCAGAGGTAACTTCTTCTATTGACATGTCATTCTTTCGGTAAGATAGTAGCAGGCAAAAAGCAATAGAAAAAAGCAGGAGATCCGTCCAAGCAACATGAAACATCTTCCCTCAAAGAATGAAATCTTCCAAAAGTCATAGCAAGGACTTAGCCTGTAATATAGATAAATTGCAAGCAAGAGTATAAACCACAAGGCGACGGGGCGAGGCAAATAGATCCTCCTATGCAATACGATCCAACAGATCACATAGAGCATAATAAGGAAGACCAGCCACCCAGACCAAGACATCAGGTCATTCTCTTGGAGATACTTATGCACTTTCTCCAGGATAGGGAAAAGTCGGGATTGAACAAGGATATAGAGTACACCTACAAGACAGACTGTAAGAATATGCCTGACCCAAAACCAAAGGTCGGACGAAGAAGTAGTAGTCGTTTTACTCATACGCTGAGATAAGTGAGTTGGTATTGAGGTTGCGGCATCAAGCGGAGATGCTGTATTGCAAAGGTAAAGAATTAGCGCTGGCTTTTGGAGGGCGCATGCATACAGGGTATAAGTCAGGGATAGAAACGCACTACGCCCCGCCTTCGTTGGACGAAAGTGGGGCGTAGCTATATGTACTCGGAGTGTCGCGGGGACGGCTTACATCATGCCGCCCATACCACCCATACCGGGGTTCATGGCGGGCATAGCGGGAGCATCCTCCTTCTTGTCGGCGATGACGCACTCGGTCGTGAGGAACATACCTGCGATCGAAGCAGCGTTCTCCAGCGCTACACGCGTGACCTTCGCTGGGTCGATGACGCCCGAAGCGTAGAGGTTCTCGAACTGGTCAAGGCGAGCGTTGTAGCCGAAGTCACCTTCGCCATCCTTGACACGCTGTACGATGACAGCACCTTCCTTACCAGCGTTGGCGACGATCTGACGCAGGGGCTCTTCGACAGCACGGCGGATGATCTCGATACCCGTCGTCTCGTCTTCGTTTTCCCCGACAAGGCCGTCAAGGGCACGGACAGCACGCAGGAGTGCCGTACCACCACCAGGGACGGTACCTTCTTCGACGGCAGCACGCGTAGCGCTGAGGGCGTCGTCGACGCGGTCCTTCTTCTCCTTCATCTCGACTTCGCTGGGTGCACCGACGTAGAGGACGGCGACACCACCGGAGAGCTTAGCCAGACGTTCCTGGAGCTTTTCGCGGTCGTAGTCGGAGGTCGTGTTAGCGATCTGCGCCTTGATCTGAGCGGCACGCTCGCGGATAGCTTCCTTGTCACCAGCACCATTGACGATGGTGGTGTTGTCCTTGTTTACGCTGATCTTCTCAGCCTTACCGAGCATATCGAGGCTGACAGCGTCGATGCTGAGGCCGGTCTCTTCGCTGATGACGACACCATCGGTGAGGATAGCGATGTCCTGCAGCATAGCCTTACGGCGGTCACCGAAGCCAGGAGCCTTGACGGCGCATACCTTCAGACCACCACGCAGGCGGTTGACGACGAGGGTAGCGAGGGCTTCGCTGTCGATGTCCTCGGCGATGATGAGCAGGGGACGACCCGTCTGTACGGTCTGCTCGAGGATAGGCAGGATCTCCTTCAGCGTAGAGATCTTCTTGTCGTAGATGAGGATATAGGGGTTCTCCAGCTGGGCCTCCATCTTCTCGGAGTTGGTGACGAAGTAGGGAGAGATATAGCCGCGGTCGAACTGCATCCCTTCGACGACCTCGACAGTCGTCTCGATACCCTTGGCTTCTTCGACGGTGATGACACCTTCCTTGTTGACCTTGCGCATAGCTTCGGCGATGAGCTGACCGATCTGCTCGTCTCCGTTAGCGGAGATCTTAGCTACGTGCTCGATCTTCTCGAAGTTGTCACCGATCTCCTGCGCCATAGAGCGGATCTCAGCGACGATCTTAGCGACAGCCTTGTCGATACCACGCTTGAGGTCCATGGGGTTGGCACCTGCGGTGACGTTCTTCAGCCCGACACCGATGATGCTCTGGGCAAGGATCGTAGCCGTGGTCGTACCGTCACCGGCATCGTCGTTGGTCTTCGAAGCGACCTCCTTGACGAGCTGAGCACCCATGTTCTCGAATGGATCTTCGAGCTCGATCTCCTTAGCTACGGAGACACCGTCCTTGGTGATGTGGGGTGCACCGTAGGTCTTACCGAGGATGACGTTGCGACCCTTAGGGCCGAGGGTTACCTTGACGGCGTTAGCCAGAGCGTCGACGCCGCGCTTGAGGCTCTCACGTGCCTCTATATCGAACTTGATTTCTTTTGCCATGATTGTATCTGATATCTGCTATTTCTTACTTAGCGAGAGGATTAGATCGTAGCGAGGACGTCGGACTGACGCATGATGAGGTACTTCTCACCTTCGTGCTCGATCTCGGTGCCAGCGTACTTGCCATAGAGGACGACGTCGCCAGCCTTGAGGACCATCTCTTCGTCCTTCGTGCCACCACCTACGGCGATGACTTCGCCACGCAGGGGCTTTTCCTTAGCTGAATCGGGGATGATGATACCGCTCACGGTCTTCTCTTCTTGGGCAGCGGGGCGAATGAGTACGCGGTCTGCCAGGGGCTTAATGCTCATGATCTAAGTAGTTATATGTGTTGTTTTATATTCTTCGTTTCGCTTGGGGCTGGGGTATAAGGCTCCCCGCCCACGTCCTCTACCGAGCAAGGAGCGTGCCAAAGCCCAGCGAAGCCCCATTCTGCGCGCCTCCTGCCAATATGACACACCGCCCCCACCTCCCGCTGTCAGCGTGTACGACATTATATATATCGAGCGCACGAAGGAATGCGCGAGCAAGGGAGCGAAGAGCAGGGATACCGCTCCCATCCATTACAAGACGCTTGCACCGTGCCGTACGCTACGCAGCGCATAGCAGTGCGACCTTGAGCCTCGCCTCTTCGCAGGAAAAAGCAAGAAACAATAGTGGAATGACCGCCTATCCATACGAAGAAAAGCTGCGAACCCATAGTAGATAAGCTTCATCTACGTACGTGGCTCTAATATCTACGTGCGTAGTCGTTAGGATTTACGTACGTAGTCGTTAAGACCACGTGCGTAGACAGAGGAAAATCACTATGGAAAGCTGATTTTTTCTCCACGCAAATACCACTTTTCCTCAGGCGGATTCTCTTCCTTTGATATAAGCCTTCGCTCTGAATTCGTTATATTTGCAGGCAGTAGCACCTCGCACAAGATTATGCAGACCAACGAGCGATATACCCGTCGGCTGGCGACCCTCTTCCTCGGGCTCTTCCTGAGTCTCCTGGCGATGGTCAGCCTACACGACTTCAGCCACCGCGCTGACGCCGTGCAGGATGTCGTGTCTACAGAGGGCTACACCTCCCACGTGACGAAGACCGACTGCTCGATCTGTCACTTCATCCATACCCCGTTCTTAGCTCTCGCCATCGGTACGCTGCTCGCAGCAGTGGCTCTCGGCGTGTGCCTCCTCGGGGTGCGCTTGGTGCGCCACGCCCACTCGATCCGCAGGGATGCGGTACAGCTACGGGCTCCTCCCACCTTCGCCTAAATCACTCTCCAGAGGCCACTTGTAGGGTAATCTTTGCCCTGCCTCTACCCCCTATGCATCACTTATAGCGTGCTCCCTGCCTGTATGGGAGTGCTACGCTTGGCCGTGTAGCTCGTGGCTACCACTGGCTATATACGCGAAGAGGACCGCTATGCCATAGCCTCTTCCCGACCCTTCATCCATATCATCCTTTTCCCACCTATGTGCTATCTATCACTGGCAAGATGGCGCGGCGTCCTCCTATCTCTGGGGATGCTCCTCGCCCTTGCCCTGGGTGCATGTCCTGTGCATGCCCAGAGCCGTAGCCTCATCATCCAGGTCCTCGACGATCGAACTGGAGAGCCCCTCCCAGGCGCCGTCGGCCACATCGGCCGTCGCTCTATGCAGACCGACCTCAAGGGCCAGCTGACCCTCGCCCTCACGGGGAGCGAGGAGGACGGCCTGCACGTCCATCTCGTCGGCTATCACGAAGGCTTCATCCCTCTGGACAAGCTCCGCAGCACCCCCAGCCCCTTCACCCTGCGTCTGCGCCCTGAGGACCGCGACATCTCTTCGGTGAAGGTCGTCGGTACCCGCCGTCCTATCTCCGCTAACGTCGTCTCCTCGAAGGTCTCTACCGAGCGCATCGAGCGTAACCTCGGGCGTAATCTCGCCTCGCTCCTCACCGAGGTCAGCGGCGTCACGAGCCTGCAGACGGGCACGACGACAGCAAAGCCCGTCATCCACGGCATGTACGGCACACGTGTGCTCATCGTCAATAATGGCGTCCGCCAGTCGGGCCAGCAGTGGGGTGACGACCACGCTCCCCGAGGTCAGCGTCGATGCCAACGACCAGGTCCACGTCGTCAAGGGCGCCGAAGCGGTAGCGCATGGCTCCGAAGCCCTCGCGGGCGTCATCATCCTCGGGCAGAGTGCACTCCCCTATCGTGGACGCGCCCTGCAGGGGACGCTGGCGACGAGCTTCGCCACCAACGGCCGTCGCTTCACCGAGGTAGCGAAGCTCGAAGGCGCTCTGCCCTTCCTGCCTTCGCTCGCTTGGCGTGCGCAGCTCTCCTACACCAATGCAGGTGACCGCTCGACGGCGAAGTACCTCCTCACCAATACGGGCGTCAAGGAGCTGGACTACTCACTCACCCTCGGCTGGCGCGGCGAACACCTCTCTCTCGAGAGCTACTTCAGCCAGTATCAGAATAAGACGGGGCTTCTTCCCTCGGGTCACCTCAAGAATGCCAACGAGATCGAGGCGCTCATCGAGCGTGGTCGTCCGCTGACCTTCCGCCCCTTCTCCCGCCATATTGACTACCCTCACCACGACGTCCTGCACCGCCTGTGGAGCGTCAAGGGGCGCTATGATGATGAGCATCTCGGCACCTTCACCCTGCAGACCTCCCTGCAGACCGACCGCCGAGATGAGTACAACATCCGCCGCAATGACCGCTCCTCCTTCCCTACGCTGGCACTCGACCTGAAGAGCTTCCAGGCGGATGCCGCTTGGCGCAAGCACTACCACCGCTGGGATACGGAGCTGGGCCTGCACTTCGTCGGCACAGAGAACTACAACCGCCCTGGCACGGGTGTCGTGCCCATCATCCCGAACTACACCGAGGTCACGGGTGCAGCACACCTCCTACAGAAGTACCAAGCCGAGCGCTGGGGTGCTGAGGTCGGCCTGCGTCTCGACCAGATGACGCTCAAGGTAGCTGGCTACGACATCTATCAGCAGCTCTTCAAGGACACGAAGCGCTTCACGAACGTCACCTACAGCATCGGCGGGCACTACCACCTCTCGCCGCTGTGGCACGTGACGACGAACCTCGGGGCTGCCTTCCGCGCGCCCCACGTCCACGAGCTCTACAGCGAAGGCAATCAGCACGGCTCGGCGATCTACATCCGTGGGAACCGCGACCTCAAGAGCGAGCGTGGCTACAAGTGGATCACCTCCGTAGAGCACTCGGGTGAGCGCCTACACGTGCGTGCTGATGGCTATCTGCAGTGGATCGACGGATATATCTTCGATGCACCGACACACACGATGCACACGACGCTCTCGGGCGAATATCCCTTCTTCACCTATCAGCAGCGTGATGCCTTCTTCCGCGGCTTCGACATCGACGCGTCGTACCGCTTCCCACAGGATATCGAGTACGGTGTGAAGAGCTTCATGGTATGGGCTAACGACGTGGCACGGGCCAGCTCTTCCCCTATATCCCCTCCTTCCACCTCGGTCAGCACCTCAGCTGGAGCCCAAAGCTCGGCGGGGGCTTCTCGGGTAAGGTCACGCTCAATCACCTCTTCGTCGCTCGCCAGACGCGCTTCGACTCCGCTATCGACATCGCTGACGCACCGCCCGCCTACGGGGTATGGGGCGCCGAAGTCGAGCTCTCGAAGACGCTGAAGAATGGCCAGTCCCTGCGCCTCCTCCTCACGGGCGACAACCTCCTCAATGCCGAATACAAGGAGTACACGAACCGTGCTCGCTACTATGCCCACGAAGCGGGTCGCGACATCCGCGCCTCACTCCTGTGGAAGTTCTGATCACCTCGCTTATCTCTCTCATCCTATGACTCTACGACAGCTATGCGGGAGCCCCAAGAGGCTCCTCCTTCTGCTCCTCATGCTTGTCCCGCTTCTCACGGCCTGCGACCCCAAGGAGCCGACCAACGAGCTACTGAATAAGCGCCACGATAATCCCCTCCTACGTCATCTTCACGCTCAAGGAAGCCAAGCTCAACGACCCCACCCGCTGGGATGCTGAGCCCACACTCGCCGATATCACCCTCACGGGCCGTGAGGAGAAGATGACCCTCTCACTCACCAGTAAGGGCTTCCTCGCCAGCGAAGAGCAGGGCGTATCGCAGTTCTCCGTCAAGAGCACCGATACTGAGTCGGACATCGTCTACCTCCTCGAGATCGACTACCTCGACGCCCGCCGTGAGCTGATGAACGGGCAGTTCATCGAGAACGGCCAAGACCGCATCCACCAGCACTTCTTCGAGCGCTTCACCCGCGAGTTCATCCGTGGCAAGTGGCGCACCTACGCCGTCAAGGAGCCCGAAGAGCTCGGCTATGACTACCGCTACGTCGACGTCACGCCGTGGAATCAGCCCTACAATGCGCCTGAGAGCAAGTTCACGGGCACAAGCAATCCCATGGGCTTCAAGGGCCTCATCCGCTTCACACGTGCCGACTGGAAGTTCCTCTTGACGATCATGCTCATGCATGCGCACCAGCCGAAGATCTACAACGGTCAGGCGATGCCCTTCTACAACAACCTCTATTATCCCATCGACCAAGAGTCGGATATCTCGCTGAACGTCACCTTCGTCGTCGACGCCGGCACCACCGACCTCACGGGTCGTGAAGAGTCTTCTTCTAACTAATTAATCCCTCCGAAACGTATGACAACGAACCGTCTCAAGGCTTTTGCCTTCGCCAGTATCGCAGCCCTCAGCCTCATCGCTACGGCCTGCTCCGGTAAGTCCAATAACGAACCCGTCGTACCTCCGACGCCCACGCCCACACCGACTCCCTCACCTGTCACCCCCAGCTCTGACCTCGACATCGCCAAGGTCGTCATCCGCCTGCAGATCGGCCACCTTCACGGCAAGAAGAGCTTCCACTACCTCCCCTCCGAGGCTGACCTCGAGAACCGCAACCTGCAGGATGAGCAGGTCGTCACCTACACCAAGCAGGGAGGCGAGTGGAAGCTCAGCGAGAGCACGGCGAAGATCGGCAACGCAAGCGTGACCTACACGCTCGACAAGCTGCTCGCCCTGCGCTGGAGCGACACGCGCCGCGAGAACCCCTTCACGGGCGAGATCTCGGGTAGCGACTACCCTCAGTACGGCATCCTCTTCGAGTGCTACAACTCGAAGGGCGAGCTCCTCGACAAGCAGCTCTCCGCTAAGGGCGCCTACCAGCTCTTCATCTACCCCTCCGACGTCAAGGACTACGACAGCCAGTCGGCCATCTCGACCAAGTCGGACTTCTCCGATGTCTTCGAGTACACGAACCTCGATACGGAGGACTTCACGAAGTCTGCACACCACGGTCAGACGAAGTTCCGTGACGAGAAGGATCCCGTCAACCTCAAGGGCTACGCCATCTTCCCCACGCTCGGCTCACAGATGACGCTGAACTTCGACCTCTACGCTACCACGAAGGGTAAGCTCGAGGGCGGAAACGCCTCCCCCGTCTACGCCCCTAATGCGACGGTGAAGGCTGGTAATCGTCTCCTCCACCTCAGCATCCCCCTCTACGTCTACGGCCCCTACTCGATCAAGCAGTACGCTTCGACGAACGATATCAAGAAGCCGCTACGCCCCATTGAGGACTTCGCCGCTGGGGTTGTAGAAGATGAAGACCCTGAGGGTAAGGAAGTGCCTCTGGCGAAGGCTGCGGCTTACCGCCTCGAGAAGATCCTCGGCAAGCCCTGGAAGAATATCGGCCCTGACTTTACGGACAACGCTGTAGCACCCCGCGCCAACGAGAAGACGGGCGGTATGTTCTATTAGTCCGATCGACCCCACTCCACAAGCGAGCGGCGGCAGTCCCCGATGGGGGCTGCCGCCGTTTATTATATGATAGCTGTACGTCTTCTTTGAGAAAATGCCCCGAGCTCTACGAGAAAAAGCTGCGTAGCACTACGCCTAAAGCTTTGTCCACGCACGTAGTTCTTAGGACTATGCACGTGGACGATAGGATTTACGCACCAAGATTATAAATCCACGCACCAAGACGAAGGAAAAGCTGTATAGGAGCCGACTTATAGCACTACGGGGACGGCCGTTTTTCTCCTACTCTTCGGGGGAAAGGGCTGTATAGCTCGCTACCCCATCATCGTAGCGGAAGAGCCATGCATCGGGGAGCTATGTGGAGCCTTCAGCGCAGGGCGCAAAGCGCTCTATATGAAGAAGCCGTATTCTTCTTGTACCTTTGTAGCGGGAATTTCGATTTCCCCGTGCCTCTTTGGAAGGCACACCTATCCTAATGTAATTACGCATGACCAAGCCTTTACTTCTCCTTGCGTGCCTCCTCATGCTCTTGGGGAGCTGCACAGGACACTCCAGCCAGCGTACGGCTACCACAGATAGCATCGTCGCCGACAGCGCAGACTTCGCGCATGCCGTGCACTTCGACTATGCCAAGGGCATCCAAGTAGCCAACCACCCTGGCTACAAGGAGGTGTTTATCTTCACCCCCGACGAGCCCGACACCCTCGCCCGCTACATCCTCTATCCCCGCGACCATAAGCCCGAGGTGACTGTCCCTGGCGCACGTTTCATCGCTGTACCCGTGCGCACCATGGGTACGCTCTCCACGACGGAGATCGGCGCGCTGACGCTCCTCGACCTGCGTGACGTCCTCGTGGCATGTAGCGACCCACGCAACATCAATGATAGCATCCTCGCCGAGCGCACGCGCCGTGGCGAGATCGCCGAGATCGGCCGTGGCATGGGGCGCAATGTCGAGCAGATCATCGCCACCCACCCCGAGATCATCATGCAGGGTCTGCAGGAGTCGGATGCCAAGGACGAGGATATCCGCGCCTCGGGCATCGAGATCGTCTTCTTCAACAACTGGAAGGAGCAGAGTCTCCTCGGGCGTGCCGAGTGGATGAAGTTCGTCGGGATGCTCTTCGGGCGCAATGTCCGTGCCGAAGAGACCTTCCAGCGCATCGAGCGTGAGTACCTCGAGGCGAAGAAGATCGCTGCGCAAGAGCCCGACTTCCTCCCCGTCCTCTACGGGCAGGACTACAAGGGCTCGTGGTACGTCCCTGGCGAATACTCCTACGTCACCTCGATGCTCACCGACGCGCACATCAAGTATGACTTCATCCCTGGGCAGGTAGCGAATAAGCCCATGAGCTTCGAATACGTCTTCAGCCGTCACCGCCATGCCCCCGTATGGCTCAGCATGATGGTCGGCAAGGACATCACCCTGAAGGACTTCCTCTCGATGAATGAGCGCTACCAGCACTTCGACGCAGCCAAGGCGGGCAACGTGTGGATCGACCGCAAGCGCGTCAATGAGTACGGGGGTAATGACTACTGGGAGAGCGGGCCCTACAACCCGCACCTCATCCTGAAGGACCTCATCAAGATCACACGTCCGCACCTCCTCCCCGACTACGAGACGACCTACTGGGTCAAGCTACAGTAGCCCATGCGCGCACGTCACTCGATCCTCTTCCTCCTCATCTCGCTCGGCATCGTCGTCGCCTTCGTGCTCGACATCATGTGGGGCAGTGTCTCTCTGCCTGCGAGCGACGTCATCGACACGCTCCTCGGCCGTGGTGAGCATACGACGACGAGCTACGTCGTCCTGAACTTCCGCCTACCGAAGGCACTGACCTCGCTCATCGCTGGCGCAGGGATCTCTATCGCAGGCCTGCAGATGCAGACGCTCTTCCGCAACCCCCTTGCCGATACCTCGATCCTCGGGATCAATAGCGGTGCAGGCGTGGGCGTAGCGATCTATACGATGGCTTACACGCTCTTCCCCTCGCTCCTCTCTACGGCAGGCGTGGCGGACACGTGGGGCATCATCCTCGCTGCCTGCATCGGCGCACTCAGCGTCCTCCTGATGATCTCTGCCGTCTCGAGCCGTCTGCACGACATCGTCTCGGTGCTCATCGTCGGGGTGATGATCGGCTTCCTCGCCTCGAGCGTCATCTCCATCCTGCAGTATTTCAGTGACGAAGAGACGCTGAAGACCTACCTCATCTGGAGCTTCGGTAGCGTGGCGGGCACGACCTGGCGCCAGCTGCAGCTCATGCTCCCCGTCGTCCTCGTCGGGCTCATCGCGGCCCTCCTCATGCCGAAGCAGATGAATGCCCTCGGCCTCGGGGAGAACTATGCGCGCTCCGTCGGGACGAACATCCGTCTGGTACGTCGCCTGCTCATCGTCATCACCAGCATCATCACGGGCTGTATCACAGCCTTCACGGGGCCTATTGCCTTCCTCGGTATGGCCGTCCCGCACTTCGTCCGTCTGCTCTTCCGCACGGCCGACCACCATATCCTCGTCCCAGCGACGATCCTCTCGGGCTCCTTCCTCCTCCTCGTGTGTGACCTCCTGACGCAGGCCCCAGGCCATCAGTTCGTCCTCCCGATCAATGCGATCACCTCGCTCCTCGGCGCCCCCGTAGTCATCCTCGTCCTCCTGGGTAATAAGCGTAAGCGCGATGCCTTCAAGTAAGACACAGCACCTCACGATCGAGCTCCGTCACCTCCGCACAGGCTACACGGAGCGTCGCCGTAGCGTCGTCATCTCCCCCGACCTCTGTCTCTCCATTCGCCCAGGCGAGATCGTCATGCTCATGGGCCCCAACGGCAGTGGGAAGTCCACGCTCATGCACACCATGGCAGGCCTGCTCCCACCCCTTGCAGGCGAAGTGCAGCTGGGCGAAAAGCCCCTCTCCAGCCTCACGATGAAGGAGGTCGCCCGTCAGCTGAGCCTCGTGCTCACCGAGCGCATCCCCGCGGGCAACATGGACGTCTGGGAGGTCGTCACCATCGGTCGCTACCCCTATACGGGCTTCCGTGGTGTGCTCAGTGCCGAGGACAAGCGTATCTGCGAAGAGGCGCTCGCCACGTGCCGCCTCACGGAGCTGCGTGAGCGTATCTTCGACACGCTGAGTGACGGCGAGAAGCAGCGCGTGATGATCGCCCGTGCCTTGGCACAAGAGACTCCCGCTCATCCTCCTCGACGAGCCCACGGCGCACCTCGACCTCCCCTCCCGTCTGGAGGTGACGACGATGCTCCGCACGCTCGCCCACAAGCTCGGCAAGAGCATCCTCATCTCCACGCACGAGCTCGATCTGGCCCTCGGCTGGGCAGACACGATCTGGCTCCTCGACCGCTCGGGAGCTATCACAGCCAAGGCCCCCGAAGACCTCATCCTCGATGGCGATATCGAGCGTGTCTTCGGCGACCCACGTCTGCGCTTCGACCAGGAACGAGGGGAGTTCTCCATCGCCGAAGAGCCAGGTCAGCAGATCCATCTCACAGGCGAAGGCCTACGCTACAGCTGGACGTGCCGTGCGCTTCACCGCCTCGGCTACGGCATCATCTCTGGCGACCTACCGCCCGAGACCAGCAGCATCACCATCAGCGAAGCGGGCTGGACGCTCCGCACCCCTACGGGGATCACTACCCAGCATCACTCTATCACCGCACTCCTCTCCGCCCTCGGAGAGCGCAGTGCATCTGTATATTAACCAAGCAACGAACGTATGAAACAAAAGCTAACGCTTCTCATCGCGGCGGCCTCACTGGCCCTCCCGCTCTCAGCAAGCACCACGGACAGCCTCCGTACCGCAAACATTGACGAGGTCCTCGTCTACGGTACGCGCTCCATCCTTCCCCTGAAGAAGGTGCCCAGCAAGATCGAGGTCATCAGCGCCGAGACCATCCAGCGCTCGGGCTTCACGAGCCTGCCCGACCTCCTGAAGAACTACAGCAGCGTCGACGTCATCCAGTACCCTGGCTTCAACGCTACCGTCGGTATCCGTGGCTTCAAGCCTGGTAAGGCCTATACCACCGTGCTCATCAACGGGATCCCCACGGCGTCGGAGAACATCTCCACCATCGCCCTCTCGGACATCGCACAGGTAGAGATCCTCAAGGGGCCCTTCTCCTCGGTCTATGGCACGAATGCTATGGGCGGTGTCATCAACATCGTCACCGTACAGCACAAGGAGCAGCTCACGGGCCGCGTCTCCGCTACGGCTGGTAGCTACGACAACTATGCCGGTACGCTCGCTCTCGGTGGGCGCATCGTCTCGGGCCTGTCCTTCGACCTCAGCGCCGGCTACACCAGCGAGCACACGAACTACAAGGCAGGGTAACAACGATATCCTCCGTCACAACAGCCTCGCCAAGGCTATCGTAGACCCCGAGACGCGTGGCGCTACGATGCCAGGTAGCACCTATGGGTGTCTACACCGGGTAGCCTTCGCCTCGGCTATGACTTCTCGCCCAACTGGTCGGTGAACGCCTACGAGAACCTCTTCATCGGCGACGCTATCCGCACCGGGCGGTAGCATCTACGGTGTCTACGGCCTCTCGCAGAAGGACATCACGCGCTCGCTCACTTCGCTCGAAGTCCTCGGGCAGGTCGGCATCCATCGCCTCGCACTGCGCCCCTACTACTCCTTCGAGATGTCGCAGAACTACAACAAGGCTGGTAGCGGTGCTATCATCAACTACCGCCGCAATGGTCAGGACTACGGGGCTATCCTGCAGGGACGACATGACCCTCGGCGCACACCGCCTGACCCTCGGTGCCGACTACAAGAAGAGCGACACGAAGACCAAGTCCTTCGACGCTACGGGCGCCCAGAAGGCGAGCTACAATCCCGACTACTCGACCTCCAGCCTCGGCTTCTTCGCCCAGACGAACCTCAGCGTCACCGAGCGCTTCATCGTCTCGGCGGGCGCACGCCTCGACCTCATGCGCTTTGACCTCAGCGCCGACAGCCGCCTCAATAGCGAAGCTAAGCACGAGCAGCACCTCGTCTTCAGCCCCAACCTCGGCCTGAAGTATGAGCTCGCCCGTGGCCTGCGTCTGCACGCCTCTGCAGGGACGGCCTTCGCTGCTCCTGACGCCTACCGCAAGGCAGGTCAGTACACCAGTGGCAAGACGACGACCGTAGGGAATCGTGACCTGCGCCCCGAGAGCTCACTGACCATCGACGGGGGGATCGGCTATACCAACTATGAGAAGGGTATCGACCTCGACGCTACGTACTTCTACACCGACCACAAGGATATGATCGTCGACAAGGTCACGACGAATCCCGACAAGACGGCTACGAAGACCTTCGTCAATAGCGACAAGGCTCGCATGCACGGCCTCGAGCTGATGGCCGCCTACGACTTCGGTAGCCTCGTGGACTACGCCTTCTCACTGAAGGCCTATGCCAACGCTACGCTCCTCCTCCACTCGAAGATGAAGCTCGCCGCTGCTAGCGACTGGACGCCTATCAAGTATGTGCGCTCGCAGAACGTCACCTTCGGCCTCGACTTCACCACGCGCGAAGGCCTGCAGTTCGGCCTCTCGGGTCGCTACATCGGCCAGCGCTGGGAGGACAACTGGTTCGGCTACTACCCCAATATCCGCACGGGGCTCGCTGCACGCGTAGCTGCTGAGCAGCCCGAGTGGGGCGGTCGTCTCCAGCACCCCTCGGCACTGATCTTCGGTGCTTCGCTGCACTACACCATCAAGCAGCGCCTCGGTCTGGGGGTCAATGTAGACAACCTCTACGACGAGCACTACACCGAGAAGGACGGCTACCACATGCCTGGCCGCACGGTACGCTTCAAGCTTAGCTACCAGTTCTAAGCCCCTGCGCTAAGGACTTCCCCTAAAGCACGTATCCCCCACGATCCGCTCGGGTCGTGGGGGATACTGTATATAGGTGGGTGAGGGCGCTTAGTGCTTCTTCTTCCCGCGACGGCGCAGGGAGACGGCGCACATAGTCGAAGGCGAGCATCAGCCCCGTCAGCGAGGTGATGAGCCCGATGAGCATGAAATGCCCACATCACGACGGGCCATGCCCCTGGGGTATTCACCAAGGGAGCGAACTGCAGGCGGTGGAGCTTCATGAACATCCACGCGTCAATGCGCTCACTATCCGCATACATACGCCACATACCCGTCTTGGGATCGACGTAGTAGGTGTGGTGGTCCTTCGTGTCGATGGCGATGCGCCAGACGGGCAAGGGGAGCTTGCCAGCGCGGTGGATGTAGTACGTGTCGTACTTGTCCATCAGCTCGGCCGTGTAGTGATGCCCTTCGCCGAAGACCGTGCGGAGCTCGGTGACGATCTCGGCGCTGTCGAGGCTGAGGCGCTTGGGTGCTACGGAGCGACCATCATAGTAGTGCGCCTCCTGCCCATCAGCCTTCAGCACAGGGATATGCCCCAGCGAGGTGAAGGTCAGGGCGCGTAGCTCGGGCTCTGCCTGACGCAGGGCCGTGAGGTCGGTGCAGTAGTCCGTCATGCCGAGCGGGCGCCCCTCGAGCTGCTCCACGGGGTAGTCCGTCGTCTCGGTGTGGGGGAAGTGCACGACGGAGAGAGCCCCGTCAGCACCCATGCGATGATGAGCACACCGCCGACGGTGCCGAAGAAGTGGTGCCACTGGTAGCGCTTGCGGGGGAAGGGCGAGAAGAGCTTCGCGGCCTTCTTCTTCGCACGGCTACGATAGTGCACGATGCCGAGGTAGAAGCCCGTCAGCGCCATGAACGTACCGATAGCGCCGAGGACGATGATGACCCAGCGCCAGAGGTCGGCACGCGAGCGGATGTAGGTGAAGTAGATCCAGTGCGGGATAGCACCAGCCCAAGCCCAGAGGCGCTCGCTGCGGGTGGACTCCTGCAGCACGTCGCCCGTCACGCTCGAGACGTAGACCTCATGCCCTGCCCCACCGGTGAGGAGGAGGCGATAGAAGGGGAGGTCCTCCGTGAGGCGCGAGAAGGGCGTCCACTGGTCGAGCTCCGTGATGGTGTCGATGCGCTCGATGCGCTGCCCCCCCAGCGTGCGGCGATGGTCTCCAGATACGCTCTGTCGAGCTGGAGCGAGCGCAGGCTGTCGCCGTCGAAGGCCAGCTCACGGCGCTCCCCCTCTACGGGGCGGATGACGAGACGCGCACGGCTGTCGGCATACGTCCCGCCAGAGATCTTCAGGCGCTCCAGCGGCACGGTGTCGAGCTGGAGGGAGGTGAAGAGGGCGTGCAGGCTATCTGTCGTGGGCAAGCTCTCGGGGAGACGGGCGCTGTGCTTCAGCTCCTCGTCCATCGAGTACTTGGGATAGGCGTGGTAGATAAGGACAAGGCCTGAGACGAACCAGGCCACGAAGAGGACGCTCATCAGCGCACCGAGGAAGCGGTGCGTGCGCGTCATGAAGGAGCGAAAGGTCATAGTTAGGTCGAGGTCTGTGCGGTAGTAGAGGTAGATAGTAAGAGATCAGCCCCCCACCATACCATAGGCACAGCGGGGGGCTGATAAGAGGTTTATGAACTCGGTCGGGGATTAGCCGTTGACCTTAGCCATGTGAGCTACGAGGTCGAGGACCTTGTTGGAGTAGCCGATTTCGTTGTCGTACCAGCTGACGAGCTTGACGAACTTGTCCGTCAGAGCGATACCAGCCTTAGCGTCGAAGATAGACGTACGCGTGTCGCCGAGGAAGTCGCTTGATACGACATCTTCGTCCGTGTAGCCGAGGATACCCTTGAGTTCGCCTTCAGAAGCCTTCTTGATAGCTTCGCAGATCTCTGCGTAGGTAGCAGGCTTAGCGAGGTTGACCGTGAGGTCAACGACAGAGACGTCGAGGGTAGGAACGCGGAAGCTCATACCGGTGAGCTTACCGTTGAGCTCGGGGATGACCTTACCTACAGCCTTAGCAGCACCCGTAGAAGAAGGGATGATGTTGCCAGCAGCAGCGCGGCCACCACGCCAGTCCTTGGCAGAAGGACCGTCGACAGTCTTCTGCGTAGCCGTCGTAGCGTGAACCGTGGTCATCAGACCGTCGGTGATACCGAAGTTGTCGTGGAGGACCTTAGCCAGAGGTGCGAGACAGTTCGTCGTGCAAGAAGCGTTAGATACGAACTGCGTGCCCTTGACGTACTTGTCGGTGTTGACACCGCAGACGAACATAGGCGTGTCGTCCTTAGAAGGAGCAGACATGACGACGTACTTTAGCACCAGCGTCGATGTGACCCTGAGCCTTTTCCTTAGAGAGGAAGAGACCCGTTGATTCGACGACGTATTCAGCGCCGATTTCGTTCCACTTGAGGTCAGCGGGGTTCTTTTCGGCGGTGACGCGGATCGTCTTACCGTTGACCACGAGGTGGCCATCCTTGACTTCGACCGTACCGTCGAAGCGGCCGTACATCGTGTCATACTTGAGCATATAAGCCATATACTCTGCATCGAGGAGGTCGTTGATACCTACGATCTCGATGTCGCTACGCTTCTGGGCAGCACGGAAGACAAAACGGCCGATACGTCCGAAGCCGTTGATACCTACTTTAATCATCTTTATTATTCGTTTCGTTAAACTGATTTACTGAATCTCTCTGTTGCTGGATGATAGCCCCTTGGTGAGGGGAACATCCTGCGATACAAAATTACAGAAATTTATCCACACCTATGGTTTATTTCCGAAAAATATTTTTGGTAAGTGTGCCCTTACCGCCCATTTTGCCCCTGCAAACCACCCCACAAAAGCCCCACCAACGACCTGCCGACGACCCGCTCCCCGATGCTCCTTCGCCCCCTTCTCCAGCCCTTTGCCCGATGCGCCTTCTCGAAGGGTAAAAAAAGTAACCAGTACTGGTCACTCGTCTGACCAGTACTGGTCGCAGCACGAAAGCAGTAGTGGTTGATATCAGTTACCAGTACTGGTCACGTCGGCGACCAGTACTGGTTCGCATACCCCTCCTCCTTCTTGTCGTGACAGCCTTTCGCTATAGCTCTATCTATGATAGACACCGCTTGCACCACCACCCTACTACAGGGTGATAAATCGACCTATATTGGTCGGCGGGCTGACCTATATAGATCCGACGACGAAGCTATATAGGTCGCGATGACGACCTATATAGGTCAACCCGCTGACCAATATAGGTTCATACCACCTCCTTCCGCAAGCCCGCATCCTCCCCTCCCATAGCTCCCCCGCCGTACTCCCCGCCGAAAGGGCTAACTTTGACTAGCGAACTCCCCCATCATCCCCCCAAAAGGAAATAGCTTATTCAGACGACAATGATAGCCTACAAAGAGATTCCTTGGCGTGAGGGGAAGAGGGAGACACCAGCTCCTCACACCTCGTTCGTGATGAAGTAGCTCTATTGATGGGTATGGTGCCAGCTTCAAAATAACAATATAATAAGTATGTTTCAGCTTCTCTCAAAGCACTCCTTTTCCTTAGTGAGGACATACTCGGATCGGGTATTCCTTGGCTTTCGAGACTTCTGATGGAGAACGCCATCTTTATCCCTACTCCCTTGATGGGGAGCTTGGGGAAGAACTTGAGTTCTCCAAGAAGGAGCCCGATTAGTTGGATCTATCTGCGTAGTGGCCTTTGGCTTATCCAGTACGAGGGAGCTTCAAAGGAGGATACCCATATATATTCGATTGAAGGAGAATGGCAACAGACCATCCCTCATCTAGCATGCAGACCTATATATCCTTACGGACGGAGGAGGACTGTGTCTATCTTATAAATGATCGCTTTGTTAAGTATAATCTCTCCACTCATGAGTATTGGGATCTGGGGCAATTTTCCCTCTGAAAAAGCCCTTCCTATATGAAGGGCAGTCACTGTGGTCTCCACTTCTTCACGTGTGAACGGGTCAGAGCCAGTTAGTAGCTATGCGAGATAAGGATGGACAAGGACTGGAGGAGGTCTATCGGCTGGACTTTGCTGAGAGCGATCGATGGCTATTCCGTTATAGCACAATAGGAGATCGTCCCCGGGGAAAAATTGACTTCATCAACTACTATAGCTTCAGACTCTGTGGGTGACGACCCTACGAGCACCTGCATCGTAGTAGATGTAGCTACGGGCAAAAGGTCATCGAGGAGAGAGAGATGAGTCACTACCTAAGATGTTTCATCATGGGGATCGCTAGGATATTCCTTATTCAACAGCTTTTACTATACTGTATTTGACTTCGAGGCTGGGCGCATGCTCTGTAACGTACGGAGGGATCGCTTTGCCTACGAAGGGAAGGAATATAGCGCAGGGTATACGAGCCTCTTGCTACACGAAGGGATCTTCTATGTCTCGGTGCGGGTGTCGGGGTATCTTCTTCCTTGCGGCCTTCGACATACAGACGGAGGAGTTTGTCTGGCACGACCTCTGGGGACGGTTGGGATATCAATTCCGTGCATATCGTCGGCGACCGAATGATCGCCCACTCCCACGACGAGGTACGCATCTACCAGCGAGTAGGTCGATTAACGCGTCTTGTCCAGAAACTCCGAGGGGCACTGCGTCACTTGATCTCCCCCTTTACCTCAGATCGATAAAGCAACCACTACTGGTCAGCGTGCGAACCAGTAGTGGTTACTACTACAAAGCAATAGTGGTTTGTACTACAAACGAGTAGTGGGTTGCGCCCATTTCACTATTGGTTTGCACCCCGAACGAGTAGTGGTATGCATCCCACCTCCGCAAGCCCGCATCCTTCCCGCGCCTCTAGCGCCCCCGCCGTACTCCCGCTGAAAGGGCTAACTTTGACAGCGAACTCCCCCATCATCCCCCCAAAGGGGAAATAACTTATTTCAGACGACAATGATAGCCTACAAAGAGATTGCCCAAATCAAGAACGTGAAGGGCGTTAACCCCATCACGGGAGACTATTCCTATGAGGAGAATGGGCGTGGCTACCTCTATATTGATGGCGTCTTGCTTGAAAAAGAGAGACCCGCAAGTCAGCTCGTCTCCGTAGGCGAATACACCTACGCTTGGTATAGCTATGGCCGCATAGAAGTCTATTCGGGGCATACCTTGCTGAAAGTATTTGAGCAGGAGGTCCGCCTACTTGATGGAGAAGCAGGCGCGTACATTGGGCATCATACTTGCGATCCTAAAACCTTAGAGACGGGTGAGAATATCCTTTCAGTCCCAGACGGGCAACCTCTCTTAGCACAAAACGTCCCTTACCGCTTGTATAAAATGGGAGAGGAGATCATCGGCTATAGGGACTTCGAGTCTAAACTCAGTCGCTTGAATTCCTCGGGAGAAGTGCTTTGGACCTTCGACCTACCCCTGCGTGATAGTAGTAGCAATGACCCCGATAACCTTGACCACCTTGAAAAGGTGCTGGGTATAGCACAAAGGCCGACTCTGGATCTGTACCCGCTGGTTCCGACTTATAGCTCTGGATCTGGAGACGGGTAAGCCTATCCGTCAGTTCTCGGGGAGAGTCTGTATTGAAGATTATTCCTCCAACTATACTATCATCGACATGTCTGAGGTGGTGCTTTCTTCCGTGAAGCTGAAAAAGGACATCGTATTAGTCAGCAATTGGGGAATATGCATCATCAACGCTGCTACTGCCAGGATCATCAAGAGATATGAGTTCTCAGAAGTAGACCCCTATGGTAGAAAGGCTTTTGATACCCTCAATGCTCCACAACTATACGGAGAGCACCTTACATTCATAGCAGAGCGACACTACGCACTCGATGGATATCGCTGCGCTGGGATCTTTGACTTGAAGGCTCGCAAGTTCTATTGGATAGGGGATATAATCTTGGAGGAAGAGCCTATAGGTAATCACCTGCTTGCGGAGTTCCCATTGCAGATGGCAGGAGATAAGCTCTACATCAAGGATGCTGAGAGCACTCTGCATATCTACCGAAAAGCAATGGCGCTTACATGCGCAGTTACGTCCACAGAGCGAGGTGATCTCCACCGCAGCGCAGTACATCACCCCAGCCGTATCTGCTACCCCACCGCCTACAGAGGGAGATAGGCCTACACCTCTATTCATCATAAGCCTGTGCAAAAAGATACCCAGACTGCTACCGTACCTCATCGTCTTGCTTCTGGGGATGCTTATCTGGCACTTCAGACTGGATATATTCTCTCCATCTCACGAACACTCCACCTTAGCAAGTAGCTTGATTATAACTCAAGACACAAAGTCTCAGGTAGTGCTTCTCAAAGAAGCCCCCTACTTCGTGCGTAATAGGCAGAAGCAGATCGAAGAGATCTTTTGGAGCAACATCTCAGTCGACACGCTGCTTCGCTACCCTCACTATAAGGTCTATTACTTCCTGCAGACGGAGCGCCTCGAGGATAAAGTAGGTGAGATCGGAGTGATAATGCGGGAGGATAGTACATACATTTATCACTATGCAGCTCCAGAGCCCTGGCGTGGGATTCGATCGCATAGATCACATCTTCTCCGCCGTGAGCCACTACTACTCTCCAGGAGCTCTATGCGAGCAAGTGTGAAGAACTCGGGATAAAAAAAGTGGACGCTAAGCCCTGCACATCTACCAGCGGGAGTAGCACCTACGACCGAGATAGCAAAAGCGCCCACGGGCTCGGCAGCCGATGCTACCGAGCCCGTGGGCGCTTTGGTAAGAGGGGAGAAGGGCGGGGCTACGCTTCGTCTTCGATGAACTGATCCACGAAGAGCGACGTGCCGTCCCACACCGCAAACGAATTGTACTGGAGCCAGTCGCCGAGGATGACGATACGCTTGTCGCCACGCAGCGCCAGGGGGCTCTTTCTTTGCGCCTTTCTTGTGTGTGTGTGTATTTTACTAAGTTTGCGGTAGACAACTGAATCTGAAGACATCGAGTCTACACCACAAACGTCTTACCATAACTCACGACACCATTATGAAGAAGAGAAGCCTTCATAGCCTATTCGCCTGTCTCTGTGTGAGCGCCCTCGCCTCATGCGGTAGCCAGCGGGCCCTCCACTTTGCCCAACACACCACCCTTGACACAAGCACCAACACGATCAAGGTCGCTGATCAGCCCGTCTTCAAGGTCTCTACCTCGGTGCTGAACCTCAAGGAGAAGCAACTTGCGCTGAACAAGGAAGCGCTACCGAAGGAGCGGGCAGCGTATATCGCCTCCATTCTCAAGGAATGCCATTCAGATCAGGACACCATCATCGCCGCTTCGCCGAGCTTCACCCTCGTAAAGAGCACGGGCACTCATAGTAAGCGTGATGTTGGCTACATGTATAGCTATCAGCTTAACTTCGAGTCAGGGCGCTGGGTCCGCATAGGTCTTGATGCCGCAACGGAGAGTGCACCGACGATGGATGGAGTGTGTGGATTTCTACGGAGGATCTATGTGATCAAGCGGAGGAATCGCGTGATCGTCAAGGATTCTTTCGGAGATATCGCCATCGTCTATGTCCTACAGGGGCGGGATAGCAAAGCTCCTTTCAGCGACACCTCTGCTTGGCGACCCGCCGACATCTCCGCTATGATTTCGACAGCGTACTATATTCAGAGGGAGTTCGATCCCAAGAGCCATGCCGTAGCGACTGGGAGGTACGTGAAGTAAATCCACTAAGCCATGAAGAAGCTATTCACCATCGTCCTCTGCTGCCTCTGCGCTCAGATCACGCTGCTCTCGCAGGTCATATACTCGGGGCGGGCCATCTCGTCCGAAGACAAGACGCCGATTCCCCTGGCCAACATCGTCCTCTTAGCGCAAGACTCCTCCTTCATCGCTGGCGGGGTCACCGACGAGCTCGGGCGCTATTAAAGGTTTGCTATGTTGATGTTATAAAGGTATATGGAAAGGGAAATGATAACTATCCAGATCCTCGATATCCACATTCTATAGATACAGAACTTAGATTATAGATCACGATGATGTCAGCAAAGAGAATTTCTGTGATTGTGTCCTTTCTTTGGGCACTTATCTTTAATAGTGCCGTCCTGCACGCTCAAGATAGCGTTGTGATAAGCGCACGTATTGTAAACGCTCAAGCACAGCCTGTAGAAAGAGCGTCCATTAGTCTTTATCGCCAGGCTGATCAAACGCTGCTAGGGCGGACAATTAGCGATAGTACAGGGCTATTTGTATTAAAGTTGCCTTCGGAGTGCTTTGTGCCTTTTCTCCTTAAGGTCAGCTGCATTGGCTACCAAACGCTGGAGGGCGCCTATCATCAGACGGAGCTCGGTACGCTGATGCTCCGCGATGATGTGCACCAGCTTCAGGAGGTCGAGGTCAACGCAAGTATGGTCCGGGAATTTTCTTCACATAGTACCTATAGGATTGATTTGAAGAAGGCAAAGCTTTTCTCCAACTTCCTTGAGTCCTTAACTCTTATCCCAGCTCTTAGCTTAGATACAAGCCGAGAACTTAAGGCAACGAATGGGGGAGAAGTCATTATCCTGATCAATGGCGTAAAGTCTACACAGACGGCCCTTGCTGCGCTGGCAGCGGAAGATGTCAAGAGCGTTGAGCTTTATGATACTCCTCCGGCGCGCTTCGCTACTGCAGGTATCGGCGCGCTAATCAATGTCATCACCAAAGAGAAGATACGAGGAGGAAACTTATATCTAGAGGCCAATGATGCGGTAACAGCCTGGGATGGGAAAAATCGCTTGGGGATTAACTACACCATCGATCGGCTGCGCCTGAATGCTACATACAGCAATATTTATTGGCGCTATAAAGCCAGCGAAGATGAAGAAATACGCTATCGTTTCTTAGGGCAAGATTACTATCAGAAGAAGACCGGTATCGTAGCTCCAGGTGGACGAGATAACAATGAGTTGCAACTAAGCTGCAGCTATAGTGTTCCCAAGAATTATCTACTTAGCTCATCGCTCCTGCTGCATCACTATCGACAGGACCTTCGGACAGATCAGATCGTCTCTGACGGAAGTCTCTCCGGAAGCAAAATCAGCAAAGGGAATGGCAATAGATATACAATGTATGCTGTGGATCTTTACGGTGAAAAGGTATTGGCAAAGGAACATTCGCTGCTGTGCAATCTACACTACACGGATTACACAACAAAGGTCGATGCCTACTACAACGCTCTCAGCTATCAAAAGCAAACAGATATGGATGGGCATAAGAAGTCCTTTATCGCTGACGCACAATATCGCTACTCTTCCCAAATGTTTAGTGCTTCGATCGGAGCTAAAGGTCTTTTTTTGAGTACAATGCACAGCAGCTCCTTCTTCCTCAAAAACAAACTAATCGAATCATTCCGTAGGAACATACGCGGCTATGGTGATATCTCGTGGATGAAAGGTGCATTCAGGCATCAAGCAATACTTGAGCTCGAGTATAACAGTTCTCGTAGCCCTCAGCTAGATCAATCGTTCGAAAGCCTACACTTCACGCCGCTGCTGCGTAGCACGTGGGTGATCAGGGCAGGGGACATCACTGAGCCTTTCGTATCAACACCGTGTCACAGCTCCTACAATATCAATGCTGAGCAATACACCTATTCCTAACGCTCCGCACTATGTGTATATAGGCAATCCGAAGCTTACTCCGTCAGCTGGACACAATCTATTCCTTTCCTTTAATATGCGCACGTCGTACGTCTCGGGACAGGTAAGCCTTTTCTACTCCCATACGAGTAATGCGATCGTACCTTATCTGGAGGAGCGAAGTGAATACATCGTCAAATCATATAAAAAAACATTGGTTCTAAAGCGCTCTTGGGAGGTATCGGGAAGGTAAACCGTAATGCCTTGGGGAGATCCACGCCTAGTACTTACATTAGAGGGTGATCTGTACCAGCAAGCATTCTATATAAAGCCCGAAAACAGCTTTTAATTTATCAGGGGCGTCTCTTTGCAACTCTTAACCTGAACACAACGCACTGGGTGGGATTTCTTTTCCTTCCAAAGTCGCCGGAAGATATTAGATGGCTAGTTTATCATTCATAGTCCAGCCTATAATGCAGCTGAGCTGTGCTACCGTCTGAACCCTGCGATTATGTTTTGGAGTAGGAGGAAAAATACTTATTCACGGAAACCGATGGCTATGGCAATTCAACGGATCGGTCTGCAATCCTTTCTTCTAACAGCTGGCAGGTTACTCCGACCCTGATGAATACAATCTACCTAAAGCTCAGTATCCAGCTAAATATGGGACGAAAGGCTCAAGAGCAAAGACCCAAAAGCAAACAACCGCGACACCGACTCCGGACTGCTGACGCTATGATCGTAAAGACGCGCCCAGAGCTTGTATTGCAACAAGAAGACCAGCAGCGAGTGCCAGCGCTTTTTAGCTCTCACCGTATGAGCCATAAACATACAAAGCGCCACGAGCTCGGTAGCATCGGCTACCGAGCCCGTGGCGCTTTAGTGAAGAGGGAGAAGGGCGGGGCTACGCTTCGTCTTCGATGAACTGATCCACGAAGAGCGACGTGCCGTCCCACACCGCAAACGAATTGTACTGGAGCCAGTCACCGAGGATGACAATACGCTTGTCGCCACGCAGCGCCAGGTCGATCAAGAGGTGACGATGCCCGAAGAGGTAGTAGTCGATCTCGGGGTGCTCAGCAGCATAGGCCTTGGTCCAGCGCACCAGCCACTCCTTCTCGACGTCGAAGTAATCATTCTGATAGGCGTGGGGCACCTCGCCGAGGGTAGCACGCTTGAGGCCTTTCTTACGGCTACGCAGCGAGCAGGAGAGAGCAAAGCCTACCGTCCAGCGTGGATGGACAGCGGCATAGAGCACCTGCGCCAGACGGCAGCGGAAGAGGCGGTAGAGGAACTTATCCATGCGGCGGTAGCCACAGTACTCCTCGTCGCCATGCGCCAGACGGAAGGTCTTGCCATCGAGCTCGATGACCTCGGCGTGGTGGTGGACCTTTCGCCCCCAGCTCCGTCTGCATATAGTCGGCGAACCACACATCGTGGTTGCCCGCGAAGAAGTGGATCTCGATACCACGGTCGCTCATCTGGGCGACTTGCCCCAGGAAGCGCACGTGCCCACGGGGGACGACCGCACGATACTCGAACCAGTAGTCGAACATATCCCCAGGAAGTAGACCGCACGCGCCTCATCCTCGATGCTTCGCAGCCAGCGCACCAGGCGCTGCTCTACGGCACGAGGATCCGCGTGATAGCCCGATCCGAGGTGGGCATCACTGGTGAAAAAAAGACCTTCTTGCGCTCGCTCATCGCTGCTAAAGGAAGCCTAACTCCAGCATCGCCTCTTCGCTCATCATATCCTTGTTCCACTCGGGACCGAAAGGTGAGCTGTATCTCGACACCCGTGACGCCCTCGACGTCCTCGACCTTCATACGCACGTCCTCGAGGATGAAGTCGGCGGCGGGACAGTTGGGTGCCGTGAGGGTCATCGTGATGGTGACGAACATCTCATCGGTAAGCTCCACGCAGTAGATCAGCCCGAGGTCGTAGACATTCACGGGGATCTCGGGGTCGTAGACGGTGCGTAGTGCTGCTACTATATCTTCCTCTATACGGAGGTATTCGTTCTCTAATTCTTCTGCCATAAAATATCGTTGAGGGAAGGGTAATGCTCCCCTTGGGGTGAATAAATTAACGTAGGGAGCCCGACGACATACTTGCTACAGCTGTAGTGTGCGGTCACAGGCCGCGGCGACGTCAGGATGGTGGGTGATGAAGATGATAAGGCGGTCCGAGGCGTGCTCACGGAGGTTCTTGAGGAACTGCGCTTCCGTGGCTTGGTCAAGCGCCGAGGTGGCTTCGTCCAAGAGGAGGATACGCCCAGGACGAAGGAGCGCGCGGGCGATAGCGATACGCTGCGCCTGCCCTTCGGAGAGGCCCAGCCCACGCTCACCGATGGTCGTATCAAGACCTTTCGGCAGGTCGAGCACGAAGTCCGCGATAGCCAGATGCAGCACCTTATGCAGGTCGGCCTCCGTAGCGAACTCATCGCCGAGGAGGAGATTCTCACGGATCGTCCCGCTGAAGAGCGAGCCGCCCTGCGGGACGTAGACGAAATTGGAGCGCGTCGTCTCGCTCACCACATAGCTACTGCCACCGGAGTAGAGGCGGATAGCCCCTCGACAGGCGAGACAAGTCCCGAGCAGTAGACGCAGGAGCGTGGTCTTCCCAGCGCCCGTACGCCCCGTAAGCGCCACCATCTCGCCCGTCGAAGCCTCGAGGGAGAAGTGGCGGTAGATCCACTCTTCGCCGTCGGGATAGTGGAAGCCCATATCCTCGACAGCGAGGCGGATAGGGCTGGTGAGCTGGACACTGCGACCGATCTGCTCGGTCTTGAACTCGAGGAGATGCGCCAGACGATCCAGCGAGCTCTTCGCAGAGATAAGTGTCGGCAGGAGGCTGATAAGTGTCGTCAGCGGACTCTGGATACGTGCCACGAGCTGGAGGAACGACGTCGTGAGTCCCGAAGGAGATCGTGCCACCATACAGCCCGCGAGCGCTCCAGAGGAAATGCCACGAGGTAGCCACACGAGAAGGCTCCCTGCGTGATGAGGTTCGCGAAGACCGAGACGAAGGTCTGGCGCTTCACCGCACCGAGGTACTGCCCTTGGCGCATCGCCAGATGGTCGATGGAGGAGGCTTGGTGCTCGAAGGTACGGATGACGGTCTGGTTCAGCAGCGACTCCTGGATGTGCGCCGTGATCTCGCTCTCCGACTGCTTCATCTCATCGGTGTAGCGGCGCATACGCTTGTAGTAGACCTTGCTGAAGACTGCGAGCAGCGGCATCCCCACGCCGAGGATAAGAGCCAGCGGAGGGCTGAAGTAATACAGGAGACAGAGAGCGCCGACGAGCTGCGCTAAGGCGATGAGAGCCGACGGCAGGGACGTGACGAAGAGGGCGACGAGGCTATCCGTATCCTTGAGCATACGCACGACCATATCACCGCTGTGCATCTGCCCGAGGTGCGACCAGCGCGTATAGAGCAGGTGTGCAAAGACCTTCGACTGCACGGCATTGCTCGTGCGTGCAGCGGTATAGTTCGAGAGACGGACGGTGATGACTCGGCAGAGGACCTGCAGAGCGAGTGTGAGGATGAGCGCTACCGAATAGGTGTGTATGGAGCCACCGCGCTGGTGTGCGGCGATATCAATGACGCACTTCGATAGCCAGATGAAGATCAGGTTGGTGGAGACCGTCCCCAAGCCAAAGAGGAGGATCAGCAGGATACCCCACTTATGCCCTCTAAGTATGAAGCGAACGAGGTCGATCATCTCCGCCGACGGATCGTGACGTACGAGGTGCCCAAAGACAGAGCCCCAGATGATGCGCGAGGCGTGGGTCGGCGTGATGGCGTAGAGTCGACGAGAGCGACGCATCTTGAAGCGGAAACTTACGCCAGTTGGTCACCCACTTATTCTGCGCCTTGATGGGGCGCTGGGCGAAGCCGAAGTTCCCACTATGCATCACGTCACGGATGATCTGCTCGGTGTGCGGATCGTCCTCGAAGAAGCAGCGGGAAGGGGAAGATCTCCGGCGAGACACGCAGGTAGCGGATAGCGGCCTGCGCGAAGAGCTGCATCGGGTAGAGGATATCGAGATCCTTCGCCATGCTGAGGATCTTCTCTTCGTCGAGCTGGCCCTTGAGCCTCGTCATCATCAGCAGCCAGTCGCTGTACTGACGGAAGCCGACGCCCCAGTGAAGCCAATGGAAGAAGAGATGGATGAAGATATAGACGACATTCAGCTCGTGAGGGGAGCGTCTTGATGGTGTAGTCCCCGATGATGCTGGGTGATGAGACTCCCACTGCTGATAGCCTCTTGGACGAGGGCATCGAAGCGTCTATTGTGGCGCTTGTGGTCGAAGAAGACGGCACGAGCGTGGTTCTCCACGATGGTACGCCCGTAGGTGAAGGCCGTATGGCCATAGCGCACCTCGGAGTCATCGTGGAGCTTGTGACCGGCCTTGCGCAGGAGCTCATTGCCCCGCTCGTAGTCGGCATCCGAATGGAAGAGGACATCCAAGTCGCCTCCAGAGCGGAGTGAGGCATCGGGATAGAAGCAGCCAAGACTCAGCCCCTTGAGTAAGATGAAGGGCAGGCCTGCAGCTTCGTAGGTCTTCTGTAGCTGGCCTAAGGCTTTGGTTAGATAGGCATTGCCCCGCCGTGTGAGCTCGATCTCCGAGAAGATCATCAGGCGCGTGTCGCGGTTGGGCAGGGCTTCCTTCGGCAGGGGTAAGTATACGGTCCCCGACGAAGTACCGGCACTGCGTACGCGATGCTGCTAAGCGGTGGATCCTACGCCACGACGCTTCCTCCAGACCCGTGAAGTCACGAGCCTCGGGGAGCTCTGAGTGTAGGGCACAGCTCAGGAGCTTGAGGAATAGCTCCTCATCATCGCGAGAGCGGGGCTGTTGGCTCAACAGATGATCCCGGCCTCTTTGAGCATTTGCGAAAGGAGCTCGACGTCTGCACGTGCCTGCTCCTGGCTCACTTCGTAGCGGTCGGTGAGTAGCTCGACCCAGTCCTCAAGGGTGAAGTCGCGCTCACGCACGCTCTCGATGAGGTAGGCTGCACTATCGTTGAGGCTCACCGCCTGCGTGTAGTCCAAGCTATCTCCCGAGCCTGCGATCATGATGTACTCATCCGCAATCTTACGTGAGAGATGTGGTCTTTAATTCTCATTATCTGTGATACGTTTGTCATTTAGTCGTCTGTAGGGGTAGCTAATCCCAGTCCTCATCCCAGTCGAAGAGGTCGAGATCCTCAGGCATATCCTCGGCGAACTGATCCAGGTCGCGGCGATCCTTCTTCGTAGGACGCCCAAGACCCTTGGCTCGATCGACGAAGCCCGAGATACGCTGCAGCTCGAGCAGCTCATACTGTGCGGCAGGCGTGACGTTCTCCGTGAACTCAGGCACACGCTTAGCGCCGACACGGCTCGCGAGGAGCTCTACCACTCGGAAGGAGTATTCGACCGGAGGCTTACGCACCGAGACGATGTCACCTCGCTGGAGGGTACGTGAGGGCTTGACTGTCACTCCGCCGATGCTGACGCGCCCTTTCTTGCACGCGTCTGTGGCCAGCGAACGGGTCTTGAATATGCGGACGGCCCAGAGCCACTTATCGACGCGTACTTCTCCCATGCTTTGTCGTATATAATTACAGCAAAGATATGTATTCTCTTTGAAGAAGTAACATAAGCAGCGCCCTCCTCGCGTTCTATCGCGTGCGCACGCGCCCAGTTCCTTATATATAATAGGTATAGGCTACGGCATGAGGGCGTAGGCGTCCTCGTAGTGCTGATAGAAGAGCTTCCAGTCAGCGCAGCGCGCCAGCTCGTAGGCTTTCTTGCGCTGGGCCTTCTGCTCGTCGGGCGTCAGCGCGAGCTGCTCGCCGATGAGACGGGAGATCGCCTCGATGGTCTCGGGGATGTTGGTATCCGTGCGCTCGACGATATGCACGGGCTTGTGAGGGGCGGAGGCGAAGGGCTTCTTCGTCTGCTCTTCCTCAGCCCACAGGCCGAAGCCCGTCAGCGTCGTCGTGATCGTAGGCACGCCATAGCGCACACTCTCCAGCGGCGTATAGCCCCAGGGCTCGTAGTAGCTGGGGTAGATGGTCAGGTCCATACCCACGAGGAGGTCGTAGTAGCTCTGATCGAGGATGCCGTCGAGCCCATTGAGGTAGCAGGGCACGAAAGACAACCTTCACACGGCGGTCGGTGCGGTCGAGTCCCACGATGACGGATGTGGCAGACAGCGCGGTCGTGCTCGGTATTGTAGAGCCAGTGGCTGAGCATAGGGTACTGCAGGGGGCTCTCCTGCTCGTCCTGCGGGTGTGAGAGGAGGTACTGCAGGTCGGCACGAGGGACCAGCCTGCCAGTGCAGGCACGAGGAGGAAGGCCACGATGTCGCGGTCACCCGTATAGCTCTCGGCGAAGTGGTGCAGGGACTCGATGAAGAGGTCGATCCCCTTTATTTGCGGTACTCATAGCGCCCGCCGAGAGAGATGAAGAAGGAGCGTGCAGGATCGATATGCTGTCCGTAGAGGCGCGAAGCCACGGCACCGAGGAGACGGCGCGACTTACGGCGCTTCGAGAGCGTGGGAGCAGCGAGGGGGAGGTCCCGACGTGGAAGCCATTGGGCAAGACGACGGGTTCGCGCCCGAGGAGCTGCTTGGCTTCGCGGGCGGTGAGCTTGCTGACGGTAGCGAAGACGTCGGCCTGGTGTGCGGCGAGCTTCTCTACCTCGTGCTTAGCTTCGACACCCAGCTCGCGTGCCATCTGGTCGCCATCGTAGGCATCCATATAGGGTGTAGAGCTCCTTGTCATTCCCCTGCGATAGAGCGGCCGACGGTCGTGGCGTGGGTGATGAAAGAGTGTGCGGACGCTGGGGAGCTTGCTGTCGTAGGTAGAGCAGACCCATAGCGGTCTGCCACTCGTTGAAGATAGCGATGGTGCGCTCATCGCTGCGCCAGGTGGCGATGCTGGCTATGAGGCGCGCGGCGGCGATACTGAAGAGACTGCTCTCGTCATAGTCTCCATAGCCCTTGTCGCTCTCGAGGCCATAGGGCCTTCCACAGCTCGAAGTAGAGATCATCCTTCTCCCTCCACAGGGGCTTGAAGTCCACGAGGAGTACGGGGGGCTCACCCTCGATACCCCAGCGACCTGCTACGACACGCAGACCGAGGCTCGGGAGGACCTCTCGCAGCCAGCCTTGGAGCTCGGGGATCTCTCCGGGGGTGAAGTCAAGGGGCAACGCCGCACCTTCGTCGGCGAGGAGTGGCCCTGATAAAGCATACCTGTGCGGGGTGGTGCTGGGTCATCACGTCTGCACGTGAGGAGAGGACGGTATAGATCCCTCCCATCTTATTGCAGACTTCCCAACTGGTCTCGAGGATCATAATCGTAGTACAGTGAAGGTAATGAATGTATCTTGCCGTGAGGTCCCAGCCAGCCAGGCTGTAACCTTTGTCTCAAAGTTAAGCATTCGCCCCCCCAAATTACCACATCTCCTTTTTACATTTCCTTAGCAAGCCCCACCCCACCCACGGGGAGTGCCCTACCCTATCGTGCGCAACGCGCTCTACACCAACGCTATCAGCACGAAAGAGCTCCCCATCACTCCGAGCCACTTCTCACGACTCGCAAGAGGTACTTCGTATCGTGCTCTTGCTCAAGAGCCTACGAAGGCGGAAAAGTAACCAGTACTGGTCACTCGTCTGACCAGTACTGGTCGCAGCGCGAAGTAGTAGTGGTTGATATCTGTTACCAGTACTGGTCACGTCGGCGACCAGTACTGGTTCGCATACCCCTCCTTTGGGGTGTGGTAGCCTTCCCTTATTGTAGCTCTAGCAAGCACGCCACTTTGCCCTGCATCCCTCCATTAGGGTCAAGAGTCCCTCTGCCTCAGCCCTGAACCTCAGGGATATGCAACTTACGCTGTATCTTTGGGCGCAATATCTTTATTATGTCCCTGGACGCAAACAACAAATCAGTAAGCTTGGATAGGAAGATGAGTAAGGGATCGCTGGCTATATTTAGATGGCTCTGTGCCTGTAGCCTGCTATGGACCTCTATAGTCGAGGTACAGGTACAGCAATTCATGGGCTATAGCCCGCGGTGGTATGGGTACGAATGCCAATCCCATCCCAGAGGCACGTGAGGCGATGATCCCCCAAGGACTTCGGCTTCATAACAGCTTGCTGTACCAGCTCTCGCAAAAGGATAAGACGGCTACCTTATTTACCGATCTGGAAATACCGATCATCTCCGAGCGGGCTTCTGTGAGAATCTATGGATATGGAGCGGAGTACTTCCAGTGGTCGCCTGAGAGCATGAGCCGAAGAGGTATTACAAGCGACCATCAAAAGGGGGCTGATCGTAGGGGATATATACCTTCAGACCCGAGTGCGCTTGCTGGCGGAGAATGCTGGATGGAGACCTAATGTGGTGCTGAACTATACGCTGAAGACGGCTTCTCCTAAGCCGATAGCCAATGAGTATGCGCTTCTTTTGATACGCCTGGCTACTTCTTCCATCTGGAAGTCGGGCGCAATCTATTGTCCCCAGATGCTTCGCCTGTCAGCCTGTCAGCTAAGGCTAAGCGGGACATATTGGCTTTATGTGCTGGGAGACTGTCCAGAAGCAGAATGATGCCTTTACGTATGCCCTCGCACTATCCTCTCAGCTACAGAACTGGCATCTTGCGATCCAGTTGGGTGGATATAATGGTTGGATGAAGCATAGCTACGGCTCGGAGTATGGCGATGAGCCGATGCACCTTTCGGCAAGATGTAGCTACCGCATCAACCGTCATCTCGCTGCCTCTTGTGGCTTAGAGCGCGGGCTGCGAGATTACCCTTCACCCAGCTCTCCCTGGGGACTCACCTATACCTCTGATTACCGTCTCTTCCATTAGTGGAGAAGGGTAGCAGGCAGGAGCTCACCTCCGCTGCTTGCGCCCCCCTACCACAGGGTGATAAATCGACCTATATTGGTCGGCGGGCTGACCTATATTGCTCCGACGACGAAGCTATATAGGTCGCGATGACGACCTATGTAGATCCACCCGCCGACCAATATAGGTTCACACCACCCCCTTCCGCAAGACGCATCCTTCCCTCCCATAGCTCCCCCGCCGTACTCCCCGCTGAAAAGGCTAACTTTGATAGCAAAGCAGCCCGCCCTTAGGCACATCGTGAGCCCTATGGCTCGTGCATAAGGAGCGGTATTAAGACGCAGAGACCCTTGAGGCTCGTGATCTAATTTCGTTCTCTAAGAGAGTAAGTACTCTATTCCATCTTCAATATTGCACACTGATGTATCAGCTAATTCAAAAATCTACGGATTCCATCCATTCAAACGTTGATCTATGGGGACTCCATTTTCATTACGACGACCAACAAGAAGCGTACTTACAGTACCCACCGATACTCTTTGGATGGTGTCTGCATAGAGAGACTCCAGTCCCTGTATAGTCCCTATGCAAGAGTCCCCCAACTGCAAAGAGGCTTGTGGTTCATTTATTACTCGTCAGAGTCCCCGCTCTCTGATCAGCTAAATATATTTTTCTCTGGATGGAGAATTAAAGCAGTCCATAGTGGATGCAAAGGGATATTTTGATATACTCCCGACAGAGGAGGCGGACTGGGTCTACTTCGTGAATGAGCGCATCATCAAGTACAATCTCTCCACCCACGAGTATCGTGACTTGAGGCGAGTTCCCTCTGAAGGAAGCCTTCTATGCGGGCAGCCACCGTGGTCTTCACTTCTTCACGCGTGAATGGAAGAGCCAGCTGGTAGCCATGCGAGATAAGGACTAGCTAAAGGCTTGGAGGATACCTATCGACTGGACTTTGCCGAGAGCGTACGTGGCTATTCCCTTTGGCGCCGTGGAGTCGCCCCTGGAGAGATTTACTTCATCAACTTCTACGGCTCTGATCTGTGGGTGACGACCCACGAGCGACATACATCGTATAGATGTAGCTACTGGGGAAGGTCGCTCGAGAGACAGGATGAGGCACTACCCAAGATGTTTATCCACGGAACACGAGGATATTCCTTATTCAGCAGTTACTATACTGTATTTGACTTCGAGGCAGGGCGCGTACGCTCTGTAGCGAACGAAGGGATCGCTTTGTCTACGAAGGGAAGGAGTATAGTTCTGTGTATAAAGAGCCTCTTGCTACACGAAGGGATCCTCTACGTCTCGGTGCGGGTGTCGGATAGCTTCCTCCTTGCGGCCTTTGACGTGCAGACGGAGGAGTTTATCTGGCAAGACCACTGGAATGGTTGGGATATCGATTCCGTGCATATTGTCGGCGACCGAATGATCGCCCTCTCCCGCGACAATATACAGATCTACCAGCGCGCTGATTAACGCGCCTTGCTAAGAAACTCCGAGGGGTACTGCTTCACTTGATCTCCCCCTTACCTTAGGTCGATAAAGCAACCACTACTGGTCAGCGTGTGAACCAGTAGTGGTTACTACTACAAACCAATAGTGGTTTGCACTACGAACGAGTAGTGATATGCACCCATTTCACTATTGGTTTGCACCCCAAGCGAGTAGTGGTATGCATCCCACCCTCCGCAAGCCCTGCTGCTACCGCCTCGTAGCACTCCAGCGAGCAAGCCCACCAAAAAGCGTTACCTTTGTACTCAATAGCTGGTGTCAGAGAGACGCTACCATAACAAGCTCCCCCTCTGACTACTAACTGAAACCGACTTAATGAAACTTCATCATAGCAGACAGTGTGCGCTCCTGCTCTTGTGCCTCCTGCTCCTTCCCCTGACCAAGGCTTGGGCTGCTGGGCATATTGACAGTATCCACGTCCTCGAGGGCGTGGTCGTCACGGAGCGCTTGATCCCGAAGGATGTCATACCCGCACAAGTCTTGGGCGGGCGCGACCTCCAGCGCCTTAGTGCCGTGAGCGTAGCTGATGCCTTACGCTACTTCGCCGGTGTCCAGATCAAGGACTACGGCGGCATCGGGGGGCTGAAGACGGTGAACGTGCGCAGTATGGGTTCCCAGCACGTGGGCGTCTTCTATGATGGTCTGCAGCTGGGCAATGCGCAGAACGGGCAGATAGACCTCGGGCGCTTCTCCCTCGACAATATGGAGACCGTCTCCATATATAATGGTCAGCGTAGCACCATCCTCCAGCCTGCGAAGAGCTTCTCCTCGGCTGCCGCACTCTATATGACGACGCGCCGCCCCACCTTCGCCACCCAGCGTAAGACCAACCTCAAAGCCGCTCTCAAGGCAGGCTCCTTCTCCACCATCAATCCCTCCCTCCTCTACGAGCAGCGCCTCTCCCCCACCCTCGACCTCTCGATGAGTGGCGAATACCTCTATACCTCGGGGCGCTACCGCTTCACCCTACAAGAAGAAGGACGGCTACGACACGACATCCGTTCGCCACAATGGCGACGTCCACTCCCTGCGCCTCGAGACGGGGCTCTTCGGACGACTTGACGAAGGTGAGTGGCGTGCCAAGGCTTATCTCTATCGCTCGGAGCGTGGCTACCCCGGAGCCTTCGTGCGCGAAGAGCCGGGGAAGTTCAAGCACGAGGATCGTCAGTGGGATACCGACGTGATGGCGCAAGGCACACTGCGCAAGACCTTCGGCAGGTACACCCTGCTGGCCAATGCGAAGTACGCCTACGACTACCTCCACTACCTCTCCGACCCACGGCTGGATGTGACGACGATGTACGTCAACAACCATTACCACCAGCAGGAGGGCTATCTCTCCACCACCCACCAGCTCAGCCTCGGCGACGACTGGCGCGTGGCACTGGCCTCCGATGCGCAGTACAATAGCCTCACGGCCGACCTCTACGCCTTCGCCTACCCCACCCGCCTCACACTCCTCACCGCAGCGGCTGCCGACTACAGCCACGGCGGACTGAAGGCACAGGCCAGCCTCCTGCATACCTACGTCCACGACTGGACGAAGGCCAAGGACGGCCAAGCCCCCGAGAAGAGCGAGTGGACACCCACCCTCATCGCCAGCTACAAGCCCCTGAGTCAGCACGACCTCAGCCTGCGCGGCTTCTACAAGCGGATCTTTCGCATGCCGACCTTCAACGACCTGTACTATACCTTCATCGGGAATAAGTACCTCCGCCCCGAGTACACCACGCAGTACGACCTCGGCGTGGTCTACACGAAGGCCTTCCAGCACGGAGCTCTGCGCCGTATGGAGGTGCAGGCAGATGGCTATCTGAACTATGTCGATGACAAGATCATCGCCACGCCGACCTCGAACCAGTTCCAGTGGACGATGGTCAACCTCGAAGCACGTCCGCATCCGCGGTATCGATCTCGCCCTCGAGACGCAGTGGCTGCTGGGTGCCGTCACCGCCTCGACCCGCCTCACCTATACCTATCAGAAGGCCCAAGACCTCACCGATCCCTCCGACAGCTACTATGGAGGGCAGATACCCTATATCCCTTGGCACAGCGGATCAGCCATCGTCACCCTCGGCTGGCGTGGCTGGGAGCTGAACTACAGCTTCATCTACACGGGCGAGCGCTATGATGCCAGTGCCAACATCCGCGAGAACTATATCCGCCCCTGGTATACCAGCGACCTTACACTATCCCGCCCCTTCTCTCTCCGTGGTCACAGCCTACGCCTGACGGCTGAAGTAAGCAACATCTTCGACCAGCAGTACGAGGTCGTGCGCTCCTATCCTATGCCTGGCGCCCACGCCAAGGTCAAGATCGAATACACACTATGACCACCAGCTAGCTATGAAGACTTCATCCATCACCCGCTTACTCCTCTGGGTAAGCATCTTTGCCTTCTCCCTATCCTCCTGTCGCAAGGAGGATGAGATCATCCCCTCTACCGAAGAGCAAGGGGGGAAGCCAGAACCTGCTGGCCCGATTAAGGGCTTCTTCCTCCTCAACGAGGCGAACATGGGCTCCAATAAGTCCACCCTCGACTACTACGACTACGAGACCGGTAAGTACACCCACAATATCTATGCGGAGCGCAATCCCGGAGTCGTCAAGGAGCTCGGTGATGTAGGTAACGACCTACAGATCTATGGCAACCGCCTCTATGCCGTCATCAACGTCTCCCACCTCATCGAGGTCATGGACGTAAATACAGCCAAGCACATCGGGAAGATCTCCATCCCCAACTGCCGCTACATCGTCTTCAAGGATGGCTTTGCCTATGTCAGCTCCTACGCTGGCCCCTGTGAAGATCGACCCCAATGCCCGCCTGGGCTATGTAGCGAAGGTCGATACCGCTACCCTCAAAGTCGTAGCGGAGCCCCTGTAGGCTACCAGCCCGACGAGCTCGTCATCCACGGAGATAAGCTCTATGTCGCCAACTCGGGTGGCTACCGCGTCCCCAACTACGACAAGACCATCTCCATCATCGACCTGAAGACCTTCACCGAGCTGAAGAAGGTCGATGTGGCGATCAACCTCCACCGCCTAGAGACTCGACAACTATGGGAAGATCTGGGTATCCTCTCGTGGGGACTACTATCACGTCCCCTCGAAGATGTTCGTCTTCGACCCCAAAACCGAGAAGGTGACCAAGACCCTCGATGTCTCGCGCTCCAACACGACCCTCTCCGGAGACTCCCTCTTCGTCTACAGCACCGAGTGGAGCTACCTCACTGGGGAGAATACCATCAGCTATACCGTCATCGATACCAAGACTCAGAAGGTCATCGACCGAGACTTCATCAAGGACGGCACTGCTAAGGATATCAAGATCCCCTACGGCATCGCTACCAATCGTGAGCGTGGTGAATTCTATGTCACCGACGCTAAGAACTACGTCACCCCAGGCAGACTCCACTGCTATGACCTCAAGACCGGTACACGCAAGTGGTCCGTCAAGACGGGTGACATCCCTGCACACTTCGCCTTCACACACAAGCAACTTCAACCCAAAGACCCCAAATAGCTATGAAACCCATTCATTCCTGGAGCTCCCTCCTGATGGCGCTCCTAGCACTAAGCTCTGTCGCCTTCGTCTCCTGTAAGAAGGATGAGGCTCCCAAGCCTCCCGCCGTCCCTCCCTGCACCTGTGTTCCCTAAGCCAGAGGTCAATCCCAACGCTACCCCTTACATCACTCGAGGTCCTCGAGTACATGCCTGCCGTTGGGCAGTTCACCAACAAGCTCCCCGAGTACGAAGACGGAGACACTCAGGAGAAGATGAACGAGAAGGCGCTCGAATACCTCGCCGACAACCAGCGTAGCCTCGTCACCCTCGGTGGCTGGGGTGGCTACATCACTGTAGGCTTCGACCATACCATCCTCAATGTCCCAGGCAAGCGTGACTTCCGTGTCCTAGGGAATGCGTTCTATGGTGACCAGAATGAGCAACCCTATGATGGTGGCAGCTGCGAACCAGGTGTGATCATGGTCGCCTACGACGTGAACCGCAACGGTAAGCCCGATGAAGACGAATGGTATGAGATCGAGGGTAGTGCCCACGTAGATCACACTAAGGAGCCTTGGTACAACCTCGTGAAGTCTGTCCCAGGCTCGGACATGAACTTCTACCGAGACTACGAGATGACCTACGAGCGCCCTACCAAGGAAGAGATGTCTCCCGACACCGGCGTCCCCTTCGTAGGGATCGTGCAGTATGTACACTGGACGGATAATAAGGGGAACTCAGGTTGGCTCCCTAAGAATACCTTCCATAGCCAGTCCTATTACCCCAAGTGGATCAAAGGAGATAAGCTCACCTTCCGTGGTACACGCCTTCCACAGAACGCTCGAGACCAGAGTGGTGTAGGGCGCTACTATGTCCTCTTCAAGTTCCGCTACGGCTACGTAGACAACGAGAAGAATGACCTCGTAGACTCTGCTATCGACATCGACTGGGCTATCGACAAGTATGGTCGCAAGGTGCATCTCCCTGGCATTGACTTCATCCGCATCCACACGGGGATCAACCAAGTCAATGGTTGGCTCGGCGAATGCTCGACCGAAGTCGCAGGCGTCAATGACCTGCACCTCCTCAAGGAGGACATCCCCACTAGATAGACAAGGTAAACCTAAATTCACCATAACGTGAATAAGAAACTCCTCCTCGCTGGGATCGCTGGTATCCTCAGCCTAGCAACAGCGTGAAGAAGGACGATCCCACGCCAAGCCCTAATCCTCCCTCGGGTCTGACGATCGACGGAGTAGCAAGCACCTTAGAGTTCTACCAGCTCGACACCGCTCACCTGAGCGTCGCTGGTGTAGCGAAGGATGCTGCTGCCAAAGCCGTATGGGCAGTGAACGGCGCGAAGGCTGCCGAAGGTGCTACCTTCGACTTCACCACCGCCCACCCAGGTAAGTATGAAGTCACGCTCACTGTCGACGGCAAGAGCGCTAAGCACACCCTACACTGTTGCTCCCCGCTTCTCCGAAGGCGCCTTCCTCCTCAACGAAGGGAACTTCGGCAATGAGACGAGCTCACTGACCTATATTCATCCCTCCAAGAAGCTCGTCATCGATCAGGCTTACTACCGCGTCAATGGCACGAAGCTCGGGAACGTCTGCCAGGACCTCGCCTTCGGGAATGACCAGATCTATATCATCTCGCAGAACGGTACCCCAAGAACGGCGGCGAAGGCCTGCTAACTATCGCCCGTAGCAACTCCCTCGAGAAGGTCAAGGTCTACAACGACGAGACTCTCGCACAGCAGTAGTCTACGCACATCGCAGTCCTGCGCGACCAGATCTACCTGCGCACCGACCGCAATGGGTATCTACCGTGGCACGGCTGATGGCGGCTTCGTCTCCATTCCGGGTACGAGCAAGGCCAAGAAGCTGCGTATGGCACAGATCGGTGAGCGCCTCTTCGCCCTCACCTCCGACAGCAAGGTGCTGATGATCCAGGGGCTCTCAGGTCGTCCGTGAGCTGGCTCTCTCACCCGCCAAGCCCTCGGGCATCGCTGTCAGCCACGATGGTAAGCTCTGGGTATCTACGACGGGCTCCCAATGCGATCCTCAAGGTAGATCCCACCCCTGACAACTTCGTCGCCCTCGACACCCACGTCCTCGACAAGTCCATTTCCTCGGGTTGGTCTACCACCTCAGCCTTCTTCGCTCACGGTGACAAGCTCTACTTCACGGGTCAAAGCTCCGTCATCTACTGCCACGACTTCGCTACGAATAAGACCTCTCAGGTCATCGATGTCAAGACTATTGATGGCGTAGGTACGTCCGCTAATATGTACTACAACAGCCTCGGCGTCGACCCTGCTACGGGCGAACTCTACTACGCTGCCTTCGAGGACTTCACCACCTACAACAAGAAGAACGTGACGATGGTCCTCAAGGCCGACGGCACCAAGCTCCTTCTGAAGGAGAAGGTCAATTCCTTCCCCGCAGGCTTCTTCTTCATCCCCAATGCGGCCAACCGCACTGGGGCCAACCGATGATTTATCCTAATTAGTTCACTTAATATTCACTTGAAAATGAAGAAAACTCTCCTCTCTACCCTCGCGCTTATTGCCCTCGGTGGAGTCGTTACCAGCTGCGGCAAGGAGCAGAAGGATGCGCCTCAGCCCGCTGGCAACACCAGCGCTCGCGCTACGGAGCTCCCCGCAGGCGAGACGATCACGGGGTCGATCCAGACCGACAGCCTTGCCCTTGTAGACCTCTACAAGAGCCTCGACGGGATGAACTGGTCGCACTCCAACAACTGGAATAGCTCTCGCCCCGTAGCTACTTGGGCAGGCGTCCAGGTAAGCGACGTCGCAGGCGCACCTCGTGTCACCGCCCTCTACCTCGGCGGCAACAAGCTCCGTGGCACCCTGCCTAAGAGCATCGGACAGCTCACCGCTCTGCGTTCGCTCCAGCTGCAGTACAACCGCGAGCTCACGGGTACCATCCCCGCCGAGCTCTATCAGCTGACCCACCTGCGCTCGCTGCGTCTGCGCTTCACGAGCCTGACGGGCGAGGTATCTCCCGCCATCGGCAAGCTCACCGAGCTCGATACCCTCGACCTCAGCAATAGCCGCTACGACCTCAGCGTGTGGTGGAATGGTGATCCTGCTACCGCCAAGGAGCACCGCCCCCAACGGGAAGACCCTCACCGGCTCGCTCCCCCGCGAGATCGGTCAGCTGACGAAGGCACGCTATATCGACCTCTCCTTCCAGGGCTTCACAGGCGCTCTCCCCACGGAGATCGGCTCACTGAAGAGCGCTAAGTACCTCTCCCTCTATGGCTGTCACTTCTCAGGTGAGCTCCCCGCCTCTCTCGGCGCACTCGCTCAGCTCGAGTACCTCTCCGCAGTACTCAATGAGTTCTCAGGGAAGCCTCCCCGCCTCCCTCGGCTCGCTGAAGAGCATCCGCGAGATCCACATCTCGGGCAACAAGCTCACGGGTGCTATCCCCGCCTCTCTCGGTGCGCTGAAGACACTCCAGCAGCTCAACCTCGCAGGCAACCAGCTCACGGGGCGACGATCCCTGCTGAGCCTCGCACACCTCACGGGTATCTACGTCATCGACCTCAAGGGCAACAAGCTCTCAGGCACGATCCCCACGGACCTCGGTGGCGCACAGCAGAGCCTCCTCATCTCGGTAGACCTGAGCGACAACGACCTCACGGGCACGATCCCTGCACGCATCAAGCGCTATCTGCCCGATGCAGCTAAGTACGCTGTACTCGTACGGCCTGCCCGACTACGGCTACACGATGTTCGTCCTCTCGGGCAATAAGCTCACGGGCAAGATCCCCGCTGAATACCTCGCTTATCCCAAGACGCTGCAGCTCCTCCTGCCTCAGCAGGCTGGCTACGGCTTCTCTAACGAGCCTAAGTAACTCCTCCCGCACTCCCGCCCTTAGCTCTCGTAGTACGAGGGCGGGCGTGCCTCATATTTCACCCACAACCCACAACTATGATTAAGAAGTTTCTCCCCTTGCCTTAACCCTCACTCTGGGTCTCGCCTCACGTAGCAAGACCGACACGCCCGTCGTACCTCAGAGCGGTATCACGATCACGAGCGGCGTCCTCTCAGCCTATCCCGAGAAGGAAATCGCTGCCACGGGCCTCGTCTCCCTCCCCGAAGTCACCGAGATCTCTGCCAAGGTCTTCGAGGGCTACAAGACGCTGAAGACCGTCAAGGCGCCCAAGCTCACGAAGATCGGTGATGCTGCCTTCAAGGGACTCGGCACTCACCAGCCTTGAGCTCGGTGCTACCGTCCCCACGACGAGCGATGATGCCTTCGAAGGCACGTCCGAAGAGAAGGACCTCATCGTCCCCGCTGACAAGGTCGCTGACTTCGCAGACTTCGCGAAGAAGCACCACTTCAAGACCATCAACGGTGCGCCCATCCCTGGTACCGTGATTGAGATCAAGGATGGCGTACTCGTCACCTATCCTATCGACAAGACTCCTGCCGATGGTGTCGTCACCCTCGAGGCTACCGTCACGGAGATCGCTGATGGCGTCTTCCTCGACAATACGAAGCTCACGGCTATCCACGCCCCTGGTGTGAAGAAGATCGGTAAGGCAGCCTTCAAGAACTGCTCCGCTCTTATGACCGTTGACTTCGGTGGTGCACAGCGTCCTCCGCTGGCTATCGATGAGACCGACAAGACCTACGGCACGGCTGAAGATGCCTTCTGGGGTACGCCCGAGGAGAAGGTCCTCGTCTTCGATGAGAGCAAGAGTCCCGAACTTCCTGCAGTACTTCGAGTTCATCGCACGCCACCACTTCGCTAAGCTCGACGGCATCACCATCCCCGAGAGCCTCGACGGCAAGTACTTCAAGGTCAAGGGCGGCGTGCTGACGGACATCACGAACGCCGGTCAGAGCTACCTCGCTGGTCAGGGCCGCAATGGTGTCCTCGTCCTCCCCTCGAGCATCACGCGTATCGACAATGGAGTCTTCAAGCAGAGATTCCAGAACTTCAAGGCGATCTATGCCGAAGGAGTGACGGAGGTCGGTAGCTTCGCCTTCAATGAGACGGGTAGCCTCAACTTCGCTCACCTGCCCAAGCTGAAGAAGCTCGGCGAAGCAGTCTTCACCGACAACGCTTCGCTCACGGCTGTGAACTTCCCCCTCCTCGAGGAGATCGGTGATGTCTGCTTCTCGGGTGGCGCTAACTTCAGTGGCAATGGTCTGAAGATCACCTACGTCAGCATCCCTGCTGCTAAGAAGATCGGTAGCGGTGCCTTCCACGGCAACTACAAGCACTCTGGTGTGACCTTCATCCTCGGCGCACAGCCAGAGGTCAACACCAAGGCCTATGAGGACTATCCTCAGGAGGGCTTCGTAGCCTTCGGTCAGCTGAAGAGCCCCGTCCTCTACGTCACCCCTGAGCACCTCAAGACCTATACCCTCACTGACGGCAAGTGGCACGGCTTCACCGTCAAGGAACTGAAGTAATCCCCCTATAGCAAAGGCGAGGCAGTACCACACCCGTGGCTGCCTCGCCTTCTTCCTCTCCGACCCTTAGATACACGCCGACTATGAACTACCGCATCTACAGCGTAGCCCTTGCCCTCAGCCTCCTCACGGCCTGCGGTGATAAGCCTACGCCCCTCCCTCAGCCAACGCCGACACCAACGCCTGTACCCACACCGACACCAGGTCCCACACCGCCAGCCTACAAGGACTATGAGGGCTATACCCTGATCTTCAACCAAGGCCTTGCCTCCGTCCTGACGAGCCAGCCCGATGGCGTGGGCGTGGCCTCCAGCCTAAAGCCTCCTCGACCGTGAGGCGAAGACCCTCCTCCCGTCTTCTCCGACAAAGCACACCGCTTAATAAGGAGTACGATGGTCAAGGCTATCTCTGCGAAGGCACGCTGAGCGAAGCGGGCGACTATCTGAGCCTATATGGCGAAGTACGACTTCACCGACGACAGCGAGACGCCTCACGTCTCCTCCTCTTCGACCGCAGGACGATGCGCCTCACGAAGAACCTACGCATCACCCAGCCCGACGGCGATGAATGGGTGCGCCACTCCTTCACCTTCGACGACGGCACGACTTACCTCTCCTTCGACAAGAAGCACTTCTACCGCCTCGACCCCGAGAGCGGGGAAGATGACCGTCCTCACAGGCATCTACGGCTACCCCACGGGCGCAGCATCTTGGCAGGATAAGGGCTACTTCTTCGTGCGCTATGAGTCCGCAGCCTTCGCCTTCGACAAGGGAAGCACCGCCGCTCGCAAAGGTACCCATTGCCCTCTCGGGAGCGCAGATCAAGGACATCTTCCGTATGGGCGCTCAGGTCATCCTGCGTGACACGGCAAACCGCTATTACCTCTTTGACCTCGCTGCGGGGAAGGTCCTCGCTGTCTTCACGCTCAGCGAACCCATCGTACCGCAGCGTCACCATCGACCCCGCCACGCACCGCATCTATTACTCGGGTGGCACGCCCAATCTCAATGGCGCCGAGGCCAAGGAGCGCAGTGTCTACACCGCCACCATTGATACCAGCCGTCCCGCAAGTGAAGTACAGGGTACTCACCTCCCAGCTCCTCTATACTATCGCAGGGGCGTACCGAGGGCGGACAACCGCCAGGGCTTCAAGATACAGGTAGGCTATCACCCTGACCTCAAGGCGCTGATGGTCTCCTACCTCGACCAAAGGCCGTTCGGGTCCCCTCCTGCACGACCTGACGAAGCTCCTCCTGCTCCAGCTCCCCACGACCCCCAGCGAGAGCGTGAAGGAGCTACGCACCTTCGACCTCCACTACGCCTCTGACATCAGCCTCTTGAGCGTCATTCGCCCCCGCCCCACGAAGTAGCCCTCTGATAGGCTCACTTCTTACTTGTGTTTTAGGATCTCCCCGAGGATGCGCCTCCCGCCCCTCGGGGAGATTTCTTTCTCAGCAGGGAAAAGGCGCTCCGAACGATCATACCACAACGCGCTGTACTACAGCACCATACCGCACTCCGCACAGGGAGGGAAAAGTAACCAGTACTGGTCACTCGTCTGACCAGTACTGGTCGCAGCGCGAAGTAGTAGTGGTTGATATCTGTTACCAGTACTGGTCACTTCGGCGACCAGTACTGGTTCGCATATCCCCTCCTCTTCTTGTCGTGGCAGCTTTTCGCTATAGCTATACCTATGATAGACGACGCTTGCACCACCACCCTACTACAGGGGTGATAAATCGACCTATATTGGTCGGCGGGCTGACCTATATTGCTCCGACGACGAAGCTATATAGGTCGCGATGACGACCTATATAGGTCAACCCGCCGACCAATATAGGGTTCACACCACCCCCTTCCGCAAGACGTATCCTTCCCTCGCAGAGCTCCCCCGCCGTACTCCCCGCCGAAAGGGCTAACTTTGACAGCGAACTCCCCATCATCCCCCAAAGGAAATAGCTTATTCAGACGACAATGATAGCCTACAAAAATAGATAATATTATGAAGCGATATTATACTGGGCAGATTACACGTGAACAGGAAGAGGAAGAACTAAGAAATTGCGTAAATGTGCAGAACTTCAATATCGCTATTTGTTCTTTAGAAAAGATCGCCTCTCTAGATATAACTAGGAGTGTCATATTAGTTGGCTTTATTCTCGACCTATATAATAGTGCGAATGAGAAGCCAATGCGAGATCTATTGGTACTAAATTTCCATAATTCTCACGAAGACATAGTTCGCTTATTTCAGTTAAGATGGAATAACAATATTGAGAATATCACGATCTTGATTCAGGCGACAAGATCTATTCCTGATTATTTATCTCCAGTTGATATCAAGCGTTCATACCTTCAAAAATATTATCTATGCTATTGGTGCTCAACCGCAACCCGAAAGTCTGTGTGCATTAGAATATCTGCTCTCCGAAACAAAAAGATGAAGAGATAAAGAAGATGATATCCAGCCAAATAGAGAAACGTCATTCTATAGTCGGAGGGAAGTATGAATTTGAGAAGATCGCCAAATGATTTGATTACCCTGCATATCTACCGAAAGGAATGGCGGCTAAAGGCGCAGGTGCGACCGCAGACCGAGGCGACCACGTCCATCACTTCCACCACCGTGAGGAGGTAGTAGCGACCACTATTAGTCGACGCGTGAACCACTATAGGTCTGCACTACGAACGAGTAGTGGTTTGCACCCATACCACTATTGGTTTGCACCCCGAACAAGTAGTGGTTTGCACCCGTACCACTATTGGTCTGCACTACGAACAAGTAGTGGTTTGCATCCCACCCTACCATAAGTATAGCCAGCAAGCCCCCTGACGTATGCGGATAGCCGTGCGTCAGGGGGCTCTTTCTTTGCGCATTTGCAGTGGTGTTTTTTTGCTAAGTTTGTGGTAGATAACTGAGTCCGAGCGATCCTTCGGCTCGAGAGGCTTCACCTAATGCATCACCCGCCTCCCCTGCCGCACGAAGGGCCTCACACCCTCATACCTCAAAGACAATACACCACGCTACAAACGCCTAAGGTGCGCCACGATGAGGGCCACCCCATACCACGCTAACCCACGATCACCCCTACCCCATCAGAAACTATGAGACTCGTAAAAAGCCTTCCTGCTGTGCTTATCAATGCAAGCCTTGACGCTGTCCGCCCAGATGTACATATTCCCGACCTCCTACGGGCCCATCGGATAAGTACCAAGTAGTCGATACCGCCAAGTATGAGATCACCTATCAGATCGCAGCCAAGCTCAACCCCAACCCTAAGTATAGCCACGTCGCCTATAAGGACACGCAGACGCTACTCATCGGCAAGCGTATCTCTGCGACCTATAGCCGTGATATCCTGCAAAGCCCGCGAGAAAGCGGATGCCGAGATAAAAGCAGGGCGCGAAGACGGTCGATAGCTTTAGTGATATTACCTTCCCCGAAGATGTCTTCAAGGGCTACCCCAAGCCTGGTGTACTGACGACCTCCTACCGCCTCTTCCTCGGCGCGGGCTACGGGCAATATACCGAGGCATTGCCCGACTTCAAGTGGCAGATCCAGTCGGAGACCAAGAAGATCCTCAGCTACACGTGTCAGAAAGCCCTCGGGGAATTCCGTGGGAGGAAGTACATCGCTTGGTTCACCTCAGACATTCCCTCTCTGACGGCCCGTGGAAGTTCTGCGGACTGCCGGGGACTCATTCTGGCGGTAGAAGATACGGAGGCATACTTTGTCTTCACCTGTATAGCCGTTGAGAATAAGAGCACACCGATCCGCTTCTGGACCTACCCGCACATCAAGTCTACACGTGAGAAGCTACGCGCGACCATCCTACGTATGCACAAGCAGCCGGTCCTCTTCTGCGAGCAAACACTCAGCAGAAGCTATACATTGGGAATACCAATAAGAATCGAGACTTCTCCTTCCCTTGGCTGTGGCTGGAAGCAGAGTAGCTCCCCGCCCTTCGCTCACCTTACTACCAGCGCTATCGTGAAGCGACGCATCCTCTTCCTCCTCGCCCTCCTACTCTCTCTGTCATCCTCCCTACGGGCAGAGTATCATCACGGGGCACGTACGCACCCTCCAGGGGCGCCCGTAAAGTACGCCCGCGTGCTGGCACTTTAGTGCCGACGGACAGCACGATCTTAGCCTACACCTTCACCGATGCCCTCGGCGGCTACCGCCTAAGCGTCAGCAGCACGCAGCCCCAGCTCCTCATTAGCGTAGCGAGTATGGAGATCGAGCGCATGGACCGCCGCGTGGAGAACGTCAGTCAGACCTGCGACTTCCGAGTCAAGGAGTCACGCACCCTCCTAAGAGAGGTACAGGTGAAGGCGCGTAAGATCTGGGGGAAGAAGGACACGGTCAATTACTCCGTCGGCGCCTTCATCGGGAAGAATGATGTGGTCATCGCCGACGTCCTGCGTAAGCTCCCGAATATAGAGGTCTCGATAGACGGCACTCATCAAGTACCAAGGGAAACCGATCAATAAGTTCTACATCGAGGGGCTGGATGCCCTACAAGGGCGCTACGGCATCGCGACGAACAACATATCGGCCAAGGACGTCGCCACCGTGCAGGTCCTCGAGAACCACCAGCCCGTCAAGGCGCTCGAGAAGACCCAGCCCAGCAGCGATGCCGCCATCAACCTCAAGCTGAAGGACGAAGTCAAGGGCACCTTCAGCATGACGGCACAGCTCGGCCTCGGCTATGACGGCAGGGTGAGGCGCAGCGAAGAGCTGATCGGGCTATACTTCTCCAAGCTGCGACAGCACGTCTTGACCGCCAAGAGTAATGACAACGGGGAGGACATACGCCGCGAGCTGCGCTCCTTCACCGGGGGCTCTCCCCTACCCAGCCTCACGATGACCGCGCTACAGCAGCCCGACGAGCCCCGCATCTCTCGCCCTCGCTACTACGACAACGACACGCACGCCTTCTCCTCCAACAACCTCTACAAGCTGAAGAATGAAGCGGAGCTGAACGCCAACCTCATCTTCTTCCACGACCGAGAGCGCACACATGGCGCCTCGCAGACGACTTACTTCCTCCCCGAGGGCACGAAGCTCATCAGCGAAGACCTGCGCAATCGCGGTACCATCGACCAGCTCGAGGGTGAGCTACGCTACAACATAAATAAGGAGCAGCTCTACTTCAACAACCTCCTCGAGCTCAAGGCCTCGTGGGAGCAAGAGCACGGCATCGTCTCAGCGGGAGAGGACCTCACACAGCAGATGCGCCAGCGCTACCTCTCAGCGACCAACACCTCCCACTGGGTGCGGACGAAGGCAGACGGCAAGGGCGGTGAGATCCTCTGGCGCAATGCCGTAGCGACCTCCCCGCACCGTCTAAGCATCCAGCCAGGGCTCTACGCTCCCCGCATCAATAGCGGAGCGCCCTATGCCGAGCTCACGCAAGACGTACGACACCGCGCCTTCCTCAGCTTCGCCGAGCTTGCCCTGCTCTCCGCATGGCATATCGGGGGGCTACAGATCAGCCCACGGCTCTTCCTCCAAGCCCAGCATCAGGCGCTGGATACCGAGCTGGGAGCGACGAGCCTCACGGGCACCTATCAGCCACTCCCCTCGCGGGATATGCACAACGGGATCAGCTTCACTCGCCTTGGCGCTGGGCTGGGTCATGAGCTGAGCTACAAGTCCGAGGTCTTCAGCCTCCACGCCGTACTCCCGCTCTTCTACTACCACACGCTGATGCAGGACGGCTTCCGCCCAAGCGAAAGGCTCTCGGAGGGAAAGCTATACTTCGAGCCGCGGGGCTGGGTGAGCTATAAGTTTGCCTCGGACTTCACACTCAAGCTGAACGGCTCGATAGCCCTCACACAGCCCACCCTCAGCTCGCTCTACGCTGGGTATATTATGCAGAGCTACCGCAGCCTGACGCGCCACGAGATGCGTCAGTTCAGCTCGCGCACGGCCAGCACAGGGCTCACACTCAGCTACAAGGATATCTTCTCGATGCTCTTCCTCAGCGCGGGGGTCAGCTACAGCCACCACCGCAGTGAAGCCATCTCTTCGCTGAAGATCGAGCCCCCACTCACCGTCGTAGAGCGCCTTCCCCTGCCGCACTCGGGGCAGAGCTATTCGGCCAATGCACGCTTCAGCAAAGGCTATGACTGGATCTCCCTCTCGGTGTCTGGGGATGCAGCCTTAGGGCCAGAGCGAGGGAAAGAGCTACCTCGAGGGCAAGCTCCTCGGCTATACGAGTCAGTGGGCCAGCGCCAGCGGGAAGTGCTCCCTCAAGCCGCTATCATGGCTCACGATGGAGTACAACGTCGCATGGGGCCTGCACCGCAGCCGCCTTGAGAATAGGAGCTGGCTCACACCGATACAGAGCCTCAGTCACAAGGTCATCTCGCACGTGAATGTCCTCGAGGATGTAGCGATCAAGCTCACCGCCGAGCACTACTACAACGATGCAGTGACTCAAGGGAGGCACTTCACACTCGCTGACCTTGGACTCGCCTACACGTGGCGGAAGGTGCGCCTCACCCTCGACTGGACGAATATCCTCGGTGCGCGCCTCTACAGCTCGGGGACGCTCTCCGACCTCGTCGCCTCGCACAGCTACTACGATATCCGCCCCTCAGCCATAATGCTCAAGGCACGATTCAAGCTGTTCTGATACGTATAGCAAGATCCTACAGAGGTATGAAGGACACCATCTCTATGAAGTCAATAGCGCTCTACGCACTATTACTGAGCCTCGGACTAAGCCTCTCCTCCCGAGCTCAGAGCCCTATCGGCAGTATACATCCCTTCAATATCAGGAAATACACCGTCCTAGACTCAGCGAACTATCGCATTGACTACAAGACGACCTGCCTCCTCGACCCGAAGAAGCACGACAAGGTGACGAACGAGATGTACCTCCTCGTCGGGCGGAAGATCTCGAAGTTCGGACACGTCTGCGTCCTGGACAACCAGCAGGAGCTTATCGCAGCAGAGAGCCAAGAGGCTGGACCTGGTATCGAGGCGCGGGGAATGGGAGGTATGGAGGTCTATAAGTACCTGAGCGGCACCAAGCCCTATAGCGAGCTTACCTTTAGGGCTCTTCGTCTACTACTACCGATATACCTTCATCTACTCTGATGAGCTACACCCCCAGTCGTGGACACTCACCGATGAGCGCAAGGACGTGCTCGGCTATTCTTGTCAGAAGGCTACGGCGCGCTTCCGAGGCCGTGACTATACCGCTTGGGTAGCTACGGATATCCCCATCTCCAATGGCCGTGGCTCTTGGGTGGCGCTCCTGGGACCTGATCTTGGAGGCTTATGATGCCAAGAGGGAGTACATCTTCGAGGCAACAAGTGTCTCACAGCTCCCCAGGCCTTGCCCATCGTCAAGTATAAAGACAACTACAAGCGCACAGATCGGAGCAAAGTCCGTGATCTATGTAGGCGTATGCGTACGCCGATATCGTGCAGACGCTCACGACATCTTTCCCTGGCGCAGGCATCCAAATCAAAAACCCGACCTTCTACTACAACCCCATCGAGCTGGAGTAGCTAATGGGATAACACATCATATCAGACTGCCTTATGCGAAACCTCTTTCTCCTCTTACTCACCTTCGTAAGCATCGAGTCCCCCTCAGCCTGCTCGCACAGCTCCCTGCGATACCGATGCGCCTGCAAGCTGGGAAGATCCTCAGGAAGTCCGAGTACTTCGTGGACTACACCTACCGCCACAAGACACCTGCCGAGAGTAAAGACTTCCAAGAGGACATCATCCGCGTGGAGCTGGGCAAGGCGCTTGTCAAGTCCTACAGCTACAGACTCTGGCAGGCAGACTCTGCTCTTACTCACGATGCCAATAAATACGCCCAGATAAAAAAATACCAGATGACGGTCTGTCTCCCTTCTGCTACTACCGCGATCTGACCAATGGCACGACGCAGGTCTACTACAGGACGCCTCTCTCAGGCCCCACGCTGAAGTACACCGACACCCCGACGTTCTCATGGACGCTGACGGGTGAGAAGAAGGTCATCTCTGGCTACGAGGCACAGCGTGCCACGTGCCAGTTCCGCGAGAAGCTACGAAGCTTGGTTTACTCCCAGCATCCCGATCTCCGCTGGCCCGAACTTCTTTGGCGGCCTCCCTGGGCTGATCCTCGAGCTGCACAGCATGGATGGAACGCATCACTTCGTACTCGACGCCCTATGTCAGCGTAGTGCGGACATCGTGGAGTGGAAGATTCGCTTGGTGAAGTCGGTCAGTCGCGCACAGTTCAGAGACTACTATCAGCGGCTACACAAGCATCCGATTCAGACCTTTGAGGCCACATGGCTAGCGGGTATCTCCACGGGATGCGCAGGGGAAGTTCCTGACGGCTGCCGAAGCACTCTCTTGGACGATCCCCTTCAATCCCATCGAGCTGGAGTAGCCTCCTCCTCGCACCAAGCCGATAACCGCTCCTCGGGGAGATTTCTTTTTCCTCAGCTGGGAAAAAGGCACTACGAGCGATCACACCACAACGCACTGTACTACAACCCCATACCGCACACCCATACAAGGAGGTAAAAGCAACCAGTACTGGTCACTCGTCTGACCAGTACTGGTCGCAGCGCGAAGTAGTACTGCTTGCTATCAGTTACCAGTACTGGTCACGTCGGCGACCAGTACTGGTTCGCATATCCCCTCCTCTTCTTGTCGTGGCAGCCTTTTCGCTATAGCTATACCTATGATAGATGCCGCCTGCACCACCCCCCTACCACAGGGCGATAAATCGACCTATATAGGTCGGTGGGCTGACCTATATGGATCCGACGACAAAGCTATATAGGTCGCGATGACGACCTATATAGGTCAGCCCGCCGACCAATATAGGTTCACACCACCTCCATCCGCAAGACGTATCCTTCCCTCCCATAGCTCCCCCGCCGTACTCCCCGCCGAAAGGGCTAACTTTGATAGCGAACTCCCCCATCATTCTCCAAAAGGAAATAGCTTATTCAGACGACAATGATTGCCTACAAAGAGATCGCCCAAATCAAATTAGAATATGATGGGACAAAGTTCTTTGGGCAAGTAAACTTTATATGCAGTATTCGAAGAAGGAAAGTTTATAGTTCTGAAATAATGAAGATAGGAAGAAAACCAGGTAAGCGAATCTTAATAAATGGAAAAGATTTGCGATTAGACACCCTACTGCAATAATGACAATGTGTGGTTTTTGGTGTATTTATACTGAAGAGGAGGTGGATCCAAAGTTGTTCTCAAAGCATGGAGAATACTTTAGGTTGCTTCTTAAGATGGATCGAAAAATATCCTTATTCTGCCTATGAGAGTCACATGTATTGTATTTACTTGGGGTACAAGTATGATATTGAGAATATATGGCATAGATTATTCATACTATATCCCAACGAACGTAAAAACGAGAAGACACTTAAAGTTATATGATCGTGATGATAGCCGAATAAGAGTTCCTTATGAGGAATTTATGGCTTCATCTCCCATTATCTGGGAAGAACGAAAGCCGATATCTGATTTTGTTTTTTTGATGTAGAGCCTATGGTTTTTTTCTATTTAAAGATGGAGAATATATTGAAGAGAACCTTGTAAGCCCTTGGAGGTAACAACAGGGCTTCCACATCAAAAATCGACTTCAGTAGTGTTCTCTTCACAAGGTTTGTTTGGCACGACCTCTGGGGGCGGTTGGGATATTGATTCCGTGCACATCGTCGGCGACCGAATGATCGCCCTATCCCACCACGAGGTACGCATTTACCAGCGAGTAGACTGATTAACGCGCCTTGCCCAGAAACTCCGAGGGACACTGCTTCACTTGATCTCCCCTTTACCTTCGGTCGATAAAGCAACCACTACTGGTCAGCGTGCGAACCAGTAGTGGTTACTACTACAAACCAATAGTGGTCTGCACTACGAACGAGTAGTGGTTTGTACCCATTTCACTATTGGTTTGCACCCTGAACAAGTAGTGGTATGCATCCCACCCTCCGCAAGCCCGCATCCGTCCCTCCCATAGCGCCCCCACCGTACTCCCCTCCGAAAGGGCTAACTTTGATAGCGAAGAAGCCTCATCTTTAGGGCGCTTCGTGAGCCGACGGCTCGTGCACAAGGATTGCGCTACGCACTTAAGTGGAATGTTCAATCAGAGGTATTAAAGGGGATCATCCATAGTATAGGAAAAATGAAACTGACATTAAGAGCCTGGAGTCAAGGCTATACGGAATTGCAAAAGTGAAGAGGCTACTCTATCTAGGTTAGATGGTTACAACAAGACGCGCTACTCGCGTCGTAAGAAGAAGGAGGGTCTGCTGGAGCTGGCTTCGCGCGAAGCCCACGATAGGCAGGAGGTTTACTTCGCCATGATCCTCAACGATGATGGTAGTCCCTACTGTGCGATGGAGTCCAACGTCGGGTACTTCGGACTCGACTTCCTACAAGACAACTATGCCGATTTCCTGACCTTCCAATATAGATCTGATAGTGAGCATAAGGGGAAGCTCTTCCTGAAAGTACCATCTTCTTATTCGAATGCTATCCTGGGACGACAGAGAAGATGCGACGTACAGACTTCACATATACCCACGAAGGAGGCTGTTTGTCTGTCATCCTCCAAGGGAAGGAGTATGATGGGACCTATGAGGTGATCCGTACGCAGCACCCCCGATCTCTGCGGAGGAGCTGGAGAAGCTTTTGGGTGGACTATCCGAAGTTCGGTGAGTACGACCAGCTCATTCGTCTGGATCGCATCCCCCGGCTGGCTCGGGAGCGCATCCTCGAGTACACAGACAAGGAGTTCCCAGCCTTCCGTGAGCGACCTCCAGCGAGACATCGACTGCTACCAGCAGCCCACGAAGTAGGCGCTTCGCGAGCCAACGGCGCGTGCGGGGTCCCCCATCATCCCCCCAAAAGAAATGCGACAACCATTAGTACTACTACTCTTTCTCCTCTTTTTACTTCTTGCTGGGGCGCAACCAGCAAGGATCAGCCAAGTGATCAGGAGACTATAGAGCACTTTAAGCAACACAAAGAGTTGTTTGATCGAATCAAAGCCTTGGCACTAGTTACCTCAGAGTATGAATCTGATCGAATGATTCAAGAACTGCTTAAAGAAGCTGATTGCACATCGATCGCAGTATATGATGGGGTGGTCTTCATTACTTATTTTTTTCTGGGGGAACGGCGCTTTCCAGTACAGATTTAGAATATGTTTATATGCACCCATTTCAGGATGTTTATGGTGACACAATCCCTCAGTCATCTACCCTGAGAGAGGAATATTATAAGGATCGCAATTCAGATGCAAAAAAATGAAATCACTGGGAGATGGTTGGTATATTCGCTTGCTGATAGAATAAGGCTTTGGAAACAGGGGCTTGCTCTATAGGACAGATGAATATTTGCTTCGCCTTGTGCTTCGTATAATCGGGATGGAACAAATGAGGAGCTTTCTCAGAATTGATGCAACCCATCTTATCCTCTTCAAAGGCTTTTTATTAGGACTAGTATGTGCAGGTGCAGGTGCAAACTCAAATCAAGACTCTATATAGCAGTTGCACTTATAGCGGGTCTTGTCTATCTCTTTAGATTAGATATCTTCACGCCATCCAATGAACACGATACGCTGAAGCAGGGTGTATTCATATATGGTGGCACAACAAGAGTGCAAGTTGTGCTTCTCAAAGAAGCTCCGCTTTTTACTTAGCAATAGACGAAAAACAGATAGAGGAGATATTCTGGAGAGATGTAGCTTTAGACTCCCTACTGCGATACTTTCTCATTACAAGGTGTCTTATTACCTTCGCACAAAGCACCTTACTTTAGATTTTTGAGGAGGGGAAGCATTATGACGATACGAACTATAGCGTGTGGACTGATGGGGTTATGGATTGGAGAAATCATTATAAGGATCAAGTTGGATCAGTGGAAATCAGAACGCGAGCTGATGGAACTGGAATCTATTATGTAGACCTACTGGATCCTAAATATGGACTCCGCTTCTTGGTAGATCCATCGCATATTGATAGTCAGGAAATTGATTATAACTCTGTACAAGAGCTGTATGAGAGGAAGCGGAAAGAGTTGGGCTACCAGCAGCCCACGAAGTAGGCGCTTTGCGAGCCAATGGCTCGTGCGCGAGCAGGGAGCGCACCATCTT